>JAABUS010000042.1_pt1 | contig 273670 bp, 300 predicted proteins | sample 5560161 | NCBI WGS metagenome assembly JAABUS01 (sample SAMN10711885, study PRJNA513376) | rock metagenome | isolation source: Antarctica rocks | place: Antarctica: Victoria Land, Trio Nunatak nord | collected 2016-01-04
GCCGTCCGTGACGATCGTGTGACCGCCCTGCACGGTGTCCTCGGTGGACGTTCCGCCGCTTCGACCAAACCCGCCGCCGTAAACTTGTGTCTGAATCATCTGGCCCTCCTGTGCTGTATTGCCGGACCGTCTGCCAACGGTGATCGGCGGCTGATGTAGGTGTCAGACGTGCGTTACTGACAAAACAAATATATCATGAATATAAAAAGTTGTAAAGGTGTATACTATGAAAGTGACATGAACATGGAAATTCACGAAGGGGGCATCGAGGTTGGATACTATCGGAACTCGAGTGCGTAAGGAGCGAGATCGACAACTTATGACTCAAGCAGAGTTGGCAAGTCGGTCACAACTCACAATGGCCACCATCAGCCGAATCGAGAATGATAAGGGAGCACGCAGACCGACGAAGGCAACGTTGGTCGCTCTTTCTGAGGCTCTCGGGGTGAATGTGTTTTGGCTTGCAAATGGGGAAGGGCAATTTGAGGGAAAAATGGCGGCGTGAATTAGCACGCCGCCATCGCACGCCTGACACCGGTAGCAGCCGGTGAGGGCATGATCATTGTAGTGGAGGAGAGTTGACGGTGTCAGAAAGCGTAGAACTCAAATGCCCGAGTGCTCACTGGGGGTTTGCGGAAAATGCGTCGGGATCCCTCCGCGTTCGATGTAGTGGCAAGCGTTGCCGTCTATCGAATAACGGTCGGGTCATCCACAAGTTTGATCTTGCCTCAGGGTCATTTTCGACATCCGTGGATACAGGACCAAACCACGACTCTCTAAAGGATCCGGCCGACGACCAGTGAGATTGTTCAAATGTTCGAATGTTCATCCATAGCAAACCTACTCGTTGAGAGGCCGAATGACCGACAAGAAGCGACGACGTGGCCACGGTGAAGGATCGATCTACCGACGCTCGGATGGGCGTTGGTGCTCTGTTGTCGATCTCGGCTACATCAATGGCAAGCGTGTTCGCAAGACGGTCTATGGGAAGACGCGTAAAGAGGTCGCCGACAAGTTGCCGGCGCTCCTGACAGCACAGAAGCAGGGTGTCGCACTTCCGACGTCGCAAACCAAGGTATCGGAGTTCCTGGCTCGATGGCTCGAAGAGGCCGTCAAGCCGTCCAATGCGCCCACGACGTAGGAGAGCTATCGCATGATGGTGGTGAACCACATCTCTCCGATGGTCGGGAATCATCGCCTTGACAAGCTCACGCGCTCGCACGTGCAGCAGATGTTGAACGCCAAAACGGCGGCCGGCCTTTCTCCCAGGACGGTGCAGTACATCCGAGCCGTATTACGGACGGCTATCAACGACGCGATCAAATGGGAACTGTTGACCCGGAACGTGGCGGCATTGGCCGAACCTCCGAGACAGACTCGTGACGAAGTGACACCGCTCACGGCGGAGCAGGTGAAGGCACTCTTTGACGCAGTGAAGGATGATCGCCTGGAAGCGCTCTATATCGTTGCGGGGACATTGGGACTCAGAAGAGGGGAGAGCGTCGGATTGCGGTGGATCGATATCGATTTCAACGAGGAAACTATTTCAATCCGAAAGCAGATCCAGCTCGTCGAGGGCAAGGCTCAGCTCGTCGACCTCAAGACAAAGCGGAGCCGACGGGTGTTACCGATGACATTTGACGTCAAGCGTGCGCTGGTAAGGCGTCTGGATCGCGAGAATGAAGATCGATTGCTGGCAGGCGTACGTTGGAGAGGCGATGAATGGGGGCTGACATTTCCCACCTCACTCGGAACGCCTATATATGGTTCGAATCTCTTACGGGAGATTCGCAAGCACTATGCTATCGCGGGCATTTCAATTGACTTTGACTTTAAGGCTCTGCGACACACTGCAGCGACTATCCTGGGAATGCAAGGCGTGCATCCTCGTGTTGCGATGGCCATACTAGGGCACTCCCAAGTCGCCACCACAATGGAAATCTATTCCCACGCGGTCGATTCATCGACACGCCAAGCTGCGAACTCGGTCGAACTGGCCTACCAGCCGAAGACAACCGCCAAGCGGCCAGTCCTCAAGCGTCCTCGGTCGATCGCACCCGTCATTCGCCAACCTCGGAAGAAGGGGGTATAGCGGAATGTTCGAATGTTCGAATGTTCATTCAGGAATACATGGAAGTGAACTTCGACAGGCGAGAGATTGTACGAATGTTCGAATGTTCAGCTGTAATGATCCTATCAGAGAGGAGGGTGAGAAATGACCCATCAAAACACTTTGGCTGTCATCGTGGCTGTCAGGGGTAACGAAATGCCCCAGGCTGAATACCTGAGGCTATCGAAAATCCCCGTCGTTGCTTGGTTTTGTGATGGTACCGTCGAAGGGACTCGAACCCCTAGCCTCTTGTTCCGAAGACAAGCGCTCTATCCGTTGAGCTACGACGGCGTACGTACGCGGGTTTTTGCCTCTTCCCCGATTAAGAATCCTTTACACAAGAACGGCGAGCCGCTTTACACCTTGCGGAGCGATTGTACCTCAGGAAGGGTTGGATATCCATGCCACCCGAATTGGACCGATGTCTTTCGTCTGTGGCAGTTTGCACAGCGTACATCGCATTTCTCGATTTCTGTGAGTATCCGACACCAGGGCAACCCATGGGAGTAAACCATAACCGATACGTTGCCTGTCTTAATTCCCCGTACGTGGTCAAATTCAAGCACAACCGGATCTGGTTCCCCACAATCGACGCAAGGATGCATCCAGAGGTACTCCGATAATTTCTCTTTTAAGAGCTTGAATTGCTTCACCTTGCCGACTCTCGCCTTCATAACGTAATAGTCCACGTTCGCAAGATAATGGTTCCTGACATAAATCGAGTGGCACGCCTTACACTCGGACTGGAGTCCGTCCTTGTTCTTAGCCTTCGCACTGAATAATATTTCTTCTTTGTTTTCCTTGCATTTGCAACATACTTTCATATACCTCCACTAAAAAGCCGCCCTCTGTTGATCCCAGAAAGGCGGCTGTATTCAAATTCGTTGGGATCAACAACATGGTCATTATGAACTTGTCATAACCCACTGTCAATCCGGTCCACCAGACACTCTGAATGACTACCGGAAACTCCTATTGTGGTTCCAGACTGCAATGAGCTGTCACCGATTCATTCATGGAGTAGTGTCGTGGCCAAGGATTACAAGCATCCCAAACCTCCGCGTCCGTCCAAGACCACCCCAGCCGATATCATGAGGACGGGCAAGTCACCTGGCGGGTCATTCGTTCGTAAGCCGAAGAAGTAGCTATCGCCCTCAGTCAGAAATGGCTGGGGGCTTTTGATTTAAGGAGTAAATATTCACCGGACAGTATCCGATCAACATCCTCTATGGAAGTTGCAATCCCACACAGGCCGCCATACCTATGTATCGCCTCTAGAAACTCTAGCTGGGCGGGAGTAGGTTTGTATCGACCACTGGGACGCTTCACCTCGATTGCCAGAAACCTACCTGTCGGATGGATGCCCAAAATATCCGCTGAACCTACCTTACCGAACCTAACTGGAATACCACGCTTGTCAATCAATGCGCCGGAATTATTACGCCAGCAGTAGATACCTCGAAGCGTGAGGTAGTTCTGGATTGTAATTTGAATCGAATGCTCTGAGTCCTCAGATAGCTTGGGCATTACCCTCCTTAGGCTTCTTCATTCCATCTCCCCCCGGTTAATAAACCCTCGATGGAGTTTGAGCCAGGCGGCAATCAGGGTCGGTGATGTATGGGGATTGTAACCAGCTCGATCTAAGGTCTCATGCACCATCTTAGTCACAACACGTTTAGACAGTTGTCTGGTGCTTGAAATATATTCATATCCCTGATGCGGACTGGTAACGCCGGGACCGGCCCAGGTCGAGAATAAAAATGCGTCTTTAGTATGTTGAGTCATAGGAATAAGTTCATCCTATCCTTTACATTCCCACGCTGTCCAGACCGTCCCGCCTAGACTCATGCCAGCGGCGTAGGCGATATTGCTTGCTCCGACCATCAACGCAGCTCTCGATGGTCGGTCAGCGAAATCCTTTATCTGAAACAGTCCAATCGGCTGAAAGCCATGTGAGTCCATCGGTCCTATAGCTCCAGGTCGTCCGCCTGACTCGCACATCATGATTTTGTGGGCACGTATCCAATTGGCTCCAAAATACTGCTGCAACAGGCCGTCCCAGTTTGACGGTTGAGGCGCGTTCGTAGAAGTGGCTGTAATGGCCTTGGCAGACGACATTGGTCTTGTCGATGGTGTTGAGTCAGGCTCGACCCGTTCAGCGGTTATGGAAGACTCAGAATTCGATGTGGTTGGAGATTGAGCGATGTATTGCACCGTTTTTGTTTGCATGGGTACAAGTCGGGTAACTGGTTCGACCAGGGAGTGTTGAGAAAGGAAAAAGAAAAGCCACGCCCATAGGCGACTTGAGGTAAGAAGACTCATAAATGTCACCCTGCCGTTTGGCTCGCTATCGTGAGAGGGTAAAAAGGAACACGAGCTACAAACAGGTGACGGGATTTAGTTTAACATAATCACGAATCTTTAAAAGGAAAGCTTGGTGCGGCGAGAGTGAGTGGTGTCGTGTCCTTTCTGGTAGGACCTTGATTGTTGCTATGGTTCTAGCGGAGACAGGCACAGAACGCCCAGTGTCTTCGTTGAAAAAGGCACATGAACTTTCAGAACGGGATTCCGGTTTTTTTAGTCCGGCGATCTTGCACTTTTCCCTATCACCGCCGGATCGGAACTATTCATCGTCACGGTCGGTAGAGCCACTTGGTAAGGTGAGTAGCTGGCTCGTTTAGCACTAGCGGAGTATAGGCCCAGGAATGCTGTCCTGGTCATCAGCCCGTAGTTGGCGTGAGGGTTTTTTAGAGACGGACCTCTACCATTTAAGTCTTCGCCGTCTGTCAGGTCGATAATCGCCTGAGTAATACGCCCCCACCAGCGCACACCTCAGAAGGTTAGTTCTCGTCTGGGCGGTTGACTGCCTCACCTATGGCATTCAAAAGATCGCCAATAGGAAAGTAGTATGTGTAGTCGTGATCCTTATCAACTATGAAGCTAAAACCAATACGAGCTGAGTCCTCGTCGTAGTAAAAAATGACGGTATCGGCGGCCCTTGATGCCTGTTCTTCATCAACGTTGTAGTTTGCTGTCACTTCTGCGTATGGAACTTTAATCATGTGTAATCACCTCACTTTCTATTTGAATTAGTAATCGCCTGATAAGAAGCCGCGCTGCCTATAGCCACGGCCTCGTATCAAACGTCTACTGTACGAGCCATAAAAACGCCCTGCGTCTTAATGCGGTAAAGCATGAGATACAGAGCGGTCGGTTCGTCCTCCATTCAACAATAAGGGTTGGCTTATGGCAGTGTTGGCACGTCCAGTGTATTCGATTGTCATGTTGGGATTCTTGCATACGAAAAAGAGCCTCCAGTCATAGTGGAAGCTCTTTACTCGGACTGTTATGGGGGTCACCCAGTGAATTGCAATCTAAGTCGAGTATAGCAGTTACTATGACTAACTGTAAAGTTACAACCATAGTACACACAACGTAGAACATAGTGCAATAGGCAGATTTGTCATTCGCAATCTACTCTCTTGACATAAACATATGTTAACTCTATAATGTAAACATCACTACAGAGAGGGGGTAACTATAATGACTGCCATTATGAAACGTTCAATCGAACGACGCAAGGCAACAAATCGGGCACGGGCATATCGCAACCATACATTGGTGATGTACGCCGGAATAACTCTATTAGTCGTCGGAATCATCATCAACGTGTTAGGGAATATGTATTTTAGCTAAAAATAATCACTATTTGAGAGGAATTACTATGTCATTTGACAACGAACCAACCAGCCAAGCACTGGCGACAGAAATTGATACGCATGTAGCAAATCATCCGGAGATGAACCCAAGCACCCATATGAGCACGAACGGACTTGAGGGTATCCCCATGTCCCTGATCGGCATGCCCCGCGTCAAACTGGTGCAACCGGTATCCCAGAACGTGGAGCTGGCAACTGGCGTCGATGCGACACCGGGCAGCTTCTTCTTCTCGGACTCGATGACCAGCAAGCCGGAAATCAGGATTGCCATTATCACCGCCAAGAAGTCGGAAGTCACCTTTGACAACGACGATGGCCCCAGTACGGTCGATCGGATCGGTATCCTGTTTCAGGATCTGGAATCAGGCAAGAAATATCTGACCGACTTGTCTGTCACCTCATTTTCCAACTTCGGCAAGCTGATGGGACTGATGGCCGCTGAGGAATGGGAAAACGCCTGGGATAAGGATATCGTCCTGTCGAGCGAAAAGCGCGAGGGGAAGAAAGGCAAGTACTTCGTGGTCAAGTTCACGGTCGGTAACGCTTTGTCTGAAGACAAACAGACGGAGCTGGCCGAACTGTGGACCATGTTTGGTGGCTACTTCACGCGCGAAGGGGAGATCTTCGAGGAGGCTTGATGAAACGGGATATTCTGCCTACCGGACTCAACTTCAGGGATATTTGGGGGTCGTTCGAGCAATCCAACCTGCCTAGTGCCTGCGAGCACTGTGGCAGGGAGGCTTCCAGCAAGTCGCTGACTGTCAGTCGCAAGCACTGGAACATGGATTTGTGCAGCGAGTGCCGTCATCTCAAATTCCAGGGTCTGTTGGGTGACCCACGGGAAGACGTGCGAACCGAGCCCGTTGAACCGGTCGATGAACCACCATTGCCGTTTTGAAAGGAGTACATGATCACTCAGAAAAACCACCACCGGCCATCCACGTCGTGCAACCAGGGCCATAGTTATGCCCGATATGGGCGCAATCAGGACGGCTCGTGCAAGATATGTAAGCGCAGATACATGAAGGACTATATGAGAATACGACGCCAACGCGTCAAGGAGGATCAACATGCCCAACAAAAAACCTAAAGGAGTAGTCAAAGATCACGCGTTCTATGTCGCAACTGGAAAATTGGGCGGGATCGCTAACCGTGACAAGCAACTAGCCCTCAATCCAGACCACTTCTCAGAGATAGGCACGGCTGGCGGGGCAGCTCACAAGGCCAAGTATGGGTTGGGGTTCTATAGTCGGATCGGCAAGATCAAGCCGGGTGCGGGCAAGAATCCACGGGGGTATCCCATCATGTTTAACCTCCGCAACCTCTGGCCGTGGCACCACGAGCCGCTCAGCGAGAAAGGACAGGAGCAACAGGAACGGCTCACCAGCTTCTACAGCGCAAGACTCATGAGCAACTATGGGTTCATCAGCATGAAGGGGCATCGGGTGATCGATACCCGGTACACCTATCTGACCGGTCGTCACAGTATCGTCCAGCTCAAGCCAGAGGACTTTCTCAATGAGGTGTGGCTGGAGGCAGCCTTGAAGCGAGCCAGAAACACTATGAAGGCCAGAGCGTTCAAGTTTCGTCACATGCTATCGAGTCAGGAGCATCGGTCGAACCTGGAGGTGCCCTCAATGGAAGCCATGACTGAATTGGCCAGTATGTGCGAGGCGTTACAGACGCCACCAATGCCAAAAGGCACAAATAAAACACATTAGGAGAAGTATGCATTCATTGATTCACATCGGGAATGAAGCGAACAAGTACAAAGATAGCGTCTCTGATGCGGCGGCCGCGATTGATACGGTCTTCGGAAGCGCACGGACGCACGTCATGGATCAGGCAACAGTCATAGAAGCACTGCGGACTCTGTCGTCGGTAGCTGAAATAAAGAACATCACCATCACCAACAGTACCTTTGTCAACGATCAGCCGGATAGTCCGGAGGAGGATATGGCTGTGAAGGCCGAATCAACCACTCCGTTCGATAGCACTAGGGATGATGACGATGACGAAGAAGCAGGTCTTGATTACGAGGATGAAGTAGATGACGTAAAAAAATCCGTTTGACGAACTGAACAGCAATGCAAGGAACAGCGCCCGGAGGTCAAACCTGGCGCTGTTCTGGTATGAAGGGGCAGTTTGTTACTGCGGCAAGGTTGGAGTTTTGGGGTCGGCATAGCCCTTGATAAAGACCAGAAGCCCATTGACCACCGCGATCACGATACCCGCGTAGACAAAGCCACCGGCCAAATCCGGGTTGGATTGCAACAGGGGCACAACGGCTGTCAGTCCAGCCGATACCACCACAAACAGGATGGCTCGAACGCCTTTGCCCACGGCACTTGTATTGAAGAAATCATTCATTCGTTATCACCTCGCTTTCACCCAAGTATTTTTTTAATCTGATCCAGCTTGTCGGTGGCCGTCGTATCAACTTGACCTGCACCCATCACATCCTTGACCAGACGCACCAGATCGCCGCTTACGCGCAGGAAGTCGGCTTTCTGCTTGCGTAGGTCGTCCGACGGGTTCTTGCCGTCGTGGGCCACGTACAGGGACGTGGCAATGCGTTCCGGCAGGAAGTAGTTGTTGCCGGAGTTCACCAGGTCGCGTACCAACTGCCCGAGGTCGCCCCCGTTCAAGAATTGGGTCTTTTGCTCAATGATTGAATCGGGAGGCAGGTGGCCTACCAGTTCCAGATAGAGCTTCTTGGCGATGTCTCGATTGTCCATGTCTGGTCCTCCTTGCAAGTATTGTGTTGGGTCGATGCACGTAAGGGAGAGCAAGCCGATATTCGGATTGGTTCCCGCCGTCACCTCATAGTGCAAATGAAATCCCGTCACCCCTCTGCCAGTCATACCCTCGGTGGCAATCTGGGTAGTGGAATCGACCATCTGCCCCACATGGCAGGTGAAAGCCTCGACGTGCCAGTAGTTGTCTATCTGATCCCCTACTAGCACCTTGACGTAATTGCCGCTACCTGCCGAATCCGTCCCAAGCGCGACGACCTTGCCGGGACGAACGGGGAAGATAGGGCAATACTTTGAGGGGCCAACCAGGTCGATTCCCCGGTGAAAGTGGGCTACTCCCATGTAGCCGGGCTCTTGTTGCAGCCTCGATGGGCCGAAGGGCTGACTGACAACGTAGGTTCCGTGGAAAGGATTCATGAGCCTCCTAGGCTGCGTAACCAACTGCTGATGCGCTCAGCCAATTGGTTAAACGCCGTTCCACCCTCGACCTTGTCGAGCACAAAGAGCAGAACAATCCCCCCAATTGCTACGGGAATGGCGATACCCAGAATAGACAGCAGAAATTGTCCCGCTACCAAGAGGATAGCTAACCCTATGGCAACGGTGATGGCGGTTGCGATAGGCATTAGCGGATTGAGGGAAATGCTCCTGGGACGAACAGCCAGACAATAACAATAACGGCAATGATGAGATAGCCCAATTTTCGCTCGTGAGGCGTATCGGTAATCCGGTCAACCAGATACGTGCCAAGGAGGGCAATCAACAAGGCAATAAGAATTGTTACAAGTATGTTCATATTATCCTTTCCTGTAGATAAGCTTCCAGCTTAATCCGGTAATAAAGAAGGTAAACAAAATAATAAAGCGCATGGTATCTCGTAAGGGGTCACTTGGGCTGTTGTGGACAAATTTATAACCAAGATAGATAGTTGTTAGGCTGGCAAAGAACACAAACGTCAGGGTCAGAACGGGCAGGAGTTTTCGGATAAGGCGGTAGTCATCCTGCGTCGGCAATTCACGAAGCTGAACCGGCACCACGTCGATTAAAATAAATCCCAGGCCCACGACTGATAAGATGATTCCAATAAGTGAAAATATATGAGCGAGCATTATGGTCTTCCTGCGGCTTTGGCTATTCTAATGGCGATATCGCCTGCCATGAGCTGCATTTCATCCCCCATTCTATCAAACTTTCTACCCGCTTTGGCACTTTGCAGAGTTGACCTATGGACGGTGGCATCCAAAAGCTCGCTACTCTGCTGCTTCAACTGCTCGATTTCCTGATGATTTTCAGTCAAAGTCCGATTGTGTCCAAATATGGTATTGAAGAAAGTAGACAGTATCATTGTTGTCTCATGTTACTATTTTGCTGTAGGTTTTGCACTACCAGATATGTAGCGTCGGCCACCTTATTGGCCTTCTCCAAAGCAATAACATGGCTTTCGTTCATCTTATCTATCGCCGACTGAAATTTATCGGTCATCTCTTTTACATCGAGTATGCGTGACGAGCTTTCCACCTGCCTGTCTTTGTACAATTTGTAATTGACCAGGCAGGACAGAACGAACAAGGTGTAGCCTATTCCCTGATTCGCAAGTTGGGACAGGATAGCAGTCATTTCCATAGTGTTAGATGGTGATGTTATCTTGTGGCATGATTATTTCTTGAGTTCCACGATACTTAAAGACTGCTGAGTAAACACGCTTATGGTCGCGGCGGTAGTCACACCTGCCTGAAGTTTTATCGTGTGACTTCCAGCAGCGACTCCTGTTATCAGGAATGTCCCACTAACAGTAAATCCGTTTCCATTTCCGTTTTGCCATACCTTGCCCACGAATGAGCTATCAATCATACATTTCACGAGCATATCGGCTTGAGCGCTGAGGGTAAACATCTGGTTGAAGGCAACAAGTAAATCTCCGCCAGTAGTGGTGAGGGTCTTGGTCATCTTTGTTATGTCATACCATGTGGTTGCAGCACTGCCTATAGCTCCGGAACCTCCAGTAAGGAAGTCGTTTGATGCGTTAGCCACTATCGCTCGTTGCGTTACAGAGTTGGCTGCGAGCTTTGAGCCGTCAATCGTGGCAAAAGTTCGCTTGTCTGAGATATCACCCAAGACGATAGTGGTGAAGCCGGAAGCGGCTGTCACGTCGCCTAATCGGACACCCACGTTGCCAGCTCCGACAGCAGTTTGAATATCAGATTGTATAGGGGCGGTAGGGGTAACAGCAGTAGCACCCTGAACCGATACGATAGAGGCTACGTTGTTGGCCAAATTATTGGGCGTCGTTCCCAAGTCGATTTTCAAAGCAATGGCGTCGATTCGCGGGTTGCCTGAGCCATTGGTGGGTAGAGTAGGGGACAAGGTGTAGTCTGCGTCAAGGTCAACCACATAGACCATGGTATTGGTAGCGTTCGGGGCATAGTAGCGCCCGGCCTTGATGACGACCGTTCGACTGGAGGCTCCGGGAGGAGTGACCTTGAACGCGTTGACGTCCTTGGCTCCAGGCGTGATGAAGTCGATGATGGCTGTGGACAGATCAGCGTCCGAAACGCCACCTATGCCACCGCTGGGTGCTTTGCCGTTAATAATTTTTACGGTGAGTGCCATATACGCCTATTGTACGGGTGGTACGTCCTGACTTTTATATGCTTTGTCCTGTTCATTCGGGAATACGTCTTCGGGCTTAGTCAGGAGTTCCAATTGCTCGTCATGGGGCAGTTCGGTCACATCGATTGCTTCCGTTGCCTCGTGTCCGACATAGGTCAACCGGGCGTTGTGTTGGAGGGTCACGGCTCCGTTACTATGCTTGATGAGTTCGCTCATACATTGGCTCCCGACAATAGCGGTAGTCGCCAGTCAACAAAGACCCCAATCGAGTTCAAGGCTGTGGTTCCCCGGTTACGGAAGAACACCGCATATTGCAGGTCGTTGGCTTCAGAAGGGGCAATCGAGCCGTAGAGACAGTAGGGCATGACATCAAAGGCTCGTAAGTCCGCTGCCGTCCAACGCGAACCCAGTGGCCAGATATTTGAGCCGTCAAGAGTCTGGGTCATATCGCGGTAGATAAGCATGCGGGGTGAACCCATGACCAGGGCATTGTTGTCGTTGTGGAGGGTAAACCAGGCCAGGGTCATATCGGTGGACGTTCCCGTTGCACCTAAACTGAAGACCGTCTCACCCACGTTCGATGACTGGACAGAGGTGGCACGGGGGTAGCGCTCCATGGCATTCAGGCGTTGCTCGTGATCTTTCAGTTGTCCCAGTATATCGTCAGGCAAGTTCATATTAGTTCGGGTTGAAGATTATCTTGGCCGTTTCCCGGCCCAAATTACTGCGTGTCAGCTCAATGCCATACATTCGGTACAACCCGTGTACCTGAATCAATCCATCATCAATATCCACCTGAGCGCTGTCACCCACATCATACGCGCCCCAGTCATCAGCCGTCACGTGAATGGTCACGATCTGCTTGGGCACTTGCCTGACCAACCGCTCAGATTCCGCCCGTTCGTCCAAAGTGGTTTGGTCGGAGATATCCTTGAATGAGAGGGTGCGTTCACGCAGTCTATAGCTGTTTAACAAATAGTCTGGAGACTGAGAGGTGGATGTCAGCATGTTGGCTCCGTCACCCGCGCCTAATAAGGTCAATTTGTTGGTTAAGGCGGTCGCGTCTTCCGTTACCCAGTGGTCGATGATGTTGGTGCCGGTGGAAAATGCCAGATCCAATACCCGCCCTCGTTGCGGATAAAAGGAGTTGATGACCTTTCCGGGAGTTATCTCGATGTCCAGTCCGTTGCTGATGTTGGAGTTAGACAGACCTTCGATTGCAGATTTTACGGTGTCGAACTGATAGTTGCGGATTGCCGTTCGAGAGGTGGCAAGTGTCCCGACGGTCAAGCCAATATTGCCCCAGCCGATCTGGGTATTGACGATCATGTTATCCAGAATGGCTGACAGGCCAACCTCGTTGTAGGAGGTTGGATAGATGTTATTGCCTACCAACCGGGCTTCGAGTAGCGATAGCCAACCCTTGGCTCCGTACTGAATCATGCCCTGATTGAGCGCCCCTGAGCGGGTCTGGATTTCCCCCGCCTGCAACAGACTGTTGTTGCGGTAGACCTCAATCTCGGTGAACCCCAATGTAATGTCATCAGACGACAAATCGGAACCCTGCTTGGGCAGCTCAAAGGTCACGGCTCCGGGAGCGTTTAGATACCAGCCACAGGTCAGGCTGGCAGTCTGGGGCAGTTCGGTGACGGTGTCGCCACTCTTGTTTTTAATGAGGGTGGTGTAGTCGATCATGCGTTCAAATAGGTTATAGGGAGTGTGATCTGAGCACTGACTGACGGGTCATTGGAATCGGCCACAAACCGCACTTCGGTCACTCCTGTGCCCACCTTCCACCACTTGCCCCGGAACTGTCCACCCCGGCTGCGTCCGGTGTCGTCGCTCACCCGGTGCGCCCGGAAGTCGATATTCAGATATTGGCCAGCAAGCAGGGTTAGATTAAACAGCATGTCCTGTCCGGTGGTGATATTACGCAAAGAAGGATTGACCACGGGTCCGGGGATATGGGCAGTCGAATAACTGGGAGCCGAGCCGGTGTTGGTAAAGAAGGCGCTACCACCTGAGTTCATGGACAGGCTCATGGGGACCGTAGCCGGGACAGTGCCGCCACCCGTCACACTCAAGGATAGGGAGATCGTGGTATCACTGGCTCCGGTGAGAAACGGAAACGAGGCCATCATCGGAATGTGGAAGGCGCAGGCAAAGGGTGAGTCGGGGGTCGGGTCAAAGTCCGGCTTGTCAGACACCACAGCTTTAATCTGTCTGGTCGGGCGGCTGTCGTATTCAAAGACCAAAGGTTGCTCACCGTTAAAGGGGGTAAAGGCGGCGGACAACTGGTCGCGTTTATCGACAAACTCCTGAATCGTGGTGGCGATAATCATGCCCTCCAGCGCAAAAGCCCGTTGGCCGTAGTAGGTGGACACATACACGCCGTAGTCGGCCAATGGCATGTCGAAGCTCTCACGCCTGATTGAGCCGCCTGATAATCCGGGCACACCGTCAAGCATGAAGTAGGGGTTGTCGTTAAAGCTGATACCGGGATAGGAGACACGGGGAAACATTACAGGCTCCCCATCTGCTTGCCGTAATAGGCCAGCTTTTGACCGAGGGTCTCGATATCCACATCCTGGTTGATAGTGGCGTAGACGTTGATGGTCTGATTACCGTAATTGCCAGATTGCTTGTGGGTCGGTAAGACGGTTTCGCCACCGTGGGCCACGATTAACTGAGCGGAACCAATTGGTCCGGGCACGACCCCGCCATTATCGAAGTGGGGTAAGTGACCGAGCTTAGGCACACCGGGGAGCTTGCCTACCGTGTTATTTAATCCGTCGACGAAGCTATTTATTTTGTCTACGATCCAGTTGACGGCGGTTGTAATAACAGACTTGGCCGAGTTGATGGCACTGGCGATGGCTCCGCCAATTGCATTCCCGATTGAGTTGCCCGCACCCGTTGCCGAGTTGGTCAGGCTGCTCCAGATGCCACCAAAGAACCCTACTGCTCTATTCCAGACACTTGCAATCCAATTCCAGGCAGCTGCTCCTGCGGCGCTCACTCCGCCCCAGACTACGGCCATGACGCTCCCCACCCACTGGGCAGCAGCTACAATCGAGCCAATGACTGGTGCGATGACGTTGGTATAGATGAAATTCCAGATAGTTCCAGTGACTGAGGCAATCCACTGCCAGACCGCAACGATTGCGCCTCCCACCGCTTGGATACCAGCGGTTATCAGGTCAAGGACGGGTTTTATAGCGGTAGTCCATAGGAACTCCCACAACACGATTGCTGCGCCCCGGATGACGGCAAAGACATACAGCACAATATTGAGCTGGAGCATCCAAGCGCCAATAAACAGATTAAAAATAGGACCAACTACCGTCCAGATAGCAGCCCACACGTTCTGAATGATGCGCCCGATAGATTCAAATACCGTCTTAGCTGAGGTAGCGATAGTAGTAAGAGTGATGGTCCAAGCTTGTGCGACTAGATTGACAGTCTTGACCCAAGTTTCCTTGAGCCAGATAGCTTTATCAACTACCCACGTGATGGCGTTGCCAATGCCCGGCACGAACGTACCGCTAAACCACTTAACGAGCCCCTCAACCGTCGTCCTGACACCCCAGAAGTTGTCGTCCCAAGCTTTGACCACCCGAGAGACGAGATACCCAAGGGCCACCAATGCCAGACCCAGCGCAATCACCTGCCAGTTGGCGGCGATAAAGGCCACCACGACAATCCCCAATAAGACACCAATAACCGTCAACATGCCGATGATATTTTCTCGATTTGACAAGAACTTTCGGACAGCGGGGACGGCGGTGCCAGACAACCACTCACCAAATTGCTGAATAAGGGGAATGGCTTTGGCCAGCGCCTCTTTTATCATGTCAAATAAACCGGAAGTCTTCAAAAAGTCAACCATGGAGATGTTTACCGTGTCGTGTAAATTGCTCCACAACTGATTGAGTGTTCCCGCCTGCGAGCTGAACGCTTTTTCGAACCGGCCACCTGCACTGCCAGCCTTGTCGAACATCTTGGTTAATACGTCGAAGGTGACGCCACCATCAGATATCAGGGCTTGGAGCGCGTCGCCACTCTTGCCAGTTGCCTGAGTAAGCAATTCGTAGATGGGAATACCAGCAAAGGCGAATTGCTTAATGTCCAAAGCTGAGGCGTGCCCTACCGCCCCAATCTGTTGCAGGTTGACGATGATCCTGTCTAATTCCGGTTGGCCCTTGCCCATGGCAGACAAAGCCTTTCCGACGTTCAACAGGAGTGATTCGGATTTTCCTGCGTCTTTGGTCACGGAGGTCAGTAACTGGTTGGCCTGAATCAGGCCGGGGAGTTCAAAGGGAGTAGCGGCAGCGTCACGCTTGATCATGGCGATTGCGGCATCCGCCAGCTTAGCCGAACCAAGCAGTGTGATAAACCCCTGACGTGATGTCTCGAGGTCGGCGGCGATCTTGGTGCCATAGCCGATTGCGCCCGCAGCAGCGGTGGCGACGATCGCCAGACCACCAGCCAATTTGTTGGCCGCCGCGCCGATCCCCTGGAACGAGCCGGAGATGGTACTGGCTGCACCTTGGACGACCTTGGAGGCTTCGACTTTGGCTTGGAGAATTATTTGGAGAATATCGTTGCCCATATATAGGGCATGATAGGAAGCGGGAGGGTGCTTTTTAGACGTTTTTCCCAGACGGCTTGTTGGCCAGGTTCTCCGCTTGGTTGCGGCCAGAGATCAGGGCTTGCATGGACTCTACCCACCAGTCGGGCTGGTCCATCAGAACGGTATAGGGCAGCTTCAATACATGACACAGCAAGGCCAGTTGCAGGTCGGGGTTAGTCAGTTTGTGGTTTGAGTGGAAGAATTTGAAGGCCTCTAGCTGGAGGTCTGTGATTTTTTTGCGCGGTCAGTCACCTCAGCGACTTTAGCGGCAACGGCTTCACCATCGTCTTCCGGCATATCCAGAATGGCCTCAAAGGCATTGTCTGCCTGGGAACCGTCGGGGTTGGTTACGGACACCACCAGATATTCCATCGCCTTGCGCCGGTAGGCAAACAGGTCCTTGATAGCCACTTCCATGTCCATCTTTTTGGTATCCGGATTCACGGCGTCGAGCTTAATACTGTTGTTGCCCAGTAAGGACTCCTGAACGTCGAGCTTATGGCGGTAGCTCAAGGCCTTTTTGAGGGTGACGACATAGTTCGAGGGAGTGGTGAGGGTAAGGGTATCCATATTACACAAGGGTCGCTAAGGTGTTGGTCGCATCGACATTGAGCAATTTGCCGGTTGATTGGTCGAGTATGGCTTCAAAGTTGACGCTGATCAGGTTCATGTCATCACTGATGGGTTCTTTGACGGCGGTGTAGACCACAGCGGGTAACGCGACGGTAATCCCCATGAATTTCGTTGCACCAATCAGATCTGAGCCGGTTATGGTCAATGACAGTGCCTGTACGGTCTTGTTCAGGTAGGCGGTGTACTGGGCGGCTGAGGTGTTGTCCAGATACAGATCAAACGAACCGGTGACTTCGGATGGCTTAACGAAGTTGTAGGATGGGTCGATTGAACCATTGAGTGCGGTCTTTAATTCCAGTCCGTTCTTGTACTCGACCTGGATATTCTCGGCCTGTGGCTGGCTGACGGTGGCAATCTTGAGGTCGGCTCCGAGGAAGGTTAACGGGTTGGCGGTTTCATAGGCTGGGGTTATAGCGGTGGCGGTAGTCACGGACTTGGCTACCAGACCAAAGTTGACCACAATCGGCTCATCGGTCTTGGCCGTAATTTTGAAGCCAGTAGCCATGACACCTGCGAAGCGCTGGACAATTTCGCTCTGTGCCTGTTCGACGGTGAGAGAAGATTTAGCGGCCGTTTCGGTAAAGGCATGTTTGTAGACGCCGGTTTCGATCAGTGTCGGGGTATCTGTACCAATAGCGGATTGGAAAAGGTAGGCAGCATATCCTGGAATGACATCGACTTCATACTCGCCTGAGTAGGAGGCAACCTTTTTATAGGAGCCGGAGTTGTTCTTGGCTAACGTGCCTTTGATCCCGGTCGGGAAACCCGCAGGTCGATTGACCGTCAGACCGTCGCTGGTATGAACGCTAATGGATTTGGTAGGGGTAACAGGTGTGCCCCAAGTCGATTCTTTGGCGAAGGAAATGGCGGATAGGATACCGGAACTCATGATTGTTTGCCTTTGGCGGCTTCCTCCTTGTTGATGGTTTCAAAGTCGGGGTGCTTGATGGACTGCTCTACCTCCAGCGTGTCACCGGGCTTCACCGTGCCGATTTCAGGGATAAATACGGGCGCATCGCCCTTAAAAATGTAGTGCTTCATTACTGGCAGTGTAGCGACATATCCCATCAGCGTTATATGGATTCATCAGGTGCGCGCCACAAAGGCCTTGGCCATGATGTCGATTTCGGCCACGGTCACGGGGACTTCCCTGTCTGCCGGTTGAATTCGGGCATTGCTGGGTTCGGCAAACGAGCAAGTATTATTGAGTGTCGGATTGCTGTCTATGGCTGCTACCACTCCGTCCATCAGGCTTCTGACATCAGCCTCTACCTGTTCATCACGGCTGTTCATGGCGGGGAGATACAGCCGAAGCACAAAATGGAAGATTCGCATGTTGGAATTAGTCGAGCGAAATTCTCCCAGGTGTCCCGCTGCTTGAATGGTCAGAGCCGGGAATACCTTCAGTTCGTCTGGTTCATAATTGTAGACGACTTCAATATTAGGCACGGTGTTTAAGATTGATTCCAATACATTGCCGATAGTGGTGTAATTCATACTTAGAGTTGTTTCAGAGCTGACTCAACCTCCCGTTTCACATTGGCCCGATAAATGGGTGTGCTCTCAGTCCGCGCTTTCTTCATAAACCAGTGAGGCTTTACTCCCGCCACGCTCTTGGCAAATACCCACTTGCCATTCTTCTGCCAAGCCAGCGTCTTGGCGTGGCGCGGATAGATACGGCCATGACCGGCATAAACGCCTGTGCCTTCCTCCTGCCACTTGGCGTGTTTTAGACTCGTGCCAATTCGGGTCTTGATAAGCAGTCCTGCGCCCTCGGTCGGATGTACCAGAATCGAGGCATGGAGCTGCCCGGTGTCCCTGGGGGCGTACACTCGGGCGATTCGTTGAATGATCGGAGCCGTCGTTGCCTGGGCAACCTGGAAGGCTGCACCTATCACCTGTGGCGACTTGTTGTACTTGGCTTGCAGTTCGCGTAACCCCTTGACATCAATAGACATCTGGACTGGTTCGTTCATAGTGGCACCTGCTCGGCCATGAACCACTGGTAATCGAGTCCGAGTCCCAGGTCGTAGCGTTCACCCACCCCACTCAGAATCCACTCGCGATCCTCAGCGTTGATTATTTTGTCGCCGGTCTTGAGAGTGTCGAGGTTTTCGGTAAAGACTTGAAACTGGGCGTATTGGGTGGATGAGGGAAAGAGCTTAAGGGCTTCTTCGGAGGCAGGGACAATGCTGACCGACATGCCCGTAATGGTCGGAGTGACAGGATACGAGTCTTTGTATCCCACTTTGGTCAGACGATAGACGGCAACGGTGGCATTCAAAAGCAGCATTTACATGGGCGACAGCCGGTAGCGACGCACAACCTCCTCGACATAGCTGGGTAGTCCAGAAATTGGATCCATTGACGTAGCAGGCGGTAGGCCATAGTCAATCGTGACAGGGCCTTGGGTCAATCGCTTGACCTTTTCGTTTCCTGCCTCTCGTGTGGATTGCATCAATTGCTCGGCTACCCAGCGGATAAGCACGCGCTTCACATCTTCCGGTACCGTAGCTCCAGAGGTATAGGTCAAGACCAGACGTTGGTGGCCGTAAGCTGGTATGTAGGCTAATCGGATGAAACTACGGTAGTTGTAGAAGTCGGTATCTGCCGTCATTGGTGCACCATCGAGGGTCAGGCTGGTGATGACGGTGACAGGCAGGGAATTTGGAAAGAGTCGGGACGCTCCTCCGTCAAAGCTTTCTGTGACAGGGTTGGTAACAGTCCAGGTGCGGTTACAGGCTGACTCAATCTGTGCGATGGAGCCAGTAATGAGGTCCGTGGACAGTGCTTCACCCTCGAAGGTCAAGTCAACATTCAAATAGTCAGCAACGTTTTCGGGATTGATGTATGGCATATACGGCTAGTGTAGGCATCTGGGCGTGTGATTTTATACAATAATCAGGTATATTACTTTGCAAACGTAGTCTGAAACAAAGGAAAGAAACGATGACGCTTACTTCTCATCTCAAACTAAAGAACAGTCCGGTACGGATATTTCTCCATGACCGTTTTCCAAATACCAAAATTATCATCAACGAGATCCGTGCGGTAGGCAATGCTGCGACCACGATTCGGCCAGAAACGAAAGTCCCTTGGTCATTACTCGGAACGGCAATTGACTTTCGCATTTGCGGTTACTTTGCGCCAATTACCTTTCATGGTTTTCCGCCTCTTCAAGAAGTCTGGGGGGATGAAGATTTTATGGTGTTTTTTATGGAGACGATCCAACAAATAGAAAGCCGGGCGGCAGAGTTGTATTCCGCTGGTCCATCTTTAAAGCGTATTGATGAAGAGTCGCTTTGTCGGTTTTGCGTTGTTCTGGCTATGTTTGACCATGAATTTCGATCTGGAATGATGCCTCTAGAGGTGTCACTTCTTAACCCAAAATTTACGACAACTGAAGAGTTTCTCTCAGTAATTCCTCAAGAGTGGGTTGATGACCTCTATCAGATGTCTTTAGTATTTCGAAATACGTCTGTTGATTTATTGAGCCGTCCTGTCGTGCTTAACCCCCATTTTGAAGGTAGCATTGATGTAGGTGGGGCCGATGCGGACTTGATCATTGACAGCTGTCTGCTAGAAATAAAGGCGGCAATCAGTTTCAAGGTAAGCAGGCCAGAGTGGATTTATCAATTACTTGGTTATTCTTTTTTGGACTATAGCAATAGTTACACTATAAACACCGTTGGATTCTATCTTGCTCGACAGGGCGTTTATATTCGGTGGAGTCTAGAAGAAATTATGGAGAAATTGGCAGGAAAAGAGGTTCCACCTTTAGCAGAATTGAGATTAGAATTTAAAAGCGTCATTAGCGGAGCAGGACTGGGAGTGGATAGAAGCATACTTTACAGATATTAGTAGATATATGCTGAGACGGAATATTTCTTAATCCGTAAGCCTCTGAGCCTATGCCAATTAACTGACCGTTCCACCTTGTCCAACAATCTGCCAATTCACTCCGTCTGAAACAATCACAATGTAGGAAAAGGCAGCCCCCAGCGTCTTGGTGGCCGCTCCATCAATGGTCTGGCTGGCTGAGCACCCCACCGTGACGTTGTTCGCCCCTGCGTTGATACGTTTGATGGTGTACTGGCGACCCGATATGCCAACGGCGGTGGGAAGCGTGGCTTGAAAGGCGGCAGAGGTGGCGTTAGCCAGGATGACCGAATCGGTAGCGGTGATGGTGTAGGTGGTGGTTTTGGAGACGAGTGCGGTGGCGATGGGACCGTTCGCGCGGATCGCGCCCAGACTGAACAGCGAGGAAAACCCGTCTCCAACTGGAGCCGCGATGCCTGCGATATATGACGTTCCAGTATTGCTGCTTGGGTTGCCGGTAGGGCTCGTGTCGACTGGAGACTGGAGATCGAATCCTAGTTCAAGCACGAGTCCCGACGCTGGCGCCGTCCCTCCCGCGGTCACTGTGGCTTTTTCAGAGCTCGTGAGTTGCCGGTTCCACATCCTGACCACGTCCAGGACCCCCTTAAACTCCGTGCCGGCTTCGCCGTTCCGCTTCCCCAGATAGAGATTATTGGTTCCAGACGCACTAGATGTGCTCACGATCGAGTTTTCTACGATGCCGTTCACACTGATTGAGGTGTTCGCGCCGTCCCAGTCAAATATAATGTCGTACGTACCGCCTGCCACAAGCGTAGTCGTCGAGGTCGGATTCGCGCCTCCCCAGATACCGCCTCTGATTTTCATTCCCGACGTGATATTCAAGTAATAACGACCCACGCTCATAAGTGGGTACGATCCCGACGCTGAACTGTAGGTCGGATCAAGCTGTAGTCGACAGGCAATGGTAAATGGTTCCGCTACTGCACCCCGCATAATCGCGCCATTGTTCCCTGCATCGAGGTAGCTACCTGATGACCCAGCTAATTGCAAGGCATACCCTTGACCGAGAATGAGTTGACCAGACATATAGTCGCCCGTTCGAGATACTACCCCCAAGGCACTTCTGGCGGCGGCGGCTGTACTCCCACCTGTCCCACCACTAATAACAGGGAGTGGAGAATTGTCCGTTACCCGGGAACCGTCAGCTCGCCAGTTATTGCTCACGACATCAGTTGTTGCCAAGGGGCTCACAATGGGCGAGTTGTGGGTGACCGAATTCTGGATGACCTGTTCCTTCACGTCGCTATTGCCAATGATTTCGTGCTTAATTTCACTATCAAGGTAGAACGTCTTGACGAGATTCGCACCACCCATCATTTTGTTGTTTCGGTAGGTGTTTGGATGAGTGACATCACCCGAGGTATGAAGTTCAGCGAAGACATATTTCAACTTGCTGGCAGCACCGAGGTCGTCGTAAATGATATTGCCATCATAATCCTGACCACCCAACTCAGCCAGGAAGATTGCCTGGGCCCATTCCGTGCTCGTGTCAGGATCAGTAATGCAGTTGTAGAAGACATTGCCGTGAGAAGTCTTTTGGGCAGTTTGCAGGCCATATCCAAAAATGATCGGACCGCTCTGAACACGGACAAAGATATTGTTGCTGCACATTCCCGCGATTTGACCATCACTATCGGCGAAGGTGATTGCATCCATCACCAGATTATTGTTGAAGGTCCAGGCATAGTTCTCGTGGCCGGGAGGGGTGCTATAGCCAGGAGCGATCACCGCCCGAGAGTTATAGAATTTGGCGTCATGGACGACGAAGCCAATAGATTCATAAATGGCGATATGAAAGTTGTCTACGGTTCTGGCGAACAGGTTATTATCGTCAAATGTTCCGGTAATGTCGATACCGTGAAATCCAGTGCGGTTCGAGTCGAACGCGTCAGCATAGGTTCCATCGCCGGCAATCCGTTTCTTGGTTTGAAAGCAACGAAGATTGAAGTTGAAGTTCTTTCTCCCACGGAGGTTAGACGTGCCACCGGCCATAGCAATCGTCGTTCCATACAGATTCTCAAATCTGCCATCGACCCATAGGCCGTCGAGATCCTCCGATAGAATATTGATAGAGTAAGGCCGCGTTCCCACCGCCCCCGTATTGTCGTGTGAGTAGTAATCTGTGATGTGGACGTTCTTGAGCGATCCGAGAACCCCGGTGTATTTGCCGTAGATGACGATACCAGCCAAGACACCATCTGCGCTCCCGGCCCTGTTGACTGATTCGAGACGTTCGAGATAAAAGTTTCTCGAGAGGTTGGCTGTGCTGGTGTTCCCTCGAATATAGACACCTGGGATGCGACAGCCCATGTGGTCAAACACCACATCTCTGACACTGATATTGCCGATCGTTGTGGAATCATCGGAGTAGAAGGTGAACATGCCATTGACCCCGCCCGACGGGTCGAATCCACAGTACATGGTTGTGCCGAAGTTGGGCCACCCGTCTACCGAGAGGTTCTTCCGGTCGTAGTAGAGCCGCGCACTGGTGATGTGGGACTGCATCAGCAGCATTCGGCCACCACCGGCCGATCTGATAGCAGCGAGGCAGGCAGTCATTGCCGCGAGATCGTCGGTGCCAAACGCAACCGACGCGCCACTTACAGAGGTGGAGGCGATTACGGTGAGAGTTACCTGAGTCGCCGATTGGTAGGATGCGATGGTTGTCGTCAGCACGCCTGAAGAAGTGCCGGCACCCGTGACGATGATCTGCTTCCCGACGTCACCACTGATAAAGGTCGCTGTCGCGGAGCTCAGAAGTCCAGATGAGGCGGTCATCACGCCGTCCATCACCTTACGAGCATCACCAACCGCACCATAGGCTTTGACGTTGTAGACCTGCGTCCCCTTATCTAACAGCGTGCCAGCATTGAAGGTCTTCGTTCCAGTAACCGTTTCCGTTCCAGACAAGTGCACAACCGTGTTGTCGTTCGCCTTGAGTGCAAGTGCGCTACTGACGGCAGTCGAAATGGGCTTGTTGGCATCAGTTGTGTTATCGGCGTTCGCCAAACCCACCTGACCCTTGGTCACTGCATGGGGATTATCAGTTCGTGCAGCGTGCGTGACAGACGCAGCCACACTGGTGTTGGCGGTTACAGCGGTTTGAAAGTCAGAGATGGTTGCGGCGGTCTGCGTCCCACTATGGTTTGCACGCTGCGTGGCATCCATATTGGGCACGTTAGCAAGGCCAACTTGCGTCTTGGTTACGTTATGCGGGTTGGAGGTATTGCCGGTATGGGTGGCCAGAGCTGTGGTATCCGCCTTGGTCGCAAGGGCAGATTGGGTAGCACTGGATACGGGTTTCGCAGTATCTGCGGTATTGTCGACCGCGCCTAGCCCCACCTGTGTCTTGGTGACCGCGTGAGGATTGGCAATGTCTGAAGTATGGGACGTGAGGGCCTGTTGGGTCGCCAGCCCATCAAGCAAGGCGGCTTTCGTCGCTCGCTTGGTCGTTGGTGTGGTGGCCGTGACGATGATGACCGAGTCGTTAGCGGCAACTGATGAAGCTATCGGAAGCAGTGAGCCTACCTTAGTTGCCATTACCCTCCAGACCGATGTAAAAACCGTCTTCTGTCATCAAGTAATAGTGGTCCTCCGTTAAGAGGCGACCAGGCAGTGGCTTAAATACCGGTGGTCGCGGTGTAAGCAGAGGCGCTCGGGGTGTGAAAAGGGGAGTTGACTCAGTAGCCATATACCGACAGCATAGCGATGCGGGGGGTCAGGGTTATATGTTCACCTCAGTCTGGTATAGTGTGAACGGACAGTGAACACACCTTTTTCGGAGAGGGTATCGACTAGGTATGTCGTCGTCACGCTCTGAGGCTGAAGAACATCTGCTTACGGTTCTCGGGATGGTTAACGAGTGGCTACGCTTCGCTGAAGCAAAAAACGCAGGACTGATTGCCCTCGGAAGTCTGTCACTGACCGGGCTCCTCACCTATGCCGCTGGCTTGAATTTGCCCCCGAAAGGTGCTGTTGCGGCGTTGGTCGTCGGATGTGCGCTTTGGTTGGGTAGTATATGCCTTGCCACCTATAGCTTCATGCCTCAGACCAACGCTGTGAACAGTAAGCTGCCTCTCAAGAATCTAGTCGACGAATCCGACAATCTCTTTTACTTCGGGCATTTGGCTAACTTCAGCAGTCAAGCGCTTCTCACCGCGCTAGGATCGAATCAAAATGGCGACAACGCCAGGGGCAGATTTGAAAATGATCTGGCGGGTCAAGTAATCATCAACAGTCGAATCACTGTTTCAAAGCTCGACTTATTCGACAGCGCCACTCGCTGGTGGCTAGCTGGACTGTTAGTCGTTTCAGCAGGAGTGCTGTGGACACTACTCGGAGGGTGAGACGCAAATGAATTTGGAAGAATTTCGAGACAGTCTCCTGGAAGAAATACGTGGAGTTGGCGGTCCATTATTTGAACACGTCATTACAAAAACAAATCTGGTGCCATCAATTGATGACCAGAATATTACGTATCCCAACTTAATCGAGAAAATGCAAAAGAGTAAGCTTCTTGAATCTGCTGTCCTTTTTGTTGACTTACGTAACTCAACCGCCATCAGCTTGAACCATAACCAGCAGACGTTAGCTGCACTTTACTCAACCTATGTACGTTCCATGACTAGGGCCGCGCATTATTTCAACGGACATGTGAGGAACATCATAGGAGATCGCGTGATGGTTGTCTTTGACCGTGAAAATTGTTACCGGAAGGCCGTAAATACGGCCATGCTGATGAATAGCGTCGCTAATTATATGCTAAATAAAGAAACCTCTGCTGTTCAGGTAAAAGTAGGAATTGGAATAGACTTTGGAGAGATGTTGATTACAAAAACAGGGATTATTAAGAGAGGTTCAGAAAACACGTCTAACAAATCACTGGTATGGCTAGGTAAGCCGGCAAATGTGGCTTCTAAGCTTACTGATATGGCCAACAAGCAGCGAAATGCGCCTGAAAGGATGGTTGAAGAGGGGGATTACTACCCGGCTCTTGAAGAATGGGGCTGGTATAGATACTCAGTGGATGAGTTTCTGAGTAGAATTGAAGCGATCGGTGGAAAAATAAGGCATAGGGAGCAGTACTTTGAGACGTTCATCAAAGTGATGTCGAACCCTCCTGTCAATCCGCCTATCTTGATGACCAAATATTTTCATGACGGACTTACAAAAGAGCATTCGGAACTCAAATGTGTCAAAGACGAGTTCTGGAAGGCTCAGGACCTTTCTCTTCCCAGAGTAACTGGGAAGATTTATGGAGGTAGCGGTTACTTCGAGTCGGTGGCCAAGTACTAGTTATTTCTTAACCGGCACCTTCCCCACCATCTTATTCTCAGGTGCAGTCACGTCCTTTTCCTCTTCCGATACCACTTCCCGATGAGCCTCAACGTCTGACTCACCCACCGATACTGGTTCAAGCTCTGAAGGGTCTTGCGGATCACGCTCTTTGGCCGCCTGATTATCCCCATATACGCTCTTGTCATAGACCGGAAAGTCATTTTCTGCGTCACCGAGCACTACCAACGAGCTGCCTAAGCGATCAGCTTCAACCTGGGAAATGACATGCTCCTCGCCGTGGCCGAACACACGGGCTCCCAACAGGGTTGTTTCATTGAATCGAACTTGTACCATCTTAGACATAACTGTCCTCCTAAATATTATTGTGTAATTCGTCGCTCAACACTGGCCGGAGTGACCGGCCAGAGGTTGAAGGACCAATTTAGCTAGCTGCGGTTTTCACAACAGCAAACGCTTTGTCGCCTTCGGCCAATTGAATGTCGATGTTCTCGATGATTCGGACAGCGGACATGTCCTGTTGCCACAGATTGATGGTGGTTGTGCCATCAGTATCCTTGATTGTGGCCTCGCGGCTGATATCGAAGGAGTATTCCTTTTTGTCAGCAAACAGCATGTAGCTCAAATCACCCACCGCCATGAACTTGGTACTGAGTTGTGTTCCATCAGTGGTTCGTGGCAATACCCGGACAAACTGAACGGGAATGTTCCAAATTGTGTTTGGACGTCCCTCAGTAGGGTCTTGGATCAGGTATCGGCCAGTCGTGTCCTTGATCTTGCGCAAAGCATTGAAGACCGAGAAGGACATGTACCACTTGGCGTTAGCAGCGGCATCGTCATCCAGCAAGGCCAGCGCAGCCAACATGTCGTCAAGGGTTATCTTGGTGTAGGTTGTCATGGTTGACGGCAAGGTCAACACAGGCACGTTGGCGTTCTGGAAGATTCCCTCGCCAGAGGCTAGTCCCTGGAAGCCCCAGGTGTCTTCGGCCTTGGCGAATGCCTCGGCGTAGAGCATGGTCAGGATATTGACGGTGTCAACATTGGCCCGGCGCAATAACTCATTGGACATCGGCGTGATACCTGCCATTTTCTTGACGGAGATCACGGTCTGGCCAGTCGTTGGCTGCACAGCCGGGATCGCACCCTTTTCAGAGACACGGTTCACGGACACTGAGCCAATCGTTGGTAAGCGGACAGTATCGCCCTCGGTCGGAACCCCGTACGAGCGGGCATCACGGCGAACTACACCAAAGGTTGGAGCAATTCGGATGATCTCGCTGGAGAAGGTCTCCGGAACGAAGAATCCACCATCGGTGTCAGTACCGGTTGAGAGGGACTTCATCTGGGTTTCGTCGTGCGCCATGGCTGCCTGGATGAACTCAGCGGACTTTTCCAAGCCCTCCTTTGCATCTTTGGTAGCATCGCGCACATCTTCCCCAAATAATTCCTTTCGACGATTCGGCAGGTCTGCTTTCATTTGCTCGAATACATCTTTGGTGATGGCGGGCATCAAGGTTTCGGTCAGGTCTTTTTTTACGCCGTCCTTAATATCGGTAACGATTTGTTCTAATTCTTTTTCCATTATTTATTCACCTCCTTCGTTGAAGGTTGTAATAGGTTTTTCATCGCAGTCATTTGGGCCAGCAGTGCCGTGTCCTTGGCGTGGATGTGGGTCTGGATATCGGTCAGGAAGCTTTTGAGCTGTTCCTGCCTAACTTCAGCCTCGGAGCCGGTCTTGATGGCCTCGACCGCTTCAATCAGCCCCTTCTTTAATTCCTCGGTCACCGGGATCTCAAAGGATTTGGACTCGTCGAAGGTGACCGTCGCCGTCGCGAAGTCGTCGGCAAACTTGAAGTCGGTTAGGGCTTTCACCTCTGTCTCGGTCACAACCACGGCCACGGAGGTATCAGACTCCAGCTTGGCAATCGTTTCCTCTGATACGCCTAGATTCTTCATCATGGTCAGGGCAAAGGGGTTGGCCGGGATATTGACAGCCGAGAATTCAAACAGCTCCCAGTCAAAAATCTTGAAGCCGCCCTCCGCAGTCTTCGAGGCAGTCTTGAGGTTGGGCAGGAAGCCGATTGACCAGGCACGCATGATGCCTTCTTCGTAGAGGTTGTAGACCTCATCGGCGAATTGACTCTTGCCCTCAGTTGGGAACTTGACCTTGGCGTGGATACCGGCGTCATCAACATACAGCTCAGGAGCCGTGGCAATAGCCGGGCGGTCAGAGGCGTTGTGGCCAAATAGGACCACGGGATTTTTCAAATAATTGTCGAGCTTGGCCCCGGTCGGCACCATGATGTCGCCGTAGCGGTCAACATCGGGGGTGGAGATGGTCACAAGCAACGAGCGTTCGTCTTTGAGGGCTTTGACGTCAGAATTAAAGGTCTTGCGGATGAGTTCCATACTTGCAGTCTACGAATGTAGATCCTCCTGTTTAGATAGTTATTCCTGTGTAGCGGATTTCCGCCATTCGAGCTCACATTTGCAATTCGGATGAGCGGTCGGAGCCAAGTCCCCTGAGGGGAAGGCATCCTCCCGGTGTATCCAGCCCACAGCCGCGTTCATTGAACACACCTCAGCCGTTTCTCCGTTACTGGTCACCCAGCGCTTCTCTTCCAAGTTCATCTGTCGAGCGGATTCAATGCTGCCCTGAGCGTAGGTGGTCAACACCTCAGTCCGGGCAATGCGTAAGGCTCGCCACTGACTCTCATCATCAAAGAACTTACCGAGATCGGCGGCGATGTCCTTGACCGACTTGCCATCAGTCACCCCTTGGGACAGGATCGAGGTCATTTCGGCTTTCAGATTATCTGCAACCTGCGTGGCGCTCTTGAGGCCATGATCGGTCAACCAGGATGTCACCCTGTGATTTGTGGCGTCGAAGGTGGCGTCGGCACTTACTTTGGCGGCGGTCTGGGTGGCGGCATGAGCGAATACTGGCGGTAGCACCTTGCTCATTACGCCTTGAAAGGCCACGGTCACGAACGGCCAGAGTTCAAACAACAGCCGATACAGGTCGGTTTCCTGTACGTCGGACGAATTGGGATTGTTGTCCTTGAACGACTTCTTGCCCTTGAGCTTCTTGGCCGCGTCCCGAGCCACCACGCGATAGACCCGCTCATATTGCTCGGAGGCGTCATTGACGGTGTTAGAGATATAGGCGGAGCGCTCATCTATAGAAGAGTAGGCAGCCTTGAAGTCCTTCTTGGGCTTTGGTGCATTGGTAGGTGGTGGGGGCGCACCAGCGGGAGGAGCCACAACGACAGGTTCTGGCGGCTTGATAGCAGTCGTGAGTGGCACGTAGTTGTTGGGTACCAATAGCACGTCACCGCCCTCGATATCCTCTTGTCCGTCCATCTTTCGAACTTCATTGCGGGTCAACCAGCCGGATTGCAGGGCAATTTGCTTGACCTTGGCTTGCAGTTCGACATTCTGGGGCACAGGATCAGTGGCTACGATGCGGTACTCGGACGATTTCAATCCCCACAGTGTCAGGTAGAACTCCGTCAGACGGGTCGCAATGAAGCGCATCCGAGGGGCCACGACCCGCTTGGCAAAGACATATTCAGAGGCTTCGGCATTGGCCCGGTTCACGTCTTCGGTGATACCAAGGATGGATTTTGGGGTATGGAAGATAGCCAGGATCTCGTCACGAACCAGTCGCTTGCCTTCATTGAAGTCCATCTCCTGCGCAGTACTGGACACCTTGCTGACCTTGAGGCCACCTTCGAGCACGGCGGGCAGATGACTCTTGCCGACTCCCTGGAACTTTTCCAGCCACTTCTGTTCGATGCGCTCGTACTGCTCATCATTTAATGTCTGCTCAGTCTCCAGTGAAATGCCGGGCACGGCAGAATTGAAGAAGAAGTCACGATTGTATTTGGAAGCGTAGGTGTCTATGTCTATGGGCACGGCAGCCGGTTTGACCAACCCCGTACCCCGCAGCATGTCCTCGGGGTTGAAGTCATGGAAGTTGATCACTTCCCACGGCTTGAGCTGAATTGCCTTGCCTTGTTCGTTGCGGTACTCATAGCCTGCCACACCGTCGGGACCACCCCGCAGAATGGTCATACGGGTGGGGTCCATCAGCCACAGTTCAGTGGGTTGGGACTTAATACGTTGGGAGCCATTGGAATAGGCGACGTACCAGAACGCGCTGCCACACAGATCGACAAAGGCCGAGGTGCCATAAAACAAGTCGTCCGAGGTCATGGTCGGGTTGACCTGATTCAGCAAGTCCATGGCCGGGTGCGTGTCTACATCCGTCCAGTCAGAGCCGGTATTCTTTTGCAGTTTGAGTTCGATAGTGGAAACGTCGGTCGCAATCGCCCGGATACAGGCGTTTACCCAGGGGAGAGCATAGGCCTGGAGCAGATTCTTGGTTGCAAGACTGGGAGCGTTCCGGGGCATGTAGAACGCGAACATGGATTGATTGCGGGATTTGGTGAAGAGGTTGGAGAAGAAGCCCATATACCCATTAGGATAGGGTTACGGAGGGACGTTTTTATACAGTTAACGGATATTGGGAATTGGGGTCGGGTCTAACTCGAAAAACATGCGCATCATCAACGCGTCCCCAAAGTCCGGTGATTTGCCATAGTGCTCCTTGACTTCCTCCTTGGTCAGCACTCGCAGCTTGGAGTCTTTGTCGGTGTTCTTGGCCTTCATCTGCTCAAGGTCGGCAATGATTGCCTCCCGTATCACCGAGTCGTCATGGGCAACCAGCAAGCGATGATTCCGTACGTAGTCAGCCAACGTATAGTAGCACTGGGCTTTCAGGTTGGCATAGTTGACTTTGAAGGTGTGCTTGGCTTGAATGGGGTCTTGCATGGCCGATGAACCATTAACAAACCCCTTGCACCGAAGGTGATCGACAGCATTGCCTCCCACGCCGTCCTCATCGAGCAGGACATGGCTCATCGGTATGCCGTGCTTGGCCCGTAATCCTTCTACCGCTTCCTCCACCTGCGGACCACTGGATTTATCCATGCTGTGAATCTCGGTAGCAACTAGACCCTCCCATACCACCATAACTGTCTTATCCCGCCCAAAGCGAGCCACGTCGCAGGTCAGGTAGCGATTCGTGCCCGGCTCCACGGGGTTTGAGAACAGATCGGTCAGGTCGTCTCGGGCGAAAAGGGTGTACGGATCGTCGTCATATTCCCAGTTGCCGAATAGCAGACGTTCTTTCATGGCTCGGTCGGTCAGGCTTCGCAGGGACTCAATGTAATGAGGTGAGACATGCGGATTGTCGGTGACGAGTGCCTGGACGAAGGCTCGACCCTTGGGAAGGGTCTTGTTCTTTGCCGGTTGATAAAACTCGGAGTAGACCCAGTTCTTGGCCGGATTGCATGAGCTGACCAGCTTGGGAATGAGATCGAAGTCTGCCAACCTGAAACGCAGTCGGGAACGTACCACCTCTTTGGCCCGATGGGACACCTGATTGGCTTCATCGATGGCCGCGCCGGTGTATTCGGTTGAACCAAGGGAGTCGAAGTTGGGATCAGACGGGTAGGTGGCCAGATCCTTGAGGTAGATGGTCGAGCCGTTGAAGAAGGTGATGATGTTGTCCTGCTGATTGAAGCGATAATGCTCGCCTGCCTTCATCCCCCAATCGGTTAGGACTTCAAACAGGGTCAGGAGCGTCGATTCCTTAAGCGATTTGAGGACAGCTCGTCCCAGAAGCCAGCGAGAACCCGGATAGCGAAGGCAATTCTTTGATTCCCATTCACAGATCAGACGACTCTTGCCTCCACCAGCACCGCCTCCGAAGAGTAGCTCAGTGGTGACATCGTCTTCGAGGTAACACCAGGCTTCGTCCTGCTTGGGTGTCGGATGGATGTTTATCGTCAGGGTGGACATGATTGATGGTGACTGAGGTGACGCCTGTTTGATCGATTTCCTGCTTGGGTGGCTTGAAGTCTTCGGGGTAGAGGTTGGCAAAGAGGTTGTCGATTTTCACCTTACGCTGATTCACCTTGGCAAATTTGGCTTGCGCTCTGAGCATGTCTATCCGAAAATTCTCGTCAGCAGCTTCCCAGTCGCGGATAGTTTGAATGTCTCGACCGACGAAGTTGGCAGCGGCCGTTTTCATGCCGGTCGTTTCAAAGAATGACAATACTTGCTCTTTCATCTGAGCAATATCGTCATCTCGGCTCATATCGGGGTTAGCTCGCTTTTTACCTGGCATGTGGACATAATATCACTTTGAGGGGATTGCAGTCATCTTCACTACGTCGCTCACGTTACCATTCTTCAAATGGTTCGTTACTAACGCCTCAAGCCGCAAACACCGTTAAATAAACTCACCGACATGCATAGGAGTTACTAAAGTGCACGCCAATGCCAACGAGTTTTATTCTGTATTAGTTCAAACCACCGGGGTTATAGTCGCAATAGTGGCCGGTTTTTTAGCAGGCGGTCTGGTAACAATTTCATCAAAGCGAGCGAGTATCAAGGAAAGACTAAAAACAAATGATCATGAAATTCAAATTGTAGAAAAAGGACTTGTGGAACCAAGGAAAATCATTAAACGACTAAATCAATCTCTGAGAGAAGGCGTCTACGGCGATAGCGAAGACTACCATATGAGTATAGACCAACATATGCGTAGGGTGCGCGAGGGTGAAGAGCGGATAGTTGATCTTGAAAATGACAAGTCGCTTCAGTTTGCACTGTTGAAGTCTACGTCCAACCCCGGAACTGAAATTGGAACTGCAGTTCTGGCATTGCTAGTAATGACTGTGTTGGGAATAATTGTTCCTTTGTACTTTACTATTGCCACCTTCGATGACCTGAACTCTAAGTATGAGTGGGGGGTCTATGGGGCATTCGTCACTAGCGTAGCAGCACTGATTGTATACGCTTGGTTCAAATACCGAACATCGCAAACACGGACAGCAGGTCGTGCTGAACTATGAATTAGACGTCAGTACTACGAACAGTTCTTGCCCACGCAGCTCCATCAGTTTTTGCATAACATGCGGCTCCTCATAAACATCGAATGTCAAACGAATCGCTTCGCCTTCCTGTCCACCGGCTCGAATGGCAGTAGCGATTGGCGAGATGACCGCATGAAGGGCCAACGGTTCAGGCTTTGGCATGTGCCTCCTTAACCCAGACCTGGAGTGTGCCGTAGCTGGGCATCTCATATTCCCGAAGCACCACATGGAGCGTCCAATTACGCTGGATGTGCATAGCGGTGGCCTTGGGATGCACCTGACAAATCAGCCAGATAAGATTCTCCATCACGAATACTTCCTCATCGCGATTCATGGCTTCCGTCCATATACGCTCGCAGTCGCGTCCTCATGCGGGGCACCATCTGGTGAATTGCCTGGACTGAGATACCATTCTTGGCAGCGACTTCCTTGCGGGAATAGCCATTGGCCAGCTCTCTGGCAATCTTGCGTTGGCGCTTGGTCAGGGCTTTGTACAAGTCGGTCGAGCCAGCCAGTCCAAGAGTGAAGCTATCCGGGGTCGAGGGTTCAGCCCATGACTGTTCTTGCAACTCATCAAGGGACGACACCCGCACCTGAGTACGGATATACGCAACACGCTTGGTAGCAAGGGTGGAATGGAGCATTATTTGCATTATAGCAAATCGAACAAGAGCAGTTAGAATGCGTCACCACCATTCTCATAGCTCGCACGTCTGTACGAACATGGGTTACAGTATCCAGAGTTGGATGACCGCACGAAAATAGTGGGAGAGTAGCAACGTGGCGGGCAACGCGCTGTACTATGGCGACAATCTGGAGATCCTGCATGACCACATCGACACCGAGTCGGTTGATCTGGTGTACCTAGACCCTCCCTTCAACTCCCAGCGCAACTACAATGTCCTATTCAAGGAAACGACTGGTGAGTCCTCTCCTGCCCAGATTCAGGCATTCACAGACACCTGGGCATGGGATAGAGCAGCTGAAGCGGCCTTTGATAACCTCATCGATACTGGCCCTCATAATGTTGCCACCATGATTTCCGCCATGCGTGAGTTTGTGGGTCGAAACGATATGATGGCCTATCTCGTAATGATGGCTCAGCGCCTCGTTGAGCTACATCGGGTACTCAAACCCACGGGCAGTCTCTACCTCCATTGCGACCCGACAGCAAGCCACTACCTAAAAATGTTGCTCGATACTGTGTTTGGAAAGACGCGATTCATGAGTGAGATTAGTTGGCGACGTACCAGCGCTCACAGCGACGCAGCGCAAGGCCGGAAGAATATGGGACATATTCGAGATGTCCTACTATTCTACACAAAGTCAGCAAAGTACATTTGGAATATTCAATATACGCCCTACAGCGCCGAGTATGTCGCCAAGAATTACAAACATATAGACCCAGAAAACGGAAAATTCTTTACCCACAGTGACTTGACCGCTGCTAAAGGCGGCGGAGATACATCTTATGAGTGGAAGGGCAGAAAACCATACTCAGGTAGGTTCTGGGCATATTCGAAAGCCAATATGGATAAATTCGAGGTAGAGGGACGACTGTTCTATACAACAACCGGCACACCTCGGCTCAGGAACTACCTCGATGATATGCCGGGTATCCCATTGCAAGATGATTGGAGCGACATAGAGCCAGCTTCCGGTACTGAGAGACTTGGCTATCCAACTCAGAAACCACTTGAACTCTTGGAACGAATAATTAAAACCAGTTCGAACCCCGGTGACGTTGTGCTTGATCCGTTCTGTGGCTGTGGTACAGCGGTTGTCGCCGCTCAGTCACTAGGGAGATCTTGGGTAGGGATCGACATTACTCACCTGTCGATTGCATTGATGAAGAACCGCCTGATTGACGCGTTTGGGTCAGGAGTCAAGTTTGAGGTCGAGGGTGAACCAGAGGATGTTGGCTCGGCTCGTATGTTGGCAGACACAGACCGTTATCAATTCCAGTGGTGGGCTTCATCATTAGTCAACGCTCAGCCGGTCGATGGTAAGGAAAAGAAGGGAGCGGATCGCGGCATCGACGGGGTGATTCGGTTTGTGGATGATGCCCCTGGCAAAATCAAACGGGTTCTGGTGCAGGTCAAATCAGGTCACGTCAACAGCGCCACCATGAGAGACCTGATTGGCACATTAGAGCGGGAGAAGGCGGAGATGGGCATGCTGGTCACGCTTGAACCTTCAACCAAACCCATGCGTCAAGAAGCCCTCGAAGCCGGCAAGTACTATTCACCTGGTTGGAATCGGGAATTCCCCCGAATCCAGATTCTCACTATTGAAGAGTTACTCACTGGAACGAAGCCCGACGTGCCGCCTATGCGAGCCACGTTTGAACGCGCCCAGCGTATCAAGAGCAAGTCCACCCACTCACAGCCCAGCCTGCTGGAGTAACGTTCAATGCCCACCATGATAGAAACCTTACTCTTAGGAGCCCATCGCGAGTGGCAATCAAAGCACAGGCTCACTAAGTCGCCCGGTTTCTCATTAAACAAGTTGCGGTAGGTAATATGGTGTGCCTGGAGATTGCGTGGTGAACCACACAGCGCGCATTTGAAATAGAAGTGTTTGAAACATTCCTTGCGCTTCTTCTGCCACCGCTTAGAAAATTGGATGTAGTAGGTGTAGCCCTGCTTGGCAATCCGTCGCTCCTGGGCCTCATGGATAGCCCACAGACACGCGAGTCCAAAGAATACGACCGTGATAAAAACAAATAATTCCATACCTTGATAATAGCAAAATAAAGGGGAGTGGCAAAAAATGCCAGCTCCCCAGTTGATTCGAGCCATGAATGTCACGTACTCCACCAGACTCATCTTTGGGTCGTCGAGCCGTCGGTGGAGACGCTTGTGACACCTGCAATGCACCGGCAGAAGTGGTGTCGGTAGATGATACCGCTTCGGGACTAGGTGGTGTAGGTTGACGGGTGTGCCGTCATTGAGCGGGTTCAAGCAGAGGTGGCAGGTGTTTCCCCGACAAATTCCCGCACAGTGAATACTTTGCTGCTTTTCATCACCCCGTCGCCGTTGACGTAAGTCTTGAGTCTCTCTAACCCTTTGACGGTAACGTTGTCGCCTCTCTGCAACTCCTGCGCCTGTTCGGCCACTTCGCCCCACGCTTCGAGACTCAACCATGTCGTAAACTTCCCCTCTTGAATTCCCAGTCCTGCGGTAAACAGCTTGCGGCCCTTGACGACTTTCATCTCAGGTCGTCCCACGATACCGGTCAGTTTGGTTTCATCGACCGACTCCGCTTTGACTTGGGGCAGTGGTTCGTCAAGCTCGTCGATTGCGCCGCGAAGCTCCACCAGTAGGGTCTTAATCCGTTCAAGCGTTGTAGCTTCCATCGACTTCGTCTCCTAGGAGTGTTTCGGCCAGTGGGTTACGACACAAGCGACCCACCCATACCACGATCTGAAAGCCTCGTACGTCGATAAACTCTCGCTTTTCTAGTGGTAGACCCACGTGACGCTCTAACACCGCCACAAACTGCCTGGTCTCATCCCTCGACGTATCTGTCGGAAGGAATGACACTGGGCGACCATTGCGGAGCCGTTCGACGGCTTCCTCTAGCGTGGTCATGACTCGGCTCCTTGCTGAGAGTCCACGGGACAACAAACGCAAAATAGACCCGGACAAAAATGTCCGAGCCTCTCCCCCTGCTACCTGATTTGGATAGCCTGGTCGTTACATAATGCGCTTTATGGTTGGGAATGAAAACAGGGAGCCAATCGTTGCCGATCAACTCCCCGATAATTACGCTGCCTGCGCTTCTTCCTCGATATGCAGCAGGTCGGCAATGTTACGCACGGCCAAGTGAATCCGTGTCAGGCTGTCGTGAAAGTCCTCAACACAGCCACCGTAATGCAGGATGTAATCCTGGCTAAACGGATTGTTCAGACCGTATAGGCGAGCCAGCAGGTAGGCTCCTGCCTCCGCTTCCAGCTCTCGTTGCGCTTTGGTCGTGTTCTCGCGCTTGTCGCCTTTGTGCATGACCTCATGGACGTACTCGTGCAAGAGACACAGGAACTTTTCGCCGGCAGAGATGGCCGGACTAATGATGATCCGTCCGCCTGTACTCATGCCGTGGATACCTGTGGGCAGTGGTTCCTCGTCCACCATAATGCCGGTCGAGCCAATGGACGCGCGGGCGTTGTAGTAGAGCGTGTCGTAATCACCGTCCAGTGCATAGCGGACTTTGGGCAGATCGACTTGCTCCACCAGTTGCGACACGTCAAACACGCAAAGCGCGATATACCCAACCAACCGTTGTGTCAGCTCTCCGGTCACGTCATCAACGAGTCTCTTGAGAATTGGCCCTCTCACCCAGATAGCTTTCTCGCCCTCTCGCACGTGGTAGCCCATCTTCTCCCAGGCCTTGTAGCCCGCACAATGGGTGGCGTCGGGTCGTTGAATCAGTATCAGCATGGCATTTGCCAGACTGTACTTATGGAACCTCGAATAAAATTCAAGCAGTTCCAAGAACCGCTCCGTGTGTCCGGCGTTGATGGCATGCTCCAAATCCTGTGTTGCCGTCGCCACCGTTTCCTCTAGCCATTCGCCGCGTTCTGACCTATTCACCGTTGCTCTCCTTACTGAGCTTTGCAACGTAGACGGTTCTACGTTCCTTCAGGTCAGCAAGGGCGGCTAGTGTCTATCAGGCGTCTTTACTCTCCTCCCGCCGTATCCGGCGATACAGCATCTCGTTATACGTTCTCTCTAGCGCCATCAATATGATTCCGGCACTGAGTACTGCCAGGAATGCTGGGACAAATATTGATTCAAACGTCATCATCATTCTTTACCCTCCAGTTAGCTTTATTATCGAGCCGGATCTATAGCTTCATGACTACAAATCGCAGAGCCTAGGTATTGGTACTTTCGTCAGGCTATAGCGCAGTTTGGTTACTGGCTTGAGCGTTTCCGCCATCCGACTCGGATTCAAGCAGTGTTCTGCTCAAGTCCCAACCTAATGGCAAGTCGTTTTTCCCTATGCTGTATGGTATTTTTCTCTCTGGAACACGTTCTGCATATTCGATTTATTCTGCCGTCTTTTCGTGCTCTAACTCTCAGGGGTTTGCCAGAGTATTCGTGGCCGTTTTTACAGTGCGTCTTGGTTTTGTTTATGAATGCTGGACTACTGTAGGTCAGATAAGGATGATCGCCGTGACTAACTTCTGTTAAGTGACTTGGATTGAGGCATGCACGGTTCTCACATAGATGGTGAACATCATCAGCTAACTCTCCGTATACTGTGCGATAAACTTCCCGATGGATACGAACAGTCTTTCCAGCGATCTTCTGAGTTGCATAGCCGAAAGTTTTGCCTCCGAGCCACTCCCAACAGTGATTCGGCAACACAGTTGTATGTAGTTGTGCAATCTGTATTGCTGTTTTCATAGTTACACCCTCCACCCAATCGTCCACCCTATTTCTCGGTGTATCCACAATTCGGGCAGATACTGCGCTTTCTGTCCCACGGCTCCAGTGGTGATTCACAAATGGGGCATTCATCATTCAGCCATGTCTTTGCTCGATGTAACCATGTAATCAGTTTGTGCATATAATCCTCCTTGTTTGTACCGGCAGCTTTGCCCCTCTACCGGCACGAACAAAAAGCCACCTACGGGTTAAAGATAGGTGGCGTAAACAGCTCGTAATACTTTCTTTTAACCCGTCTATCCATATTGACATAAATATATGCGATTGTAAACATCATCAACCGCATGAGGGGAGCAGGAGTTACACCTGCGGACTGCCTGTCCAGTCAGACTCTGAGTGTCGGGTACCGACAGGGTGCTCAGCGCTAAGCTTTGCGTCTGTGACGCCACCCCCTCATACGATTGACGACGTGTCGTCCCCTCTTTGCTCAGGCCGCTTGGTGGCTCGGTCCGAGCAAGCAAGGGATGAACCTTGCTATTTTCATCTGACTACTTTTCGCTCCGTGATAGTAACCCCAGCGATTTCTCGCACCCCAGTCTTGACCGCTACCCTTATTTTCTGCTCATCAGGGCTCAAGGACTTAGCCGGCACTTGTGATGGGTCAACCACCTCGATGTCGTAGTTCGTCACAATATTGGACTTTGGCTTGCTGGCGGCCTCTTTAGCGGCGGTCTTTTCGGCTTCTGCCTGAGATGCTGCCAGTACCTGTGCCTCTTGCTCTCGCGCCAGCTGTCGGCGTTCGTCATCGAGCTTTTGGCGTTCGAGCTCAATACGAGCCTTTTCCGCTTCCAAGGCCGCTCGTTCGGCCGTCTGGGTCTTGGCTTGCTCGGCCAGTCGTTGACGCTCGGCTTCAGCCTTTTCTTGGGAAGCGATAGCTTCCCCTCTAGCCTGTAAGTCGTTCAGACAGCGGGTATACGCCAGTTTGATAGCTGGGTTCTGTTGGTCAGCTTCACTGCAATCGGCATAAATCATTTGGGTGGAATCGATTGCGCCCTCCACACCAACCACGGTTCTGAAGTCGCTCATGTCAAAATTGAAGTCTTCACATAGTCCCTGTACCCGATTTTCCTCGGCCCGCCGGTCGGCCTCCAGCTTTTCCTCATAGTCCAGGATTTGACCGGATACAACCGCTTTGGCCTCATCTAGGTTGACCAGAATGCTCTTCTCGGCGTCTAGAATGGTCTTCTTGAACTCGTCGAGCGGTCGGGTGAATTCCAGCCGCAGCTCTTTGACCGTGGACGCCTGAGCGTTGATTTCCTTCTTGATATCGTTCGCTGTTTTCAGGCTGGTGTTATCGACAACCGTTACTGACTTCGCCTGTGTGAGGATGGCGATTGCTTTTTCCTGAAGCGGTGTATTCTGCTTTTGAACTTCGAGCTCAAATTTATCGAATTGAATCGTTGGTAATGGCACTTGCCTCCATTCTGCCCTCTCAGGCGGTACTGATTATTCTTCCCGATAGTTCATATACCGGTCCACTGGCTTGCGTCCCGCGTTGCGCTTGGCTTCCTGTGCCCATTCCTTACGCAGCTCTTGCAGTGTCTGTTCTGACTCCATCTTAATGGCCTTTGTGCGCTCTTGCCGATTGCGTCTTGCCTGTGCCTCCATCTCCCGATTATCGCCGTCAGAATAGGCCTCTCGTTCATCCTGACGGGCATTGTACTGCTGGATAGTCATTAGCGTGTCGCCTTTACGCTCAACGTATTCAACGCCTCTAGTGGATTACCAAACATCATATCAAACGCCTTGCCGTTCTCTCGGTCTCGCTTTGCTTCCATCTCACATACTTGGCAAACCATCTCACTATCTGGATTGCCATATTCACCCATTACTAACCCGACTTGGTGTCGTGGGCAGACATTCGTTGTTCGTAACTGCTCACCTGTTAATGACTTGTCTAGTGGATTACTCATAAAATATAACCTTTCAATTGTGTCTATGGTTTCATTAAACTCATAGGGGAGCTTTTGCTCCAAAAACCGCAAGCCAGAAATGGTGGCGGTGACTACTTGCTCTACTGCTGTGGGCTGTATATCTATCATTAAATACTCCTCTCACAAAGTATGTATGCTTTTGCATATGTTTACATTATATAGTTAACATAAAACTATGTCAAGCACCAAATTAACGCTTGTTTATCCAAATAAATTCCGGCTGATATAGCCTAACCACTTCCGCCTTATCCCAGGCCTTGTGATATGCCCATAACGCATTCGTTACTCTGATTGACCACTGTCTCTGGACAAAAGACTCTGCTTCGCTTTCAGACCGGCTGTGGGCCTCCATAATTGCAGCCACGTTGATTTCGCCTTCCATAGTTGCTACCCCCTGCTCCTACACCGGCTGCCTGCCGGAAGTTAGTGACTTTTTACCAGTGAGCGGGTCAAGAGGGGGGAAGGACTTTGTCCGGCCCTCTTGAGGCGGTCACGCATGATAAGTCATGTTCCGGCAGGCAGCCGGTGTAGGAGCTTCCCTCTCTCTTGGTCTGGGGTTACAGACCATGCACCTCGTCAGGGTGTCCTGACTCCTACGTGAAACGTAAAAATACTCTCAAATAGTTCTATTTCTTGGTAATAGTTGGGGTTGGGGCGCAAACACGCTGGCTTACTGGGAGTGGAAGCCGACGCTTGCGCTCAATCAAAGCTGAGTGACTGGTAGCCGTCCATGGTTGGGACGAACCAGACAGAGTCCAGCGCGGTGTAATCAGGTGGCTCTATGAAGGCAAAAGCCGTGAACCAATAGGCCTTGCGTCCGCCCGATTTTAGGGTTGCTTCCTTGAGGTGTTGTGCCCTCTTTGCGCCGGTGGTGATGACCAACACTTGTGGGCGTTGAAGACCCGAAAAGAGTGGATCGTTGACGAACCGATGGCGGAAGTAATCGCCGTACTTGGCAATTTTTCTATCGAAAGATGAGAAGGCTGCTCCGCGCACGACTTCAGTTCCTGCGTCCACTTCAATCAGGTAGGTCTTGAGCAACGAGCCGAATTTGACCACCAGCAAAGCGTCAGGTTGAATGTCCTTGAGGTGCGTTTGGCCGTCCATAATCTGCCGCTTCAACTGCTTGTCGTTTAAGACCAGGACGGTTTCGCCACCGGCCTGGCGGAAGGATCCAATCAGATTTGCCAGGACGTTGTTGAGCTTCAAGGCATGGTCGTAGGTCAAGGGGGCGGAGGTTCGTAATCCTGACGTCCAATTGGGGTGGAAATCGTCACGCTTATGGTGTTTGAGGAGTTCGACGCCGTGGCGAGTCAGCAGGTTCAGCTCGTGGCGGATCAACTTCTGGGGAGTTGGGTACTCCGCGATAGGGACCACCTCCACCAGACCGAGATCCTTTAATCGGCGAAGGCACATCTCGTTGGCCGCGTTGCAGGCGGTTGACAGTTGGCGGGGCTGGTTCTTGGTGTTCGGCTCCATCCAGAAATACATCTTCGCCACCATCAATGAGGTCAAGAAGTCGAGTTGGTCCAGGCGTTCCAGTACCTCCCATCCGTGCTGAATCAGGCTCATCGGATAGGTCTTGTGGGGCGTCGTGAAGTGGATTCGGCCTTGTCGCTTTGGTTTGACGTGTGGGTTTTCCATTGTTTTCCATTGTGCCACCTTGCCGCCAGGCTTCATAGCGCTCCCTGAGACTGGGAATGTCGGATTTGGGCAAGGTGTACCGAATAGCCTGGGACTGCGCTTCGACCAATTGCGTCAGGTTGGCCGTCGAGTTCCACGGTGGCATCATCAGTCGTTGGGTGGGAGTGTTTGCCAGACCTTTATACGTCCAGTCGGCCTCATGCTCACCAAATGACTCTTGACGCTCTCTAAACCGCTCATAGGCAACTGAGGTAGTAGGAGCGTCACCTTCGCTTTGTCGGAACGCCAGACGGCTCACGTGACCAAGAGCTACCGGAATATCTGAGTCTTTGTCTAATTGTTGGAGTTGACCGTAATCCTGATGAGCAAATACTGGGAAAATATTAAAGGCGTTCCCGTTACGGATGATGCGAGCAAACGGGGCGGGGGCCAGCTCGTGGGCTTCATCCACTATCAGTCGCCAGCGGCGCTCACGGCTCCAGTCGGAGAGTCGGCTTTCTCTCCGTGCGTAGAGATTTGTCAGGTGGGAGGTCATCAGGTTACCAATACGTCTGCCATCTTCGTTACTTAAGCCCTCGGCTAGATTGACTACTACTAGCTTTCCTTGATCGAGCCAGTCGCCTAAGTGAATGGTAGAGGTGGGGGAAGCGATTGTCAGACTAACATCTTCCGATGTGAGAAAATCCCATAACCGTCCAAGTGTCGAGTCTACTTGGACGCGTTGGTCGCGCTGAGACCAGTCATCAAAATAATCCCAGAACCATTGCAGGTCAGGTCGGCGAGACTTGGCACGTAGTTGATTTCGGAAACCTGCGTCGAGAAAGACCAACACCACATCGCGCAGTGTAAGTTGGGGCAGTGCGTAAACCAGTTGTGCTCCGGCGTAAAGGTACTTGCCTACTAAGGTCATGACTGCGGCGTCGTAGCGACCAATATGGGCGAATAGCGTTACGACATTCGACGCGGTAATGTTGGTGAGTTTTTTGGCATATCGGCTGTTGCGGTCTATCTCCATTATATTAAAGGCGATAGTGCGGTCTTGGTCAGCGCCCGGACTGAGGTAGATGAGCTTGTCTGGATGGGAGGTTTTAAGCGCCACGTCCTGTGCCAAGTCACCCTTTGGGTCAAGCAAGACGACGCCCTCTCCGGCATTAATACAGGCGTCGGCAAATCTCCCAAGAAAGGTGGATTTACCGGATTTTGGGCTGCCAATTACATGTAGCGCATCAAGGTCAGACAAGTTAACCAATACCTTGCGCTTGATGATTGAACCTTTGGGGGCACGGGAGGTCCCGACGACGAAACTAGGCGTTTTTGTCGTCATCGAACAAGCCCATGTTGCGAAGCATCATCCGTTCGACAGCTTCAACAACCTTTTTCTCGTCCATCTGAGCTGACGGGTCAATTCGCCTCACTTCGTTGTAGACGTGATTGAACCGTTCGACCAGCTCTTGTCCTAATAGATGATCACGCAGCTCGGTCTTGACCAGCACTGTGGTTTGCAGCGCCAGACCCATCATATTGAGCAGGTTCACCCAACGCTCATGCAACAACGACCGCTCCTGCTTCTGCGCCTCAGCTACAACGCGCGGAGTTTCCTCTTTGATTCTAAGCTTTGTTTGACGTGCGGTGACCCTTAAATTTTCCTCGTTTTGTAGACGCACGATTTCCATTCGCTGCTTTTCGAGCTCCATGCTTTGAATCTGTAGTTTGTAGTCCTGCTCGATAGCTCTAGCATCATGTACTTCATTCTGGAGTTTCATCACTTCGATTTGTTGAATCTGGGCCTGATAATCACGTTCCCGTACTCCCTGGGCTCGTATGGCCTCAACTTTGTTCACAAGTTCAGCCTCGGCCACAGTAGAAACAATCGGTACATCCCCCAAACTGTACATCATACTATCCCGAAAACTACCCTCAAAAAATAGCTTCCCCAGCCTCGTCAGCTCATGCTTAGACATTACTCCAGTGTCCGGGTTATCATCGGCGTATTTAGATGACCTATTTTTTAAGTAAGAGTCGTCGTACCCATCGACTTTAGCTATCCAGGCTTGTACCTTGAGTAATTCCCCACTTCCGAGAATTAGAACAAGCTCGCGCAAATACTTTGACCCGCGCCTTACAAGTTCGTTTTCTTGTTTTGCTCGGTCTCGAATTCCGCTGTCTGACCTATACAGCCAGACTGCTGCAATTATCGTCACCAACCAAACGATAAACCAGAACCAGGCCATGAGGTCACTCCCCTAATAAAGTTGGCATGATTGGGACCCGGCTCGATACGCGGCTGTTCTCTGTAGTACTCCTGTAACCGCAGCATAGCGTTCGCCGTCGTGTTACGCAAGCAGATGGCGAAGTCGAAGGGGCAAACGACGTAAACTGTCTTTAGGCCGCCCCCATTCGACCGACCCAAAATCATACGCACCCGGCTTCGTCGCGCCCAGCTAGCGCCATTCCTCCCCACAAGAATGAACGGACGACTGGTGACGGCGGTACTGTTTCCCGTCCGATGAGCCACCCCGGAAGTAAACAGCCGGGTACACAGGACCTACTCGTGCGTTCAGGTTGGATTGGATGGGGCGGCAACTGGAAGTATGATTGTGCTTGGATAGCAGGTGCGAAACCCTCAGACGACTGGATGGGTACGAGTCAACTTCTGGCGACAGACCATTACGTATGGGCTTGGTCAGAAAGGCGACATGTCTATTTTTCAATCGACTCTCCAGCGTCTCATTGCCCAAAGCGGAAAGAGCCTGTCGGAAATTGCTGAACTGGCGGATGTGGATCGAAGCTATCTGATGAGGTTGGCTCGCGGTGATAAGGACAATCCATCACCGGAAACCCTCGTCAAGATTTGGATCGGCATCTGTATGGACAGCCGACTGGCAAAAGCCGACCCGACATTCGTTCATGGTCTGGCTGAAATGATGCTTGCGGCAGGATTGTCACGGTACGCGACTGCAAAACGATCGGAGTAGCAACGCCACCCTGCGGTGGATGAACTTGTAAGACCGTTGGCCTGCTATCCACCTTTTAATCGAACGGAATGTTCAAGACTGCGAACTGGCCTCTGAGTTGAATTGTAAACTGATCATAAACATACATTGCCTCATGTTCGTCATCAAACCTGCCAATATGGATGATTGAATCATACATGCGTAACTGTGCGCTCCACATAGAGCGAGATGTATCCCAAAACACGCCTATCCGCCCCTTACGCTCCATGCCAAACCTGCGGCGGTTCCATTGGTTCTGGGACTTGGTACACAGACGAAGGTTGCTTCTGGTTGCATTCAGGACGTCGCCGTCTTTATGGTCCACTAAGAGACCTGATGGAGGCGATACCAACTCATTGTGAAGAAATATGTGTGTGTTGGGTCCATTTCTGCGTGCAGGGTAACCACCTTTTTTGGCATGCCACTTGAAATGAGCAGCCCAAACATAGTCATCATCGTCAAGTAAAACGTATTTCCCCTTGCCATTCTTTCCCGACAGTGCGATTCTCTGCATATACCTCCAAAAAGCCCCCTCGAGTAACGGCTCAAAGGGGCTGATTTCAAAGATTCGCTGCCGTTACAACGTATGTCTATTATCTCAAGTAGACATAAAATAGTCAAACGGCTCCCTGCGGAGTGACAGTCCTGTAACACCGACAGCTTCGCCTCACCCCATAAAAAAGAGGGCCTGTGAAGGCTCTCGTGACTATGCGATCGATTTTCCGGAATACCGCTGACGGCGTTTATGAAGTGGTGGTGGAGTCTCGGACTTTCGTATCAGGGTATCGAAGGGACTGCCTGCTTCGTGGGCTTCCTGCAAGTCCTCATCGGCCATGGAGAGATACCGCTTGGTCGTGTTGTAATCCTCGTGTCCCAAGAGCAACCGGACGTATTCCATGTTCTTTGTCTCGCGGAGCATCATGGTGGCGAACTGATGACGAAGCAAATGAGGATGAAAATTCTCCAAGCCCGCGTCTTCCTTGATCCGTCTGAAGGCCGAACGGATACCCCCAGGATCCAGATGGAAGAGTGGTTCGGCGTCAATGCCCCGAATCGCCATGAACTCTCGCAGATATTCCCTCACCTGGGGGGAGAAGAATACCCGCCGCTCCTTGTTGCCCTTTCCAATAACCGTTACCACCCGCTTCTCCATCGACACATTATCGAGTCTGAGAGATGCGACTTCGGCTCGCCGAAGTCCGGTATCGAGCATCAACGCCACCATCGCACGATTGCGAATGGCAAGGCCACTGGTTCCCGACAGAAACTTGCTTCGCCACATGCGCTGCATTTCTTCATCGTTGAGAATCTTGAACAGCCGCTTGGGGACTTTCGGCATGGGGAAGAACACTTCCTTGGCCAGTAGTTCGCCTTTATACAGCCAGCGGGTGAAGGCTCGCATGTCACAGAGGTGGGCATGAATCCCTGACTCGTCGCGCTGGGTCGAGCCCTTCTGCTCGTTGACCGGCGTCACTCGCAGCCAGGTCGCGAACTGCTCCATCATGGCGGTGGTCAGCACCGACGCAGACGGCGCGATGCCTTCGGCCTGCAAAAACCGATTGAAGATCAGAAAGGAATATTTGTAGCGATCCTTCGTGCCCTTGGCACGACCGACAGCTATCTGATGGCTCTGAAATCGACCAGTCAAATCCGCTAACGAGTTTGAAGTGTCCACCGTCGTCTGCTCCTTTGACGAATACCGATGGAGTGATCTTTTCATGGTGCTCCCTGCCTGTGGTGAGTCCGACAGACACCAAGTGGCCGCTTTATGTATTGGGCGGAGGCCACTTTAGGTATCTAAGGGTAGGCAAGGTGTCATAAGTGGGGTTTGCGTCGCTTGTGCAACGGATTCTTGGGGGTCGAGTGGGGGGATACGGCTCGATTACAGTCGCTTAGTCCGAAGACAAGCGCTCTATCCGTTGAGCTACGACGGCAGATGTGGACGAGGGACAATTTTGCTTGGAGAAACGGATTCACACAAAAAATGACGCCATGGCGTCCTCACCTCGCTGGGTGATTATACCGTAGTGGGCTACGGTTTTCCATATCACTCGACCTTATGATCCGTTGTCTGCCAAGAAATACACATCGACACGACCTTTCGCGCGGTGATCAAAGGCAACGAAAGATCATCTCGGATCCTCGAAAGAGGACGAGTCGCGTTCGCGGTAGCGAGGTTCACTCACCTGCTCTAGCAACAGTCGAAGCGACAGAACATTGAGCGTCCGGTCACCGACAGCAATGAAGGTCCCAACAGAACGCGGTGGCTATCCTCGACTCCACGGTGAAACTGGTAAGTTGTGAAAGGCCATCCAATAAGGGGATCGCTGCTGAACGTGAACTCCTACAGGGATAGTCGATCTCCAAATCAGCGGTCGGTCCCCGAGTTTCAAGCGGAGAATCTGTTGCCGGTGCATGGCTAAAGGGTCTCTCACATGAAACTCGGCTGCCGGGTTATGAATTGCCGGAGGCCGCTCTAGTGCCGTATCACGGATGAAATGCTGGGTACGGGATAGGCGAGGAGGCGGAGGTCGTGTCCGTTCGCCTGACGACTGGAGGTGGTCCCGTGCCCCAATCCTCTCGTGTCGAACTCACTGATGCCCACCGCGCCGACCTCCGGACCCGGATGGGGAGCGGAGTCGGCACCGCTCACCAGGTGACCCGCGCCCGGATCCTGCTCAAGGCTGATCCTGCTCAAGGCTGATCGTGCCGAGGCCGGACCGGGCTGGACCGATGTCATGCTTGCCGGCGCCCTTGAGGTGCATCCCATCCCCGTCGCCCGCATTCGCAACCAGGTCGTGACGGACGGGCTGGACGCCACCCTGGTGCCCGCCCGCTCGGATCGGGACCATCCCCGGCGGAGTCTGCGCCTGCTCGCCGACGAACTGGTCCGCCGTGAGGTCGGAGACCCGATCTCCCATGCAACCGTGCGCCGCGACCGCACGCTCAAAAAAACGCGGTGACGCCGTGGCGGGTGACGCCGTGGTGTTTCGCGCCGATCGCCGACCCCGCCTTCGTCGCGCAGCTGGAGGACGTGCTCGACGTCTAGCAGCGGCCGTACGATCCAACGCCCCCGGGTGTCTGTCTGGACGAAACCAGTCGCCAGCTGCCGGGGGAAACGCGGGCGCCGCTGCCGGTCGCGCCCGGGCAGCCCGCGCGGGTCGATCCCGAGTCCGTGCGGGGTGGGACTGCCCAGCTCTGTGTGGTGACCGAGCCGCTGCGCGGCGCCCGCCACGTCACGGTCGGGGCACCACGGACGCGGCGTGCGTTCGCGCAGTGTGTCCAGGACCTCGTGGAGGTGCACGATCCCGACGCCGCGCGGATCGTGCTGGTGATGGATCAGGTGCACACGCATAGCCCGGGGTCGTTGTCTGCGACCTTCCCGCCCACGGAAGCGCGCCGGTTGGCGGCCAAACGGGAGATCCAGCACACGCCGAACCACGGCAGCTGGCGCAACATGGCGGACCTCGAACTGAGGGTGCGGGCGCGCCAATGGCTCGCCCAGCGGTTGCCAGACGAGCCGGCGATGACGGAGGCCGTCACGGCGTGGGCCGCGCGCCGGAACGCGGCGATCCGCACGATTGCCTGGCAGTTCACGACCGCCGATGCCCGCATCACGCTCCGCCGCCGCTCCCCAGCATTTGACGTGTGACTCTGCTCTAGGGCTCTGTCTATGCTGATTTGCTAGGTTCGCTCTTCAGCGAACGACGATTCCTTCCTGTTATTTCAGCAGCGCGACGGTCAGCGCAACGGAGCGAAGTCGAGAAATCTCTCTCGCGTTGACGCAACAGTCGATGCGAATCACCCCCTAGCCGGATTGGCTGGAATGCGCGTCCCGCCACTCGACGAGGGCGATGAGCGGTGACAGATCGTAGTCCGGACCACTTGCGTCCGTGATGATGTGGGTGATTCCCGCGGCCAGGTAATCATCTACCCTTTCGAGCTGCTGACGGTTGATCTGCGCGGACCGCTCGATCTCCTTCGGATCGCGCCCAACCTTGGCGCACCATTCATCGAGAATGTGGTTCTTCTGCGCGAGGACTTCCGGTTCACCTTGTCCGTTCCAGATCGTCGCGTGTTCAGCGACGATTCTCAGCGTGACTTTTTCGCCGCCACCACCGATGAGAATTGGGAGCGATCCGTGGACTGGACCAGGATTCAACTTGGCAAGCCGGTCCCTGATGATCGGCATGTCCCGATCAAGATCTTTCAAGCGGGAGATCGCGGTTCCAAATTCGAAGCCGTACGCTTCGTAATCACGCTGATTCCAGCCACTTCCGATTCCGAGGATGAAGCGGCCGTCCGAGATATGGTCGATCGTCCGTGCCATGTCTGCGAGCAGGTTTGGATTGCGGTAGCTGTTGGCGGCGACCAGACACCCGATCTGTACCCGTTCGGTGACTTCGGCCATCGCTCCGAAGGAGGACCAGTTGTCCAGGTGAGCTCCGTTCGGATCGCCCGACATCGGGAAAAAATGGTCCCAGTTGAACAGGGTGTCGGCACCACTCGCGTCTACGGTTTGCCATGCCTGGCGAATCTGACGATAGGTCGCGTGCTGTTGTTGAACCTGGATTCCGACGCGAATTGCAGTCAATGGTGCGCTCCTTTTTCATTGAGGGATGATATGAGTAGGGATTATAAGGGCCCGTCGAGCATTTGCGGGCGTTCCTTTAGTCCCGATATCAACGGTCGATTCGATCAGGGAATCCCCGCCCTGTTCAACGCATCCTTTTCCTGCCGCTGTCCAGAACGTCCCATCCCGACTCATGCTGGCAGCGAGGGCGGTATTTCTCGCTCTATCCATCAACGCGGCTCTCGATGGTCGGTCGGAGAAGTCCTCGATTTGGAAGAGTCCAATCGGCTGCTACTCTCGAGAGTCCATTGGTCCTGCAATTCCAGGTCGTCTGCCTGATTCGCGTGTCTTGATTTTCTGAGCGCATATCCAATTGGTACCAACGTACTGCCGCAACAAAGTGTCCCAGTTTAAGCGATTCGGCGTTTCCTATCCGTTGGTCTGAGGGTCTGTAATGGGCTTGGTTGCGACGCCTGGAATCGGGGCAGGCACAGACGCCTTGTAGTCCGCGATTGACTCCAACTGGACTGTGATGGCAGGAGGTCGCACGATAAAGGCGATAGGAAATGTTGTCGGTATGGGGTTGGAAGCGAATGATGGTAAACCCGGGAGGGAGAAGGGAAGCCAGCGCATCAACGTCAGCGAGGGGGTCGGTTCGATAAACGCGCCCTGGCGATAGGAGAATTCATTTCGACCTGCTTGGCTTCTTTTCGTTTGAACTTCGACGACCTCGTCGGCGTGCCTGGTCTGGTGACGAGGTCGACGCTGGTGCTTTTCGTCCCCGCTACTGGCCTATGCGTCCGTCGATCCGCTCGCGCAACAGGTCGACGTGACCCATGTGGCGGGCATACTCCTCGATCATTCCGACCACCACCTGGCGCAGCGAAATTGACCCTCCACCGCTGCCATGCTGATTCAAGGGATCGTTGCGAGTAATGTCGAGACTGGTCGCCTCTGCCACGAACTGCGTGGCGAAGTCCACCTCTGCTCGCCATGCGTCCCACGCCTCTGCAACCACCTGGGGGTCAGGAACAGCGCCATCGAAATCACCGTCACGATCGGTGTCGGAACAGTACAATCGGGGCATGTCCTGTCCTGCCATCATCACCCGGAACGTCGCACGCTCTATCTCCGCCAGATGTCGCACCAGTCCCAGCAGCGACATCGTCGACGGCTCGACGGCACGCCGCGCCATGGCCTCCGCATCAAGGCCTGAGCATTTCATCTCCAATGTGAGGCGTTGACAGCGCAGGGCTTCGACCAGGGTGGTGCGCTCGTCGCCCAATCTTGGTCCATGCTCACGCGGGTCGTCGTCAGACGGCTTGCCGTCTTCGGTAAACATGTCGGCTCGTCGGGTCGCCTTGCTCATGGTCGTCATCCTCGAAAATCCTCTACCGTAACTCTAGCGAAGCTCATCCGGCACGTGTGAGAGGAGCGAGTGTAAAAATGTGGGATGAGTTCATTCTAGAGCGCGTAGATATACTAGCAGATTGGCGTTTTTGTGTTGCCGCGTTTTTTGGCGTTTCTCCATAACTCCACCCTTCCCTTCCATAAATGGAGAATAAAGCCGAGCGATAAAGCGTGTACCTTGCGAGTGTTGGATGCTGTCCAGTACCGACAGGTTTGTCCGCTAGTTTGCAGTAGGGGCGGAGTAGGGTTCACTACCTCTTCCAGCATCATCTCCAAAGTATGTGTCGCTCATGCTTCGATGAAGACCACCAAGCCGACGTCCAGCGGCGACTCGCATTGCGAACCTCACGGTGTTTTCGCAGCATTGAGGGCGTCGTGGTCTGTGCCAAGCGAACTCTTGAACACCATACTCCGCCGAGGAACAACACTTTTGTTCCGTTGGGCAACGCAGGTTGGTCGTTTCGTCTGGATTCCCAATCGGCTCCGACCAGCAAATCGAAGAGAACGTGGAACGCAGGCCAATTACGGGAGGTGCGCGAGCCAATCGAGCAATTTGGGAAGGGCGAGAATCGCAATCAGCGCGTGCGAGGTATCGGGGATGGTGATGAACGTGACCTCTGTGCCGATGTCTCTCTCGTGCTGGACGAACTGCTTCGTGATATCGGGATGGACCAACTTGTCAGCATTTCCTTGTGCCACGAAAAGTGGCACGGTGAGGCGGACGGATCCGGGTGTATTTGCTTCGAGGAGCGTTGCCCACGGCTCCTTGATTGCCGGGTCGTCGATCAGGTAATCACCCACGAGCGGCGTCGCAATCTTGTGGATCTCGGCGTTCTGCCCGATCAGGCAGAGAGCAGCCATCCTGGGCGTTGAGGCCACCCCTTGAGGAGTAAGGATCGTGTCGAGATTCGTGCCTGGCGTACCCGCATACACCGCGTTGTACGCTGCAAACGCATAGGAGCCAATAGTGACCCCGGAAACATCGGCGATATCACTCTTCAGGAGCTCACCGAGATCCGTGGCGGGAGCCGCGACCGCGACTCCCCTCAGATCCAGTTCGGGTGCATATGCGGAAGCCGATTGGCCGGCAAACAGGACCGCCTGTCCGCCCTGCGAATGGCCCCAAAGGACCAGTCGATTACTGCTCTCGGTTTGAGGAATCTGGCGCGCCGCACGAGCGGCGTCGAGGACGTTATTACCTTCTGTGACGCCGATCAGGTAGGAATCGGGACCCACGGCGCCCATACCTGAATAGTCGGTCGCCACAACAACGTATCCGGCATCCAGCAACTGTCGCAATCCTTCGATTGTATCGAAAGGGTCGATCCCGAGCGATGGCGCGCAGCGCCTGGCTGCTCCGGTGGTTGGATGGCCCCATGAAATGATGGTTCGGCCATTCGTGGGTGCAGTCTTATCGGGCGACACAACCACTCCGGAAACGAGAATGTCCTGTCCCTGCACATCGGTCGAGTGGTAGAGAATCCGCCACCCAAGAGCGCCGTCGGGTGCGCTGAGAAGTTGTTCCGAGCGGAAAAGCAATCCAGGCGACCCAATCGGAAGTGGATCTGGCACCTCGTAGAATGGCGCTTCGATCGACTTTTCGATTGCTCCCTCGGAAAGGCGGCGCTCGACGGTCCAGATACCGCCAGCAACCACGACCGCGAGAACAAACATCGTGGAGACCACGACGAGATGAGACAGGGATTTTGGTCCTCGAAGCCACGTCAGAAGCCCCTGCTTCCAGGTCCGGACGTTTCTCTGAATGGGATCATGCGCTGGTTCGAGATTACTCATGGCGATACTCGCGATAGTGGTTGAAGGAGAAAGCGGCGCGGCAGTATTGATCGTTCGCAAGAGCGCGGATGGCAGTTGCTATCACGTTTTGTCCTCTGTGGTGCGAAACTTGTGCGACTTCAATAGATGAAAGCTCAACCCGCGCTCCGGTGCAGTCTCGGGAATCGCATCAGGGTTTATACAAAATCATTGTAGGATATCGGTTGAAATACGTCGATTGAGGAGACCCGATTCGTTCCTGGAGCAGGTGAAGCACGCAACTCGCTGCGACGGCAGCCGGTGGTGCTTTCTCGCTCAATACGTTCCGATTGCTCCTCCGAGTATATACACGCCGCTTCCAGGTCGTTGCGGAGATGGCGATCTGAAAAACGCGTCGACGCCCGATACGAGCCCGAACGAGCCAGCAGCGACGGACCGTCAAGACCCCAGATTTACTCTATGTGTTTCGCTTGACAGGTCTTTTGGACTTGGCTCGCAATCGAGATGAAATGCAGCACGCTCCGACGACAGAAGTGTGAGCGCCAATTGACTGGCAATCGCGCATTACGATCCGCTCTGACCGCTCTGACGATATGCGGCCCGTCGACAGCAAGAATCTGCGATCACTCACTCACTTACGCATTCCTACATCTTCATGAGCGAACGGCTTCTCTGCAACCTGGACCAACCTACGTCCGGCGCCTGCCGTCCTCGTCGTTCCGACCGAGTCTGCCCGAGCCCGCCCGAGTGGCGTACAATCGACTCCATGAATCTTCCGAATCATGTGACTAGCGCGAGTGTGGGCCAACGTCGATGCGTTTCTTGAAACTGGTTTGGCGCGGGTTCCGCGATCTGTTCGATCAGCTGCTGACGTTTGGACTCTATTCGGTGCTTTGGTGGGTGTGTACGATCCTGATCGTGCCAGGTCCGCCTGCGACTGTCGCGCTCTTCGCGATGTGTGATCCACGCCGCAAGGTCTCTCAGCCGGATTTCAGCGACGCGGTGCAGGTATTCAAGGGTGCATTTCGGCGCTCGTGGGGGATCGCGATTCTGACGGTTCCTCTCCTCGCGATCCTGCTCTGGAATCTGTTGTTCTTTTCCGGCTCGAATCATCCGCTGATTGCGCTCGTTCCGCTATGGCTGATCATGATTCTGCTTGTCTATATTCTGACGCTCTATGCGTTCTCCGTCGCTGCCACGATGGAGTCGGGAACACGAAATGCGTTTCGCGGTGCGCTCTTCGTCCTCGTGAGTCGTCCATTCTTCAGTATCGGCCTCGGACTGTTCCTGCTTGTTCTGGGTTCGATCCTGGCGGTGACGGTGCTGCCGCTGATCTTGTTCGGGCCGGCGCTGATGGCCTGCATCGTGAACCGCTTCGCGCTGGTTGCGCTCGACGTTCCTGTCGTCGATCCGGACTCTCCGACAGATGAACGTCAGGACGAGCGAAAGCGCGGTATCAATCCGGATCGCGGGCTCATTGGACGAATGCGAGGCGAAAGTGCCAAGCGACGACACTGATGCAACGTCAGGGATGACCGAACGCAGCAAACTGATAGCGGCAAAGGACAGGAACAGTCTCAAGCCCCAAGATCTCATTACGAGCCAATGGCCGCGCACTGATCGTCGGTATCATCGAATCGCGTCCGTGCTTCGGCACCGGCAGCTTGATCTCACGGTCGTGATGGAAGACGTTCACGATCAGCATAACGCCAGCGCCGTCCTTCGATCGTGCGACGGTGTTGGTGTGCTTGATGTGCATCTGGTCTACACGTACGATGTTCCACCTCTCGAGGCGCTGGGCGCCACAACTTCGGCATCGGCGGCAAAATGGATTCGTCTCCATTATCACGATTCGATCGAAACCTGTTATGCCCAACTCAGAGAGAAGGGATTCTCGATCTGGGCCACAGCCTTGAATGAGGAGAGTCGCGGCCTGTATGCGCTGGACCTCGTGCGTCCCACGGCGTTCGTGTTCGGCAACGAGATGCGTGGAGTGACCGAGGCGGCGGCCGATCTCGCGGATGGCACCATCTACATTCCGATGCAGGGAATGGTCGAGAGCCTCAATATTTCGGTTGCCTGTGCGGTAACGCTCTATGAGGCGATGCGCCAGCGTCTCCAGTCGGGGAGCTACGAGCAGCCTACGTTGAACGATGTCGAGTTGCACGCACTCGAAGCTGACTGGCTCAAGCGCTAATGCGTGAGGCCCCGAACAGGGATCGGTCGGTCGCGAGATCGACTTGTGGTCGAACGAACAACGGCGCCGGTAGCGGACAGCTACGAGGCACCGTTGTTCGTACCCGAATTCCTATGCCGAAGGAATGAGTCGGATACCTCTGGCAAGCGTCAGGGATAGCAGTTGTTCGCTTCCTTCGATCTCGATCCGGATCGGCCCGTCGAACGGCAGATGGTCGACGACGCGAAGGGTGACGCCCGGCTTGAGGCCTAGACCAGCCAAGTGCCGAAGTTGGCCTGCATCCCGGTCGCTTACCCGGCTTACATGACCGGAAACGCCATTGCGAACCTCTGTCAACGAGATATCGTCCATCACCGGCAGGGTCCCGGCCCGGCTGGGAATCGGATCGCCATGCGGATCGAACTGTGGAAATCCGAGTACCCGTTCCATCCGCTGTTCGAGCTCTTCCGAGACATGATGCTCGAGCCGCTCGGCTTCTTCATGAACTTCGTCCCAGTCATATCCAAGCGCTTTTGCCAGGTAGAGTTCAAGAAGTCGATGGTGACGGATCACCTCGAGGGCGACGGTTTTACCGGCGGGCGTCAACGTCACACCGTGATAGCGACTGTGCTTGACGAGCTTCAATTCGTCGAGTCGCTTCACCATGTTCGTGACCGAGGGACCGCTGAACCCGAGTTCATCGGCAAGCCGCTGTGTGCTCACGGGGGCCCCGTCCAGCTCGAGCCGGTAGGCAGCCTTCAGGTAATCCTCCATTGCCTGGCTGACGCGCATATGTCCGCTTTCGGGCAGCGCTTCATCAGATGTCTCGACGGCAGGAATCGCATCCGTGAACTCCGTTGCTTCGTCATTCATCGTTGCCTCCCGTTACGCGGTCCACCGTCATAATGCACTACGCACTCAACCGAACGCGCAAATCTCATGGCATATCGAAAGGAAGATTCTTGGGCATGCCCTTCGGCATCTTTCCCTTCTTCGCCATCTGACTGAACTGACCCATCATCTTCTGCATCTCCTTGAATTGGGAGAGCAGTTGATTGACATCCTGGCGGCTGACTCCGCTCCCACGGGCTATCCGGCGGCGGCGCGCATGCTCGATCTTTTCAGGATGCCGGCGCTCCCAGGGAGTCATGCCCCGGATAATCGCCTCAACCTGTTTGTAATCGTCATCCGAGATCTGTGCCTTGGCCTGCCTCATCTGCTGGCCGATGCCCGGAATCATCTCCATCAGCTGATTGAGCGGCCCCATCTTCTTGATTTTCTGAAGTTGATCAAGGAAATCCTCCAGATCGAAATGACCCTTCATCATGCGATCGGTCATCCGCTGGGCTTCACCCTCATCGGTTTGCTCCTGGGCGCGTTCGATCAAAGAAAGCACATCGCCCATGCCCAGGATGCGACCGGCAAGCCGATCGGGATAGAACGGCTCGAGGGCGTCGAGTTTCTCACCGGTTCCGATGAACTTGATCGGCACCCCAGTCACTGCGCGGATCGACAAAGCCGCACCACCGCGCGCGTCACCGTCCATCTTGGTGAGAACGAGCCCAGTCACGCCCAGTTTCTCGTGGAACGCCTCGGCGACGCCGACGGCCTCCTGACCGGTCATTGCATCTGCAACAAGCAGAATCTCGGTCGGATCGACCGCCGCCTTCATCTCCACGAGTTCCTGCATCAGACGCTCGTCGATCTGGAGGCGACCTGCCGTGTCGATGATGACGGGGTTGTAGCCACGCTCGATCGCGAACTTGATCGAGTTTCGAGCAATATCGACGGGATTGGCTGAGGTACCTTCCTCGTAAATCGGGATGTTGACCTGCTTCCCGAGCGTCTGAAGTTGCTTGATTGCGGCGGGGCGATAGACGTCCGCCGCGACGAGCAGCGGATTTCGTCCAGCTTTCCGGAGATGCACGGCGAGCTTGGCGCTATGTGTCGTCTTGCCGGCGCCGTTCAATCCAACCATCAGCAGAATCTGTGGCGGCTTGCTGGGAGCGGCGAGCGGAACCTGTTCGGCCCCGAGCGTCTTGATGAGTTCCTCGTTGACGATGGCAATTGCCGCTTGCGCCGGAGTGAGAGAGCGCATCACGTCCTGCCCGAGCGCTCGTTCTCGAACGGCTGCGACGAACTCCTTGACGACCTTGAAATTGACGTCGGCCTCGAGCAACGCTCGTCGGACTTCGCGCATGGCGTCGTCGACGTCTTTCTCGGTCAATCGGCCCTTCTTGCCGAGACGTCCAAACGTCTCGTTCAATCGATCTGAGAGCGTTTCAAACATATCCTAGAGTCCCTCGCCTTCACTGAAGAACAGCGAATCGACATAGGTGTCGGGTCGGAACTCTGCCATGTCGGTCGCTTTCTCACCAGTGCCAATGTAGGAAATCGGGGTCCCGAGTTCCTTCGCGACCGAGAACGCGATGCCTCCCTTGGACGTTCCGTCAAGTTTGGAGATCATGATATCCGTGACGTCTACCGACTTGGTGAACTCGTGCGCCTGCACAAGCCCGTTTTGACCTGTCGTCGCATCGATGACCAGCAGAACTTCCTGTGGAGCCGCGGCCACCGTCTTCTGCATGATGTTGCGAAGCTTGTGGAGTTCCGCCATGAGGTTGTACTTGTTGTGAAGACGACCTGCCGTATCGACGATCAGGACGTCGGCGTTTCTATTGTGCGCTGCCTGCATCGCATCGAATACGACAGCGCCAGGATCTGCTCCCTGCTGATGGGCGATCACCGGGACATTCAGGCGTTCGCCCCAAACCTTGATCTGGTCGATGGCAGCCGCCCGGAATGTGTCGGCCGCAGCCACGACAACCGTTCGACCGAACTGCTGGTGATAATTGATGAGCTTCGCAATCGACGTGGTTTTGCCGGTGCCGTTGACGCCCACGACCAGAACCACATAGGGAACACCGCGTTGAAGGATTTTCACCTTTCGATTGCGGGTAGCGAGTTCGAGGATCGTGACCATGTCGAGGCGAAGAATCTCACGTGCGTCCGCCGGGTTCACGATGTGATCGGCAGCGACCCGTTTTCTGAGATCGGCAACCAGTTGCTGGCTGACATCCCATCCAACGTCCGCCTGAATAAGAAGCATCTCAAGATCTTCATAAAGCTCTTCGTCGATATCCACGCGATCGAAAAGGCGCGTGATCTCGCTGAAGACGCCATGACGCGTTTTCTCGAGACCTTTTTCCAATTGGATGTCTGGTTCCGCACGGCGGCGGAAGAGTTTGCGCAGAACCAAGAGAAGGACCTCCTGTGCAGAAGCCGGGCATGGCCCGGCGTTCGATGTCCATATGATGTCAGTGTCAAGAAAGCAGAAATGCCACGGCAACAGCCGTTTGAAATTCACGTGCGATATGGGAAAGCCACAAAAGAAGAACCCGCGATTTGACGGACTTTTCTGCTTGTCCAGTATACAACGCGCCATTTCCGGGAACTCATTGAACGGGTAGGTGCTTCGCAGGTAGGGGGCGCTCTGGTAGGATCATGGCCGAACAGGTATACCCCCGTCTTTCCTAGTCCGAATAGGGTCTCTCATGCGTCGATCAGAACTTGTTTTGGCGGTGTACCTGCCTACCGTGCTGCTCGCGGTCGGGCAAGGCGTGCTCCTGACAACCTTGCCGTTCCTTGGAACGGAGATGGGTCTGGGACTTCAGACCATCAGCATTATTGCCTCGGCTGCGGCGCTGGGAACGCTCTTTACGGATGTTCCCGCTGGTGCGCTGCTTCATCGCATTGGACTTCGCAGATCGATGCTGATCGGCGCCTCGATGGTGGTGATCGGGACGATGAGTCTGGTGCTACCGCTCTCGCCGGTGATGATCACCGCTCTGCGTGTGCTGGCAGGGATCGGTACGGCGTTGTGGGAACTCTCGCGCCATTCGTTTATCACGCAGGCGATTCCTCCCAGCGAACGTGGTAGGGCAATTTCGATGTTCGGCGGGCTGAATCGGATTGGCATGTTTGGCGGGCCGGCGCTGGGCGGCCTGATCGCGACGATCTGGGGTGTTCACGCATCGTTTCTGGTCACCGGCCTGATGGCAAGTGCGGCGCTGGCATCGGCGATGATCTTCATGTCGCCGGAGCATATGCAAAAAATGACGTACGCCGGTTCGGCGCGCAGTCGCTGGGGACTCGTCCGGAAAACTCTGCGTGAGCATTCTGGTGACATGGTTGCCGCGTCCATTGCGCAACTCTTCGCTCAGATGATCCGGACAGGACGCCAGCTGCTTGTGCCTCTTTATGGCGCGACGCAACTTGGATTGAGTCTCGGTCAGGTCGGTCTCGTCCTGACCGTTTCATCGCTGGTCGATGTGTCCATGTTCTTTCCAGCGGGGATCATCATGGATCGTTTTGGCAGAAAATTTGCATCCGTGCCGAGTTTCGCCATCATGGCGATCGGGATCGGGCTCGTTCCCTTTGCGACATCGTTCTATACCTTGATGGTGGTTGGAGTGGTGATCGGCCTAGGCAATGGACTCGGCTCGGGTTCGATGATGACTCTCGGTGCTGACCTCGCGCCGGCAAAGGCCACCGGTGAATTTTTGGGAATCTGGCGTCTCATCGGCGACATTGGCGGCGTCGTGGGCCCGCTCACGGTCGGTATTGTCGGTCACACGCTGGGATTGAGGGGAAGCGCCATCTTCCTGATGATGGCAGGGTTGCTCTCTTCTGCTATCTTGCTGACACTTGTCAAGGAAACTCGGCAGTCCACCGTGACCATCAAGACATCATGACATGACCTCATGATGAATCGCTTCACACTGGAAGGAACTTCACCATGCCTCTCGTTGCTGCACAGATCGCACCGCACGGATTCGCGCTGATCCACGATCTCAGCGATGACGCCGAAGGCGGATTGGCTACGCGCAGCGCAATGGAAGCGGCCGGTAGACTTTTCGCGGATGCCGGCGTTGAAGTCATCGTCCTCGCGGGACCCCATGGCGTCCGGGTCGACGGCGCGATCTGCATCGACAATGTCGCGAGAGGTACGGGCTCACTCACACGTGGTGCTCGCACCGTGGAAATGAACGTGCCGTGCGACCGTGATCTGGCCCTCGAGATCGATCGCCGGTGCCACGAGGCGGGGGTTCCCACTGCACTCGCGGGATATGCCGGCAACCGATCGGATCAGAGTGTGATGCCGATGGATTGGGGTGCAATGACTCCTTTGTGGTTCAACGGTCACGGTCAGAATCGGACCGGATATGGAGCGATGCTGGCACCGGTACCAAGCGACGATCACGGACCGCTGGTTGTTTTGATCACCCCCAGTCGCACGTTGTCGAGGCAGACAATGGTTGATTTCGGTCGAGTTCTTGGTGAGACATTCCGCGATGATCCTCGCCGTATCGGATTCATCGCATCCTGCGATTGGGGCCACGCGCACACGGAGAATGGCCCATATGGCTACCACCCGGCTGCAGCCGAGGTAGACAACAAGGTCGTCGAAGCTGTCAAGGCCAATGAACTGCTTTCCCTGATCGATCTTCCGGAAGAGGATGTTCAGAATGCAGCCATCGACGGTCTCTGGCAAACGCTGATGCTGGCCGGAATCTCGCAGACCACCCCATTGCATGGCGATCTGATCTCCTATGAGGTTCCCGACTACTTCGGCATGATCGTGGCTACCTACACGCCGACCGCTGCCGGATAGGCTTGTTTGATGATCGAGCCACGCTATCACCTGATGATCAAGGACATTCAACTCGATGAGCGACCTCGCGAGCGGTTGATGGCCTATGGTGCGGCATCGCTGAGTACGACCGAACTGCTCGCAATCATCATCAACGTGGGTATCGTCGGGGAGTCGGTGACATCGCTTTCCCAACGATTGCTCGCCGAACAGGGTGGTCTTGCTGGTTTGCTCAAGTTGGACGTAACCGAGCTCGCGCAGGTTCGCGGAATCGGCCCCGCGAAAGCGACAAAAATCAAGGCAGCACTGGAGATGGGCAGGCGGCTCGCCGCCACCTCGACGGACGAACGGCCCAGGATCGAATCGCCCGAGGACGTCGTTCGCATCGTCGGGGTGGAGATGAGTGCCCTCGATCAGGAACAACTGCGGGTTCTCTTGCTCGATACCAAGCATGGAGTGCTGGCGACACGGACCGTCTATCAGGGGAGTGCCAACCAGGCTATCGTTCGGGTTGGCGAGCTCTTCCGCGATGCGATTCGCCATGCAGCGGTTGCCGTCGTTCTCGTTCACAACCATCCTTCGGGCGATCCGACGCCATCTTCTGCCGACATATCGATGACGGCTGAAGTGGTCGAAGCGGGGAAGCTTCTCGATATCACCGTCATCGATCACATCATCATTGGTCATGGACGTCATTCGTCGTTGAAGCGTCTGGGTCTTGGATTTCCGAGTGAACGTCGCTGAATCAACCGTCGATGATCAGAAGGACACATTCTCCATGGACACATCCTCGATGGGCTTCGGCGTCACCGGTGCTCTGGATCTCGATATCATTCGCCGCCTCGCGCCGAGGGTCGAAGCAGCCGGGTTCAGGACACTCTGGATCAACGACACGCCTGGCGGCGATTCTCTCGCAGGGCTACGTGCGGCAGCGGCGGTCACTACCACGCTGAAGCTCGCGAGTGGAGTCATTCCGCTCGATCGGAGGCCCGCAGAGAACATCATCTCGAGCGTGACGTCTCTTGAAATCCCGCAAGACAGGCTCATTCTGGGCGTCGGAAGCGGAGGGGCGTACCCGGCAGTGCGTCTCGTTCACGAGGGGGTCGCAGAATTGCAGGCGCGGTTCGAATGTCGTGTTGTGGTTGGGGCACTGGGACCCAAGATGCGGAGACTGGGTGCGACGGAGAGCGCTGGGCTGCTGCTGAACTGGCTGACTCCAGCGGCTGCCGCGCTCGTGCAGACTGAGATGGAGCACGACACCCGCGAAGCCGGGAAGGATCCATCCTCGGTTACGCTCTACATTCGCGTTGCATATGGAACAGAAGCTACCGAGAGATTGCGCGGTGAAGCCAGTCGTTATGGGCAGATCAAGGGATACGCTGCGAACTTTGCGCGCTTGGGGATCGATGGTCTGCAAGCGTCGGTCTTCGCCGACGATCCCGCTGCCATTCGTGCCGGGCTCGACGCCTATGCAGGTACCGTGAATGAAACCGTAGTGCGAGCGATCACTGCAGGTGACAGCCTCGCTGAAATGACCGAGCTTCTGGACTTGATCGCCTCCTGAGTGCAATTCCTGCATTGAGGAGCGATGTTGGTGTGTCGGTTGACGGATCGATATGGAATCCCATTGCCCGTGCGGCAGCTCAAGGCAGAAGTGGTAGAATCGGAAATCTTGGGAAGAGAAACCTCGTGTTCTCTCCATCCCGGTGCGTGAAGCCCCAAAGTTGTTTTCGCCGATCCCGAATCGGAGAGGTATCGTGTGCCCAAACAGGTTGGAATTGATCTCGGTACAGCAAATGTGCTGGTCTATTTGCGTGGAAAAGGTATCGTCATCAACGAACCTTCCGTTGTGGCGATTTCTGCGAAGGACGGGAAAGTCAAGGCCGTTGGCCTTGAGGCTCGTAACATGCTCGGTCGGGAACCTCGCGACACCATCGAGGTCGTCCGGCCCATGCGTGATGGTGTGATCGCGGATTACATCGTTACTCAGAAGATGTTGGAATATTTTATCAATAAGGCATGCGGCAGGTTTTCGCTGATCCGCCCGGATGTCATGATCTGCGTACCCGCTGGCGTAACGGGAGTCGAGCGCCGCGCGGTCCGGGATGCTGCGCTCAAGGCTGGCGCCCGACACGCGTATCTGATCAGTGAGCCGCTTGCTGCCGCGATCGGCGCGCGTATTCCGGTTGCCGATCCTTCGGGCAACATGATTATCGATATCGGCGGTGGAACGACCGAAGTGGCCGTGATCTCCCTGAATGGGATCGTCGTAGCTCGCTCGCTGAGAGTCGGTGGCAACCGATTCGATGAAGCGATCAGCAATTACATCAAGCGAAAATACAATCTGCGGGTTGGGGAACGGACTGCAGAAGAAGTAAAGATCGCGATCGGGTCGGCAATGCCGCTCGAAGAAGACAAGGTCATGGAAGTCCGCGGTCGGGACGAGGTTGCTGGCCTTCCCCGAACGATTCAGATTCATGCCAACGAAGTGACCGATGCGATTACGGAGCCACTCGAGGCGATTATCGGCGCGGTTCGCGCGGTTCTGGAAGAGACGCCGCCGGAACTCTCCTCCGATATCATCGACAAAGGCATGATTCTCACGGGTGGCGGTGCACTGCTTCGCTATCTCCCTGATTTGCTGACCGAAGTTACCGGCGTACCCTGCTACGTTGCCGATGATCCACTCTCTTGCGTGGCCATTGGAACAGGTATGGCGCTCGAACACATGGACATTCTCCGAGATAGCCTTGAGGAGCCATAACCTCGTATCGTTGAGGCAAGCGCAAGTATCTATTCAGTGTGGATAAGCCTTCCGACGGTCCCGCAGCAATCTGGAGGTCGAATACAGCCATGTTACGTACACGGGATTTCAGACTCAAATCGTCATCGGTAGCGAAGTGCGTCGTAGGCGTCGTCCTCATGGTGTCACTGACTGCCTGTGGGTCAATTGGAGGCGATTCGAAGGAAACCCCGCCGGCTCCAACTGCAACGATCTCGCCAACTCAGGTTCCGGGTGCATCTCCCACCGTCGAATTGAGTGCGGCCACGTCCACTCCTCTGCCATTAGTGACTTTGGAACCAAGTCCCGCGATCGCGGCTTCAGCTGCCGCCAGCCCTGCGACCACAAGTTCCTCGAATACACCCTCGAACGAGTCCATTGTGACGTCCATCATTGGTGTGGTTACAACGTCGATTGCGAACTCGGGTGCTTCGGGAGCAGCATCGACGCCAGTCGGTGATTCCACTCCAACTGCTGCAACGCCAATGTCTGAAGCAACACCGGTATCCGCATTGTCGGTCACCAGTTGTCAACCTGACGAGGTACCTCCGTTCACGGGAACAAGTGCAGAGTATGTCGTGACAGAGGAGCTGAACTTCCGCGCAGGCCCTGGGTCGGACTGCGATCCGATCGGCGTTCCTCTTGAAGCTGGTACGCAGCTCACCGTGATCAGTGATCCGGTTGTGCGGGAAGACGATACCACCCGCTGGGTGCAGGTCAGTGTTGATGGTGAGATAGGATGGGTTTCGCTGGAGTTCATCTCACCCTCTTGAGCAAGACCATTGCTCGTCCATGGAAAGTGCCATTGCGGTCTGAACAGCGCGATGGCGGTTTCATTGGGTAGCGGGAACCGGGTCTCTGATTGCCGATAGGCCAGTGGGCAGGCAGGCATGTCTCCTTGTTCGATACCCACTTTTGGGAAGGATCAGCGACGTGAATTTTCCTCGGGAGAGTGGAGTTCTTCTTCATCCAACGTCTTTGCCGGGACCGCACGGAATCGGCGATTTGGGCGAAAGCGCATACCTGTTTGTCGATTGGCTGGAGAGAGCTGGCCAACGACTCTGGCAGGTGATGCCTCTCAACCCGACGGGTTTTGGGGATTCTCCCTACTCGTCTCCGTCTGCGTTTGCCGGAAACCACTTGCTCATCTCTCTTTCGTCGTTGAGCGAGGATGGCCTCCTTACTCCTGAAGAGCTTGTGTCATCTCCTGAATTTCCAGCTCACAAGGTTGACTTCCAGGCGGTGGTTCCGTTCAAGCAGAAGATGTTGCATGTGGCGTTCGATCGGTTCCAGAGCAGAACGTCAGTTACTCCTGATCATGACGTTCACCGTTTCTGCGCAGATCAGGCCCATTGGCTGGACGACTATGCATTGTTTGTTGCGATAAAGGAAGCCCATGGAGGGGTCTCCTGGCGTGATTGGGAAGGTCCGATCCGCATGCGTGATGCGGAGGCAATTCGCGAATGGACGGATCGTCTCGCGACCGAAATTCGCTACCACAAGTTTGTGCAATTCCACTTCAGTCGCCAATGGGATCAGCTGCGAGCGTATGCAAATCAGCGCGGCATCAGAATTGTTGGAGATGTTCCCATCTTTGTCGCGGACGATAGCTGCGACGTGTGGACCAATCGGAAGTTGTTCAAGTTCGATGAAGACGGTGAAGCGGTTGACGTCGCAGGTGTTCCACCAGACCCGTTCTCGGCAACGGGCCAGATATGGGGGAACCCCGTTTTCAACTGGCCGGAGATGAAAAGAGACGATTATCACTGGTGGCGGAAGCGGACCAGGGAGCTCCTGCGGATGGTGGATGTGATTCGAATCGATCACTTCCGCGGGTTTGCGGCAGCATGGGTCGTCCCGGCGTATGCGGAAACTGCCGCTCTCGGGCATTGGGAACTTGCTCCCGGGGGCGAAGTTTTCGCCGCGATTCGCCGCGATCTTGGAGAGGTCCCGATCATCGTAGAGGATCTGGGGGTCATTACCCCGGATGTCATCGCGCTGCGCGAGATTCTTGGTTTCCCTGGGATGAACGTGCTGCAATTCGCATTCGACGGGAGGGCTGACAATGTCTATCTCCCCCATAATTACGTGCGGAATTCGGTCGTATATACCGCAACTCATGACAATCAAACGAGTCTCAGTTGGTTCTGGTCGCAGTCCGACGTGGAGCGGGAGTCAGTTCAGGCATATCTCGGCGTGTCCGGTGATGATATTGCATGGGACCTGATTCGGTCTGCTCTGGCATCGGCCGCGAATGTGGCGATTCTTTCCATCCAGGATATTCTCCGTCTTGACGATTCAGCGCGGATGAACGTTCCTGGACAGGCCATCGGCAACTGGTCCTGGAGATACGTGGCATCCCAGCTCGAACCTGGTCTCGCCGATGGGTTGCGTCTGCTCACGACGACCTACGGTCGGATTGCAGAGGAGAATGGTACTGAACGCGGGCGAAATGCATGGGATTACACGCACCCCACTTCAGGTGTCCGCGCTCACGATCCTTTTGCCAAGGAAGCTGGGGAGAGGGAACCTAGTCTTTGAGAATAGGAAGTCAATTCCGATGCGAAAGTGGCAGGTTACGTGCAGGGCTTCAATCATTGGGGCTTCGTTGCAAGGCCGGAATTGCCTTTCAGGGAGGAACACATGACGTCTGCTGGTGCTTTTACATTCGTCCTTCACAGTCATTTGCCATACGCCCGCCAGTCAGGCATGTGGCCACATGGCGAAGAATGGCTGCACGAGGCGATTGCCGAAACCTACCTTCCGCTGTGGGATGTGCTGACCGATCTAGCCGACGAGGGACTTGATTTCAAGATCACCGTGAGTGTCACACCGATTCTTGCAGAGCAGTTGGCCGATCCGCTCGTTCGCGAGCATTTCATCACCTATGCGGAGGAGCGCGCTGCGTGGGCGGCGGATGATATCGGTCGATTCGAGGCGTCCGGGGACGTCCAACGTCGCAAACTCGCCGTCTATTACCATCACTGGTACTCCCGTCGTCTTGCCAACTTCAGGGACAGGTACGAGACCGATCTGCTGGGAGCCTTGAAAGATCTTCAGGATCGAGGCTTCGTCGAAATCTCGACAAGTGCCGCGACACATGGATATCTTCCACTGTTATCGCGTGACTCGTCGATCTTCGGCCAGATCCAAACGGGCGTAGACTCGTATCAGCATCATTTTGGGCGGAAGCCCAAGGCAATCTGGCTTCCCGAATGTGCATATCGTCCAGCCTACGACGAAGACGCTGCCGATGGTACCGTCGTGCGGCGACCCGGCATCGAATCCTATCTGGAGGCTCAGGACATACGCGTCTTCTTTTCGGAAACTCATACGGTCGAAGGTGGCAGGCCAGTCGGCAAGGCAGTCGGTGATGCGATCGGGCCGTATGGCGAGATCGCTCGTCGATACGTTGTCGAGGATTCCTCTGAAGAACAGTCACAGCCAGGCACAACGTATCGAGCGTATTGGGTAGGCGATGCCCCTGGTTTGGTAGCGGTGTTGGGCCGGAACAACCGGACCGGAGAGCAAGTCTGGTCAGGTGACTTCGGCTATCCGGGAGACGCCGCATATCGAGAGTTTCATCGCAAGGATGCAACGTCGGGGATGCAGTACTGGGCGATTGGCGGACCAGGCGTCGATCTTGGCCAGAAGCCGGAATACGATCCCGACCGCGCTGCGGAGCGCATCGCCGATCATGCGCGGCACTTCGTGAGTCTGGTCGAAGAATTGCTGGTAGCCTACCGCGATACGACCGGCGAGTATGGAATCATTTCATCCAATTACGATACCGAATTGTTCGGTCACTGGTGGTTCGAGGGTGTTTCCTGGTTGAAGGCCGTATTACGGGGCCTCGCCGCGTCGGAAGCAGTCGATCTCACCTCCGCATCGACGTTCGTTGACGAGCACGATCCGAAACGGGTGATCAACCTGCCGGAGTCGAGCTGGGGATCAGGCGGCACTCATTTCACATGGCTTAACGTTGACACCGCATGGATGTGGCCAATCATTCATGCAGCAGAAATCCGCATGGAAGAGCTGGTTGCATCCTTCCCGGATGCGGAGGGCGACCAGCTGGACGTGCTCAATCAAACGGCGCGTGAGCTCCTCCTGCTTCAAAGCAGCGATTGGCCCTTTCTCGTCACGACCGGACAGGCGAAAGAGTACGCGGTCGAGCGATTCAATGGCCACGTCAGCCGTTTCGAGTACCTCTCCTCTGTCGCAGATCTTAATGCCAAGTTGCAGCCCGCCGATCGCGAACGGATCGATGCCTTGAAGTACAAGGACAACCCGTTTGGACACGTCGATTACCGGGTCTTCGCTGCCCGACAAGGGAGTGCTGCGCTCCGGTAAAGACGAACTCCGCAATGCATGACGGTGCTGACGGTGCAGGATGAATAGTGAGGGTAGTGCCGAAGAGATTCGGCACTACCTTCATATCGTTTCATGGAGGTCAGGACGCGGGCTTTCCGCGTACAACGACGTCCTTGTCGAACCTGACAGGGATGCGTCCGCTCCATGGTCCCTGCTTGGTTCCCTGAAGCCAAAATTTTTGGACGAAACGTTGAATCCAATAGCCGAGTGGAATGTACACTGCGTTGTCCAAGAGGAGCTTCTCTGCCTGCTGATATGTTGCATTTCGGACGCCCGCGTCGCCGCTCTTTGCGGCCTCGCTCAGCAGGGTGTCGAACGTCTTCGAATCCTTGCTAGGGTCGAAATCGCCGCTCTTTACAATATCCGCCGCCCAGTTGAACCAGCCATTCATGAACGGCGAGGAGGAAGCGCCAACCTTGCTCAAGAACGCAGGCGAATCGACATCGGGCCACCACCACACAATATCGAACTGACGGCCTCCATTGTCTTTCTGCTGAGAGGCGATTTGATCGAATGTCAACGATGTATCCTGTCGGATCACGATGCCGCAATTGTCCTGGATCATCTTCAGGAGCGCGGCGTGACGCTGCTGATCGTCAACCGAATCGGTCGCGGGTTGAAAATAGACGATGTCGACGGAACTCTCTGCAGGATTGAACTTTGCATCGGTCAGTAATTTTTTCGCCTCGTCTGGTGCGAAGGCGATCCCTTCCGGAGGGGTGTAATCCGCAATGTTCGCCGTCACCGGTGCCGTGAATGGTCCGGCGGGAGCAAAGCTTCCTCTCCAGATATCGTTCGCCCACGAACCTCGATCGATCGAGGCGGCCACCGCTCTCCGAATGCGCGCGTCGTCGAACGGTGGCTGGCTGAAATCGAGACCAATCGCGATCGTCGATCCTTGGGAGCCGATGGTTTGCAGCTCGGCCTTTCGGGTTTCATCTGCATTGACGGCATCGTACTGAGAAAGCGGCACGTCGGCGGAGACGATGGCACCATCTCCGTATTGCTGGAGCGCGACTGTCTCCGCATCGTCTCCACTCAAGATGACCCAGGTGACCTTCACCAACGACGGCGAAGGATCGTCCCAGTAATTCTCGTTGGGTTCCATCGTGATGTGGTCGTCATCGACGAATTCGGTGAACCGCCATGCACCCGCGCCCGCGTTCGACACGAATGGATTCGGTACACTTGCATCCGCCAAGACATCTCCGTCGACAACAGCCCACACGAACGTTGCAAGGTACGAAGGGAACGAACTCTGCGGCATGCCAAGCGTGATCTCCAGCGTCTCGGCGTCTTTCGCAATCAGACCAATCTCGGTGCTTTTTCCGGTCGTAAACTCTGCGAATCCCTTGACCGGTTCCATGAATGCGGACATCGGGGAAAGTGCAGACGGCGAGAGTGCCCGCTTCCATGAGTTGATGAAATCATCAGCAGTTACCTGACGGCCGGACGCGAACTTCACGCCTGATCTGAGTTTGGCAGTCCAGATCGTTTGGGTGTCGTCGGCGATGACCGATTCCGCCAGATCGTTCTCAACATGACCGTCTTGGTCGAACCGCAGGAGTCCGGACCAGACGTGTGGAAACAAGGTCCAAAAGGGTCCCCAGTTCCCTGACCGGTGTGGGTCGAGTGAGACAGGTTGCCCATAGGGAAGGAATGGGATGGAGATTTCGACGTCCGTCTGGACCTCGTCTTGTCCGAGCGAGTGTGCTGCGTTGGATGCCGAACCGAACGCGGCGGCATCACTGATGGGGAACGCTCCGGCGATTGTCGCCATTCCTGAAACAGCTGCCGTACTGCGTACGAGATTGCGTCGTGTGATTGAGAGTGAGTCCTGCGACATGGGGACCCGGCTTGCCGATCGTGCTGGCGGTTGCGGTGTATTCGACATGAATGCTCCTTCTCCGAAAGCGAGGGAATGCTCGCGGCATCAACTTGCCATGGACGGCCGGTATCGCACTACTCGTTCAACGACTCACGCATCGTTTTCGTTACGGCAACTCGTACCCATACGTGCGGGAACCTGCTTCTTCCAGGAACCTGGTCAGCAATGTGACGCACGCATCGATGTCGGCGATGCTCGCGGTTTCGTTGACGGAATGGAGATAGCGCGTTGGGACGGAGATCGTGATCGCCGCAGCCCCAGCCTGTGACAACTGCATGGCTGCCGCGTCGGTTCCGCCTCTCGGCAGGATCTCCATCTGATAGGGAATTTCGTTCGCCTCGGCGATGTCTCGCATGTGTTCGACGAGTTTGGGATTGCTCAGGTGTGAACTGTCCATGATCTTGATCGCAGCTCCGGCATGCAGCTTCGTGACGGTTGCGTCCGGTGCTGCACCAGGAATGTCGCCGGCCAGTGTGACATCCAGGGCGATGCCGATGTCCGGGCGAACGCCGAACGCGGCGGTTCCCGCACCCCGAAGACCTACTTCCTCCTGAGTCGAAGCTACGGCAAAGATATCTGCGGTATGCCGCCCCACCTGCCTGATCGCCTCGAGCATCACGTACAGCCCCACGCGGTCGTCTAGCGCCTTGCTCACCACGTCCTCTCCGACCACAACGGTATCGCGATCCAGCGTCACCATGTCACCGATTGCGACGTTCTTGCGGACAGCATCAGCAGTGAGTCCAAGATCCAGGAAGATGTCCTCTATTTTGACATCTCGTGGATCGCCTGGTTGCAGGAGGTGGATTGGCTTGGTTCCTGGTTGAACGAGCGCCACAAGCGTATTGCCGGTTCGTGTGTGTACCTTGGCCCGTTGGGCAACGAGCACGCGAGGATCGAACCCTCCGACGGGTTGGATGCGGACGAAGCCGCCATCGTCGATATATTTGACGAGAAAGCCAATCTCGTCCATGTGCGCCGAGATCATTACACGCGGACCACTGGAGCCACGCTTGATTCCGACAAGATTCCCGAGTGGATCGACGCTCAGTTCATCGACGAGCGCCTTCATCTCTTTGGCAACGACATCTCTCACGAGGTCCTCGCGAGATGGTATTCCCTCGACCTGACAAAGTGCTCGCAAGAGTTCTATATTTGCCACGCACCTGATCCCTTCGCTACCGCCCGTTGATTGCGTATTCATGCTGAAGGCAGCTTACTCCAAGAGCATAAAGAAAGGGGGAGGCGACATCGGTCGCCTCCCCCTTTCCGCCAATCGACCTGAACGAAATTACTGGCCGATGAGAATAATCGTGCTGGTGGCGTTCATCCCATCTTTGACATAAGAGGCGGTGCCCACCGATTGAACGTTGATCGAAGAGGTGACGCTCGCGGGTGACGCCTCAGGAGTGGCAGCTCCGAAGAAGTCCTCGCAGGCGGTGCCATCATAGTCGCGATCGAGGTCGAAGTTCGCGAACTGATCCTTGTCGTACGCAGCCTGGGCTGCCTCCTCCGACGAGAATTTGGCGCAGTCAGGTGAGTTGTCCTCAATGGTCGATGTGCTGGTCAGCGCGCTCGATGCCTCATCGATGAGCGGCAGCAAGCCCTGGATATTGATGAAGCTGATTGCGGTTGCATCTTTCGGGAGCTGCGCGAGGGTGTCCTTGTAAACGGCATTGTCGGCAAGTGACTCGGTCGGCCTCTTCAGGTACGCGTCCACGCCATCGCTCGTTCCGATCAGCAACTGCCCGTTCACCACCCCAAATTCCACGGAGACGGGAAAACCAGAGCCCTTCAGATTGATCGACGTGATGCTTGATCCTCCTGCTTCACGCGATGTAAGGACATCGTTGCCGAGCAGCGACGAAAGGATGAAGGAGATTTTTGAAGCGACGTCCGAAACCTTTGTCGGATCGGCGGTGTCGGTAACCAGGATCGCGGAGATCTTCGGGTTGGAACCCGTAACGTCACTCGCTGAAATGGCCATCCCGAACTCACCGGTCAACTGGTCGAGGAAGTCCGACTTGATATTGAATCCGATGACACTCGCGGCTTGCTGGAAGATCTTGGCTGACGACTGCTCCATGCTCTCGGGAGTACCACCAATTGGTGTGGCAACTGAATTGGTGGAACCAAAGCCCACCAACGCTTGTGCAAATACCAGCCCGAGGGAATCAAGGAGGCCATTCTGATTGATGTCATTCCCGTTCGCGTAGAACAGGGAATCTCCCGGAACCTTGCGTGCAAAGTCGCCAGAAAGCGGCTTGGCATCGGCAGCCGGACCGCCATCTCCTGCAATGCTGAGCGTGTCCAGGCGGAATCCGGGCTGGTCTGCCCAGAATGCGAAGCCTGTCACCGCGTCTAGCTGGGAGAGTGATATCTGATCCAATGTCGCCGTATAGCTGGGATCCTGAGTCTTGAGTTGGCTAAGAACTTCAGTTCCATTGATCAGACCGAAGGAGATCCAGTCCGCATTCAGACCACTTTTTAGGCTCTTGAAGGATGCGTCGTCAGCGAGGCTTGGAACATCTCCATTCGCCGTATCGATGATCGGGAATAGATCATCGGCGATCGTCGCAACGACGATCGAGTCACCCACGCGTGCGATAGCCTCACCTGCATCGCTTGGGTCCGCAGGTGTGATCACCTGGATGTCGATTCCACCATGCTTGACTATGGTGGTCTTTCCACCACTGAGCATGTCATCGAGTTGCTTCTGGAGAGCGGCTGGATCCGGATTCTGGAAAATGACCGCAAATCCAGAGGGAACGTCTCCGGTTGTGATCGTGGAGGGGTCAGTGGCCGCGCCGCTGACGTCGCCCGTGAGCGTATCCAGTGAAAGGTCCCCGGTCGCCGGGAGGGTAGAAAGAATCAGTGCCGCATGGCCGCCAAGGTAATTGTCTAGCTGATCTTGGGCAGACGCGCCATCTATTCCGCTTTGATTGAGTGCCTCCGAGAGACCGGCACGATCGAGCAGTTCGCTGGAAAGTTTCCACTGAGCAGAAGTCTGATCGAGATTGATACTCACATATGCAAGCGCCGAGGCAGGTGTCAAAGTTGCTGTGGTATCAGCGGTTGAGGTCACCTGTGCAGCGCCGATGGGCGCCGCGCCGAGCGCAAGTGCAGTCGACAGCATGCTTACCGTCAGCAAGACGACGAGCGCGAAGGAAATGCTTCGATTTCTCACTGTTGGGGGTTCTACCTGAGTTGGCAAGATTTTGACTCCTTCTTGGCGTGGCAAATGAGATGATGACCCGGTGCGCGTTGGTGACAATTTCCCTCTCGATTTCGCCGGCACTTTGCGTTTGGGAGATGTCACACGTCTTCGCCCTTTTAACTCACGACGCTGCATGGAGTGTGACACCATGCCTGGTTCCTGAAAAGCTGCAAGACGTTTCAAGACGTTGTCGCTCGCTTCGCTCCTGAAGTGAACAGCTTGACGCTGAAGATTATTCCTGAATCCGCTTGTCAAAACTCGTGGCGAAGCTGAAGACGATCATGAAGAGGCATACGAGCGCTACCATCACAGCGATGACGAACCCTATGGTAACAAGGGAACTGGCGATACCGAACAGGATGTCCATTGTGACTCGTCACTCCAATACGTCTGATCGATTGTCATCATTTTCCATTATAGCGTCTCCCACGGCAGGAATTGCGTTTTGGATCAAAATGGAAACGGGTCGGGCTTCAGATACGAAGCCCGACCCGTTTTGTTTGTGTTGCGAGTTCAGTTACGCGACCAGAGGAGCGGCTGACATCGCGCCCTGGAATTGCAGCGAGCCATCACTGACATCGACCCGGATTTCTTCGCCTTCGTGAATGTTTCCGTTCAGAAGCTTCATCGCCAGTGGATCGAGCAATTGCTTTTGAATGACCCGCTTCAATGGACGAGCTCCGAACATCGGATCGTAGCCGAGAGTGGAGATGAGTTCCAGCGCTTCGGACGACAGGGTTATCGACATCCTCCGCTCAGTGAGACGTCTGTTTACCTGATCCAGTTGAATCGCGACGATTTCCTGGATCTGATCCCTCGTCAGCTGGTGGAAGATGATAATCTCATCGATCCTGTTCAGGAACTCGGGCCGGAACGCTGCGCGCAAGGCTTCCATCACCCGATGCTCATTCGCCTCCTTATCCCCTGAAGCGGCAGTGAGATAGCCCGAGCCGAGATTGCTGGTCATGATGATGACCGTATTTCGGAAATCCACCGTCCGTCCCTGGCCGTCCGTCAACCGTCCATCATCGAGAATTTGCAAGAGAACATTGAAGACGTCCGGGTGAGCTTTTTCGATTTCGTCGAACAGGATCACGCTATAGGGGCGTCGACGGACGGCTTCCGAAAGTTGGCCGCCCTCCTCATAGCCGACGTATCCGGGAGGTGCACCGATCAAGCGACTGACCGCATGTTTCTCCATGTATTCCGACATGTCGACGCGAATCATCGCCTGCTCGCTATCGAACATGAACTCCGCGAGCGCTCGAGCCAATTCCGTCTTGCCGACGCCGGTTGGGCCAAGAAAAATGAAACTCCCCATCGGTCGATGAGGGTCGGACAATCCGGACCGTGCACGACGAATCGCGTTTGATACTGCTTCGATTGCCTCGTCTTGGCCGATCACCCGATCGTGGAGACGCTCTTCCATATGGACGAGCTTCTGGATCTCGCCTTCAAGCAGTCGGTTGATCGGGATCCCCGTCCAACGACTAACCACCTCGGCGATATCCTCGGCGTCGACTTCCTCCTTGAGAAGCTTGCCCGAGGACTGCAGACGGGCCAGCTTCTGTTCCTCTTCCCTGATTTGCTCGTCAAGATCCTTGAGCTTGCCATACTGAAGCTCGGCAGCCTTGTTGTAGTCGTAGGCTCGCTGTGCCTGCTCCATCTCGACCCGCGTGCGGTCCATTTCGTCACGCAGTTCGGAGATTGCATGGATCGCCTGACGTTCCTGATCCCAGCGGGAACGGAGCGCATCTCGCTCTTCCTTGATGTTGGCAAGCTCTCGCTCGAGCGTGGCGAGGCGGTGCTGGGACGCGTCGTCCTTTTCCTTGCGCAGTGCTTCGCGTTCGATTTCAAGCTGCATGATTCGTCGCTCGGCTTCATCAAGCTCGACCGGCATCGAGGTGATTTCCATGCGAAGCTTGGAAGCTGCCTCGTCGACGAGATCGATCGCCTTGTCGGGAAGAAAACGATCGGCGATGTATCGGTCCGATAACGTGGCCGCCGCGACGAGTGAGGAATCGAGAATTTTCACTTTGTGGTGAATTTCATATCGCTCGCGAAGTCCACGCAGAATGGAGATGGTGTCTTCCACGCTTGGCTCACCAACCATGACCGGTTGGAATCGGCGTTCCAGCGCGGCGTCCTTTTCGATGTATTTCCGGTATTCATCCAGCGTCGTTGCGCCAATTGCGTGCAATTCTCCCCGTGCCAGCATCGGCTTGAGCATGTTCGAGGCATCCATCGAGCCTTCTGCGGCACCCGCCCCGACGACGGTATGCAACTCGTCGATGAACAGGATGATCCGCCCACTCGAAGACTCGACTTCCTTTAGAACAGCCTTGAGCCGCTCTTCGAATTCGCCTCGGAATTTCGCGCCGGCGATCAGTGCGCCCAGATCGAGCGCAACGATGCGCTTGTCACGTAGCCCTTCCGGAACGTCGCCACGAACGATTCGTTGCGCAAGTCCTTCGGCGATTGCAGTCTTGCCCACGCCTGGCTCGCCGATCAGCACCGGGTTGTTTTTCGTCCGGCGAGACAACACCTGGATGACACGCCTGATCTCCTCGTCACGGCCGATGACCGGATCGAGTTTGCCCTGTTCTGCGAAAGTCGTAAGGTCTCGACCGTACTTCTCGAGCGCTTGATACTTGCCTTCGGGATTGGGGTCGGTCACGCGCTGATTGCCGCGAATCTCGGTCAGCGCTCCGTACACTCGATCTTTCGAAACCTGAAAACGACGGAGAAGCGACTCTGCCGGAGAGCGCTCGATCGACAGAATGCCGAGGAACAGGTGCTCGGCGCTGATGTATTCATCTCCGAACTGTCGGGCTTCCGATTCTGCAGTCTGAAGGGCGCGACGAAGCCCGGAGCTTACGACCGCATCGGCGCTGTATTGAAGCTTCGGAGCTCGGTCGATGAGTTGTTCAACCTCTTTGATTATTTCGGCGGGTTCCACCCCGAGACGCTGCAGGATCTGCGGTACGACGCCGTCTCCCTGCACGACAAGGCCGTAGAGAAGCGCCTCGGGCTCGAACTGTGCGAGCTTCTTTTGTTCGGTAATCTGCTGCCCGGCGAGAACTGCTTCCCGGGCCTTCTCCGTGAATTGTTGGTTCGTTGCCATAATGTATTGAACTCCTGATGGACAATCATAAGCAGGAAAAATCGATCTGCATGTGTAAGTGCCTCGGACGCTACCCAATCGGGAATTGACGGATGGTCGCCGATCGGGAAAATGGAAGAGGTGCAACCTACGAAGGAGAATCTTCCCGACGCTGACTCTCGCGCACGCGCTGCTCCTCGACGAAGCCGAGGGATTCAAGAAGCGTGTCGAGTTCGGCGATCACCGGGGATTGCTTGCGACCGTCGGAAGCGGTCAGAATACGATTGCGAAGGTCCTGCATTTGCAACGTCAATTCGAGAGAAAGCTGAACACCTGCTAGGTTCAACCCACGATGCTCTACCAGGTATTTCACCTGCCGAAGGCGCTCGATATCGCGGTCCGAGTAAAGCCGGAGATTGCCCGATGTGCGCGAGGGTGCGATAAGCCCCTCTCGTTCATATTTACGTAGCGTCTGCGGGTGCATCTCGACGAGGCGAGCCGCAACGCTGATCACAAACAATGGTTCGGAAAATCTTGGTGTCATTCGTGATGCTCCTCAAATAAACGTCTTTACGAATGATAATTCTTGATACGATCCGTGTCAATGTGTGGGTCAGGCAACGAAACAGGAGAACTGCAATGATTCCGATTTTTGCCCATCGTGGTGCATCTGCCGAACGGCCCGAGAACACGCTGATTGCGTTTGCACGGGCGCTCGAGATTGGCACGTTTGGAATCGAGCTGGACGTGCACCTCACTCGTGACGGCGTTGCCGTGGTGATCCACGACGAATCCGTGGATCGCACCACAAATGGCGCCGGATTGGTCTCGGATCTCACCTTGGAAGAGATTGAAAACCTTGATGCAGGTAGTGGCGAGCGTGTCCCGACCTTGGAGGCGGTATGCGATCTGGTCGTGGGACGGGCGTATCTCAATATAGAGGTGAAGGCGGACGTTGCAGCAGGGGCAGTGATCCGCCAGGTTCTTGCCCGACCAACACTGGATTGGGGAATATCATCGTTTGACTGGGACGTTCTCCGCTTCGTTCGGAGTAAAAACGCGCGAGCGGACCTGCAACCGCTTACAATCGGAGCAACCGAAGAAGCCTTGTCGCTTGCGACGGAGATCGGTGCCCGTCAGCTCAACCTGCTGGATGCAGCGCTGGACGAAGACATCATTGCGTTTCTGGGCGAAAGGGGATTAGGCGTCTGGGTCTGGACGGTCAACGATCCGGCTCGGGCAGCTGATCTCGTACGATGGGGTGTCTCTGGCATCTGCACCGACGACCCTGCTCTCATGCAGAAGGCGCTTTCCGCACATCAGGATGTCTCGGCACTTTCTTGAGTGTTGCCAAGACGGTGCACGATAATGCAGTCATGAACGAAGATACGCCGATGCGACAATCCGGAGACGAAAAATGACCTGGGCGACACGACGTTCTGGAATGTGGCGAGTTCTTCTGGATGGCTAACGCAATTACCGTTGGACGTCTGGGCCTCCTGTTCGTCGTGGTATGGCTCATCTACGTCGGAAGCGTTCCCGTCATCGAGGCCTGCATGGTTCTGATTCTCGTGGTGTTCGCCAGCGATGGAATCGACGGATGGGTTGCACGCAAGCGAAATGAGACGTCAACCTTTGGTGCGGTGTTCGACATTGCAGGGGACCGTATTGTCGAAAACGTGTTGTGGGTGATCTTCGCGGACCTTCATTTGCTTCCTGTCTGGGTACCGCTTCTGGTATTGACTAGAGGTTTCATCGTCGATGGACTTCGGTCCCTGTCTTACGGCGAGGGCATGACCGCTTTCGGATCGAGCAACATGATGCGGTCGCCGATAACCATATGGCTGACCGCTGGACGTTTCATGCGGGGCTTTTACGGTTGGGCGAAATCGGCCGGGTTTGTGTTTCTGACCGGTCTCGCCGGGGAGCGGCGGCTCGACACCGATGGCACCCTCCTCGGCACACTGTACAGTTGGCAATGGCTTCACTGGGCGGGATGGTTCTGCGTGTGGGCGGCGGTGAGTCTTACGGTCATCCGCGCGCTACCCGTTATGTATGACTCGATCGGTCTCATCCGTGATCTTGACAGGCGCAACAGCAGTGCAAAGCCGTAGGAAAGGGAGGCCGCTCCCGGATCTTGGCGATCCATGAAATGAATCCGTTCCGAACCTTGCTCGATCACTTTCCGGGGAATGCACGCAACGTGTCCGACACAGGTATCAGGGGACCCAATCCACCGATCTTTCGCCGAGAGAAACGGCACGAGCTTCGGTATCAGCTGAGTATTGGTTCTGCGATACTGCTTTCACGGATTGCATGGATGTTGCCCAACGTAATTCGGATGCGCGCGGCCGATGCTTTCGGTGTGATTTTCTACCGGCTCTCGTCAACTTACAGCGCGAACGTCGAGCGCAACGTTCGCCAGGTGCTGGGTCCGGAAACAACGGATATGCAAGTCGTCGCATGTGTGAAATCGATTTTTCGCACGAGCGCAAGGAATTTTGTCGACTTGATCGTTACGCCTCGGCATCCGACCAGCTTCTTCAAGGACACATTGCAGATTGTGGAAGGTGACATCTCGATTGTCCATGAGGCGCAAGCCCATGGAAATGGTGTGATCTTCATAACCGGTCACGTCGGTTGTTTCGACTTTACCGGGCAAGCGCTGCTTGCCCATGGTTTTCCGTTAACGATCGTCACGGGCCGGACGACCTCACGATTCATTTTCGACGGGGTCACACACCTTCGGCGATCGCACGGCAACATCCTCGTCGAACCGACCCCGTCCGGGGTACGTCATGCGTATCGAGCGCTGCGTCGGAACGAATGCACGGTCTTCGTTGTGGATAGGGATTTCTTCCAGAACGGACGATCAGGTCCGTTTTTCGGGAAGATCACCACACTTCCGCCTGGAGCAGTGAGAATCGCGCGCGACACCGGCGCGATGGTTGTGCCGATTATTTCGCAACGTTCCCACAAAGGGCATGCCCTCCAGATATTGGAACCATTCACGGTCGCCAAGACCACCGACGTGGAAGGTGATCTCGATGACGGGATGCGCAAAATCGTCGCCGCACTCGAGTATGGGATCCGAGAGCATGTCGATCAGTGGGCGATGTTTCAGAATGTTTGGCCCGAACAGGCGCCGGCCACGATCCGGGTATTTCCTGTTGGTTCTCCCTTGGAGAGCGAATTGCTCGAACGAGTCGTGGCAGTCTTGCCGGAACGGAAGCCATCTGTCCGAAAGCGTCACGCGACATCACTGGTGTCACCGTTCGCCAGGTTCCGAAGTAAGTTCGTGAAAAATCATTGACCGTCTCGAAGTCGTATCGAGGGTATGCTTTCCCTGATCAGCGGTAGTTCTCGAACTGGAGGGCAACCGGATAGTCGGCATCGCGGAGCACGGTCATGACTCCTTGAAGATCATCACGACTCTTCGCCTGAACGCGAATGGCGTCGCCTTGAATCTGTGGAGTGACCTTCTTGAATTCATCCCGAATCCGCTTTGTGATCTGCTTGGCAATATCGTCTGCGATGCCTTGCTTGAGCGTGATTACCTGTCGAAGTCGGCCTCCCGAAGCCTCTGCCGGATCCTTGTACTCGAAGATCTTCAGCGAGAGCTTGCGGCTGATGAGCTTGGACTCGAGCATGTCCTTGACAGCATCGAGACTGTATTCGGATTCGGTATTGATGGTGATATCGTTCTCGTTCAACGTCAATTCGGTCTTGGTGTCCTTGAGGTCGTATCGTTGACGAAGCTCGCGATCGGCTTGGTCGACCGCATTCTTTAGTTCCTGCCGGTCGAATTTTGAAACGATGTCGAATGATGATGCAGCAGCCAACGTCAAACTCCCTGATAGATCGAACTAAGCGTCTTGGATTGTAACAAACCTGTTCGTTCTGATTTGCCGAGTTAAACGCGGCAGCCTCGTCGGTGCACCATTGCCAGTTCGACGTTACGATCAATCGGCTCATGGAAATCGAGGTCAACGTGTCTGCGCGAGTACTCGCCATCCCCATTTTCTATAAGGTGCTCTTCGCGAATCTGATCATTGTCTTGCTTGGAGCTGTGGTTGGGACGTACGTCACGGCGACATTTGCTCGAAACAGTGAAGTGCCTTCCCGGGAGGGCTTGGTCGGGATCTTCGTTCTCGTCGGAGTGATTCTGAGCGGAACAGTGAACATCCTTGTGTTGAGAGCTGCTTTTCAACCGCTGGACAGCTTGGAGCGAGTCGCCGAGGCGGTTCGCAGAGGAGATCTTTCAGCCCGCGCCCGACCGAATACGCTCAGTGATCCAAAGCTTGCGAGGCTTGCCGAGACGTTCAACGATACGCTTGAGATGCTGCAACGAGATCAGGAACAACTGCGGCACCTCGCGAGTCAGGTGATCCGAGCTCAGGAAGACGAGCGGAAACGCGTGGCTCGGGAGCTTCATGACGATACTGCGCAGATCCTTTTCGCACAGTTGTTGCGAGTAACAGCCATGAAATCTTCTCCTTTGGAAGACGTTCGTGCTTCAGCGGAGTTACTGGAAAATATGACCGTCGAAGCGATCGAAGGCGTTCGTCGCCTGGCGCTGGAGCTTCGTCCACCGGCATTGGACGATCTTGGCCTCCGGGAAGCGCTGGAGGATCTGGCCCAACGGTTCTCCGAGCAACTGAACATTCCTGTCGTCTACAACGCCTCAGGGCTGCGCGACAGACTGAGTGGCGAGCTGGAGTTGGTCCTGTATCGAGTCGCTCAGGAAGCACTGACCAACAGCGCCAAACACGCGTCGGCTACTCACATCCGAGTTTCGATTGTCAGGACCGATCAAGCGGTGTCGCTTTCGATCGAGGATGATGGCGTTGGATTGGGCCCAAGGCCGCCACGAGATCTCGACAGTTTTGGTCTTGGCCTTGGCTTGTTCGGCATGGAGGAGCGTGTCGCGTTGGTTGGAGGTCGGCTGGATATCCGGTCGCTACAACCGCAGGGCGTGGCGATCGTCGCGACCATCCCACTTCGTTCCCTTCCTGCCAAAATGGGGCGAGATCCCCGTCCCGAGAGGATTACTGTTCCGTGACACATTCGAACCAACCGATGGAACCTATCTCGGTGCTGCTTGCAGATGATCATGGGATCGTTCGGGCGGGCCTCCGAGCGCTGCTTGAAGCACAGCCGGACATGATCGTTGTCGCGGAAGCTGCAGACGGCCCCTCTGCGATACGCGAAACCCAGCGACTGCGGCCGAACGTCGTTGTCTCTGATCTCTCCATGCCGGGCGGCGGACTTGAGGCAATCAGGGATATTACCGCGCTGAATTTACCTACGCGGGTTCTGGTGCTCACCGTCCATGCCGAAGAGCGATACCTTCTGCCCGTTCTCGAAGCGGGAGGGTCGGGCTATGTCAAGAAATCGAGCGCGCACACGGATCTCCTCGATGCTATCCGAACGGTCGCCAAAGGTGAGGTCTTCCTCGACCCGGCGGCTACGAAGACGCTCCTGCGGGGATATCTGGGACGTGTCAGCAGTGGCGATGAACTCGATCTGGGAGAGGTTCTGTCTGAACGCGAGCGAGAAGTCGTTAAGCTGACTGCTGAAGGCAACACGGCCCAACAGGCGGCGGACATCCTCTCGCTCTCCCCGAAGACGGTAGAGACCTATCGCCATCGCGCCATGCAGAAGCTTGGACTGGCGAACCGGGCCGAACTGGTGCGCTATGCGCTACGCGCCGGGCTCTTGGCCAACGACGATATTTGAATCCCCTCGTGTAAGAATATTCCCCACAAACGTAAGGGTTTTTCCGGACCACGATAAGGTCCCGATTGCAGAGGAGACCCGTCTCATAACCATGGGCTATCCGAAGTAGAATCATCTCGGTAGATATATTAGCTGCCGAGACATGGTTTGAAACCGGGCAACGGTGATTCATCCGTGCTGCGTACGCAATCAGTACACCACACCTCTTTCACTGCGACAGCGCGGTTCAAGCGGGATATGGGCAACGATGCACAGTGCGCAAGACCTTAGCGTTGGGAGATCAGCATGGCGACGAATATCAATAAGAGTGCGGTTCACCCGGGCTGGCTTCTTTCTGAAGCTCCAACTGACGTACCAACCCGTGAAACAGAAGACGGCCTTCGGTTTGGCGCCTTCATGCAGTTGCTGCGGACGGCAGGCGCACTTGATCGCGCGGCGGCCGACGCGCTGTCTGACCTCGATCTGACTGCAGGCGCATTTGGCGCGCTGGTAGAACTCGGGGTCGTTGGGAATGCCGGCATCGCTCCATCCGAATTGGCACGCAGACTTGCTGTTGCGCGTCGGACGGCAACCCTCTACGTTGATATTCTGACGCGCCAGGGATGGGCGCAACGCGAGGCCCATCCAGACGACCGTCGGATGGTGTTGGCAAGGCTGACACCCTTGGGATATAGGTTGCTGGATGATCTGGGAGACGCCTACAAACGGCGATTGTCTCTCTTGCTGGGTGATATTTCACCGCTGCAGGCAGAGCGCCTCCGTCAGCTGTTGGCGCTCATTCCCACGAACGGCAGCACAGGCACAGCTGCTGCCGGAGCGGAAGCCGTTATGCTAGAACGAAACCGAACCAGCTAAATCGTTTTGGAATTAAATGTTTTTCGAGAAGGAAGGAGTGGTCATTGGGCCACTCCATCGAGGCCTTCACAGAGCATGACAGTTCTGCTTTTCAAAGCGATCTCTGTATGCTCGAGCAGGGTCGCGTCGGACGTTCCGGAAGGACTGTCCGTATCGACCAGCACCTTCCACGAGTCGACACTTTGATCGCGTGCGACTTCCGGCAACGAGAACGAGAGATCGCTCTCGCTGGCGTTGATAATAAGAAGCAACGTTGGGGTGGTGATGGGAAATCCCATCTCGTCCAGTTCGTCGATCGTGTTTCCAGCGATGCGGATTCCAAGCGCACGGCAGCTTGGATCGGTCCAGTTTCCGTCGGCCATTTCCTGGCCGTCAGGCTGGAACCAGGTGAGATCCTTGATGCTGTTGGGAACAGTAGGCCGTCCTTTGAAAAACCCTCGCAGACGAAGAATCGGATGGTCTCTACGAACGCCAAGCACATGACTTACAAAGTCATGGAAGGCGTGCTGATCCTCATCCAAGTGCCAGTCATACCAACTGGTCTCGTCGTCCTGGCAATAGGCGTTGTTGTTGCCGTCCTGCGTACGTCCGATCTCGTCGCCGCCGCAGATCATCGGAACGCCTTGAGCGAAGAGCAGCGAGACCATCATGTTGCGCTTCTGACGCTCGCGGAGAGCCAGGATAGCAGGATCATTGGTAGGACCCTCGGCCCCATAATTCGCTGAAATGTTGTGGTCGTTGCCGTCTCGGCTGTGCTCACCGTTGGCATCATTGTGCTTCTCGTCGTAGGAGACGAGATCCTGAAGCGTGAAGCCATCATGAGTGCTTATGAGATTGATGCTCGCCCGTGTTCCCCTGCCACTTTGTTCGTAGAGGTCGGACGATCCGGAGAGGCGATAACCGAAATCCGCAGGACCGTCGTGGTCTGTTAGCCAGAATGTTCGAACCCCGTCTCGGAAACGATCGTTCCATTCCGACCAGATGAGCGGAAAATTCCCCACCTGATATCCGTCTTCGCCGATGTCCCAAGGTTCGGCGATAAGCTTCACTTGGGAAAGCAGCGGGTCCTGATGGATTGCGTCAAAAAATCCGCCGTGAGGGTCGAACTCGTTGTGTTCGCGACCGAGCGTCGCGGCGAGGTCGAACCGGAATCCATCGACATGCATCTCCTCGACCCAATATCTCAAGCTGTCGGTCACCATCTTGAGAACTTGGGGATGGGCTAGATTGAGCGTATTGCCGGTTCCTGTCAGGTCCATATAGTAGCGTGGCTTTTCAGGCAGCAATCGGTAATAGGAAGAATTGTCGATACCACGAAGTGAGAGCGTGGGACCTAGATGATTGCCTTCGCAGGAGTGGTTGAACACGACATCGAGAATGACCTCGATGTTCGCGGCGTGGAGAGCTTTCACCATCTCCTTGAACTCGTTGACCTGGACCTCACCATCGGTTGAAGAGGCATACCGGCCCTCTGGCGAGAAGAATCCAAGCGTGCTGTATCCCCAGTAATTCCTAAGCCCCTTCTGGACAAGGAACTGGTCATCGACGAAGGCATGCACTGGCAGAAGTTCTACTGCGGTGATGCCCAGTTCCGTGAGATACCCGATCGCGGCGGGATGAGAGAGTCCCAGATACGTCCCTTTGAGTTCATTGGGCACAGCCGGATGCAGCTTGGTAAATCCCTTGACGTGGACTTCATAGATGACGGTATCCGACCAGGGATGGGCTGGCGCCGAGTCGTCCTGCCAGTCGAAGGAAGGATCGATAACGACCGCTTTCGGAACCCATTGATCGTTCGGAACATCACTGACGGACAAGTCATCCTCGGGATCATCGAACTGATATGAGTAGACACTATCGTCCCAGGTTACCGAACCGGAAATCGCCCGGGCATACGGGTCAAGGAGCAGTTTGCTCGAGTTGAACCGGAGTCCGCGCTCTGGATCGAATGGACCGTGTACGCGAAATCCATAAAGCGTCCCCGGTTGAACCTCGGGAATGAAACCGTGCCAAACCTGTGTGGTCCGTTCCGGGAGCGTGATCACATTTGCGGGCTTGGTGAGATCCTGTTCATCGAACAGACACACGTCGACGCGCTCCGCGTTCTCCGAGAACAGCGCGAAGTTGACGCCGTCGCCCTTCCAGGTAGCACCTAACGGCGCCGGGCTTCCCGGACGGACGCGGATTTGTGACTCATCGATTGACATGGGCGTGAAAAACTCCATCGCAAGGAAATTCATCGGCACAATCGGTGCCGATGAACATGACGCATTGACAGGTGCTGAATGTACTGCTTGCTCGATATCTTGACCCAATAGTGCAGGAGCTAGGTATTGGACGACTCGTGGCCGGGCTGGACGTGCGAAATCTCGTCCAATTCATCAAGTAACTGCACCTGCACGAGTTCAAAGGCATCGTCAGAGCCTTGCGCCTGCGAATCCGTTTGCGCGCGTTGAGCAGATTGCGCCGCCTCCGCGGCGGTCTCCGCATCGACGAGAATCGTTTTTTCCTCGCCGCCACTCAGGAATCTGACTTCATAGTGCATGTGTAATGTCCTTCTTCGGAGGCGCTAGCGCATGTGATCACCTGCGAGCGGCGAACCACCGACAACATAGATGATGGCAAAACGCGACAGACGCGCATGTTATCCGTTTATCGTACCCTACGGCGTTGCCTGATCGTCGATTTCCCGTTTCAGGTCGGCGAGGGCACTGGACAATTTATCCCTGCCGGCCGCAAATTCGGGAACAAGCGCAGGAATCGAGTCGAACCGAAAACGTACAAGCGCCCGTCGGGCTTTGGTGATCGTTCCATTCGCCGCCGTCATTCCTTCTCGAATATTGGCATCGACGACGGCGTAACGCTTCGGTATGCCATGCTCGTCTCCGAAGGTCGTAATCTCCGACGCGAGGATACTGATTCGATTTCCACGACGATTCAGTTCGAGCACATTCCGGCTCCGGTCTCGTACCAACGCCGCTACGGCGGTCGTCTCGTCGACCAATTCCTCGAGTCGTGGAAACACGAATTCAACATATCCCCGCTCGTCGGCGCCCAACGAGGCAGCGGGCGAAACCGGAGTTTGAAGGCGGGTTTCACCGCCTCCAGCGATAAGTATCACGAGCGCACCCAGAACCATAAGCAAGACAACGACCGCAAGAGCGCGGATAGGTAATCCTCGTGAAGAAGTCGCCGGTTTCATGTCACAATTTCTCCCGAATCGCGAACACGCGACCGTCTGTATCGAGCGTGTCCAGAACCCGCTAGCACGAACCACGCGAGTTGAACGAGCAACGCGAAAGACCCGGGCTGGTCAGTTTCACAGAACCATCGAGAATGAACCTTTCATGGAGTAAACGACTGATGACTGTTGATCCAAATCGCACACTGTTCTCTTCGCCTCCGAGCAGCATCCTGATCGAGGACGTTCGGCCCAGAATTGATTGCGGTCGTTATCCGGTCAAGCGTGAAGTCGGAGATCCGGTAGAGGTTACCGCCGATATTTTCCGCGATGGTCACGACATGATCGCCGCCGCTGTCCAGTATCGTCGCACCGACGAGACGACATGGCACGAAACAGAAATGATCCATGTCGACAACGACCGTTGGGCTGGGTCGTTTTCCGTGCATGAGAATGCGACCTACGAATATCGGATCCAGGCGTTCCCGGATGTGTACGGCACGTGGGCGGACGAGATAGCCAAGAAGATCGACGCAGGGCTCGACGTGTCGAGCGAGCTGCTCGAAGGCCAGGCAATTGTTCTTGAAGTGGCCGCTCGTGCGCCAGCAGCCGTCGCAGGGAATATACGCCGGCACGCGACCAACGCCTTCGAGGCCGAGAGCCAGCAAGAATCAGTCGACATCCTTCTCGCGTCGCAGATCGCAGACGACGTACATGTACATCGCACTCGATCCGGATCGACCGAGAGCCCCTCGTTACGGATCGTTGTCGATCGCGTCCGTGCCCGGTATGCGGCCTGGTACTCGATGTTTCCTCGATCCGCCGGCACGATCGAAGGACAAAGCGCAACCTTCAAGGACGTAGAGGGCCAGTTGCCTCGCCTTCAGAAAATGGGATTCGACATCCTCTACTTTACGCCGATCCACCCCATCGCCATGACGAATCGCAAGGGTCGGAATAATTCGGTGATTTCAGAGGAAGGCGATCCGGGAGTGCCGTATGCGATCGGAACCGGAGACGGAGGGCACGATGCAATCGAGCCTTCCCTGGGCACGGCTGAGGATTTTCGGGCGTTGGTAGAAGCCACAGCGATGCACGGAATGGAGATCGCCCTGGATATCGCGCTTCAGGCGTCGCCCGATCATCCGTGGATAACCGAGCACCCCGAGTGGTTTTTCATTCGTCCCGACGGAACGATCAAGTATGCGGAGAATCCTCCCAAAAAGTATCAGGACATCTATCCGCTCAATTTCAAAAACACCAATTGGAGGGCGCTCTGGGACGAGATCGAGCGGATCATTCTCCATTGGGTGAGTCAAGGTGTAAAGATTTTTCGCGTCGACAACCCGCATACCAAACCGACGGCTTTCTGGGAGTGGCTCATTGCTGCAGTGCGCTCCGAGCACCCGGACGTGATTTTCCTGTCGGAGGCATTTACGCGGCCAAAAGTGATGAAGTCCTTGGCCAAGGCGGGGTTTGCCCAGAGCTACACCTATTTCACCTGGCGAAACTTCAAGCAGGAATTGATCGAGTATGGAACTGAGCTGACGCAGTCGGAAATGAAGGAGTACTTCCGGGGGAATTTCTTCGCGAACACCCACGACATCTTGCCTCTGGCGCTTCAGGAAGGGGGGCGTCCGGCGTTCATCTCGCGAATGACGCTGGCAGCCACAATGTCTTCCTCATACGGAATCTACAGCGGTTACGAGCTTTGCGAGGCGACACCGGTGCCGGGCCGGGAGGAATATCTCAACTCCGAAAAATACGAGTACAAGGTGTGGGATTGGGATCGACCGGGAAATATCATTCCATTCATTACTCGCTTGAACGAGATTCGACGAGAACATCTCGCCCTCCAGGAATATGAAAACTTGCGTTTCCATCCGGCCGATGACGACAATATCCTTTGTTACGGGAAGTCGACGGATTCTGGAGACGACAATGTGCTAGTGATCGTCAATCTCGATCCCTTCGAGGCGCATACTTCCACCGTCATCATCCCTCAAGAGCTGCTTGCAGGCAGTGATAGGCGGGTGCAGGTGGAGAATCTGCTTACCGGTGAAAGATACGTGTGGACTGGACTTACGCAAACCGTATCGCTCGATCCTGCTGTGAATCCGGTGGTTATTCTCAGTCTGACGCGATGATGTCCGAACAAGGCGAGTTCGAAAATGTATGCGCACCGCTGGCGCGATGTGCGAGGGATCGGCCAAGCGCTTCTGGTTGTTTTCGATGATGTGCATTTGAAGGAGTGGGAATGTTAAGCCGCGATGAGCTTTGGTGGAAGGATGCGGTCTTCTACGAAGTGCCAGTCAAATCGTTCTATGACGGATCTGGAAACGGAATCGGTGACTTTCGTGGAATGACGCAGAAACTTGATTACATCAAGGATTTGGGTGTCGATTGCATCTGGCTACTCCCGATGTTTCCGTCTCCGGGTCAGGATGACGGGTATGACATATCCGACTTCATGACGGTTCATCCCGATTTTGGGACGATTGATGACTTCAAGGAATTTCTCGATATCGCGCATTCGAAGGGGCTGCGGGTCATCGCTGATCTGGTGATGAACCACACGTCCGACCAACATCCATGGTTTCAGGAAGCTCGACTCGACCCGTCATCTCCGAAGCACGACTATTACGTTTGGAGCGATGATCCGACGCGCTACAGCGATGCGCGCATTATCTTCACCGATACGGAACTGTCGAACTGGACGTACGATCGCGTTGCAGGCAAGCATTTCTGGCACCGGTTCTTCAGTCACCAGCCGGATCTGAATTACGATAATCCTGAAGTCCATCGCGAGATGCTTGATGTGATGCGTTTCTGGCTCAACCTGGGACTCGACGGTTTTCGCTGTGATGCAATTCCCTATCTTTACGAGCGCGAAGGTACCAACTGCGAGAACCTGCCCGAGACACATGCGTTTCTTCGCAAGCTTCGGCGGACGGTCGATGAGGAATTTCCGGGAACGGTGCTGCTCGCCGAGGCGAATCAATGGCCAAGCGACGTCGTCGCGTATTTCGGTTCCGATGATGGGCCCGAGTTCAACATGGCGTTTCACTTTCCACTGATGCCACGGATGTTCATGGCAATGCGGCGGGAAATGCGCACTCCGATCGTCGAGATTATGGAGTCGACACCAGCGATCTCCGATCAAAATCAGTGGGCGATCTTCCTTCGTAATCATGATGAGCTAACGCTCGAGATGGTCACCGATGCTGATCGTGACTACATGTATTTTGAGTATGCGAAAGATCCGCGCATGCGGATCAATGTGGGGATTCGCCGTCGCCTGGCACCGCTGCTCGACAACGGCCGCCGTCAGATCGAGATGATGAACTCTCTTCTCTTCTCGATGCCGGGCACGCCCGTCCTTTATTATGGTGACGAGATCGGCATGGGCGACAACATCTATCTGGGCGACCGCAACGGCGTGCGCACTCCGATGCAATGGAACGGAGATCGCAACGCCGGCTTCAGCCGGGCGGACTGGGCCCGATTGTATTCGCCCGCCATCATGGATCCCGTCTACGGCTATCAGGCGGTGAACGTCGAGGCTCAGAACCGTATTCCCACATCACTTTTGAACTGGATGAAGCGCATGATCGCGGTTCGCCGACGGTACAAGGCGTTAAGTCGGGGCAGCATCGAATTCCTTCATCCCGACAACCTCAAGGTCCTCGTATACATTCGGCGGTTTCAGAACGAGATACTGCTCTGTATCGTCAACCTCAGTCGATTCGTACAATTTGCCGAGCTCGATCTCTCGGAGTTTGATGGGTTTCAGCCGGTGGAGCTGATCGGTGAAATCCGCTTCCCTCACGTCGGCGAACTCCCTTACTTCATCACCCTCGGACCGCACGCATTCTACTGGTTCCGCCTCGAAGCACCGATCGCAGAGGAATGAGATCGAGGGTTGAGTAGAGGTCCGACCTGACCGAAAGGAACACGCGTGACTTTTGAGGAGCACCTTGAACGCGACTTGTCGGCGTCGGCGGACTGGTTGAGGAATCAGCGTTGGTTCGGCGATAAATCACGCACATTATCGACAATGACGCTTGACAATGTGGCGATCGTGGATATCCCCACGGGGTCCCTCGCATTGGCGATCGTTCGCTGTGTGTTCGATGAAGGCGAGGATGCGAGATATTTCGTTCCCGTAATGGGAGTGGACGCCGAGATGCAGGCGAGCAAGCGAACGACGGCCTCTGCTCGCTCGACGATGAGAGACGCGCTGCGAGATGCGGACGTATTGGCGTGGTTCTTCGAAAGCTTTCGGCGAGGCAACGTCATCGACGATCCTGGAACATGGCGATGGCAGTTGTTGCCTGGGGCGGACGTCGATCTGGCGCCGATCGACGCCTCGGATACGCGTGTGATGAATGTCGAGCAGAGCAATACGTCCATCTTGTTCGACCATCGGGTCATGGCAAAGGTCTTTCGTCGGCTTCAGTCTGGTATCAATCCCGATCTCGAAGTCACGCAATACTTGACGACAGTTGCCAGGTATCCACATGTTCCAAAGCTGTATGGGCTTTTTACACTCGACGTTTCCGATCAGCACTTGACCCTTGGAGTGTTGCAGCAGTTTGTCCCCAATGTCGGTGACGGATGGTCATGGCTGCTTGGCGAACTTCGCGCATTGACGCCGGATCGTGCACAGGACCTCGTACAACAGGTAGGACTTCTTGGCATGCGAACCGGCGAATTGCATGTCGCGCTAGGCGCTCCTTCGGAAGACGTCGCGTTCGCTCCCGAGATATTGGACGATCGGTCCGTTGAAGCCCTGAAGACGCGAGTTCAAGCCGAGCTCGATGAGACGCTTGCTTCTTTGAGAAAACAAGGGAACAAGCCTGCCGCGGTTCTCGCCAAACTTGAGCACGACCTTGGCGCGCGAATTTCCGAGGCATCAGCCTTGGCAGGGACGCTGAGCATTCGGGTTCACGGCGATTATCATCTGGGGCAGGTGTTGCGCACACTCGAGCGGGATTTTGCGATTATTGACTTCGAGGGAGAACCATCCCGAAGCATCGCGGAGCGACGTCAGAAATTCTCGCCATTGAAGGACGTCGCTGGAATGCTGCGATCTCTTGATTATGCGACGGGAACCGTTAGCCGGGAAATCGAACATTCCGGCCATCGGGAACTTCTTGCCCGGTGGGGTGATCGAGCGCGTCGTGCATTCCTTGCCGAATACTCCAAGGCAATGGAAGGTGGAGACAAGCGTCTGATGCCAGCAACGTCTGATGCCTTTGACTCTGGACTTCACGTTCTTGAGATCGAGAAGTCGTTGTATGAGGCCCGCTATGAAATGAACAATCGTCCTGACTGGCTGGACATCCCATGGAGCGCCCTGCTGGGCCTCGCGAGTGACAACGAGTCAACCTCCTCTCCAACCTGATTCTCAGGTTCCGTTCATATATCCGACGATCCTCAGTGGTACATTGACTGAACTATGTTGCAAAGCATTGCGCTCGATGCGTTCATCATCCTTATTTTGCTTCTTCTCTCCCTGCTCGGCTTCATGCGAGGCGGTCTTCGAGAAGTGTGCTCTGCGGCAGGGCTGCTTTTCGGTGTGGCGATCGCGTCTGCATGGGCTGCCGCAGTAGGCGACTGGTTGGCCCGAATGGTCAGTGTCGATCAGGGAGCGGCCCGATTTATCAGTGCGGTCGTCATTGTGCTCGTCTCGACGATGGTCTGCGGGTATGGAGCCGGGTCCGCGTTCGTGTACCAGCCGGCGCCAGGAGGACGCATGTATGGCGGACTCCTTGGCTTCCTGGTCGGAGTCGTCTTCGTCGGATATGTCATCAATTACGTGAATATCTATTTGATGGATGGCGATTATCCCCGCGTCGTGAAAGGGAGCTACGTCGCACGGGCTCTATCCTATGGAATCGACTGGGTACTTCTCGCAGTCGCAGGCATGATTGTGTTGGCGACTGCATTCGGATTGCTCGTCCGGGAGAAGGCGCCCGATCAATACATGCAGTCATTTCGGCCTGTTCCTCCAGATATGGGGTACGGCAAAGGCGCTGCAGAAGTTCTGTCGAAGGCGCGACCTGTGAGTGCGGATAAGGTCGAACCTGCCCTTGCTCAGTCAATCGGGTCGGTGCCATCAACGCCCACCGCGATGTCCGACACGCAGACTGCTCCGATGCGGATTCGGGAGGTCCGTCATTGGGAAGAATCTGCGATCCCATCCGGAGATCTGAATTCTGGTTGGTCGCAAACGTGGCCCGTCTCGGCTGCGGGTGAAGCTCCGAAGCCACCGTGGGATAGCACCGGCGCTCGCAGGCGCCCGGGAAAAACGCTGCCACCGACGGATACGCCGCCGCCTTCCTCGACAAAGCCTCGCAATGATGCAGATGTTCTTCGCGACTGGCTAGCTGAGGACGAAGAACCGCATTCTCGTACAAGACCGACGCGAGACGAGTGACCGACAGGTCTTCCGGTTCATCACGACGGTAGGATTCGGCGGTCCTCCGTCCAGGATGGAATTCCCAATCCTTCTGCAGATAAGGAGAAGACTGCCGTATCACGGGGATGAATCCTTGTGAGGCGGATCGGTGGACCATCCGCCATAGGGTCGAAGTCGCCCTCATCGGTCTCATCGGCATTGATGGCAATCACCGATCCTCCCAGCCTGCGAGCCGAAAACTGAAGGTCACCGGTTGGCGCCAAAGCGAGCGGCGGACCGATCGGCCCGTAGGTCGCGATATCTTCCAGGCTTGGCCCCATGCAACAAACGATCTCTCCGCAACGAATCTCAACGAACCAGCTTCGTCGCTCTGTCCTACGCCTGTCCCATCCACCGGTCGTGATCGTATGGATTCCGAGCTCCAGACCCTGCGGCAATTTCGCCTTCAGGTCGGATGGAATCGAAGCGAAGTCGGCACCGGGATCGGAGGCGCCAAACGGGTCGTCCAGCGCGATGGTGCGGGCCACTTGGTGCGACTCTGCGAACGTTGTGCCGATCGTGTCGATTCCAGAACGACTTCCCACCACCAGATCCAGTCGTGGTCGAAACATCCCGGTCAAACGAGAGATATTCTCTTGCAGCTCGCTGTCTGGGGAACCGATGACGAATAGAGCCCGAAACCGACGTGTGTTTAGAAGAGCGAACTGCGCCTTTTTCGACCCAATTACTTCGAGGGTTGAATCTCCGCGGCTCGATGCTAAAGAAAGCCCTGCTGCCCACGCGGTTCCGAGGGCGGCGCCGCCGATTCCATATGCTGCGATTGCTCGCCGATTCATCGTCCGTCGATGCATGGCGACGCTACTTCAAGTCCGACGGATCGGAACTTCGTGACGTGGATCTCCGCGTCGGTCGTGCCATTTACGGCGAGAATTTCGGCAATTGAACGTGCCTGAGAATAGGTAGCAACGACCGTATAGTGGGTTGGCCCTGCCCCTGAAAGTGCAACGAAGGGACACCCTGAGAGCGACATATCCCTCTTTAGATTCACCACCAGTGGGAGGAGCGCTTCCAGCGCTCGCGAAAATGCATTTCCCGTCAACGCGGAATCAAGGGGCTTTTTCGCGCGAAGGTTGGATTCCTGATGAAGAATCCTTGCGCCATCTGTAAAATCACTGTGGACCAAGCTGCGATAGAGGGATCGAGTCTTGTCGGGAATGTGGACTGACGGCGTCGCCAACACAATCCAGCCTTCAGGGGATGGAAGAGGAGTCAGATCCGTGCCTCGCCCCGTGACGCTCGCGCAAGGAGCACCCAGGAAGAATGGTATGTCGCTCCCAAGTGTGGCAGCCAGATTCACCAACTCATCGTTGGTCAACGGATCGGTTCGCATTCCGTTGGCAACCTGCAACGTCGCAGCTGCGTCGGAACTTGCTCCACCGAGACCGGCCGCGATGGGGATCCGCTTGACGATCTCGACGTCCAACGGCAGTCCGAGGAGTGTTGCAGCCTGCGTTATCAGATTGTCATCGGCTTGGTTCTGCATTCCAGTGATACGTGTGGCTTGGCCGCCGGTGCAATCGCTTCTTGTCATCGTCAACGTGTCGGTCAGGTCGATCATCGCGATGATCGACCTGATTTCGTGGTACCCGTCCGACCTTCGCCCGAGGATCTCGAGTCCGAGGTTGACCTTGCCGGGCGCCTCGATCGTCCATATTGGACCACCGGGCATCATGCGGGAATCACCCGTGCGAGGCGAATCCATTCGTCGACCGAGATTGCCTGCGGGCGCAAACCTGCATCAACCCCTGCATCGAGGAGTAAAGCCTTTACGTCCGCCTTGCCACGGTCGAGGCCCTGCGACAGACCGTTCGCAATCGTCTTTCGCTTTCTCTGGAACGCTATCGTCGCCAGCTCGAACATGCGCTCACGTTCTGTGGGAGCGAGCGGCAACTCATTGCGGACGACCATGTTCACCACTGCTGATTGCACTTTGGGAGGAGGGACGAAGACATCAGGAGGCACGATAAATGCAATCTTGGCATCGCTGTAGAACTGGGTGGCAAGCCCCAGCAACGACATGTCCGTAGGTCTCGCGGTCATACGTTCCGCGACCTCTCGCTGAACCATGACGGTAAGCCGAAGCGGTGGGTTTGCTGATTCCACGAAGTGACGGATCACGACGGTCGCGATGCTGTATGGCAGATTCGCGACCAGATGATACGGGTTGCCCTCGGTGATCGCCTGGACATTGACATGGCGAGCGTCGTGCTCGACCAGCGAGAATTGTGGAAAGCTCAACATGTCCTGCCGCAGAAACGCCGCGAGCTCCATGTCAAGCTCGACGCCAACGACACGAGAGCCGCGGAGGAGGAGTTCCCGGGTCAATACGCCCATCCCGGGCCCGATCTCCACGACCAAATCACCTTCACCGATACCTGCATTCTCTGCGATGTCCACAACCACGGAAGGTTCGACGAGAAAATTCTGGCCCATGGACCTGGACGGTTTGATTCGCGTGTCACGAAGGATTTCGAGCCAGTCTCGGCGCGTTCGGGTGGGTTCGTAAGTTGTCATAAAATCTTGTTGCTTCTCGACTTCTCAGCTAGATCGACATGCATTCGGGATCAAACCAGGTGATTGCCGACCAATGCAGTGACATCTACGATAACGCATGTCTCAATATGCCATAAACGCTGCAGTCGCCGGTAAAAACCTCGGCAGAATATGCTGGCGAAAGCGCAGTACAATCGCAGGGGTTGCTCCCGTTCCGTCTTTGTCGGTCGGGTTACGTTCATCGATTTGGAGTGCAACATCGTGTCGATTCTTCAGTCTGCCGGAGACTCCCGCCAGGCAGGTATCACCTACCACCTCTCGCTCGTCGATGTTTGGTCGAGCCAGGAAAAAGAGTCGCAGTATCTTCCCGAAGCTTACGATAACGACGGGTTCATCCATTGTACGGACGGGCTTGAAAATCTGCTCGATGTCGGCAACATGTTCTATACAGCTGATCCGCGCGATTTTTGCGTCCTCGTATTGAATACGAGTGCGATCGAATCAGAAATTCGGTATGAGGATCCGGATGAGGTCTTTCCTCATGTCTATGGGCCGCTAAACACCGACGCGGTGGTTGGCTATTTGCGAGTCATTCGCGGTGAAAATGGTGCTTTCATTTCCTTTGAACAATAGCGTCCCAGTGTCTCCCCGAAAAGAATCGAATTTGATTGCCGTCCATGTTTGAACGGCTTGGTAGGTTTTCATGCCGGCATCGGTGGTGGATTATTGGCGGCTGGTTGCTGCTGGTGGTCGCAGCCCTTCCAATTCTGGGCGGAATCGAACAGGTCCTGAAGGTTGGCGGATTCACCTCGAACACGACGGAGGGCGCGAGGGCGGTCCAACAACTTGAGCAGAATCTCGGATTGAGCCCGTCGTCGATGGTGCTTGTCTACCAGAGCCATTCGCTGTCGGTAACCAGCCCCGAGTTCGAGCAACAGGTGGATGCGTCGCTTGCCAACCTCCGAACCCTTCCGTCGGTGATGGACGTGATCACGCCGTCGATGGACGATTCGCTCATCGCTCCGTCGGGAAAGATCGCGTATGCAATCGTTGGGCTGGATGATCCTCCTGAGATTGCGCAGCGGCAAGTCGGCGCTTTCAAAGCCGTTCTTCAGAAGCAGCCAGACGTTGACTTTATTGTGGCCGGTGGTCCTGCATTCTACGCCGATATTGAAACAGCAAGCCAGCGGGATCTCAGGCGGGCTGAAGTCATCGCATTTCCGGTTGCGCTGATCGCATTGTTGTTCGTATTTGGCTCGGTTGTAGCTGCTGCGGTACCACTGATCGTCGGCGGCGCTGGGGTCGCAGTCATTCTGCTCGCCATCTTTTCCCTCGCTCACGCTGTCGACATGAGCATTTTCGTGCTCAACCTTGCCACAATGCTTGGACTGGGTTTGGCGGTAGATTACAGCCTGTTTGTGACGAGCCGCTTCAGGGAGGAACGCGCCAGATCAGACGCAAGCGTCGATGACGCGGTTTCGACGGCGATCGGCACGGCTGGCAGAGCGGTGTTCTTCTCGGGGATGTCGGTGCTGATCGGGTTAGCCGGCTTGTGCGTGTTTCCGCTGATGTTCCTCCGGTCGGTCGGCTTTGCGGGAATTATTGTGGTGGCCGTTTCCACTCTCGGCGCCCTGACGCTTTTGCCAGCGACATTGTCGGTTCTGGGGAGGCATCTCGATCGCTTTGCGATCGGCCCAATCGTGAGGAGGACGACCGCGGAAGTTGGCGATCATGGATTTTGGCATAGCCTGGCAGTGATTGTCATGAAGCGGCCCGTAATCGTAAGCGTTCTGGCGACAACACTGCTGATTTCATTGGGTCTCCCTTTCCTCAACGCCAACATATCGTCCCCGGATGCCACGATCCTTCCAAACGATCTCCCTAGTCGAAAGGGATACGATCTGCTCGCGCGAGAATTTACCGGAGGCGAGATATCTCCATTCGTATTTGCGTTGCATTCTTCGGACCTGATGAACAGTGACGAGAATCTGGAGTCGATCAACCACATCGTCCTGGTCCTTCAGGACGATCCCAGAATCAGTCATGTTCAGAGTGCGGTCGCACTTCCGAACGCGAGGGCGGGCAGGTTCCCCGTCGCCAACCTGCGATTTCGGCAGGCATTGGAACTCGCGGGAACTGACACGCGGCTCTCAAGCCTGATTGGACCGCATGACGCGATGATCGTCGCGTTTCCTGTCAAGCCGGCCAACGACCCGCAGAACAAGGAGCTGCTTGGTGACCTCCGGCGACTTAAGCCAGCCGGTGACATGACGTTGCGGGTTGGTGGTGGCACCGCCGAGATCGTCGATGTCGTCGGAGTCATCGCTCACTATTTTCTGATCGCAGCCGCCATTGTCGTCACATGTACCTATCTTGTGCTTTTGCTGTTGTTCAGATCGGTCATCCTGCCCATCAAGGCCATTCTCATGAATACGCTTTCGATCCTGGCAGCCTATGGCGCATTGGTCTGGATCTTTCAGGAGGGACATCTCCATCGATACCTGGGATTCACGGCACAAGGATATGTCGAAGCCTCGTTGCCAGTGATCATGTTCTGCGTGCTGTTCGGGCTGAGCATGGATTACGAGGTCTTTCTGCTCACCCGAATTCAGGAAGAATGGCTTGGAACAGCTGACAACGAACATAGCGTCGCCGTTGGTTTGCAACGATCGGGAAGGATAATCACGAGTGCCGCGCTCATCGTGGTTGTGGTCACCTCGTCGTTCGTGTCCGCCGATGTGGTCCTGATCAAGGCACTCGGTCTTGGCATCGCACTGGCAGTAGGAATCGATGCCACCGTGGTGCGCGCGCTGCTCGTGCCGGCCACGATGAGGCTGCTCGGCTCATGGAACTGGTGGCTTCCAAAATGGCTGGATCGACTCTTGCCGAAGCACGTTCATCTCGATCACTGATCGCGTGATTTGGACGTCGTGTACGCACACTGCTTGTCGTAACCGCTCCGATCACCCGCTATACTCCGACCCTATCAGTGATGGCTCTGAAACTTGCCGGGCCCGTCGACGAGTGGTTTCTGAACCGGAGTGTTGTGAATCATGCCCAACCCTTGCCTAGAGGAAACGATCAACGAGTTCGTGTGGAGATTCGGAGCGGATTGCTTGACGCTTACCCGCGTTGAATCGTCCTGGCAAGTCTCGTATCTCACCACCGGTCGCCTCCTTGGGCCATTGCAATGCGTCTACCAGGCGATCCATCAGCATCCAAAGCATGCTGCCTGGGATGTAATGGCAAAGGTCACCGGCGCCGTCCATGACGACGAAGAAGGCGTGCAAACGGCTATGCGTGCTGCTCAGTGGATGAAGAGCCGCCCTTCTGCGTGATCTGATTCGTTATCGATACAGCCACACACCGCGAGAGATGCCGCTTGCCAGAACTACCTGAAGTCGAAACCATGCGTCGGTACGTCGTCCTTCATGTTCTCGGCAAGAACATTGTCGGAATCAACGTTGCGCTTCCCAAATTGCTCAGGTATTCACCACTTCCAGACCTCAGGCTGGCCGTCGATCACGAATTCATCGCTGCGCGCAGACGGGCAAAAATCCTCATGCTCGATCTGTCGAACGACTTGACGCTGCTCCTGCACTGCAAGCTTTCGGGTCAGATGGCGTTCATGCTGCCCAATGGCGAACGCGCGGTTGCAGGTCATCCGGTACCGTCGCCGGTCGGTTCCTATCCACACAAATCCACGCACATACGGTTCGACTTCGAGGACGGCACAATCCTTTATTACAGCGACGTGCGTCAGTTCGGTTGGTTGCGACTCCTGCCAACTGTAGATGTCGAAGCGGTGATCGCAGGCTTCGGATTCGGTCCCGAGGCATGGGGTTTGGAGTTCGACCGGAGCGCGTTGGAGACCATCATGCAGCGACGAGGAATCCCCATCAAGACGCTTCTGCTCGACCAATCGTTCCTTGCGGGCCTGGGAAATATCTATGTTGATGAGGCGCTCCACGCGTCACGCGTCCATCCGGCGCGTGCATCGAGTTCCCTCAGCAGTGAAGAGCGAGCTCGCGTTCTGGATGTCATCCCCAAGGTGCTCGAAGAGGGAATCAAGCAGGGAGGTGCAAAGATCGTTCATTCCAAGGCATACCCCATCGACGATTTCCCTGCCGTTCATGCACGTGAAGGCGAACCTTGCATCGCCTGCGGCGGAACGATTCTGAAGACCCGTGTCGGACAACGGGGCACATATTTCTGTCCGGCATGCCAGCCCATGCCCGTTTCTATGGACTGACGCGGGTGGAGTCATGGGCGAAAGATGGAGGTCGGCTCGCTCTCGGAACGGCCTAGCGGCGGAAATCACTATCCGAGCTGACCGTCCGGGTGAATTCGGCGATGACGGCGGCGGCTGACTCCAGATCGTTGAGGCTGATGATCTCGTTCGGACTGTGCATGTAGCGATTTGGAATGGAAACGAGACCTGCTGCTACGCCCGCACCGGAACGGGTCATGGCGTCTGCATCGGTTCCGCTCGTTCGCCCCGCAGCCTGAACGGCGAATGGAATCTCCAGTCGCCTGGCGGCATCGCGGAGACCTGCGAAGACTGCCGGGTTTATGACCGCACCGCGCGTCAGTACCGGCCCACCACCAAGACGAACCTTGTTGTCCGCCTTGGGATCGGCACCGGGATAATCTGTGGCATGAGTGACATCGATGGCGATCCCGACGAATGGCGCATGGCGAAAGGAGAATGTCGTCGCACCCACCAATCCGATTTCCTCCTGAGAGGCGGCCACGGCGTATACATTTGCTGCTGGACGATCGGTGGCAAGCAGCCTGAGGGCCTCGAGGGCCACGAACGCACCCACCCGGTTGTCCATGCTTCGTGAGGCCCATAGATCATCCGTCAGTTCGACCGGTGAGACATCGATCACGGCGGCATCACCCACAGACACCCTGGCTTCGGCCTCCGCCCGATTCGCAGCTCCGATGTCGATCCAGAGGTCTTTGACCTGTGTCACCTTCTCGCGGTCAGCGGGCTTGAGCAGGTGAGCTGCTTTCTTTCCGATCACGCCCCGGACTTCCCCAGGTTCGCCAGCGATCACAATCCGCTGGCCGACGACGACCTGATCGTCCCAACCACCGATTTTGTCGAACCAGATGAATCCATCATCATCGATATAGGTAACAATGAAACCGATCTCGTCGATGTGCCCTTCGATGATGACCGTAGGTCCTTCGTCGTTGGCGAGGCGTGCATAGGAATTCCCGATGACATCCCATTCGACACTGTCGCAGAATGTACCTGCTTCCTCGCGCCAGACAGCGGAAGCCTGCTGCTCGAATCCGGACGGGCCAGGCACCGTGATCAGACGTCTGAGAAATGCCTTCTGCTGATCGTTCAAGTGATGAAGCCTTTCAAACATGTGGCGTGAGATACACCCTGTGCTGGGTCGAAACGTGTATCGATGCAGCCTAGCATGCCCTCGGTTGCATACAAGGTTGACAACTGGTTTCACCGTGGCGTAATGTGCAGCCAACAACTAAACGTCAACAGCGATGATCGGAACGAGTACACGTCACCACATTGAGCGAAGCGAGCCGGGGCTGGTGAGAGCCTGGTGCAAGATGGACGTGGAATGGATCTGGGAGTTGTGCCCCAAAACGCTTTCGAGCGGAGTAGACGGCAACGGTGTCTCCCCCGTTATCAGGAGCCTCGTATCGGTTCAGGGTTGTTGGACCCGTACGGTTTGAGTGGGTGATGGCATTGCTATCGCCAATGAGGGTGGCACCGCGGAAGGCATTTTGCCTCCGTCCCTTTCTGGGACGGGGGTTTTTTGTCGTCCAGCTTCTGGACGCCACCGACAGAAAGTTGAACACTTCATGGTTGCAGGTACAACGTCCGCTGGCTCTCGTCAGGCCGCTATCGATATTCGACCTTCGCTCGTGGAGATAAGACACGCCGCGACGAAGGTCCACTCCGAGATCCGCACCATTCCCATCTATCGTGAATTGCTGGCCGATCTCGAGACGCCGGTCTCAGTATATTTGAAGCTGAGTGAGGGGGCTCGGCTTCCCGGTTTCCTGCTCGAATCGGTGGAAGGCGGGATCCGCATCGCCCGCTACTCGTTCATCGGTTCTGGCGACTATGCCTCGATCGAGATGCGCGACGGGGTTCTGACCGAAGGAAACGTTGAGGGCACGACGACGAAGATCTATCAGGATCCTCTCACCGCGCTTGGCGAGGTACTTGCCACCTACAAGGCAGAGTCCGATCCCGATCTTCCGCGGTTCACCGGGGGCGTGGTTGGATATCTCGGCTATGAATCGGTACGTCGATTCGAACCTCGCGTTGGCAGAGCAGCGGGTGATGGGCTCGGTTTGCCCGAGGCGCGCTATCATCTCGCCGACACACTGGTCGTGTTCGATCACCTGCAGCGTTCGATGAAAGTCGTGAGTCATGTGCGGCTCGACCAGGGCGACCTCGAGGCGTCCTATCAAGCGGCGGTGGACCGCATCGACGCCATGACCTCGAAGCTCCATCGTGCCGCTCCTTCGTACGATCTCAATCCAGCGACTCAGTGTTTGCCGGTCGTCGACCGGTTTCGTCCCAACACCTCATCCGAACGGTACCGGGAAATGGTTCAGCGGGTCCAGAAATACATTGGAGCCGGTGACATAATCCAGTGCGTGCCTTCTCAACGAATCGACATCGATACAGACGCTCATCCGTTCACGATCTATCGTGCCCTCCGGACCGTGAACCCGTCACCCTACATGTTGTTCCTGGATTTCGGCGACCATCACATTGTCGGCGCATCTCCCGAGTTGCTGGTGCGTTACGAAGATGGAATCATCACCAACCATCCGATTGCCGGAACCCGGCCGCGGGGTGAGACGCCTGCCGAAGACGTTGCCCTGGGGGAGGAGTTGATAGCCGACGAGAAGGAACGCGCGGAGCACATCATGCTGGTCGACCTCGGTCGTAACGATGTCGGCAGAGTGGCCAAGCCGGGATCCGTTCGCGTCCCTCGCCTGATGGAGATCGAGCGATTCTCCCATGTCATGCACATCGTCAGTAGTGTCGAAGGGGAGCTTCGAGACGATCTCACGGCGCTCGATGCGCTCCGCTCCTGCTTCCCGGCCGGAACCGTATCCGGCGCGCCAAAGATCCGCGCTATGGAGATCATCGCGGAACTGGAGACGGACATTCGCGGGGCGTATGCGGGTGCGGTTGGTTACATCGATTTCGCCGGTGGCATGGACACATGTATCGCCCTGAGAACAATGGTCGTCAAGAACGGTGTGGCCTCATTACAAGCCGGCGGTGGGGTCGTGGCAGATAGCTCACCTGAAGGCGAATACGCAGAAACGCTTCACAAGATGCGTGCGCTCGTGCGTGCGATCGAAAAAGCAGAACTGATCGAGCAGACTCAACTGGACCGCAGCGGAGGGACTCACTCATGATTTACATGCTGGACAATTACGATTCGTTCACGTTCAATCTTGTTCAGACATTTGGCGAACTGGGTGCCGAAGTGCTTGTGAAGCGCAACGACCAGACATCGATCCGGGAGATCGAGCAGCGCCTCGATGAGATCGACGGATTCGTGATCTCGCCGGGTCCGTGCACTCCGGCGGAGGCCGGCATTTCGGTGGACATGATTCGGGAATTTGCTGGCCGAAAGCCGATTCTCGGTGTCTGTCTTGGACATCAGGCAATCGGTGCTGCCTTCGGCGCGAGTATCGTCCATGCCCCATCGCTCATGCATGGCAAGACGTCCATGATCGATCACGATGGTAAAGGCGTTTTTGCCGGGCTTCCAAATCCATTCATTGCGACTCGCTATCATTCCCTGACCATCGAGCCGTCTACGATGCCGGCTGCCTTCGACGTGACCGCGACTTCAGACGATGGCGTCATCCAGGGGATCCGGCACCGGGAGTTACCGATCGAAGGCGTTCAATTTCATCCGGAGTCGATTCTTACGATTCACGGCAAGGACCTTCTGGCAAACTTCCTGAAGTCTTGCGGCCATGTTCCCGTTTCGTTCCGCGATCAGGTATCCATTCTCGGCTATTGACCTCTCCGCATGTATTTATGGGAGCAGCCTACCGACGAGCCAAAGTGATGAAGAGGTCCGAGGGCTCCGTCAACGCCAATTCGTTGGAGACCATCGCCAGAGTGTGACGATCCCCGTAGGTCAATTCCGCATGGCGATGGGCAGCAGCACCGAAGCGAAGTCGAGAATATCGCCGCGTCCACCAGGCTGAGGTCTGTCCTAAACACGAGGCATTGCAATGACAGCGCAACCAGCAACATTCGATATCAAGGAAGCGATCAGAACGGTCGTCGAGGGGCAGGAACTCAACGAGTACCAGGCGAACGCGGCGATGGATGCGATCATGCGCGGCGAAGTCACCGGTTCTCAGATCGGAGCGCTGGTTACCGGGCTGCGCATGAAGGGAGAAACGACGTCCGAGATAGCGGGTTTCGCCCGTGCAATGCGTTCTCATGCGCTCAACGTCGAGATCGACCATGATGACGAGCCCTTGCTCGACACCTGCGGGACCGGTGGCGATCATTCGAACACGTTCAACATCTCCACCACCGCGACGTTCGTGATCGCCGCCGCAGGAGTCCGAATCGCCAAACACGGAAACCGGGCGGCGAGCAGCTTGTGTGGGTCCGCCGATCTTCTGGAAGCCTTCGGGGTTCAGGTGGAACTCACCCCGGCGCAAGTCGAGGAAAGCGTTCGCAGGGTAGGGGTGGGGTTCATGTTTGCTCCTGCATTCCATCCTGCAATGCGATTCGTGGGTCCGGCTCGCAAGGAGATGGGCATCCGCACCGTATTCAATATCCTCGGTCCGCTCGCGAATCCTGCGGGAACGCGACACCAATTGATTGGTGTCGGTCATCCGGGGATAGCCGGCAAAATGGCGGAGGTGCTCTCTATCCTGGGCAGCAGCCATGCGGTGCTGGTTCATTCTGAAGAAGGTCTGGATGAGATCGGAATTCAAGGCGCGTCCTATATCACCGAGTGGGATGAACGAAGCCAGCAGATCTCGACATACAGTGTTGTGCCGGAGGATTTTGGATTGGAGCGTGGTGCGAAGGACGAACTCGTTGGTGGCAGCGCTGCGGACAACGTCAGAATCACGAGATCCATCCTGAACGGAGAGCTGGGAGCTCGTCGTTCCATCGTTCTGATGAACGCTGGTGCCGGGATTTATGCCGCGAACGCATCGGCCTCGTTTGCAGATGGAGTTGCCATGGCGTCGCACGCAATCGACTCTGGACGGGCGATGGAGAAACTCCAGCAACTGGTCGCCGTCACTCGGGACCTGGTCGCCCAGGCCAAGGAGGCGGTGGTTTGACCTCATCCTTTCCCGTCAGGACCGACACGTATCTCGATCGCATTCTCGAGCAAACCTTCAAGGATCTGGTGGTCCGCAAGGCACTCATCGGAGTCGACGCACTTAGAGAAAAGGCCGCCCTCCAGCCAGATCCAGTCGACTTCGAAGCGGCATTGACCCAAGACACAGTGACGGTGATTGCGGAGTTCAAGCGGGCGTCGCCCTCGAAGGGTATCTTTCCAGTCTCGATCGCACCGGCAGAGATCGCCACGGAATATATCGCCGGCGGCGCGTCAGGAATATCCTGCCTGACCGACGAACCGTTCTTCAAGGGTTCGTTGGCCGATCTGGAGGTTATATCGGAGGCTGGATTTGCCGCGTCTCCCCAGATTGGCGTCCTGCGCAAGGACTTTATCATCGACCGTTTTCAGATCGACGAGGCCCGCGCATTTGGAGCCAGTTGCATTCTTCTCATCACCGCCGCGCTCGACGATGCGACGCTCGCCGATTTGTTCCGCCATGCCGTGGACATGGGCCTATCCGTTCTGGTCGAGATTCATGACGAGGATGAGGGGAAACGTGCAGTTGCATCGGGAGCAACGCTGATTGGAATCAACAATCGCGACCTTCGTAGCTTCAAGGTCGACCTCAGGATATCCGAACGTCTCGCACCCATGCTTCCCGGCGCCTGCACGGTTGTAGGCGAAAGCGGTATTTCGTCCAACGAGGATGTAGTCAGGCTTGCAAAAGCTGGCGTTCATGCCGTGCTTGTCGGCGAATCCCTCATTCTGCAAGATGATCGGATCGCCGCAACCAGGGCACTCACGGGAGTCCCACGTGGAAGCTGAATCGAAAACTCCAGAGGCCAAGATCTGCGGTGTGCAGACGAGCGAGGGTGCGATAGCGGCTTCGCAGGCTGGTGCGAGCCATCTGGGATTCGTCATGGCTCCATCGAGACGGCAGGTTACCTTGAAGGTGATCGCGGCGATCCGCAATGACATCACCGTATGGGTGGGGCAGAATCAGCACCGTCGAATGCCACTTCTCACTGCGGTTGTCGTAAATGCATCCATCGAGGAATTGCGAACGATCTCCGAGTGTGGAGCGGTCGACGTCATCCAGCTTTCCGGAGACGAAGGTCCAGAGATTCTCGATGCTCTCGAGGTTCCCGTCTTCAAGGCAATTCGATTCGCGCCGGATTCGTCAGAGACAGACGCCCGAACCGAAATCGATTCCTGGCTCGATCACACACGACCTGCCACGGGAATATTGGTCGATGCCTGGCATCCGGAATCATATGGAGGCACGGGACGTGTGGCGAACTGGTCGATAGCCAGTCGCCTGGCAGTCGATTATCCAATCTGGCTGGCGGGGGGCCTCACGCCGGACAATGTAACGATGGCGATCTCGAAGGTCAAGCCGCTTGGAGTCGACGTCAGCTCCGGTGTCGAGAGTGCTGGACGCAAGGATAAAGCCAAAATCCGTGCATTCCTGAAGGCCGCAGGCAGAACCGGGCAAGCGTAATAGGGCTTGACGACATTTCACGTCGAATCAGACGTTGGGAATCGAATGCTGTACCAGCATTCACCTTCACTTCGAGCGTGAAACCTGTTGCATGTTTCAGATCGAGCGGATCAGGGCAAGAGCAACTGCAGCATTGCCTTGGATACGACGTTGCACCAGATGAAGAAACAAACCGACTTCGGTAACCCAGCGAATGTGCTCAGTCGACAAGCAGGGGAGTGCTTTCCCACGTCTTGCCGAGACCACACGCCCAATTCAATGCGTGCAATCGAGCGAACGATGTCGCAGCGATCGCCTCATGCTCGAGTTCGTCCAGTTCCCCGAACGTTCGATCGTCGACCAGGAAATCATTGTTCCGTGTGGCAATCAGTCCCGCTTCCTTCGCTTCGGCCGCGGCTTCGGCGATCGCTCCCAGAGATTCGGCATCCAGTACCTCGGGGAAGCTGGACCGCCAATACCAGAGTTCCCAACGTTCACGCTCGAACGCGAGGTCGTCAATCGACCTGACCTGAACGCGCTTCACGAGTGGACGCACGTTTCCCCAAGGCTCGGGTGCCCATTCCAGCAGGGCCCGTTCCAATCTGTCGTCTTCGCCCCAAGGAAGGCTTGCCTGCGGCAGAACGCCGAGCGCCCACATGATCGCGACGCCGCCGACGATTGCGTCCTCGCACGCATCGGCGTCGTCGCTCGTCAGTTCCCCATTCGCAGTCTGCAGGATTCGGAGTTCTTCATCGGTCAGCCATGACGCAAGTTCGGTCCGCGACCAGGCCGAGAGATCGAAACGTTGCGTTTCAAGGTCGAAGGGATCGCCTTCTTCCTGTGACCCGAGTTCGATGGCATAACGACGAGCGAGCGTCGCGAGCACTACCGCTCGGCCCACCAGCTCGATTGGGGGCCAAGGTTCGATCTCGATATCATCTTCCATATCCGTGGGATTTTCGAAATGGCGGTACATGGCAGCCTGTCTAGGTGGAGAAGATCAGCAAGAGAGGAGCGAAATCCGTTCTTGAAGTGCCAGAGATTAATCATAGCGTGAATGTGCACTCTCTCGTGCTCTGTCAATGCCGATTGGATCGCTTATCGGCGAAGGACGATCCCTTCCCGTCATCTTAGCAGCGCGACGGGCAGCGCATCAGAGCGAAGTCCGGAAATCTCTCTCACGGCGGCTTACCCGTCGATGCGCAACACACGACCTAGCAGTGGAATAGGGGAAACCTGACAACCGAAAATGGGATTTAGACATTGAATAGGAAGTTCTTATTCTTCACACAATCTCAGGAAAGAACACGGCCAGGTCCTCCGGCCACATGATACGTGTTCCCGTTGCCGTTCGTTGCACACGCGCATCGGTCTCCATGAGCAACAGGCGGGCATCTTCGGGATGATCGCGAACGAGGTCGATCCAGATTTCCCGCATACTCCCCAACAACGCCGCCGACTTCTGGATTGCCTCTTCGGTGGGAGGTGCGGGCAATGCGTCCAGCCAGGTCGTCACGTCGGTGATCTTCTGATCCAGATCGGTATCTTCCCGTTCCCAGCGCTCCACGTCCAGCGTCCCGCGACGGTAAAGGACCAGGAGACGTTCTCGTTCGTCCTGCAGTTTGTCCCGCTGTTTGGTGAGTCGAGCGCGATCCTGAATGCTGGTTGGTTCGTCCCGCAGGTAGTGGGCGCTGCGTTGGCGATAGACGTCTTCCCACGCGGGGATCGCCCCGAACGCCTCCGAGAAGGCGTCGAGCGCCGAACGTTCGGCCGCATGCTGCATGATCGATCGCGGGGAAAACGAGCAGGGCGGGAACCGTCGCGGGCGCTGGAACGGCTCGAGGTGCGGATTCGCCGAACACCGGAATTGTCCCGCCGGCGGCGTGGAATTGAACTTGTCGGTGATGAGATGCATGGGAGCGCCGCATCCGCACACCATCCGCCCCTCAAGCCATGACGACGAGCCTTTGGTGCGGATCGGACGCCGGCTTTCCAGCAGTACAATTAGCCGGTCCCATCGTTCCCGTGCGATGATCGGTTCGTGGGTGTCCCAGGTCATCACATCGGCGGTCCGGATGCCTCCGGCGATCGCTGGCGTCTTGACCGTGTTGCGCACGACGTTCGGTTCCCAGCTGCGGCCATCGACGTGATCCTCGTTGAGCCACTTCGCCACGCGCCACAGCGACCATCCCGACTCCAGGCGTTCCACGATCGCCAGCACCGTGTCTCTCGCGTCGTCGCGCACCACGAGGCGACCGTCTGCATCCTTGGCGAATCCGAACGGCGTCTTCCCGTGCGGCAATCCCCGCCGTGCGCGTTCCCGGAAGGCAGAGGACAGGAATGCCCCCATCCGCTTGCGTTCCGCTTGCGAGACCACCCCGAGAATGCCACGCACCAGATCGTCCTCGACATGCGGCTCGTGGACGGAGACGAGATTCGCGCCGCGCTCGACGAGCTTCCTCCAGATCGTTTCTTGGAGGACGTAATCGCGTGCGAAGCGGGACATCGCGTAAACGATCACGGTGTCCGCGCGTTCGGCGTCGATCCGTTTCAGCAGCTCGACGATGCCGGGGCGCAACGGGTCCCAGCCCTTGACGTCCGGGTCGAGAATCGGGGGATCGATCACCGTCCACCCGTTGCGCAGGGCATAGAGGCGGGATTCGCGTTCCTGAAAGTCTAAAGAAAGCGAGTCGTCCTTGTCGCCATCTTCATCCGCCTTCGTCAAAGATTGCCGGCAATAGATCAGTGCGCGCTTTGCCATCTCGTCACAAGTCTTCCCTTTTGTAGAACGGGAAAGGGAGGTGAGTCGCCCCACCTCCCTGCTCGAATCCCTGCTGCCAATTAGGCGTTGCGGCGTCGAATCACCTGAGACGCGGCCCCAAGCGTGATCAGGGAAAGGACAGCCAGCACGGCGACTTGGGTGGTATCGGTGCCACTCACCGGGCCTGAACCTGTCGTTGGCAGACCCGTGGCGACCTCGCCACTATCGGCGGGCACATCGCCGGATGTGTCGGTGGTATCGATTGTATCCGCTGGCACGTCGCCGCTGTTGTCGACGGGGACGCTTCCGCCACCACCAGAACTCCCCCCGGTGTACTCACAAGCGTTCCCGTCATGATCGCGGTCGAGCCCTTCGACGTTATTCGATGGGCTTCCACCATTGTTGATGAAAAAGTCCTGAGCGTCCTGTGGCGTCGCAAAGTCGTCACAGTTCACACCTGCGGCTGATGCCGAAGCTGTCAGTGTGTAGGCGAATGCCGTTGCAATCAGCACCGCAAAGATCGCGCGCGCGAGTTTCATATCTCTCTCCCCTGAATAGATGCGAGTGGTTGGTGCGATTCGAGCCCGTGAAGTGTCGATGAAGGTCTCGACGTGCGCCATCCGTAAAATCACGTAGATCGTCCACATGGCCTACGTAGTGGTGATGATCGACCTAGCCAATTCGGGCTAGTTGTTCGTCCCATCGACTCCATCGCTGTCGATCGCTCCCTGCTGTGACATCATGTCCAGTCTTGCGTTGTAGAACATTTGTTCGTATTGTTAACACAGGATAACAGATCGGAGAAACCAGGGGGAAACAGATGGCAGGGGTTGAACGACTCGAAGGGCATGGCGTGTTCAGAAATGGCGTGGATCACGTCCTGCTCTGGAACCGGATCGAGTTTCTCAAAGACAAAGACTGGGCAGAGGTCAGGATCGCTTCAGCTAAGCCCGACGGCAGGGCAGAGGAGATCAAGACCAGAAATCCTACGATGGTGCACTTGATCGGAATGATTATGGCGCTGATCGTGGAATGCGGAGGCGACGATGTCCGAACAAACATGCAAACTCCCGACGCATGCCCAACGAACTGCGTTGACGGCTACGTGATGGATGATGATGGGAACTACGAACGATGCCCAATTTGTCGAGCGCCATGAGTCTATCTCTATCTTAGATAGACTCATGGCGCCAGCAATTGCTATTGTGCCCTGGTATAGGTCACAACAAGTTCTGGCTTCGGCGGACGAAGCAATGTTAACCACCAAAGAAAGATGATCCGTGCGCATCCGGCACGCGGCTGACGATGCGTCACGTTCGACACCGACCATCCCTGTTTCGCTAGCTTCTTTGCGTCTTTGCCATATGCCTCAGCACTGGTGTAGACGCGCACCATCGATTCCTGGCGTTGCGATTGTGTACTATTCATGGATTGTTCCCCATACCAATCACAACATTCTCGACATCACCGCTCTCGTTCTCCTGGTATATCGCGATGATGTCTCCCGGATTCCCGCCTGGGAACCAGTCTGTAATGACAGGATCGTCAAGCGCAAGAAATCGGTCAGCAAGCCATTGACTATTTAAAACAACGACCGTTCCTGGTCCGCTGGGACGTGGATATTCTTCGACTAAAACGGCATCCTCTGGCAAGAACCGTTCAACATTGGGCGTGAGACGGTCGCGAGCAACCGGCGCAGCTGGCGACACATCAAAACCTACTTCATGCTGGTCGTCTTCCAAGTACAGCAAGCGAGCTACGACACCAAACCGCTTGTACTCGAACTTCCAGTATTTCCCCTTCGGTTCGGCATCGGGATCACCCCAGATCTCCCGCCATTCCTTCCCGGTGAGCCCGAGCCCACCCCGCAGCTTCTTGGCTGTCGTCGGAGCGCTGGCACGCACAGCACCTGGGACGAATAATACGAGCGGAGCAACCACTCCTGTTGCAAGGAATTGACGACGTGTAGAACGCATGACACCTCGCTCTTTGCGGATCATTACATATCTCCTCTTGGCTTGAGCCCTCTCAGCATATCAACCATCCGGTCAGCATCCCGATCATCCCAAACGATCTCATCCACTATCTTATGGATCCGAGACGCGGGACTATTGGGCACGTCTTCCGCAACTCCCTGCACGCCCGCAGCTTCGACCTCTTCGGGCTCAAGCTCACCAGCCGCCACAAGGATGTCGACGTGGGAGGCACCCATAGCCTTCGCGAGCTTCCTGCGCGTGTCCGCGTCGGGAAGAGCCGTCTTCTCCTTGACTAGCCGGTTAATCGTCACACGCGGAACGTTGGACCGAGCCGATAACTCCGTCTGAGAGAGCCCCGTCCTATCGAGATAGTCGCGTATGTATCCGCCAAGTGTTCGCATCATGAACACAAGAATACCGGTGTGTACACTTGTTGACACGTGATTGCATGTCGTGTACACTGATCGTACAAATGGTGAACAAGGTAATTCATCCAACAGGAGTCCATCTGATGCAGACCAGTCAGTCCGAAAAGAAAGAGGAGCGGATCGTCATCCGGTGCGAACTCAGCTTTATCGAACGGGCCACTCGAATCGCTGAAGCGCGATATGCAGGAAATCGGTCGTACATGGTTCGCCGAGCGATTGATGAACTGCTTGATCGTGAAGAACGTATCGCCGAAGCCGACAAGCAAGAAGTCGAGGCCGCCTGATGACCATCAAAAAGCCCATCACCGTAGACGAACCGCGAACCGCGCTGACCCCGCAGGAACGAGAGATCGCCCGGAAGGCCATGATCGATGCGATTCGTCACTGCCGGAAGCTTGGAGCGGAAATTCTTGCCGAGCGTGCCGACGCACTCCCGAACGACAAGGCGGCCTGAGTGATAACGACTCCCCCGGTGCGTATAGCGATCGGTGCACCTCTCCCCGCACTGATCGGGCTGCGCACCGGGCGCGTGGTTCCAGCAGCCACCCGCTCGACCCCTTTCGGCGGTTGCGATGCGGCAAACGTCGCAACCGTCACCCATCTCACTCAGGAGGTTCCGATGCCAACGACCGACCCGTTCCTCAATGTTCCCGATGATGCCGAGGTCCGTATTCGCTACTTCACCGGCACCCGCGATCAGCTGGCGATCGTCCCGACCGTCACCGAGGCCCGCCTCCGCCTGCCACGTCTGGTTCGTATTCCGGGTGTCCGAGAACTCCGGACCGTTGCCGCCTGGGAAGACGAGCGAGGCCTCTGCCAGATGCGCGCGATCGTCCGCGACGGCAAGACCACCCAGCGCTTCACCTGCACCCCTGTCCCTGTTCTCACCCAGACAGCGGCGTAGAACCATGACATCCCTCGTTTTCCGTGGCCGGGATCGTCCCGCGCTCATCTCCATTCCCTCTCCCCTCGTGGCGGGCACGACGTCATCCCCTGACGCCCGCCGCCGGAACGTCCGTGTGTTGGGACGTCCCGCGATGCGCTCCGGTCATGTTCTCACTGCCGGTTGCGGGACCGACGTGGCGAGCTGGGCCCGGCCGGAACGCATCGCGGGGTGTCGCAGCGATACCCCACCTCCATTCCACAAGGCCGGTACGGCCCTAATCCGTATCGACCTCCCAGCCGGTGCCTTCACGCGGGGCACCGGTGCGGGGACCGATGCGCGTCGCATTCAGCTAGGAGGTCCAAGCGTCCGGACGGTTCCGGATCGCATGTCCACAGTAGTCCCGTTCGACCCGCAGCCAATCAATTCGACCGAAGGAAATCCCGTGGCTAATGTTGCCGATCCCCGCGACGACGCAATCATCGACCTTCGCATCGTCTACAAGGCGATCTATCAGGAGTACCAGTCCAACGACGGCAGGATCGATTCGAGCGAGCAACACACGCTGACCCTGCTCGAGAGTGCTGCCAACGTCGTGTCGACCTACCGGCTGCGCGAGAAGGCCGCCGACGCCTTCGTGAAAGTGGGAATCAATAAATATACGAGGTCGCTTTTCCGGGACGCCGATGCGGTGATCGCGATCTTCACACCGTCGTCGGATGTTCCCTCCAACGTGGTCCCGTTTTCCGGGCACGGTCATTCCCCGCTTGAAGCATCTTGAAACGCGAAAATGCCTCCCCGACCAACAGGGAGACACTTTCTACAGGAGGTTCCTATGAACACGATCAATGATAACACCGATGACCCGGCAATTCGCTTCTTGTCCGAGAACCACGTCGTCCCGACTGACGAAGATCGAATGATTTGGTTCCTGATGAAATACGGCCATTATCCAAGCCGATCAGCCGCCGTTCTCGTGGCCGAAATGGGAGTCGCCACGGAGCACGCAATTGCCGATGGAACGATGACCATCAACACCGTTGACAACAAGCCGGTCGGAATCACACGCGACGAGCAGCTGCATAGCCTCGCTCAAATGTGCCTTATTGCTTGCCGGATGTTCCTGAACGACCAGAACGAGGTTGCATCATGATCGTCCGCAATGATTTTACAAACCAGAGAACCTCCCCGACCCGACCGGCACCCAAGCCCGCCCGTTCCCCGCGTCAGGTCGCGACCGGCGAACGCCTGCGCCAGATCAACGAGCAGGGGAACACACTCCACACGCAGTTGCTTGACGCGCTGGATCACGGTCGTCACGTCACTGCCCATCACCTCATCGACCGGCTGCTTGCATTGCACGACGAGCGGGACGCGGTGATGGCGGCAGCCCAGGACGATGCCGGAATTCACGAGTGGGAGTGGATGCCGAGATGACCACCACCACCACCACGCCGGTCATCGTCGGCATGATGTCGAACGGTCTCCTGATCGTCACCAGCGGGCACGGCCTTTATCTCGTACACCCTCAATGGCTCGTTACCTCCAGGAGCGTCACACGATGAGCAGCGTCCAGAAGCCGTACTCCCCCGACGCCGTGCCGTTGGTCGACTACGACGCCGGGTTCTCGTACGTCAAACGAAGCCTGGACGCCTGCGATGCGGACCGGATCGCGCTGGTCGCGAAACTCAGCGAGAACGCCCGCGACCGATCGTACGGCGTGAACGAGGTCGCGGACCTGCTCGACGTTGCGGTTCCCACCATCCACTCCCGGATACACCGGGGAAAGATGCCCTTCGCGGGATTCCGGATCGGCTGGGAGTGGCGATTTGCGAAGCACGACGTCCACGCCTGGATCGACGCCGCCAATTCCATCGCCGCTGACTAATCCACCCGCCGGGCGGCTTTCGGGTCGCCCGCTGCGTTGCCCGGAAGGACACACGACATGGCAGACAGAAACGCGCTCATGACAACAGACGACCAACCGATGCTCCCGGCCCAGAACGAGTGGGCGCTGATGATGGACATGGCGAGGGCGCTGGTTCCCACCGGATTCCTCCCGGAAACGATCAAGAAGCCCGAGCAAGCCGTCGCGATCATGTTGAAAGGTCGAGAACTTCGGGTTCCGGCGATGTACGCCCTCTCCAACATCGCGATCGTCAAGGGCAAGCCGACCGTCTCCGCCGAGATGATGCTCGCCCTGATCTATCGCGACCACGGCAAGAAGGCGATCCGGATCAAGGAATCCACCAACGACCATTGCACGATCGAATACCGGCTCGATGGGTGGGATGGAACGTCCCTGTACACCTTCTCGATCGACGATGCAAAGCAGGCCGGCATCTACATCAACATGTGGTTGAAGTACCCCGCCCCGATGTTGCGGGCACGGTGTATCAGCGCGGTTGCCCGCATGGCGTTCCCAGAATCGATCGGCGGCATGTACGTCCCGGGCGAATTGGGCGATGAGGTCACGATCACCGACAGCGGGGAAGTCCTGAGCGTCTCCGGATCGATCGTGGATCAGGACACCGGCGAGATCGAAACCCCGCAGGACGCATGGGAGAGAGCATCCAGACGACTCCACGCGGTCGCCGGCGAACATGGCATCGGGCACGAGGTCCTGCACATGTGGGCAAACGAGAACGGATTCGCAAGCACGCGCGACATGCCAACTGACGATCTGGAATTTCTTGCCGCCGAACTCCGAGCCAACCCCGACGCCGCCAAGCGATGGGCTGCGAAACGCATCTCCATGAAGGCGACGCCAGCCGAACCGGAACTGGAACTAATCGACATCGAGCCGCGCCCGGTCACCACCGGACCGCCGACCGATGAAGAGGTCAACGCCGCATTGGCGTCAGCAACGCCGACCTCCCTGCCGTTCGACGTGCCTAATCCGGAGAAATACACACGATGAATGCACTAATCGAACGCGCCGCCGAGGCAGCATATTGCGCCCATCATCGCGACATGTTCGATATCTCCTGGAAGGACATGCCGGACTGGAAGAAAGAACGATGGAGATGGGCAGCGAAGGCCGTCATCGAGACCGTGCAGGCACGGTTCAACAGAGAGGCCGCGTAACGATGGAGCAACTATCGCTCGGAAGATTCCAACTCTTCTCTCCGCTCTCCGATGAACGGTATCAGGCGCTCAAGTCCGCCATCGCCAAGGACGGAGTGCTGGTTGCGGTCGAGATCGACCAGAACGGTCAGGTGCTGGACGGCCATCATCGCATAAAGGCGTGGAACGAACTCCGCGCCGAAGGGGTTAAGGTCGCGGACTACCCGCGCATGATCCGCACATTCGACAACGATGATGATCGCGAAGAGCACGCCGCCAAACTCAATGCTCACCGGCGCGATGTCTCGACGGAAAACAAGAAGCGCAACGCGTTGCGATGGCGTCAACGTGGTTGGCCGTATCGACGGATCGCGGATGCGTTGGCGGTGAATCACGAAACGATCAGACGGTGGATGCCAGAAGAAGAATCAGGTGTCGCACGTGCGACACCTGAACACCCAACAAGAGTGACCGGAGCCGACGGAAAGTCCTACGCCGCCACGAAGCCGAAACCGGCAGTCATGGCGACGTCCGCCAAGGAACAGGAACGGGCGCTCGACGCCCTTGACGATCTCGACGGTGATGAGTTTATCAGCACCGCGACGGGAGAGATCGTGACATCCAAGGATGTTCAGCGCGCGGCGAAGAATCGTCACCGAGATGACACCGAGAAGCAGGCAAAGTCGGAGCAGGCAAAGAGCGACTCCTATATGGAGGTAGTAGGCGATCCGAACGGGAACGTTGCACGCGCACGTCTTCTCAACCAATTCTCATCGATCCGTACGTCGATCTATGACCGTCTGCTTCCGCTGAATGTTGAAGCAGTCGCCACCACATTGGACGAACGCGACGCGGAGTTTACCCGTCGTTTCATCGTCGACTGCCGGTCATGGCTCGACGATCTGGAAGGCGAACTGTCCGGCGGGATTCGTCTCATCCGACGAAAGGATGCGAGCTAATGGCCTATACCAGCGCACTCAACACCGAAGACCGGGATTGGATCGATACGGAAATAAGCGAGATTGTCCGCGATCGCGCCTCCATCCGCACCGGAGAAGTCACACAGGATCTCATCGCCAAACTCGAAACCGTTGCCTCATCGGGATCGCCACAGGACGCGGTTACAGCGAGTCGTGTGCTCAGGTCACTCGCATTCGACGGCGTTCGCCGGCTTGTGGAAACAGCAATAAAACGTGAACAGGGGACGGTCCGACTCTCGGGAACCGGACGCGTGGTCAGTGTTCCCGCCCGTGTTGGAAGTCGCGTTCGTGACGAGGACGGCGTGTCGCTCAAAGTCTTCCAACAGACGCTTTGGTACGAAATGACATGGGATGACTTCGTCGCCATGATCGCCAGTCGCCTCCACCACATCGCGCAGTTGTCAGACAAGGTAGCTGCCTTCCAGGAAGTTCTTCGATACCGCGACCAATTCCCGGAAACGCGAACTCCGGGCGAGGCATTGGAGCGCGCGGGTATTGATCCGCAGTCGATCGCCTTTGAAGAAGCAGCATAGGAGACGGATTCATGGCGCGTCGACGCTATCTGAGCACGGACATTTCAACTGACGTGGCCGTGAATCGGCTCGCGACGAACGCCGGTGACTTTGCTGCCCTGCTTTACACCTGGATGATCCCTCACGCCGGAGACAACGGACAATTGCCCGGCGATCCCGAGCAACTGATGTTCATCGTCTGCCCCGGACGGCGTGACAAACAGCCGGACGATATCCGTGAGGCGCTTGCCGCCATGGAAGACCTCGGGCTGATCTCGTGGGATATCGAAAACGGGATCGTCGAGTTCCCGGAGTCGTTCTACAAGCACCAGACCTACATTACCGAGAAGCGCCGCACGGACGCGCACAAGAGCGCACCTTCCAAGCCGCAACCACACGAACCCGAGAGAAGCGATCCTCCGGCGCAAAACAGCGCAGATCAGCGCACTTCTGAAAATATCGCGGGAAACGGCGCTTTGTTTTCGTCTTCGTTATCGTCTTTGTCTTCGTTATCGTCTTCGGTTTCGGTTTCGGATGTTCCTGCGGAACCTGCGACGCACGCGTCGCCACCCCAACCGGACCCACCGGAACCACTCGAACCTGATCGGCCACTTACTCCGAGCCGAACGCCCAAGCAACTGGCGGCAGATATCGCGTTTCAGCGCCGCAAGGGGTTGTACGACGCATGGTGCCGCGGTATCGGGCTCGATCCGGACGGTGACGAGTCCGCCGTCGGGCGAGATGTCGCATTCCGGAATCTCAAGCCGATCGTGCCAGAAGCATCGCCATCGATTCAGGACTTCGAGGCGTGTACCGCCTATCTCGTCTCTCAGGACTGGCGAACCGATCCGCCATCGATCCCCCAGGTGATTCAGGGATTCGCGGCCTGGGTCTCGAAGGACAGGCCGGAGAAAGCAGAATCCAAGGTCTCGCAGATATCGTCACGACAAGGGCAGAGCCGATACGAAACTCCCGCCGAACGCAACGCAAAGTCGTTCGATGCCTACCGCGCAGAACTCCGAGACCAGATCCCCAACCCGTCTGACGATCCGAATGTGATCGACGTGAAAGTGAGCGGATCATGACTCCAAATGACCAGATTGTACTCAGCGAGGCCATCCAGGTGCTTGCTGACCACCACCCGAGACAAGACGTTCCCGTGTCGACCATCAAGGCGTATGTCGGATCACTCTCGGACCTGCCGATGGCCGCCGTGCTTCCCGCGCTCGAACGATGCGCCAAGACGATCAGGTTCTTCCCGAGTGTTGCCGAGATCCGGGAGGAAATCGGCGCGGTGGCCAACAACGCCGAGCTGATCGCCGAAACGGCATGGGTGGAAGTCGAACGCCAGATCCGGATCTGCGGAGCGACCAAGACGCAGACGTTCTACGGGGGTGAGTTCCACGAGTCGCCGGACCCGGAGTTCAGCACCGACCTGATCGGTCGCGTCGTGGAATCGATCGGCTGGCGGAACCTCTGCCTGGAACCGCAGTCCAAGATGCGCTTGGACTTCATATTCGCCTATCGGAGCCTCTTCACGGCGGCAGTGAGCCGCATCCAGCGGGGCACGATCGTGACCGGGGAACCCCTGCCGGCAAACGTCTCCAGCATGAAGGAAATCGCATCGTGAAGCCGTATTACGAGCAGGAAAACCTTCACCTGTTCAAAAACAAATCCGAACACAACAAGGCTCATCGCTCGTTCGCAAATCTTCTCAAAAGCCTGATTGAGGACGGAACAGTCCGTTTCAACGCAGAGACGGGGAGGTATGAGCGATGACATTGCCAACCCCTTATTACCACGATGAGAACTCCGGCATCACGATCTATCACGGGGATTGCCGGGAAATTCTTCCGGACCTTGTCCCAGAGTCGGTCACGCTGTTATGGACTGATCCCCCATATGGTCATGCGAACCAGAATGGTGATCTTCAGTCAGCTAGAGTCGGCGTCAAGGGCGCCCGACAGCGACAAGCCGTGCCCATCCGTAACGATGATGCCTTATCAATGCGAGAAGTTGTAGACAAGGCGTTAGAACTGTCTATCCCGCTTCTCAAGAAGGATTCGTGCTGCTGCTGCTGCTGCGGAGGAGGAGGCCCGGAACCTACGTTCGCGTGGCTTGCAGATCGTCTGGACCGAAAGGGGCTTTCATTTTTCCATGCATTGATTTGGGACAAGACCGCCCGTGGTCCGGGCTTGGGGTGGAGATTTCGTCGAGACTACGAAATGGTAATGGTTGCTCACGCCAAAGGAGGAAAGTTGTCATGGAATCCCGAAGCTGCGGCGACGTCGAACATCCTCAGATTTGCACCCGAACCAAACATTTACCATCCAACAACCAAGCCTGTATCCATGTGTCGGTCTTTTATTGGCTGGCACACCAGGGCAAATGATTTTGTACTCGATCCCTTTATGGGATCGGGCACAACCCTGCGCGCTGCCAAGGACCTCGGACGCAAAGCGATCGGGATCGAGCTCGAGGAACGTTACGTTGAGATCGCGATCAAGCGGCTCCAGCAGAGCGTCTTACCCCTCGAGGAACCCCTGTCCGATCCTGTGAATGGAGCGCGTCATGCTCTGTTTTAGTCATCACTTGCAGGTTTTCCAACGCGTTGTTGTGCCCATCTACGTCAATGTGGTGCACAACCTCCTCGGGTGTGAGAAAGCGCCCCATGTGCTTCTCCATCACGAGCCGATGCTCCATGACGTATCCCTTACTGTCCGCGAACGGATGATGAGGTGTGAGACAAGCCCAGTATCCCCCGTTGCGTCCATACGTGATGCGGCCTTGGAACGTAGGGTGGTTCTCTCCTCGAATGTTGGCACTCTGCCACGCCCATTTACATTCCAGCGAACAGAACTTCTGGGATCTCTTCCCGGTAGACGAGATATCCGCCCCGCATTGCCGACAGTGGTTAGCCGGTGTGCTTCCCCATCTGGCGGCTCGGTAGCAGTCACGAGAACAATACTTCGAGGTTTTTTCACGCCCGTATTCGGGGTGAAAAGGCTTGTTGCATTGGACGCATTCAAGCGTCAGTGTTTCTCTTTTCATTGCCACATTATAGCATGCGAAGAGAAATACTGCGAGATCGCCGCACGCCGTCTTCGGCAGTCCGTGTTGCCGCTGGAAGGTGTCGCCTAATGGTTGCTGCATACGCCACCACCTTCCTGCCCGAGAACGGCAAGCGCGCCCTCACCCCCGACGAGCAACTGGATGTAAATGATGTCTTAGACGCGGCTCAAGATTGGCAAGCCGGCAAGCTCCCGTGGGAAGCCGCCGCCAACGTCGGGACGATCCTCTGCGAAGGCCGCCCGTCCTCCGGGTATTCGCGCTTCATCGCCTTATTGCTCACCCCGAAGACCGATCCCCGCCGGCGGGGATTGGAGGCGCTTGGCAGGCACCTCGACACCCAGCAGGGGCTGCGGGTGACCCCGCGCGGCACGTTCTCGCAGCGCGACATCAACGAGCTCCACGAGTCCGAGCGCATCATGAAACGGAGAGCAGCATGAGCATCACACACAACGATCTCAGTGCATACATCATCAAAGCCAGAAAAGCCTCGGGGCTTTCCCAACGAGCATTGGCAGACAAGGTGGGAATGTCCCGAGGTTACCTCTGTGATATCGAAAAGGGGCGTGTATCACGACCTTCGCACGACATCATTCTTCGTATCGCAACGGAGGCCGGATGTGATGCCAAAGAGTTGGCACTGATTGCAATAGGGTTCAGTGCGGACAAGCCGGGCGAATGTACTCACGAGCACATCTCATGGGCAAATGCACGTACCCACGATCGAATCGCGTGCAAGGTGTGTGGAATCCATATCGCAAACGCGAATCCTCCCGAGAAGATGAACAGCTATCAGGCGTATCGACAAGCGAGGGGAATCTTTGCTGGTTATGGATCGCGACGTAACGCAAGAAGGGCCACAGCATGACCACCCCCATCCGCTTCTACACCGACCGCGTGATCACCAAAGAGCGTGGCGGCCTACCTGAAGGCTCTCAGGCGGCCGCTGACGCCATCGAACGGGTCAAACAGCAGCTCAAGCCGAAGCGGGGCCGCAAACCGCGGGGCATCAGCCTGGTGGACGCACGGACAGGGAAGAAAGAGGTGACGCAATGATCGCGTTCAATTTCGAGGAAGCAATCGGTTGGCAGGTGCTGCGAGCGGCGCAAGAGGCGGTCACGAACGCCCCCAAGGCGACCATGAATGAAACCGTGTTCATCGAAGTCAAGATTCACGCGTACACCGATTCGTGGCCCGGCACGACTGAATCGGGTCGGTCCAAGTCGCGTCTGATCGGACACGCGTCGTGCGCGTATGTGCCAAGGAACGATCGGCCACGCATCGAGGAGGACGCAGCGTCATGATCCGCATCGCACTGGAAGTCCTCGGCCTGCTGATCTGCGGGGCGGTTGCCGGGTACGGCATCTTGTGGGGAATGGCGGTTGTCGGTTCGTATCTGATCGGAGGTTCTTGATGAATGAACACACGAATACGCCTGACTACGCCGAAATATCCGCGAAGATCGACGACCGCTGGGTCTCGTACGGGGATTGGGATGCGAACCCTGCCGGAGTCGAAGCGAAAGTCAGGCACGAGCTTGACCCGATCATTGCAGATATTCAACGGAGCCTGATTGAGCGGATGATTGCGGATGTGTCTGTACAACGTGGACGATGGAACGGATGTAATCCCGGAGCCTACGCCTCCCATGATGGGACGTTCGATGATGCAACTTGGGTCCTGGACGAACATGATATCGCTGATGCGATCCGAACCTACCTGCCCACCGAAGACGAGGACGATGATGAAGACACCCCGCCCGCCGTCGCGCCCGTGGGGGAGGACGTGAAGACCGTGCGTGACACGTTGCTTCGTGCGGTCAAGCGGTATACCGGCATCTACTGCACGAACGATGAGGGCTTTGGCGATGAACTGATGTCGATTGCTCGGCAAGCCACCCCGCCCGCCGTCGCGAGAAATTATGGGCATATCGACTACTATGGTCCGCTGTGTGGACCGATCACCGCTGCTTCCGACATAGCCCCGCCCGCCGTCGCGGATGCCGGGGAGACGGGGGAAAAGACGATGTCTCGGTACAGCCGCGAAGATTACTCCGAACGGGAGATCGAAGAGATGGAACGCGAGGATGCCGGGGAGACGGGGGAGGATGACCTGTTCGACTTCACGATCACCGGGACGCTTGAGGATGATCACAAGGAGATGCAGTCGGACAATTCATTCAAGGGAGTTCTCTATCGTCTTGCGTACATGGAGGCACGAGACGATATCAATCGTGAAGAAGTGGCGGCGTTGCGGCGGGACGTGGAGGGTATAGACAAATTACTTGGGTACTTCGTACATCCGCTCATCGGAGATTTCAGTGACATCCGCGAAAGAATCGAATCCCTCGAATCCCGCGAGCGCCCGAATGCGGGCACGATCAAGGTGACGGAGAAGATGCTGGGTGCATTCTTCGACAAGCTGACAACAGACGCGAAGAAGGGCCTGCACTGGACCGATGCGAAGTTTGCCATCGAGGCCGCACTCGCGGCCAGAGAGATTGAAGGACGAAAAACCCTATGAATCCAACGATTTATGATATAATCAAAGTAACGAAATACGAGTGCTCCGGCGTGGTTGGACCCACCCGGAGCGCGTCACTGGAAGGTCTAATTCCAATGAATCCTCAGGATACCTCATCCGACATCCCCTACGGGTATTGCCACTGCGGTTGCGGCCAGAAAACCTCGATCGCCCAAAACTCTGCACCACATCGAGGGTATCTTCGGGGCGAGCCATCCAAGTACATTGCAAATCACTTTCACGCGCCTAATCGCCCAGCTACCGAACCTGAAGCACGATTCTGGAAGTTAGTTGACCGACGTGGTCCTAACCAGTGCTGGGAATTCAAGGGTTCAAAAGGCAGGAACGGGTATGGGCAGGTCTGGTCGTACGGAAAGATAATCCGAACACATCGATTTTCTTGGACCATCCACCACGGCCCGATTCCGGATGGAATGTTCGTCTGTCATCGTTGTGACAACCCGTCTTGTGTCAATCCGGATCACCTATTTCTAGGGACACATCTTGAGAACATGGCCGACATGACCCGGAAGGGTCGTGGGAGAAATTCAGGAGAAGGTCGTCCCGGAGAAAACAATCCGTGCCATATCCTCACCGAAGTAGACGTTCTTGCTATTCGTAATGACCCTGAATTGAGCAAGCTCTCACAAGTTGAGGTTGGCCTACGGTTCGGCGTCTCCCGCCAAACGGTTTCCGACATTCGGAGCGGGAAGCGGTGGCGATATCTGCTTGAAGAGGCCGGACGATGAGCGAAGGGATCATCATGTTTGCCGCAGTCGTCACCCTCCTTTTGCTCATCGTCCTGTTTACAAACATGTTCAATGAAATTGCCGACCTGCGACATCGGGTCAATGACCTGGAGTCGAGCGCAAGAAGGGACGGTGGCACATGAGCACCCGCATCGTCCGCGACAAGGCCGTTTACAACGGCGCTCCCATCATCGCTGGAACGAGATGGCCCACGTCCAACGCTCGCAACTTCGGCTACGACGTGGATGCGATCGCATCCGCGTATCCGCATGTGAGCATCAGTCAGATCGAGGCGGCTATTTCATTCGAACGCAGTTGGCATCGCCGCCTGGAACACGCATGGTGGGCGCTGCGGCACCGGCTGGGCGCGTGGATCGCGGGATGGGATGGGCCGGGGGATGAATGAGCCGTTGATCGTCAACATTCCCGGCACGGTCACGCTGATGCATTCACCGAACGGCCGGGCGCATTGGCGCACGAAACACAAGCTGACCGCAGAACTCCGGTACACGGCGCGTATGGCCACGATCGAAGCGGTTGGCGGCGATCCCAACGTGTGTTATCCGTTTCCGTCCTATCCGATCCGACTCGACTACACCGTGGGGTGGGAGTCCAGGCGGCGTCATTTTTGGGATGACGACAACTTTATTGGCGCCGCAAAATTGATCAGAGACGCCATCGCGTCCGTGCTCGGAATCGATGATAGGCATTTCATCACTGGCAGCGTGACGCAGGAATACGACCCGGCCAAGCGCGGATACATCCTGGTCAGGATCGCCAGCGTCGCGGAGGAGGCAGCAGCATGAAGGCCATCAGCATCATCCAGCCATGGGCGTCTTTAATCGGCCTTGGTGAGAAACGGATCGAAACTCGCTCCTGGTCGACACACTACCGCGGACCTATCGCGATCCACGCCTCGAAGGCAATACCCCGCGAGGTCCTGGAACTGGTCCATTCCACGCCTCACCTACGCCGAGCCCTCATACATTGTGGCGTCCACGCACTGGCGGACCTCCCGAGAGGGGGAATTGTCGCGACCGCGACGCTCGTCGACTGTGTTCGCATCGACAATCATTTCGACTTTACCGGATATCCCGAATACGAGCGATCGCTTGGGTTTTACGCTGAAGGGCGGTTCGGCTGGATTATGGAGAACATTGCGGCGTTGCCTGACCTTGTTCCGGCCAAAGGCAATCTCGGTATCTGGGAGTGGGAAGACGCAGCATGATCGATCCCATTACTTTGGGCAAATACCACGACGAGCGGTGGGCAAAGGTATGGCGTTACATACGTCAATGGTGCTCTGGGTGGGAGTATCAGATCGCGCTTGCGCTCCTTGGATATACGCCACACATTGTCGATCGTTGGGCTGATGGCATTGCGCCACAACCAGACGATTTGAGTCTTGAGCAGTCTGCACGAATCAACAAGCTTGTGGAGGTTATCAACGCAAAGATGACGCGCAAGTATTGGGTGACGGGCAGCGGCCTGCGGTACGAATGGCGAGAGGACAACAAGATAGTGGAAGTGCCGTGGACGACAGGTGACGATCACCCGGGGGACGTCGCACCGATAGCAGATCTCGAGGTATTTCGCCGAAAACAGGTGGTGACACCATGACCACCATCGCAACCCGCCGCACTGCATGGCCAGCGTCCGGTGGGCGTGCGCGAAGCTGGCCGGGAGATGCGTAAAGCAGCCCTCCCAGACGACACTCCGGCCCTGATCGTGCGATGATGCCGACGTTGGCGGGCGGTTGTTGCCACTCCTCCCGCCGACGCCCGTCCGGGGCGGTTGGTGGACGATAGCAGCCGCCCCGGACACCCTCACCCCCACTGGCCGTCTGCGCCGCAGAGAAAAGCAAGATAGAAGAAGTCAAAACACCAGGAGATTCGTGCTCCAAACCCCTTGACGTTGTTATATAACATGTTGTAATATATACAGAGAGATGAGGGGAATGCCCTTACACAACAGCACAAAGGGAAGCGCAATGATTCGATACCACGAAGCCACTGATGCGAATCGTGTCGCCGAGCTGGTGGCAAGCATGGAAGTCAACGGCTGGCAAGGGTCGCCCTTGGTCACACTCGGTGATGGCGAGTTGTTGACCGGCGCGCACCGGCATACCGCCTACGTCCAAGTTTTTGATACGGATTACGGCATTCCAACCATCTCGCTCGACGACGTGTTCACCGAGGCGGGGCTTGATCTCGCGGGCGTCATGGAGGAGGAGCGGTGTGAGTTGATCTATGTGCTCGATCACCTCCCGGCCGATGTCCGCCAGGAGTACGGCATTGATATCCACTAAGAGAACATGGACGTCTAGCCAGATCGTTGCCCTGCGGGACCGGCACGGCTGGTCTCAGCGGGAGATGGCCGAACACTTGACCGCTCACGATTCCAACCTGCGGACCGTCACGACCACAGTGAGCGGGTGGGAGCGAGGACATCGCTCGCCCGGAGCCCATGCCAGTTCCGCGCTGACGGCCGTCGCCTTGCACGCGGGCTATCCCGTCACCGTGACCATGCACGACGGTCGGACCCGGTCCGGCACGCTCACGACGGAGTCCTCTGCCAGTTCCTACGGCTTGCCAGTCGTGGTGATTGGCGGCATGGCATACGGCTCCGGCGACATCAGTGACGTTGATGCCGGTGATGTGCCGGGTGGCATCCGCGACGCTGCCACCCGTGCGGGATACATGATGCGATGAATTCATCATGACGCGCGCCTATGCCAAACGATCGGCGTGCATCGATTGCGGGCAGCCAACGGGACGACCGAACACGCGGTGCGCGGCATGTGCCAGGATCGCCAGGTCTGCCCGGAACAAGGAATATCAGCAGCGCTACCACGTCGAGCATCGACCCAGCCCGCAACCGAGACCGCAGCGAGACCCCGCCTTGCCACCGTACGGCGAGATCGTCACCGACGATGAGCGCATCCAGTGCCACGTTTGTGGAACGTTCTACGGATCGCTCGTGACGCATATCCGGACGCATGGTCTCGACGCCGATCGCTACAAGGAGCGGTTCGACCTTCCCCGGACGTGCTCGCTGCTGGGACCGGCGGCGGCGGCGAAACAGCGCGCGGCGGCCATCGCGCGCAACCAGGGCGAGATCGGACGAGCGAATATCCCTCGCGGTTCAAGCCGCCCGAGGGGGTTGCCGATGCGGCTGGGATCGCGCATCAATGCGCGCGATGGGCAGCGAGCCCCTGCTGCGAAAAAAGCCACCACCGGCCGCCGGGAACCCGATGCGCCTCTTGACTGACCCATAGATCGAATTGGGACGGCGGTAACAGGTGCGGCAAGACTGGTTGGTAAAGGTATTGACACATAACACCAGTGTGGTGTATATTAATTACATCAGGAACGGGAAGCGATCCCGGCCACAATCACCGAGGGAGATGACGATAATGAACACCCAGACCACGAGGGACGAGACGGAAGGTGTACTGATCGCCGCCAATGACGCGGTAAACGAAGCCCTCAAAGTGCGCGAGGCCGCGATCCGCCACCTGCTACAGGTGGTCAAAATCGAGGGAGCCTGGGACCTTCACGCCGAAGCCCGCCAGGCGATGAATGCCACGAAAGCGCCCCTGCGAGCGGCATCAGAGGCCTACCGTGCCGCAAGTGTCGCGTGGGCCATGTGCCATTACCCCGGCGATGAAGTTCCAGCCTAATCGTTCATCAGGGGAGCCACGATCCGCTCCCCACGTTCAACCCGGAAAGGACCATCATGACCACTACAACGATCAGCCGGAAGTCGCGGAATCTCGCCTACACATGGATGCACGTCACCGACCATCCGTATACCGGGACATCACATGGCGATCCATTCCCGGAGACCACCGACAAGCGCATGTCGTATTCGCAGATGATCGACGAACGCGAACGCGAACAACGCGAGACGGCATGGACCACCGGAGCGTTGTACGTTGATGGAAAGCGCGTTCTGACTCCGGTCCGCGACGTGCTCGAAGACCTCTCGTTGCTCGTTCCTGGCGAAACATGCGCGGTTGAGGTGGCATCATGACGGGGCTCGACTTCGATCCGGCCCATGTGCCGACGTGGGTATCGGACGAATCGACTGAGAAACTGGAAGGGCTTCTCGGCCAGGCCTATCGCGAACAGCGTGTCACCACGATCAAGGTGAAAAGCGGAAGGCTGCTCTCCACCGAGATCATGAGCTGGAACAATTCCACGGTCACATTCCGCATCCTCGACAACGACCAGATCATGACGCGCGGATTCGTCGCTCTCAGCGAGGTCGTGCTCACGCTGAGATCAACGAACACCCTCGACAAGGCGCGGTTCACCGCCTCAATCGAACGCGAGCGGACATCGATCGGCCAACTGGTCCGGGAAGAGCGGCAACGTTCTGGCCTTACGCAAGCCCAACTCGGCAGGGAAACGGGAGTATCGGCGAATTACATCTCGAACATCGAAAACGGGAGCGCGATTCCCACGAACAGCGACACGATTCGCAAGCTCGCCGATGCGCTCCATGTCTCCGATTACGAGGTGTTTGCCGCCGCCCAGCGCGTTCCGGATGATGTTCTCGAATACCTCTCCGGGAATGCGGAGGCCATCAAGCGCGTTCGGGAGATGCAGGAGTTCACGGAACGACGCCACGACAAGAAACCGGAATAAATGCAATCAGACAGCTCGACTTGGCCGCGCCTAGACCGACACGCCGGCCAGCCGCAGCACGGCGTCCGCATCCTCGTGGGTCGGCGACAGTCGACGCACATCGCAGATTGCTTACCTTTTGGACCGCCACATTGAGGACAAACTCTGCTGAGTGTATTATGGGGACGCATCGAAGTTACTCCTTCGGTGTCATGGCGGGAGGTGCTGATAACACCTTCCGCCGCTTGCGTTTCGTTCTCATAATTATAGCAGAATCGTTGATTCTATGGGTATTTATGTGATATTCGGAGCCTTTCCGGTAGTTGCGGCAGTATCGACTGCGCTCTGCACACTGTTCTTGGAATACACGTAATTCCTGATGACCGGTCCCACGGCAACGATCAGCACCGAGAAGGCGATGACGGTCGCGATGATCGCGTTCTTCTGGTCGGGCGTGACGTTGATGTTGAACGCCACGAGCAAGCCGATCACGGCGGCGATGAATCCGGTGACGGCGGTGGTGATGACGGCAGCTTCCTTGTCCATGACGGTGCTCCTTGGGAAACGCTATGCAGGGAAACGTTCATTGCACCCTGCGCTATGAACGGAAAGGGCCGGTTGCGTTCGTTAGTCCTTGACGCGCTTGAAATCGGCGGCCTTGAAGATGGTGTACCAGTCCGAGTAATAGACCTCCGTGCCGTCCTTGCACTGGATCAGGAAGAGCACATGCGCCGTGTCATCCTTCTTCAGGACCGGGCCAACCTCATCCTTGAGGTCTACCTTCTGATACCGCTTGGTATCCCGGATTGCCTTGACCGTGTCGTTGACCCATGTTGCCGTGCCAATACTCGTATCTACGGTCGCGTTGGCTGTGTCCGCGTCCTTCACCGAGAAATTCACGAGTTCAGGGATTGCTTGTGGCTTGGCGTACTGCGGAGCCGGGGGTGTCACCACGGGAGAAACTCCCGGAGGGGTGACCACATCGCCGCCGCCGAGCTGGTAGGTTTTCATGATGGCCGCCGCCGCTGCAATCAATCGGTCGGTGTTTTCCATCAGCCACGGGCCGGGGCAGATCTTGCCGGTCCCGATCGTCCACTCCTGGTGCCAGGTCACGGCACTGATTCCGGTCACGGGATGGATCGGCGCCTTGTCCCAGGCGATCTTGAATTGATCGAACCAGTAGGCAAGGAACTTCGCGTCTTCGCCGAATGCGAAGTCGGAGACCGCATCGTTGTACTGACCGCTGTGTTCGATGGAGACACCACACACGTTGCAGATCGAGACGCCCCACTTGTTGCCTGACCACTGGATCCATTTGAGTGCGTCGCCATACGGGGCGCTGACGGGACCGGATGACCAGCCGGCGCGATAGCCTCGCGGATCGTTCCATTGGATAATCTTCCCATCGGATGCCTGGCCATCGACGTTGCTCGTGCCGAGTCCGAAGTCGGTCAGGGCCTGCGTGGATGCCTGCGGGAAATAGCTGTCGGTACTGTTGAGGGTTCCGAGCATGCGATGCAGCACCACGAACATCGGCGTCCGGCGTCCGAGATTATCCCAGCCGATCCCTTCCGGCTTGTTCGCCGTGGCGGCCTTGCGGTCCACGAATCCGGGAAACGGAACCCTGCCATAGGTCAGTGTTGTGCTCACAGGTGTCTCCTTTGACGGGGTTGGCACGGAACTTGCATCCGTGTATTCACCCCAATAGGCGGTATAGCGTTCGATGAGTAACCGGGGGTAATCGGGGTCTTCAGCCCATGTGCCGTTGCCCATATCGGCGGTCGTTGATACGGTGTCTTCCAGTGATGCCTCGAACACGGCATTCCAGCGCGGGTCGAGCTTTTGATCGGCCTCTGAAACATCAACGCCGAGGTAGGCGCACCAATGAATGACCTGGGCTCTGGCGGCCCCTGTCGCGGTGTATTTCAGCCCCTGTGGCGGTCCCTTGGACGGCACGCCGAAGCCGGCAACGTTCCCGTCGTTGACGTAGAACCCCGACGTGAACGCACCTGTTTCCAGATCCGCCTGCCCCACGAGCACGTCGCTGTCGAGCCCGTATTTCGGAGCGAATGCATAGAGTTCGGTGAGGTAGGGGAGCAGGAAGTCGAGGCGCTGTGCCCCGCGTCGCTTGGCGATCGTGAATGCTGCACCTGCCGATCCTTTCGCTGTTCCGCGTATCGGAATTCCGGTCATCCCTTTCCTCCCTCATTGCCAACATAATCCGCTTGGCCCAGGTCGATCATTGCCTGCCCCACGTCCCGCAGGGTGCCGTCGTCGCCTTCGATATAGAGATCGGCGACGTACCGGTCGAAGCTTTTGGCGTCTTTTCTCGTGGCCACGTAGAGCGTGCTGCCGACCGGCAGCAGGGCCGCGAGCGCCGCCTTCGCCGTCTGCCCCTCCGGCGTTCCGTGGGCGCCGAACACCTCCGGCGCGTTGATGTCCGCGATTCGCAAGTTAATCTCGCGGCTGATGCGCATTCCGAGGTCACAGACCACCCGGACGGTGTCCCCGTCCGTGATCCGGCTCACCGTGGAACGGTACCGATATGCAGGAAACTCTTCCGGCACGCTGCGTAGCTTCACAAGTCCGGTCATGGCGATTCCTCCCTGTCCGTGTCGCGTGTGTCCTGGGCTGCCTGCCGGACATCGGCTACCGCTTCACGCGTATCGGCTACCGCTTCGCGTGTATCCGCGATCTCCTGCCGGGTGTCAGCTATTCCCTCACGCGCATCGAGCGTGTCTTCCCGTGCTATTTGCCGTCGCGCGATCCGGATTGCCTGTTCGCCCTGAAACGTTTCGCGTTCGTTCTGTTCTTTTTCCCGAATATCCTGGCGTTCGTTCACGTCTTCGTTCCCTCCCCAGCTTTCACGCCGGATTTCCGACAGGAACCGCAGGCGGTGATAGGTCGTGATATACGTCACGAGGCCCACGGCGACATACAGGGCGATGCGTTCGGTACCGTTGAAGATATAGATGTCCCACGTCACGATCACGGCGAGCAGGAGGTCGAAGACCGCCCGGACGCTGCTCTTGACGCCGAGCCAGAATTCACCCCGGGTCAGCTCGACCCCCAGCCGCGCCTCGTTTCGTTGGCGACGCAGTATCCACCACGTCGTGAGATGGATGATCGCCTGCGTCACCGAACTGAGGAACAGCGACCAGACGGCGAAGAGCGCGAACATGCGTTCAGGTATCACGGTCGCCCTCCTGACGTGACGGACGGTTGGTAAGGTAGGCCCGTTCGAGGACGTTGGGGCGCAGGTGCAAGACTTTCTGGTCCTCGCCGATCCGCCCGGCATCGAGATCGTTGGTGAACGTGATCAGCCGCCGCTTGACGACCAATAGCTCCTCGGATTCCCGGATCGCGTCCCGGACGTGCGGGCTTTGGCGGTCAGGTATCAGGCGCCCGGTGATCCACCTCATGAAGCTCATTGCGGACCTCCCGGCACGATCTGCACGCCCTGCGCGCGGAGCAGGCTTGCCTGCAACGCGATCAGGTCGCGGGACGCCTTGTTGGATTCGTCGAGCTTGATCTCCAGCTTGTCGTTTTCCGTCTTCAAATCCTTGATCTCTGCCCGCAAGTAGAGAATCACGGCGGTCGTGAACGAGGACAAGAGCGTGAAGAGTCCGCCGATCGCCAGGTATTCGGGTGGCAAAATTATTCTCCCCACTTCGGCGATAGGGAGCACCCCTGATGAGGTTGGGGTGTAGATATGTTTTCATCTCCGTGCCCTTTCGTTTTTGGCATCCAGGACTGTTGATATCCAAAACTGTTGATTTGGCGGGGATTTTGGTATACTTGTGGGGACGCAAAGTGACCCGGCGCAGCGCTAACTGCCCAGGTCGTGGCACCCCAGAAGCCTGTAAGGAGGCCCCCAAGATGCTCACCAAGAATACTCCAAACTCCATGTGCAAAACTTGTGGAGTCTCTTTCCGCAGAACTCCTTCCCAAATAAAAACAGGGAGGAAATTGTATTGTTCCAAATCCTGTTCTATTCAAGGGCAGTACGGACGGCGAACCTTCGACAACATGCTTTGCCAGCAATGCGGAAAATCGTTCAGAGCAAAGCCGTATCGAATCGGCAGCGTGAAGTATTGCTCCATGAAGTGCTACAGGAAGGCACGAAAGGGGACTCCTCTTCGGCGAATAGAGGGCGTGACGGTTGAGATATGCCATCGTGGATATCGCCATATTTGGCTTCCTCAACATCCATCGTGTGACTCGGAGGGATACGTTTCTGAGCATCGACTGGTCGCCGCAGCAATGCTGGGTCGCATGCTGAATGATCGTGAAATTGTTCACCACAAAGACGGCAATCGTCTGAACAATGACCCTTCCAACCTTCAGGTTATGTCCCAATCGGCTCACATGAAGCTCCATCGCAATCAAGAACGAGAGTTGCGAGACAAGGCAGCGTGACTCATCAGGGTCGCCCTCCTTTCTGCGGTACGGAGCCCCGCGCACGAGCACGTCGCTGATGTAGATGCCCATCGCGTATTCCTTTCATCTCACTCGTCTCGCAACCATCATCGACCCCGCGTAGACAGACACCTGCTGTCCGCTCGTGGGAGAGACGAACTGCATGCGGACCGTCCCCATCGCCGTCGAGCCGCGCACGCTGGCCGTCACCCGCGCCGATCCCGTCGTGCCGCCGCCCGTGTAGAAGATCGTCCCGCACTGCCGGGCATCGGAGAGCTTGACGACGCCGGACACGGTGCTCGCGTTGTCGGTCCCGGGCCCGCTGTAGACCTGAAGCGTCGAGCAGGAGACCGGCGTCACCATTCCCAGCCGGATCCCGTTCGCCGCGGTAATCGCACCGATGCCGAGCGTGTAATCGACCGTCCATTGCTCGCCGGCCGGGACCGTGAAGGTGAACGCGTCGATCGTGCTCATGACGGTGTTCGAGGACGTGCCGAGGTCCGCCCCGAGCACACGGACGATCGTTCCGCTCCTCAGCGCATCCACATCCAGCGCGGTCGCCGGTAACGGATCGTCGGCCTGCCCCGGCTGCGGGATGACGCCCACGATCAGCTCGCCACCGCCGAGGCGGAGGGTGAGCACGTCATCGCCCGCCTGCATCCGCAGGTTCCGCAGCCGCGCGACCGCGTGCGCGACCGGATCGGACGGGTCGGGCGACGTCACCCGGACCATCCCGGCATCGTCGATGTCGACCACCTGGCGACGGTCCACGATGCCCGCGACCGATCGCTTCATGTCTCGCGCGAGTTGCGACCAGAGGCCCGTCGTCAACCCCTGCGGCACCGTGACCGGTCGTTCCTTGGTGTCCATCACAGATATGCCTCAATGCGAAAAACTTCCGAGGACGTGCGGGCGGTGACGCCCTTGAGCTGCATCGTCCACGCGCGCCGGAACCAGGTGCCGTCGTAGGTCACCTCGCGGTGCCGGACGTCGAGGCCGATGATGTCGTGGGCACCGGCATCGAGATCGATCACGGTCTCGATCGCCAGCTTGCGGTAATAGCTCGCGCTGGTACTCAACAGCAGGGCCGCCTTCGCGTCCGCGTCCGCATTGCTCGTGACCTGCGAATCCTCGATCGTGTCCGCCAGCACCATCCCGATCCGGTCGCGGTGCAGGGGATGGTTCGGATTGACGATCTCCGCCATGCCGAAGATCGTCGGCTTGCTGGGCGAGATGCTGCGCACCGTGACCCGGTTGCGCAGGCGCGACCAATCGGGCTGTTCGCCGATCGGCGGGATCAGCTGCACGTTGTCGCCCTGCGTCGAATAGGTCTGTTTCGGGCTCGCCGTTTGCAGGTTCTGGTAGGGCGTCGTGCGAATCAGACCGTCGCCGTCCATCCACACCGCGTACCAGTTCGCCGCGTTGTAGAGGTCGTTGATCACCTTGAGGCGGCTCGTCCCCGCGTCGAAATGCATGGCCGTCGTGAGATTGAATCCCGTGTCCGGCAAGACGAGCTGGGAGGGGGCGAACCCGCCGTCAATCGCGACGCGGCGCGCGCCCGCCCCCGGGTCGAGGCCGGTAAAGAAGTTGAGGGCGAACGGGAGCGTGTCTCGTTGCAGCAGGAACGTCACGTCCTGCGCTTCCAGCGACCCGCTGAAGCGCCCCGGCGTCAGGGACGTATTCGGCGGCGTCACGAGGTAGTGCCCCATCTGACGCGTCGTGCGGGTGCCGGACGCATCGGTGAGCGTGATCTCGGGAATCACGAAATCCGAGAACGGCGTGAAATAGTGCGGGCTGTTGACCGTCAGTGACAGCTTGCGCTTGACGTCGCGATCCTCGTTGTAGTCGAGTGCGCCCTGGATCGGGATCGAGACCGGCACTCGCTCGCTTCGGTTGCCATAGCGGTCGGCACGCCAGAGCACGATCTGCACCGCGTAGGCGCCACTCCGGTTGAGGACGTTGGTGACGCGTGGCACGTTCGGCAGCGTGATCGTCTGCACGCTGCCCGTTGCGCTGAGGCTGACCGTCGCGCTGTCGGTTGCCGGGATCGTGGTTGCAACGCCCGGCGTCTCCACCAGCGTGATCGTGAGCGTCTGCGACTGGGAGAGCGTCGCGGCGATGCTGCGCGTCTCCGTCAGGGAGACGGTGGGATTGTCGGCAACACCCATTCCACTGGTTGCCGCCGTGCTCACCGTCGCGGCGTCGTAGCCCTGTAGACTCGCGGCGATCGCCGGTTGGGCGGTTGTCGATACCGTCGGCGCATCGGCTGCCGTGAGCGTGGCGCTGGCGGTTGAAGTCTCCGACGTGCCGACCGTGACGGTATCGGCACTCGTGAGCCCCACCGCCACGAGTGCCGTTTCAGTGGTACTGACGGTCACGGTGTCACTGGACGAAGCGGTCGTGATCGTGCTCACGTCGCTGACGGCGGTTGCGCTGACGGTTGGACTATCCGCTCCGGAGAGCGTCGCAGTGGCGGTCGGCAGGGCAACTGTGGAGACCGTCATCGTGTCGGACCCGGCAAGGGCAGTCGAACTCGACGCCAACGCTGCTGCGTCCACCATGACCGCATCCGCCCCACTCACGGTCCCGGCAATGCCCGCTTGTTCGGTGGTGCTGGTCGTGAGCGTGTCAGACCCGGCGATCGTCGCAAGGCTCGTGACACTGCCGGATTCGGTGAGACTGACCGTAGAGCTGTCGGTTCCGGTCAGGGTGGCGGAGAGCGCGCCCGCTTCCGAGGTGGACGCCGTGACGCTATCGCTGCCGGAGACGGTGATCGGGCCGGTCGATACCGGTGCGATCGTGTTACTGAACTCGATCCACGGGTTGAGCGCAGTGGTGGTGGTCTCATCTTCCGGGAGGTCGCTGGCGTTGTTATCGCCGAAGATACCGGTGCCGGTCGAAGCGGTCGTCACGGTGGCGTTGATCCGATAGCCGACTTCGATCACGATCCGGTCACCGCTGCTTGCCGTGACATCTGTGAGGGTCTGGCTTGCGCCTCGCGGAGCCTGGCGACTGGTCCCGATATTGGCGACAGACGACAACGGGAACTCGGACGTGGGGCTGGTTGTTATCGACTCCGGGTCTCCGGCATAGGCCACGCCGCGAAGGGTTGCACCGTCTCCACTCACGACACTGACCAGCACCTGCATGCGGTAGTTCGCGGCGCTGGCGTTTTCCCGCGCACGGATCTGGCCCTTGACCGTTCCGCTGATCGTCTGTGCGCCAATCGGGTCGGAGACGTACTGTCGCCAGATCACGTCCTGCCCGGTTTGGTTGCTCGCCCCCTTTGCGGTCGTCTTGTCCGCCATCGCCGAGCTGATGCGCGTCGTGACGAGCGCAAGCCGATCAACGCCGGTCTGGATATCCCATTCGGCGCTGATCGCGGGGCTGACGGCAGCCGCCCCGGAACTCGGAAAATAATAGCGAGTCGCCACGACTTAGCTGATTCCCATAGTCACAGTTATTGTGAAAACTTTCGTTTCTGTAGCGGCTTTCGTTCCGTTATCGGCAACCGTTCTGTTCATCATCGTGCCCACCGTAGAAGCGTTGTGGACGCCGAACTCGGCCCACACGTGGTTCGCGTCCGACGTTCCGAATGTCGAGCGAAACGTCATCACGTTTCCGGACACCTGCGGGTAGGTCGCGTCCATCGCCTTGCGCGTCTTGGTTGCGCCCTGTAAATCGGTCTGCGTGGCCGCGAAGGCCGCGCTGCTGATGCCGACGCCGATGTAGGCGTTGGCATTGTTGAAGAACGTCACCGCGCCGCCTGTCGTGGCGAGTGCGAGCCAATCCCGATACGCATTTGTTCCTGGCATGTCGTTACCCTTCTGTGCTGATTAATGCGTCCAGCGCGGCAATCCGCGCCGGGTCCGTGACTTCGATCGGGCCGTCCGATCCCGGTTCCCACCATGCCGAATCGGTCTCGATGCCGCTTGGATCGCCCGCCTCACCGGCGTCGATCTGTTCGGCGGTCCAGTCACCGCCATAGGTCACGATCGATGTCGCCACCTTGTACGGCTGCGCTAGCTGGTCCATGGGTCAACTCCCTGCTGTTGGTCTATTTCCGTAAACGTCAGGTCCATCTTGCCGAGCTTGCTGCTGTGTTCGTCGCTCTCGCCGCCGCTCGTGAGCACGACATAGAACAACCTCCGCTTTGGATCGCGATAGAGCACGACCCTCGGCAGCGGGTAGCCGTCATCGCCGATCCGTGGCCGCGCAATCTGGCGGACCGTCGCGATCACGTCTCGCGCCGTGTAGGTGCCGTTCGGATCGTCCATCACGGCGAACGACCCGCTCAGAACGCTGCTATCCGCATTCCCGGAGAAAATCACTGGTTTGCTTCCCCATGTCGCGATCACCTCCACGTCGTTGACCCATTCCAGGGACCGGTCCGTCCAGTACCGCAGCGGGCAGCCGAGGTCGTCGTCGTCCATCGTCACGATCGTGCTGTGCTTGAGCGTGACGCTCGATTGCGCGACGGCGGGCACACTCTCGACCATATCGAAGGTGTTGACCCGCTTGAGATAGGTCGCCCGGTATTCGTAAGCCACTCCAGAGAGGGCCGTCCGGTCGATGAAGAGCCGGGCATCCCGTGTCAGGGTGTGCGCCAGGACAATCGATTGCTGCGTCTCGAGGTTGACCCGCCGCAGCACGTAGCCGCCGAAGTCGACGTCCGCGACCTGCGCGACGGTGGCCGCGTCCCAGGTGACGCTGATCCGGCTCCACTCGGACGGATCGGTGGCGTGCTCGAATGGTCCCGCCAACGTGCTGGCAGCGATCGTGGTGAGCGCGGAGGGTGCCGGATAGGCGATGGAGAATGTGCGGCTGACCGTCGTGATCAGGCCGTCCGACGTGGTGAGCGTCAGATCGAGCCGGTAGCGGCGTCCGTTGTGGAGTTGTGCCGCTGGCGTTCCGATGTTCGTGATCGCGCTTCCGTACGTGTCGTGCCGGACCTGCCCGTCACCGGTCACGTTGCCGCCCGCGTCCACCTCCGTCACGACGATCAGCTTCGAGGTCTGCGTACGGTCCACCGTCCACGTGAACGTGGGAGTGCCGATGGCATATGCCTGCTCCGCCGTGGGCGAGGTGATCACGATCGTTGGCGCCGTGACGTAATTGATCGCGGTCCACGCCGAGAACGCGCCCGCCTTGCCCCATGCGTCAGTTGCCGCAACCGACCACTGGTACGCCCCCACGCCGGAGGGGAAGAGCGTCGCCGAGGCCGCGACCTCGTGCCGACCGGTGGCGCTGTTGTAGGAGCCGGAAACCGAAACACCGTTCCCCGAGTCCGAGGCGAGCCGGACGCGGAAGGTTGAGCTCAGCGTGCTCGTGTCGTTGGTCGCATCGGTGATCAGCGCCGAGAGCACCGGGAAGTTCGCGAACGAGGTGCCAGCGGCAGGGGTTAACGATGTCGGCGCGTCCGGCATCGCATTGACCGTGATGAAATCCGTCGCCGCCCACGGGGACAGGATGCCGTTGATATCGAGACCCTGCGTCTCGATCCGGCAGACCGTGCCCTCTGGCAGGGGAGCAAACCCGCCGCCTGCCGCCGCCCACTCGGCGAAGGTGAATGCCGTGGTGCCGCCATTGGCAACGGATTTTGCGATATACCGCTCTCCACGCAGCGGCGTCGGATTGCCGCCAAGCGCGACGATGGCCGCGCCTGCCGGGTCAAGGATGCGAACGTTCAAGCCCTGCATCGCAAGACCGTCCTGGCTCTGCCAGAGGACGCTCGCGCCTGGTGTCGTGCTGTTGGTGACGGCGTACCTGTCGTTGCCGATCCCGGCCACCACACCCGCCGCGAATGACGGGATCGTGGTCCCGCCCGCGCTGACCGCGAAGTTCCATTCGGCGACCGGCGACGGGGTATCGAACTGATCGTAGACGGTCGCCCGCGCCACGTAGGAACCGGGGGAGAGTGACGTGGGGCACGTCCATGACACACGGCGGGCCGTCTGCTGCCCGGTCGTGGCGGTGGTGATATTCGAGGTCGCGAGACGGCTCGTTTTTGCCGTGTTCCAGATCTCGAACAGGTACTTCTTGACCTTGTCGGCCTGCCCGAGCGTGAATCCGGGAAGCACTTCATCGGGATCGCGGAAGTCGCAGGCGAGCGTTGGCGTCGAGGTCGCCACGCGCCCGTTGGCGACCGGTGAGAGTCCGGTCGGTTTGTCCGGGGGCCGGTTGGTCGTGATCTCCGCCCACAGCGACATCTTCCCTTCGGGCCGGTTATTGTCCGGTGTCCACGTATCCGCAAACCCCGTAATGGATGTGTCTTCGTACATCATCCAGCCAGAGCCGTCTTGGCCATGCGCGATACTGGCACCGGAGGCACGCACGCCGAGCGCGACGTACGAACCGTCCCCGTACGGCGCGCCGGGACCGATCATGACCGGCACGGTTGCCTTGCTCGTGTAATCAGAGCCTGAGGCGTTGTCGATCATCGGTATGGAGACGGTGAACGTGCCGGAGACGCCGAGGAGATCGCCCATCAGGTTGTTCCGAAACCCGGAGACCGCGAACTGGGCGGTAGACGACGTGCCCGTATTGCGCCCCAGCCGCCCGCCAAAGCTTGTCAGCCAGCCGTTCTGAGCAATATTGCCGAAGACACTTCCCCGTGCGTGGTTCGGCAGCATCTCGCCATAGCCGATATCGTTCCCTGCCGGCTTGCGGCCAATGGTCGTCATTACCTACCCATCCCGTTGACATCGACGTAATCCTGATGCATCACCTGGACGATCCGGCGCGCCAGTTGCTCCCCGTCTTCACCTGGTTGCTGGGTGATCTGGTTCGTGGTGTAGTAATTGACGGTCGAGGATGTTCCGGAGGATGCTGGCGCATTGGCCCAGAGCGCGGCTGCCGGGCTGACCGCGCCGAACCCGTAGCCGGTCGGGACCGCAACCAGGGCGGCACTGGCACGGGCGACGGCCGGGATCATGTCCCGGATGCCCATCTCGAAGCCTTGACCCGTGAAGCGTCCGAGCTTGCCAAAGAGCTTCGAGGGGGACGCGATTCTGGCTTTGGCCCGGATCGCAGCATCCGCCGCCGCGACCATCGCCCCCGCTGCTGCCTGGATTGCCCCGAGTGCCGAGTACATTCCGGAGGCGAAGCTACTGCTGATATTCGCTCCGGCGCTGTAGGCGGCACCCGCGGCACTGGCGCCGATGGAACTGACGATCCCCGGGATTGCCCCGAGCGCGCTCTGCACTTGTCCCGCTGCATTCCTCGCACCATTTCCAAGACCTGATGCGAGTTGGTTTCCGGCGTTGCTGGCCGCACTTCCGACCTGAGACGCCATGCTCGACGCCGCACTGCTGATCGAAGAACAGGCGCTCTGGAACGCACTTGATGCCTGCTGTGCTCCCGATGTGACTGCCGACCTGAATGTATTCATCCCACTCGCGCCGCTCGCCCCTACGACAATCATTGCCGACGCAACGGTTGCTGTCATCGAGATAATCGACGAAGACATTGCACTAGCCGCGCTCGACGCTCCGGTCCTGATTGCATTGGTAAAGGTCGCCATTCCGCTCGTCGCGCTGGCCGCAACAACAATCAGGGCCGACGCAACGGTTGCCGTCATCGCAATCACTGACGAACTCATCGCCACCGTCGCGCTCGCCACAAGGGTTCCGGTCGTGATGAATCCGGTTGCCAGTCCGGTCAGGGAGACGCCCACGTTGATACTCATCGTGGAGACTGCGAGGTCGAACGTCACCAGACCGAGCGCCCACGCCGTGAGTGCGGTGGTGATGAGCGTTCCCGTCATGATGAAACCCGTAGCGAGTCCGGTAAGAGCAACGCCCACGTTGATGCTCATGGTCGTCACGGCCAGCTCGAATGCGGTCATTCCCAGACCCCACGCCAGGAACGCAGCGGTCAGCAGAACGCCGGTCATAATGAAACCCGTCGCGAGCGCAGTCAGCGATATTCCCACGGTTGTCGCCATTAGGGTGACTGCCATTGTGAACGTCGTTAATCCAAGTGCCCACGCCGTGAATGCAGCGGTAAGCAGGGTGCCAGTCATGATGAAGCCGGTCGCCAACGCGGTGAGCGTTGCTCCGACGGTCACGCTCATGGTCGTCACGGCGGTTGAGAACGTGGTCAGTCCGGTCGTGACGGTGGTAAGGAACGTCGTGACACCCGTGGACCAACCCGACATCGAAGTCAGTGTCGCTCCCACGAACGTGGCAATCGTGGTGCTGACAATCGGGAATCCGGCGTTGAGTGTGGTCAAGGGTCCGCTGTTGAGCGTCGTCAGGAAGGTTGTCATCGCTGTAGACCAGCCGGACATCAGCCCGAGCGTGGAGCCGACGAACCCCGCGATCGTAGCCGCTACAATAGGAAATCCGGCGTTGAGTGTCGTGAGTGGTCCATCGTTAAGCGATGACACTGCAATACCGAAGGCGTTTATATACCCGCCAAGACCGCTGATTGCCGACCCGACCGTATTCAGTCCGCTGTTTAATGTGGTCAGGGAACCGTAGAGCTTGTCGACCGCCTTCTGGAGGTCAGCGATATTCGCGGGATTGGGAATAGCCGGAGCCGGTGCCGCATTTCCCTTGTCATCCTTCTTCCCACTACTGCCGGTCAGGAAGTCTGCACCGCTCTGAAGCAGACTGTATCCCTTGTTTGATGCTTCCTGTGCCTTGCTAATAACGCCATTGATCGCATCGCCGATACCTGAAATGATTCCCTTCATGCCATCGAAGGCGGTCGTGATTGCACTGAGATCAATGAGCGAGGCAAGTCTGTCTCCTACCTCGCTGAAGATCGTCTTCAGCGCGCCAATTGCCCCAGTCCATGCATCGACACCACCCTGCACCGCATCTTTGATCTTCGTGCTAATCGCATCCTTGATATTGCCGAGTCCCTTGGCAACATCGCCAGATATGTCCTTGACCGCACCGGTTGCCGCGCTCGGAAGAGCCGCAAGATTGCTTGCCAGTGCCTGCACTCCGCCAAGCACCCATCGTGCGGCGGCGGCGCCAAACTGGCCAAGCTTCTGAATGATCCTTCCGACGACCTCCGGAACTGCACCAACAATTGCGGACGGAAGGCTCGCCAGATTCGCGACAAGCGCCTGTATACCGGTCAATACCCATCGAGCCGCAGCCGCCGCGAAGCTGCCCAGCTTGGCGATGATCGACGCAACCACGTCAGGAACGGCTCCGACCACAGCAGAGGGAAGTGACGCCAAGTTGGCGACAAGCGCCTGCACACCTCCAAGGACCCAGAGGGCAGCGCCCGCCGCAAACGTTCCAAGCTTCGTGAAGATTTGAGCAACCACCTCAGGAACTGCGGAGACGATAGCCGAAGGAAGTGATGCGAGGTTGGCAACAAGGGCTTGGACGCCACCCAATACCCAGAGCGCTGCCCCTGCCGCAAATGCTCCTAGCTTGACGAAGATTTGCGTAACCACCTCTGGCACAGCACCAAGAACGGCTCCGGAAATACTTGCGAGGTTACTCACCAACGCCTGCACTCCACTCAGCACCCACATTGCAGCGCCTGCCGCAAAGGTGCCTAGCTTTGTGAAGATCGATGCAACCACTTCCGGAACGGCAGCTATAATTGCGCTTGGCAGACTGGCGAGGTTGGCCACAAGCGCCTGAATCCCTCCAAGTACCCAGAGAGCGGCACCTGCGGCAAAGGTTCCGAGCTTCGTAAAGATTTGACCCACAACTTCGGGCACGGCAGCTACGATCGCCGAAGAGAGAGAAGCAAGGTTGCTAACCAACGCTTGCACACCACCGAGTACCCACAGAGCCGCGCCTGCCGCAAAGGTTCCAAGCTTGGTGAATATCTGTGTCACGACCTCAGGAACGGCGGAGACAATCGCGCTCGGCAAACTTGCAAGATTGCTTACAAGTGCCTGTATTCCGCCCAGAACCCAAAGCGCAGCTCCGGCAGCGAATGTTCCAAGTTTTACGAATATCTGTCCGACAACTTCAGGAACGGCGGAAACAATCGCGGAAGGCAACGAGGCGAGGTTGGCGACCAATGCCTGAACTCCACCCAATACCCATGTAGCTGCCTTGCCTGCAAACTCTCCAAGCTTCGTAAAGATAGATGTCACAACCTCGGGAACTGCACCAACAACCGCCGATGCAAGCGAGGCGAGATTGCTGGCAATTGATCGAACACCACCAAGAACCCAGAGTGCTGCTGGCCCCGCAAACTCTCCAAGTTTCGTGATGATCTGCGTTACGATTTCCGGCGCTGCCCCGACAGCGGCGCTGGCGATGCTTGCGAGATTGCTGGCAAGTGCCTGGACGCCACCCAATACCCATAAGGCAGCCCCGGCAGCGAATTGTCCCAACTTGCTGACGATCTGCGTCACAACTTCCGGCGCTGCGCTTACGACCGCACTGGCGATGCTCCCGAGGTTCGCAACGAGGGCCTGGACGCCACCGAGAACCCACAGAGCGGCAGCCGCGCCGAATGCACCCAGCTTCGTGATGATGTCACCAGTGATATCCTTGGCCCCATCGGCAATCGTAGAGAACTTGTCCCCTACTCCAGTCGCGGCATTGGTGATCCACGTACCGACGGCAGTTGCGAGGTCACCGAGCTTGGCCACGACTTCAAGCGCGATATCCTTCGCACCGCTTACGATCCCAGTGAAATCCACAGCACTCGCCGCATCGGCAATCCATCTCCCAACAGCACCGGCCAGATCGCCGAGCTTGCCGATGATGCTTCCGGCAATATCGCCTGCCCCGCTGACAAGCGCAGACCAGTCCACCGCACCTGCGGCTGCACTAATCCACGACATGACCACGCCGCCAAGATCGCCCAGCAATCCTGGTATTGCCGAGACCGCCGCCTTCAGTCCATCAAAGAGTGCCGTCCACGGGATCGCCCGGAACGCTTCCATGATGAACGTCGGCAGCGATGTGAAGCCCGACTTGACGAGTTCGATCGCGGACGTGGCGGCATCGCCCAAGCCCGAGAAGAACCCCGACACATCACCCTGAAGTAGCGACGAGAAGGCGTTGGCGAGTCCGCCGATGATGCCGATAAGCCCGTCGAAGATGCCGCCGATCGCGCCGATCGTCCCACTAAAGGCGCTGAACTTCCCTTGCAGGTAGTCAACTGCACTGCCGAGCAGGCCACGAAGGCCGGACGCGGCAGCCCCCACGACGCCGAAGAGCGCCCCGAAGATGCCGGTGATGTACTGACCGAGACCGGTGAAGAGCGTCTTGACGCCGTCGATCGCGCCGCCGAAATCACCTTGCAAGAGGCTTCCAACGGCGTGGAAGGCACCGCTGATCACATTGCCTGCGCCTCGCGCCGTCTGCCCGAGCCCGGTGAAGACCTTGGCGAGACCTGGAAACTGCTTCGCCAACCCGTCGAGCGCTTTCCCGGCGAGATCGTACGCTCCCTTTGCCCCCGTGCCGAAGTTCTTGAAGGCGGACCCGACGCTCCCCAAACCGGCGAGCAGCGAGCTGAGCGCGCCCGAGAAATCGCCCGAGAGCGCCTTCCCGATCGCGTCGCCGAATTGCTGGGCAGCAGTGCTGAGGAACGCGAACGCGCTCGACAACGGGCCGAGCACGCCCGCCAGTGCCGGGAACCGGAGGCTGAGGATGGCCAGCACGGCAGCAACCGCGCTGAGTGCCGCCGACACGGGATTCATCGTTTGACTGAGAGTGCCGAAAACGCTTGCGAAGAGCTGGACGTAGCCGATGACGGACTGAACGACGTTGCCGACCGCATCAAACCCGTTAGCAAGGCGCACGAGGAACGCCGGGGTGTTGTCCCCGTTGATTGCCCGTAACGCCGTCGCAATGGCATGGAAGATCGCGACAACCGGGTTCATCCCGAGCCCGGCTTCCTTGAAGTGGATAAGGGTGTTGCCGAGTTTGGTCACGCCTTCACCGCCGCCGGTCAGGTCGTCGAATGCGCTCTTGATGTTGCTGACGAAGTTCTTGACGCTATCGACAACACCATTGATCAAGTCGCGGAACCCGAGGAAGTTCGTCTTGTAGGCGAGGTAGAAGATGGCGGCCGCTGCCGCTGCCGCCAGCAGCACCGGGATCATCGGCGCGATTGACGAGATCAACCCACCGCTGCGCAGTCCGGTTTCGACATCCTTGACTCCGCGCAAGGCAGTACTGACGGCCAGGATCTTCGGCAACAGCAACAGGAAGCCGCCGCCCACAAGCGCGAGCACCCCGGCGATACCGGTGAACGCCGCAATCGCGGTCTGAATCCCGGACGGCAAGTTTAGGAAGCCGTTGACCACGGTGGTGATGACTTCGACGATCTTCGTCAGCGCGGGCAGCAGCAGCGAACCGATCGTGATCGCGACCGTTTCGATCGAGCCCTTGAGCTGCTCGAGCTTGCCGGAGAAGTTGTTCATGCGAACGGCAGCCTGTTCCGCTGCCGTGCCGGTATCCGTCATCCGCTTCTTGCTGTCGACAAAGGCGTCACTGTTGTTGGCAACCGCTTTGGACTGCGCATCCATGATCGTGGTAAAGGCGGCCGCCCCGTCCTTGCCCGCGACCTGCTGGGCGAGACTCAGCTTCTGTTCCTGCGTCAGCCCTGACCACGTCCCGGCGAGATCGTGGGTAATCGCCTCGAGTCCCCGAAACTGGCCGTTCGTGTCGTACGCCGAGACACCGACCCCTGCCAGCGCAACGGATCCCTCGGACGATGTATCGGCCAGGTTGAGCATGATGTTGCGGAGCGCGGTGGCCCCGACCTCGCCCTTGATTCCGGCGTCCCCGAGAATGACCATCCCGGCCGCGACGTCTTCCATTGGAATCCCGAGCGCCGCTGCCACCGGACCGGCACTCTTCAGCGCCAGCGCCCAGTCGTTGACGTCCAACGCACTCGCGTTCGCGCTTTGAGCGATCAGGTCCGTGGCGGTTGTGTAGTCCACGCCGAAGATGTTGACCGCCGCCGCCGCCGTTTCCGCTGCCAGCGGAACGTCTACCCCGGTCGCGTTCGCGAGTGCAAGGACTTGCTCGGTAGCGCCGTTGAGCACGTCAGGGAGGCTGGCGCCCGCCTTGATCATGATCTCCATCGCCTGCGCGGATTCGGTCGCGCTGAATGCGGTGTCCTTGCCGAGCCGGAGTGCCTCTTCACGCAGCTTGCCGATGTCCGATCCGGTCGCACCGGAGACCGACTGGACCGCGCTCATCTGTTGCTCGAACGAGGCGGCGCTCTTGACGGCAAAACCGAAGCCGCCCACCACCGCCGTGCCGAAGCCGACCATGCCGAGTCCGACCGCGCGGATCGATTGCTGGTTGCGCGTCGCCCAGCCCTGAAGGCCGGTCGCACTGCCGGACGTGGCGTCGAGGTTGCGCAGGCCCGCCCCGACCTGATTCAGCGCGGAAAGAGCGCCAGCAGCGTCGAGGTTGATGCGGCCTTCCGCGCTACCCAAACTATCTGTCATGGCAGCTCTTCCAGTACTAAGGAAGGGCCACCAAATGGTATAATTGAGGAACACAAAAGGCCGGAGCACTGCGCAAACAGCCCCCGGCATGACACCTTAGCGATAGGACCGCCAAGATGCCCCCCCAGTTTACTCAGCTTCCTCTTATTCCATCCACTCCAATTGACCCATACTCGCGTTCCGGTAAGGTGTTCTCGTGTGAATTGTGTGGTACACCATTCTACCGATACCTTGCGGACATTCGAAAAGCTGAATCTCGCGGAGCTCGTATTAGGTTCTGTTCGAACATCTGTGCTCGCAAGGAAAAGGCTTCCACAAACAGAAAATGCACCTGTGAGCAGTGTGGTGAATCGTTCATCGTCTGGGCTAGTGTGTTCATTCATGCAGTGGAGTGGGGTAACGGTGCCGGCAGATTCTGTTCCGCAAATTGTCGCGATGTTTTTATGGCAGAGGCTCGCCGCACCGCGATAATGGTTCCGTGCATGACGTGTGGCAAACTGCACCGCAGAATCCCCGCACTGATCAGAGAGCGTATGTTTTGCTCTGCCAAGTGCATGGGCGCGCAAGTCCAAGCGTGGGCCCGCTTCAGCTTTTACGGCATAGGGGGGAAGCGCGCCGATATCGGAAACCACTACTTCCGAAGTCGATGGGAAGCGAATATCGCTCGAATGCTTAACGCTATGAATATGACGTGGGAATACGAACCGCGAACCTTCGACTGCGCTACTGGGTTCTACACACCGGATTTTCTTATCGATGGAAAGTATTGGATTGAAGTGAAGGGGTACCTGACGCCGATTGCGAGAGCGAAGATGGATGCGTTTCGCATGCAATATCCCGACGAGCGCCTCGTTGTTATCGATCGTGCCATGTACAAAACTTTGCAGCGCGAATGGGAACCCCGTATTCCTGAATGGGAGCACTCTGCTACTTGATTCGGTTGTGGGGGGCGCCAAAGAGCGCGAGATGTGCATGCAAAAGCTCCGATGCTGGAGCCTCGCCTGCGCATCTCGCGCTACGGAGGACTTATACTGATCTGCGAGAATTATACCATTGATGCGAATCGCAGCGGTGACGAGCGAAGGGATCCGGGTATGGGGTTGTTCGGCAAGAAGAAGACAAAAAGCGATCGTGAAATATACCTAGAATCACTCTCGAAAACATATCAGAAAATTCTGCATAAAGATGCCATACTGGAAACGGTAAACAACTTGATGCCTGGAGAATCAATCGTGATTGTGATTCAGGGATTGTGGGATTCAGCGATCATTGCCACAGAGCATCGAGTGTTCATCTACAAACGCGGCATGATGGGAGGGGCCATGGGTGGTTCCAAGCTCATTACGTGGGACATGGACGTTATCCATGGAGTGCAAATGGAGTTCGGCAAGAATACCGGCTTCATATCATTACAAACGCCGAATGCAACAGTAGCTGATATGAGTTACTGGGCGACCGATGCCACATCGCCGCAAAAAGCGCCCAACGCAATCGCGATCAACAAGCCGCTCAAGAATCAAGCAAATATCGGTGTCATTCAACTCCGGACGCTTCTCTTTCAGCGAAAGCATATAAGCACTTCCGATTGAAGGTAGGCCTTCGACGCGGGAATGACCCCGCATCGATCTCTTCCAATACTTATCCCGGCTCAATCCCTTTCTACAACAGCGCCGTGGGCAAGTGCGACAACGCTTCGGACGCTGGCAACGTCACGTCACCAGGCGCATCCTCATCGACGTCGAACAACAATTGGAACATCGTGTACTTCGGCACCTGAATCACCGTGCTGCCCTTCGGCGGCGCCTTCGGCATCGAAACGACCTTGTCCACCAGTTCGTCGCGACGATTCTCGATCACCCGCGCCAGCGACATCACCGCCCGGTCGAAATCGTAGGCCGTCGTGGGCGAATAGCCGTTCGCCTCAAGTCGCATCCGGTCGGACGGCATCTGTCCGTACCGCTGACAGAGCTGGTCGAGGTCCCACACTTCGAGCCGGTTGCTCAGGAAACGTGGCAAACTGCTTCGCCTCCACGCCACTCGTGCCGAAGCTGCGCAGCATGTATTCCCGGCGATCCCGCGAATCGACCTCATCGACACTGATCTGCGTGTCCTCATTCGTGACCACGTCCACGACCTGCGGTTCGATCCAGCCGAGCTTCACCAGCGCGATCCCGATCTCGTATTCGCGGTTCAGGACCTCGTCACCGGGCAGACCGGCGAACGGGTTGGCCTCATCGTCCAGCTCTTCGGAGGGCTTGCCGCGCAACGTCGCGCTTGCCGCAATCGACTTGTAGATCATCTGCTGGAGTTCGGACGGGAATGTGCCAATGATCGCGTGGTCGGTGATGTCGAGATCTCGGACACGCACGACCGCACCGCTCGGCGCCTCCCACTCCGTTCCGGCGTTGCGTCGCTGGCGGTAGGCGCTGGCGGTGCTGATCTGTCGTGGCTCCTGGGTCTTGACTGGCATGAAAGGGTTCCCCTCTGCGCTCGTCGCGCTCTGGAGTAAAGGCAAACGGTCAATCACTCGTTAGATGAGCGTGGTCCAGGTTGCGTACGCCTCATAGGTGTACAGCTCCTTGGTCGTGTCGGCCGGGATCGCCTTGGCGCTCACGCTGAACTCGGCGAACTCGTTGTCCTTGAAACCGAAGTCCGGTCCGCCCTGCCACGCCACTTTGGGATAGGTGATCCGGGCCGCGCCGCCATCGCTGTCCTTCGTGCGGGTCTGGCCCACGAGCTTGTAATAAGCCACGACGTCGTCGCTCTTGCGTACCAGTTTGGTGACGGCGGTCGTGCCGGTCCCCGCAGTGGAGACGGTACCTCCGGCACTCGCGGCAAGTGACACCGGGGTATAGGCACCCAGGATGATCGTGAGGTCGAGCGAGTTGAATGTCGCGGCCGAGGCGATCACGCTATCGTCACCCCGGTTCTCGATCGTATCGATATTGGCGCTCTGTTCGATGGATTTGACGGCGACAATGTCCACGAGTGATCCGGCGACGCCTGCGACGTACGGATAGGCCGCCGCGTCCTGCAAGCTAAATGGTTGTGTTCCTGGCATGTGCGTGTTCCTCCGGCCCTGCGGCCTGTACTGGTATGGATTCCTGTGCGGCGCGGGTCACGAACGAGCCCGTCGCCAGATCGAAGACGTGGATCACCGCCTCTCCTTCGGCGGTGCGACAGAACCGATCCGCGCACCGCACTTCGAGCATGCCCGTCGCCTCGACCGCCCACCCCCACGTATTGCCGGGACAGCGGAGCGGCTTGTAGCGACGACCGCTCACACCCGCACCACGAGGATGTCGTCATATACGCGAAACGCCTGTCGGTGTACCGGATGCATCCGCATCAGCACCTCGATGTCGTGCGACTCCATCTCGACCTCGAAGACGAACGGCCCGAAGACGTACGTACGGCTGAGACCATGTTCCGGTCCGAGCGTCAGTTGCGTCCGGCCTGGTACGCGCGCGAACCCCTGCATCTGGCGCTTGCGTTCCTGGTCCGTCAATTCCCGCCGCAACAGGGCCCGTTCGCGCAAATCCTGCTTGCGTTGCTCGCCAGATGACCGTATCGAGGCGGCGAGCATCTTCTGCACGTCGGGATAGGCATATGGTGAAAGCAGTCCAAGGAACTCGACACGTCGAATGCTTGTCGCGACAGCGTCCACGCTACTTGCCCGTGCTCTTCGGATCGGTCTTCGGAGCGGGCTTCGACTCGTCGTCGGCGGTCTGGTACGGTTCCGGATCGCCGAAGTTGACACTCACCCCGGACGGCAACGGCGTGCCGTTCTTCAGCGCTTCCTCGACCTGCTTCTTCACTGCGTCACTGAGCTTCGCCATGTCACTGGCCTCCTGCGATATGCCGCACCGTTTGGACGCGGTAGCGGCGAAAGGTATTCCAGACATCACCGGGCAGTTCATCCGCTCTCAACGGCCGGGCCCGGTAGCCGGTCGCCGCGATGTCCGCGTTGCCGATCTGCACACCGTGCAGCAGTTCCATCACCCGCTGGTCGGCGGGGTCGAACGTCGCGGCCATCTGTGCACGTTCCGCGTAGAAGTAGCATTCCGGCCACAGGTCGGAATCGAGCCGCCGTTCGGGATTTCGGCCCACCGGCGAGTCAACTTCCTGCGGCTCGAGAAGAACGATTGTGGGTTTGAGCCGCTTGACGCCCGTCACCGGATTGGGCTGCCATGCCGCGCCCGTCACCGGATCGGTTGGCGAGAGCGGCTGATCGTAAATCCCGCCCACAAGGATTGATGAAAGCAGAGCGTCTTCTCTCAAAATCCTTAGGATTTCGGAAAGAACGTAGCTCATACCGAAATCCCGGTGGGGTATAATTGAGACAACGAAAAGCCGACGCGGTGGTGAGACACCCGTCGGCACGGCACATCAGTGATTGGACCACCAACATGCCTGCCAAGGGTACCACCGTCGTTACCAAGATCAAAAGAACCTGTGCATTTTGTGGCGCTCCTTTCGAGATTTATCCTTCTCAGCTTCGATGGGGAGCTCGGAAGTTCTGTACTCGTAAGTGCGACAACCTTTCTCGCATCCAGCCGCTTGAAGAGCGGTTTTGGAGCAAGGTTGACCGTAGTGGCGGTCCGAACGCTTGCTGGATGTGGATGGACCACAAATGGGGCCCGATGAGATATGGCGGGTTCTACGTCGCCAAGCATGAGCATGTTTACGCACACCGCTTCGTCTGGGAATTGACGCATCAAGCGATCTCCGACGGTCAGTTTGTGTGCCACGTCTGCGACACCCCGGCTTGCGTGAACCCCGCACATCTCTTTCTTGGTTCCGCGAGAGACAATGTTCGAGATATGATCTCGAAGCGTCGCAATCAACACGGAGAACAACATCACAAGGCGCGTCTGACCGAGATTGATGTCATTGCCATTCGAGACATTTACGCACTGGGTAAAATGAATCAATACGAATTGGCACAACGATTCAATGTGGGTCAACGCACAATTGGCGATATTGTGCTGCGGAAGACGTGGACGCATGTCTAACCCTTTCACCGGATCAATTGTTGCAATGACGCAAACACGGCTGCATACGATCTTTGGAGTGCCGGAGTTATCGCCGCAAATCTCCCAGCGTTTTTGCGCTCTAGGTATATCGAGTAGGGCGCACCGCCAGAAATGACGATGACCGCACCAACGGCGAGGCGAAATGCTCGCCCCAAAATGCTTCGACGGGCCAACCCCGTATGGTCCTGCCAAGGAGCTGACGACCGAGCGTCGTTTGCGATCCGTGACGCCCACTCGGTCGCCAGTGCGTAGACAGCGGCCAACAACCTTTTGGCGTAGCTCGTCACCCTGTCCGCCATAGATCCCGGCGACGTCTGCCACGTCACGTTTGCGCCTGGCATTACGACCCTCCCGTCGTCAGGCGAAACCCGGCCACCATGACACCATCAACCTCTTTGGCGCTGATCGTCACTTCTGCCGGATCTCCATCGACCATGAATAGATCACCTGCCTTTACGGTCAGCTCTTCGATGCGACCCGACAGGTCACCCTCAACGCCAATGACGTCGGTGGCCCCGCCGGTGCTGCCTTGCGGCTGTCGAGCGGCCCACTTGATGACGACCGTTACCGGCCCAACGACGACACCTTGTCGATCGAAGGCAATCAACCGTCCGTCAATGCCGAGCCGGATTTCAAGGCCCTCCGCCCGTAATCTGGGGATGGTGACGTGCATTGTCCGATCGGAGAGAATCGGTCGAGTTACCACGATCCATACTCCGATGCGATCGTTCCGGTCAGAAAGGGCATTTCGACCACCGTGATATCGCCGTAGTCACTCGCTTCGCCTGGCTGCACCGGATCAACGATCCAGGCGACCTGCGCCTTCGCCTCACTCAGCAACGATTTCGCGTTGGCGAAGATCTGGTTCAGGCGATAGGAGTCGCCCGAGATCGAGACATCCATGTTGACCGCCAGCCGGTTCACGATCCGTTTGAGCGTGAAGTACCGGGCCAGCGGTTGCAGCCACAGGGGCGAGAGGGGATCGCTCAACACGACGAGCTGGTCCACCGCATCGAGCACCGGCCCGAGATTCGCGGGCGTATCGGTTCCCGCGATCCCGGCTTCCACCAGGAGCGTGTCGTATTCGATTGCCAGGAATCCGGTCAGTGTGGTGCGGTCGATCGCCATCGCTAGTTGCCCTTCGCTTTCGTGGCGGGCTTGGCTGTGAGCGACGTATTGCCGATGACGTCAAGCACGTCAGCAATCCACTCCGCTCTTTCTGCTGATTCGCGGTTCGGGTCACGGCGGAAGACCGGGATTGGAGGAACATCGATGCCAAACCGATCAGCCAATTCAGGGATCGTTGACTCGATGCGTTCCTGGGCTTCCGCCTTCCGTCGATTCGTTCCAAGCAGGCTCGCCATATCCATGACTTTCTACTTCTGGTAGACCAATGGCACGTCGTATGCACCACTGCCTTTGAGCTGGACGATGGCGACAGACAAGCGGTCAAACACGCCGTATCCAGAACGGTCGCGGAACTCACGACGATGAAGCGGATAGAACTCCTCTTCGGCTTCCAACAGGAACCCCTGAAGAGACGGAGCCGTTGGTATGCGCTTCTTAAGTGGGGGACGACCGATCACCTGACCGGTGATATAGCCCGATGGCGTCGTGCTGTCGTAAGTAAAAACGTGAACGTTGGTATCGCCGTCGACGCCAATGTAATCACCGGGGACCATCAATCCGCCCGGCTCTTGCGCCACTGATGCTGTTTGGGAGATCGATGCATCAATCGAAGCCGGGGCGTCGATGAAGTTCGGCAACTTGTCCCGAACGTCAATCAACTGAGCAGAATTGATGAAGGCCACAATTCGGCCCGACGGATACTGCATACGCAACTTGGCCCGAATCGTTGCCAGCGGGTTGTTCGTGCTGCTGATTGCACTTGAGAGGTAGTTGGAGACCACGTAGTGGTTCGCTTCAGCTTGCGACTCTGCCATTTCCAGAATTGCGCTCGCCGGATACAACGTACCGTCCTGATTGGCCAGCGCCTTGATATTCCGGTTGGTCCCCGTTTCGTTATCTTGGTGCGTCCAGTTTGCATTGTTGTACATGGCCCCAAAGATGGATCTGAGGTGCCATTTTCGATTGCCATTCACCTGTGCATCGAGCACACGCTGGATATCACCGACCGTAAGGTATTGGAACGCCTCATGGTCCCAGCCGTGTGCCCACCCCTGGCGTATCCACGGATAGGCCACGTCGTACCCGCCTTCGGTCCGGGTCTCCAGCGCACGACCGTATCGGTCAACGGCCTGGCCTTCGTCGATTCCGTTGAGCACCACACGCTCTTCAGCTTTTGTCGTGGTTTCTGCGACAAAGAGCGATGTCGCGCGCGTTAGCTGCTCTTCATAGGCAGTGAAAATCTCTTCAATGCCGGAAAGAATATCGGCGAGCGGAATAGTCCGTGCGAGTGTTCCATCCTCTGTTCGGAGGATACCTGCGAGCAAACCCATCAGGAGCCTCCTTAAAGCGCCACTGGCACGAATGCCGGTGAAATGAAGAATCGGATGTACTTGAACCTGCCAGACCCGGTCGCGGTCTTGACCGCGCCCAACGGCACCACAACGTTCCCTGTACCGGTGGCCGCTGCGTCAGCGACCATTCCCGCCGTTGCGGAGGAGAGATACACCGTGGTGCCGTTGTCCACGGCGGAGAGGTTAAACCCCGCAAGTCGAACATCATCACCGTAGGTGACGGGCTCACCGGCATTTGCATCGTTCAGTGCGATGCCGCACGCCTTTGCCGTTGTGACTGCATTCGCCCGAGCCTTTGCGACGCGGCCATTCGTCTTTTCGTAAACTGGTTGGCCGCGGGTAACGGCTTCATCGGCAATCGCGTTGGTCGTACTCCGCTGACTGGTATCGAGGACTCGCACCTGATCCAGCGTGACTGTGAGATCTGCCATACGTCTCCTCCTAGGAGTTCAGAATGTCATGTGCTGAAAGGGGCGACGTAACCTTGCCCCGTCTGTCACTGGGCGTCGGGTCGAACCCCGAGCCGCGCGGCTTCGGTTTGGTCGTGATATCCGCGAGACCGGCTTTGGCCTCCTTTGCCCATGCGAGCAACGCAGATGCGCTGGCGTCATTGCCGGGATGGATTCTCAGTAGCACCTTGGCCGTGGGATCGTCCTTGAGGTCCTTGACCTGCTTGGTCACGGTCTCGACATCGGTACTGACGTACGACCGCAACGTCTCCAGTTCGGTCGTGGCGGATTCGAGATTCGTGGCGGTCTCGTTCAGGGAGGCTTCGCGCTTCTCCGCCAGTTCTTGCCACTTGCCCTGTTCCGCCTGCTTGTCCTCGTCTTCCTTGGCCTTCGCGGCCTTCAGGGTGTCGAGTTCCTTCACGGTCTCGCGTGCGATCTTTTCGGCGGCTTTGCGAGCGTCGCGCTCCTGCTCCAACGCCTTCTTGCCCGCCTCACCAAGCCCGTCGGTTTCAGATGCGACGATCTTCTCTTCGGTGGTTTCGATCGTGGTCGTGTCAGACATCGCGTCAGACTCCTTGGGCTGCGGCATCGCGCCGGTCGGTGGACGACAAAACGCCCTCTGCTGTGACCAGAGAGGGCATCGAGTGCCGTGTCCGGAAACATCAGAGGGCGAGCCAGCTAGGCGCTGGGTGGCCGTTTATTCGACTGATTACATAATACGCTTTATTCGTTCAGGTGTAAACGCACTGCGCCAGGGAGGACGTTGCGACCGTCACGCCGCAGCCTTCACCCTGTAAGTGCTGTTGATAACACCATTGTCTGCCTTGCCGCGAACGTGAGCCGGAACCCAGAACGTTCCCGCGTACTTGCCAAATAGGGGTTTCTCATCAGTGTAGTGGGCGAAATGGCCACGTGCGATGTGCAGCGCCTTCGACGGCTTTGTGCTGGGGTCCTTGCTCGTGGCATTGGTCGCGTAGGAGCGGTTCGGATCGATCACGATTTCATGGTACTTGAGGATCGGTTCGCCGGCTCGCTTTGCCGCACGTTGCTCGTGACGTTTCGGAAGACGTTCGACAATGTCGACGTTCTTACAGTGAGCGAAAAGAAATGATGCAAGCGCAATATACGTGGAACTTTTAGCTGATTTCGTTAACAGTTGGTCTAATACATGTTTCCCATGGGCATTAGGAGAATAAAGTCTCGAAGCCGTGTCCTTTGGTGAGTATGGGTATGAGATACCAAATCCGTCATTCGCAAGCGAGCCTTCCTCGGACCATGTCATGCTCACCACAACACCAGAAATCATTGATACGATTGGGTTTTGATCAGGATAACTCCCCAAGAACATAAATTCGGTTTCGTGTTCAGTGGTCAGTGACAGACATGCAAATGGCGTTCCATCCACATCCCACTCCATCCACATATATGGAAATGGAGGAAAACACGGCATGGTAGTAAATGAGTTGCCTATATTTTCTTGAAGGTGATTATCTTTCGCACCCAAGTCATAGACGTTCTGAATATTAAATAATGAGAAACCAGGACCATTCGCAATATCTCGAATAAGATCAAGGTCCCCATTCATTTTAGACGTGTCATACCCTTCGTATATCCCACATCTCCCTTTAGACAAGGTTGCGGTAAAAAGGGGAAAAGACGTCGAGGAAGTATTATTACTTCGCATGTAGACCTCCGTCTGTGTGTCTCAACTACGCGGCGATCTGTCGTTTCGCCTCAAGCAGGGCCAGCCCGGCAATCGCCTTGGCCAACCCGCTCGAATGCCGCTGCACCGCGTCTTGCAATTCCTTAAGCCGGTCATCCTCCGGCTTGGGCGGCACCGGCTTCGAGATCACCGTCGGCGTCGTGCGTGCGACCATCGCTCACCGCCCTTCGGTTGAAATGCCTCATTGATCTCCCTCTTCAATTCCCGATCGCGATACTGTATCCAATTGTATTCTTTCCATTCATCCAGAGCAGCAGAGAGTTCATAGAACGAGTATTTGGCATAGTCCTCTTCAGTCCAATCTGTAGGGTTCTTGAATCGTTTCTTTTTCATCACTCACCCTCCAGCGTCGCGGTGACGACGCCCGAATGCCGGACGACGGGCAACTCCAGCAGTTGACCTACCACCGCCTCCAGTGCGATTACCCGGCGTTCGAGCGGGCTGATATACGGTGGTCCGCTCGGGATGCGACCTCGGCCTTGACGGTCGATTGCGTCGAGGATGCGCCGCTTGGTCTCGAGTTCGGCTGCCGGTGTGCGTTCGATCATGCTTTCCCCTTTCCCTCGGCAAGCCCCACCAACAGCGTGGACACTCCCATCAACCCAATCGGTGCGAGATACCAGGAAATGTGGTACACGGTGCCGAGGATCGCGTAGCAGATCAGCATCGCCGTCCCGCAGACGATCGCGGTGGGTTTCATGATGGATCTTCTGGATCGTACCGATTTCCGGTCACCGTCAGGACATAGGAGAGTTCGAACCCGCCGCTTCTCGGATTCCCGGTTTGTGTCGCTTTCGTGTTTTCAAGCCGAAAGCCAATGCCGTACCCCTGTCGAGTCCAGATAATGCCCTCATCACCACGATCGTTGCGCTTGCCAAAGAACTCGATCCGTTCAGGATCGGCAAGCGTCCATTGCAATGACACACTCTCGCCTCCGAACTCAACGAATACGCCATCAGCATTTTCTGAATGCGACACAAACGGCGAGTCGGTATGGATCACCTTGGGGTGCATATCGGTGGGTTTCATGGCTACTCCAAACTCATATCTAGCGGCGGGTAAACGTGCGGTCCAACTACAATACTCAATAAGTGGTCCTGAAACTCATCGGTGAGGTGTTTCGCGGTGTCGCCGTCCATCCCTGCCTCGATCAATTCGGCGTGATAGAGCGCGACACGTCTTCCGAGATGGCGTAGGTCGGCGACGTTGTTCAGCGGCCACCGGACGTGGTTGACATGCGCGTGGAGTAGCTCATGGCAGCAGGTATTTCGGAATTGCTCGGGCTCGCTTTCCGCCCACTGTGGGTGAAATGAAACGACTGCCACCTTGAGGCCATACCGGACATCGATACACGCCGCGTGTTCTGGATGCTCCGGGGGATCATCCGAGACAAGAATCCTCCAATCGCGCAGGCCAACCAGATCGGCCAGCTCACGCAGGTACGGCTCGATCCTGTCCCGATCGCCATCGAAGATCATGCGATTGTGTCCTCTTCACCGATCACCAGCTCATGCACGAGGTTGGTTCGCGTGATCACGTCCTGGAAGGCGACGGTGCAGGTTGAAAGGGCGGGCTCGTAGACATGCCTTACCCGCAGTCTTGCGTAATAATCAGCGACGCGTTCGGCAACCTCCAGATCTTCATCAGACACCGTTCGCAACATCGTTTCAGGTCGTGGTTCCATCATGTCCTCCGTCTTGCTTGCTTCTCGGCCCGTACACTGCTCACCCACGACGCCACTGATTCCGACGATTCCACCAATTGCTCACGCATGACCAAGCCCGTCTGATCGAGCCACCCCCGGAACAACAGCTGTACCGCGTCCCGCACCTTGGCCGTTTCTCGCCGGTAGATCGCCAGATCGGCGGGGCCGAGATCGTCCGGCTCGCTGTCTAGTCCGTATTCGACCCGCAACTTCTCGACGAATGCGGAGATGTCCTCGGGTGGAAGTACATGTTGCTCGACATTGCAACGGCAGGAAACGTGACGAGGGGGAAGAGGCATGTCTTTCGCCGGGTAGACACCAACACCAAGCCCTTCGTCATGACCCGCGATGTCTGAACATTCATCGGGCACAACGTGGGATGCGGCCACGACGTATTTGAGATACCCGCCTAGCGGATCGACCATCGCGACCTGCTTGGCTGAGAGTGCATTCGCCCGACGCATTTCATTACCCGCCAGCCGGTTGGCAGCATATTCCGCCTTCCCGTCCCCGGGTTGCGAGTAGGACGGACTCACGTAGCGCACGAGCCGGGTCGCGATCTCCTCTACCGGCGTGCCATCGATCACGCCAACACGGAGAATCGCGTCGATGCTGGCTCTCATGTCGGCACGGTTTGACCATATTCGGTCGGAGAGATTGAACCCCCGTTTGTCGAGCCAGTCGCGGGTGTCATCTACAAAGGCATCAGTCACGATTCGCCTCCGCTTCCACCCGCTCTCTGAGTGTCAGGCTCATCACAGCACGCCAGCGCGTGACCGATGCGTCCAACAGCTCGAAACGGGCTGCCGTGGCATCGCGGACCACGATCTCCGTCAGTGCCGCATCGGGATCACCGTTGTAACGGCCATAGATCATCGCAAGACTTCTATCAACCTCCGCCATGATGCGTAACCGGTCGAGCGTCATGATCGGCCTTCCGGGCGTCGTGTGACGGGCGAACGCGTTCTCGATGCTGTCGCCAAGCACAGAGAACAGAAGTCTCACGTCACGGCGCTGGCGCTGCTCGATGATGCGCAATCGTTCACTCATCGACGCGCTCCACGTTCACGCTGTAGCCGCTTTCCTCGCCACGGTCCTTGCGCGCCACGATCTGGTAGTGCTGGTCGGGCAAGGCGTAAATCATCGTCTGCCCGTTGGACGCGATCGGCGATTGAGGGTCTGGCCGTTCGGCGAACGGATCGCTGCCGTCGCCAAACGCATCGGCAAAGGCCGTTAAGGGATCGGCGTCAGCAGTCCGTTCCAGCGCCGTAGCGATGCGGGCCGTGTGTTCCACGATCAGACTCAACATGTCGATCACCGACGCGTCGGCGCCATTGAGCTTTGCCATCACTCACCCCTCATGACCGTATGCCTCTAGCCATTTCGCCATATCTCTGGCAATTATTGCCTGAACGTTGCTCATCTGATCGTCATACGGCCACTCCTCCAGATGCTCATTGGGATGCAGCCGGTTGTGCCCGTCGACATCTCGTTGCTCGTAAATTTCGGCAACAGACCGGAGTTCCGAGGGAAGAACGTTATCTTCGCCCAAAATGTCTAGAATCTCCCCGCTGGCATGGAGCACAACATCGTCGGTGTAAGCAGGAAGCTGCTTCAACTGTTGATCATTCACTGGCATCGTCATCACCCTCCAAATCCGGACATCAGGTTCGACCTGTGGAGCATGGCGGTCTCGCGCTCGGTAATCAGCGTCGCGGCGTCCTTTTCATCGACTCCGAGGGCCACGAACGAATCCGCGTACTGAATCGTTTCGCGTCTGAGGATCAGGTCGAGCCGCTCCGCTTCGGTCATCGGCACGACGGGTCGTCCGAGAATCCCCATGTCGAGCGACCCCGCCGTGAAGCTCTCCTGCGTGTATGGCCGGAAGACCTCGTCGCGGCTCGTCGGCGCGTCCCATCGCCCGTCGTTGAGCGCCATCCCGCACATCGTGATCGCCATCTGGAAGAGCTTGACGGTCTGCGGGTCGTGCTCCGCCCGCGCCTCGTTGGCCCGGCTGACGGCGTCCCCAAGCGCGCGTTCGACGGCGGGCCCGGTCAGTGTCGACATCCCCCGCAGGTCGTGGTAGAAGCTCGCCTCCGGGTTCTCTTCGAGAATGCCCTGCTTGATCTCGTTGAGGATCTCGATCGTCTTGCCGATATCCGCCTGCAGGTACTCGTACCCGCTGTCCGGTCCGACCCGCTTGACATTCATACCTTCCGCCAGCATCGACGAATCTTCCTCGCGACCCGGTCCCAAGACCTCGCGCACCTTGGAGACACCGGTCTGACTGCCCTTGAGCAAGACGGCCGCAGAGAACGGCTTGCGCTGGTAATCGATCGCGTGACTCATGAAGCTGTTGTATTCGAAGAGCGCCTGCCTGATGCCCGCGATCGCCGACAGGCCACGATCTCCCCACACCGTCTTGTGCCGGTCCCAGATTGCGGGCACGAAGCCGTAAGGGTTCACCTGCACGGCCTCGCCATGCCCATCGGGATCGCGCCACGGCTGATCGTCTCGGAAGTAGCGATACTGCTCCTTGTCGACCTCCTTCCGGTAGCGGAAGGTGACCATCCGGCCCCGTTCCTCGCGGGTGATCGCGTACTCGAGCGTGTACGCCTTAATGTCCCCGACGATGTCGAGCTCGAGTTCGGTTACGTAGCCGGGCCAGACCAGTTGCGGCCAGACGGCATGGCGGGCGGGATCGTCCACCAGTTGCGTCAGGCAGTCGCCGAGCGCCGCCGCGTAGCGTGGCCGCAGCCGCATCGAGCGTTGGAACTTCCAGCGGCTCCACAGCTCGGCCGTCGCGATCAGCAATTGCTCGTTGGCGGCATCGTCGCCGGTTTGCGGATCGAGCGGGATCGCGCCGGGCGACCCGTCCGGGAGCGGCTTGCCATCGGTCGAGAGTTGGCCCTGGTAGACGGTCGATGCGTAAAAGTCCACGACCGCCGCCACCGGCTTGTAGACGAGGCGTGTGTTTCGGTACACCCGTTCATCTTTGAAGATGCCGCGACGCTGCCAGACCGAATCGAACATGGTCCCTGTGTACAATGCCCAGTTCGCGGCATACCGTTCACCCAGCGTTTCTGGCGTGTCGGGAGCGCTATACCCCTGCCAACCCATAACCGCACCCTGTCCAGCACTCATAAGTCGCTCCCACACACTCATCTCACGCCAGCTCCCGGTTCATCTGGGCGATGACATCGTCCGATTCGTCGTCTGCATACCCGAGCATCGTCACCGACAGCCCCCACACCAAAGCATCCATGCGGTCAGGCGATGGCATGCCGGGCTTCCAGGTGCACATCTGCCGCTCAAGCTCGGGGAAAAGTTTCAGATGGTGCACACGTCCATCCTCGTAGAGCTTCTGGACCGGTTCGGCCCGCGTCCGCTTGCCCCGGCTGGCGTGGACCAGCATCACGCCGGGTGCTCCGCTGATCGTGCCGATCGTGATCGCGACCATCTGCCCGCCATTGTTTTTCTCGGCAATCAGGAGGTCGGCATTGAAGTCGTGATAGGCGGCAACCGACGCCTCGGCCCACGCCTTGGGGCCGCCGGACACGGTGTAGTCGGCGAGGACGTACGCGTGCGGTCGATCCCACATCCGTTCGTCCCATTGCCGCGAGGTTGAAGTCACGATGATGCCAGCCTCGTCGCCCGTACCCTCCGTGTTGGGGTCGACCGCGACCGCGATGATGTCCATCTCCGGCAGCCGTTGTCCGGCCGGAACGCGGAACGTATCGATGTCGCGCGCCTTTTGCCAGAGCCCGCCCTCGACCTCATCGACCTCGTGCTGGGCCTCACGCAGGAACGCGCCCAGTCCCCACTCGTTGATCTGCTGTTCGCAGGTGGCCACGTTCTGGCCCGCCCACGTCGCCTGGCCGCCGGTGATCGCGTAGCGCGGCGTGCCGTCCGGCTGGATACGCTGTTCGTACTGAAGACCCGTGATCGCCGGTTCGACGGTGGCGGGGAGACGGTCGTGCAGGAAGTCGGCACGTCCGTCGCAGAGCTGGGAGACGATCCCGTCCTTGTGGATCTTGTTCTGGATCACGATCACGGCGCAATCGGTCGACCCGGACGGCAGCACCGTCGTGGTGATCACATCGACCTTCTTGCTCACGGTATCGACGGTGTCGTGCCGTCCGTCGATGTCATCGAAGATGATGATGTCCGGTCGGTACTCGTCGAGCTTGACGCCGCGCATGCCCGAATCGAGGCCGAAGGCGGTCACGTTGAAGCCGTTGGCGGTGCGGATTTCCTCGTGCCGCCATCCCTTGGACGATCCGTATTCGTTGATTGCCCGCTGCACGCCGACGCGTTCCAGCATCCCGGCAATCGCCGCGACGTGCTTATTGGCCTGCGCCTGGGTGTTGCTCACGTAGAGGACATAATGGCGGCGTGGGGTGGGCTCCGATCCGATGTAGGTGCAGCCGAGTTCGAGTGTGGAACTCTTGGCCCCGCCGCGGCTCCAGACCTCGACGCGTGCCCGTGGTCGAACGCCGGGCTGCAATGTGGCGATCCAGTCCCAGAACCGGATATGACGATCGGCGAAGGGAGCGAACGTGTAGGAGGCGAAGTGAGCGCCCAGCCATTCCCGCCATGGGCGACTGTGGGTGTCCAGCCGTAATCCGGACGTGAAGAGGCTAGGCAGTGAGGCGGCCAAGCTCATCCGCGATGGCCGCGAGGGTGTCAGGATCATGGACATGACGTTGCACCGCCTGTTGCAGCTGTGCGATGAAGAGCATTACCTGTCCGGTCGTCACCATGTCCTGCATCGCGACCCGGCGCTTCTGCTCGGATTCCACGAGCTTGCGTCGTGCTTCTGCGAGCTGCATGGCCTCGGCCCGAATCATGTACGGAGCAGAACCGCGTTTGATCAGGTCGCTGATCTCCATTGACGCGAGCATCTCGGCCGATCGATCGCCTTCGGCTTTCGCCCCTTGATACGCGCCCCACGTCTCTTGCAGCTTGGTCCACAACGCACCACTCTCTCCCGTCTCCAAGCCCTTGAGTGCGTCCGAGGTGAATGTATCGATCAGAGAGATTTCCGAGGTGAGGTTGAGGAGGTCGGGATCTGTTCGAGCTCCCTCGTACCGTGCCTGTAGACGGGTGGGAAGGTCTTCGGAATATCGACCATGTTTGAGTGTTGCTGACGCGACCCCGCGTGGAGACCTCCCACCGTGGTGATAACAGACATCCCGCCCCTTCATCGGTGGACGCTGGCACTGTTGACCCGTGCGCTTTGATCGCGCTTTGCACAAGATCATGGCGTGACATGGGGTGTCCACGCTGACATGGGGTGATTTACTTGTGCAGGGGAGTCCGCCACGGCCGCCTCACGAAAACGCCGCATGACGAGAACGCTTCCGCGACCCCTCAGACGGCTGTCATCGTGTATGCGGTTGTCGAACGCGGGGGACCGGCAAATCCTGCCCGCGCCGGTAGTGGTCCCAGTTTAGCATGTGGACGTGCTGGTGGATTGCCTGACGCGCCAAGCTATCCGATCTGGCCTTTCGGCTGGTGCGAGACCGAGAAGAGGAAATTGATGATATCACCGTCCTGTACGACGTAGGTCTTGCCCTCTCGTCTCAGCGCACCGGCCTTGCGCACTTCCGCCATCGTCCTCGCCTCGATCATCGCGTCGTAGCCGATCACCTCGCCTCGGATGAAACCGCGCTGGATGTCGGAATGAATCTCTCCTGCCGCTTCCAGCGCGGTCGCTCCGCGGCGAATCGTCCAGGCCCGGCATTCGTCTGGGCCAACCGTGAAGAAGGGCATGAGACCCAGTAGATTGAACGATTCACGGATGATCCGATCGAGTCCGGATTCCCTGATGCCGAGATCTGCCATGAACGCGCTGGCGTCCTCGGCGTCGAGCTGGCCGATTTCCATCTCGATCTTTCCAGCGATCGCATCGATCGACACCTTCGGACCGCCAAGCGTTGCCCGGGCCTTGGCGAGCAATGCTTCCGTCGGCTCACCGAGTTGATCCTCACCAGTGTTCAGCAGGATCAGAAGAGGTTTTGCGGTGAGAAAGCCGAACCCTCGAACGAGCTTGTAGTCGTCCGGATCGATGTCGTCGATCACTTCCCGGAGTGGCTTGTCGCTTTCGATCGCGGCCTTCAGGATCACAAGGACCGCCAACTCCCGCTCGTTGATCTCCTTCTCGGGCCCGCGCATCTTGCCGAGTTGGCTTTCGATGCGAAGCATTCGTTTTTCGATCAGACCAAGATCGCTGAAAAGCAACTCCAAATTAAGCGTTTCGATGTCGCGGATCGGATCGACCGTCTCCTCAGTATGGGCAATATTGCTGTCCTCGAAGGCTCTCACGACATGAACGAGCGTGTCAGCCTGGGAGAGATGTCCCAACAATTGCCCACTCATGCCCTTTTCAGCGATCCCTTTCGCGATGCCCGCGACGTCCAGATATTGAACATCCGCAGGCATCTTGCGCTCGGGCTTGAAGAGGTCGGTCAGGGCATCGAGCCGTGGATCGGGGACTTTCACCGTCGCAAGATTCGGCTCATCGCCGCTTGCGCCGAAGTTGCCCGTGGCGGCCTCGGCGTGCGTCAGCGCGTTGAAGACGGTTGTTTTGCCGGTTGAGGGTAGACCGATGATGACGAGTTTGGTAGCCACTGTGCGTTCATGTTCTCCTGGTTAAAGCTTCAAGATGGCGATGTCGATGAGCTCGGTGCCCACCTTCACCTGCGTGTAACCGTCTTCGCCGGCGAGACCTGACGCTCGGGCGACGTCCTTCGCCAACACTTCGCGCGCGACGTACTCGGCGAACGCGGAGATTGCGGTACTGATCTCGTCGTTTGCGTCGAAGCGCAAGCTGATGGTGTCTTCGATGTTCAACTCGAGCTGCTTTCGCGCATCCTGCACCGCACGAACGACGTCGCGCGCGATGCCCTCCTGAATGAGTTCCGGCGTCATCGTCGTGTCGAGCACCACGGTCGCTTCGGCGTTTTGCGCGGCCGCGTACCCCTCGCGCTTTCGAAGTGTGACCAGAATCTCTTCAGGCATCAGCGAGATCGAGCTGTAATCCTTGAGCGTGATCTCAAACGCATCCCCGCGCTCCACCGCCGCTGCCACCTCGCTTGGGCTCGCGGCCAGCAGGGCTGCCCGAATGCCACCAAGCTGCTTCCCGTACTTCGGTCCGAGGAGTGGCAGATTCGGTTTCACCTCATGAAAGACAACATCTCCGAGTTCGTCGAGCGCGCGAACATCCTTGACATTCAGCTCGTCGAGAATCTGATCCTTGTGTCGAACGACTGCCTCTGCATCGGCGCGGTCCGGCATATGGACGAGGATCGCCTGCAACGGCTGTCGAACCTTCAGGTTCGCTTCCGACCGGGCGGCGCGTCCGAGTTTGACAACAGAGAGGACGGCGCTCATCTCGCGCGTCAACTGGCGGTCGATCAGCGATTCGTCTGCGATCGGATAGTCGGTCAGATGAACCGACTCCGGTTGTGCAGGATTCATGGTCCGCACCAGGTTCTGGTACATCGACTCGGTCAGAAACGGGATGAACGGCGCCAGCAATTTGGTCGTGATCACCAGCGTCTCGTGCAACGTCTCGTATGCGGCCGACTTGTCGGCGTCGCTCTCTGGCTTCCAGAATCGACGACGGTTGCGCCGGATGTACCAGTTCGAAAGTTCCTCAACGGCGAAGCTCTCGATCGCTCGGGTTGCCGCCGCGATATCATAGGCTTCCATCCGATTGCGAACGAAACCGGTCAACTCGTGCGCGCGGGAAAGCAGCCAGCGATCTACCAATGGTCGGCCTGCTGCTGGGCTTGGCGTTGCCGGAGGCGTCCATCCATCGATTCGCGCATAGGTCGTGAAGAATGCGTAGGAATTCCACAGCGGCAGGATGAAACGTCGTCGCACGTCATCGGTCACGTGCGGACCAAACTGGATGTTCGTACTGGGATTCACCGTGGTAAAGAGCCAACGCATGGTATCGACACCGATTTCATCGGCAGCATCGTCGAGCCAGATTGCATTGCCCTTGCTCTTGTGCATCTCTTCGCCATTCTCATCGCGCATCAACGCGTACGAGAAGACATTCCGGGTCGGTGCCCTGCCGGTCAGCGCGGTGCTCTCCGTGATCAGGGCATAGAACCAGTTCCGAAATTGTCCTGGAAAACTCTCCGAGATCAAATCTGCGGGATACCACTGATTCCAGTATTCCCGGTCATGGCGGTAATTCAAGGTGGAAAGCGCCACAATCCCGGCATCGAGCCACGGATTCCCGACATCCTTCACACGGCTCACCGGAACACCGCAGGTGCTGCACTCGATTTTGACAGCGTCGATATAGGGCCGATGAGGAGTATGTCCCTCGAATTGATCCCAGCCGCTGATGGCGCGTTCCTTGAGTTCGGTTTCGGAACCGATCACCTCGAACGATCCGCACTCCTTGCAGTCGAAGATCGGTAGGGCTAACCCCCAGTACCGCTTTTTGGAGATCATCCAGTCGTCCATGTGATCGAGCCAGTCGAGTTCCCGATCCTTGCCGAACGAGGGCACCCAATTGATGTCTCGGGCGGAGTCCTTCAGCCGGGGTCGAAGTTCATCCATTGCGATGAACCATTCGTCGACCAGCCGGAAAAGGAGATCGGTACCGCATCGCCAACACACTGGATAGCGATGCTTGTACATCTCCGACCGGTAGAAGAAACCCTTCTCCTTCAAACTCGTGACGATCTCGGGAGCGACATCGTGTGCCGCACGCCCGGTGAGCCAGTCGAATCCGTTGAGATAGATACCGGATTCGTTGATGGGACCGATAACCTGGAGGTTGTGAACTTTGGAGAGCGCGAAGTCCTCTTTGCCGCATCCGGGAGCGATGTGAACGATGCCTGTGCCTTCCTCTGCACTGACATCGTTCCATTCGATCACCCGGTGCGTCAGATCCTCGGCGGCTGGCAGCTCATCGAAGGGCCCTCGATACGTCTTTCCGACCAGTTCCCTCCCCAACACTTCGGAGAGGACAACATAGTCTCCCTTGATCGCGTTCCTGATTGCATCTTTCGCAATGTAGTACTGGCGATCGTTCTGTTCGATCCGAACGTAGGTGATTGATGGGTTCACCGCAGCCGCAACGTTCGCCGCCAACGTCCAGGGTGTCGTTGTCCAGACCAGCAACGACGCATCTTCGTCATCCAGCGGGAACGCCGAAAAGATCGAAAGGTGTGTCCGATCCTGATATCCCTCGGTGACGATTTCGTGTTCTGAGAGCCCCGTGCCGCACCTTGGGCACCACGGCATCACGTCGTGTCCCTTGTAGATCCAGCCTCGCTCGTGGCAGCTCTTGAGATAATGCCAGATCGTGTAATTGTTCTCGTCGGACATCGTGTAGTAGGAATTGTCCCAATCGGCGAAATGGCCAAGCCGCTTGGACTGCTCCGTTTGTCGAGCCGCGAACTTCCAGACCCGCTGCTTGCAGCGCTCAACGAATTCGGCGATGCCGAACGACTCGATCTCGCGCTTGTTCTTGAGTCCGAGTTCCTTCTCGACCTCGACCTCAACCCACAATCCCTGACAATCGAAGCCATTCTGGAAGCGTTGCTTCTTGCCAAGCATGTTGTTGTAACGCTGGAACGTGTCCTTGTAGGTGCGACCCCACGCGTGATGAACGCCCATCGGATTGTTGGCGGTGATCGGGCCGTCGATGAACGAGAACCGCTCATCCGATCCGTCGTTCTTGTGGAGGTAGTGTTCGACGACGCGGCGTTGCTTCCACCATTCGATCAGGTCGCGCTCCATCGCGGGGAAATCGACCTTGGTCGATACCTCCCGGAAAGTTTTGGCAGCGGTATTGGTGGTATCAGTCACCGGTTGTGTCTCCTGGAATGCGTCGTTCACGTGCGATATACGACAAAAATGCCCGCCCCATGCAGAGGACGGACATTGCCGCGGTACCACCTCAGTTGGTCAGACGTTTGCGCTGGCCCACCTCAATCTTGCCAGACAAAATCCTGGCGAGATACTTCCGCGGTAGCGGGCGGATTCCGGTCACGCCTACCTTGAGGTCGAAACCTTCGATTCGGGCGACGGCTCTGGAACGATCTTCTGCAGAAGCGATCGTCGCCCGGCTCTCATCGTTCCGGACTCGCTGGATCTTCGTATCTGCGGCGCTGTTTCCTTCTATGCCATATACATTCGATTGTTCTTTTCATTATAGCAGTCTGGCGCCAATCCGAAGTGGACCGTGAGGTTAACGTTTCAGGAAGGCGCAATTGCCATCCGCACCCTTCGATAGACGCCAGTCAAAGCGATCACATAGGTCGTGCCGAGCGTATAGGAGGCCAGAACGTCTGTCAACCAGTGGTGACCGAGATAGATGCGACTCGGGCCGACAAGAGCGATCAAGCTCGTGAGGATACCGACCACCGCCCGGCGAATCGCGGTCGGGCGGATCCAGGTGAATGCGAGATAACCAAGAAAACCGTAGACGCCGACATAATTGATCACATGGCCGCTTGGAAAGCTGCTTCCACCGATATTCGCTACTACAACTCGGATGCCGTCATCGGTGGGTCCGGGACGTGATCTCCGCATAATGCGCTTGAACGTAAAGGAGAGGCCACCCGTACCCCAGGCCAGCAGCTGAAAGAAAGCCTCGAGGCGAAAGCCGGTTATCCACAGGATGGACGCGATCGAAGGGGGGAGCAATCTGCTCTGAGGCGGAAACCCGGGCCACGATACGACGTGCATCAATCGGTCGAACCATGGTTTATTGCGCCGTTGCAGCTTGAGGGTAACGGCAGCGTCCGTCGCTGCACTGCGACGAGTCCGCACCAGCACGAAAAGCATGGCGAAGATGCTCAGCAGGATCGTCGCAATGGTGAACCCCTGCTTGCCACGAGAAAACGCGAGCCTGTCCGAATTGAACTGGCTCCGGTGTCGCTTCTTGTACGTGTCGTCCGATCTGACGGTTCGGGGCAGGACCATGCGTGGATTTGATGCCTTCGCTAGCAGTCAGGTAGTCGTTGAGTTCGTGAGTTGCATCCTCACCACGGCTGACGCGATGATAGCGCAAGAGTACACTTCCAACCAAAAGGAATATCGGACAACAATGAGGCGGTGAACGATGCCACGCGCGCTCGTCGGAACGTTGAGAACTTATTGGCTGTGGTGTGGCATGGTGTCGTTCGGGATCATCCTCTTTCTCGCAAGTCCGGGTGGGTATGGTGCCAAGGCGCACACCGTATTGCACGGTCTCTGTGCGCAAACCCCCGCTCATACGTTCATGCTTGGTGGGCAGTCCCTGCCGTTCGACGGTCGGATGACCGGAATCTATGGCGGCACGTTCGCTGGGTTCCTCTATCTGGCGTTGAGACGACGAATACTTTTCTACGGCAATCCCTCGGCGATAGTCATCTCTTTTCTGGCTGGCTTTGTCGGCCTCATGGCACTTGATGGATTCAACTCGTTGTTCACTGATCTCGGCACCTGGCATCCGTACGAACCTCGGAACCTCTATCGCCTGGTAACCGGTTTTGGCACGGGAATGGCCTTGGCGGTCACGTTGAGCTGGCTTCTCGCCTCCTCGATGTGGAATCTGAGCAGCCCGAAGCCCGGCTTGAGCACCATGCGCGATCTCGGCGGGATGGCGCTGATTGGAGTCCCCTACGGTCTGGCAATCTACTCCGGATCGGGTCGGCTGTTCGCCCCCATCTCGGCACTTCTCCTCACTTCGGCTTGGTTGACGTTGACTGTTCTCATGCTGGTGGTGGTGCTTCTGCTCTTCCGTATTGACGAACGGGTGCGAGAGGTCCCGCAGCTCCATGTACCTGGGGCGGTGGCCGCTGCGATGGCCTTGGTGATGATACTCTCGCTGGCTGCCGGTCGATTCTGGCTGGAACGCACCTTCGGAATTCCGATGAACCCGGTGTAGGGAAGGGACTACATCGAGACACCGTGTTGTCGTGGTAAACTCACAAGCCGGTTCGGAATGATTCACCGCAGGTAAAAAGCGGTTGGCGTTGAATTACAGGGTCGCACTCGTCCCTGCCTAGATCAGGATGCACAAGAACACCCATGCGTACGATTCGCCACAACGGATACATTCAGCAGCGGAAGCGACGTTCTCGCTGGATCGCATTCATAGGCTTTGCGATCCTCAGCTCCTCGCTTTGGATCGCGTTGAATCCGAGCATGCTGTTGCCAGCATATGCCGCGATGTTTGTCGGATTCATTCTGTTTAACATGGGTATGCAACAGGTCGGGAAGTGGTCACGCAATCCACGGAACGACCAGCTTCTTGATGCGCAGTTGAAATCGCTTGGGGACCGTTACACGCTCGTGCATTTCCCTCCCATTGGAAAGCATAAGACAGAGCATGTCCTTGTATATCCCGGTGGTCTGTTGGTGATCACCGCCAAGGAAATCGATGGCACCGTCGAGGCGACAGGGAACAAGTGGCGCAAAAAGGGCGGCGGGATTCGCCGGATCTTTGGATTCAGTGGTCCGCAGCTCGGAAATCCAAGCTCGGACACCGACGCCGCGCTGGCGGAAGTCGAGATGTTCCTCGAGCAGAACCAGATGGAGCTCGATGTTGAGGGCGTCGTCGTCTTCGTACATCCCATGGTCGATCTCGATGTGACGACGCCGGATTATCCGGTCCTTCATGGTGAAGAAGTTCCCTCGTTCGTGCATTCGCTCGCAGCGGATCTTTCGTTTTCCACCGCCGAACGCGATCAGTTGATTGCGCTTCTGGGAGAGGGCGAGGTGGTCGAGCAGCCGGCGGTTCAGGCTCGACGGCGGCCTGTCAAGCGCCGGGCCGCCTAACGGGAATCTCCAACGATCGAGGATTCGATGTATCAACCGGTGGCAAACAAATCCGGCTGGCGCGTGTGGGGCTTGGATCGCGTTGTCGAAGATATGAAGCGTGCCGTGGCAACCAGGCCACGGCACGCCTATATCCTCTCTGGTCCCGATCACGTTGGTAAACGCACACTCGCTCTGGAATTCGCGCGCGCGCTGACGTGCCAGACCCCTCCCCGGATTGCCGTGCCGTGTGGAACCTGCCTGAATTGCAGGCGTGCGAGCCGTGGCGTCCAAACAGACATCACCTATGCCAACCTTGAGACTCAAACCAACCGGGAACGTGGTGCAACCAGGAACACATCGCTGAACATTGCGACGGTTCGTGAAGTATCGTCAAGCGTTGCCCTCCGACCTGGCGAAGGCGAATGGCGAATCGCCATTGTGGATGATGTCGAGACGATGCAGGAAACGGCCCAGGAAGCGTTCCTGAAGACGCTTGAAGAGCCACCGCCCTATACGATCATCCTCCTCCTCACGACCGACGCTGATCTGCTTCTCCCGACAATTCGATCCCGCTGCGTAACGTACATGCTTCAACCGTCGGCGGACAAAGACGTCCGCGATGCGCTGGAAGCAAGTGATGTGGACCATGCACTCGCGGCAACTATTGCCGCGGCAAGCGACGGACGTGTTGGTTGGGGGATGCTCGCCGCAAATGATCATGCTCTGCTCTCCGATCGCCTTGAAGATACCCGCATCGCCCAGCAATGGGCGTCCGCTGGCGGATATGAGCGACTCGTGATGGCGACGAAACTCGCAGATCAGTTTGCGAAGGATCGGGAAGCGGTATTCATGCAATTGTTGACGGTTCAGCGAACGTGGAGATCGTTCATGTTAAGGACGTTCGACACTGCGAGATCCTCCGAGGGGCCTTTGTCTGGTTTGAACCAGATCGTTGATGCGGTGCGTAGTGTCGAAACCTGCATCCTTGACCTTGAATCCAATGTGCGACCGCGCCTTGCCATTCAATCGATGGTGCTGCGCTGGCCTCCGACGGCATGAGCCACAAACAGATCGTTGGCCTTAGATTTGGTGGCGAAACGACGTTGGCGTATCACGCTGTCGCAACTGACGGAGAGCGGATTCAACCTGGCGATTGGCTTGTGGTCGGTGGACGGAATTCTGGGGTTTCAGCCTTGGTGGTGCTGATCGATGACCAACTTGTATCCAGTGACCTTCGAAATCTCGAACCATCGAGTTTGGACGGGATTACCGCGATCGATTTGCCTTCCCGTGAACCCGTTGATGGCAAGGAAATCTCACTTGAACGGGGGACTCAACAGGGATTTGGAGGCCCGGGGACCCCTTCGCGGAACGTTTCGTCCGAAATGGCCACGTCGCGTGAAGATGCCCTTTACCGGTTCTTGAAGTCTCGGTACCCGCCGCTAGGAAAAAGAGTCTCGACTCCCGCCGGGGAAGCGATCGTGATCGCCGTCGATATTCGCACGTCGATTGTCACGACACGGTCCAGTTCGGGTCCTGAACCTCGTTCATGGCGACTTGACCAACTCTCGGGCGGGATCGTCGCTGACCGGGACTGCTCCGAGCCGCTTTGAAGATAAGAGGAGACTCGTAGAAGAGAGGTTTCATCGTGGCACTCTATCTCGTTGTCCATACCCCCAAATCGGACGAAGTACCGCTCGCCACGACCCGCTTGCAGGCACTTGCCCAAGATCATGGTCGCGAGGACGCGAGTCCGCGGTGGCTCAAAACATGGTCTCCCGATCTCCATGACGAGCGCATCTTTTCGATGTGGGAATCGGCAACTGCCGAGGAGATACTTCAGGTAGTAACCCGCTATTCATTCCTGGACCATATGGAGGCCCATCCAGTTCAGGTTCAGGAGTGGGGACCGGCGGATGTGCTAGCCGTTCCCCTCGACTAGACGATGCAGGTTTCCCTTGGGCATCCAGATTGCGAGGAAAAGCCGTGAGTTTACCGAACCTGTTTTCACCCGTCGTACACTGTGAGAAGCTAGACTGACGGAATATCGCGATTCTGTTCGACCTGTGTCCGTCTCCTTCTTTCGATTTCATGCGTATATAGAGGAGGTCGTTCTTGGCCACCACGTATTCTGCCGTCGGTCACCGCACCAAGCGACTCGATTCACCGCCGAAGCTGATCGGTGCTGAGCAATTTACCGCGGATCTCCGCATTCAGGGGATGCTTCGCTCGGCGATCGTCGGAAGCACCCATGCACATGCACGAATCATTTCGGTAGACAAGGAAGCTGCGCTGGCGGTGCCCGGTGTTGTTGCGGTCCTGGTCAATGCCGATCTGAAGGTTCGATTGGACGAGGATGGAAACCCGGCGGTTCAGTTGCTCGCCGGTGATGAGGCACTCTACGCCGGTCATCCCATTGCCATCGTGCTCGCTGAAACCGATGTCGCGGCTCAGGACGGCGCCGAACTCGTCGAGATCGAATACGAAGAACTCGCAGTGGTGGTAGATCTTGATGCGGCCATCCTCCCGAATTCTCCTCTTGTCAGCCAAGGCATGTCCGGAGCGTTCGATGAAGAAGCGTCGATGCATAACGCCGACGCGGCGACTGGGTCAGGTGATGAAGAGGATCTGCCCCCGAATGTCTCGAGTTCGGTGAATTTCATTCGAGGTGATATCGAACAGGGCTTTGCCGAGGCTGACGAAATCGTCGAACTCGCGTTCAGTTCGTTGACGGTTCATCAGGGGTACATCGAAACTCAGGTCGCGCTGGCAGTTCCTGAAGGATTCCAGGATCTGACGATCTATACCAGCACCCAGGGGGCGTTCCATGGACGCCAGAAGGTCGCCGATTCCCTGGGAATGCCGATGGCGTCGGTGAATATCGTGCCGATGCCGGTTGGAGGAGGCTTCGGTGGCAAGTTCGTGTTGATCGAACCGCTTGTCGGTGCTCTCGCCCAAACCGTCGGGCGACCGGTATTGCTTCAATACAGCCGTAGTGACGATTTCTTGGCGGGAAACCCCGCCCCTGAGTGCAAAATTCGACTCAAGGTCGGAGCGAAGCGGTCTGGTGAGATAACTGCACTCGACTCCGACATGATTTTTGATTCTGGCGCTACGTCAGGTTCTCCGCTGAGCATCGCGGCGATTCTCATGGGTGGCTATTATCGTTTCCCCAATCTTCGCATTCATGGGTTCGAGACCCAGACGCACAAGCCGAGCAGCGGATCATATCGTGCACCTGGGGCTCAGCAAGGAACGTTTGCGATCGAATCGGTCATCAGCGAGCTCGCCGATCGACTTGGAATGGATCAGCTCGAGTTCCGTCTCCTGAATTGCGTCGAAGAAGGGGATGTTCGGCCAAATGGAGGACCCTGGCCAAAGATTGGCCTTCGGCCCGTGCTGGAAGCGATGCAGAACCATCCACTCTGGAAACGGCGCGACGAACTTCGAGCCTCCGGCAAGGGAGTAGGCGTGGCAATCGGCGGCTGGCCAGGAGGGATCGAACCCGCTACAGCGTCCTGCCGGCTCGATGGAGACGGTAAGTTGACCGTTGTCCTTGGTTCGGTCGATCTCAACGGAACCAATACCACCTTCGCGCAGATCGCTGCAGAGGAACTTGGTTCCGACGTGAGTAACGTGCGCGTTGTCACTGCCGACACAGATACCGCGCCGTTCGCTGGTGGTACCGGCGGATCGAAAATCACCTACACCGTTGGACCGGCAGTCATGAACGCGGCGCGGGATGCCGTGGAGCAGATCAAGAACATTGCCGCCCAACATCTCGAGGCCGCTGCGGAAGACCTTGAGCTCGTCAATGGCTCCGTTCAGGTCAAGGGTGTTCCCGGTTCGGCGATGACGCTCAAGGAAGTTGCCGCGCTCAGTCTGTCCATGTCCAGCGGGCAGCAGCCAGTTCTTGGGAGGGGCGGATCCGGCATCACGCAGAGTGCTCCGGGGTTCGCCGGACATATTGCGGAAGTCGAGGTTGATGATCTGACCGGATCTGTCCTGGTCACGAACTACGTGGCCGTTCAGGATGTTGGCTTCGCGATCAACCCCGCTGCCGTCGAAGGGCAGATTCAGGGCGGTGTTGCGCAGGGCATCGGTTGGGCTCTCTACGAAGGCATCAGCTACGACGAGGAAGGTCAGCCACAATCAGCGAGTCTTCTCGACTACACGCTGCCACGTGCCTATATGATTCCAAACATGGACGTTGTGCTCGTCGAGGTCGCGTCGGATGCAGGACCCTACGGTGCGAAGGGCGTCGGCGAGCCGCCAGCGATTCCGGGAGCGGCAGCCGTCGCCAATGCGATCAAGGACGCTTCCGGAGCGCGAGTCACAACATTGCCGATTCGGCCGTTCGATGTTCTGGCGCAGATTTCCTGAACGCAACCAGGGAATCCTGGCCCATTCCTGCTTCCTTGATCAGAGGATCGGCGGGGATGGGTCGACGCATCGAGTCCTAGGAATTGCCGTGTGACGGGAGCGCGGTCACTGGTATCTTTGCAGCAGGACCATTCTGTGTCTGGATGTCATTCCGGAAGGCTGAAGGCAACCACCGCAATGCTGCTTGAACTCTCGATCACCGACTTCGCCATCATCGAGCGCTCCTCGATTCATTTCGAACAGGGACTTAACGTGCTCACCGGTGAGACCGGCGCTGGCAAGTCAATCCTGCTGGATGCTTTGGGCTCCGTTCTCGGACAACGCGTCACCAGCGACTTTGTGCGTTCGGGATCCAAGCTCGCTCGGATCGAGGCAATCTTCGAAATAGATCCTGAAACGGTGACGCGCATGCGACCCCTCGTCGACGAGCTTGGGCTCGAGATCGAGGACGAGCGCACGATCATCGTTACCCGTGAGATTCAGGCAAATGGTCGATCTTCCGCGCGGGTAAATGGACGTCTGGTGACCGTTGCGACGCTGTCGGCGATCGGCTCCGTCCTCGTCGATATCCACGGACAGTCGGATCATCTGGCGATCCTCAAGACGAGCGAACAACGAGCCATGCTGGACAGCTACGCCGGTTTGAACGAGCGGCGCAATGAGCTGGGGGGTCTCGTTCGGCGATGGCGCGAGGTCCGTCGAAGGATTGCCGAACTCTCTTCGGAATCTCGTGAACGCGAGCAGAGACTCGATCTTTTGCGATTCCAGATCGATGAGATCGAATCATCAGCGCTCGCTCCTTCCGAAGATATCTCACTTCAGCAGGAGCGCGAGGTTCTCCAGAATGCGGACCGCCTGCGACAGGATGCGCTGCTTGCCATGGACGCGCTGACTGGCGACGACTCTGCCGCGGGTACGCCAACCGCGTCGTCGCTGCTTAGGTCTGTGGAGCACGCATTGCTCGACCTGGCAGCCGTCGATAGAACGTCCTCAGGGCTTTCGGAGCGCTCGACCGAACTGGTCGTTCTCGCCGAGGATCTGGCGCGAGATGTTGCCATCTACATCGAAGGCGTACAGCTCGATCCGCAGCACCTGGAGGAAGTCGAGGAGCGGCTGAGCCTGATCCAGTCGCTCAAGCGGAAATACGGAACAACGATCGTGGAGATTGGTGAGTTTTCGATTGAGGCCCAATCGGAGCTCGAGCAACTAACTGGAGAAGGGTTCGACATCGAAACGCTTCGCGCTGAAGAGCAACGATTGCGTCACGACCTTGTCGGCGCCACTATCGAGCTGTCTGACGCCCGCGCGAACGCGGCGTCGGAACTCTCGGTGAGGGTTGAGAAGAGCATTGCGGATCTGAGGATGGGCCGCTCGGAGTTTTCGATCGAGGTTCGGCATCGCGATGATCCTGATGGCCTTGATATCGGCGACCAGACAGTGCATCTCGACGAGTCGGGTATCGATGATATCGAGTATCTGATCGCACCTGATGCTGGCGAACCATTGCGTTCACTGGCGCGAATCGCTTCCGGAGGAGAGACGGCACGACTCATGCTCGCGTTGAAATCGATCTTGTCGGACGTAGATGCCACGCCAACCCTGGTATTCGACGAGATCGATGTTGGAGTTGGCGGTCGATCGGGTCAGGTTGTTGGAGAGAAGCTCTGGACGCTTACAGACAGGCACCAGGTCATCGTCGTGACTCATCTTCCGCAGATCGCCGCTTTCGCAAATCATCATCTACGAATCGCCAAACATGAGCGCAACGCCCGGATCGTCTCGACGGTGGACGAGATACGTGACGATGAGCGGATCGAAGAGCTCGCCGCGATGCTCGATGGAACTCCTGTCAACGCTGCATCCAGGGCGAACGCTGAAGAGATGATGCGTCGGAGTATTGCGCTGCAGCGTTCTCCGCGATGAACGTGATTGTCGGCAGCCGACTATAATCAAACCTGATGCGACGCTCGTGGCGTTGCCCCTTTGCGGAACTCGACAGGTTGGCGTGCCGACCTTATCTGACTACCACTCGAGGAGGACTTGATGCAGCCCAACATGAAGATGATTCAGCAGATGCAAAATCGTATGGCCAAAATTCAGCAGGAGCTGGACGAGACCATTATCGAAGGTTCTGCTGGTGGTGGAGTCGTGAAAGCCGAAGTCACCGGACAGCGTGCGCTTAAATCGGTCAAGATCGATCCATCTGCCGTTGATCCCGAAGACGTCGAGATGCTTGAGGATCTTGTACTTGCGGCAATCCAGGACGCCATGGAGAAGGCGCAGCAGCTCTCAGAGGAGAAGATGAGCGCGCTTACCGGTGGCATCAAGATCCCTGGGCTCACCTAGCCGCTGCCTGACAGGACGCGAATCCGATGGTATTGAAGCCGCCGTTACCCCTGTTCATGGATGATGTGGTGCGGCTGCGCAAGCCGCATCCCTGCGGCTCGTATGAATGGGTCGTTGTGCGTCTCGGTGCAGACATCGGGTTGAAATGCCGTACATGCGGACGACGAGTGCTGCTTCCCAGAAGAACAGTTGAAAAACGGCTCAAGGAGTTCGTCTCGCGAGGATCGGACGCCACAGCCGAGCCGACCGCCCCAGGTTTGCCTCAGGTTCAGGGCCAAGGTCCGGATCAATGACCTCTGCAACTACGCGTTCAGATGCAGGAAGAAGCGATTCGATCGGGGCCGTCCTCCGGAACGGCCCGTTTCTTCGTCTCTGGCTCGTTCAGCTCATGACGCAAACCTGCCAGAACATGATCAATTTCGCGCTGCTTCTGCGCGTTCGCGATATTGTGGAGTTCCACCACCTGCCTCAGGCAAATACCGCGATCAGCCTTGTGATTCTCGCGTTCTCTCTCCCGGCCGTCCTGTTTGGACCAATCGCAGGTGTCGTTGCCGACCGGGTCAACAAGCGCTATCTGATGTGTGGGCTCAATCTGTCGCGAGCGGTTTCCGTGCTGCTGTTTCTGGCGATTCGCCCGGGGTGGCACGTGGAAACCATCCTGATCGCAAACTACGTCGTCGTGTTCGTCTTTGGAATGGCCGGCCAATTCTTCGCTCCGGTCGAAGGTGCCACCATCCCCCTCATGGTGAAGCGAAATCAACTGCTCTCGGCAAATTCACTGTTCAGCATCACCTCGACCGCATCGCAACTGATTGGATTCGCGGCTGTCGGTCCCATCCTCGTCAAGGTGCTTGGAATCGATCGCCTGTTCGGGATCACGGCCGTGCTCTACCTCGTGTGCGCGGGCATCATCTTGACGCTTCCAAAGACACCCGTTGCAGCCGTGAGCGTTGAGCATCGAAGTCTCGGTCTCATGAGTCGGCTCTGGGTGGATCTCAAGGAAGGACTCATCTTTATTCTTCAGGATCCGACGCTCATGCGCGCCATTGGATATCTGACGATCGCATCGACGACCTTCCTGATGCTTGCCTCACTGGGTCCCGAGTTCGTCACGACCGTGATTGGGCTTACCAAGGAAGACATAGGATATCTTGTCGCGCCAGCAGGAATCGGTGTGCTGGTCGGTGTCTTTCTCGTCTCGAGGATGGTGCGTCGAATTGGCCGCGAGTGGTTGATCGACCTCGCCTTGGTGATGGCTGGGGTCTTCCTGTTTCTGCTCGCTACTGCGCGTGAAGCGCTGATGGCTATTCTACCTGGCGGCCCAACAACGATCGTGATCGCGAGCGTCTGTGCCGTCTTCGCATTTTCGCTCGGATTATGCAACGCATTCATCTTGATCCCGTCGCAGACAATGCTTCAGGAACGTTCCCACGAAGAGGTGCGCGCACGTGTATATGCAACGTTCTTTACTATCTCGAATACTGTAGCATTTATCCCGATCTTCTTCGCTGCTGCTGCTGCTGATATTTTCGGGGTGGTACAAGTGCTGACGGTTGTCGCGGTCCTTGTCAGCGGCATTGGAATCTCGTTCCTGTTCCACCGCAGCAATGCCGAACATGCGAAATGGGGAAGAGTACAAACCCTCCATCGGCAGGGACCAGAGTCGATTCCTCCGCGCACCGGCAAACGTGACGCTTAATTGGTCTGGTCGGCCAATACCTCTTTCAGCAGCGCCATACGGACGTAGACGCCGTACTGGGCCTGTCGAAAATAGGCGGCGCGAGGATCCGAATCCACGTCGGGAGAGATTTCATCCACGCGCGGCAATGGATGGATGAGGATCCCTTTCGCCTTGAGGTGTCTCATCGTTTCGGGGGTGATGACGTAGATGCCTTGCGCCGCCGCATACTCCTCTGGTGTAGGAAAGCGTTCTCGTTGGATCCGTGTCTGGTACACCACGTCTGCGATCGCCATCGCCTCGGTCAGATCAGGCTCGTCGCGAAAAGCCACACTGGCCGCATCGAGCGCATCCCGAACATCCTGGCCCATCGGCACTGCGCTGGGAGAGACGAAGATCAGCTCGGTATCTATGGTCTCTCTGAACATCAACGCGAGCGAGCGAGCTGCACGGCCGAACCGAAGATCGCCAACAAGCGCTACCTTCAGTCCATCGAGGCGTCCCAGCTCTTTTCGAATCGTATAGAGATCGAGCAACGCCTGCGTTGGGTGCTCTCCAGGTCCATCACCACCGTTGATAATGGGAACTGGAGAAATGGCTGCCGCACGTTTCGCCGCTCCCTGTTCGTAATGGCGGATCACGATGCAATCGGCGTATCCCGAGACGATGCGGATCGTGTCTTCTACCGTCTCGCCCTTGATTGCCGAAGAGAACTCGCGAGCATTTTCGGTCGAAATGACTTGGCCACCCAGTCGCAACATCGCCGATTCGAACGAGAGGCGAGTTCGCGTTGACGGCTCGTAGAAGAGCGTTGCGAGGATCTTGTCCCGCAGTACTGCGTCGCTTGCATGGACGTGCTGCATGAGGTCCGTTTCGTCGAACAGGTGATCTACCCAGCTACGCTCGAACTCCGAGACTGCGACGATGTGCTTCACGCGAGCTATCTCCCCGGTTGACGATGTGGTTTGAGTAAGAACTTTCGACAGGCCAAGCGGTCACACATGTTTCATCGGAGTATAAAGTGCCGGGAAGGATGTGCATACGACCTCCGGTGATCCGTGATAGGAATCAGATAGCAATGACCGGGGAACTTGCCGATCGAGTACGCATATTCCTGGGTGGGACGACCATGGGACGTATTCGATTCGACGCCAGCCGCGTGTTCCTGATCGAGGCCGGGCACAGCGACACAACAAAACCCACGGAACGCGATGCGCGTCGTTCCTGACCCCGTGCGATCCTCGCAACACATAGCCGCGCATGGTATTCGGTTGTCACTGCCGAACGGGGGGATCGAGTTGGCGTGTCCATGCAACCGAATCCTGCGAGCAGGTCCAGTCATCCATGCACGACGGCAAGACGAATCCTCTCGACGTGATGCGACCGGATTCGTCCTGCCGAGGCGAGGTCCGCCTATGTCACCGTTTGCACTGGCGCATTCGAACGTGTGACACCGGAGAAAGTGGCACTCTCTCTCGTTGAATTCGGTCCATTGTCTAGGGCCTTCGAGCAATGAGGTTTTCGTCTACAACTGATGTTGCTATGTTTGTCAATGAGCGTCAGATATGCACGACGCGCATTCGCAGACAATATAAAGGCGTCGAATCTATCGCTGGGCGTTTGCTAAACCTATAAGCCACCAGCCATCACCGATAACCTCGTGGCTCGTCTCCCGACACATTGGACGTGCCTGTCTAATGATGCCTTCGACAGTCATCACGATTCCGTCGGCACCTGCGAGGCAGGCAGGCAATGCCGAATCATGGAATCAGTGTGCTCTCAGCCTTTCTCTGAGACTTGGACGCGTTCGAGTCTTCGAGAACGATCTTGGCTATATCATTGCCGAGGCGAACGCTGTAATTCGTGCCGCGATCCTCCGGATAGATCTGGGTCGTATTGGCCAGATAGAGGTTTTTCATCGGCGTTCGATGATCCGGGATCATCGAGGAATAATGTAGCGGGATGATCGGCTGCGCGGCTCGCTCACGGAAGACCCAGGAATTTTTTACCCAGGTATCTTCGAACTGCGGATTGACGCGCTTGAGGTAAGGCAGGTACGTCTTGATGATCTCGTCGGATTCCATTGTGAAATAGGGATGATCGGGTTCCATGTATTTGCTGAGATAGACAAATCGACGCCCGCCATATAAGGATGGATCGATGAAATTGGTATGCTCGATGATTCCTGTGAAAGGTAAATCATCATCGGCAACATTGAGCCAGTAGATATCCGTCAGGGGGCGGTCGAGTTCGAGAATCGCGACCACGGCCGCTTCGTATTCGAGCACACTCAGTTTCTTTTGATAATCTGCGGGGAGATCGGGAACCATTCGCTGGAAGATATTGGAAGGCACAGTAGCGATGATGGTATCGAACTGCTCGTCCTCGATCCCGCCTTCGGTAGTCACGGACCACCGCTCGTCAGAATTCTGGCTCAGCTCGGAGATGCCGGCGCGTCGCAGATCGACGCCCGCATTTTCGCATCCAGCGACGAGAGCGTCCACGATTGTCTGGAAACTTCCGCGGAAGTATCCCAATTTCTCCTGGTCGAGCGGCGACCGCCGAGAGGTGGTCCGAAGCCAGATCTTGCCCCAGAACCAGACCATCGCGACTTGGTCGTAGTAGGAGCCAAACTTGGCTCGCAATTGGGCACCTAGTGTTTTGTCGTATGCACGCTTGCCAAGTGCCCGCTCCAGCCAGGCATGAGCCGTGACGTTTTCGTATTTCTTCCAGGACTTGACGCGCTGAAGATATGCGGTGACCAGGCCCACCCGAATACGATCGTGAAACGGAATGCACCCCAGCTTCAGGAGATCGACAGCGCCGTTCAGGGGATAGATCTTTCCATCTGCAAAATACCCCACGTTGGAAGGATGCCACTGGAGATCGTCGCCGACCCCCAGTTCCTCAGCGAGCGCGGCAATCGATGTATCACTCTGAAACAGGTGATGGTAAAAAACCTCGAGACGTGTATCCGCGACTTCGAAGGTCGCCGCTTGTCCTCCAAAGCGTCCCTTCTCCCATACGGTGACACGATGACCCGCCTGCGCCAATCTCAGAGCGGCAGTAAGGCCCGCGAAGCCGCCGCCGATGATTCCGATCTGTCGTGAGCTGTCGGTCTTCAACGATATGTGCCTTCCGATAAAGGAGAGGGAGCCAGACGAGAATTGCGATGTCTATACTGCCGTTCGTTGCTGCGAGCTCTGCTTGCGGCGAAAGATTCGGTTGAACGCATTTTGGATCTCATGGTTTTCCCATGCGACGAGGACTTGACTTGCGTTGAAAATTGAGGAATATGTGCCTGCAACGATGCCGATCATCAACGCGAGAACGAAGTTTCGCGTCGAAGCACCACCGAAAAGATAGAGAGCCAGCAACGTGATTACGACCGTTAGAGAGGTGTTGAGCGAGCGGACGAGCGTCTGCGCGATCGAGTAGTTGACGACATCTTCGAACCGCGTCGAAACCTTGTTCGCCAGATTCTCTCTGATCCGGTCGAACACCACGATAGTGTCATGGACGGAGAAGCCGATAATCGTCAGCAATGCGGTGATGAAGAGCGCGTCTACCTCCACATTGAACAGCCACCCGAGAATCGAAAAGATGCCAAGCACGATCAGGGCGTCGTGCAACATTGCCACGATCGCTGCCGTTGCGTAGAGGAATGGGCTCTGCGTATTGCGAAACGCGTAGGCGATGTAGAGCAGAATGCCGACCGAGGCGGCAACAACTGCGAGCACGGCGCGATTTCGAAGAGAATTGCCTACGGACGCGCCGACAGTGTTCAGGCTCTCACCCGCCGGGTTGAGTTTCCCCAACGATCCCAGAGCTGCCTCCAGTTCGAGCTTCTTGGGGGACCCCTCTCGAATCTCGCTCGTGCGAATCATGTACCGATTCAGATTTGTATCGCCGACTTGCTGCACCTTGACGTCCGAGAATCCGTGGTCATTGATGACCCTGGCGATCGATTCGGTGTCGACCGGATGGTCGAACTGGATCTCCCACGCCGAGCCACCAGTGAAATCGATTCCGAAGTTCAGCCCGAAAAAGATCAGGGAAAGGATGCAGGGCACGAGCAGCGCGCCCGAGATTGTGAACCAGAGATGTCGTTTGCCAGCGAGATGATCCATGTTTGCCTAACTCCAGGATGCCATGACGTGAGGCGCTAATCGCCTGAAACGGCCTGTATTTCCGCGTGATCGAGTCCCAGCCACCAGCCACTTCTTATCATTCCGGACTCGACCATGATGCGAAGAAAGGTTCTGGTGACAGTGATCGCGGTGAACAGGCTTACTGCGACGCCTACGAACAGCGTCAAGGCGAACCCGCTGATGATCGTCGCGCCGGTGAATTGACCGAACCAGTATAGGATTGCGCACGTGATCATCGTGGAGATATTCGAGTCTCGAATCGACGGCCACGCATGGTCGAAGCCGGCTTCGATCGCGTGAGAAAGCGCCTTCCCCGTCCGTAATTCTTCCTTGAGGCGCGCAAAGATCAGCACGTTCGCATCGACCGCCATCCCGATCGAAAGAATGAACCCGGCGATTCCTGGAAGCGTCAACGTCACGGGTATGAGCTTGTAGAGGGAGAACGTCAATGCCGTGTAGATCAACAGTGCGACGACTGACAGTACGCCCGGAATTCGGTAATACAGAATCATGAAGATGCCGACCGCTGCCAGTCCGATGATGCCAGCGATGAAACTGTGGTCGATGGAATCCTGACCGAGGGACGGGCCGACTGTTTGACTGGAAACTACTTCCAGCGGGACGCCAAGCGCACCCGCTTTCAGCTGCAGGGCAAGGTCGTTCGCTTGTGGGGCGGTCATGCCGTCGATTTGGCCCTGGCCGGAAATCGCTCCACGAAGAACGGGCGCGGAGATCACCTGACCGTCGAGCACGAAGCCAATCGTCTGACCGATGTGCTGGCTGGTGTAGTCGTAGAACTTGGACGCAGCATCGCTGTTCAGTTCGAACGCCACAACCCATTGGCCATTCTGGCCGGTGGTTGCATACGCGTCCTTGAGCTGTGAGCCGCTGATGATCGTCTGATAGACGGGTCCATCGGCCGAAGGCGTTGGTGTTTCTGCTGCAACGACGGCGAGATTGTCGAGCGTTCCGCCCGGCGTAGACGCAGGTGTTGCCGCGGGACTTGCGCCCGGAGACGCGGAAGGAGTCGCGGCGGAGGCGGCTCGCTGCTCGGAGAGGGTCGTCTTCACGGGCATCCCGGCAAACAGTTGGGCGCCATTGGGATCGATGATCTCGAGCTGTGCGGTCTGTTGCAGCACCGCCACTGCCTGCTCTGGATTCGCGACCCCTGGGAGTTCGACGACGATCTGGTTCGATCCTCGTGTCTGAATCAGGGGCTCGCTGACGCCGAGTGCGTTGACTCGGCGCTCGAGCGTATCGCGTGTCCCATCCAACGTTCCCTTGTCGACCGAACTGCCTGATGGCGGACGCGCTTCGAGCAGAACCTGAAGGCCGCCCTGGAGGTCGAGGCCCTGACGAATAGGATGGTTTTCCTTGAACCCCCCAATATCGATATCATGACTGGGAAGAATCACCCACGCGGACGCGAGCGTCAGCAGGGTGATGAAGACAAGCATGGGCCAATGGCGAAGACGCACTGAATATGCTCCATGATGCGAGAGTCAGGACGATCGAGAACCCTCAAAAGGTCATTCCTTGCCGCCACCGCAAATCGAATGGGCTGCAAACCATTGAGTATAGGGAGTTGCACGAAGGCAGGTCAATCAAACGCGGGGATCAGTCGGATCCGGGTGTGTGGATTTTGCGTCGATCCCTTCATACAAACGCCTGATTTGAATGTACTCATGAATCGCCGTCGGAACGAGGTACCTTATCGATTTCCCCTCCGAAACGCGTTGACGCAGCGCCGTCGAGGATACCTCGAGCAGCGGCGCCGCGAACCGGACCACTCGTTCTCTCAGGCCGGGCACTTTTGCGTAGATATCATCGCTCACCACTACGCCAGGTCTGGCCGCTACCGCCAGTTTTGTCAGGTGGAGGATGTGATCGTATTGATGCCACGTGCCGAAATCTCGGAGGGAATCCTCTCCGATGATGAAGAAGAGTTCGGCATTCGGGTACTGTCGCCCTACACGTTCGAGCATCAGCGCGGTGAAGGATGGTTCGTCTGGTCGCATGTCGACATCGCTCCACAGGAAGCGGTCGTTGCCACCAATAGCCAGCTTGAGCATGCAGAGTCGATCTTCGATTGGACTGATGTGGCGATACGGTTTGTGCGGAGGTCGCAAGGCGGGAACGAATACGACCTTGAGCAGACCGAGCTCATCACATGCCCGCTCTGCCACCGCAAGGTGCCCTATGTGAATCGGGTCGAAGGTGCCACCGAAAATGCCGATACGAGGTCGAGACACTATGTTCTGATGACCTCCAGCTTGGCGTCCCCCAGGGTATCGATCAGGTGTTGCAACACGGTTTGCTCCGCTTCAGGTGTGGATTCGATAAGCACGGAAAGATTCATGACCAATTCCTCCGGCGTTGATGATCTCACAGTTGGAGTGGGAATCGGGTTTCTTACTCCCACTACTCCCGAAAGACCCTCGCGGATCCGGCGATCGACGTCGACGATGTTTTTGTGGTCGGTAGTAATCAGAAGATCCAGCCGACGGGTTCGGTAATGCGAGCGATTGACGAGGATTTCGGTGAAGATGGTCGCATTCGGAATCATGACGAGAGCGCCCTCGGAATTGCGGATCATCGTTGTCCTGATGTCCACGCCCTGCACTTCGCCCACGACATCCTTGACCTTTATTCTGTCACCTACACGGAATGGTCGCTCGAGCAGGAGAAAGATGCCCGCCACGAAGTTCTTCATGATGTCCTGGAGGGACAGTGTGATTGCCACGGTGCTGGCGCCCAGGATGGTGATGAGCTTGGTGGTATCTGCACCAAGCGACGACAGTGTCCATGACAACCAGATGATCCAGACGACGATGATGGACAGTTTGCCGAAGAGGAGTGCGCCGTTGAATCCGAGCGAACGCTTCGTCATCAGGCGCTCAACAAAACGGCTCACGTATCGGCCGATGAAAAACGCGAAGATGCCAGATCCCATGACCTTGGCAAGGACCGAGAGCAGCCCGAGTAGCCCACTCCCCAGGCTCCGCGAGATGTCTTCAAACGTTTGTGCCATGGAGTTGCTGCTCTCGCTCCTGTCTGTCGTATCGGATCAGCCTGGATAACGATTCCGAGAAGTTCTCGTCAGGTGCTTTCTGTGCCGGTCTGGGACACTTCGAGCGCCATTCGGTCACGAGAATCGGACTTATCCCCTGTTTGGAAGCATTCTACGTGTTGGGTAGTGACTATTGGGCGCACGTACATCTGTTGCAGAGATTCCGGCACGGGGTACACTCGATGCTCGGAGGAGGGCTGCATGACTCAATTCGAAAACCCAAAAAGACGGTCGATTGCTCACGGTCCTACCTTGGGTCCTCCGTATCATGTTGCGATTTCACCAGCTGTCGGTGTCGCCGTTACACCGATCGAAGTCGAACGCCTGCCAGCAGATATCTATCTGGACCGTCTGGAAACTTTGCGTGCTCACTCAGCGTTCGAACACGGTTCGAGGTCAGATCAGTTCAGGGAAGCCTCTTCTGCCATGGGAGCGTATGGGGTGGTCAATGCGTTGCTATTGGTACGGTCCCAACCCTGTCAGAACGTGCGCCCCGACGAAATGCCTTCTTTCCCAAACGGACGACTGAACTCTCCACGGAGACGCTTCAGCACGCCGGGGCGAAGCCGTCCACTCCCATCATCCGTCGTTTGTACTGACCCCTCGGCAGGAACAGAACCTTCCGCGCCGGGTTCACGTCTTGGGTGATCTCGACGACCGCATACGTTGACGCCCAGGTTTCGCAATGGCAGTGCTTGGACAAAAAGCACGCTTCAGCGGTATAGATCTCATTAGCTTGCGACAGCATCCGCTGAACATGACCGGACAACGAGCAAAGTTTTGGAGACGAGTGTTAGGGAAAGTCCGAGACACCGAAGGGACCGATGGGTCGATGGGTTCAAAAATTGTCGGATCGGTCGAGCGATTTGTTCAACATCTCGATCCGTCTGAACGCGCTTGAGCAGGGCAGACCTTCTGGCCAGCAACCAAGGAGCCTAGTTTCTACCTTATGGAATCTCGAAACCATTCGCAAGGCAGCGAATCTCCGGCGCTTCCGGACCTCCCAATGGACATTGCTTCCGAGGGATATTTCCCTGTGCAACGTCCAGCCGGGCGCATCCGTTCCTCTCAGCCGTTGGCCGACGATGCGATAGAGATGATCTCACACGTCCTCGACAGTCCCGTTCCAATGCCTTCGGAGCGAACTTCGAACAAGGAGGTACGACGTCCGCGGGTTCCGGCATCCCGCAACGAGGATGTGGTGATGTCGCTCCGGCAAATGACTGCTCCTGCCGATATCGAAGAGCGGGTGGAGCGGGTCCACGTGCCATTCGTGCTGCCTCCTTTGCGAGAGATGGCCAGTCAGACGGTTCCGTCTGTTGTGATGGCGATAACGCTGGCGGCGATCGCCTTGCTTGGAGATGTTTCGGTCATCGGGATTCCGGTATGGGCATTCGCGCTGACGGTACCGACATTGCTCGTGATTGTGTTCTCAAACAGTGTGTTGCACCCACTTTGGAAGAAGGCATCGGTTATCAATCTGATTGCCGTACTTGCGGTATTTCCCGCGTTGGTCGTACGCCAGAGCGTCACCAAAATCCCGTTCTCCGATTCATCGAACGGAACACTTCTCGCGCCGATGGCGACCACGATGTTTGTGCTCCTGATGCTTGTCGGCGCTGCAATTCTGAGTTCGGTGTTGTGCCGGGAGGACCCTGAATATGCAGGCGTTGTTTTTCTCCCTGCGGCCATGCTGGTGCCGTTTTTCGCGGGAGCCGGCGATATCACCAATCTCCGAACCGCAATGTTGATGTCGGTCGCCATCTTTGTCACGGCTGCTGTGCTGACAGTCGTCACGACGATCGTCCCCTCCCACGTTGCGGTCGCCATCGCCCCTGCCGCGATCATGGTCGAGTTCCTGCTGCTCGCGGCCGTACGCGGATCTGATGTATTTCCATTGGGCGCGGGTACCGCATCCAAAGTGCTCTTCTTTTCCCTGGTGGCATTCACTGTCGCCATGACCATTATTGTGCCGATGTTGGGCTTCTGGTTTCAGCAGGTGATGCTTATCATGCGCTCGAGTCAAAAGCGGTCCATGGGAATAGCCCACGCATCCCACTAGCCGATGTCCTGGTTCGATGACCATCAGGGTCGGCATGGATCGGCCCATGTCCGTCTCTGGTGCGGTGGCAAACAGGATGCGGCATCGAAGAACGTGGTCTGGCTGAGGTATACGGCGGAGAACCCTGGATGATAGTCATCCGGGGTTCTCTGTATTGATATCGCGCTTGACGAGTTTGGCTAGTCGCCGCTTGCCAGATCGTCCTCGGACTCTTCAAGACTATTCAGGCGTGCAACGCTAGCAGGATCCTTTGGTGCTATGATCGTCATCGACACCACTTCCTCCTTCTTGCCGATACGCATGAGCGTCACACCCTGTGTCGTCCGCCCGATGAGCGAAATCTGATCTGCAGCGATCCTGATGGCGATGCCCTTGGTATTCATGAGCATGATTGCGTCATCCGGATGCGCCATGCCAGCAGCCACGATTTTGCCGGTCCGATCAGTCAGGCGCATCGCCTGAATGCCCTTGCCACCTCGGCTTTGAGCTCGATACTGATCCAGCGCGGTCCGCTTGCCAAGACCCTTGGCAGAAACCACGAGCAGGTCCTTGTCCGGGGCAATCACGTCGGAGGCGATTACCTTGTCCCCCAGTTCGAGTCGGATGCCGATGACGCCGGCCGCGGTCCGACCCATCGGCCGAACGTCCTGCTCCGGGAAGCGGATCGCCTGTCCGCCAGTAGTGACAAGAACCATCTCGTCATCACCTTCGGTCATGCGGACCCATGCCAACTCGTCATCTGTGTCGAGACCGATCGCGATCATGCCTGTCGAGCGAACCGATTTGAACTGGTCGAGCGTGACCCGCTTGACACGTCCCAAACGGGTCGTGAAGAAGAGGTATTTCGCGAGCGAGTAATCTCGAACCTTCATCAGGGTCGTGACGGATTCATCAGGTTGCATGTTGATGACATTGACAATCGGAATGCCCTTGGCCGTGCGGCTGGCGTCTGGAAGTTCATGGACCTTGATCTGATAGACCCTGCCCCGATTGGTGAACACCAGCAACCAGTCCATCGTATTGGCGGACAGAATCTCGCTTATCGCGTCTTCATCACGCATCGTCACGCCTGTGACACCGCGTCCACCTCGTCGCTGCAACCGATAGACCTCGTCTGCAATGCGCTTGACGTAGCCCTTGGTCGTTACGGTCACGAGGACGTCGACCTCTGGGATCAGGTCCTCTTCACTCAGAATGCCGGAGACATCCTGGATGCGGGTGCGACGAGCATCTCCGTACTTCTCCTTGAGTTCCTTCAAATCGTTTCGAATGAGATCGAGCACGAGTTGAGGGTCGGCAAGGATCGCTTCGAGGCGCGTGATCTCGAGGAGAAGTTCCTGGAATTCCTGCTCGATCTTCTGTCGTTCCAAAGCGGCCAAACGCGCGAGACGCATGTCCAGAATGGCGTTCGCCTGAAGCTCCGAAAGTGTGAAATCGCTCATGAGGTTCCGGCGGGCGGATTCTGTGGAATCCGATCGACGGATGGTGGCGATCACGGCGTCGATGTTGTCGAGCGCGATCTTGAGACCTTCGAGGATGTGAGCGCGACGCTGTGCACGGTCCAACTCGAACTGCGTGCGTCGTGTGATGACTTCCTGACGGTGATGGAGGTATTCCTGCAAGGCACGCTTGAGCGTCAGAACCCTGGGCTGTGTCCCGCGTTCGATCAGGGCGACCATGTTGACGCCGAATGACTGTTGCAATGCGGTGTGCTTGAACAGGTTGTTCAAGACCTTCATTGGCTGCGCATCGCGCTTGAGCTCGATCACCATCCGCATGCCGGTCCGGTCGGACTCGTCGCGGAGGTTGCTGATGCCGTCCATCTTGCCGTCGCGGACGAGTTCTGCCATGCGCTCCATCAGGAGCGCCTTGTTTACCTGATAGGGCAACTCGCTGACGACAATCTGGTACCGACCAGCACGATCGGACTCTTCCACGAACGCCTTGGCGCGGATGACCACGCGACCACGACCGGTTGCGAATGCCGCTTGCGGTCCCTCTCGACCGAGAATCGTTCCTCCGGTCGGGAAATCCGGTCCAGGAATGACTTCCATCAGTTGTTCGAGCGTTACCTCTGGATTGTCGATCAGGAGATTGATGGCGTCACAGACCTCGCCCAGATTATGGGGAGGAATATTTGTCGCCATGCCAACTGCGATCCCTGAACTCCCATTGATCAGGAGATTTGGAAGACGGGCAGGAAGCACGGTTGGTTGCATCATCGAGGCGTCGTAGTTAGGGTATTCATCGACGGTGTTCTTGTCGATGTCGGCGAGCATCTCGTCTGCTATTGCAGACAATCGTGCCTCGGTGTACCGCATCGCGGCCGCGCTGTCGCCATCGACAGATCCGAAGTTTCCCTGGCCATCTACCAGCGGGTATCGGAGGCTGAAGTCCTGAGCCATGCGTACGAGCGTGTCGTACGCTGCGGTATCGGAATGAGGATGCCAGTTCTTGATCACCTCACCGACGATACCGGCGCTCTTGCGATAACGAGTATTCGAGCGCATTCCCATCTCATGCATGGCGAAGAGCACACGGCGATGGACTGGCTTGAGTCCATCTCGGGCGTCTGGAAGCGCGCGCTGCACGATGACGCTCATCGCATAATCGAGGTATGACTGCCGCATCTCGGATTCGATGCTGGCGATTCTCACGTTTCCTATTTCCATGTATTGGGCTCCTGAAGATTGACAAGTCGGCGTGAGCCTAACCGCCCAATTATACCCGATTTGACGCTGTATTGCCGTGATTTAAGGCGTACGTACATAGTATTTGACGAGCAGTGCCACGATCCTGACAGCGTTCTCGAGTCCGGATCGTGGTTCTGCACAAAGAGAAGACCATGGATAGGGAGAAGACTACGAACCGAGTAGTTTTTTCTTGGCGGCGAGGAACTCGTCATCCGATAGCGCGCCGCTGTCCTTGAGTTTCATCAGGCGCTCCAGCTGGGACGTAATGTCTCCACCTGCTGTTGCGTTGCCTTGGTTCGATTGCGCGTTTCCCGACGAACCTGCAATGGCTCCGGCCATTGCCTGCCCCATTCCGAGACCCGCCCCTAACCCGACACCAGTTGCTGCGGCTTCGCCGGCACCACCGGTGTTCTTTGCGGCGTCACCGATCGCCTGGGCGGTTCGGAACTTGGTGTAGTCGTCGAGATTGCCGAGGACCGACATTCCGGACCGCTCGTCGATTCGGGCCTGCACTTCTTCCGGCGGAGTGATTGCGCTGATTTGGAAACTCGTGAGTTCAAGGCCGATTCGAGCGAAATCGTCGGCAAGTGCTGCCCGCGATCCGTCCGATACTTGCTTCGTCATGCCTTGGATGTCGAGGATCGATGTCTGAACAGCACCCAGGATCTCGTTGAACTCCGCGAGAATGATGCTGCGTAGAAAATCTTCGACGGCAGTGGTGGTATAGGAACCGCGATTTCCGACGAACTGGTTTACCAAGACCTGCGGATCCTTGACTCGAAGGCTGTAGGTGCCAAATGCTCGCAAGCGAACCATTCCGAGTTCGGTATCGCGGTAGACGAGTGGTTGCGCAGATCCCCACTTGAAGTCGGTGAATTCTCGCATCGAAACGAAATAGACCTCGGCGGTGAATGGTGATTTTCCGCCAAAGGGTATGCCGATAAGGGAGGTCAGGAACGGGACATTGTTGGTGGAGATCGTGTGTCGACCCGCACCGAACACGTCGAGCGCCTTTCCGTCTCGGTAGAAGACTGCCTGCTGGCTTTCCCTTACCACCAGTTGGGATCCCAGCCGGAATTCACCAGAACCGCCTTCCGGGATACGGTGGACCAGTTCGTTGGATGCCTCGTTTGGATATTCAATAAGATCGAGCACGGCCATCGGGACTCTCCGTTCTTCGTGAAAACAACCGGCCCCGACGCACGTCGGGGCCGGTTGCCATCTGCATTTCTGACGTTATTGTCGACCATCGCGAATTCGACATTCTGGATCCGGTCGAGTTGCGAGCCTACCAACGACTCGCAACTCGACCGGATCGCTACGAAGAACGACATGTCATCTCGTGGCGTCCCAAGCGGAGCCACCTTCCAGCTTCCGGCTTCCAGCGCTGCCGGTTACCGGCCGTTAATTCCCGGAATCGATCTTGGTCACCTGATAGGTGGACGACGCTGCCTTGCTGGAATCGGAATCGTCGGATTCACTTTCGGCAGCAAGAGACCCGGCAACCTGGCCCGATCCACCCTTGAGGGCTTCGAGTTCCTTCTCGATGTCCACATCGTAGTCGAGGTCACGGAACTGGGCGTCGAGAGAGGTGTCCTCGAGCTCATTGAACGCGGCGGCCTGGGATTCGTTGCTACGGATCTTGCGCTCCATGCGATCGAGTTCCGACGACGCATCGAGTGGTGAAAGGGATTGAACCGCTTGTGACGCCTGCTTGGTGATCTCCATCGAAACCTTCGCGCGCTTCTGGCGGGCGATCAGCGCGTCTCGCTGGCTTGACGTCGACTGGTACTTGGACTCGAGCATCTGCAACTGCTGCTTCAGCTTGGTGACCGTTGTCTCTTGGATATCAAGCTGCTGCTGGTAGACGCTCCCATTCTGATCAGCGTCTTTCTTGCGCTTCAGTGCCTCACGAGCAAGATCGTCCTTGCCCGCAGCGACTGCGCGCTTGGCCTTCTCCGCCCATTCTGAAGAGAGCTCAGTGCTCTCCTTGACTTCGGCTTCGAGTTCTTTCTCTTGAGCGATCATCTGTGCGACCTGATTTCTGGCCGTCACGGCATTGGTCTGCATGTCTCGAAGAATCTGATCCAGCATTTTTTCCGGATCTTCGGCCTGATCGAGGAGATCATTGATGTTCGCGCGGACAAGATTCGAGATGCGATCCAGAATTGCCATGGGATGTGCTTCCTTCTACTTTGTTCCAGAACCGTAGATCTCGACATCGAGATCGTGGACGAGCGTTCCTGAAAAACTGCGCTGATTGCCACCAATTGTAAGCAGAAAAACAACGGTATCGCTACTCCCGCTGGAGGCGACTGAATAATCGGCGGAAACCCGATCCTGATTGCCGCGATTGCTGACAACGGTTGCAATCGCTGATCGCATTGGCTGCTCGAACGACGCGCTTCCACTGCCTGTCTCTTTGAGACGGGCAGATGGGACTTCCGGTGACGAAGCGCCCACGAACCAGATCGAGTTCTCGCCATCGGTATCGCCCACTCGAATCAGGTTGATCGAGAGCTCGCCGTCCTTGAGCGTTACCGTCGCTGTAGCCTGAAAGTCATCGCCAAGAACGGAGAATGCGTCACCCATCGCAACTTGAAGGAGAGGGCTGGGAGTCGGAGGTTCTGTTGTATCGAGCAGATCGAGGACGGCTTTCTCGCGGGTCGGCTGCGCGGATTCGATGACCGTACCCCGTGCATCGAATAGCGTCGAGATGGCGTCGATCTCGGAGGAAATCGATGTCACGGCACTTGTCGAGGAAATCGATGAGCCGGAATTGGATGCGAGTTTACTCACCCGCTTTTGGATCGATTGGTCGAACTTGCGCAATTGATCCAGAGCCGGCCCATCGATCGGACGATCGCTGAAGAGTCCGGCGTAGCCGTATGACGCAGTTCGGATTCTGTCCGAAAGCAGTCTGGTTTTGGAAACCACATTCTCAACGGCAGATACGGTCGAAAAATCACGTTTGGCAACGTTTTCGGCATTGAAGGTCGTGAGACGATCGACGATCTGCGTCATCTGACCGGCAGTTGCCGTTCGCAACCGTTTGTCCTCGTCTCGCCGGCTTTCCTTGTCCTGATATCCGTTATAACCCGGGATGCGTTGCAGCAGATTTGTGACGCGTTCCGTCATGTCAACTCCTTGCCATTTTATTCGACGCATGGACTAGAGGAAGATTTCTGCTCCGCAATACGGACATTTTATCAGACCTTTCCCCGCCAGCTCGAGTTGACCGCCACAATTAGGACATGTTTGTCGGGCTGAAAGCTCTTTCGCTTCTACAGAATATAGCATCCCCTTATCCCAATCGACATAACCGGAGAACAGCCCGCGTCCTACCAGTTGGTGAAGATCTTGCTGAACCTTGTCAGTGCTCGACTTGAGTTCGAGCACGAGATCCGAAATGGCAACCTGTCCCCGCGTCTTGACGATATCGATCAGCGCGCGTTGCTCTCTGATGTTCGCCATGTCCTTGGCCTCCGCATTACCCTTGACCAACATGAAGATTCCACCCCCCACAAGCGGGAGAACGATCACGCCGAACAGAAGCACGAAACCGAGCGCAGCCCCACTGCCTCGAAGGTTTCCCTCTCGTACCCCGAAGAGAATCCAGGCGGTAATCGCGGCGCCAATGACCGCACCCACAGCGATCAGAATGAATCCAACTGTTCGACCTGATGACGTCAAGAGAGTTCTCCCTGAGCAGTGCTTGCCGCTCCAAACGAGGCGAAGTTCCGTGTCAAGACATGACGATCGTGCATTTGATTTCCACACAGGCTCGCGCGACGCGGGATGAAAAGCGGTTTGGTCAGAGTCACGGTCGAACGAGCAAACCGACAGTTAGTATGCGGGTTTCCTCGGGACGACATCATCGACCGCGACGATTGCCGGATCCCTATCCCGGAATTACAGATCCGGCGTCATCGCGAACATGAATTCGCCCTTGCAGGCCACGACACCGTTCACGGTGGCGATCCCGGTTCCCGTTCCGATATTGCGACGCAACTTGCCAAGTTCCACTTCCAGGCGCAATGTGTCGCCTGGCTTTACCTGGCGCTTGAATCGCACGTTGTCGATTCCGGCGAATAGGGCGATCTGTTCGAGATACTCGTCGAGACTCAGAATAGTGACGGCACCTACCTGAGCGATCGCTTCGACGATCAGCACTCCTGGCATCACCGGGTAATCAGGGAAGTGTCCCTGAAAAAAGGGCTCGTTGGCCGTGACATTCTTGATACCGACGGCACGTTTGCCAGGTTCGAGTTCGAGAATCTGGTCAACGAGCAGGAACGGATAGCGATGGGGAATAATGCGCCGGATCGCCACGGAATCTAACGGCAGTTCCAATGTCATGATTGTCCTCCGGACAGGCAGAAAGGAAATCAGGTGATTGTGAGTGATTCGGGACTAACATGTCTTCCTAAAGCTGCCCCGCGTATGGAGAAGAGCATACCAATGTTTCGGCGAAGGAGACGTGAGGCATGAGTGAACGACCGAACAAGCCGCGGTCCGTGGCCGTTCTTGGCGGTGGCGCCTGGGGAACGACCGTTGCCCTGGTCGCCATGCGAGCCGGATGTGTAGTAACACTGTACGTTCGGGATGAGACCATAGCGGCAACCATGAGAGAATGCCGGTTCCATCCGCACTCACTCGAAGGAGTCCGTCTGCCCGAGACGTTGGAGATTACCGCTCATCTCGATGAAGCGTTAGACTGCGTCGGAACGGCCGTGCTGGCCGTTCCGACGCAGGCCATGCGGGCGTTCGCTTCGCAGCATCAGCGCCTCTTCGGCGAGAGGACGCTGGTCTCGGCAGCGAAAGGTCTGGAACTCGGTACGCTCGAGCGGCCTTCCGAAATACTCGTCGATGTACTCGGGCAGGGGGCCACGGATCGTATAGCCGTCTTGTCGGGTCCCAACCTCGCCGCCGAGATAGCGATCGGGAAGCCCGCCGCCTCGGTCGTTGCATCGTCGAACTCAAGAACTGCACGTGACGTGCAGCATCTCCTGCAATCCTCCACATTTCGTACCTATGTCAGTGCAGATGTGATCGGGGTCGAACTCGGCGGAGCTCTGAAAAACATCATTGCGATCGGTGCTGGAATCGCGGACGGCCTGGACGTGGGGGCCAACGCCAAGGCCTCGCTCCTGACCCGCGGTATTGCCGAAATCACACGTTTGGGAGTCGCAAGCGGAGCGGAGGCCTCGACGTTTGGCGGTCTTTCGGGCATGGGCGACCTGATGGCAACATGCTACAGCGCACTCTCCCGGAATTATCGCGTTGGAGTCGGCGTCGCGGCGGGACGTACGCTCGTCGAAATTCTTGATGAACAGAAGGAAACTGCTGAAGGTATTACGACGATTCAAGCAGCGCTCGAATTGGCGAAACTGCTGCAGGTCCACCTTCCCATCGCGGAGCAGCTCGCTCACGTACTCTTCGAAAACGGTTCGCCGAGAAAGGCGATCAACGATCTCATGACACGCCGGGCGACGGACGAGTAGCGATCGATGCCTACTCGGCGTCGCGATCGATCAGTTGTTCGCGTCCTGGACCAACCCCAACGAAACGAACTCGTGAGTCCAGGATGGTCTCCAGCTCGAACAGATATCCTTTGAGCGTGCTCGGAAGCTCCGCGAAGGTGCGCATCTCTGTCGTCTCGGTTTGCCAACCTGGGAGGGTCGTCCAGTTGGGACGGGCATCGACCAGATCATCAACCAGTGCGGGCAGGTGAGACTGTGGCTTGCCTCCGATATTGTACGACGCGCAATACCGGATCTCCTCGAACACATCCAGGACGTCGATGAGCGTTACCGCCACATCCGTCACACCGTTGAGGCGACTCGTGTGTCGAGCGGCGACAGCATCGAACCACCCGGTTCTCCTGGGACGACCTGTCGTGGTTCCATACTCCTTGCCACGCTCACGAATCAGTTGACCTGTATCGTCGTGCAACTCGGCAGGCATCGGGCCGCCGCCAACGCGCGTGCTGTATGCCTTGTAGACTGCCACCACTCGCTCGACCTGGTTGGGCGCGATTCCTGCTCCTTGGCAAGCGCCAGCTGCGGTTGGAGACGAGGACGTGACATACGGATACGATCCGTAGTCGATGTCCAGCATCGCTCCCTGAGCACATTCGATAAGGATCGACTTGTCAGCGACCAGAGAATCCTGGACAAGGACTTCTGTCGCGGTGACAAAGGGGCGCAGTTCGTCGGCCCAGCCAATCAGCGATTGATAGATCTCGTTGAAATTGAGTTCGGGTTCTCCGTAGAGCTTCGACAGCTGCTGATTCTTGCTGTCGAGTTCGATCGAAAGCTTGCGGCGCAGGATGTCGGGTCGCATCAAGTCGCAGATGCGCAGACCGTGGCGAGCGACCTTGTCTGAATAAGCTGGTCCATTGCCCCGAAGCGTTGTTCCGATCTCGTCCTGCTCGCGTCGCGTCTCTTCGAGCCGGTCCAGTTCCGGGTGATAGGGGAGGACGAGGTGCGCTCGATCCGAGATCCGCAGGTTCGAGACGTCGATACCCCGGTTACGGAGCCCGGCAAGCTCGCTGATAAGCGTTCCCGGTTCGATCACAACCCCCGCACCGATAACGCAGATGCAGGCCGGATTCAGGATTCCAGAGGGTACGAGGTGGAGTTTGAAGACACCTTGAGATGTCTTAACGGTGTGACCGGCGTTACTGCCACCGTTTGCCCGGACGACCATCTGCGCGGTTCCGGCCAATGCATCTGTCAGCTTGCCCTTGCCTTCGTCTCCCCACTGGCCGCCAAGAATGATCGTCGCTGGCATCTGTACGTGCTTCTCCAGATTCGTATCGTTTGAGGACAAGATTGCGCGACGTGAGCTGGACATGGAAATGGCCGGGAACATTCCGGCCGATGTCAACGTGCTATCGCCTTATTGTCGCAGATTCTTGAGCCGCGTGAAGATTTCCCGCTCCTGTTCGGTCAGCTGTTGCGGGATATCGACCCTGATTTCCACGAGGATGTCCCCCACTTTTCCATCCTTCGGGTTCAGTGGAGGAAGTCCCTTTCCTCGCAGACGAAATATCCGTCCATTCTGGGTTCCTTCTGGAACCGTCATCGCCACGCGACCTTCAAGCGTCGGCACAACGATCTCGCCACCGAGTACCGCAGTGGAGATCGGTACCGTGAGCGTATGCCGGAGGTCGTTTCCCAACCGCTCGAATGTTGGATCTGCAGGTACCTCGATGATCAGGAAGACGTCCCCGTTCGTACCGCCGCCGATTCCAGGGGCCCCCTGCGAAGCGATTTTCACGCGCGATCCGGTTCGGACTCCTTTGGGAATGCTCACCTCCAGGGTTTTTTGCGTGCGCATCTGTCCGGTTCCGTCACAGCGAGGACACATTGCTCCTCTCGCGAGGCCGGTTCCTTTGCACAGCGTGCAGGTCGTTGGCATCTGCAACTGGAGATTGCGGATCGTTCCTGTTGCAGCTTCTCGTAGCGAGATTTCGACTGCCACGTCCGTATCCTCACCTCGCTGAGGAGTGTCCCTGCGAGGTCGCTGGCTGCTCGACGATGTGCGAGATCCACCGTTCTGACTGCCGAACAGCATGTTGAAGAAGTCCGAAAAGCGCCTGCCGCTGGGGGGTGTTTCGGTATACGTCCATGAGTCGCCGTTCTGGGACGCTGTCCCGGAGAACCAGGTCTCGAAATCGTCGGGAGGTGCCTTGGCGCGAGGTGGAGGTTGTCCTCTCGAAGGACGATCGGAATTTACGCCGGCATCGCGATAGCGCTGCCAGTTCTCTCCAAAGCGATCGTAAAGTGCACGTTTCGAAGGATCGGAAAGGACCTCGTACGCCTCGTTGACGTCCTTGAAGCGATCCTCGGCGCCCGGGTCATCCCTGTTGACGTCTGGATGAAACTTCCTGGCCTTGTCCCGGAAGGCACGCTTGATCTCGGCGTCGTCGGCCTTGGATCCGACTCCCAGCACTCGATAGTAATCCTTGAAATCTATTGGCATCGGACACCCCCAGAACACCTCTCCGGGAACAGATCGGTCGCTGTAACACCATTCGGACCAATCATGCCGATCGGGCTGGACCCATCAGGCCACCGAGGCGAACTTCTCCGCTTCGAAACCTGACATATGTCCAGTAGATGATCCATCCGCAGAGAGGCAGGATCACAAGGGCGGCATATGGAACGAGAAGGGATACGACAGTACAGACGATGACGAGGAAGTCTTCGGCCATGCTCACGATTGGGTTGCCGACACCGCGAGTTGCCTTCGTGACCAGAGGCCGATTGACGAACTTGAACCAGTGAACGGCTCCGGCCGAGATCAAACCCAGAATCGAACTGACGACGATGTTGATGCGATCGTTCTGGCTGCATACCGCCATCATGATGAACGCCCCTGACGCAGGTCGAAAGACCGAGTGAAGGAGGTCGTTGGCATGATCGATTCGAGGGATTTTATCGGCAATGAGTTCTATCGGAAGAACGACAAGCAGAACGACAAGTCCCCAGCCTGAGGAGATCAGGCTATAGGGATGCTGGAGCGCGACAGCGCCAGTAAATCGATCGACGAGCGCGAGAATGAGCAGGGGAAGCGTTGCGTTGAGACCAGCGGGAGCTGCGGACCCAATTCCCGATAGAAGGAGAGCAATCAAAAAAACACCTCGGGTTACCGATCAGCGACGGATCTTCAAGCGATCATCACAATCGTTGGAGTATACGTCGTGCTCGGAACCCGAGGTGGAAGAGTCCGAAGATCGCACCTTGGCCCTAAACGATGGAACGCACAACCGTCACAAGCTTGCCCATGATAGCGACATTGGCTGATGCTGTATAGATCGGGTCCATCGTCACATTTGCTGGTTGCAGTCGAACACGGTCGCCTTCGAGATAGAACTTCTTGAGGGTCGTTTCCTTCTCGTCTTCGAGCCAGACTGCTACCGTTTCGCCGTTTTCGCACGTCTCCTGCTGACGCAGAATGACGATGTCACCGTCGTTGATCAACGCATCGACCATGGAATGCCCCTTGACGCGCAGTGCAAACAGATTGCGACCTGCGTCTGGAGCAAGCTCGGGGCTAAGTTCGATCACGTCGACCGAAGCCGAATCTTCCAACTGTCCGGGAACCGGAATTGGGAGACCTGCAGCAATGTTACCCAAAACGGGGATCGATATAACCCCACGCCGGTAAGGAACCCGACCGACGAGCTCGATGCCGCGTGAGATATTACGATTCCGGCGGATGACGTTCCGCTCTTCCAGAACCTTGAGGTTGTAGTCAACAACGCTCGTGGACGAAATGTCCAGTTCTCGCTGGATGTCCCGGATCGTCGGTGGATAATCGTTTGCATCGAGAAATGACCCGATGAATTCGAGGATGGATTGCTGGCGGCGTGATAATTCCTTCATCTCGGAGTCCTCTGTGTGGCGGGGCTGCGGCGGCGTGCGGGCGTTCGCTCCGGGTATGATTACTTGTGTGATTATAAGGTCGAACAATTGTTCGTGTCAATGCTTGCCGTTCGCTGAATACGTTCCAGTCGTGCGGACCATACGATCTCAATGGCCATCGTCCGTTTCTGACACGTATGTAGATGGAAGAGTTCTGTGTCACTTGAATACGTCGTCGAAAAACTGGAGTTCGGAGAGATCCAACGTCGTCTCTCTACGCATTGTCAATTCAGCCTTGCCGCAACGCGTGCGCAAGAGATCGGACCCAGCGGCGACCGACGTATCGTTCGTTACCTGCTTGATGTGACGACGGAGGCAGTCGAGCTTGTCAACGGCTTTCCCGAGCTGACGGTTGGTGGGGCTCGGGATATTCGTGAACAGTTGGACAAGGCCGCAAAGGGTGGTCGGCTCATGCCCGACGAATTCCTGCGGATTATGGACAGCATCAAGTCGGGTCGTGATCTTCGCCAGTTCTTTATCCGACTGCCTGAATCGAGAGAGCGCTTTCCGAACATCTCCGAGTTTGCCGAGAGTATCGATAACTTCTCGCCCCTGGAGACCGATCTTGGCCGTTCGATCGGACCTCGCGGAGACGTTCTCGACGCCGCCAGCCCGGAGCTCGGTCGTATCCGTCGTGCCGTCCGAGTAGCCCACAGCCGTCTGATGGATCGACTGAAAAGTTTTCTGGCAGGAGGTCGCTATAGCTCTGCGCTGCAGGAAAACATCATCACGATCCGGGATGGGCGGTACGTTCTGCCCGTTCGATCGGATGCTCGGGGTGTCGTCCGCGGCATCGTACATGACACCTCGTCGAGCGGTCAGACGCTCTTCATGGAGCCTTTCGATGTGGTTGAACTCAACAACCGCTGGCGGGAGGAGCAATTGGCTGAGCAACATGAGGTCGAGAGAATTCTTGACGTACTCAGTCAAAAAGTCGGTGCGGATGAACCTGGCCTGAACCGCATGATCGAGGCGATCGCCGCGATCGATCTGGCGATGGCCAAGGCTCGCCTTGCAGCGGCGATGCTCGCTGTCAGGCCAGAACTCCACGAACCAGCTGTGGGCGCCGGGCGTCAGGACGTTCCGGGTCACCCGACCCATTTCATTCGTCTCATCAACGCACGACACCCGCTTCTCGATCAGGAGAAAGTGGTTCCGACCTCGATCGAGATCGGAGAGCAGTTCCGCGTTCTCCTCATCACCGGACCAAATACCGGCGGCAAAACCGTGGCGCTGAAGACGGTTGGCCTCCTCACCCTCATGGCGCAGACAGGGCTCTTTCTGCCAGTCGACGAAGGTTCGGTTGTCAGCGTCTTTCCCGCCGTATTCGTCGATATCGGAGATGAACAGAGTATCGAGCAGAGTCTCTCGACCTTCTCGTCCCATATCCGAAATATCATTCGAATGTTGCGCGGAGTGGGCTCGGACAGCCTTGTCTTGCTGGACGAAGTAGGTGCTGGTACAGATCCTGTAGAAGGGTCCGCGCTGGCCCGGGCGCTGATGTCGGCTCTCCTCCGAAAGAAGGCGATGGTGATCGCCACCACCCATTACTCGGAGGTAAAGGCTTACGCCTATGCCACGAGAGGGGTCGAAAACGCGAGCGTCGAATTCGACGTGCAAACCCTCTCGCCAACCTATCGGCTCACGATTGGCGTTCCCGGTCGTTCGAATGCTCTCGCGATCGCCACACGCCTGGGCATGCCGCGAGATATCGTGGCCGAGGCCGAGGGCTATCTGGATCCTGGGGAGGGCCGAACCGAAGAACTGATCGACGACATTCGCGAACGCCGGGACGAAATCAGCCGCGAACTCGAACGGACGCGCATCGCGGAGGAGGAAGCTCGCTTGCTGCGCCGTCGTGCTGCGCAATCACTTCGTGAAGCTGAAGAAATTCGGCGCGATGCGCGCGACACGGCGGTGGCGGAGGTAGAGGCGGAGATCGCGGCGATTCGCACGTCACTGCGCGAAACCGAGCGAGCGCGCCTTGTTTCTCCCAGGAGTGCTGCTCCCGCTCCTGCCAGCGCCAACCAAACGTTGCGGGACGTGGAGCAACAGCTTCGCTCGGTTGAAAAGAAGACTTCTCGGCCCTCCACTCCCATTCCACAACCGCGGCTTCAAGCTCCGCGAGCACTTCGGAAGGGCGATCGGGCCCGCATCATCTCGCTCGATCAGGAGGGCGATGTTCTTTCGGTCGATGTTGGTAGTGCCCAGATTCAGATGGGATCGCTCAAGATCAGGCAGCCGCTCTCGAATCTAGAACGGGTCGGACGATCCCGGGATGATCGTGAGGAGGACCGCGCGCGCGTCTTCCTTCCCGAGCAGGAATCGGTTCCCTTCGAAATCGACTTGCGCGGGCGCCGTGCCGAGGAAATCTCACCCCTCGTGGAGCGATATGTCCAGGACGCCTATTTGATGGGGCTGCCCTTCGTCCGGATTATCCACGGCAAGGGAACTGGCGCTCTGCGGCAGGTGGTCCGCGAGGAACTTCGCCGCAGCCCTGTCGTGGCGCGGAGCGAGTCGGCTGGCTCGACCGAAGGAGGTGAGGGCGCGACCGTCGCTCACCTCCGGCAAGCTTAGTCGGCGACGGATGCCAGGTGCAGCGACTGTACGCGCTCGACCTCACTCAGCACGAGATCGAGCGCGTCCTGCCACGGCATCTTCAGATCGAGCAATCGGATTCGAAGCGAATTGGTCGTGATCTTGATCGAATCTCCTAGTACCCGAGTCAGGCGTCGCTTGTCCAGTGGTTCGGTCAGGATCGGTCGCACAACGATTTCTCGCTCCCGTTCGACGACCGAGTCGATCCCGAGCGCGAGCGAGCGAATGCGGAGTCGAATCAGCGCCAGCAGGTGTTCGATCTCCTCCGGATATTCCCCGAACCTGTCCTTGAGTTCTTCTGCGAAATCGTCGACCGCATCCAGGGTCGTGACCGCCGCAATCTGTCGGTAGAGTCCCAAGCGCAGCTCGGCGTCCGGCGCGTAGCTCTCTGGAATGAGGGCGGTCATCGGCAGGTCGAGGGTAACGGGACCCTCTTCGAGCGCGGGCGATCCGGCTCGAACCTCCTCGATCGCCTGCCTCAGCAATCTCATATACAGATCGTAGCCCACCGTCGCAATGTGACCGCTTTGCTCGCCACCAAGGATGTTGCCTGCGCCCCGGATTTCGAGGTCGCGCATGGCTACCCGTAAACCGGCCCCGAGTTCCGTCGCTTCCTGGATCGTTTCCAGTCGTTCCTGCGCTTCTTCACGAATCGTCTTGTTGGACTGATAAAGGAGATAGGCGTAGGCGCGGTGGTTGCTGCGCCCGACTCGCCCTCGCAGTTGGTAGAGCTGGGTGAGACCAAGTGCGTCGGCATTGTCGATGATGATCGTGTTGACGTTGGGAATGTCGACGCCGGATTCGATGATCGTGGTAGAGACGAGGACATCGAACTCACGACGGATGAACCCGAGCATCACTTCCTCGAGAACATGCTCGTCCATCTGTCCATGCCCTACGCCGAAGCGTGCTTCCGGCACGAGCTTGCGCAGCCTGTTTGCCAGTCGATCGATGTCGTGCACCCTGTTATGGACAACGTAGATCTGGCCCCCGCGTTCGATCTCCCGCAGGATGATTTCCCGGGCAAGGCGATCGGTAAAAGGTGTCACGAAGGTCCGGATCGGCAGACGCTCGCGCGGTGCCGTCTCGATCATACTGATGTCACGCAGACCCGACATCGAGAGATTGAGCGTTCGTGGTATCGGTGTGGCAGACATCGAAAGAACGTCGACCTCAGTCCGCCGCTGCTTCAGGAATTCCTTCTGACGGACCCCGAATCGTTGCTCTTCATCGACGATGACGAGCCCGATGTCCTTGAATACGACATCCTTCTGAACCAGACGGTGAGTACCGATCACGATATCTACCGTACCCTTGCGGAGACCTTCGAGAATATCGTCCTGCTGCTTTTTGGAGCGCAATCGGGAAAGCATCTCGATCCGAACGGGAAACGACCCGAGACGCTCCCGGAATGTGTTGAAATGCTGGAGGGCGAGAACGGTGGTTGGTACGAGGATGGCCACCTGTTTGCCACCGTTGACGGCCTTGAACGCTGCCCGAATCGCGACTTCGGTCTTTCCGAAACCAACGTCACCGCATACGAGTCTGTCCATGGGGCGAATCGACTCCATGTCGGCTTTCACCGCGTCGATCGCTTTCGCCTGATCGACGGTTTCTTCGTACGGGAACGATTCACCGAGTTCGAAGTCCCATTTGCTGTCGGGTGGAAATTGAAACCCGCGACCCGCTTCACGATAGGCATAGAGCTGGATCAGTTCGAACGCCATCTCGCGCACGGCACGGCGGACTCGCCGTTTTGTCTTGATCCATTCACCAGACCCGAGTTTATTCAGGGATGGTGAAACACCACCAGTGCCGTAACGTGAGACCCTGTCGCTTTGGTCGACCGGAACATAGAGCTTGTCTCCCTTCTCGTATTCGAGCAGAAGATATTCCCGCTCCACGCCCGCCGTGGTCATCCTCACCAGTCCTGTGAATTTGGACACCCCATGATCGACATGAACAACGAACTCGCCCGGCTCCAGACTCTGTGCGAATGACCGGCTCTCGGTGGCAGTGCGACGACCCGCCCGTCTCGGCTGCTTGCGGAAGCCGAAAATCTCGAAATCGGTCCAGACCGCGGTCTTGCCGTCGTTCCATGACCAGCCGGACGTGAGGTCGGAGGAGCGAATCTCGACCGATCCCGGAACCAGGGGTAACGAATCGCCGATCTGCTCCAGCTTGTCTCGGCGGAGTCGGATCTTCCCCTCTCCCAGCAAATCGGTCAGGCGATCGACCTGATCGGTGGCGATCGAGATCGTCCACCCAGCGTCGATTCGCTCCTGAAGATCACTGGCCATGGTGTCGATTCGGCCGGCGAAATGCGGTGGCTCGGTGAGCGCCACGGCCGACGCCGAATCGTTCTCGCCTTCGACACTGCCAAAACTCAACGACGTTCGATTGAACAGATGCTTCCTGAGGTCGTCGGTCCCAAGAAAGGGATTGACCAGTTTTGGTGGCAGTTCGCCGCTTTCCAGAAAGGTCGTTGCTAATTCGTAGGCATGATGTTCTCGTTGCGTCGCTGCGAGAAGGATGGCGTCGGGCTGGTCGAGTACAAGGAACGTGTTGTCTGGAAAATAATCCAGTGCGGTAGTTTTCTCGGGCACGAGGTACCCCGCGAGCACGTCGAGCGAGGCTGGAACAGTGCCGACCTCGAGTTGGACCATCATTCGCGACCATTCATCGGCTACTTCTGGGCGAAGCGAGGTTGTCTTGAGCTGCCTGATAGTGTTCGCGATCTGCTTGAGCCGCCAGATAGGGAGCTCGAGCGGCGGCAGAAGCAACAGCTTCTTCAGGCGAGCGATGGACCGCTGGTTGTGAGGGTCGAAGTGCCGGATGCTGTCGATCTCGTCACCGAAGAAGTCAACTCTGATCGGTTGTTCGGAACCGGGGGGGAAGAGGTCGACGATCCCTCCACGCCGGGCGATCGTACCGGGCTCCTGTACCAGCGGATTTACCTGATATCCAACGTCGAGCGCCCACGCCAGTAGATCGTCGATCTGCATGCGACCTCCCGCCTGCAACGTCACGGAATGCGCCACCATTTCTGCCCGGGGCGTCACGAACTGCATGAGGCCGCTGACGGGAGTGACCCAGACTCGAGTTTCTTCGCTTTGCCGCCGCAGGAGCGCGAGTTGCTGCACTCGACGCACGCTGGCATCCATGTCGAGCGGAAGTTGCTCGAACGGCATCGCATCGGTCGCAGGCCATAGAGCAACCTCGGATCCGGCTGGCAGATACTCCGCGATCGCTGACGCGAGGTGTTCTGCTCGGTCTCGCCTCGAAGTCACCACGACCGTTGGCTGCTTGAGTTCGAGCGCAGCCGCCGCGATCAGGGGAGCCTTCGCTGCATCCGCCAGGTCATCCATGGCCTGACTCGTGCCCGCTCTCAAGCCAGTGATCGCTTTCTCCAGCGGCGAGTAGGTGTTCAGATGAGAAAGCATGTGTACGAGAGTCACGGTATGGATGCCTCGCAAGAAGAATTCGAAAAGCTGTCGGACCGACGGGAGCACGCAAAGTACCGGCGCAACCCATCAGGCCGCCCGTTCATACCGTCACGAGCCAATTCTACACGCGCTTCAGAGAAGGTGCGAAAATGAATGAGAGCTCGATCGCAAGCTGGCGGGAGCGGTCGAAAGGCGACCGCCCGTCAGGGAAAACAGGAATAAAACGGATGACTGACGTTGCACATCAGAAGCTTTCAAACTTGCGTTCCACACTTCAATCGATGGGATCGGTGGTAGTCGCGTTTTCCGGTGGAGTCGATAGCACGCTGCTCTTGAAGGTTGCCCATGACGAACTTGGAAAGCGCTGCGTCGCGGCGAGTGGTCTGTCCGAGACGTATGCACCGGAAGAGATGCAGGAAGCGCGCCAACTCGCCGACGAGATCGGGGCCGAGTATGTTGTCATGCAGACCATGGAGCTCACAGATCCGCGATACGCCGACAATACGCATCAGCGTTGCTTCTTCTGCAAGCATGAGCTCTATGACAAATTGACCGATCTCGCGACCCGTCGAAATCTCGCCATGGTGGTCGATGGGTCGAACGCGGATGATCTCGATGACTTTCGACCCGGACTGCGAGCTGCCCGCGACCTCGGCGTGCGATCTCCTTTGCAAGAGGTTGGGCTGACGAAGTCGGAGATCCGCGAGTTATCTGCGGAGTTCGGATTGAGGACGGCGGACAAGCCGGCGGTGGCATGCCTCTCATCGCGTTTCACCTATGGGGATCCGATCACGACTGAGAAGCTGCAGCGCGTCTCGCGAGCCGAGTCAGGGGTGAGAGCGCTCGGATTTCGAGGATTCCGATTGCGCCATCACGATCAGGTCGCGCGCCTGGAATTCCTCGAGCGGGATATCGACCGGGCCTTCTCGCTACGACTGGAAATAACTCGCGCGGTCAAGGCTGCAGGCTACGGATTTGTTGCCATCGATCTTGAAGGGTACAAGGCCGGGAACATGAACCAGGGACTCTCGCCAAAATTGCTGGTGGCTCCCGGCTTTCGACTCAACCCGGTCGAGGACTGATCGGGATGGGCATCCAGCTCCATCCCGATCCCGCAATGTTCAGAGCTGCTTCTCGACCGCATCGATCTGAGCGCGCTGGAGTTTGCCGCTGAAGTCGATATACACGCTCTGCCACTCGGTATAGAACTCGATCGCGGCGGTGCCTGCCTCGCGGTGCCCGTTCCCGGTCGCTTTGGTGCCACCGAACGGGAGATGGATCTCGGCGCCGGTTGTCCCTGCATTGACGTAGAGTATGCCAGTGTTGATATCTCTCATCGCGCGAAACGCATTGTTGACGTCCTGGGAAAAGATGGACGCGGACAGTCCGTAATCGACGCTGTTGGCGATATCGATCGCTTCGTCGAGCGAGTCGACCGGGATCAACGAAAGAACAGGGCCAAAGATTTCTTCGTTCGCGATCCGCATGGACCGCGTGACATTGTCGAAGATCGTGGGTTCATGGAAGAAACCGTTGGCGAGATCGCCGTCGGATTTGATGCTCCCGCCAGCGATGAGCGTCGCACCCTCGTCCTGACCGATCTGAACGTAACTGTGCACGGTGTCCAGTTGCCCTTGACTGACGACCGGTCCGACATCGACGGACTCGTCGATACCGTCCCCAAGGGTCATCGCCTTGGCTCGGGCGGCGAGCTTGGACGCGAGTTCATTCTGGACAGCTCGATGAACGATCACTCGACTTGTGGCGGTGCATCGCTGACCGGATGTCCCGAATGCACCCCACAGAATGCCCTCCACCGCCAGGTCGACGTTTGCATCGTCCATCACGATGACCGCGTTTTTGCCGCCCATCTCGAGCGTCAGACGCTTGTTGTGTTCGGCGGCAGCAAGCGCGACCGACTTGCCGGTTTCGGTCGAACCCGTGAAGGAAATCACCGGGACGTCCGGGTGGTTGAGCAGCGGCTCGCCCACTGCCGTCCCCGATCCAAGCACGACGTTGACGACCCCGGCCGGAATCCCGGCTTCGGCGAGGACCTCAACGAGTCTGAGCGTCAGCTTCGGGGTGAATGTCGCTGGCTTGATCACGACAGTATTGCCGGCCACGAGCGCCGGGAACATCTTCCAGGACGGTATGGCCATGGGAAAGTTCCACGGCGTTATGAATCCGCAGACGCCAATCGGCTTGCGCACGGACATGTTGAACTTGTTTCGCAATTCCGACGGAGTTGTCTGGCCGAACATGCGGCGTCCCTCGCCTGCCATGTAGTAGGCCATGTCGATGGCCTCCTGCACGTCGCCGCGCGCCTCGTTGATGACCTTGCCCATCTCGGCCGTCATCTCCTGAGCGAGCGATTCCTTGCGATCTTCGAGGATCCGCGCAGCCGTGAAGAGAATCTCACCGCGCTTCGGAGCGGGATACAACCTCCAGGATGTGAATGCTTCCTTGGCCGCCGCAACGGCCTCGTCGACATCCGAGAAATCGCTGCTGGTGTAAACCCCGTCAAGTTTGCCTGTCGCCGGATTTCGTCGCTCGAACGTTGATCCAGTGTGTGAGGGTTTCCATGTACCGCCAATGTAATTGGGGAAAATGTCTGACATGCGTGATTGGTGCCTCTCCGTGACGAAGATCGAAGATGGCTCGATTCGGCCATCTGATTTCCACCAACGAGTCTAGCATTCACGACGGTGGGCACCGTCACGATAGCCGGCGCCCGCACTTGCTAGGCAAAAACCGCCATACCGGTCAATCGTCGTCGACCTTCGTCGGGTCGGCGGCGGTCGATCCCATCATGCCGCTCTCCATGTCGCCCATCATCATCGCAGCGTATTCGCTTTCCTGCTTGCGCTCCTCAGGGGAGAGCAGTGCCGCGCATGAAGTACCGAACCGTGGTTTGGCGAACGGCAAATGAGTATCACCTCGTGCGAGGATATGGAGCTTGTTGGATCCGAGCGTGACCGGATCAACATCGTCCTTGTCCCCATCGTTCCACTGTGTGAATGAACGAGCATTGCAGTAGTGACCTACAAACGATCGTCGGAACCGATCGGTCGTCCAGTTTTTCTTGCTCCGATGAAGGACATGGCCTCCGAAGAAGACAACGTCCCCTGGCTGCGCCGCAACCAGCAGTTGCGGATAGCGATCCGCAATCTTCGATAGATCATTTTGCTTGTCGTCGGGGTTGCTCACGCCGGAGACGCCATGAACACCTGTCAACTGGTGGTCGCCGAATCCATACCCTGATTCTGGGGGATAGACTGGTTCGATTTGACTCCCGGCGGCATACCAGAGTGCGCCATTGAGTTCGTCGCAGTCGTCGATTGCAATCCATGCTCCGCACAGTGAATCAGGATGCGTCGGAATGTAATAAGAATCCTGGTGCCAACCTTGGCCGGGCTTGCCAGGACCCTTCAGGAACAGCATCGTTTGCAGCGCCAGCAGGTCGGGGCCAATCAGGGCCTGAAGCACATCGAGCACTCGCGGATGAAGCAGGTATCGTTCGTGTAGTTCGAGCTGGCGATGAAGCATATGCAACCTGAGAAAATAATCACCCTTCTCTTCAGGGGTAAGATGCGCCGGTGGTGCCTTGAGCGCTTGCACCGCTGTTCCACTTGCCTTGTCCGATGTGGATTCCAGGGTCGTTCCGAGTTGCTCGGGGAGCGTTCCCATTATCAGGTCGTGCGTGTGCTCCGCCAGTTCCTGTATCTCAGCCGGCGAAACCAGGTTTCGGACGACCAGAAATCCCTGACGTCGAAACGTCATGTATTCGTCTACGGAAACTAAATAGGCGTCGTGTTCCAGAAGTGATTTCGCTTTTGGAACGGTGGTGAGTGCACTCATGGTGCCTTGCTCCTCCGACTCAGGTGGGAACGACCGAGAGAAGTGAATTCTACCGGAAGAACTGTCGAACGGATACATGCGAGCGTAGGCATGAAAAAGGCGGTGTCCGATTGGACACCGCCTATTTGCTCCCCGACCAGGATTCGAACCTGGAACCTACCGGTTAACAGCCGGTCGCTCTACCGTTGAGCTATCGAGGAATATGTTCCCTCGAGCGGTATGCATTGTAACAATCGGGGATGCTCCCTGCAAGGGTGGACTTCCGTCAGTTTGCACTTTTTTGGAACGCCGGCATCTCAGGAGGCTGACAAGAGACGAGTAGCATCCTCGGCACGTCGTTCGGGGCTTTTCTGGTTGTCGGAGTCGAGTTTGCGGGTCAGGAAGAATGCAAGCACGGCGAATCCGCTTCCAACGAGGAACGGGACTTGATAGCCGACATAGTTGAGAACGAATCCTGTGACGACGGGAACGATAATCGCCGCCGCATGCTGCATGGTGAGCCCCATCGTCAGCGAAGGCGCCAGATCGGCACGTGTGGATATATTGCGCAGATACACCGTCACACCCATCGCGGATAGTGGGGCGATGGACGCATAGATGACATAACATACGATTGCTGCTTTGACGGTATCGGCCACTGCATATCCCACCGGCGCGACAACGAAACCTGCATTCACAAAGCCAACCACTGCTCTTTCGCCGTAAAGGTCGATGAGTCTGCCGATTTTCGGTCCTGCAACAATGGCAAGTGTCGAAACCACGATCAGCACGGCGGAGATCGCCGGCACCTCCAGGTGAAACGTGTTGACCAGCACCCACAAGCCAAATGAGAAGAAAATCTGCTGGCGCGCACCGTCGAGGAAACTGATGAGATAGTAGAGCCGGTATTCGCGCTTGAGGACCATGCGTGGACGAGCCAGCGCGACTGCCTGTTTCTCTCGATTATGAAGATGGGGGAAGCGGAAGATCGCAATCGCGCCGACCAACGCGGCCAGACCGCAGATGATGAACGTTCCCATGTAGGACAACACGTCGAACTGGAACAACGCGAAAACGGCCATCAGCGCGATCAGCGCACCCGCCTGGTTGATCGCGCTGATTCTCCCGAGGATGAATCCGGATCGTTGTTCGGTTGTCAGCGTCATTCCAAACGTGGACCGTGTCTGCAACCAGGTGTGGTATCCAGCACTGCTCACTATCACCCATGGAGTAACCGACCAGAATGACAATGAGAGTCCAAAGCCGTCATTGCCAATGCGAGTACCAGCAACGCCAGAAACGTCAGCCGAGCCAACGAAAGGCAATAGGATGCTGCCGACACAAAGATGAGCGGGAATCCCGGATTGCGAGCAAGATGCTTCCCGCTCCGACCGGAGTGCGAATGAACTCCGCAACGCGACCGGTCGGCAACCCGGCAGTCTTGAGATTCACGTGTATTGTTCCCCGTTCTTCCGAGTCAGCTGAGTGATGGCGTCGTCCAGGTGCTCATCCGAAGATGGCAGGGAGCGTCCGAAGGTACTATTTATCTGAAGGTTCCGGAGATCAGTTTCGACGGGATTGATAGCCGACGCAAGGGTGGGTGAATATGACGCGAAGGGAAGAGCACTGTGTGGGACCCGCGTTCGTTCCAGGACACTGACTACGGTCTTGAAGATGGCGAATCGTTCGAGCCGGAGGAAGATGACGACTCTAACGTCATTGACATCTCGCAGCCGCATGTGATGACGGTGCTGGGTCCGATTGCGTCAAGCGAGTTGGGTGTCTGCCTGCATCGCGAACACATCCTCTGCAACCCGGTCGCGATAGCCGAATCGGAACCTGACTACCGGCTCGACAACCTGACGAATGCCCAAATCGATATCGAGGCCTATCTGACGGTCGGCGGCCGCGGGATCGTCGATTGCTCCCCGGTCGATTACGGTCGTGATATGGATGGTCTCGTCTCCATCGCGCAGCGGGTTCCGGCGCACATTCTGGCTGTAACCGGGCGCCACACGGATCTCCATGCTCGGCTTATGCTAAACAGACTGGATATCGATGCGCTCAGCGATGAGTTTGTTTCGGAGATCACGAGCGGTACTGGGCGGTTTCGGGCGAAACCTGGCCTGGTGACATTCGGCACCAGTGTAGACAGCATCACCGAGGTCGAAGAGGTTGCAGTGCGCGCCGTCGCGCGATCGGCCGTCGCGACCGGCGTTTCGGTCACGACCCACACCGAGGCCGGCACCCAGGCAATCGAGCAACTGGAGATTCTCGCCAGCGAGGGCATGCCACTCGATCGTGTGATCATCGGTCATTTGGATCGAAGGATGGATTGGGAGTATCTCGTCGAGGTTGCACAGGCAGGAGCGTTTCTTTCCTTCGATCAGATCGGCAAGCCGCATTTCGGCGCCGACCAGCCAAAGGCTCGCACGATCGTTCGCTTGGCAGAAGCGGGTTATGCAGACCAGCTGCTCATTTCTCAGGATGTCGCACGCCGCTCGGAACTGATGTCCTATGGCGGTATGCCCGGCTTGACCTACCTTATGGAACAATTCACGCTTATGTTGATGGAGGAGGGCGCGGGCGCACCTCTGGTCCATCAGCTTCTGATCGAAAATGTAGCTCGGGCGCTAACGATCCATCCTGTTTTGTCATCCTGAAACCGGGCGAAACTCTGATGTCCAACTCGGTTCACCGCTCGCTTGGAATCTATGTACTATACATAGAGAGTGTCTCAGGCTTTGTTCTGGAGGGTGACCAATGACGACCCGCGTGTACCTTACGGCACCGATATTCGCAGACGGAAATGCCGATCCGACTGATCTTCCCGCCGAAAGAATATTTGTCAACGCGTCCGAGGTCCCTGAAATTTGGGTTGAAACGGAAAGTGCTGCAGTGGCCGACGTTGGGAAGGTCGCCTCGTTCTACATCGGGCGGTCGTTGGCAATCGGCTTCAGCCGTATCTCCGGGACAGTCGAACGGAAGATCCAGAAATAGGGAGCCTCATGACCGCCGCAGGCGGTTCGCTGACCAACCCAACACCGCACCGAACGCGATATGCCTCAATACGCCCTGCAAAAACGCAGTTTTGGTCCAGTACGAAACCAGTCGGCCATTCTTGATAGCGGGATGGAAACGCTCGAGTTTCATGAGAGCGTAGAGTCCCAGGTTCTCAGAACTGGCGAATGCCACACCTCTCATCCAACCCGGTCCTCGAAGTCGCTCTTGCACGAATGTTTCGTAGATCATTCCGACTGCAACACTGTTTGCCAGATGGATGATTGTTCCGGCCGCCTTTGCCGCCGCCGGATCCTTGACGACCACACCAGCTAGAAGGATTCGATCGTCGGCGTCGTATCGGAACGCACGGAGATCTGCATTCATTTCCAGAAGATATGCAAAACCGCCCGCCAGCCCTGATAACGCACCGATAGTGAACCTCTTGCGAGGAGAAGAAAAGGGAGCCATGGTAGCTTTTGGACGAGTGTTCAGTATCCTAGCGCCCCTTTCGTGATCCGAGCCGAGTGAACAGACATGAGCATCTGTTCACTCGGGAGCGAGTCTAAATGTGGATCGCATGGCCTAATGCGTCGTGTGCTGCCTCGCCGATCACTTCGGACACCGTCGGATGCGGGTGGATGGTCGTCGCAAGTTCCTGCACGCTTGCGTTCAGGAAACGCGCCAGACCTGCTTCCGCGATGAGCTCGGTGGCATGGGGACCGATGATATGCACCCCGAGTACATCGTCGGTCTCAGCGTCGACTATCAGCTTTGTGAACCCGTCGGCGTGTCCTTCAATCGTCGCCTTGGCATTCGGCTTCATTGGGAATTTGCCCAGTTTTACCTCGTAACCCAGTTCCTTGGCTTGTGCTTCTGTCAATCCCACCGAACCGATCTCCGGCTCGCAATATGTGCAGCTCGCTGAGTTCAGGATGTCGAGCGGCCAAGGGGTCAATCCCGAGATATGCTCGACAGCGATGATGCCCTGGCGCATCGCCGTATGGGCAAGCATCTGCTGACCGTTCACATCGCCGATCGCGTAGATGTGCTCGACATTCGTTCGCATCATCGAGTCGACCGGGATGATGTCGCCTTCAGCCTTCACACCCACAGCTTCGAGACCGATATTCTCGACGTTCCCCTGGCGACCGATCGCGACGAACAACGATTCGGCCTGGAGGACTTGCTCCTTGCCTTTCGACGTCTTGATGCGAACCGTCACGCCCTCGTCCGTAAGGTCGATGTCTTCGGCTGTTGGACGAGCGTCAGGGATCACGTCCATCTTCTTGCGTTGCAACGCTCGTGTCAGATGCTGGGACACTTCCTGGTCTTCCTGTGGCACGACACGACCGACGAGCGTCACTTTGGCACCGTACCGATGGTAGATGTCCGCCCACTCGACGCCGGTGGCGCCGCCGCCACGAACGATGACACTCTTCGGCATGTTTTCGAGCACGACGGCATGGTCACTGTTGAACACGCGTTTGCCATCGAACTCGATCCCCTTGATCCCACGAGGGCGAGATCCAGTGTTGATGATGAGGTCCTTGGCCGTGAGCTTGAACGTGCCACCGCCGTCGTTGGGCGTCACCTCGACCGTAGTGGTGTCCAGAATCATGCCACGTCCCATGAACACTGGTATCTTGTGCTTCTTGTCGAACAGATATCGAAGGCCCTTGTACTGGCTCTCAACGACCTTGAGCGATCGATCGAGTGCTGTGACGTACTCGAAACCGATATCACCGCTGATAGTGACTCCGAATTCCGCCGCTTCCTTCACCTGATCCAGCACACTGGCGGACTTAAGCATTGCCTTTGTTGGGATACAACCACGGTGGAGGCAGGTGCCTCCCAATTTCACGGCCTCAACAACAGCCACGTTGAGTCCGAGTTGCTTCGCGCGGATCGCCGCGACGTAGCCACCGGTGCCTCCTCCGAGCAGGACGAGGTCAAACTGGTGGTTCTGGTTTTGTCCTGATTCCGCCATGAAACAGCCTTCTCCAGTCGCTTGGAACAAGTGTTGGCTGAGTCCTCCGTTGGACTCTCGCGCTACTATCTCCTTATTATCCAACATGAGACAAGGAGCCGGGGGGAACTGTTTCACGAATCGGAATTCCTCAAGACGAGATTCCCCCGAGCCACCCCGCGTACGCATGTATCAGGGTGCTTCTCACGCCAACGGGCCGCGATTGACGCATCAAGAGGTCCGATTCAACACCAAAAATTCCACGAAGGAGGAACGAGAGGGCTAGTCAACCACAGATGTGGCTCGTGCCATTGCGCACGTCGCCACTCAGGATCAGGTACATCCCGCCGGGGGAACGTCGTTTAATTCGACAGTAGATAGTCGATTCCATCTTCGAGCGCTACTGGCTCTCGTCCCAGCAATTCTCGAGTTGCGGAGTGCGCGGTGCTGTTGTCAAGCGAGAGCATCTTGAGCTGTTCACTGGTGACTGGAGGACGTAGCGCCCTGGGAAGCGGTTCTGAAAACCGGACAACCAGCTTCATCAATGGCAGCGGGACGTGCACCTTCGGCTTTTTCTTTCCGAGTTTCGCCGCGATCGTGTCGATCATCTCCTCATAGGTATAAGGCCGGGCACCGCCCAACTCGAACGTCTTGTTGCTCGTGCCCTCGGGATCATTGACCGCCTTCGCAAAGCTGTCTGCGACATCATCGATTTGTACAGGTTGAAACAGTGCCTTCCCACTGCCCACGATCGGGATGAGCGGAAAGTTTTTGACTACGCCTGCCAGAACCGTTATGAATCCGTCGCCTTTTCCAAAGATGACTGACGGTCTGAAGATTGTGAAATCGATACCCGAGTTCGTGACTGCTTCTTCGGACGCGAACTTGGCCGTGTGGTAGCCATAATTCGGATTCCTCTGGGCGCCAAGCGCGCTCATGTGAACGAACCGGGTGACTCCTGAGTCCTTCGCCTCTGCGACCACATGTTGCGTGCCCTGGTTTATGACGGCGTCGAACGTCACCGAGCCATGTTCCTCGATGATCCCGACCAGGTGAACGACCGTATCGCACCCTTCCATTTGCCCTCGAAGACGCTCACGGTCAGTCACATCGCCTTCAACAACATCTACTCCGGCGAGAACTGGAGGACGAGAACCGGGTCGAACCAGCATCCGGACATGGTGATCGCGGCGAATCGCATCGACGATCTTGGATCCAACGAACCCGGTGCCACCAGTGATGAAGACTGCAGTGCGCGGCTTGTCCGACGGTTTTGAAGACATCGTAACGACTCCTCTCAGGCGGATAAAAGCTGGGGATCGAAGAGTAAAGATAGACATCTGCATGAATGTCGCACTCTCCATGCCGGGGGCTCCCTTTGCTGATGGAATCCAATTGGCACGTATTATGCGTAAATCACAGAGACGGCAAGAGCAAAGGTGCTTTAGCCTGGAATCGCCAGATGCGGATAGCGTTTGGCACATGGAGGACATATCATGAGCAACAGCAACGAAGATCGCATTGATGGCGCCGGTGACAAGGTTTCAGGCAACGTCAAGGAAGGCATTGGCAAGCTGACCAAAGATGAGCAGACGGAAACCGAAGGCAAGGGCGACCAGGCAAAGGGCGACGTCAAGCAGGGCATTGCCGACATCAAGGACAAAGTCGGTGACGCCGTCAAGAAGGTCACCAACTAGTCCTTACTCTCGTGTTTGTCTTACGAGATGGATGCATAAGAATGGCCGTTCCAGTCTGGAGCGGCCATTCTTCATATCTGTGAGACGTCCGTGACGGTTGATCCGGCTAGCTTTCCAGTCGAAGCCGTGGCTGTGACGTTCAGGCCCGAGGGTTGTTGATTTCGGGCTTCGCCCTCTAAGCCTTTTTCTCATTCGTTCATGACGCCGGGCGGAGTGATTGCGTCACTAACTCTCGCAGTAGACCGGTCCGAATCCCGCTGGGAACCGCGATGAGATCGACGGTCGCCGTCATCTCGATCGCGGCGATCGCGATGGCAACGCCCGCCGGCAAAACCCGGGCACGTTCCTGCGGAATATTCAGGAGTGCCGCTACCTCGCCAGAAGTCGCGCCCATGAGGTAGTCCAATATCCGGCGAACGACAGATGCATCCAAACTGTCGGCAAACCGCAGTGAAGCTCGTATCTGATCGATATATTGACCGTTTCCTCCCGATAGTCTGAGCGAAGAAACGCGCTGACGGTCGCTCTCGATCTCACTCGCGAACGCAATCCGTGCAGCTTCGACGGCCTCGATGACGGCCGCTCGACCAGGTGGATCCGCTACGAGGTATCGATCGGCGAGACGCCCGGAACCCAATGCGTGCGACTTTGACCAGAGCATTGTTTGGTTTTCGACGCTGATCCATTCCGTACTTCCGCCTCCAATGTCGACGATGGCTGCCGGGCCAACCTCTGGCAGAAGATTTCTTAATCCAACGAACGTAAGTCGTGCTTCTTCGTCACCCGAGATGATTGAGATTTTCCACCTTGTCTCGCTTGCGATTCGCTCGAGGAGTTCTGCACCGTTGTCGGCAATCCTCAGGGCCTCGGTAGCGACTCCTACCCACGAGACGGCACCAAGGTTCAAACCGATTTCTTCGAATGCTTTCAGAGTGTCGATCGCGCGTCGTCCGCGTTCGTCGTCGATTCGACCGCTGGATTCGATGCCTGCACCAAGCCTGACGGTCTCCGCCCGGTCGGCCAGCACCGTGATCGTGTCCTCTTTTAGGCAGTTTGCGACGGTAAGTTTCAGGGTGTTTGTTCCGATGTCGACTGCTGCCAGAATGACGCCGGCACTACCGGTTCGGTCTGTCTCTGTGTAACCCATTTCCCACTCGCTTCTCTCAGTACGACGCTCTCTGCAGCTTGTCGATCAGCTTTTTGGGATTGGGGACATTGCTTGCCTTGATCTGGGCGATCGTTTCTTCGAGTGGATAGTCGACGTACCGCAATTCGGCGTTCCAACATCGCTGCGTCTCTTCCCAATTGAAGAGCCCCCATCTGCACCGCAGGTCACCGTCCTTGGGATTGCCTACAGCGGAAACATCGACCAGCAACTGCATACCAATCCACCGCATGTATGCGATGTGGATATGGCCAAACACCAGCACTGCCGCTTGAGTATCGCCGAGGATTGATCCGATCTCCTGATCGCTGGCATCAGGTCGGAGAGCGACGTCTTGATCGAATGGATTGGCATGAAAGACGAGCAGATCATCTTCGGGCGATAGTCCTTGAGGCGGCGTCACACGTATCTCGAACGGCAATGCAGCGAGAAATTCGATTCCGGCGGTACCGATCGCGTCCATGGTGAACCGCGCCGATTTTGAAGAACGGGACTCATCCGCCAGATCCCGGTCGGTGTTTCCCTGGAGGCAGTCCACGCCGGCGATCTCGAGCCGCTCGAGAACTCCACGGGGGTCGGGACCGGATTCACAGAGGTCACCGGCCGCAATTCTTCTCTCGATGCCTTCCTCGGTTCCGATATCCGCCAACACGCGATCGAGCGCAATGCTGAAACCGTGAATGTCTGAGATTACCGCCACTTTCACGTTGTTCAGTCCTTGTCACGATTGCTGCATCCGTACCTGCCTCGGCCCGGTTCTGCCAGTCAGGCTCATTCACTCTGAGCCATCTGCTGCATGCTTCACCCGAGCGTGAATGATAGCGCGATGACACACACACACTGCTGGCATAAGGCGTCGGATCGGCAACGCGTCACAGTGCGCGGCGATCGTGTAGGGCTGCTGAGACCCCTCCCCTGCCAATGGAGATTAGGATTGAAGACGACGAGGGACGTTGCGTTGTCATCCGAACTCGATGTGGATGACGTAGTGACGCTCGATGGTCGACCCTGATGGCGCCGTGGTCCAGGGAACTTCGTCCTCCAACCGCCTGAATGACTATTTTGTACGGAATCTCGCAAAGAAGTCAGGACTAACGCCTCGTCCGCAAATCATGTCGTGGGCTCACCATTCCGATGACAATCTTTTACAGCGCCCATGGACTCTTCACGGGCACCCGGGGCGAACCAGAGTCAGCATCTCAAACCAACACCCACAACACCCATCGAGTTGGAACAATCCCGTTTCAGCCAGTGGTGTAGAGGTCCTGGACGTCACAGTTCACGTTTGATTGCTGGCGAATCTCTCTGATCCAGTCGTTATCGAAAACCACGAGATGAAAGCGAGATCCCGCTGCGATCCGTACGAGCAGAATGCTACGCGACGTTTTTAGGCGATGGATACCGATTCGCGTGGGTGCGTAACGGTGTTGCCGCGACGTTGAAGGCGTCGGTGAAGGCTCAGTGCCTGCGCAACGACCTGATCCATGTTGAAATATTTGTAGGTAGCGAGGCGTCCGGCGAAATGCACATGCGGGGTCGCTTCGGCCAGAGCCTGGTAAAGCTTGTATCGCTCTGCATTCTCGGCATTGGGAATTGGATAATACGGGTCACCGTCGTCGCAAGGGTACTCCCGGACGATGGAAGTTGATTCATGTTTCTGACCAGTCAAATATTTGAACTCGGTCACGCGCGTGAAATCGTAGTCGTTTGGATAGTTCACTGTACCCACGGACTGATACCTGTCCGTATCATGGGTTTCGAACGCGAATTTGAGCGAGCGGTAAGGTAGCTTGCCGAATCGATCGTCGAAAAACGTATCGATCGGACCGGTGTAGATCATTTCCCGATACGGGATGTATGGCATGACCTCGCGGTAGTCGGTGTTAAGCATGACGTGGATGTTCGGGTGATCGAGCATGCGCTCGAACATGCGAGTGTATCCATGGAGTGGCATCGCTTGAAAGGTGTCGGTGAAATACCGGTCGTCGCGGTTGGTGCGAGTCGGGATTCGAGCGGTGACCGATGCGTCGAGTTCAGTCGGTTCAACGCCCCACTGCTTGCGGGTGTAGCCCCGGAAGAACTTGTGGTAGAGATCGCGACCGACCTTGCTGACGACTGCATCTTCGGCATTGACCACCCGATCCATCGGCTCCGCGACACCTGCGAAGAACCCCATCAATTCATCCGAGTTCAGGTTGAGATTGTAGAGTCGATTGATGGTATCAAGATTGATCGGAATCGGTACCAGTTGTCCCTCGACACTGGCGAGTACACGATGCTCGTACGGTCGCCACTGCGTGAACTGCGACAGATACGCATATATTTCGGGCGCGTTGCAGTGGAAGATATGGGGACCGTACTTGTGAACGAGGACGCCTGCATCGTCGTAGGTGTCGTATGCGTTGCCGGCGATGTGGGAACGCTTTTCAACTATCAGGATCTTGAGACCGTTTTGTGTCGCTAGCCGCTCTGCCAGCACACTACCCGCGAATCCGGCACCAATAATCATGAAATCGAACACTATGAGATTCCCTTCCTGGGCTTTCGCCACGCTGCATCGTCGCCTCGCCCCTTACTCCTCAGCAGAAACTGCCGAGCCTAGATGATTACCTCGAGCAGAAAGCGTTCCCGCCATCAGAGAGACCATCTCCGCGGCAATCACATCCCAATCGTGAGCAGCGAGGTGAGCACGTCCGGCTGCCTGTCGCCTCCGTTGATCGGATGGTGACTCGGCAAGCGCCGCATCTATCGCCGCAATAAACGAGGTCGCATCGTCTGCCACGCTCACTGCATCGCCGTAAAGACTGACTACATCGGCAATGTTCGTTGAGACGACCGGCTTTTGAGCAGCCAGATATTCGAGTGTCTTTGTAGGCGAGATCGACCTTGTCGCTTCATTGAGCGCGAACGGGAGAATCGCGACGTTGAACCCCGCCAGAAAGCTCGGAAGATCGGCATAGGCTTGCGGACCATGGTAGGAAATGTTTGGTCGTCGAGGAAGATCGGACTCCGCGATTTTGGCGAGCGGCCCGATCATCGCTATATTCCAATCCGGACGGGCATCTGCGACCGCCGCTATCAGTGGGAAGTCGATGCGTTCGTCGAGGACTCCGTAGAAGCCTATGACTGGACCTTCGAGTCTCGAAAGCTTGGCTGAAGCTGGGAGACCCTGAGCAGCCTGCGCAAAGTGCTCGGCCTCGACACCGGAGGGGAAACAGTGAACCGATGAATGTCGCGACTGCCGGGACCGGTAGAGCGTAGGTCCACCGGCGAAGATCAGATCAGCCGTCTGAAACATCAACGCTTCCTGATTGCGCAAGGACTCGGGTGCACTTCGGAAGCTGGCGAGATCATCCATCGCGTCGAACACGACGAGCGACGGAGTAATTTCGTCGGGAAGAGCTCCTAGTGCCATTGGGGTGTAGTACCAGACGATCGGTCTGCCGGCGATATTGGAAACGCCCGATGGGGTGATCAATCCGTGCTTCGCTAGAATCGGCGCTATCAGCCGCTTGATCGCGATCACATTCTGTGCGGTGAACCCGTAATCGAAGTGGGAAGAGCAGGGCAAGATTGGGGTGAGGATGGTTACCGCTTTATTGACCGACACTTTCACATGGGCTCGAACTGGGGCATCGGCGGAGAAAAGCGGCTCTTCGATGACGAAGACCGGGATTTCGACGGCAAAGCGAGTCAGGAGGTGTTGGGGCCGCTGGTACACGCCACTCCACCTCAGATGGGAGAACACAATCAGCGCCGACGCCCTGTTCTCCAAACGCTGCCTAATAGCTTCAGCGGGACCTGATGCTCGTTCACTGACCGTTATCAAAATGCCTTGTCCCTTCCCCCGTCGGCGGAGTTCATTCCGGGCCTCCGGGTGACTAGTGTCGTCCCGAGTCGCCGTCTCTCGAGGACGGAAAGCCGGAGGCCACAAAGCCTTGGCCGATCTCTGGATATTGTCAACGATTAGTTGGTGGATGAGCAGTAGCGACCCAGGATCGACCACCCAGGCTCAGGCGTTCGCGTCAGCCGAAAACACAGGTGCATGACTTATGCCAACTGCTCCGCCGCATCGCGTAACGCGTGGGCGAGCCTCGTAGGCGGGTCCATAGGTGGTCCCATTAGTGCATACTTCTGGGTCATTGGTGCCGTTGGCGCCCCAATCAGTTCCCATAACAGGGAGATCACAATGCCCGGGACCCTTGACCCGCTCCTTCCCCTGGAGATGTGGGGTGGTTTGGAGTGTACCCTAAACCGTGTCGGCGACCGCTTCCTCGACCAGCTTGAACTGAATGGCCACGCGCACCGGCTCGACGACCTCGACCGGTTCGCAGAGCTCGGCATCACCGCCATCCGCTATCCCGTGTTGTGGGAGCGCACCGCGCCAAGCGGTCTCGTTTCCGCCGATTGGTCCTGGCCAGACTGTCGGCTCGCGCGGCTGCGCGAACTTCATATCCGGCCAATCGTCGGGCTCGTTCATCACGGAAGCGGTCCGAAGGGGACCGATCTCTTGGATCCCGCATTCCCGTCCATGCTTGCCCAGTACGCCGGCGCGGTGGCGGAGCGCTATCCGTGGGTCGCAAACTACACGCCTGTCAACGAGCCCCTTACCACAGCCCGATTCAGTGCCCTCTATGGCTACTGGTATCCGCACCGTCGGGATGAAGGCGCGTTTTTTCGCGCGGTCCTGACACAATGCCAAGGCGTCGTTGCCGCGATGCAGGAGATTCGGAAGGTCAATCCCGCCGCCCGTCTGATCCAAACGGAGGACTTGGGCGAGGTCTTCGCCCGTCCCCAACTCGCCGCACAAGCCGTGTACGAGAACGAGCGACGTTGGTTATCGCTCGACTTCCTGATGGGACGCGTTGTTCCAGGCCACCGCCTTTGGGCGCAATTGCTGGCGACGGGGATCACAGAGGCGGAGTTGCGGCAACTGTCCGAGGAGCCGTGCCCTCCCGACGTGATCGGAATAAACCACTATCTGACCAGCGAGCGCTTGCTTGATGAGCGGGTTGAACGCTATCCGTCGTCGATCCAGGGCGGAAACGGGAGGGAAACCTACGCCGATGTCGATGCGGTACGGGTCTGCGCCGATGGCCCAGGTGGATGGCGACGACTGCTCTACGCAGCCTGGGAGCGTTACGGCCTGCCGGTGGCCGCCACCGAAGTTCACCTCGGCTGCTCGAGGGAAGAGCAACTTCGATGGTTGGCCGAAGTCTGGTCCACTGCCCTAGAGCTACGTGCGGAGGGGGTCGACATCCCGGCCGTCACGGCTTGGTCATTGCTTGGTGCGTTCGGCTGGAACCACTTGGTGACTGAAGAGGGCGGCGACTACGAATCAGGGGTATTCGACCTTCGAGCACCGACTCCTCGCCCCACTGCTCTCGCCCGGCTCGTATCCGACCTGGCGGCAGGCAAGGAGCCTTCACATCCCGTGCTGGCGGTTCCAGGCTGGTGGCGCCGGCCGTCCCGCTTTCACTACCCTCCCGTGGACCGCTGGGGCACCGATGTTGCGCCACCAGAGGACCCGGAGCTGCCTGACGGCGCCCAAGCCATCCTCATCGTCGGTCCGGCCGCCCCGCTGATTGATGTCTTCGTTGCGAGTGGTGTCGCCCGCGCGGTCCCCTGTTCGCGCCTCGACGTTTCGGTATCGTCCGAGTGGATGGCCACTATTTTGGAGGCTATTGTGTCCGCGCCCCCGTGGGCGGTGGTTCTGACGACGATACCAACAGAGATCCAACTGGAAGACGTTGAGTCCGTGGCTCGAACCTGTGCAAATTCGGGCATCGAGCTCCTCTACTGCTCGTTCGACCGCATTCACCCCGTCACCAAAAAACGGGCCGTGCCATACAGTGAGCACGACTCGACAGGACTGGTGGATGATCATGGCCAAACCGTGCGGATCGTGGAGCAGGCTATCCTCAAGGCGCATCCGGGGGCGATGATCGTCCAGACCGGGATACTCAGCGATCTGGAAACCGACCTAGCACCCCAGCCGAGACAAGACATCCGCGAGTCCCAAGCGTTGCCCGCCTCCTGCGTCCCAGACCTCACCGAGGCGATCATTGACCTACTTATCGATGGGGAGCGTGGCATCTGGCATCTCGCGGACCGCGGCACGACGACTTGGGGCTGTGCAGTCTCTCTAGACCTGGCCGCTATCGACCGTGGGGAAGGCCACTTGATCCTGGAACGCCAAACGGGGACTGCCATACCTGCGTAGGCGACACGTGATCCAACCCCAAAACCCGCGAGGAGCCGAGACTTCCTGTGAGTAGACTTTTTCGGTTTACGCTGCCCAGGCAGAGCACACTTGGAATGCATCGACCGCGAAGTTCCGGATGGGTTTCCGGATCCCAAGGGATATCCCGGCAAGTTGGCCACTTAGAGCTTGCGCCAATAGGCGTCGGATATGGCCCTGTTAGCCATAGGAACCCCCAGACCGTACTTCGACGCAATTTACCCTCACAGCGCGGTCAAGCGCAGCCGAACGGGCTTGTTCGCACGTGCAGCTTCGAGGGTGCTCATAACACTTAGAGATTGCGCGGAGAGGGATGACAAACAGACTCGCGTGGCGGATCAATGAACGGTGTTGACTCACCCGGCGTGCCCGGCGAACGTTTGCCTGCGTTGCCATTGTCGCTCCTGCCATCCCGCTGGAAACAAGCCTCCGCGGTGCTGCCGCCACGACCGCCAGCGACGCATCCGTGGGGATGCCACCGGCCCCGCCTTGCCGACCACTTCGTCTTCGAGCACCTGCTCCAGGTGCGAGTGCCCGGTTGCTCGATTGTGCGGATCGCCGATAACCGCTAGTCGGCGACCGCCCTGCGCCTGCAGCGGAATGCGTGGATCGAGACGGGCCTCGTCGCCCCTCGGGAAACCCGTACCCGGGCGGCGCATGACCGCACGATCGGGCTCGACCTGCCCGACGTGGCGGTCGATGGCGGTCTCGTGAAGGCTTCCAGCGGGAGGAAGCGCTCCGCCGATCAGAGCAACCAGGGACCAGGCGGTCGTTGCCCGTCGATCGGAACGGGATGCCGCGCGGGGTGATCGTCAGTTCCGCCACTCGTCATGATTCGCCGCGGGTGCGCCCCACGCGGGAGCACTTCCCGCGCTTCGCCCCGTTACCCGCCGCCTGGATGCCGGCGACGCCGCCGCGGTCACGCGCGCCGTCTGGACCGCACGCAGGGTCATCGTCAGCGAGGCGCCGAGTGCGTTCGCCACCACGATCAGTGTTCTCCGTCGCCGCGCCGCACAGACGTTCCCCAGTGCGCAGGCGATGGGATGTTACCAATCGCCTATCCGCGTAAGCTCTTAGTACAAGCAAATAGATTCTGCGGGGTGTAGGCGATGGACGGACGTGGAGATGATCTGGAATCCGGTCGTTTACTCCCTATTGGCGCAAGCTTCTTGTCGCCAATCCAGTCCTGGGCGTGTTGCACACGCGCAATGCCGATCTTGCTACTGAGCATGTCTTATATCGACACGTCGAAGTCAAGGAGACGACCATCGGGCATGATGCCATGGTGCTGCTCACCTGAGAAGCACGGACCAGGCTTCGGTCGATACGGCTCGCCGAGATGAGCACTGACCGAATGGTCGACTTCACCAACGAGCTTGGCAGCATGCTTTTCGAACACCGGATGCTGCGGGGAACGGTCTTGGGGAAGGGTCTTGTAGTGTGCGATCGCGTCGTTCGTGCGCTGCCTGCGATGAAATGACCGCACGACGTATTGGCTTGCGTTCGACGTTCCAAGATAGTACGAGGTTGAGTGGCTCACCTCGGCGTTTATCGGCCTGACTGCGTGGCTGCCAATTGAAGAGATGAACCTGCTGCCGCTTTGACGGGGTTCCGGTGGCACTGAGCCGCGCGGCTGAGCACTTCTCCAATGCCTCAATAAGACGGCGAGTTATTGGACAGAAACGGTCTTGCTGCCATGATGAAGGCCTTTCAACCGCTTAATGTGGACTGGTGAACCTCATTGAACGTACGATTCCGTTCATACCTGACCGACCGAAAGAGAAAAACCCCGATACCGAAAAGAAAGGCCTGTTCTGCATGGAGAATCGTCAACATCATCCTCGTCCTCAAATGACTCGCGCCGAGTGGACGGATTTGGGCGGCTTATGGGGCTTCGCCTATGATGACGCGAACGTCGGGCTCGATGGGGGGTGGCAGAAACGTGCTGATGTCTTCGATCGTGAGATCATCGTGCCGTTCCCACCCGAATCCCAAGCAAGTAAGATCGCCGATCCCTCGTTCCATCCCTATGTCTGGTATCGTCGGACATTCGAGGTTTTAGAGGAGGACCGGTCCGGTCGCTTGCTGCTTCACTTCGGCGCGGTCGATTACCGGGCGCAGGTATGGGTCAATAATCAGTTGGTCGCCGTGCACGAGGGTGGGCACACGCCCTTTAGCGCCAATATCACGGTGGCCCTCGTCGAGGGCGAGCAGGTCGTCGTTGTCCGTGCTGAAGATCAGCCAAGGGATCTTTCGCAGCCACGCGGCAAGCAGGACTGGGAACCGGCGCCGCACAAGATCTGGTATCACCGGACTACCGGCATCTGGCAGCCTGTCTGGCTGGAATCGGTCCCGACGTTGTCGATTGCCAGCGTTCGATGGACGCCCAATCTCGATCAAGGCTCGCTGGCACTCCAGATCGGAATCAGTAGTTCGCCACAACGCACGCTCCGGCTGCGCGTGCGGCTTTCTCTGCACGGCGTGGAGCTTGCCGATGATACGTCGATGCTTGCGCAACAGGAGGTTCGGCGTGAGTTCGTCCTGGAATCTGCTGGCGTGATCATGAACAGAGATCGCACCTTATGGTCGCCACGCTTCCCGAACCTGATCGACGCTGAGCTGGACTTACTGGATGGTGACGAGGTAGTCGATACGGTGATGTCCTATGCCGGACTTCGTTCCTGTGGATTTGCTGATGGCCGATTCATGCTGAATGGCCGACCAACCTACCTCCGCATGGTGCTTGGCCAGAACTACTGGCCGGAATCGCATCTCGCGGCGCCGAGCGAGAATGCTCTGCGGCGGGAGGTAGAACTCATCAAGGAACTGGGCTTCAACGGGGTGCGCATCCATCAGAAGGTTGAAGACCCCCGCTTTCTTTACTGGTGCGACCGCCTTGGTCTCATGGTGTGGGGCGAGATGGCTAACGCCTATACGTTCTCGTCTGACGCGGTCGATCAGTTCACTCGCGAGTGGATGGAGGTACTCAAGCGTGACCACAACCATCCAAGCATCGTCGCCTGGGTGCCGTTCAATGAGAGTTGGGGTGTTCCAAATATGGAACGGGATGAGGCACAACGCGACTATGTCCGGGCTCTCTACCATCTCACCAAAGCTGTCGACCCGTCGCGTCCCGCGATTGGCAATGACGGCTGGGAGCATATCGTCGGCGATGTCTGGGGCATCCACGATTACGCGCTGGACGGCGAGACGCTGTTTGAGCGCTATGGATCGTTCGAGGCGCTCGAACGGACGATTCGGGATGTGCGCCCGCACTATCGATCCATTGCCTTTCCGGAGTGCAAGCGAACGGCCGAGCCGGTCATGCTGACGGAGTTCGGCGGTATTTCATACACGCCGGCGGCTGGAGAGCATTGGCACGGCTACGGCACAGTGGCGTCTCCCGAGGCGTTCCTTGAGAAATACAAGGAGTTGATCACGGCTATTCTCGATTCACCCGCTATTGCCGGCTTCTGCTACACGCAACTCACTGATACGGAGCAGGAGACCAACGGCCTCCTGACCGAGGACCGGACACCGAAACTTGATTCGGCTGCTATTTGCGCTATCAATCAGGGACCGTCAAAGGCCGTGCCAGGAGAAGTCATAAGCGCAATCCAATATGCCGCCGAGGTAAACCCATTCGGGGCAATCGGATAACTGCCACCTGTGGAGCGCCCGAGACCCGCATTGAACGTCGGCTCGCGTTTACCATCCTTCATCGAGTCCGACATTATCGTCGTCATGTGCGAATCCCCACGGCCCACCCAGGTCGAACCATCGTTCGCGCGTCATTTGGGGACGAGGATGTTGCAGGGGCGTTTCCATGGCACGGCAGTCCTTTCGATACGGATCATTCGTCTTTTCGAGCGCGCCGGTCAATGCGCAAGTGGTGCAGCAGGAATAATCGAGGCAACGAGGACATCGGGCACCCCCTGCTCGGCGACGAATGCCTGACCCGCCGAGGTCGCAGCCTCCAGAATCTCAGACGCGCTCGGATGTGATGACAACGCTCGCCCGTATATCAATCGGATTGGACGACCTAACTGCGGCGAGAATCACCCTGCGTTTCGTCGTAGACATAAAAAAGAGACGCTGCTCGGACTTCGTAGAGCATGATTGGCATCCCTTGAAAGGTTTTTGACCGAATACCCAGATTTCATTCTCCTGCGATCCGGCTTCGCCAAATGAGGCGATGGACAATCAACGCTGACTTCATTCCTGGCCAAGCCTGTACGGCAATGGAATCCAGCGCGGCAATATTCACCACCTGATGAGCCGATGGGACCATTGTTCACAGACATCATCTGTGACATTATTTATGAACCCCGCAAACTGCCAGAACTCGATCGAATCGTTCGATGTGGAAGCCGCCTGCTCGTGCCGCAGGGGGAGTGAGGTACGCATGATCCAATCGAGAATTCGCAGTGGCGCACGCTCCGGTCGCGCTCGATGACATTCCCAGTTTCGTCGATTCAGGTCAGCCGACAACCGCACCTGCCGCTCTTCAGTCAGGCGGGCGACTTGGAGAACGATCCCATCCGTGCGTTTGCCCATCCTGCCGAGCAGGAGGTCGGTCGACTTCTCACCTTCTTTGGTCTGCGATGGACCTATGAACCGACAACGTTCGCGTTGCGCCGGAATCCGAACGGCACGATCGCCGAGGCCTTCACGCCTGACTTCTTTTTGCCCGACCTCGCCCTCTATATCGAGCTGACGACCATGCGGCAGAAACTCGTGACTCGCAAGAATCGCAAGGCTCGTCTGCTTCGTCAGCTCTACCCGAACGTCAATCTGCGGCTGATCTATCGACGTGACTATCTCCGCATGATGGAATGCTACCGGGGCGAGATGCGTCGCACGGACAGTTCCGATGTCTTCGATATCATTCGCACCGAGCAGGAGATAGAACGCGCAGTCGACAATACAGCATTGCGTCTTCTCGCCCGATATCACCGAGGTGGCTACGATCCCACGCAACCGCTTGTACTATTGACCATCAACAAGGGTTCCCATCGATTTCAGCGAGAGTTGGCAAGTCGGCTTATTCACTCGGGTCTCCGTATTCAGGAGCTCGATCTCGGGTTGTTGCGAGAAGAAGGACCGCTCACGCAACCCCGGATTCGCGCCACCACCGCAACGCTGAATCTGTTACGTCGCACCCCGCTTGTTCTTGTTGAGACACTCGTGAGCACTGGCCTCACTCTCGGCCACGCCCAGCGCTGGTTGGCGGAACGCTCGGTCGATGCCTTCGAGACGGTCTCCTTGTTCGCCCGGCCAGGGTGTCGAATCGGGAACGCGCGAGTCGATCACGTTGCCTTCGAGGCACCCAACGATGTCATCACTGGCTATGGCCTGCAACTCCGTGCCGCCTACGCTGATCTCTCCTATGTCGCGCGCCTCCGAGCCGCACCCGGATCTGCTCTCACATTGGTCGATTGTGTAATCGCTGCTCCCTGATCGAAATCGATAACTCCAGCACCGGAGACGACGCTCAAGGAATCCGGCCCCGATCGATTCGATCTTAAACAGGGCATATGCGCCGTGGATCGAGGTTCCGATGGACAAAAGCTCGGGAATTCATTCCGTCGAGATACCCCCCCCACGACATATCCCTTTTTAGGCCCTTAAATCCGGTTAACTCATTCTCGAAATGCGGTGCTCGATCGTGATGTAGGTTTCTGGGGAAAAGATCCGCTGGCGTCTGGAGTCGGTACCGAAGTGCCTTGATTAACCGATTCTCGCCTGACGTGAATCAGCGATGCAACGTTGTCGCTTGCGAAAGCGGAACTGTTGTGCAAGATTCAGCGTAGGTCACCGTCAGTCGTGTGACTCCAAGTGAAGGGACCCCGCAATGACCGATCAGGAACGCACCCAACGTCTCGAAGCTCAATCTGCCCGCTTCTTCGATCGAGCCGGATTCTCGATGCCGGTGTACGTCGATGCCGAACACATCGCCATGCTTGACGATCGCAACGGCGTTCCCCAGATCAGCTTGCTAGATCTTGCCGATGGCTCGATTGACGTTCTCACCTCGTTTGACGAGCGGATTCAAACGCTCCTCGCATCAACCGCGACGGGCAAGATCGTGTTTGGGATGGACGACGGTGGAAACGAGCGCCAACAGATCTGGTCGTTGGCGATTGGCGAACAACCTCGTCGTTTGACAAGCGACAACACCGCCATCCATGAACCAGGAACACTATCGAAAGATGGTCAGTTTATCGTCCTGCGCTCGAACGCGCGCACTGATAGCACATTCGACGTTGAACGCATCGATCTTGAAAGCGGCGACCGCACCATTTTGATTCGCGACGCCGGACAGCCAAGTGCATTCGACCTCAGCCTGAACGGTGAGAAGCTGATCGTCGTCAGCCTGAACGCGAATCTTGACGCCGATATCCTTCTCCTCGAAACGTCCTCCGGAGAGGTTCGAAATCTGACCGCACATCAGGGAGAAGCGGAGATTCACGGTGCCTGCTTTTCTGCCGATGGAACCTCGATCTGGTTGTCGTCAAACGAGAACCGCGAGTTCAACGCCGTGTTCGTGCTCGAACTTGAGACCGGGGTTCGGACACTCGTTTTCGAGAGCCACTGGGATGTCGAGGCACTTTCGCCGTCGCCTGATGGCCGATGGCTGGCCGTAAGTGTCAATGAGGACGGCGCTTCCCGGCTGAAACTCATCGAGACAGCGGACCCTCAGCACGTAATCGCCCTGGATACTCCGTGGGGTACATTCGATCGGTTTGCCTGGTCGCCGGATTCTCTCGGTATTGCCTTTGGTTTCTCGACGGCGGAGCTCCCGTCTGTCGTGATGGTTGCCGGTTTGAACGGCGAGACGAGCACCATCGCGGCTGCCATCGAGGATGATCTTCCGACTACCGTGACCCCGAAAGTCATTCGTTTTACGTCCTTCGACGGACGAGAGATACCTGCATTCTGGTTCAAGCCGATAGGGGATGGCCCATGGCCGGTGATTGTCGACATCCACGGCGGACCCGAGTCTCAACGTCGACTCTCCTACCAGCCGATCGACCAGTACCTTGTATCGCTTGGATTCGCCGTTCTTGCGACCAACGTTCGTGGCAGTACCGGCTATGGAAAAGAGTACGTGCATCTCGATGACGTCGATCTGCGGCTTGATTCGGTGGCCGATGTGGCTGCTGGCGTTGCCTGGCTCAAGGTTCGCGACGATGTTGCTGCGGATCAGATTATCGTCATGGGCCAAAGCTACGGCGGTTTCATGACGCTCGCATCGCTTTGCTTCTACCCTGACTTGTGGGCTGCAGGCTTCGACATCGTCGGTATCGCGAACTTCGTGACATTCCTCGAACGCACCGGGCCGTGGCGCAGGAAACACCGAGAGGCGGAATACGGGTCACTCGAACATGATCGCGAGGTGCTCGAACGCATCTCCCCCTTGACCCATGTCGACAATATCTCGGCTCCGCTCTTCCTCATACATGGCCGCAACGATCCACGTGTACCGCTTTTCGAGGCGGAACAGGTCCACGCCGCGTTGCAGGAGCGTGGACGCATTGCTGAGCTACGTGTCTTCGATGATGAGGGACATGGATTGTCGAAACGCAAGAATCGAATCGTCGGCTACGCCGCCGCTGCCGCATTTCTGCTCGATCACCTGCAGCTGTCGCGATCGATCTCCGAATAGCATAGCGTCGTTGGAGGCGAGCACGAAGGCATAGCCCCCGACGATTGAACTCACCTTCAGTGTTCGAGCCGCCACGTTCTGAGCGGAATATTTCTTTGGTGTCGCTATGCATTACTCTCCCTGAATGGCTGGTTGCGATTTCAATCGCTTCGGATCAGACTTGAAATGGACTCCCTCGCCGTTGGGGAGCAGTCTGCTTTTCAAGCGTCGCGTGCCCCCCTTCAGGTGGCTGGTGGCTGGTGGTAATGGTTCCGTTCCTGCGGGAGCTTCTTGCAGGCTGATCTGCACGTCCATTAGGAGTCAGCTCCTCCCGATTCTTCCCGTCTGCGTCCTTCCAATCCGGTCACGACGCGTGTCGGCTCTGCATGAAGACATGATCGCGACTCGTCCAAGGAATGCCCGATGACTACCACACCTACGATTTCGACGCGTGGAGAGCTTCAGGCCTCCGGCTATGTTCCGCGTACCGTACGCGAAGAGATGCGCGACAACCTCGTTACCGCATTGCGCGGCGGCGGTCGGCTCTTCGACGGCATCCGCGGATATGAGGACACCGTTCTGCCTGCACTCGAAAACGCCATCTTTGCCGGGCAGGACATCATCCTTCTGGGAGAACGTGGTCAGGCCAAGACGCGGTTGGCTCGGAGCCTCGTCCAGCTACTCGACGATTGGACTCCCATCGTCGCTGGTTCCGAAGTCAATGATGATCCCATGCGACCGGTCAGTTCTTATGGGAAATTGACCGTAGCCGAGCATGGGGATGCGACACCGATCACCTGGCTTCCGCGCGACCGGCGTTATGCGGAGAAGCTGGCTACCCCAGATACCACCGTCTCCGATTTAATCGGTGAGGTGGATCCAATCAAGGTCGCCGAGGGGAGATACTTGAGTAACGAGGAAATTCTATCGTTCGGCCTCATCCCGCGAACGAATCGAGGCATCTTCAATCTCAACGAACTTCCGGATCTGGCGGAAAGAATCCAGGTCGGGTTGCTGAATATTCTCGAAGAGCAGGATATCCAGATCCGTGGATTCCAGGTCCGCCTCCCTGTCGATATCATCGTGATCGCCTCCGCCAATCCGGAGGATTACACGAACCGGGGGCGGATCATCACGCCGCTCAAGGACAGATTTGGCAGCCAAATTCGCACGCATTATCCCCGCACTACTGACCTGGAGATGGAGATCGCCGAACAGGAGCGGATCAAATCCGACCTTCCCGGTATCGAACTCTACATACCGGATTACATGAGAGAGATTATTGCGGAGATCTCGCACATCGCGCGCCGATCATCGGACATCTCACAGCGAAGTGGCGTTTCGGTGCGAATGACTGTTGCCAACCTCGAAGCGATTGTCGCCAACGCGCAGCGGCGGACGGTGCTCAACAGCGAGAAGCAGGCAGTTCCGCGCATGAGCGACCTCGCGGCGGTTTACCCGGCGAGTATGGGGAAGCTGGAATTCGAGACGTTCGGTGAGGCTCGCGACGAGCAGATTCTCGACCGAATCATCGGTGAAGCGGTTCGTGAGGTGTTCGCACGCACCGTCGATCCTGCCCGCCTCGATCTCCTCTTGCTCGCATTCGACAACGGTCTGACGATCTCGTCGTCAGAGCGGGCCGACGCGTTCAGCTATATCCATCAGATCAGTTCGGTCGATGGCGTCCGGGAGGTTACCTCATCGATCGAATCCAGTCAGGAACCCGCCCGCATCGCGGCTGCGGTGGAGTTCTTGCTCGAAGGCCTCTATCGTCTCCGAAAGATCAGCCGGTACTCCACCCGAGACGGCAGTCGCTACGCCCGCTAGTTCTCATTCTGTCGGAGGTCCACGCCATGCACTACTTCCCGGCCTCGTATACCTATCACCAGTGGGACGGAACCGACGAGGGATCGATCGCTCCCGACGATATCATGGACGCCCTTGCCGAGGATCTGTTGCATCACGGAGACATTGATCTCGCGTTGCAGCGGGCCTTCCGGTGGGGATTTCAGTCGCAGGATGGCCAGCATACTGACGGTCTCAGAGACATGCTCGAACGCCTGCGCAAGCAGCGCCAGGAGATGCTCGACAAGTGGGATTTCAATTCGATCGCCAAAGACTTGAAACAGCGCCTTGATGACATCATTGAACGGGAACGGAGCACGATCGAACAACGAAGCGAATCGCTGAGGCTACCGAAGGAGGAAGGGTCGGAACTCGATACTGATGCCGCCCGGGCCTTCCTCGACCGGAAACGGGAAACGCTCGATGCGTTACCCAGCGGAACAGCTGATCAGGTGCAGGAATTGCGGGAGTATGGGTTCGTCGATCAACAGGCGCAGGCAGACTTTGATGCCCTGATGCAGGATCTCCAGAAACAAATCGCAGACAGCCTGTTCAACAACATGAAGAATTCCCTCGACGGCAGTGATGGCGGCAGTTCGATGGAGGATATGAAGGAGTTCCTGTCCGATATCAACGAGGCGTTTGAGCAGCAGCGGAAAGGGGAGCAGGTCGATCTCGACAAGCTCAACAACCGCTGGGCGCAGGAAATGGGCGGGAGGATCGAGAGCCTCGACGAGCTAGCCTCCAGAATGCGTTCCCGGATGGCTGCGAGTCAGGCCATGATGGGCATGCTCAGCCGGGAACAGCGTGCCGAGCTGCAGAAGCTGATGCAGCAGAGCATGGCGGATGCGGGCCTTGCTTCGGAAATGCAGCGACTTCAGCAGAATCTGGGGCCGATTCCTCCGAATGGGAAGATGCGCCAGTCGGATGCTCATGGTTCCCAACCGCTTTCGATCGACATGGCGACTGACATCCTCCAACAGCTCAATCAGATGGGCCAGCTCGAGGGACAATTGCGAGGAGTCTCCAGGCTGTCGGATCTCGATGGTATGGATCAATCGCTTATAGACGATGTCCTCAACGATGAGGACAAGGCATGGCTCCATCGCTGGACGCATATCGAGAACGAGCTCGAAGATGCCGGGTACGTTTCGCAGGGTGATCGGGGACTTGAGTTGACTCCGAGGGCAGTTCGCAAAATCGGTGAGAAGGCGCTTACCGACATCTTTGGACAACTCAAGCAGACCGGCATCGGCGACCATGACACGCAGCATCGGGGACGCGCGGGCGAACTTTCGGATTCGACATCACCCTGGACCTTCGGTGATCCGTTTCAGCTCGACCTCGCGAAGACCGTCATGAATGCCGTGACGCGAGATGGTCCTGGCGCACCGGTTCGCCTCCGCCCGGAAGATTTTGAAGTCGTCGATCACGAGGCGAGAACCTCGACTGCGACCGTGTTGCTGATTGACATGAGCCGGTCGATGATTCACAACGGATGCTGGGAAGCCGCGAAGCGTTCCGCACTTGCGCTCGATACGTTGATACGCGGCAAATATCCTCGGGACATGCTCGAATTGATCGGCTTTTCTTCCACCGCGCACCGCTTGAAGGTGACCGATCTGCCGACGCTCGAATGGAACGAATATACTTACGGGACCAACCTCCAGCACGCGTTGCAACTGGCACGCGAGTTGCTTTCGACGCAGCGGTCGAAGAACCGCCAGATCATCGTGATTACCGATGGCGAGCCGACCGCCCATCTCCTCGACGGCGAAGTGTTCTTCGACTATCCCCCAACGAGAGAAACGTTCGAGGCGACGCTCAAGGAGGTCGTCCGCTGCACTCGGGAGGACATCACGATCAATACCTTCCTTCTCGAGCACACGCCGTATATGGCGCGCTTCGTCGAGGACCTGATGCGAGTGAATCGTGGCCGTGTGATCAACGCGTCTCCGGACCATCTTGGCAGCTACGTTCTCCGCGACTTCGTGCGGCAGCGAACCGTCGAACGCTTCGGAACGTAGCGTTCGACGGCCAGCAGTGGCGTCATGATTTCGTGTTGTCCGGATGATTCCTGTCTGCTCGTGTGGAAGCGATGTGTGTGCTTCCGTCCCTGGTGAAGGGGTGAGGTGTAGAACGGCCTGATTCTCCGTGTCGCTTCACGCGCACTACCGTTAAGGAATGGTAAGATATTGGCATAGTGATCGGTGACTCGCCTCGACCGATCGGCCTGACGCGCCCCCCGCAGCATGTCCACAATCATCCGATTCCAACAGATGTTCGTACCTTCCTGTTCCGAAAAGGAGATCCCATTGTCCATCGCCGAAGGTCAGTGGCGTGAAGTTGCCCTGAGCGATAGCGAGTACGCGAAGATTCTTGAGTTGTTGGGACGCGAGCCCTCGTTCGTCGAACTCGGAATGTTCGGAGCGATGTGGAGCGAGCACTGCGGCTACAAGCATTCTCGGCCGCACGTGCGAAATCTCCCGAGTGACGCTCCCTGGGTCGTACAGGGACCGGGCGAGAACGCCGGAGCGGTGGACATCGGGAACGGTCTGGCCGCCGTTTTCAAGGTCGAATCCCACAATCATCCGAGCGCGGTCGAACCGTTTGAAGGCGCCGCGACAGGGGTTGGAGGAATCGTTCGCGACATCTTCACGATGGGAGCACGCCCGATCGCCATCCTCGACGGTCTGCGCTTCGGACCGCTTGAAGATGTGCGAAATCGTTACCTGTTCGATCGCGTCGTTGCCGGTATCGGCGGATACGGCAACTGTCTCGGAATTCCCACGGTGGGTGGTGAGGTATTTTTCGACGAAAGCTACAACGGCAACCCGCTTGTGAACGCCATGTGTGTCGGCATCGCGCCGATCGAGGGAATTGTCCGCGCGAAGGCGAGCGGCATCGGAAATCTCGTCATGCTGATCGGATCGGAAACCGGTCGCGATGGTCTCCACGGTGCAACATTTGCCTCGGTCGATGACCCTGAAGCCTCTCACCGGGGGGTCATTCAGGTCGGCAACCCATTCCTCGAGAAGCAACTGATGGAAGCCTGTCTCGAACTCCTGAAGGGTGACGCCGTAGTCGCCATGCAGGATTTGGGTGCCGCTGGGTTGACGAGCTCGATCGTCGAATGCGCGAGTCGCGGTGATGTGGGTGTCGACATCGATGTGCAGTTCGTACCTCGCCGAGAAACGGACATGACTGCGTATGAGATCATGCTCAGTGAAAGTCAGGAGCGAATGGTGCTCGTCGCACCGCCCGAACGAGTCGAAGAGATCACGGAGGTTCTCGATCGCTGGCTTCTTTCCTCTGCGGTGATCGGACGGATCACCGATGACGGATTGGTCCGAATACGGGACGGCGAGAACGTTGAGGTCGAAGTTCCGGTCGCGTTCTTTATCGATGAATGTCCGGTTTATCTTCCGGTCGATACAGACGAGCCAATTGACTTCCTTTTGCGTCGCGAGACAGATGTGCTCCCATCTTCCGATATCGAAGAGTCAGAGATGATTCCGACTGTCCTGCAATTGCTCGGGTCAGCGAACATCGGCAGTCGCCGAGACATATGGGAGCAATATGATCACACCATTCAAACCAATACGGTGGTAGGTCCCGGTCGCGGTGACGCAGCAGTTCTCCGCGTAAAGGGGACGACGACCGGTGTTGCGATCTCCCTCGATTGCAATTCCCGCTATTGCTATCTCGACCCCTATGAAGGAGCTCGCCTCGCCGTCGCTGAGGCCGCTCGAAACGTGAGTTGCACCGGCGCCAAGCCGCTCGGTATCACGAACTGCCTCAACTTTGGCAATCCGGAACGGGTTCCGGGCAACTGGCAGCTCATGCGCGCCGTGCAGGGGATGGGAGATGCCTGTCGTGAACTCGATATCCCCGTCGTGAGCGGCAACGTGAGTCTCTACAATGAGACTGCTGGCTGTCCCGTCTATCCGACCCCAACAGTCGGATGCGTTGGTGTGTTGGAGGACGTCACGCATTCCGTGGGCATGGCATGGCAAGCCGATGAGGCGATCGTGCTTCTCGACAACGCGATGCCGACCCTTGGCGGTTCCGAATACCTCGCGGTGGTCCGAGGAATGGTTGCCGGTTCGCCCCCGATGATCGATCTCGAACGCGAACTGGCAACGCAGACTCTGGTCCGGACACTGATCGCGAATAGCCAGATCACCGCAGCACATGACATCGGTCTCGGGGGGCTCGCTATCGCATTGGTCGAGATGGCCCTCGGTAACGATATCGGTGCGGATATCGACACCTCCGCATTCGACCGAGCCATCCGGACGGACCTGACCTGGTTCGGTGAGGCGCCGAGTCGAATCCTTGTCAGCGTCGACCGTGCGAAGGTGGATGCCGTTCTCGCCGAATCTCGCGAAGCGGGCGTCCAGGCGTCGGTCATCGGCATGTCAGGTGGCTCGGCGCTGACATTCGGTGACGTTGGCTCCCGCGAGCTGGCTGTATTTCGCGCGTCGAGCGAAGCTACGCTTCGCTCGAAAGATCTCGCTTGCACCGCTTGAATGAACCCGATCACCCTTGGAGTTACCGGATTATGACCGAGTCCGCCCAATCTGCTGCAACGTTCGACATGGTGGACTTTCTGGCGGATTACGATGATAAGCCACACGAAGAATGTGGTGTCTTCGGAATTTACGCTCCGGGTGAAGACGTTGCGCGTTTGACCTTCTTTGCCCTTTACGCCCTTCAGCATCGCGGGCAGGAAAGCGCGGGGATCGCCACGGCAAACGGAAGCGATGTAGCCGTCAGGACGAACATGGGGCTCGTTTCCAACGCATTCAACGAAGAAGATCTCAAGAACCTCCAAGGTCATATTGCGGTTGGGCATACCCGGTATTCGACGTCGGGTTCGAATCAGGTCTGTAACGCCGGTCCCATCCGGGTCGAATCCGATCTGGGATCGATCGTCTTCGCACACAACGGCAATGTGACGAATGCACTCGCCTTGCATCGCGAGTTGCAAGCGGAAGGAGTCGAGTTCGATTCCACCACCGACAGCGAAGTTCTCGCGAAGCTCGTCGCCCGCACCCCCGGCAGCACATTCGTCGAGAAAATGCGACGTGCGATGCCGAAATTGATCGGTGCCTACAGTCTGGCGGTCCTCGTCGGCGATCGCCTCTTTGCCGTTCGCGATCCGAAAGGCGTACGTCCACTTTGCATCGGTCGTCTGGCGGGACACTACGTGGTCGCGTCCGAATCGTGTGCCCTCATGACGATCGGCGCTGAATTCGAGCGCGAGGTCGAGGCTGGAGAGATCATCGAGTTCTACAATGGAGAGCTGATTTCGCATGGAGTGGGTCAGTCCCAGCAGGAATCACTCTGTCTTTTCGAGATGATCTACTTTGCGCGTCCCGATAGTGAGATCAAGGGACGGCGACTGTATCTCAGCCGCCAGAAAATGGGTGTCGAACTAGCGCGTGAAGCACCGGCGGACGCCGACGTTGTCATAAGCATGCCGGACTCTGCGACACCCGCCGCGATCGGCTATGCGCGGGAAGCCAACCTGCCATATGCGGAAGCGCTCATCAAGAACCGATATATCGGACGTACGTTTATCCAGCCCGATCAGCGACTGCGAGAAATAGGCGTCTCGCTCAAATTCAATGTCCTGCCGGAGATCGTTGAAGGTAAACGCGTTGTCCTCGTGGATGATACGATCGTGCGCGGCACGACGAGCCGTCCGATCGTTCAGCTGCTGAGGCAGGCGGGGGCCAAGGAAATCCACATGCGGGTACACGCTCCGCCGATGATGTGGCCGTGTTATCTCGGGGTCGATCTCGCAAAGCGTGACGAGCTCATTGCCGCTCGGATGACAGTTCCCGAGATCGGAAAGTTTATCGGGGCCAACAGTATCGGCTATCTTTCGCTTGAGGGGCTTTTCAGGGCGATTGGCCGGGGCTCGACCGGGTTCTGTACAGGCTGCCTGACCGGGAATTATCCCGTTCCAGTATTTGCGAACAGCGACAAGCTCGCCCTTGAGACTGCCTGAAGCAGTGCCAAAGCTCGGATCGCTGAGGCAAAGAGTCGCCATTGTTCCCACGGCCAGGTTCGCTCTGACTTTTCATGTGCATGGAGGATATCTGGTGGGTGATTCGGCCGAGACTTCTTTGAAACGAACAGCCTTGTTCGATCGGCACCAGGCCGCTGGCGCTCGCATCATCCCGTTCGCTGGATGGGAGATGCCCGTCCAGTATGAGGGTATCCTCGCAGAGCATCGCCGTGTTCGCTCCCAGGCAGGGCTGTTCGATTTGGGCCACATGGGTCAGGTCGACATCGAGGGCCCGGATGCACTCGCGTTCCTGCAATTCACCACGACGAACGACCTCGCGCATCTCCTGCCTGGCCAGGCCAACTATGGCATGCTCCCCAATGATGAAGGCGGGATTGTCGACGACATCATTGTTTACCGAAAACCTGACGGTGAAGACGGCTTCATGGTGGTGATCAACGCCGCCAATATCGAGCGCGACCTCGCGTGGTGGACAGTGCTGCGAGATCGACGGCCGGACCTGAACGTAACCGTGAATCATATATCCCAAGGTTTGGGAATGGTCGCGATCCAGGGTCCTTTGGCCGAGTCCATTGTCCAGAAGGTGACGTCGATCGACTTGTCCAAGGTCGAGTACTTCACACTCTCCGAAGGTGAGATCGCCGGAGTTCGATGCCGCATCGGGCGAACGGGTTACACCGGTGAGGACGGATTCGAACTGTTCCCTGATAACGATCAGGCTCCACGTGTCTGGGATGCGCTCATGGAGGCGGGCCGGGCCGATGGTTTGGCGCCAATTGGGCTCGGTGCTCGTGATACGCTTCGTTTGGAGTCTCGAATGCCGCTGTATGGTCAGGAGCTCGGCGACGACATCAGCCCCTATGAGGCTGGTCTTGGCTGGGCAGTAAACCTTGACAAAGGCGATTTTGTCGGGCGGGAGCGAATGGCCGCTGTCAAGGCAGAGGGTCCCAGGCGTCGCACCGTGGGATTCAAGATGGTGGGCAAAACGGCCGTCCCACGATCGCACTACCCCGTGCAGGTCGATGGTGAAGAGGTCGGATACGTGACAAGTGGTGCGTATTCACCGACGTTGAACGAGAACATTGGTCTTGCACTCATTGCCAGGGATTATGCTGGAGTCGGAAAGCCGTTGCAGGTCGTGATTCGTGGCAAGGCCATCGATGCCATCCAGGTCAAGACCCCTTTTTACAAACGCGCAGGGAAGTGATCTTGAGCTTCCAATCAATCGACATCTGCAAACACCCCGCTTGGAGGAGAATATCAGTGGCAGCACCAGACAATCTTAAATATACGAAGACCCACGAATGGGTTTTGGTCGATGGCGATGTGATTACTGTGGGAGTGACGGATCATGCCCAACAGGAGCTCGGTGACATTACGTACCTGGAGCTTCCCGAGACAGGTGACACCATCTCCGCCGGTGAGACGTTTGGTGTCGTTGAATCGGTCAAGGCGGCATCCGATATCTACTCACCCGTTGACGGCGAGGTGATCGATCGCAACGCCACTGCGATCGATACTCCGGAGGTCATCAACCAGTCACCATACGATCAGGCATGGTTGATCAAGGTCAGGGTTTCCGATCCTGGACAGGTAGAGGCGCTCATGACTCCAGCCGAATACAATGAGTTCGCTGGCGACGACGAGCATTAGACACTCGCTTTAGGGTAGTGCGTCATTCGTCGATACGCACGCGCATCGAGATTTTCGCTTCGCAGGTAGCAGAGAGCATCATGACCTTTAATCCTCATACAGCCGAAGATAGAACCGAAATGCTTGAAGTCATCGGTATTGACTCACCGGATGATTTGTTTGCACCGGTCCCCGAATCCGTCCGGTTCCCCCGGCTCGATCTGCCTCGAGCGCTCACCGAGATGGAAGCGGCCCACCTGCTTCAGCAACTCGCGGATCGTAACGTAACCCCGCCCGCAGAAGACATCTACCTTGGTGCTGGGTCCTATCAGCATTACATCCCCGCGACCGTCGGTCAGATCCTATCTCGCGGTGAGTTCTATACCGCATACACTCCCTATCAACCTGAAGTAGCGCAAGGCACACTTCAGGTGATCTACGAGTTTCAATCCATGGTTGCCGAGTTGCTGGGCATGGAAGTAGCAAATGCCTCCATGTACGACGGCGCCACAGCAATGGCCGAAGGCGCGCTGATCGCGGTATCTTCGTCGCGCAAGCGCCAAAAGATCGTGGTCACTGGTACGGTTCATCCCGCATATCGGAATGTGCTGCGGACGTACGTGGAAAGTTCTGGGATCGAGGTCCTCGAAGTTCCTCCAGCCGATGGTGGCTTCGTGATCGGCATCGACGACATCCGACCTCATCTCGGTGTCGATGTTGCGTGCGTGATCGTGCAGTATCCGAATTTCTTCGGCGCGATCGAGGACGTCGAGACGATCGGCGAAGCGGTTCACGAAGTCGGGGCTCTATTGCTCGTGAATACCTCACCTGTTCCACTTGGGCTGTTGAAGTCGCCGGGCCAACTGGGAGCAGACGTTGTCTCCGCTGAAGGGCAGGCCTTGGGCGTCGCGCAAAGTTATGGTGGACCCTACGTCGGACTGCTCGCGACGCGGCAGAAGTTCGTTCGTCAGATGCCCGGACGTCTGGCAGGCATCACGTCCGATACGGAAGGCAAGCGTGGCTATGTGCTAACGTTGCAGACCCGCGAGCAGCACATCCGTCGCGAGAAGGCCACTAGTAACATCTGCACGAATCAGGGATTGATGGCGACAGCGGCGACCGTGTATATGGCGAGTCTCGGACCTGAAGGCTTCCGCGAGGTTGCACGATCGAGTTACCAGAATGCGCATTACCTCGCAGAGCAGTTGACCTCGGACGGCACGTTCAATCTCGCCTATCAGGAGCCGTTCTTCCACGAGTTTGTTGTTGAGACGCCAGGTCCTGCGGCAGAAGTTAATGCTCGGCTGCTGGAATCGGGCATTCTTGGAGGTCTTGATCTCGGAAGGTTCGATCCCGGACAGAGCAACTTCCTTTTGCTTTGCACCACGGAATTGAATACGAAGGCCGGAATCGACCGGATGGTCGGAATCGCGCGCCGATAAATTCCATCGTCGTCGCAATTGGCATGCACGAGAGCGCATGCCGATTGGTATACTCTCTGCCATAATCGTGAGAAGGTACCGTATCTCCGGCCTTCGTCTCTTAAATGTGCTCGCCTTCACGCTCTGGCAGCACCAGCATGCTATCAAGGTGGGAAACGTGAGCAGACCAATCGTAGCCATCGTCGGACGACCAAACGTTGGCAAGTCGACCCTCTTCAATAGACTCGTGGGCGAACGCCGTGCGATTGTGCAGGATCAGCCGGGTACGACCCGGGATCGCGTCTACGGAACCGCCGAGTGGGTTGGTGTTGAATTCACCGTCATCGATACCGGCGGCCTTCAGGACGAGGATGAGGCAGAGCGCGATTTCAACGACCAGGAAACGATCATCGCGCAGCAGACGCGTGTGCAGGCTCAGAGTGCTATCTCGGAAGCCGACGTGATCGTATTCATGGTCGATGCAAAGAACGATCCAACGTCGAGCGATGCCGAGATTGCCGGCATCCTCCGTCGGGCCGACAAGCCAACGATTCTGGCCGTCAACAAGGCGGACAGTCTTGCCCGGCGTGAGATGGCATACGAGTATTTCGAATTGGGACTAGGTGAGCCAATCGCGATCTCGGCCTACCACGGCAACGGAACCGGCGACTTGCTCGACAAGATTGTCGAGAATCTTCCTGACGCCGAGCCAGAGGAAGATACCGAAGGACCACGGATCGCCATCGTCGGACGGCCGAACGTCGGCAAGAGCCGTTTGCTGAATGCCCTGCTCGGGCAGGAGCGAGCCATCGTCAGCGACGTTCCTGGCACGACTCGCGATAGCCTCGATACACAGATCGTGTGGGAGGGTCAGCCACTCACCCTGATCGACACGGCAGGGATCCGTCGTCGGGGACGCGTCGAGGTCGGAATCGAACGCTTCAGTGTGATGCGCTCCATGAGAGCAATCGACCGCGCCGACATCGTTCTCCTCGTTATCGATGCCACAGAAGACTTTACCGCGCAGGATCTGCACATTGCAGGCTATGTCGAGGAGCAGAAGAAGGGGCTCGTCGTGGTGGTCAACAAATGGGACCTTGTCGAGAAAGATTCCGGCACGATGGACGACTATCGTGAACGTGCGGCGCGGGAACTCGATTTCATGCCGTACGCGCCGCTCGTCTTCATCTCGGCCAAGCTTGGACAGCGAGTGAGCCAGGTCCTCGAGGTCGGTCTTTCCATCATCGAGCAACGAGAGAAGCGCGTCAGCACCGCGTCGCTGAACAAGATGTTGCAGGAAGCAGTCGCGAAACATCAGCCGCCATCTCGACCGGGCAAGTGGCTAAAGTTCTACTACGCCACGCAGGCCGATGTCGCTCCGCCGACATTTATCATTTTCTGCAACGATCCCAAGCAAATCCATTTTGGGTATCGTCGGTATCTTGAGAACGAATTGCGCGAATCGTTCGGCTTCAAGGGCACGCCACTGAGGATTTCGTTCCGAAGCCGTCACGAGACGATCTGACATGTCGTCGGTACCGGGGACCATTCTCGTTGTAGTGGCCTATCTGGTCGGTGCAGTTCCTTGGGGAGTGGTACTCGGCCGGGTGTTCGCGGGCGTTGACGTTCGTGAGTACGGAAGCAAGTCGACTGGCGCAACCAACGCCCTTCGCGTGTTGGGCAAAAAGTTTTCGATCGCGGTGCTCGTTCTCGACATGAGCAAAGGCATTCTGCCCGTGGTCATTGGGCGAGCGCTGGGGCTGCCGACGTGGGCGGTTGGGTTGGCGGCCGTTGCAGCAGTCGTCGGTCACTGCTGGTCTCCCTATATCGGCTTCACCGGGGGAAAGGGTGTTGCAACGGGAGGCGGAGCTGCGATTTCACTCTTTCCCTGGCTCCTGCTTTTGCTGCCCGTGGTCATCGCAATCGTTCTGGTCTCGCGATATGTGTCGCTGGCCTCACTTGTCGCCGCGGTCATCGGTATCATCGCGGCGGTCACGGCCGGCCTGACGGGATACCTGTCGTGGTGGTGGGTCGCGGGGGTGGTCGCTATTGCATTCATCATTATCGAACGTCACCGCGGCAACATATCCCGATTGATGAACCATACTGAAAACAAGTTTGGTGGTCGGGTCAACCCGGCCACCAAAACCTCGGATCCATAATCAACGACAGACGGTCCAAGCTGTGGAAGGCACTCGGTCCCCTTTGCGGCAATGATTGGTTAGACGTTCGCATCGCTCGCTAGGTTGAATAGCCGTTAGGGTTTCGTTGCATCCATTCCCACGCCGATGAAACCATGTCATCGAGATTGGACCTTTTTGGGTCCCAGTCGACGAGCCGTTGAGCCTTGGATGAATCGGCCACGAGTGCGGCGGGATCCCCCTCTCGCTTCGGACCATAGGCTACATTGAGGTCCTTGCCTGTCACGCGAGTGACGGCATCGGCGATTTGTTGAACGGAAAACCCCTCTTTTGTCCCGAGGTTGATTGCACCAAGCGAGGTGTCCAGTTTGTGGAGGGCGTTGACGTGTGCATCAGCGAGGTCGAGCACATGGACATAATCTCTAACTGCTGTGCCGTCCGGGGTAGGGTAATCGGTTCCGAAAATGGTGAACGCGTTCCGCTTGCCCTGGAGGACCTGCAAGGCGACTGGGATAACATGTGTTTCAGGTGAATGGTCCTCGCCAAATCGATCGCCAGCTCCGGCCACATTGAAGTACCTGAACGCTGCGTGGTTGATCTCGTATTGCCGGGAAAAATCGGACAGAATCTGCTCCACCATCCATTTCGACCTGCCATAAGGGTTGATCGGTTGCTTGGGGGATTCTTCGACGATAGGCAAGCGCTCCGGCTCCCCGTAAACCGCCGCCGTCGAGGAGAAGATGAACTTGCCAATTCCCTCGGCCCGAGCTGCGTCCAGCAGATTGAGCCCGCCGATCAGGTTGGTTCGATAGTATTCGCTGGGCTTGACCATGGATTCCGATACGAGATGAAGTGCCGCAAAATGCAGGATGGCATCGATCTTTCGATTCGCGAGCGCCGCGGCTGTCGCCGTGCCGTCTTTTAGATCGACTTCGACGATGTCCGCGTCGGGATGGACTGCGGCTCGATGCCCTCGTTCGAAACTGTCGAGGACAACCACATCGTGACCCTTGAGCAAAAGTCGCTCGGTAGCCACACTGCCGATATAACCGCCACCACCGGTCACGAGAACGCGCATTTTATCACCTTGATCTTGTTCGGGACGGCGGTCAGACACCGTCTCGAAGCTCCGGAAAACGTCAGTCGTCATGGTACACTCAACGCCAGAAATCGCGTCGTCGTGACCGCGCCTGCCCCTCTTGCCAGCCCACGATTCTTGAAGGCGCTCGGCTACGTTCCAGGAGACGAACCAGATGTTCACACCCGACCTTCTTGCAAAGGCCGACCCCGAAGTTGCTTCTGCAATAGCCCGGGAAGAGCGACGTCAGCGCGAGGGCATCGAGCTGATCGCATCAGAAAACTACGTGAGTCCGGCGATTTTGGCGGCGGTTGGCTCAGTCCTTACCAACAAGTACGCCGAAGGCCTTCCCGGCAAGCGTTACTACGGTGGATGTGAATTCGTTGATCTTGTCGAAGAAACGGCAAATAGAAGGGCACAGGAACTGTTCGGCGTGGAACACGTCAACTCGCAACCGCATTCCGGTGCCAACGCCAACCTCGCAGCGTTTTTCTCGCTGCTGAAGCCTGGTGACAAGATCCTTGGACTCAACCTGTCCGAGGGCGGACATCTCACTCATGGCAAGGACGTCAATTTCTCCGGGAGATTCTTCGACGCCCATTTTTACGGGGTGAACTCGGAAACCGGGCTGATCGACATGGATGACGTTCTGGCCAAGGCCAAGGAAATTCGTCCGAATGCGATCATCAGCGGCGCGAGTGCCTATAGCCGGATCATCGATTTCAAGCGATTTCGCGAGATCGCCGACGAGGTCGGCGCGTATCTTTTCGCTGACATCGCCCACATCGCCGGGTTGGTCGCAACAGGCGAGCACCCGACGTCGATTGGCCATGCACATATCACGACCACCACGACTCACAAAACCCTGCGTGGGCCACGCGGCGGGCTGATCATGACGTCGGAAGAATTTGGAGCCAAGGTCGACAAGACGGTGTTTCCCGGCATGCAAGGCGGTCCGCTCATGCATGTCATTGCCGGGAAGGCGATCGCCTTCGGCGAGGCTCGGCAGCCACAGTTCAAGGGGTACATCACCCAGGTCATCGCCAATGCCCGTGCGATGGCCGCGGCTTTTATCGAGCGTGATGTCAAGGTGATCTCCGGTGGCACCGATAATCACCTCCTCCTTGTTGATGTCGGCTCGCTTGGGGTGAGTGGTCGAAAGGCCGAGCGTCTGCTCGACACGGTTGGAATTTCTGCCAATCGAAACACGATTCCGGGGGAAACGCGATCTGCGATGTTGGCGAGCGGACTTCGCATTGGAACGCCCGCGATGACGACCCGCGGGTTTGGGACTGAAGAGAGTGAGAAGGTCGTCGATATGATCGTTCGAGCGTTGCGATCTCCTGAGGATCAGGCCATCCTCGATCAGATCTCGCTGGAAGTCAAGGAGCTTACACTGGGATTCCCGGTTCCCGGACTCGAAGAAGCTGTCGCGGTCTGACCCGAACGCGAGACGTGTGTAGGCTGCATTGCAGTTGCGAAGCGAACCTGGAAACGATCAACTGGAAAGGGACGATGGATCAAATTCCACCGTCCCTTTCCAGTTGATGCTGAATTCGACTGATCCGAAGGCGAGCTACTGCAGGAGCCACTCGAACTTTGGCCGATCCTGGTCGTCCGCATTTCGCCGGGTGACCGTAGCCAGCAGAACCGTCGCCAAGGAGAAGACATACCGACCAAGAAGGGCACCGAGGACGAACCCGCCAATACTCCCGAAGACGACTCCAAACGAGAACGTCGCCTTCCCCCCTCTGTTTACCACCGTGGATGGCCTCCTGATGATGCATTGCCAAGGAGCCGCAACATCGACGTTGCCGCTTCTGCAAACTCTGCGGGAGATAGCGGGATCATGATCTATTGAATCGAGAGCACGACAGGTGCATCCGACCAACGCTCCTCCAGATGATAAAACGCCCGCAACTCCGCGTCGAATATGTGAACGATAACATCTGCGTAATCGACCAGAATCCAGCCCGAAGCAGGATCCCCTTCGATGTGCCGCGGACGAAGATCCCTCTCGGCGAGTTCGTCATTGAGCGTCCGCGTAATTGCCCGCAATTGGCGCTCGTTTTCACCTGAGCAGATAACGAAGAAGTCTGCAATCGGCGTAAGCTCGTGAATGTCAAAGACCTGCGTGTCGACTGCAGGCGTATCGGCGATGATGTCTGCGATGGAAACCGCCAGTTCGCGACTTCGAACTATTGGATCTGCAGAGGTGGGGGGAACGAGTTCGATTGGAAAGTCCTCTCATAAACGACGGCCGCGATCGCTCCGTCGGAAACACGCAGTCTGGGGGTCCCATAAGGTGGGCCCGGCAGGGTTCGAACCTGCGACCAAGAGGTTATGAGCCCCGTGCTCTACCGCTGAGCTACAGGCCCATAGCGTACCCTTTAGTGTAGCCGGACCGAACATGATCATCAACGTAGACAGGGAAATCAGTCGATCAGTCCAGCCACAGTTCCGATTGCTCGCCCGATATCCAGCCAGAATTGCCATCCGAGGATCCCGATGCCTATAAGCGTCGCGGCAATGATGACGGCGTCCACGCTCTCTCGCCCCTCCTGAGTCCAGTAGACGTCCTCGAGATGGAACCAGAGGGCGAACTCGTCGAGCGTAAGGGCCGCCCCAATCCCAAACAATACGGCCAGAGGTTCGCGTGCGATTGTTTGTGGAAGTGCAACTCCCAGATACCCGGAACCGAGGACAAGCAGAATACCCGGCACCAGATGATGCAGATGCGTTCCGCTCGAACTCGTGATGTTCCTGAAAACATGCTTCCATCTTCCTGCCCTGATCGAATGCGTAATGATTCGTACCGTCGCGAAGGTCAGCAGAAAGGCAATCAGGAGCAGAAGCTGCGGTTGTTGATGTTCGTCGATGATATGGCGCTGATACCCTGAGGAGATGTCATCGCCAAATTGTCCCAAATCAAACATTTTCATCGCTCACAGGTGAATGCAATGTTTTGCTCGTCTCTCTGGTCATCGCCTCATGGTGATGGCGGCGTCGCGGTCTGGCACCTTCAGGGCACAGGCAGCACCGATCGATGCCAATAGCGCAGCGGTGAGAAATGCTGCCCGATAGGCGGGCAGCACGTCTCCATTTGAGGATCTTGTGCCAACCAGCGTCAGAACCGTACTCACCAGCGCGATTCCAAGCGCTCCACCGAGTTGACGTTGAACCGTAAAAAGCGTGGATGCCCTCCCTGTTTGTGCGGAGGTGATCGTTGCAAGACTTGCCGCCTGATTTGGAAGAAAGACGTATGCGATCCCGAAACCGAGCAGGAACATGAGAAGTCTTACCAGCCACAATGAACTGTCGAGATGAAGAAAGGTCATGGCGCCCACGACCAGGGCGACTCCCGTCAGTCCCGACGCCATGAGACGCCGGGGACCGATCTTCGGATACAACCGTGCAACGAATTGAGTTGAAACGACAACGCCGATCGCTTCGGGAAACGTCGCCAGACCAGATTGCAAAGGAGAAACTCCTCGTGCTTCCTGGAGAAACAGAGGCATCAGGAATAACGTTGCCATGAAGCCCGCTGCTGTGAAAAACGATACTGAAAGCGTCGTCCGAAACAATCTGTTCGTAAGGAGATGAAGGTTCACCATGGGCGATGGAGATCTCAGTTCCACCCTCACGAACAGAATGAGGAGCATGGCCCCGATGATTCCGAAAACTACGACGGCGGTGTCCGTCCATCCCCTGGATGGGCCCTCACTCAAGGCATACATGAACGTTCCGAAACCAACCCCTGCCAGCGCAAATCCCGGGAGATCGAATCGCCCCGCCGCCTCCTCCCGATGTTCGTGGAGGAACAGAAATCCGAAGATCAACGCAGCGATACCGATCGGCACATTGACATAGAAGATCCATCGCCATGACAGTCGCTCGATCAGCACGCCACCCAGGATCGGGCCGAGCGCCGGTCCGAGTATCGTCGCGAACATCAGGATTCGTGAAACCCCCATTCGCTCCTGAGGCGGGAATGTGCGATAGAGCATTGCCATCCCGACCGGAGTCAGCAATCCGCCTCCGGCTCCCTGAAGGATCCGGAAGAAGACGAGTTGCTCCATGGTTTGGGCCAATCCGCACAGCGCAGATGCGATGGTGAACATCATGAGCGCCAGCAGGAACGTCCGCTTTGTGCCCCACTTGTCCCCGATCCATCCCGAGACCGGGATAAAGACGGCGAGACTCACGAGATACGCGATCACGACCGTTTCAATAGATGCGGGAGAGACCCCGAACTCTCGCCCAAGGGTGGCCAACGCCACGTTCACGATCGTGGAATCGAGCGAATTTAGCAGCATTCCACTGATATAGACGATTGCCACGACAACTTTTTGATTGGGACTGAATCTACGCAAACCGATTTCCCCACAGTCACCCCGCCGGCTCGGATCGGTCGGCACGAACCTACGTATTCTGCTCTTTGCTGACGGTACCCTATTCCAAGGATTTTACCAGCCACAAACCCTGCAGCGTACGGATGGATCGAGTCCAGGCAAGCCGCGCCGGAATCTAGGGGGAGAGCGTTGTTCGCGGGCATCTGTAGGCGAACGGTGGCTGGGGATTTTAGTTCGCATTGATCTGCGGGCCGCTCATCACCCAAGCGACAAATGTGTGTGAAAATTGATTTTGCGTCTGCCCTTCGACCAAGGGCCAGATACCTGGACGTGACCTTGCCATTCATTCACTCCCTGGAGAGAGCAGCCGATGACCCGACTTCGCGATATTGGTTTGCGCGAAAAACTCGTGGGTGCATGTGGCATCGTACTGGTCTTCGGTCTGCTGCTCTCTGGCACCGCGTACTATGCGGCGGTCCAGAATGAAAATATGGCGAATGCCCTGAATCAGAGCCATATCATTACCACTGAAATGTCTCGATTCGGAAATCTCCTGCTTGGAATGAACGCCGGGTATCGCGGCTTTTTGCTGACGGGTCGCTCGGACTATATTCAGTCGTATCTGGATGGCAAGGCCGACTATAAGCGCCAACTGCAGAATCTTCGTGAGAAGACTTTGTCGACACACGTACAGCAGGGCGCTGGGACGCGATTGACGACGCCATCTCCGCCTGGCTCGAAACGGCGACCGAACCGGGCATAGCGCTTCGAAGAGCTGTGGACGCCGGATCCGAACAGTTCGACACCGTTCTCACGTTTGTGAGTTCAGGTTCGGGCAAGATTCAATTCGACAAGATCATCTCTCCGGTCTCGGACGCCATGAGTGCAGAGGTGGACACGCTGCAGATCCAAACCGACGATGCGTCATCGACGATGAGCGATCTGCAACGCGTGTTGGCTGCCGGCGCCCTTGTCGCCATCGCCCTGACTGCGGTGCTTGCAGCTTCGCTCGCTCGCGAGATAAGCGGCTCGATGAACCAGTTCGCGAGGATGGCTTGAGGAATTGCGTCCGGTAGGTATGGTGAGCGCATCGGGTTTACGCGTATGGATCCATCGAAGAAGCGAGTTCGGCCGTCGAAGCGATGTTTGCCAGATCTCCGGCGGAACGCAATCGAAGTTCGATTTCAGATTTTCTCTGGACCGATCCAGAGCTGAAGACCAACGTCCATATCCTCGACATACTTCCGGCGCGCTATGAAATCGCCGTTCACCAAGACCAGTTCTTCAGCACTCGACATTGCAATGATTCGTTCCCTCTTGAAATCGCGATCAGCACATTGCCTCAGTGCTATGGACAAACGTTCCTCGCGATTATTCGCGACATAACCGAGCGTCGTGTCGCCGAAGAACAGGCAGCCCGTCAGTTGTCCTTGATCGAACGCGCGAGCATGGTGTCCCGAGCCTCTCTCGAAGCGATCTCCCCTGTAACGCCCGCCGCGACAATCCTCACGATCAATCGCGCATTCAGCCTCATGTTTGGCATTGCGCTTGAGGATAGTGTGCTCATGAGTACTGCCGAGCTTATCGAGCACTTTATCGCGTGTTGGAGGACGGCGAATTGGAACAGCTGTTCACCCGCTTCTATCGCGCGAGGAACCGGGCCACGTAGGAGGTCTCCGGCACCGGACTTGGTCTATCGATCACCAGATCGTTGATCGAACTGCATGGAGGATCGATCGCGGTCGCCAGTGAGGTTGGATCAGGTTCCACATTCACGGTATCGTTGCCCCGGGCTTTGGATGAAGAATGTGATCCTCCAGTTGGGCACGGCAACGTTCGACCCAATGGCAAGGTTCTGGTCGTCGAAGATGAGATCGACATCGCCAATCTCATCCGTCGCTATCTCGTTCGCGCTGGGTACGACGTCATGATCGCCTCGACCGCTTCGGAAGCATTCGAAAAGGCACGCTCGAATGATCTCGATTTGATCGCACTCGATATCATTCTGCCCGATACGGACGGCTATACATTGCTGGAATGGTTGAAAGCAGACCCATCGCCCCAATCGATACCGGTGATCGTGGTCTCCATGATGCCGGACGGTGAGAAGGGTAAAAGCGTCTTGGTGCCCTGGATTACCTCACCAAACCTGTCGATGAACACACTCTCATGAATCATATCGATCGCCTCCTGAACCATCGTCGAAAAGGCGCGATCCTCGTCGCCGACGACGAAGACGATGTCCGGCGCCTCATCGCCATCCATTTCGAAAACGCTGGCTATACAGTTTTTCAGGCCGCGGACGGATTGACAGCATTGGAAGTTGTCAAAGGCCGCGATGTGGACGCCGTGCTTCTCGATGTCCGCATGCCGGGGATGGACGGGATCGCCGTTCTGCAAAGCGTCAGACAGTACGAAACGATTCGCCATTTGCCGATCATCATGATGACGGCAAGTCCAGGCGCTATGGAGGACGCATCCTCGGTTGCGACCGACCTCGGGGTGACTGACCTTCTGCGGAAGCCGCTTTCGGTAGAAGAACTCGCGGACACGATTCTGCGAAATCTGTAATCGCGGACCGATAGGCATCGTGGATAAGGATCACGCCATTCGTCCCATCATCGCTGATGATGAGCCCGATATTCTGCGGCTTGTCTCGTTGACGCTCAAGCGGCATGGATACCACGTCATCGAAGCCTCGAATGGTGAGGAGGCCCTGACGATGATTCAGGAGCATCGCCCGGATGTCGTGGTTCTCGACGTGATGATGCCCGGCATGACGGCACCGGAGGTTGCCGCCGCGATGGCAACCGAGACTCGGCTCGCATCTATTCCGGTCCTGCTTCTCTCTGCAAGGGCGAGGACCGCGACACCTCGATGGGCCTTGAAGCGGGTGCTGCAGCCTATCTGACCAGTCCATTCTTCACATGCCATCTCGTCGAAACACGCGCGGAATTGCTGGAGGATCGCTGAACGTCGGTCAGGCGCCCCACGTTACGGGTCGGTTGAGAGATCTCGATCGTCCGATCCTTGTGCGAAGGTGAATGCAGTCCATACGACAGCCGCCACAGTAAGCACGACCATGATCTCGAGTTGCAAGAGAACCATCTCGCGAAGCGAATCGTGGAACGTCCACAGGAGCACCACCTGCGCGACGCCAGCCAGAAGCGCCATGATGCTGCCTAGGCCTTTTCCAAGCGCAAGATGATAGCTGATGATCGCGTTGGCGGCGGTGTAGAGCGTCGTGGACGCCGCGTAGAGCCACAGGAGAGGCGCAACGGGCAGATATTTTGCGCCAAAAAGCAAACGGACGACGAACTCCGGTGCGATCGCGGTGGCGAGCGTGATCGATCCACCCATTGCTATCACCACGCCGAGTGACACGAACAGCAATGATCGGTGCGGTTCGTTTCGATGCGCTCGCTGCGTCACAAGGGGAAACACCACTGCGGCAATCGGCCACGAAGCGAAGAAGACCACGCGTCCGATCAGTGAAAGTGCCGCGTAGTGCCCCGCATCCTCAGAAGAGAAAAAGCGCTTCACGATGAGAATGTCACTGTGGTTGATGAGGATTTCCCCAGCCAGCGTCGCAAGGACGGGGAGCGCAAAGATCATCACCTCCTTGCGCGCCTCGGAAGACAGCCTACCCTCCACAGGGAGCCCGCTCGTCGACCGCCTCGCTACCAGCCAGGTTGCAACAAACGACGCAGCGATGGCCCCTACGGTGCCAGAGACTCCGAATCCAAGGCCCACCAAGACAACAGCGAGGAGGAGACGTGTCCACATTTCCGCCTGATAGCTGAGGGAGAGTTGGCCGAAAAGCGTTCGCCCCTGCAATACGCCCCGATCCACGCCCTGCACGAAATACAAAGTGATAGTGGATCCCAGGATCACGAATGGCCAGAATGATTCCGTATGAAAGAACGACTGCAACTGCTTGGAACCGAGTACCAACACAGCGGACACGGTGATCCCTGCACCCCAGCCGATCCGTCCAAGCCACGTCCGATACTGAACGATCGCGGCAAGATCGTCCGATGCTGCAGCCCGAGCCGAAAATCGCGACGAGATCATTCCAAGCGTCGACGTGGTAAATGACGTGAGCAATACGAGCGTGATGATCAGCGTCAGATCAGCGAATTTTTCGGGACCCAACCAGCGACCGAAGACGAGATTGAAGGCATAGTTTCCAACATTGACCACCGCGCTGCTCAAAAAGAGAATTGCACCACCCGACAGCAGGCGGTTGCTGGTAAACCTGCCGATCGTCTTCGGATGCAGACGTTCGGGGCCGCGTGTGCTGCGTTCAGCCACCCAGGAGACCCGAAATCTTGGATCTGAGATCGCGCGAACCAAACGGTTTAGTGAGGAAAAGCGACACTCGCTGCTCCATCGCGATCGCTTCGTCCTTGCCTTGCCCGCTCGCCGTGAGCATCACATCGGGAAGATCCGTGTAGGCTGGGTCGCCCTGAATCCAGCTCACGAGCACCGCCAAACCAGCACTGTCCAGAAACGAGGCTCCACTGAGATCGAATCCGATGTGCCTCACCCCGTCGTTGAGAAGCCCATCGATCTTGTCACGTAATTGCGGTGCCTTGAACGCGTCGATGCTGCCGCTTGGAGTTCCCACTGAAATACGGACGACTTCCTCTTCCACCGAGATCTCCATTGCTGTCCAAGCCCTCCCAGGTCTTCGATAACGTCCAGTGGTTCAGATCATTTCGCCGCTCGTAACCCGGTTGATCGACCAACTGTTCGATCAGGTAGAGTCCGTACCCATGTACTTGTAGTATGTCGAGATCCGGCCTCATGATCATTGATGGGTCGAACGGGTCACCGGTGTCGTCCAGTTCGAGCCGGATCTCGTTCGGCCTCAGCTCAACCATGAGCGTCAATCTACCCTCGGATTCCTGACCCATGACATGCCGAACCGAGTTGACGCATGCCTCGTGCACGGCGAGTTCCATTTCTTGCCAGATCCGTTCCGCGGCATGGTATTTTGACCGCTCCGCCAAGGCTTCGAATGCCGCACCGACCACATTGAGGTAGAGGTAGCGAGTACCGACGGCAGGTCGATTCGTATCATCGCATCAACCTCGGAATCGTTGTCTTCCATCGGAATCTCGGTCATGCGTGTGTCCTCTTGAGTACCAATAGCGCCTGGTCATCGGTTTGAACCTGGCCACCTGAAAATCGGTCTTCCGAAAGGACCAGCTCGCCCGCGATCCGCTCGGCAGATTCCCCACGAAATGTGTCGATCAGATTGAGCATCCGGTCGTATCCGTAGAGTTCACCCGATCTGTTCGATGCCTCCGGGAACCCGTCCGTGGCCATTACCACGAAATCCCCTTCGTGAAACGGGATAATCGTCGCATCACTGACGGGTGGCGGAAAGACTCCCACTGGAGGTTCGTTGGCTTCCACGATCCGGACCGGGCTGGCACCGAAACTCCCGATCACCGGCGAATGCCCGCAATTCGCAAGCGCCAAAGTATTCGCGACGGGGTCCACCGAACCGATACCCAATGTCGCAAATCGACCCATATAGCTGAGGTCTTCATAGAGATCATCCAGCACTCGATTCATCATCGTCGACGCGGTCGGATCGGTCCCCGGATCGATGCCTGTCGAACGGACGTTCGCGCCGCCGCCATCACAAGCACCGCAGCCGTTCCCTTCCCCGAGACGTCCGCTACTGCGGCAACCAGACGACCATCCGGCCGCAAGACGCATTCGAACAGAATCCCCCCGATCTGCGCTGCCGGCCGATAGCGTGACGCCACGGATACGCCCGGGACGGTTGGCAGTGCGGTGGGGATAAGACTTCGCTGGACAACTGTCGCCAGTTCCGCATCCCGCTGCAGTTGATCCCGCACGCGCAGGCGCTCGCTTGAGAGCGAGAGCTGCATCAATGTTTCCGCCTGTGCGGACACCGTCTCGATCAGTTTCAGGAGACCGGAGGTGTGCGGGGGTGTGCGAACATCAACCACCGCGACAACGCCCGGCCACCGGCGGGTCGTGGTGCCCTTCTAAAACGCGTACGGAAGCGTAAAGAGCAGCAATCCCCAGGGAACGAGCCAGAACACGAGACTGGCGTTGATATGTCGAATGAATGAATCCCGCGACGCGTCGCGAAGCGTGCGGAATCGGGATTTGAGTGATCGGATCTCGCGCACTCCAGAGCCAGCAAGGCAGAACGACGATGAGCGCGATCCGGACACCGAGACCGAATACCGCTGCTCTGCAAAGAATTGGCGCGAGCCATCTCGATCTCGATGCGAGCCAGGCACGCTTGAGGCGATGGGGCTGGCGCCGGCGCCAGTGAACGTAACTACTTGTTCCTTCGGCACTCCTGGCACTCTTGGCACTCTTGGCCCGTGAAGCATGAACATCGACCACGGCTGACACGATGACCGGGCCACCGAAGAAGATCGTGCCGAAGATGCAGGTGAGATGGTGGGTGGCTGTCGTGGCGGCAGAACCGGCAAGCGCGATCGAAAGTGCCGAGACCGATGCATCGCGAAGCCAGCGGTCGAGATAGGGAAGGGCATTGAGAAGAAATCCGAGCGACAACATGGTGGGGAGCTGGCCGAAGACATGAACGGTCTCCGCGATCGATGTGGCGAACAACGAAACCACCGCTGCGTAACCGCTAGCTTCCACACCTACCCACAACCTGGAAAATCGGTACACACCCACCACGACCAGAAGTATCGCCGCCAGCTGGACCAGCACAAATCCCTTGAGCAATCCCACGGCGTGGGAAATCAGGGCGATCGACTGCTGTGAACCGCGCGGGTAGCTGACGACGGTGAAACCGGTGTACCACCGCTCGTCCCAGCTGTCGAACCACATCCTGCGGTAGTGATCCGCGAAAAGATGTGGACATACACATCATAGGTACGTTTGAAACTGCCCGCGAACAAGAGGGACCCATGGAAGACCAACGCTAACTCGAGCGCGAGGAGAAGCATCGGCTGTTGCCACGTTCGCACGATCTGCTCGCTGCCATCGGAAGGGGAGGCTGTGGAGGTCATGTATGCGTCAAGTCAATCCTGCACGAGCGATCGGGTTTGCGGTTGCAGATAAATGACCTATCTGCAGACAATATTCTACCCGGCCCACGGATCGATGGAGTGGGATTGCGCGCCGAGAGTGCGATCTTCAAGACAGCTAGCCGCCGAGGGAGAATCCGTTCTCGGCGACAGCCACTGCGAACCGTTCAGGATCGAGGTTGAGGCCGAATCCGGGAGCCTCCGGAACAATAAGCGCCCCGGATTCCACTCGATACCCCGAGGTATCGAAGCCTTCGGTGGTGACGAGATCCCACTCGACCCGTTCGAAGTGCTGGATTGCGGCCGAAAGGTGGGCGCACGCGAACGGACCGAACATGCCGCCGTACACATGGGGAGCACTCTTCGCGCCCCATGCATCGAGCTGCTCACCTGTCCGCACCCAGCCGCTCAGGCCGCGGTCGATGATGTCGTATTGGACGATGTCGATTGCACCCGACTGCGCCCAGTCCATCAGGCGCGGCGATGCCAGCCCCTCGCCATCGGCGATCAGGCAACCGACCCCCTGATCTTTCAGCCACGCTTGCAGATCGAGATAGAGGACGTCGTCTTCGTGAAATGCTTCTTCGAACCAGTACAGGTTGCAGTCCCGGGTTTCGAACAATACGCGTTTGGTGAGATTCAGGTTGTAGCCGTTGTTGGCATCGACCATGACGATCGCCTCGGTCCCGACCTGATTTCTCACCGCCCGAATGATCGCGATGTCTCGTCTGGTGCCGATCTCGAGCGGAAGATGACGTGCACCGCGACCGATCTTGATTTTGAACGCGCGGTGCCCACGCGCATATCCGTCCGCGGCTTCCTTCGCAATCAGTTCGGCAGCAGCGGTTTCTCCTTGGGCATGCAAGTCGTCGAAGTAAAGCGACGTATCGTAGCATGGCGCCCGCAAGGGACCGCTGATCGTTTGGCCGTTTCGGTCAGAGAGCAGCGCATAGACAGGCTTTTTGACATAATGACCGTAGAGATCCCAGAGTGGAAACTCTCCTGCGAGCCAGTCGTCTGCAATCAGATGGTCATCCCCGAACGCCGATGCCAGCGAGTTGCCGATAAGCGCCTGGAGCTGTACGTTTGCAGCGCGAGTCTGACCGAATCCGGTGACTCCATCACTGGTGGTGAATTGTGCGAAAGTCGTCCGCACGTCGATCCCATGATCGTTCAAACGGGCATTGCTGCCCGCGAAACGCGGACGTTTCCCCGAAAGCGTGCCGACATCGATACGTGTAATCTTTGCCGCGCTGAATGCAGCATCCTGTGTAGTCACCCGATGTCCTTGTCACGACTGCCTGTGGCATTGCAGATTGTCAGGAAAATCGTATTGTCCCTGACCCGTACGTTGGAGTCTAGCAATGCCGCTCTGATAAGCTTCGACGATGAAGATTGGATATCCGTGCATCAACCGGACATTTGGTGTCTCCGCATCTCGCTCCTTCCGTCTTGCCTCGTACTCACCTGAACGGCTTCGTTCGACGGTGCATGAGAATCTGGCTGGGCTGCAAGGTATCCTCGAATGGAATCGCGATCGAGGCGTACGTTTCTTCCGCATCTCTTCGGAAACGATCCCGTTCGCATCGCACCCGGGGATGGACGTTGACTGGCAGCGCGAGTTCCGTTCGGAATTTGCCGCGATCGGTGAATATATCCGCAGCCAGGAGATGCGGGTAAACATGCATCCCGGACAATACACGTTGCTGAGTTCTCCGAGGCCGGATGTCCAGGCGCGCAGTGTCGCGGAGCTTGTCTATCACGCAGAGCTTCTCGATTTGCTCGAACTGGATCGTACGCATGTCATCCAGATCCACGTTGGAGGAGTGTATGGAGATCGCGCTGCAACGATCTCCACGGTCATCGCACGGATCGCCGGGCTGCCGGACGATGTCCGCAACCGTCTCGTGATCGAAAACGACGAGCATCATTACCCGCTGGCCGATTGTCTCTCGATATCCGGCGACACTGGCCTCCCCGTCCTGCTCGACGTTTTTCACCACTCCATCCTGAACTCCGGAGAAGCGATCCCGGCGGCGGTTGATGCGGCCGGAAAAACGTGGTCCGAGCATGGTTTGCCCATGATCGATTTCAGTTCGCAGAACGGGTCGCTCCGCGTTGGTGCTCATGCTTCGGCGCTGAATGAAGAAGATTTCCGAACGTTTCTGGAGGTGCTTGGCAACCGCGACGTCGACATCATGCTGGAGATCAAGGACAAGGAGGCGAGCGCACTTCAGGCTCTTTCCATCCTTCGAGCGCGTGACGGCGGATGAGCCGGGCGATGAACTCTGATTGTATGGAGTGACAGCATTTTCTTGGACGACTATGATGTTTGAGTCACTATCAGGCAACGAGTTGCTACTGGCGCGGATCCTGCTGGATAGTCGCTCGCCTGTGAGTGAGGCAAGATCAGGGAACCATTCCTTCTCACCACGCAACAACAAGGGAACAGACTCACATGACAGATCGCAACGTGATTCGACTTGGCATTATCGGAACCGGACTAGCGGTTGAAAAGCTTCACTGGCCGGCGCTCAAGCGCCTGTCTGACAAGTTTCAGGTTACGGCCTTTGCCAATCACACCAAACCGAAGGCGGACCACTTCGCGGAATACTCGCGGACGCCGATCGAGGCCTATTCCGAGGACTACCATGATCTGCTGGCCCGGGACGATGTCGACGCTGTCCTGATTTCCTTGCCGATTGATCTCTTGCTGGCGGTTACAGCGGATTCTCTTGCAGCCGGTAAGCACGTGATCTGCGAGAAACCGTCAGGCGCGAACGAGCAGGAAGGTCGGGCCTTCGTCAAGCTGGTGTCCGAACATACGGACAAGATTGTCCTCGTCGCCGAGAACTGGTTCTATCGAGATGATCTGCGCTTCGCCCGATCGCTCTTGGACGCCGAAGAGATTGGTGCGCTCCATCTCGTCTCATGGCGACTCGTAAATCAGCTCATTCCTCGCGAAGGTGAGTTTTCCAGCACCCCCTGGCGTCATCACGCACGCTACGATGGGGGACCGCATCTTGACGGTGGAGTCCACCACACCGCTCAGATTCGATTCCTCTGTGGCGATATCAACCGTTTGCATGGTGAGATCCAGAACTCGAATGACACCCACGAAGGGCCGTCCGACCTGGCGCTGAACTTTCGCCTCGTCAGCGGCGCCATCGGAGATTACACCGCCTCGTATCCAGACATCCCCGTTGTGGGAGAAACCAATGACATGCGTCTCTACGGCACGAAGGGCCAGATGACGATCGGTCAGAAGGGAATCACCGTCGCCCGCCCGGATGGCAGCAGCGACACATGGAAGGTGAAGCAGGCGGACGGTGGCTATTACAACGAATTCCTGAACTTCTACGATGCGGTTGTTCACGAAACTCCGATCGTCGGGACGGTCATTCAGAGTTTCCGTAACATGGAGATCGTGCTCAAGGGACTGGAATCGGCGCGCAAGGGGCAAGTCATATCGTTGAGCGAACTCCCCGCCTCGCTCTCCGCCAAAGCGGTTTCGCTTTGGATGCCGCGCGGCGCCACCGACCTCTTCGAGGGGCTCGACGTCCAGATTTCCAAGGAATCCACATCCGCCTAGCCCTCAACCATAGGTGAGGAACAGGCCGATTGTGCGGCGCGTCTCACCCCGCGTCAGTCCATCACGATACACACCTTGCCGGATTGCCCCTCGTCGGCGATCCGGTAGGCTTCCGCCGCAGCTTCGAGGCCGAACCGATGAGAGACGATCACCTCCGGATTCAATTTCCATCTCACCAGGTTCCGGGTTAGCTCCTCCATGTGACCGATACTTGTCACCCACGATCCCTGAAGTGAGATCTGCGGATGGATCAGGAGCTGACTGACGTCGAACCCGATCTGCCCTCCCTCGCCGACCATCACGCTCCGTCCGAAGCGGCGCGTGGATCTAAGGGCAAGCACTCTCGCCGCTGCGGAACCGGAGCAATCGACGGACACCTCGCATCCGAGTCCGTCTGTCTGCTGCATGATCGCCTCGTGTGCGGATTCGTCCGAGATGATCCCGTAATCGATCGATCCGGCGTTCCTCGCGAACTCGAGCCTCGACGGTGAGATGTCGACCCCGATGACGCTGCTCGCCCCCAGGGCTTTCGCGATCGAACCAGCCGCCATGCCTACTGGCCCCATTCCGGTAATGAGCACCCGATCCCGTCCGGAGACGTTCACTCTCCTCAATGCCTCGTATGCTGTCCCAAACCCGCACGCGACAAGCGCTCCATCGACGTAACTCAATTCGGTCGGCAAACGAATGCACGTGATTTCCTCTGCCAGCATGAAGTCGGCGTGGCCGCCATCTCGCTGCCACCCGTAAGCCGCCCTCATATCCGAGGTGCAGCTGATCATATAGCCCTCACGGCAGTCGGCGCACACACCGCATCCGGCGATGTGGTACAGAATCACCCGGTCTCCAACCTTGAACCGGCGACATCCCGGACCCGTCTCCACGATCTGACCGCATGGTTCATGCCCGCCAATGACGTTCTGATAGGCTTCGGGACCGTGCCCCAGGTGCTCCCTGTAGATCGCCCTGATGTCGCTGCCACATATCGACGATGCCTTCATCCGCACCAGAACCTGCCCATGCCCTGGTGTTGGTACTGGGAAATCGTCGATCCTGACCTGCCTCCCGCCGGGAAGACGTACTCCTCGCATCACCTCGTCCATGAGGTCTCCTCCTCGCTGGTTGTGGTCCATCGCCTCGCATCGTGTGGGCGGGAATCGGCGCAGTCCCAGCACGGTGCATGTGATTCGCCTGGCCCTCCCGATTCTCAAGCGATTGTATCGATATGCGGATGAAGTCGTCCTCTTTCCGGGTTCTTTGGCACTGGAGGAAGGGCCGCATGCGTATCGTCAAAGCCGTGCTCCAACCCGGAAACGAACAACCGTTGCTGCGTGGTGTCCTCTCAGTGGTTTGGTGCCGCGCTGCCAGGCACGGGTTCGGCGATCAGCCCTGTCGCGTTCACGCCAGCCAGCGCGAGGATCCGTGACCCGATGATTGTGATTCCAATCAGGTAAAGGAACACCAGGACCGGACCTGGAGCCTTGATTCCTGCTGTTTCGATCACGTCTGACTTCTGTTGAATGAGGGGGCAACCGCATGGCTCATTTCCATCTCCCACCAGGTGCGTGACGTCTCTCAAGCTGTGTCTGTTGCTCTGAAGTCAGCGGCGCACGTTGTTCCTCAAAAATCCGTCGAATTCGGAGTCATTTCAGTTTCTTGCCGCAACGTCCTCGCCGCCGGATGTGTTGCCGGCGAATCCGGTACTCCAGAGTTCGTCGAGTTTCAGGCAGAGTTCGGTCGCCCGCGCCATGTCCTGAATGCTGATCCATTCGAGGGGGCCGTGAATGTTCTGCATTCCGGTGAAAATATTGGGTGCGGGGATGCCGAGTTCGGTCAGTCGGGACCCATCCGTTCCACCTCTCGTCGGCGTCGAGGAAGCCGCGATGCCGAGTTGTCGACATGCTTCCAGCGCAAGGTCGACAGGGCGCGTGTCATCTTCGAGCCAGTAACGCATGTTGCGATACTGGGGCGTGATCGTGCAGGTGATCTTCGATCGGGGCTCGGTGGCGGCGATGGTTGCGCAGACGCGTTGCACCAGCTCGCCGTGAGCCTGCAAGCCATCCCGTTCAAAATCTCTCAGAGCAAAGTGCAACTCCGCCGAGGCAGCCGAGCCGCTCATATGATATAGGTGGATGAAACCCTCGCGCTCGTTCGTTGTTTCCGGCGTCAATGTGACGTGGGGCAGGGTGTCGACAATCTTCGCGGCCAAGTGAAGAGCGTTGACGAGCTTGTCCTTGGCTTGACCTGGATGGGTTGAAACGCCCTGGATGACGACCGTCGCCTTGTCCGCGGAGAATGTCTCGTAGACGACCTCTCCCAGCTGGGAACCGTCGAGCGTATAGGCCACATCGGCCTTCAAATCGGCTGGAAGATCGGTATGCACTCCTCGCCCGATCTCTTCATCCGGTGTGAAGCAGATGCGGATGGGACCGTGCGCGATGTCGGGAGTCTCCAGCAGGTGGCGGGTCATCGTCATCAGAATCGCTACGCCGGCTTTGTCATCCGCACCGAGAAGGGTCGTTCCACTGGCCGTCACGATATCGTCACCGGTTTTTGTGGCCAGGTATGCGGAGTCTTTCGGCGAGATCACGGCGCTTGTGTCATCGGGAAGCACGATGTCGTTTCCCGAGTAGTGGTGATGAACGATCGGCTTGACGCCTGCGCCACTAAATCCGGTGGCCGTATCGACGTGCGCGAGAAAAGCGACGGTGGGAGAAGTTGTTGAACCGGTTGACGGAATGGTCGCGAGAACTGCGCCGTACGGCGTCAGCGTCACATCATGAGCTCCAAGCGTCCGAAGTTCGTCGGCGAGTATCTCCAGAAGCACGAGTTGTTTGTCTGTACTCGGGGAACCCGGAGACGATTCGTCGCTCTGCGTATCTATCTGGACGTAGCGAACCAGGCGCGCTTCGAGTTCTCTGTCGAATGACTCGGCCATGTAATTTTGCCTCCGTTTGCAAAACGGTAATTGTATCTATATCCAGGAATGAAACACTGGCCTCCATGGCGACCGACAGATCCGAACGGCGAAAGCGACGGCGACGAATTCATGAGATCAAATCATGCTGATAGAAATTTTTTCCGGGTCGCAGGCGAATTCAGCGCTCGATGGGTGAGAAGTTCATCGCCAGATCAAGAAGCAGCCCGCCACCGCGTGGATATCGACCTGGCGTCGCTGCATACTCCACGTTTAGCATGCTGATGGTGCAGGGAACTGAACCTGAAAAAGTTGAACGTTGGAGCGCAGATCGCACCGTCCGGCACCCATTTCGAAAGAAGAAGTTTTTCAAGGTTTCATTTCTGGCTCCGAGAGTTCGAAATTGCGTGATCGATCGAACCTGCAGAAAGGCCATTGGCTGAGGCCGGAGCCAGGACCACTGAATTGAGAAGAGCCAGTACGGCACTCATACCGGGTGCGATCGGCGTTGCGATGTGTCCCGTATCGTCGATTCGCACCGCCGCTGGCGTTCCGTGCGCCCCGACCATCCGACCCACTCCTGTCCCTTGATCGAGCACAACCGTGGAACTGAAGCCATGAGCGCGGGTCGACTCCTCGGTCCCAGCCGAGATCACGATCAGTCTGGGGGATTCCGCCGTCTAGATTCGCTTCCCACAGCTTAAGATCTCCAACCATGCGCTGGCAGTATCCGCACGTCGGATTCCAGAAAAGCAGGACGGACTCCTTCCCGCCGAGTTCGCCCGTGTCGAACCCCTCACCGTCGAGGGTCGGCATCGATATCGACGGCAGGGCATCACCCGCCTGCAAGGGCCCCAAAGGCCCCACTAGTGCATACGGCGGATTCGACGATGCCTGAATCGAACCGGCCTGAGACGCAAGTCTACCGATGGCCCGTTCGACCAACCGTCTGATCTGGACATCGCCGTAGGCAGCCTGGCCGTCCCATTGACCGTTCGCCTGGATCACGATCGCGGCAGGCGCCCGTTCTATCCCATATGCGTTGACCAGTTCGAGTTCCTTCTGGAGCAGTACGTTCTTGATCCCGTGGGCTTCCGTCTTCTCTCGATTGACGTCGACATCACCGTTGGAGATCAAGACGGTGGTGATGGAATCACGGTGCTCTGTTTGCCACTCTCCGATCTCGCGCAGCAGCAGGTCGCATGGATCGCATCGGGCATCGGTGAAGAACAGGACCACCGGCAAACCGGCAGACCGTAAATCGGACAATGATGTTGTCTTGCCGTCGAGATCAGGCAAGCTGAACGCAGGGGCCGGCTGTGCCTGGATCGACGGCACGATCGGAGCAGGTGGAGTACCGGCCCGCGCGTTTCCGTGTGCGGTGACGGTCGCGACAAGCGCTCGGATCGACTCCACACCGCCAGCGACTGGCGTCCCGATCTTCCCGTCAGGCCTCACGATGACAGCGGCCGGTGTTCCATGCGCACCGTAAGCCTGGGCCACCTCTCGATCCTTCTGAAGCAGGATCTGCGCGATTCCATGCTCGGACGACTTGCCGAGATTCACTTCCCGGGAGCCTCGGCTCACCACCACAACATGCAGCTGGGATGCCAACTCCCGCTGCCAGCGAGCGACCTCCGGTATCATTCGGTTGCACGGGCCGCAACCCGGATCGGTGAAGAGGAGCAGAGTGGGAGTAGCTGAAACTTGCACGCTGTTCAGGGATTGCGTGGCACCGGTGAGATCGGGCAGCTCGAATGCCGGCGCAACAGTACCGACCTCTAGTCCGAGCCGAGCTGACGGCGTCGGCGCCGCAGGAGGACTGACCGGTAGCGGACTGCCGTTCGCCAGCGATTGCTCGATCGCTTCTACACGGGAGAGCAGACGGCCATTCTGTTCCATCAGGTTGACCACAACCCATCCCGAGACCGCTAGCACGCCAGCGAAGATCGAACCTCCAAGCAGAAGCGCGACATCGCTGCCGCTCAAACTCGTCAACCAGGCAAAAGCACTCGTGCCTGGATCGTTCCAGCCCCCTACGACAATGAATGCCGCCACCGCCGACAATGCGACGTTGCGGACGATCGTCGACCATCCAATCGGTTCGGAATGAAGCTGGCCGAAACAATGGCAATCGGGCGTTCGTCCACGAGCCAGATTGAAGCCAATGACTCCGATGAACAGGATGAGAAGTGCCAGTCCTCCCAATCCACCCCACCATGCGGAAGCCGTGAACAGGAGCGCTGCCGCAACGATGAGTTCCGCAATTGGGAGCAACACTGCCGCCGGTGGCACGAGTCTCTCCGGTACCCCGAACCCGGCGGTCGCCTTTCGGGAGCCGGGCAGATCAGCGAGCTTCCCAACGCCAGAGACGATGAAGACGGCGGTGAGGACGAGACGAGCGAGCAGAAGGGCAATGTCCATTCGATGTAGCTCCCGATTGAGCGAGATTCATATCCGCCATGTCACCGATTGCAGTCGTCATCTCGCCCGGTCCGCCCGGTCCACCCTGCCGCCCGTATCTCGACCGTATGACGTCCTGCAACGAGTCTGTTGCGATCATCTTACCTGTTGCGATCATCTTTATCTGTTCGCCCACCACCAATGGAGTCTCGCGCCACTCAACACTGGCGATTACTCGAAGCTGTAAAACCGAATGCGCAAATTAACGCCATGCATAGGATCTCCTTTTGGCGATGTGATCGGTTCAGATCGCAACCAGATCACCCCGCGTGACATCGCCGGATGCAATCGCCACGACGGCTATTCCCCGCCCGTTCAAACACGCCAACCATCATAAGACACGGTCGAAGTCTTGGATGCGCATCCCGAGTGCTCATTGCCGCGTGGATGCAGCGCGTCCTCAATGGGCCATCGACGTCGGCTCATCTGCCAAGAGTTCTTGTGCAGAGCGTGAGGATCCGAGCCTCATGACCTCAAACGACCCCTTCAGGATTGCGAGCGCGACGACTGATCACCAACGGCTTGAGCACGCCCTCACAACGAGGGAACGAGCTAACGCATGGTGGTATGCGATCCGCTATGCCGGCATCGCGCGATCCGGAGATCGCACATCTCGACGATGGTCTCGAATCTTGCGAACCTGCCTTCTATCCTCCCGAACTCATACGTAATGCCTGCGATTCACGAATAGGTAGAATTACCGATGTCGCTCCCCGTGACCGGGATCGATACTGTGTGAGGTCGGGAAACGTCCCGGTCAAGGCCACCAACACCGACCGGGGAGTTTATCGTGAACATCGTGAAGTCTTCTCTTATCACCGTCTTTATGCTTGTGGGAGCACTCGGCATCAGTCAATCCGCATTCGCTGGTCCGTCTGCCGGCTCCTACGATCTCAATGTGACCTGCGGCAGTTTTGTGAACGACCAGAATGCCGCTCAGGACTACTTCGACACTCACGGATTGCCGGTCAATCTCGACCAGAACGGTGACGGCCAGGCTTGTGCGGACCCGAGTGACGGCGATTTCACTTCTACTGGTCCGTCTGCCGGTCCGGAAGGTTTCAAAACCACCTGTGACAGCTTCAACAACGACCAAAAGGCTGCGCAGTCCTATTTCGATGCAAACGGCAGTCCGGCCAATCTTGATCAGGACGGTGACGGCATCGCTTGCAACGACACCGTTCTGGTGTACGAAACACCCGAAGCGGTAGCTCCAGTTTCAGAAAACAGGACACAGACATCGGCAGTCACCGTTGACACCCTGCCGAATACCGGCGTCGGGACCATCTCTTCAGCGACTATCACCATGCCTGCCATCATCGCGATAGGTCTGGCACTCATCACCTGTGCAGCCGCCTCGACAATTGCTGCACGCCGCTCGTAAGAAAACTCCGCCCATCACAATCTCGTGACAGGGCAATCGGCCCTCGGACTCGTCCGAGGGCCGATCTTCGTTTCTGAAAGCGCTATCGACAGTGAGCCTTCTGCGATTGCCGCCAGACGGCACGTTCATTTTTGTCCGTGCGTCCGTCGTGGCGCCTGTGGCCCCCTATGACCGCGAATCAGTCGAACGCAGGATCATTGATGGCGTTTATTTAGCACCTCGTATCCATGTATCCGGTCTGTCACGGGTAATTCGCTGAGGACGCTCATCGGCACGTGACAATTCCAGCCCGTCATTTCGAGCAAAAGCCTGCCCTGGTACCTACATCGCGCAGCGCGGCCGAGCGGAGCCGAATGGGTCGAGAAATCTCTCTCATGTCGGTCCAGCAATTGATGCGTGACAGAGCACTAATGGTCTGTCAGCCATCATTCTCCGGGATCGGCCTCACGGTAGGGAACGGCTTTATGCTGTTCCGATCGGGCAAAGCCCGATACTGCCAAGTCGGTGCATCTTGCAATTGAGCCTTGACACACTGCTAGGCCACAATTTCTACTACCACGCGCGAAAAACCCTATCGAATCCGATATGACCTTTCTCATGCATAACCAACACGTAAGGAATATTGGTAGCAGGTGCTTGGAAAGTCTGCAGTCCCATGCAAGGGGCAAATCAGGACAACAATGGCAGATGACTCAGCGCATTGTCGGGGAACGAATACCGCACGGTTTCCATGCTCGGTACGCACCCAGCCCGACGGTGAATGGTGTCCGTGGCATGCTGCTTCTCGTCGTTCCGCGCTGCGCCCGGTGAGAAGCATTACACGCCTTATTTCAGATCCACCCAGATAATTCTGGATCCTGAGTCCGAAATAAGCTCGATCTGAATCTTTCCGCGTTCATCCTTTGTGAAAAGCCCCTCGCCGTTTCCATCGACGCCCTTGCCGTCGACACTGGCAAATCCACGGCCTATGTCTACCGAATCGCTCTGAGTTGATTGGGAATTCGCATACACAGCCACGCTCGTAGCGTCCGGGTTCCTTGCCAGCCCGTCCTGCACCGCTTGCGCGATTGCCCCGATCACAACGTCCGGGTCGTCGTTCGGATCGATGACGACATTCATGCGCCATTGGGTCCGGCCCACGGAGGCGGCTTCAGCCGTTTCCCTTGTGACCGAATAGGAGGCAGTGCGTCGTGAAGTGTGATTACCTGTCGGGTTCGATGGCTCGCGGATGGTTGGGACGAGGGTTGAAAAGGATCCTTGGTCGGAGTTCAGGTTAAACGTGGACATCCTGATCGAGTTTCCGAGAAGTGAAGGCAGGGCGAATACGAGCAAGAACCCGATAAATAAAAATCCGAAGCATCCTGTAAACCGTCGTGAGCACCCCATCGGCTTGTCTTCCCTGTTCTGTCAGTGCGGCGGAACCAGACATTGCAGGGAGGAACAAAGCAAGTTACACGCCACTCGCAGTCTCCTTAGCAGCGCGTCCGCAATCCGCCTTGGCGAGGGCATCGATTTGGAAGTCGAGGACCTTATCGCCGGTCGAAACCTGAGCATAGCCAGGATTCCATACGTATCGTCTCAAAATGAGACATTTGAAGAGTATGGAAACGGTGATTATGAGACGCCTTCTGCGATGACATAGCGCTTTCAAAGCGGGCGTTGACGCGCACCCAGTGTGTTGCCTCAGAAACACTCGTTTTTGAGAAGCAGATTGTGAAATTACCGATCCCCTTAGCATGCCTCGGTGAGCGATATGTCTTGGTGCTATTAAGAGACTGGCATATCGTCTATGAATGATGGCACGATAACGTCAATACCACACTTGGCCGCTATCATGATCAGGCGCTCAGTCGCCTCGGATGACCTATCTTCTTCTGCAGACGCAGTGCCAATGGCTGAACCGAGCACCGCTGCAAGGCTTCTTTCGGTACCGGCCTAGGATGACGAGGTGGTGGACGGTCTCCGATTCGATCGCCTAGCCATGATTGCTTCTCTTCGGCAGGAGGACATTCGCAGATATGCCCATGGACGAGAACCGTTGCATGCCCACCTGAGTCTTGTTGTGGTATCTCGGGACGCGAAGAAGGACTGACGCTCACCTCACACTACCCTCACAGTTTCAGCGCGAGAGTTGGAGAGAATAGTTCCAGTTTGAGCATCCGTGCAATTTCGTTCGGGCTTTGGGCCTTCCAGGCTCGGGATCGGAAGCGGCAATCGTGAAGGCAGCATAGCCGTCAGCATTCGGGGCGGGGCTTCGGAACCAGCGGAAGATGGCCGGGCTAACCCAGGAAGAACTGGCTGCCCGGGCTGGGTTGACAGCGCGAGGAGTCGCCGCGATCGAGCGTGGCCGGCGCCAGCGACCCTACCCGCAAACGGTCCGAGCGCTCGTCGCGGCATTGGAACTCCCCAAGGATGGGCGGGCCGACCTGTTATCGATGGATTCTGTTGCTGGCACAGATTCCTCCCACGTCTAGTCAGATCCTTTGCGGGTCCTTCGCACGTCACCGGCCCCATTGATCGGTCGGGAAAAGGCGCTGGTGGAGGTAAGGGGTCTGCTTCATGGGCACCGCGCAAGGCTCGTCACTCTTACCGGGCCAGGTGGTGTAGGAAAGACGTCGCTGGCACAAGGGGTCTCCAACCAAAAGACGGAGACGTTTCCCGATGGTGTGGTCATCGTGCCATTGGAGTCACTGGTTGACCCATCGCTCCTCTTGTCCTGGATCGCCAGCAGACTCGGAATTACGGGACTGGCAAGGGGCAACGAGGCCGTCGCGCTAAGGGGATGCTTTCAAGAGCGGCGGATGTTGCTGATCCTTGATAACTTCGAGCACCTGCTTTACGCCGCCCAGGAAGTCGTCGCCCTGGGACCTCACGGTGCTGGTGACTAGTCGAGCACCGTTGCGCCTGCGCGGAGAGCGGGAGTATCCGGTTGGGCCACTGACTGTGCCCGAACTGACGCCTCTCCCAGATCTGGACGAGATCAGCCTGTCAAGCGCTGTCCAGCTTTTCGTTGAGCGCGCCCAGGCTTCCACCCCATCGTTCCACATCACCCTCGCCAACGTGACGGCAATTGCGGCGATCTGCCGCCGTCTCGACGGTTTACCCCTGGCCCTCGAACTTGCCGCGGCGCGGCTGCGGGTACTCAGTCCGTCTGAACTGCTGGCCCGGCTCGATCGATCACTTCCCCTGCTAACGGGCGGGGCGCGGGATCTTCCCGAGCGCCAGCGCACGATCCGCCAGACGATCGATTGGAGCTACCGCATCCTTCATTTGGACGAACAGGCGCTGTTCCGAAGAATGTCGATCTGTGTCGGCAGTTGGGATTCGGTTACGCCGGGGGCTATTGGGGAAGGAGCGGCAGCGGTGGGGACCCCGATCCTTGACCTTCTCTCCGGGCTGGTCGAGCAGTCCCTTGTTTTGGCTGACACGAATGGCGCTGACCCTGCGCAGCTCCGGATGCTGGAGACGATCCGTGAATTCGGTCGGGATCAACTCGATTCGAGCGGTGAAATGGAGAAGGTCGCCCGTGCCCATGCCCCGTGGTACCTGACGCTGGCGGAACAGGCATCGGTGCACTATTACGGCCCAGATAGAGGCTGTTTGGCTCGATCGCCTGGAGCGAGACCAACAGAATCTTCGCGCGGCGGTCGTCTACGCAACACAGGACGAGGACCATGCAATTCTGCTCCGCCTCGTTGCGGCCTTGGTGCGATTGTGGAATAAGCGGGAGAATTTCGGTGAAGGCATGGATTGGATGGAGCGTACCCTCCGCCTCGTCCGTCAAACTGCTCCCTCGCCCGAGGGAGCATCAGTACTCTTCAACGTCGGGCGTCTCACCTGGGACTGGGGTGATACCGCTATCGGGATTGCGTTGCTCAGAGAGAGCCTTGTCGCTTTCAAAGCGCTTGATGATGGACGTGGTTTCTGCAGCGCGGCCGTCATTCTCGCGAGTATGCTCAGGCTCGCAGGTGAGACGTCAGAAGCAGACGCCCTTCTCATCGAGTCAAGGGTACGCCTAGAGCAATTCGGAGACGAACCATTCTGGCTCTCAACGGACTTGCGACTGCTCGGCATCATGGCGCTGGAGAAGGGGGATTGGTCCAGGGCGGAACCGTTATTGGTCCAGGCGCTCGAGTCAGCCAGGGAAAGCAGGTACCCGTGGGCGATCGCCTCCACGCTGCACAACCTTGCGCAGCTCCATCACCTTCGCAACGATCAGCTCCCTTGCGCGATTCCTGGAGAGTCTCCAGATTTCGCTTGACCAGCGAGATTACTGGCCGCTTGCCGTAACCTTTCCTCCGGTGGCAGAGGCCCGGAGTATCGTCACCGTCGAAGCGAAAGACGTCCTGGATGCGGCGCTCCTCACTACCGATCTCCCAGCTGACCGTATGCGGCTTCAGGACGCGGGAGCGTGGGCGTTGTAACGTTGGCATCCTTCCAAGAGCGAATGGCAGGTGTGCCGCGGAATGAAGATTGCAGGACCGTCGTCAGCGGTACTGACTGTCGAAAAGGAGGCAAGCGGTGGTAAGGAATTCAAGAAATCTGGATACGCAGCCGGAGCAGGATGTCCGTCCGTCCAAACTGGTATCACTGAGCATGGGCCTCATGCTTGGTTCCGGACTGATTATGGGTGCCCTGATCGGCGCCCTGACCGGTCATTTTCTGCTTGATGATGCCTTTGGGTTGGGGCATGATGTCACAGTCGGCGCAATCGCTGGAGCGATCGTAGGTGCGATCCTGAGCATCACATCGGTGAAGGCCCTTTCCGCTCGAGTAGCCCAGAAGCATAGGCACGGGTCCTGACCCTTGGAAATCGAACTGCGCCCTTGTTCCGTTGCGACGTCATATCGGCGAGCCTTGCGATCTGGATGACCTGAGCGTACATCGACTCCTGGAGATCCTGGGCGATCCACACATCCCGCGTTGCTCCCAGGCTCTATTCTATACGCCAGCCGTCATACCTTTGGAACAAGCCATTGACAAGACGATCTCCACAACATGAATGGGAACTGAGATCTCATGGGTAAAACACACGTCGGCTCCTCAGTGGGTGGTCGCAGCCGGGCGGCCGCCCGAAAGCTTCGACGTCTCCCCGGACTGCCCTCATTTGATATGCTGACTGGCTTCGAGAGTACGCGCTTTCTCGGCAAATGGATGTTCGTGGGCGGCTTGATCGGAATCGTCGCCGGTCTCGGAGCCGTGCTCTTCACCCATGCCATCGGATGGTCCACCCAGTTCTTTCTGGGCGATATCGTCGGGTACATGCCTCCAATGCCTATCGGTGAAGGCAGTCCGGTCCAGCATGCCATGGCACGCCCCTGGTTGCTTCCCATCGTGACGACGCTCGGCGGGCTGATCTCCGGCATTATCGTGTTTCGCTTTGCGCCGGAAGCCGAGGGACATGGTACAGACGCCGCGATCGACGCCATCCATCACAAGAATGGCGCGGTGAATCCCAGAGTTCCGCCAGTCAAACTGCTCTCGTCGGCCATTACGATCGGCAGCGGCGGTTCCGGCGGTCGTGAGGGACCGGCAGCGCAGATATCTGCCGGATTTGCGTCGCTGCTGTCCAACTGGTTGAAGCTGACTGCGGGTGACAAGCGCATTGCCGTTGCTGCCGGCATGGGCGCCGGAATCGGCGCGATCTTCCGAGCGCCCTTGGGTGGATCCCTGATGGCTGCGGAGATTCTTTACCTGCATGACTTTGAAGTCGAGGCATTGATCCCAGGTCTGATCGCGTCGATTGTTGGCTACAGCGTCTATGGCGCAATCGAGGGATTCGAGCCAATATTTGGTGCGCAATCCGACCTCGCATTCTCCGATCCGACCACACTTATCTATTACGCCGTGCTGGGTGTGCTCGCCGGTCTTGTCGGGCTGCTCTACGCGAAGTCCTTCTATACCACGATCGCCATGTTTCACCGGTTCCACATCCCCATCTGGGTCAAGCCGGCCGTGGGCGGCCTGCTCGTCGGGCTGATGGGCCTCTTTATCAAGGGCTCGATTCACACCGGGTATGGCTGGATCCAGATCAGCATGACGGATGAACTTCTGAGACTGCCATTGTGGATCGTGATCGCCCTGCCCTTCGCCAAGATCCTGGCCACGTCGTTCTCGATTGGCTCCGGAGGGTCGGGCGGCATCTTCGGCCCGGGGATGGTGATCGGCGGCATGCTCGGTGCCACCTTCTGGCGCCTCGGACATGGCTTTCTCCCGCATCTGCCAGTGAGTCCCGCACCATTTGTGATCGTCGGCATGATGGCGCTCTTCGGGAGCATCGCCCATGCGCCGTTTGCCGTCATGCTGATGGTCGCCGAGATGACAGGGAACCTGTCCCTGCTCGCCCCGGCCATGATCGCGATAGCGATTGCGACCATGCTGGTCGGAGACCATTCGATCTATTGGGCACAACTTCTGAACCGCGCCGCATCTCCGGCTCATCGCCTGCGCCTTAGTTTTCCACTCCTGTCCGCCCTGACGGTGCGGAGCGCCTTCAAACCTTTTGTAGACCTCCCCGCCGATGACCGACCACTACCTGCGGTGACCGTGGGCGTTCGCACGCGGCTCGATGAGGCGTTGCTGAGCATGGCCGAGGCGGAAGTCACGCGGGCGAATGTGACCGATGGGGATCACGTTGTTGGTCGGATGACGTACCGTGATGCCCTGACGGCCTATCGTACGATGCTGGAACAGGGGCTGCAGCGAGCGGAAGGGTTGCCGGTGACGTCCATGCTAATGGAGTTCATCATTGGACCGGCATCGCCCTTGGCAGACATGACCTTGCGTGAGGCGGCGTTGCCGGCGGATACCCTCGTTGCCGCGGTCGGTCGCAATGGTGACATCCTGTTTCCGCAGGCAGATACCGCTCTGCGCGTCGGCGATACGATTACTATTCTTGGCAAACCAGAGCGGGCGGATCAGCTTCTGGCACTCATGCAAGGGCGTTCCTCCTCGGGAGAAGTAGATAAGTTCGAAGTGAACGCATATTGACGTCGATCAGCAGGGCGATCCGCATCAGGTGGGGCAGAGGAGGGAATTCAGGACCGGCCCTCCTCAATCCGGATCAGTTCCCGCAGGTCCGCGACAATCGCGTCGAAGACGTCGGCATCGATCCAGCGTCGGGGTTGGTGATAGACCGCCTGCCCGGGCGGCAGGTCATGGGGCAGGTAGCGCCATTGAAGGCCGGTGCGGGCAATGAACCGGAGTCCCTTGAAGAGCTCACGCAAGGGATGGTGGCGGTGGGGGGCATCCTCGCGCATGAGGGTGAGGTAAGGTGCCCGGAAGGCCCATTCCTCATTCGACACGTCTGATTGGTGAGGAGCGTTCGAGCCTTGATCAGATTGAGACTCTCCTGCAGCGCAACGAGCGCATCGACCATACTCATTTTGCCGCTGGTGTACGAGTACTCATTGTCTGACATTGTAGCCATCAGCCCGTCCTTCCAGGCGCATGAGCGCTTGAGGCATAATCGTCTTTTTGGTGTGGTCCCAATGAAATCTATCTTATCTCTAATAAGAGCTTGCGCCAATAGGTAAGCCGTTCGTGGTGGGACACGGGCACGGGATGCTCGATCATACGGGATGGTTTGCCGCCGTTCCGGATGAGGAGTTTTCCCGT
>JAABUS010000043.1_pt1 | contig 269700 bp, 211 predicted proteins | sample 5560161 | NCBI WGS metagenome assembly JAABUS01 (sample SAMN10711885, study PRJNA513376) | rock metagenome | isolation source: Antarctica rocks | place: Antarctica: Victoria Land, Trio Nunatak nord | collected 2016-01-04
TAATCTATTACTAGTAGTAACTTTATATATTTATAATTATACTATTCTATAAAGGCGACTTCGGATAATTTAATATTATTATCGGAGACGAAATAAATTTAAATAAAGTAAAATCTCTTAATATATCTTTTAAGTTTCGCGATTAACTTTATTTACCTATAAATCTTTAAAGCTATAGGTTCCGCGGTATTCCATTTTTAATTATACTAAAAATAGGTAGAGATTTAACGAGAGTAGAAGGAGTAATTAATAAAATCTTAATACTACCGCGAAAACACTCCTACGGGCTCTAAATATCCTACGAATCAATAATTCTATAAATATCTATATTAATTAAACTCGGAAACTTTTTATATTAGGTTAATTAATAGGTTTATATTATTCTTTATCCCGTTAATTAATCTTAATACCTAGAGTATTAAAATATTATCGGTAATCGACTTCGAGGCCTTAAAGGTACGGTTTATAATTATTTATTATAACGCCGACTCTAGTTATTAAATAAACGTATAAACGAAAAAAGAATTATAAACGGTATATAACCCGAACGACTCCGACGTAAAATTATTAAAAGGTACTAAATTTATTAACGCCGTATAATATAATCTCCCGAGCGAAGTAAATACTTTTATATTTATATTTACTTTATAATAATTATAGTTAACCGCTAGTAAAATCTTTAATAAAATATATAAATACTCTTTTATAAAGAATAGAAAAAAAGTAGTTAAAGAGGAAATTATCTATCGTTTCTAGTACGGGTTCGCGATTATAAATAAATATAATAAAGTAAGGAATCTAAATAAAGATTTATAAAATTCTTTTTAAATAATAAAGAAGACTCGCCTTAAATATCGTTTCTAGTTTATAACTATATCCGGAACGATTATTAACTCCGATCCACTAGATATTATAGCCCTAATAAATATTATATACGATATTTCTTAGAACGATTTTAAATATAAATATTACCCCTTTAAATTAACCGGCCTAAAGATTCTTATTAATATTATTACTAAATACTAAAGTTTAAATAATCGACTATAAGAATTCGATAATATAATAAATATATTCGGGAACTTACTTCCTAAATTCCTAATACGACGGTATAAGAAGAGTAATTAAAAAGATTACGATTTTATCGAGTTTAAAAAGCTTTACCGAAGTATCTTTAAAACTAGTTTTCCTTATAATTATAAAGTATATTATATAACCCTCGTCGCCCGTTAGAAGGCCTTAATAATAAAGAAACTCGTAAAACAATAAACTCACTAAGACGATAATTAATATAATATTATATTTATATAGAATCGTCCCGACCGCCCGATTAATATTAATACTAACTAGGTATTTATAGTAATACGGCTCCTCCGTTTATATAATTATTTACCCTATCTCTCCGTCTCTTTAACTACGTATAATCAAAAGTGGACTAATAAAGAGATCGAGAACCGGTATATAAATAAAGATAATAATCGGATACTAGAAAATTATATCCTAAGTAAGAACTATATAATACTTAAAAAAATATCCTTTAAACTTAAGGTTATCGCCTCCCTTTTCAAGAAATATAAAGAGGTAAATATATTAATTATATCTTTATTCACCGAGATAATTCTAGTAGTAGAACGGGTAAATTCTTCTCTTCTTTAAAATCTCTAATATAGAAGAGCCTAAATTTATTTCTTTTAATTTATTAAATTTAGCCTTCTCTTTTCTAACTAACCCTTTTATATTAATATTCTTTTACTATAATACATCCGAGAGGAGATTAAATCTAAGATACGAATATTCTTCGGGACCGATAAGAAGAGGGACGCGGCCAAATATATATTTATATATAAAACTAATAATAATAGTATATTACTAGAGAAGGATAAACCTAATACTTTAATTAAATTTATATATTAAATAGGCGTAGGCTTAAATCTAACCCGTATAATTATAATTATTCTATATAAACCCCTCTACTCTATCGGGATATATAAATAAATACCGAAGAAAACATATCGGATAAAGTAAAAGAAGGAAGTATTCTACTATATATTAAATACTAATACCGAAATCGAGAAGTACGTGGACGTAAAGTATAAATCGAAGATGAATTTTAGGGAGGACGCGTTTAAGATTATTAATATAACGAATATAAAAGGCGTAGGAGGCGTCGACGGAGATAATAATATTAAAAGAAGTAATAATATTAGGAATATTAATAATACCGCGGCGTTTACTATTAATATAGAAAATACTATTTAAGAGGGTATTATATATATTAGGAGGAAAAACGGTTAAAGTAAATAAATATAAAAATAAACCGCCGCTAATTAAGTTAAATCTTCTTATATTTCTAAATTACTAAATATTTAGGCTCGAGTAGGAGCTAGGAAACTTATTACCCCTCTACGCGCTTTTCTATATAATAATACTTATTTTCTATATAACAATATTTACTATAGTACGTTATTATCGTTTACGATTCTAATCCTCTACTCTACTATATTTAGGAACGATAATAAAAAACCGAGTATTATATCTAATCTAGATCTAGGCCTAGATCTAGCCTAGATATTTTTTAAATACTCTTTAGATTTAATTTAAATTTTATTTAATCCTTAAACTCGTTACTAAAGGCCTACGCTTTTAATATTTTAATTATATTTATCGTTATTTAACGCGGTATTTAACTATATATTCTTTAACCTCTTTTTAGATTTATAATCGATATAGGACCCTAGAAGTTAAAGGTTACTAGCGAAGACCTTTAAAATAATAACGGAAAAAGAATATTAATTTACGAAAATATTATTTAATATACCTATAATTTTTATAAAGAAGAAAGAAATACCGTTTTTTTAATCGCTAGAAAATATACTACCCTCGATTTAAAGATATAAATATATAGATTATATTATTAATTAAAAGTAAAAAGTACTAGAGATCCCTAATTCCGAGGACGATAAAGAGGAAAATAACGACGGGGCGAATAATATTTAAAGTAGTATTAATATAAAACCTACCTTTCGAGCTCCTCTACTAAATAATTAATATATAATACTTTTGATATTCGAATAAAGTAGTTATTAATAATAAGATATTATTTATATCTTAAAGCGGGTAGTTAATAACGGCGGATTTATTATTAATAGAACTCTTAAATCTTTTAAACTCTTTATACTTTAATTTTATTTATATTAAAATCGACGATACTTTTATTAAACCTCCCTATAAACCTATAATATACGTCTTTATTTTTAACCCTTTTATTTTCCCTTTACGATTAATACCGAAAAAATCTATAACTAATATTTATATTATAGGTATCGGAGCGGATAACTAGAGATTATTACTAGTTAAAGCCGTCCGGCCCTCGTAAACTATGATTATAGGCGATATAAATAACGATTCTCTACTACCCGAGCGAGTATTACTATCGTTACCGCCGTCTTTATTTCTATTTTATTTATTATTATCCTCGCCCTTACTTATACCCCCTTTTTAATTATTATTATCCTCGCTACTTTAGGAGTTATCGTTAGTATAACCCCCGTTTAAACTTTAAGTTATATCGCCGTTTTAAGTTACGGAAACATAAGAGAGGGCTTACCCTCTTAATTATTTTAAAATAAACGGAATATTTTACTAATAACTAACGACCGCGAGTTAATTATTATTATTATCGAGAAGGGTCTCTAGAGGCTAAGTATATAAATTTAATATAAATATAACGATATAGCCCTCGTATCGACGGGTATAATTAAATAGCGTAGAAACTTATCTAGTAGTATAAACGGAAAAAAAGTATAAACTTAAAATATTATTACTACTTATACTTATACTTTCGACCGCGTTAAATTTAATTATTTAAGAGACCGTTAGTTCTTTACTTAACGTTACTAGCGTAATAATACGAGGAAAATTATATATTTTAAAGTAACGCGTAGTTCTATTATTAATAACCTTTCGTTAATTAATCGGGATAAATTAAATCGGAGTTAATATAATTTTAATTCGGGCTACGAGACCGTTAAAAGAAATCGGATACTATTAAGTATACTCTTTATAAATTATAATTATATACTCGTAAAGGAATATAACGAGCCTAGTTATATTACTAGTAATATTTTTAATATTTAATAACTTCGTATTAAATATTATATTACCTCGAACTTTCTCTAAGAACTTTATTATAATAGTATCGGAGGGGAGACCTAAAATACGGACGGTATAATAAATATTATATTTATTATTATTAGGGGTAAAGCGCACTTTATATTTAAAAAGATTAAAAAATCGTAAATTCTTTACTCTAGCTTCTCGCCGGTTAATTTTTATAACCTAATAATACTCCTTTAGGTCGAAGAAGTCTATATTATTTTTTAAAAAAATACGGATTTCTTCGACCTAAAGGAGCGTTACTAGGTTATAAAGATTAACCGGCGAGAAATTAAAATAAAGGATTTAATTCTCCCTAAAATAATATAATTTAATAGGATTAATATATTAATAGTTTTTTTTAAAGTCTTAAGGACTATTCCCGCTTCTTTAATAATATTTATTAAAGGTAGTAGATAATTCAACGTCTTTATTACTTTTAATACTTTATCTATATTTTATTTCTAAAGTAATAAAACTACGTTATTTACCTCGGCGTTAAATATAGCCTCTTTTTATATATTAACGGTAATAACTTTATCCTAATTATTAGACGAGAAAGATATCGACGCCGAGACTAACTTATTAGGCGATAACGAATACTACTCTAAAGAGTCATTATATTCTAGGGAGGGTATACGGATATTTTTAATAATTAATACTATTACCGTCTTAACTATCTTAGTAGCCTTATTTAACTTCTTACTACTATTATCGTTAATAAAGTAGCGAATATAGACCGAGTCCTCTATAGAGTCTAATAAAAATAAATTAGTTATATTTAATATTAGTTAAACGTTCTCTAGTAGTCCTTTAAAATTAAATAAATCGTTATAATTATTATCGAGTAAAGTTATATCCTCCTCCGAATATTTCGTCTCTTTAATATCTTCGTTAGAAGCCGAAAGATTAATTAAGTCTTCCGTTTTAATTATTACTATCTCCGGTACTTTATTATAATTAGGGCCGCGGACGGAGGATAATCTACTATTATTAAATATAATTTTAATTATCGAGAGCGCGAAAATAATATCGAAAGCTTTACGTAATTTACCTCTAATTTATAGGAAACTATCCTCGTCTAATAATATATAAAAGTTTTAATCTAGATTTAATTTAAATTTAGGCCAAATTTAGGTTAAATCTAAATAAAATCTAGACTAGATCTAAGGCGCTAGAAAACTAATTTAATATTAATATATTATATATATAAACGCTCTTTTTTATTATCTCTTAATATTTATTTTTATTTAAGCCCGTTATATAAGACCTAGAAGTCCGTTAATTACGATATTAATTATATTATAAACCGTACTCTAGGTTATTTCTAATACGGTTTAATAACTATATTATATAAAATTATAGTAGTATAGGCGGTTAATATATAGGTTTAAATATTAAATATTAACCGTCCTTTTAAAGACGATTTTTTTAAATATACTCGTATATAATAATTTAAAGACCTCTTTGCCCATTGTCTTATCCTTTTAATAATCTTATTTAAATATCGCCCGATATTTACGGTATATTAGGCTAAATCTAATTTAATTTACTATAAAATTTATTATACCTCATTATAATTAGTTATTTAAATTACGCGAATTATTATACCCTCCTTACTTTATAATTATTATTAAACTTATTTATTTATTACTACTATCGCGCTACGGCCCCGGCGCGTATTATTTAAATACGATACGAAACTACTTAAGGCTAACTAGATTATCCGGGATATTAGAAGAATACCTATATTAACTTATAATATAAATATTAACGATATACTACTACGAGTTAAAGAATTTATTAATAAATATCGCTATCCAAGGGATATATTTAAATACTAACGGAATTATAAAGACGCGTTTAAAGTAGAAAGAACTTAATAAGGTAAATATTTAATATTTAATTTTAAGAAATAAATCGAGGTCCAAGGCTATCTAGGCTTTGGCGAATAAATATATATTAATATTATTATATATTAAAGAGACTCTAGTTAGGTAATTAAGATTAAGGATAATTTTAATAACGTACTACCTCCTAATTTATAAAGTTAAATAATAGTAGTAACCGGCTCGAACGATACTCTTCTTAAATAAAAAATTAATACCGTCTATAATCTTTCCTCTTTTCGGTCTTTTTAAATCTTTAAAATCGACTATATATTAAACTAGTTTATATTACGGAATTTTATATATAAGATCCGGTTTTTAATAATCTCCGCGTATCTACTGGACGAAGAATTTAGTATAATTTATTTACGATTCGCGTTACTCTAAGGATATTAGATAGCTCGCTATTTTATAACGGACTCGATACTCGATTATCTCTTCTATATAACGGAGGAGGACGCGTATTATATAAATATCTTAGAAGATAAGAACTTATAGAATAATATTTAATATTTCTAAAACTGGGGTATAAATTTAATAAAAAGTAAATTTATTATAAACGATAATTTTAATTAACTATATCTTTTATTCTTTAATATAAATCTAATTTAAAAGATAGATTTATCTTTATTAGGACTTTAAATTTATTTCTTTCCTCCTCCATTCTTCCCTCTTCTAGGTATTTAGTATATTATAAATAAAAACCTATTATCGCGCCCGAAGGAGCTCGAAAAAAAGAAGCTATTATAGAAATTAATACCGAAAATATATTCGTATCTATTTACTACTTCCCGTTTTCTTTACTTCGAGATTAACCTCTCTTCTTTATAATTTTAAAATATTACCCTTTTTTTAATACCTTTTATTAAGATTTAATTTATTTATTAATAACGAAAAGATTAAAGAGCCGGACGAAACTCTTAGGCTCTAATAATAATAAAGACGATCTATTATTACTACCGTAGAAATAACCTCCGAAGAAACTTTTATTTAAGAAGCCTCGCGAATCCCCTAAATCTTTAAAAGAGTCCTCCGAGTAATTAAATTAAAAGAATGAATTCGTATTTAAAGAATCCTCCGAATTAATTATTAATAATAATAAAGATAATAACGGGGTTAAAGAAAAAAAGGTAGAGTTAACTATAATATATAAATAACGGTTAATCGATATCTCCTTTAATAATATTATATTTATTAATTATTTTCCTAGCTTTAAAAAACTTAGTAATAACTATTTATACGAATATATTCACGATAATATATAGGAACGCGCTATTATATTCGCGAAAATCGCCTACCCTAATAATTCTCGCGGTAATAGTATAATAATAATTCCTAGAATACTAAAGTTAAGCTATTACTAGTAGTAGTTCTATATATTTATAATTATACTAAATAACGAAGAAGATTTGGGATACTATAATATTCGTCTAGACTATATAAATAAATATAGAAAATATAAAGTCTATGATTTTATCTACTGAGCTCTTTAATTAATTCTAATTATATAAAGATTTATAAAGTTATAGGCGCTATCGTATTCTATCGCTATTTATACTAGAAATAAATAGAGATTTAATATAAATAAAAGGAGTAACTAGTAAAGTCTTAATATTATTATAAAAATACTCCTACGGGCTCCAAATATCCTATGAATCGATAATTCTACGAATATCTATATTCACCGGGCTTAGAGGCTATTTATATTATATTAATTAACGAGTTTAAACTATTCCTTATCCCGCCGCCCGATCTCGGTATTTAGGTTAGTAAATTAAAATTAATAATCGACTTTAAAGACTTAAAGGTATAGCTCGTAGTTATTAATATAATAATAAAAATACGGCTATATTATAAATAAAAGGGCGACGAAGAGCTTAGCGACGATATATAATAAAAAGAACCTTAAAGTAATATAATTTAAAAGTAAAAAAATATTAACCCTACGTAGTATAATTCCCCGAGCGTAGTAAATATATCGCTATATATAATTACTATACAGTAGATATAGTTAGTCTTTAATAAAGTCTTTAACGAAGAATATAAATATCCTTATATAAAATAAACGAAAAAAGAGACTATAAAGGAAGTAATCTATTATTTCTAATACGGCTTCGGGATCGTAGGCGAATATAATAAAATAAGAAATTTAAATAAAAATCCATATTATTCTTTTTAAAAGATAAGAAAGACTCGCCTTAAATATAACTTCTATTTTATAACTATATTTAGAACGATTATTAATTAAAACCTAAAGAATATTATAGCCCCTCGGACTACTATAAAAGATATTTACTAAAATAATTATTAATTCGGTTATTAACGCTTCGGACCTATTAACCTAAAAAAGTCTACGAGTACTATTACCCGATATATAAGAAAACTAGGGTATAGAAGAGATTTATTAAAGTAATAAATATCCTCGCTAATATACTCCTTTATACCTCGATACTACGATATAAGAAGAGTGATTAAATTAGATATATTTTATAACGTTTAAGAAGTTTTATTAAAAAGACTTTACGATTATTTACCTACTAAAACTCTAGCCGCGATTTAGGTCTACTATTATTAATTAGAAAACTATTATACTAGAAAGACTCTAATAGCGGTAAAATTACCGGAGGAATATTAGGACTATAATACCTCTTTCCTATATTAACGTCCTTAGTATTTAATTTTAGTTCATTCTAATATAGTATTTATTATACTACGGGTTCTCCGACTATATAGATTTCTACCTACCTTTACTATCTCCTCTAAAACTCTTAATAAGAAATAGATTAACGATACGACCGCGGCCTCCAGTATAAGTAAGGATAATAATCGGATATAAGAAAATTATATCCTAAATAGGGACTATATAATATTTAAAAAGATATCCCTTAAATTTAAAGTTATCGCCTTTATTTTCAAGAAATATAAAGGGGTAAATATATTAATTATATTTTTATTTATTAAAATGATTCTAGTAATAGAATAAGTAAGTTCTTCCCTTCTTTAAAATCTCTAATATAAAAGAGCCTAAACTCGCTTTTTTTAATATATTAAATATAGTGTTCTCTTTTCTAAATATAGTATTTAATATTAATTTTTCTTTATTATAGTATATCCGAGAGGAGTTTAAACTTAAAATACGAATATTCTTCGGGACCGATAAGGCGAGGGTCGTAATTATATATATATTAATACGAAAGATTAATTATAATCGTAAACTAGTAGAAAATAATATATTTAATTTTCTAATTAAATTTACGCGGCAGATAGGCGTAGGCTTAAATTTTATATATATAATTATAATTATTCTGTGAGCCCCTCTACTTTATCGGGTTATATAAATAAATACCGAAGAGAGCGTATTAAATAACCTATTTAGAGGAAATATTTTAATATATATTATATACTAATACCGGAATTAAGGAGCACGTAGAGGGGAAGCGGAAATCGAAGGCGGATTTTAAAGTAGATATATTTAAAACTATAAATATAACGAACGCGGAGGGTATAAAAGGCGCTAACGGAGGCAATAATCCTAGATATAATAATAATATTTAGAATATTAATGATACTACGGCTGGTAATAATACTAGGGAAGGTATAAAGGCGATTTAAAAAGATAATATATATATTAAATAAAAACGCGGTTAAAGTAGTTACGGATATAGTATTTAGTTATTTTAATAAAGTATTCTTATATTTCTAAACCGCTAGATATTTAGACTCGAGTAGGAGCTAGGAAACCTATTACTCCTCTATATAGTTTTATATATAATAATATTTACTATAGTATATTATTATCGTTTACGATTCTAATCCTCTATTCTATTATATTTAGTACGATAATAAAAAACCGAGTATTATATCTAGCCTAGATCTAGGCCTAGATTTAGTCTAGATATTTTTTAAATTTAACCTAGATTTTACCTAATCCCTAAACTCGCTATTAAAGACCTATATTTTTAATATTTTAATTATATCTACCGTTATCTAACGCGGTATCTAACTATATATTCCTTAATTTATCTTTAGATTTACGATCGATACGGGGCCCTAGGAATTAAGAGCTATTAATAAAAATCTTTAAAATAATAACGGAAAAGAAATATTAATTTACGAATATATTACCGAGTATACCTATAATATCTATAAGGAAATTAAAGATACCGTTTAAATCTAGGCCTAGCTCTAGTCTAGATCTAGCTTAAATCTAACCTAAATTTAAAAAAACACACTCTTAATACTTCGACTATCTCTACTACTATCTATATAGTAATACGTTATTATTTATATAATTTAGATATAGCTAAAATGAATTAGATTTAATTATATTCTACTATATTATATTTCGTTTATTAATAGCCTGCGAAATACGTAAAATACGTATTTTACACCGATTAAGTAGCGATTTTACAAAACTATTTTTCCGGACTTACCGATGTCGTAAAGCCTCTACCTACTTTAATAGAAATAGTTAACGGCGCGAGCGCTTTCAAGATATCTAAAAGTAGTTAAATAATAAAAAGTATTAATTAACCGGGCCGAATTAAGTATAAGAGATATACGATAAAAAATATCGAAATAAATTTATAACGTTAAAGCTCTTCTAGGACGTAGCGATTAAATAGAATTTAATTTATTATATATTAATCCGCGCCTTAAAGCTAAGGCCGGCGTTAGAGGAATTTTTTTATAAATAAACGGAATAATTATAATTAGATAAAAATAAATAAACTTAAATAAAATACTTTATCGAACTTTATAAACCGTTCGATTAATATATATAAACGATAAATATATTATATACGCCGACTATTTATATAGTTTTTTCGGTTTATAACGTATTATTTAATTATTTTAAAAGTGAAGAAGAAAAGTTTATAAAGAAGACTATATTTTGAAAAAAGTTTATATTAAAGAGTTTAAAAAAAGTATAGAATAAATTTAATTAATATTATTCTTAAACCTAGTTAACTTTAGGCGGGTTATACGGTATAGTAACTCTTTTAAAATTAATTCGAAAAACGACTATATTTAAAGATTAGGGATAGAATAAAGAGACTAGGTAAAAATAAGAGAATTTCTATTAAAAATAACTTAAGAAGTAATTCGACCGGCGCCTATAAATTACTTAATAAAAGAAAATCTATATTAAAAGAGACGTCGAGGTAGATAATTTAAAATATTTAATTAAGGGTAAAAATAAAGTGTTATTAAACCCGAAAAATCGGAGTAAAGAACTTCGAAAATACCGGGAAACGAGTAAATCTTTTATTTATATTAATCTTTATATCGATAAATATATCTATTAATTATATATAGCGTTTAATAATAATAATAGTAAATTTATACTTAATAAATAAAAGAATCTTTCGTTAGTATTTAATTATCTCTTTTATACGACCCGTAATATTTTAGCCGTACTTTATATAAGTATTAAATACGAGCGAGTATTTAATATCGCTACTTAATTATATATAATTTGAAAATCCTATAGTCCCGAGATATTCTTAACTTTTATAGTCCTTAATTATTTTTAATTTAAAGAAAACGAAATAATAGTATTTTAATAGGACTTAAACTATAAAGAAATAATAACTTTTAAAAAATACGAATATCGGTAAATCTTAAAAGTAAATATTAATATATTTTAAATATTATTAACCTTATTAGAAAACCGTCTACGGGTTTATATTAAAACTCTATATTAAATACCGACCCGAGGTTTAGTAGGATTAATAAGTTAGGGGTCCGGGTAGGGTCCTATTAATAAATAATATTTATTATTAATAAGTTTAGTAACTCGATAAATAATTAATAATTTAAATATTAAACGAATAGGCCTATTATATACCCTATAGTATATATATTTATATACGTATTAGTATATACTATAGTATAGGTTATAATATAAGTTATAGTATACTCTATAGTATACGTAATAGTATACGTAGTTTACGAATAATATACGAATAGTATATATAAAAGTATATATAATATACGCCCCCCGTAGTAGCCCCTAAAATATTAAACGAAAGCCTATTATAGTATACGTAATTATAGTATATATTAAGGTATACGCTAAGGTATACGCTATAATATACGAAATAATATAGTATTTATATATATATACTCCCCGGATATACCCGGGTAACGCCCCCGCGAGAATTTTCGTTAAAATTTATTATTCCGGGCCCGGTAAGTCGCTAGCGTTAATAGTCGTCGCTAGAGGTCGCTACCGTTAATAGCGACGATTATAGAATTTTATTTATTTTAACCCTATAATAGGGCTGGTTACTATTAATATATTAACGATATATATAAATTACTAAAATTATTAATTCTATTGAAATTAATTTAGAGTTATTAATAAGATACTACCTAGACCCCCGATTTATTAAATTTATTAAAAGTTATTCACTTGGACCCTTAATTTACTAAATTTATTAAAAGAACGCTAGTAGCCCTATCCGTAAATTAGGATTATTAATAGTATCTTATTAGTAACTTTTCTTAGTAAAAGTTACTAGTAGGATATTACTAGCCCTATCCGCGCGGTCGGTAACTAGGGTTTTAATAGGAGTTTTTGAGATTTACTAATGAAATAAAAGTATAAAGGCGGGACGAGGCTATAATAAAGAGTAACGACGACTTTATAAATAATAAAAACGAAGGCGGGTATAATAATCTTATAAACGAAACTACCGTTTTAAGATTTAATAATAAAAACGAGGGAAATAAAGAATCTTTAATCTTAATTATTAATTTAATTTATAATTAAGGAAAAGTTAAAGAATCTAGCCCTTAAGTAAAAGTTTATAAAGTAATATAAATATATATAAAAATTATACTAATAGTAAAAAGGCTCGGGAAAATAACTTAAAAATTAAAGTTTCCGGGTACCGAATAAACGGGAGTAATTTAAAATATATATATTCTATTTAAAACTCTACGTCTAGTTATTTAATAAAGAGGAAGAAAATAAATATAAGATTACTCTTTAAACCGGAGGTAACTAGTAAATTTAAAGAGTTAAAAAATAAATAAAAAAATAAATAAATTTTATTAAAATTATATAAAGAACCTAGCTTTATTTTAAAATCTTTAAGAGATTATAAAAAGACGAGTAGAACTTCGAAGTATAAAAGGAGTTAGAGGAGATATAAAGAGTAGAGATATATAATATAAATCGAATAAAACTAGTATAAAGATTAATATAATTACGACTAAAAGCTTTATAAGCTAGTTATATTAGATATTTAGATATATAATTAGATATACCTCTTATATTCATATCTAGAATTTTATTTAATAATATAACCTCTTTTTAATTTAAAGGGGGTCTTAAAAATACTTTTAATTTAATAATTTATATTATCTCTTTTAAAATCTTCTCTTAATCTTTAGAACGAATAATATCCTTTATCTTTTTTATAACCTAGGTATACTCCGGCCTTAATATTATCCTAAATATTTTCCGCGTTTTTTTCGTATTTTTATTCGGTCTTCAATTATACTTTTCGTATTTATAATTATCGGGGTAAAGATAATATAGTCCTAATATTATAATTTACTTATTATTAACTTAAGTAAATATAAGACCTATATTTATTCTACGACGCCGATTTTATTTATTAAAGTTATATTATTTATATCTTTCTAGATTCGTATTAAACTAGGCGGTTATATTCTTTTAAATAATATATTCGGTAAAAGTAAAAATATAATAAATTTATAGGTCCCTTTTTAATAAACCTTTTTATTTATATTAATTTATAATTAATATATAATTAGATAAAGATTAATATAAATAATATATTTTAAGATTATATCTTTTATAATATGAAAACTCTTTATATATATATATACGAAGACGGTATTTATCGTAGTAATCGATTTTAGCGCGGAGTAATTTAAATATTATAATTTAATATTCTTTAATAATATTATAAATCGATCGGTCCCCGGATTTTACCTATAGATTAAATAAGACCTAAATATTATAAACCTCGGCTTATTTTTTATTTTCGTTTTAAATACTATAAGTTTCGTTTTAATTTAATTATTAATATATTTTAAAAATATAATTACTAACGTTTAAAGAGTTATCGATATTTTTTAATAATTATTTATCGACCTAATTTACGTCCTTATTATTATTAATTATTATTCCTTTAATTAATGAAACCCCGTTTATTTAAATAATAATCTACCTATATTTACCCGTAGTAATCTTATTATATATTAACGGTATCCGCTTTAAGTAGGATATATTAGTATAAAGATTAATATAAATTTTTTATTAATCGTTTAGATTTTAATTTATTTTAATAATCTCTATTATTTTTATTCTAAAAGAATATTTTATTTTTATTAATTTTTTACTTTCTTTTAGGCTCGCTAAATTACTTTTATATTTATAATTTTTACGTATTTAATAGCGGCGTCTATCTTTAATAATAACGAAAGATATTTTCTTAATTTTATTATATTAGGGTTCCTAGAAAATTATTCTTCGATTTCTTTCTTCGGTTATAAATTTAATATACGCCCTCTTTAGCCTCTTCGTAATATAGAATTTCCGAAAGAATTTATTCTATTAATTATTAATATTAACTATTTATATTAAGTATATAAAATTAATATTTCTAACGACTTATAATTTAATATTAAACCGAAGTCGTATCTAGATATTAATTAGTCTCGCGTTTCTTCTTCTTTAACTATAGTTTATTATTTATTTAAACTTTAGATTATTCTTCTTTATAATATACTAGTCGTTATTATAAAGAGCTTTATTATAAAGAAAGACCGTAAATATTAATCTAATTATTTATATTAATTTTTATATTATTTAGATTAGGACGTCGATTTAAAATCTTATTTAAGAATTATTAATAATAGGAGTTATATAATTTAATAATAAGTAAGTAGGGTTTACTACCGAATTAAATATAATAATATAAAAATTAATAATTAAATAGTTAAATAATAAAGGAGTTAAACGATTTAATAAAATTATTTATAAAATAAATAGTTTATTAAATCTAAAAATAAAGAAAAAGCGGAGGCGTTTTAGAGAGCCGTTACTAGCGCGGCGCTAGTAATAAATCTAACGGGTAATAACATTATTAAATATAAATAACTTTAATAATTTTTATATATAAATACTACGTAGTTAGCGTATAATAAATTTTATATTAAATTCTATAATCTATTTTAATTAAATAGTATACTTTTATTCGAAAAATTTAACGTATATTAATTAGTATTAATTAAATTTAAAAGTATATATCCTTCCTTATAAAGCGCTCGTTTTATTATAATAGTATTAAAATAAACTTTTTTTCTATTAATATAAAACGTATTTTAAAGACTTAAAGTATATTAATATTTATTATTAGTCGTGATATAAATAAAGATTAATATAACTAGTAAGCGTATTAGGTAAATATTTAGGTTTATTTATATTATCAGCCCTACCCGGGAAGGGAGGAAGGGAATAGTAGGTAATCCCTTCCCTTCCCTAGCAGTCTTTACTTTTTCCCTTCCGCTCCCTTCCCTTCCCTGTTCCGCAGCGTAGTAGTAGTAGCCATGAGTGCGCGCATCTATGGGGGCAGCAGCAGCCATGAGTGCGCATATCTATGGGGGCAGTAGTAGCCATGAGTGCGCATATCTATGGGGGCAGCAGTAGCCATGAGTGCGCATATCTATGGGGGCAGCAGTAGTAGTAGCCATAAGTGCGCATATCTATGGGGGCAGCAGCGTTATTAGAATGATTATTAGAAATCCGCCTTGGCGCAGTGGGGATCCCCAAGGGATCCCTACCCTACCCCACCCCACCCCAAGCCCCACGCCAATAGATCCCCACGCCAGGCTGGGGTGGGGATCATACCTCGATCCCCACCCCACCCCACGCCAATCCGAAGCGTATTTATTTGCAACGAGGACGTCGCCTTTCTATTTGTGTAAGGGTGTCACAATAAAGTAGTACGCAAGGAGGGGCGCCCGGGAGATCCCCAGACTAGCCTAAACCCTCTCTAGGGGGCCCTTAAACCAACTCCCTATTATTCTTGCGCCAAGACTAGCTTAAGTTAGTAGTCTACTACTAAGTAGTACCAGTTTACTTTAGTCCCTTAGACGTGGTACACTAAGTCTCTTCGAGTTGATTACGCTTAATAATAGAACGAGCGTTACTATATCTAAGCGTAGAATCTCGTATTATTTATAAATTTACTTTAATTAAAACCTATTTTACGAGTTTTTAATTATTAGTTTTAAAACTCTTCGATTATCGTAAAATCTTAAATTATATATTATATATTATATATTATTTCTATTAGAATTCGTTATTAATATTTATATTAAAATAAATTAAATTATTTTAAAAAACTCGTATATAAATTTAGTTTTCTATTAATATAAAAGATTTAATATATATTATATTTCTTTTTATATTTATTATTAATTAGAATTATAATATTATTAATTAAATTAATAATATATTATAATTAATATAATATTTACTTTCGTATAATATATTTTATAATAAAGAAGAATATTTATATTATAATTATTTATAATATTAAAAACTATTTTTATTCTATAATAAATCGAATCTAAAGTATTTCTATAATTCTATATTTAGATTTATCGACGTTTAACTACGGATTTAATAAATTAATTCGAAGGTATTTAATAAACAAGAGTTAATTCGAAGAGATTTAATAAACTCGATAAATCTAAAGAATTAAAATAAAGTAATAACTTTTATAGTAAGAATTAATTATATTAGTTAGAGAAAAATTATAAAGAAACCTCTATATATTTACGAAGTAAAAAAAACTTTTAGCTTCTCCTTGACTGGGACGGGTTAGTATCTTGGAAAATTTGATGATTTTTAGCGTCTTACTTGAGCGTGTCATCCTTAGTGCAGGGCTATGGAATTGTTAGTCATGTAACCAAGAACGCGGGCTCGGATAGACACTAACGCCATGCTAATCTTCTCTGTATCGTTTCAAATTGACCAAATGCCCGAAGGCGAGAGTAATCATCCTTATTTGATATATATTCTTTATTTTTCACTAGCCATTCTCAAGATCACGCTCTCGCCCGCACGCTGAGATTCTACTTCTTTTGAATCCTTATAAGTCTGAAATTTCATGTGCTGGACTTCTTTCCCCCAATTCGGTCACACCCCTGAGTCGGACACCTTGTGGTATCTCCATAACCGTTCGTTTTGATGCTACGATTCCGCGTTTATACGTACACTTCATAAATTATACTAATTTGGTCGTTTGCCCCCTAAGAGATCCCTGGAGCTAGACCCCGGAGTGAGAATACCGCAGATTCCGGGTACTCGGTCCTACAGGGTGTCCAAGTGACCGAGTCGGGGGTGATTCCTTCTGAGGCTTGTCCGCAAAACTTTGAAGGAAAGGCCGATTCGGAACCTCCGAGTCGCGAAGGCTTCTTCATCATGCTTCAACAACATCTACGCAGAACGCCCTTTGATCACGTAATCCTCCGCTCGAAGATCAGCATCTAAAGTACCGTCTCTACGTCGTGTGGTTTACAAGGTCAGTCCTCTTTAGGGAGTCCTCGACCAAATACTATTCTTTACCACGTTGCGGGCCCCTTGAAATCTCTTAATAGTCTTAGGTCGCACTCAGCTTGTAATCTCGTAGCCTTTGACTCTACCCTACCCTAGCAGCTTCAACACTTCATTCGTTGCCCGTTAGCTCGCATTTTAAGAATCTTTCCTTCGTCAACCATTCTCTGGGAAGGATATAGCCTTACGGCCTCGCCTCGACGCTGCTTTTGTAGATTGTCCTCCCAGGCTGTCCTTAGTGGAAGCGGAAAGAAATATGCAGCATCATTCCTTGCAGTATCTGGCATTGCCACTTGGGAGGCGATTTTCTGCAAATCTGGATGACCGTTTATATACCAAGCCTCTGGATGCATATCGGCAGCTTCATAGTCAATTCATATTCAAAGGCATTTCTCGCGAGAGAGTCTAGACGGCATACAATTTTCAGGCCGATTCAGTGCGCAATTGCCTATAGAGAGCTGCCTCCGGGCCTCGCGATCGCTGCCTCTCCACTTATCGAAGACCACACCTTCCTGCATCATTGTCTGTATGCAGTCGCCGTCTCGAAGTTCTCTTGGAGGGGAAAGATAAATACTCCTTCCGGTTGTTCTAGCGACTTCTTCATTGTCTGACATCCCAGGATGAGACTTTTGGCGGACCCCCGGTTCTCGATCTGACAGATTTCCATTGGGCCTATCGAAACCTCCGTCGTTGAATAGCATTCTGGACGCATCCCAGCGAGATGGCAAACTCGCAGGCTCCAAGGCCTGAGGACCATGGCTATCCTATACGACGAACAAAGAGTATGGATGCTGTCAAGAGGCTCTTGAGCGCCATGCAAAATCTCTGTTCCATTGGAACAACCTCCATCTCGCCTTTTAGCTCCTGGCGCATTATTGATACCTGTCGTTTCCTTTGTTATCATGAGACGGCGGAAGGCCTCCAGGTCTTTGACAGGATAGTACTTTTGAGCCCGAATTTGCCGCCGATAGTACATTCTCGCTGCCGACGAGCCTCCTCTTCACTTTGCTTCTGTACATAAGACAAGGGTGAGCATGTGGAGAGCTTCGGTGAACGTCCGACCGAATTTTGCGAGCCCAATTCTATCCTCTCTCGTGCCGAACCCCCGGCGTTCGAGCCACTCTTTCAGATCGCCATCGGTTGTATCAGCTGTCGCTTTTGGTCCACTAGCTCGCTCGTCCGATAAAGCCTATAGGACCTGGTTGACCACGCTTCGGAGCTGATAGAAGTTGTGTCTGGTGCCCGGCGTGTCTGTGAGAACGGTTGCAAAGCGCACTCCATAGCCAAATTTTGATGCCGAACGCCATCGCTCTTTGAACCTCAAATTGTCGAGCCCAGGGACGCCGACAAAAGCCCGGCATATATGTGATCCATCAAGATCCAATTACGCTGGAAAATTATGCCTTTCAAGGTGTAGGTAAATTTCGGGCCATGTGCTGTGTCTAAACATCGCCGCCTGCGTCATTCGTCCACAGATCAAGACTACACGGACACTACTAGCACCAATGACTGTAAAAACCAGACGCTCAAAATTTGGCACTCTTTGAGATACTTGTCCTTGAACTCCTCGTCCGACATCACGGTTCTGGATGCGTAGAAATTGAATGGACAGATGAGAGCATTCTCCTTGGTGGTGCCTATTCCCCGGATTCATAAGGACAATATGGCTCTGCATCCGTTGATTGTAGGCTTAGCTGATGGTCTGCAAGAGGGAGGTGTACTCTACTAAGTATGAGCCCGATTAGACCTCGAATTGATCTCATAGGAGAAATTAGGGTTTCCTTAACAGTCGATGTGTCGCGTAATTGGTTGCGCACACTGTCCATTTCCGCTTGAAGATCAACGTTGTCCGAAACATCTAAAGTCTGATCGAAATTGAATGGCCCTATCACATCTCGTACATGTCGATTTCCTTCTATAGCAGTCCTCAGAGCTGATGAGTAGTCCGTACTTGTCGGCTTGTGAGCTTTGAGGGTATCTGACTTCTCCAGTGCGTGTTTTCGCACGTCTGGCCATTTCCGAACATCAGGGTCATCTGAGGGAGAAAGATCTGCGAAGTAGAATTGGTTCATCTCTGATGCCATGCTTTGACCTTGAAAAAGAGGAGGAACGATGATGAGATGTATTTAGCGGTTCTTGAGACACTCTCTGTATTTCGATGGCAGGAATTTTGTCATCGTAGAGTAAATGGACATCTGGAATGACAAACACAGGATCATCTCGAGCAGGGCCAGGTAGAAGAGATATGATTCATGGCCTTGGAATGCCTTGGCATCAATGCAAAAAGCTCGGAGGAAGTGGTACTTGCGATGACCCTGTCCAGCCTCGCAAAGGTGATAATGTAGGGTCGACGTCTCTCCTCTGATGAAGGAATGGATGTGGGCGTTGATAATATCAACGCATGTCGAGATTAATTGCTTGACCCGCATAATCTCGATGATACTCCGGTACTCGATTATCGGTGATGAAGTTTCAGATAGCCTCCGCCGTGGCTGAAGAGGTTCCTATTACTCGACTGATTTTGTAACATGCTTCGGAATCTACTGAATTGTCAGCAAAGGCTTGCATCCATGTTTCTTGAAGGAATAATGCTAACTCTTGCACGGTAACAAATCTGCCTTGCAAACTGTTGATCTCTGGATCGATGGCCTCGGCGGCGACACTGGTAACAATTTCCGCGTCTCTATACTTTTCAACCTTCTCGCAAAAGCTTTGCAAGCCACGGAACTTCAATGGATCGGAGCACACGTGTTTCAGTAGGTCATTTGTTATTGCCTTGAGGTTGGGAAATATGCTATCCTGTGAGCCATGATTCTATTACCGGATCAACGCCCATAACTCTCTAGGCATTATCGTTACTCTAAGCTTTCTCTACGTCCCAGGATCTCGAAGTAGAGCGCTTGGCGTTATATTCTCGTCTCGTTCAGGCTCGACAAAGACTGCGAAATCCTTAGTGTGAGGCTTCGGACAACCTCTTCCAACATGCCCAGGCTGGTCACACTCACAGAATGTATCTTTGGGCTTACTACTAGGACAGTCCTTTCACCTATGTCTAGGCTTTCTAGAATCAAAGGAGATATCCCTAGTGATGCGGTGGGAGCAGTCTCTGCGCAGATGCCCTAGCTCATTGCAGAGGTAGCAGAGCTTTTGAGTACGTTTAGGACAATCCCGGGTCAAGTGACTGTCGACAGCGCTGCAGTAGGTAGAGTACGAAGACGCTGGTAAGGTCATATCACAGCTATCTTGTTCTACGCCCGATTTGACCTCGCAATATACATATCGATTTCAGATCGCGTTGCAAATCTCTCATAACCGTTGATTAGTGTATGTGGCTGCGGAGTGCGAGTGATCCCATAAGCATTTTAAGTTGAGTGAAGTATTTGCTAGATTCAGGATACACAGGCTGTAGAAGTAGCTTTGACTGCTACACCTGGAGGCAAACGAGCGGGTGGCACGGGTTGATAGAATTAAAAGCACGCTCTCGTGACGACAGTGCGGAACCTAATTCCCATTTATACGAAATCTGCCAAGCGGTTTCGAGTGTATATATACAATGACGGCCGAGCTTGCAACAACTATCGCATATCTGCAAGTATCCCAGTCGTAACTAGTAACGATATCGCTGAACTTGCTGGTCTGCACAGCAGTATCCTGTTCACAGTGCTTGTGGGAGTCGATCAACGTCATCGATTTTACCCAAGCCAGGTGGCATCTGCTGTGCGCTGGGACACGAAGGCCCGAAAGGATTCTGAATTACGCAACTATGGCTGTGGCGCCCGTGCAGTGGGAGTGAACTAAAGTATAGCTCACGCAATAGATCAAAAAGGGGCAAAGGAGACTATGGTCTATGTTGTAAATTAAATCTCCATCTTATTCACGTTCAAGTTCGGCGAATAGCGCAGGGGCCAGTAGGAAGTTGGAGGCTCTTAGCAAGAGAGCTAGCCAAAAACGGCACGCCTTACCGCTCTGGCTAATTCACCGACACAGACACTGAAGTACGAAAGTAGTGGGGGTCGGATCCCCATTGAGGTAGCCATTTACCATAGTACCTAGGTATAGAAACAGATCTTCTAGCCCGATAAGGTAAAACGCTTACACTATCGTGGAATAATAGTACGGGTAGGAGTCAGGATCTACTATTAGCTCCCGTAGCTAGCGGTAAGATAGAGTTTTGCGCGATCTGTTTGTTGTCGATCTTGCCGTGATCAATACTTTATTCCTAATCTTTCAGCATATAATCAAAAAGAAGCCCCGATTAAAGTACACTTCTCGGACCCCAGTTGGATTTCAGCGAATTGTGTGCCTTGGAGACTTCCTGGTGATTGACGCTAGCTCTTGGCATTCTATGTACATAATCTGTATGGATCACTTTACCTAACATTCCCTCTTAGCTTAAAATTTTCTCCCTTTTTCCTTGTCAGCAATTGTTATCTTTTACAATGTCAGAACTAATCCGCGATACTGCCTTCGGACATATCGTGCACTTCGTATCCAATGGCAAGCTACTACAACATGCAGAAGAAAGAGACCCAAATCTATGGAAGCTATACATCCATCGTGATCAGACGAAGAACATGGCGCTGCATGGCAATACAGATGGTCCAGTACCGGATGAGAAAGAGAAGCGAGATGGGGCAGACTCATCAGAAGCGTCCTTGAGAACACGGGCTGGGAATGAGGAGAGCGAATTCCGAATGAACCGTGCCCGAACTGCAGAGGAGGAAAGAGAATACCAAATGAGCAGTACGGTCACCGGCCAACGAATTGACACCGAGAAAGGGTGAGATATTACAATGGTAACCTGGTTCGGAGACAACGATCCAGAAATACGTCCATCTTCCATGTTAGCAACCTCGTCTTCGAGCTTTGAAACTGACAGAGAAGTAGAACCCTCTCAATTGGTCCACCTTCAAAAAGGTCTTCGTGACCTTCGAGATCTGCCTCCTCACCTTCTCCGTATACATTGGGTCAGCCATTTACAGTGCAGGTCCCGAGACAGCCGTCAAAGATTTTGGCGTTTCTCAAGTGAAAGCCACCCTAGGTTTGACCCTCTTCGTCGCTGGCTACGGACTTGGCCCAATGATCTGGGCACCCATGAGCAAGATCCCCCAGATCGGACGTAACCCAATATATATTGGTACCTTGGCCGTCTTCGTGATCTTTCAGGTTCCCACAGCTCTAGCGGTCAACTTCGCCATGCTGCTCTGCTTCCGTTTCTTGACAGGCTTCATCGGCAGTCCCGTGCTAGCTACAGGCGGCGCTAGTATTGGAGACATCTTCGCGCCCAAGAAGAGAGCGTATGCGATTGGCATTTGGGGCGTCGCAGCCGCCTGTGGCCCTGTGCTGGGTCCCTTGGTTGGAGGCTTTGCCGCTCAGAATGAAGGCTGGAGTTGGACGATCTGGGAGCTGATGTGGCTTTCCAGCTTCTCTCTCATACTTTTCATCCTTTTCTTGCCAGAGACGAGCTCCACGAACATTTTATACCGCCGGACAAGGCGTTTGAGGAAGTTGACAGGTATTCAAAGCCTACGATGCCAGCCAGAGATAATGGCCGAGAGCATGACTGGAAAAGGCGTAAGATTTCCTCGCCGCCATTTTCTAAGACAGCTTGATATACTAAAATAATCAACCCAAACAGATCGTTCTCATCGCCCTAGTCCGACCCATCACCCTCAACTTCCGCGAACAAATCGTCTTCGTTCTAAACCTCTACATCGCCCTAATCTACGGCCTCCTCTATATCTGGTTCGAATCCTTCCCCATCGTCTTCGAAGGTATCCACAAATTCAACCTCACGAAGAAGGTCTCGCCTTCGTCGGCATCCTCGGCGGCTACGTCCTCGTCATTCCCCCTTCTTCTACTACCTCTACAAAGTCATCGAGCCCCAATTCAACGAGAACGGCGAATTGAAACCCGAAAAACGCCTCCCCCAATCACTCGTAGGCGCCTTCGCAATCCTAATATGCCTATTTTGGTTCGGTTGGTCCGCAAGGCCGAGTATACATTGGATAATGACGATTATTGAATCGGGCTGGTTTGCCATCGGGATATTCCTGCTTTTTAACTCGGTGCTGAACTATCTCCCTGATGCGTATCCAGAGTACGCGGCTAGTGTGCTGGCGGGGAATAATTTTATGAGGAGTTCGTTCGGGGCGGGAATGCCGCTGTTCGCAACGGCGATGTATAATAATCTGGGAGTTGCGTGGGCGAGTTCGCTGCTGGGGTTTTTGTCAATTTGTTTCATTCCGATTCCGTTTGTGCTGTATGGATATGGCGAGTCGATACGGAGACGTAGTAAGATGGCGCGGCAGGATTTTTAGATGATCGGGGGGGTAGGTGAGGTGGTAGAGGGGTAATTGTGAGAGGAAAGGGATGATCGATGTGTATACAGAGATGCGTATGTGAAGATGAGCGGAATGAGCCTGCGCTTGGTGTGCTGCATTTCCAGTTGTTGATGCATAGAGATAGACTAAAATTGTAAATATCAGGCATGATTAAAGCAGTCAAATGTGCATCAATACCACGGAGTGCGCTATAACGACCTGTCTGATTTCACGAATCACGATTTCAGGACTGAGCATGATACCTGGCCCTCCGTTTTAGCAGAATTGAAGCACGACTTTTCCCCTATCAGCCGGAACTCCTTGACTCTCGACCAAAAAGACTTGCAGCTCTTAAGCATCCTGCCATGGTTTTGGCACACTGCATACACATAGCAGTCGCCGTGTATGACAGATACAGAAAATCACCACTAACAGTGAAACACCACCTGCACTAGAGATTGCTTCGGTCCAGATATTCTTGACCTACTCCCTGAGCATAGGTAGATAATCACTCCTCAGCCGCCAGCTCTAATCACAAATCTCTGGCTCCGTTCCTAAGCGGGTGACGATCGTGACGCTTTTGCGCTGGAGTGTTCGAGTTTCAATCTTCATGTGCATCACCCCAACGGTGATCGCTAGAGGCGGGCAACTGACCAGAGAAATGCCAATTACTGGCCACTTAGTCCTTTGACAAGGCAATCGGACCCTGGCGACTCTCATGTATCTAGGGACATTCATCACGTCGGAGTAGCTTACGAGGAATAAAGCTCCCCTGGACAAATTTTGGTGCCTTGAGGTAATGCGAAGGCCGCCGGGCTGCTGCTCCAGTTTGGTGATTGGTGAATTTGAGAGTCGAATAGCTCCGTACGGATAATTCTAAGCCTGCAGGTTCTCGAGTTCGTTGAGCCAAGGGCTCTTTGCGGAAGATGGTCTCTCTCTCTCTAATTTTTAGATTTACGAGGAGATTTCTAGGGTACATTTCAGAGCTTCGATGATCCCCGTGGCCGCTCCAAGAGCTTGGTCTGGTTCTTGTAGTTCTTGACTAGCTGTCTGACTGCAAGATCTAGCATCACATCCTCTGAGCCGCCTGGTATACGAGCGCCAGGTACTTCACGGTATATGCCTGTTTTAGTCGTTAGCTGTATTCCACTACTCATTTGCATCTCGTCGAAGCGTGGAGACATACGTTCAGCAATCTCCCCCTCCCCGTCCTCGTATACCCGTTCCCACCAAACAGCAGCACCGCACACCTCGCGCACTCATCTAGCACGATGCCCGCCTGCGCCTTTGCTAGCGCGGTCAGCCCGCCCAACTCAACATCCGCCTCAACCTTCTTCAACTTGGTCATCTGATAAACGAACTGTTCAACCCAAGCCCATTGGCTCTCAAGCAAGGCTCCCGCCTTCGCCAGCCTGTGTCTCACAACAGCTTGCTCCATCAGTACTTTCCCGAACGCCTCTCGTTGCAAACAGTATTCGAAGGCTGCGCTTAGAGCTACTCTCGATTGACGAGTTACGCCGATGGCAATGGTGAGGCGCTCATGGTTGAAATTCGTCATTATGTACTTCATGCCCATGCCTTCTTCGCCGATGAGATTAGAGATGGGCACACGGACTTCGGAGAGCTCGATGAATGTTGTTCCCGAAGTGATCTGTCCGCCAGGTTTGAGCCGGCGCATTTCGACGCCGGGGTAATCCAGCAAGGGTACGACCACAAGCGAGAGGCCTGCGGGGCCGGGTCCAGACGTTCGGACGGCCATTGTGGAGTAGTGAGACCAAATCCCGTTGGTGATCCACTTTTTTGTCCCATTGATGATATACTCCTTGCCGTCCTCGCTCTTCTCAGCCGTAGTCTCGATGTTTGCGACATCGCTCCCAGCTCCTGGTTCGGTGATAGCTATGCATGTCCTCTTCTTTCCTAGTAGTAAATCTGGCAGAAATCTCTCTTGTAGATTCTGACTCCCAAATTTGAGCAGTGGCGGTACACCGAATGCCATTCCCGTCGTCAGACTCGCTGATGGGCCTGCCAGTCCAGAGCGCGACATCTCATCGCAAAAGATAGCCGTATGTATGTAATCCCATTCCTCCACTTTTACTGCCCCAAGAATTTCAATCACGCCCACCTTCTTTAGCCATTCGACGGGTAATGGTGCGGGCAGACTTGGAATGAGCATGTTTGCTTTGGCGAACTTCTCGAAGACGTGGGTTGGTACGTTCTCTTCTCGCTCGTAGTCCAGGGCATGTTGGTGGAGATTCTCTGTGATGAAGGCACGGCATGCCTTCTGCCAGCGTAGGTGACATGGGGTGTAGTAGGGGGATGGCAGGCCATTGAGGTATGGCGGCTCGGAGAAGGGAATTGAGCGGGCCATGGTTTTTTGAAATAGTGCCCTGATAGATGTCTGTTATCTTCGAGGAGAAATAGTGAAAAGATACATGACAAGCAACATGCTTATAAGCACCTCTCATCGGGTCCTCCGCAAGCCGAAGGATGCCGAGTCGGTGAGGGGAGCTTGACCGAGGCTGCCCAACGAGTCAGGATTCAGGGTCCAAACAGTGTTTCTTGAGTCATGGTGTTCTGGCGAATCTGGTATTAGCTGGGCGTGCTAGGCTTTAACAATCTCCATTCAAACAGTAATTTGATGATTCAAGCCTACTCTGGAGCAACAATTACCTAATTGCGGCTTGCATTGAGCATTGGTATATGCAGTCCACGCCTCGCAATTGCCAAGTGGTTTAATGGCTTGCTTATTCAAGACATACCAAGCGACTCTCTCCAGTGCGAACGTCGCCAACCGTAGCCCAGTGTTTCTCAATCGCGATGAAGCTTTGTTGTCTGCGTTGCTGCCGGTGACGCTTCTCTGCCCCATGAGAACTACCGCGATGGAGTGGTTGATAGCTCAGCCAGAACCCAGCGACTACGACACTCCCATGATGCTAGTGAACATTGCCGTTGATAATGACAGGAGCAGGGCTAAAGATTGGAGTCTAGCAAATTCCAGCTCAAAGGGTCTCAGAGAGACGTCCATTGCTTCTCGATCTGCTTCTCTATGTCATTTAGTCGTACCTCGTTTCCGGGCCCCACTCGATGCTCCAATTTCAGTCCAACCCGATCCACCCCCTTGACCTTCAACAATGGTTGAATCCAGCCTGATTCCAACGAACACTCCGCAAAGCCTACATACTCAAGACGAATTCCCAAGGTACGCAGATTCATTCCAGCGATAAGATCCCATAATCTAGTCCAGCTCTCGTCATCGTACGGAGCATACATTCTTCCACAGAAAAGGGCAGCATCGCTAAAATAGGTCCAGAAGAGATTCAGATGGCGGATCTCCGAGAATCGTTGGGGTAGCAGAACGTAATCATGAAGATAGATTAGGACTATCGGTGACGCTATCGTGAACACATTACTGTTGTAGAGGACTGGAATGGCTTCGGCGTAAATGGCATGGCAAGTGCGCAACAGAGACAGTAAATTCTTTGAGCATTGGTCCAGGATAGGGAGCATGTTCCTTCCTTCGATCCAATCAACGTATGGCGTCTCCTGTATGGCTACACGGCCAATCTGCTCCCTGTGGTCAATCTGTTCTGCGAGTTCCGATCTATTACACATAAGAATCCGTTTCTTGCCGTGGACCAGATGGGTGACGCTGCCACCCAGTACGAGCTCGTAGATATTCTGGCGAATCTCAGGTGGGAGCTTGGTGCAAAGAAGAGATAATGGTTGCGAGTGAGTGATCAGAGATATCTTGGATAGGTTTCGGCGGTTTTGTGCCAGCGGAGCCGGTCTTAATTCCACGACGTCAATTTTTTCCCTAGCGTATCGAGCGTCTTCTTCATCTCTCCTCTTTTGAGACCTACTCCGGCCATGGTCAAAAGCTCGGTGGATCAGCCGAGAGCCAAGGCACGCGATTCGGTCCATGACGTATGGCAGGCGTCGTTCTTCAAGGGTGGGATGACCGGTGAAATTTGCTTCTGGAGAACGTTGAGCAGAGAAGCAAGACTGTTGTGTAGACTCTTTGATGGAACTCTGCTGTCTGAAGGAGAGCCAGCTATTCGTAGAATCCTTTGCCCCGCTTTTCAGCCTTGCACCGCCTCACGATTGCACCACACGGCTGCACCACACGGCCCATCCTTGTCGGCGCGTAAGTTGGCAAGCACGGTTGATTGTTCCAACAAGCCTAGGTTCATGTTACTTTAAGTGCACAAGGATTATTGTTTAAAGCTTGTGTTTCTAAAGTTGAGGGTGTTACATATACCAGTGACAAGCAAGTCACGCCATGCTGTCTAAATTTGCTCTGACAGGCACAACATGCGAAGGCATTCCCTATATCCACGTAAACCCATTCAAACAATGATTTTACGCACTCTGTGCCATTACTAGAAATTGATCTTTGCTCTCCATTTCAGTGCTAGTTCTGCCCTCGATCAAGAAAGCAAACACCAGACATTTTGCCACCACCCTTTGGGTAGCTGTTTACATATTGCCGGGATGTCGTTACCCTGTGGAGCCGTGAACTGGCGATTGGCATTCCTACTCTCAGGGCATTGATTCAACCAGTATATCTCCTGTTTTAAGTATTATGAGTTTCAAGATTGAAACCCCGTTCGTGAGCGACTTACCAGGGCGTACCAAACGTAATTCTCTATCTGGTATCAAAGTCAGTGTGACTCTTACATTGTGAAGTATGAGTCGTGAGACATGTCTCAAGGGTAAAGTACGCACGAAACATGCTTCATGACTTGGTTCGTGGTACGAATGGGGAGATTCTTGACGCGGAAGAAAAAACGTACGTTGATTTTTGCCGTGGCTGGATCCCGTTGATTCAACCTGCTTGCTTCATAAGGTCCGTACGCCTTATGAAGACAAGGGTAATCACCCAGCTGGTCGTCAAGGCATTGAGCCGGAGTAAGGGTTCTATTGTCTCGATTAGCTTTCCCTAATGGCAAACGAGGGTGCAATGTTGGGCATACTGCTTCCACGCCACTATGGGAACGTTGTTGAAATGCCTGTGAGTTTTCGTCTCAGTACGTCGATCGTGACCACATCCGAGCCTCTGTATTGCATATGAGAACAACAATTACATACAATATTTCATGAAGGATAAGAGATCCCAGGAAGTGCATTTTGTAATCGGTTTTTGGGCCGATATCAGTGCACTTCAGGTCCGGTCGAGCGCGCTTCCACAAGGCTCCCCACCCGAAGTCTGTCACGGTTATAGTTGGAGGGTTTTCGTACGGGAAGAGTGGATTAGCGCTTTTCCTATACTCCGCGTTGGTATTCTCGGAGAAGGCGAGGGTTACGCTTTCCGCGATCAAAAGAGTAGGCTTATAGATGAGAGAGGGTTTAATGCTCTTGGCACGAAGAATAGTGATCTCCGAAAGATCGTAGGGCCTAAGATCCTCATATTGGGGCCCTGGTCTTGGAATCCCACCAGGCTGGGCCATACGTCGTACTGTATCAAATATTGCCGTCACGTCATCTTGGTCGTTCGCATCAAAGTAACGTGTGAGCACCTGGGGGTTTTGGTTCTCTGCAGCGAAGGTCACTAATTCTAGCATGTCGATGAAGGCCTGTTGTAGGTATGATTGGTCACCGTCGCTGACCTTATTGTTACTGTTTCCTATCTGAAGCTCCCATCTCTTGTTGAGCGCCGAGGGCGCAAACATGGTAATATTGCGAGCTTCGCTCTTGTCGTAGCGTCTAGCATAGACAGTGTCGTGAAAGGATTCATAGACCGGTTTTGCGTCGTCAAATCTGCTTTCGAGCTGATGTGATATCGATGTCGAGGTGAAAATCATAAAGACGAGGATGATGTAGTGGAGTAATTGGAGGCCGGTTATCATCCTGTGGGTAGCTGTCATGGTCTCTTCGATGAAAAAGGGACGGTCCCTTCAAAAATATGAAGTGCAAGGCATTGAACAACAAAGATAGAATTGCAGAAATCCAGAAGACGCAAGACGACATATATATGGCAAATTGGTAGGGAAGGGGGCGTGGTTGTTGAAGTCGAAGGATCAGAGCCATCATTGTCTATGTGAATGACAGGGTCCATATAATTTGCAATATGAGCTTTGCCGTCGAGACTACGCCGATTTCAAGGATTGTTTCAGTATCAGCCTTTTAGCAGAGCTGGTCATGATCACACGAGGGTCGTGTGGCACTACAATCCCATTTGACATAGATTCCGTACCTTGGTCAAATGCTCATTCATAGGCTCGAACCCAATCATCGCTTAGGTAAACCCATAAAGTAGCCGTTCAAAGCACCATACAATTTGCACCAGCACGTACATGAGACACGGCCCATGGCTCAACCGCAAGTACATGCCTTGTTGGACACCATCTTGATGAGCAGGAGTATCAGCAAGATAACGTTAGCCGCTGTACGTTGTAGGAAGGAAAGCAGCCATCAGCCAGTCAGCATTTTCTAACTGCTCAGCCACTGATGTACGGCAAGGCTGATACAAGCTGCGAAACATCGAGGGAGTTCGATTGCTGGATGCCGAAACGTCTTACCGTTACCGCCGCGCAAAGGTTCGCTCCTCCTGCATGGCGCAGACCTTGTATCTTCCGAACCGCTAGGAGAACGACGAATCAACAGAATCTTAGTTTGTTGGATAACGAACATACGTCTAACGAGCGAAGTATTGGGCCAGTTCAGTGGATCACGTCAGTCCTGTCGTATCAATTTAGACATTACCTAGCCTTCGACGCAATTTAGTCCTAGTGAGCTATTTTTCCGTACCGATCCAGAGTCTTAATGCAGTCAAGATGGTTATATACAAAAATTCGAGATCCTAGAAAGGAGTAAAGTAAAACCTTATGGGGCTGTGAGGTTTCAGACGCCCCCAGGAAGCCCCCGCGAGCCCCTAGTGGTATGCGCCCGGGTACGTCTTCCGACCCTAGCGCTGGCGGCTACCCATCCCCAAAGAGTTCAAAGATCGTCCGAGTTGGGGCAACGTACCTGTCTTCCGTTCGTGGAGCACCAAGGCTGACTGCAAGAACATGAGGCGTGTCACAGTCGTGGTCACATAGCAATGTCACAGACTGCGCTTCTACTTTTGATTCGAGGCCTCCAACGCAGGTGAAGCCAGTCAACATGGGGCTCCTTCGACCGTCGGTTTGGCCGACATCTGGCTTCAGGCAGGCAAGAAGCCAGACAAATCGAAACGTAGACGAGCGCCAATCGCCCCCTATTAGGTATGTCTTGACCCTGGTTCGATAGATATCGCGCTCGTCTCAGCCCCAATAGCGTACCTTACATCCAGGACCTCGTTTGTCGACAAATGGCCGCCACACGTGCATCTAGTAATGTGTTTCAGTCGAAATCTGAGCGCAATCTGCCGCAAGTCTGAGCATCCTTCGTTCCTTGGTACTCTTTTGAAACCGTGCCCTGGCTGTGCAATTGTACATTATGTAACCCAACAAGCCGTGTATGCTGGACCCTATTGCCGTCAATGGCATGGAGGTCTCCCCGTATTGCAAATCACACTGCTGCCTAGTATTTAGAACAAGCATGCACAGTAGGCGATGTATTGCTTTTCAAATCAGTTGAGCTGCGTTTCATGCGACTCAACTGTGCCTCGTGCGCAGCTACGTCCATATATACGCCTACATCAAGGCTGTCGAACTCATCTTCCTTCTACTGCCACTGTCCATTCTCTCCACTCTATGTTACATCTTGATTCCTTGCCTGGAACAACCGCTGTTCAGTCCTCTTAAGATGGCAACGACTCTATTGCTTTTGCTCTTACTGTTTCGTTTTTTGCTCAAAGTCTGTGCTTTGATACCTCCTGCGGTGCAATCCTCCAGTGGTGCGGTTCAACAGTCAACCACAAATACAGCCTGTTCGACCATCACGACAATGCTTGGTACACAGATCACTTATATTCCAGTGCCTTGCACATCGAGTGGCACAGCTACTCCGTCCGTTTCGGGGGTATCAGCAAGTATGTCTGCATCTTCTGCGGTGGAGCCACCTGGAGAAGTCTCGCGTCCACAGCCAACGCTCACATCCACATATGGAAGTCAATCAGTCAACTTGTTGTCCAGTGGTGCATCTGCGGGGGTGTTGCCCTCGAATTATGCACAGTGGAGCTCTGGAGCACCATTAATATACCCGTCATGGAATTATAATTGGAGAGACTCCATATCTCTCCTCCGGTATCAGTCTACTTCTGGTCCAACAGCGCATATTTCGTCCGGCAATTTACCCGCGAGCCTGCACACACCCCCACCCCAAAACTCTGGAAATCAGGGATTGACTCCTAGTGCGATTCAACCAACAGGTGGGACCGGTAGCCCACCAATCGTGCCCATTCAAAATCCCATCTCTGGATTTATGGGAACAGGACTGCCTATCAGGCCAACTAGCCCAAAATTCGGAACTTCAACGTCTTCGCAGCCTCAAATCTCTGGTGGTCAACCAGATACTGCACCCGGAAATACGCTTACCTCTCAAGGATCGCCGTCGCCGTCGAACGCCTTCTCCATGACTACATCCAGTCCGACCGGATTCAAAACTTCAGCAGGAGGAGGCAAGAAGTCCTCGAGCATCCTTACACAACCTATCACCAGGGGACCTTCTCAGACATCAGACTTGCTCTTCGTTCCTCAGATAACGTCCACGACTTTGAACCCTATCGGGGTGATAGCCAGCTCCAGTGCTCGTGCGGTACAGAGCTCAATCGCGGCGTTCATTCCCATCATCCAATCATACATCAACAAACCTGGAGGTGACACCTCCAAGGATGCCATCAATGCAATTCAAGGGGTGCTTCCCATTGCCAAGGTAATGACCCTCGCTCTGACCCAGGTCCAAAGGGTACCATTAGTAACATATCAAGCAGGGATTGTCCGGTTCTATCGGACCGGGACCGTCGCCTCGAGCCTGCAGTGTCAGCTTGAATCTGATTTCCGATATCTTCAACACGGCCAAATGCGCTGTGCAGGGTATGGAGAATGCCGTCTCGCATATCAAGGGCGGTGTAGATGGTATTGATAACCTTAAATCCGACTTGACTGAACTCACCAACCTGCAAAAACCACTTGATGACGATAAACAGAAAGATAATGAAAAGAGCGATAGCGGTGACGATAACAAGTCGCCAACCCAATCCGAGCCGTCCCAAGCCAAGACTCAATATTCTGATTCTGCTTCAGCTGTTTCATCAACAATCTCATCGACTGCATCTTCAAGCGGAAGCTGCGTACTTCCACCCGAGATCACTCTTCCCTCCGACTCCCTAACAGGACCGCCGCAGCCATCTCAGCCGACCTCGATTGAGGTCATTACCCCTTCTGCTCTTTTATCGATTCTGAGTGGCGTATCATCTGCTCCCTCGGCCCCATTGGCTTCGAATACTCCAGCCTCCACAGTGCCCCCAAGCTTGCAGTTATCTACAAGCACAGCACCATCAACTACTCCTCCGCCACCGCCGCCGCCACAGCCGGCCGTCCCTACATCGGCGCCGCCTCCACCTCCACCTCCACCTCCACCTCCACCTCCACCTCCGCCACCAGCAACTACTCCACCACCACCTGCGCCTGCGCCTCCTATCGCTGTACCAAATAATCCCAAACCTATACCAAATGAGGGAAAACCTTTACCAAAAAGCATCACCAATCCTAAAGTAGTCAATTGTTCCGGTTCCAACTGTGGACAGATACAGAAGGTAGTTTGTGCAGTCTGTAAATGCTGCTAATCAGACTGTGTGGGAGAGAGAGAGACGCATATGTAGCACGATCTCTGGATTAACTGCACATATAGGCAATGATCGCGGGATATCGCACGGATCAGCAGATCCGAATGGGCAAGAACAGGCGTGTCTATGCGTTCATACGTTACCCTTCTCAAGCAACTCAATTATCTCCGCAGAGCCACATTACCACACCCGTTATTGGTCGTTAATTCTATTACCATAGTTCAGTTCAGCCCAACAACTTGGTAGTTCATATTGTAAATCCCATCCGGGCAATCCGACGAAACACTCATACCAGTCGTAGAAGTCATAACCACATCCCTACCCGCATCGAGTAATTGAAGCGTCTGCACCCCGGCCTGCACACCAGCAGGCGAGCCATAGTTGAGTCCCGGGTACAAGCCCACCGTCTGCAACACAACACCATTGCTTATCGCACGGACCTGCATCCCCGATGATCCAGCCGGCAAGACGACCGCCCAATTGAGAGCATCCCGACCTTGACTGAAACCCTGCGGCTGAGTCGCGCCGCAATAGCTCGCGCCCTGCAAGATGGTTTTGTACCACATTGCACCTATAGCTGGCGTACCTGATGGGGGAGCCATAGAGGATGCGGAGCCACCGGCTTTCCAGGCTGCGATGAAAGAGGTGATGAGTGATTGCCATGCGGTGTGGGGGTAGGCGGTCTGATTCGCGTAGACTTTGGCTTGTGGATTGGTGTTTGCTTCGGGCCAGAGATTGCCAATGTAGTGACTCTCGGGACCGTCGTTCTGTTTATGTTTGGCATGTTAGTCTAATATATCACGTGCGGGTAGGGGCTGGGAGATATACCCATGTGATGATTTGAAGGAGATCGGGCTGGGTGGACATGCAGAGGGTATTCCACATGCGGGCTGGGAGATTGAGATCGCCGGAGCGATAGAGATTGGTGCCGTACTGATTGACGGTTAGCTAATGATCGTCCATTCCTTGTAGTCAGGGCATATACAGAATCTTTGTACTGCAGCGCGCTCAGAGCTGCGAAGTGGTCAGCATTGCTAAAGTATACTCTGAGAGGATGCAATCTCACCTATCATATAGCCTTTGTTATTTGCATGAGCGCCATTGATGACAGTCTGATCGAGAGAAACATCGCCAGGCTGAGTGTTGCTGCCTATCACTGGCCAAGCGGACTCCCAGCTGAAGAGGCCATCAACTACACCGCCCCAATAAGACCACCACTAGATTGAGTACTAAGTGTTGTTGTAGCCCGAGGTATTCAGAAAGGACTCACCCCTGCGGCAGCTTGATAGTAGCCTTGCGTATCATCGAAATTGGGAACGAAATACATCTGTGACGCGAACGAGGTCTTCCAAGCTGAAGAATAGGTCAGCACATCGCGGATTGATCGGAGCTGGGAGGAGCCTTACCGCTCCAGTCTGTATTCTGGAGCCCTCCAGAGGAGAAGGTCGATACGACGGGCAAGCCATTAGGCCCCAAATACCATGCAGAGTGGCCTAAATAGTCTGCGAGGATAGTGCGATAATCGTTTAGCTTTTTAGATACATCCTTCACGTCAGCTATGACTAGAGATCTTTCTGAACGATAGGATACTGACACCATAACCGGAGGACCCAGTATTCGACACGTCCAGGCTGATAAAAAGCTTGAAGCCTCTGTAGGCTCCATAGCCGAACAGATCACTCAGCGAAGTGGCAACATAATGTGGTCTCGGATCTCCTATATTTAGGGCGAACCCGTCAAGTCTAAGTGGGCATTAGATGCTAGTTGGATACATTGATATCTGAAGTACTAACCCCATTGCAATTGCATCGTCGATATCTTGGTGGGCATGATCTTCAGAAATTGTGCCAACCTAACAATGTCAACTTAGCATGTCTCGGCGGTGATAGGTATAGTGGAGGCTCGTTACCATGTAATGTGCGAACACAGCTTTCGTCTGTACTATGTCAGTAAAGAGCACGAAGATAACCAACGCCGTAGAGATGATAGACGAATGCATCGCCGTGTTTGATATGTATGTTATCGAAATAAGGAACGTGACGGAACTTCAGTGTACTCGGGGATTCGGCGATTCTATGAACTTAATTCATTCACGGACTGAATCATTCACGGACTAAATCATTCATTCATCTTTGTTCTGACTTTTAGTATTCCTTGTTCGCGAACGCCGAGAGACAAAGCAGCATGGCTGTCAAAGCCATAGTCTGCCCCCTTGAAGGATCTTTGTTATGCATTTCGCAGAGGAATGCGGACATTACTAGCCTCGCTGGACTGGCGTCGTATTTACCCTCTCCTTTTTCTTTGGGTTGCCAATATGTTTTCAGCTCCGAATCACAATCTGGCTGGTAGTACCTGGCAATGCTCTTCACCCACCTTCGTTACTATAAGCTGCATACCTACAGTGCGGAAATTACGCTGCTTGTTCGGCTGCGCAGCTCTAAACCCGGCGCCGTAGGAAATGGGATCAGTTCAAAAAAGATTCTCTTAAAACTACAATTCAATGCCGTCGGAGATGACTGCAAGTGCTCTGTTTTAGATGAGATACCTCAATCTTACCATACACCCGACACGGGTCTTATAAGCAATGTAGGATGCTGACCGACGTCCGAAGCACAAACATCCCCGGTGCCCCATGACACAACGGATTACCGCCTTGCAGTACGTGGGATAAGATACTGCAGGTTACGGAGATGACAGAAGGGTGGGTCATCGTTACATCCCAACCTAGTGCATTCATCTTTCCGATGACTAATCGCGGAATATGACCGCCATGCCGCCAAATTTTACCACTCAAGCGAGACAATTGACGACTTACAGGCACATAGCTCAATGAGGGAGCTATGCCTGCCAAGTTAAAGAGTAGCGCTGTAGGCACAGTGCAAGAATTTCAGCTTCCAGAGTTCAATTCAGACACTCTCTCGAGTTTGACCCAGAGGATTGAGAGTAGTCTAAAGAAGCAAACCAATGGTGCAGTCTCAAAATCCTTGACGCCAAAACCAAAAAAGAGCAAGCGAAAGGGCGAAGAGAACAATGGAACTGATCCAGTCGAGTCGCCAAAGCCGAGAGCTCTCCCTAAGATCGAGACCAATGGCAAGCCTCAGGCAAGGTCCAAGCGCGAGCGTGGTTCAGCTTTGGCGCTGAACCAAGGAAAGAAGAGGTCGCGTGATGGAAAGATCAAGGAACCAGAATCCCTGAGAAACGAAGGCAATGTCAATAGCGCCAAGCTTGGAACAAGGACGAAACAGTCCGGGCCGGATGAGGATGTTGATATGGATGAGGCCATGCGGGCGTTGGGGGGTACCAAAGAAGACATCGATCTCTTTGCCGACGCCGCCTCGGACTCAGAGCTGGAGGGCGCACAGGTAGAGGCCGCTAGGCCCGACTTGAAGCAAGAGTTGCACCAATTGATACGGCAGCTTGGTGTCGACAGCGTTGCCCAGAACAACGTATCAGAAATTTCGAACTCCGAAGAGGAGGAGGAAGTTCGGCAACCACAGCGCAAAAATAAAGACCAAGCAAAAGCTCCATTAGAAGACGCTAACGGTGTCAACATAGCGTCTCAAGCATCGAAACGCTCAGGCAAAGGATCGTTGTCTCTTGTCTTCCCGTCACAATCGGAATGGCATGCCGTTGCGTTGCCCGCAATACCCATAACATCCCAAGAGAGGAATCTTTTGCCACTTGATCTCCTTGATCGAGTTCATAAATACGCCAAGTCCCTGCTAGAGAAAGAAAATGAGGAGTATGCAGCGCATAGCACATCCGCGTCGTCTACACACAAATTCTACTCTACCATAATGTCGACAGGGACACTTTCTGACAAGATTTCTGCTTTAACGTTGTCTGTCCAGGAGTCTCCGGTCCATAGCATGAAGGCTTTAGAAAGCCTTGTCGGTTTAGGACGTAAACGCAGCAGGGGCCAGGCTGTGGAAGTACTTGGAGCGTTGAAAGATCTCTTTGGTCCTGGTAACCTGCTTCCTTCAAATAGGAAGCTCAGGACATTTGCGAGCCAGCCTGGTTTGGCTGCAGCTTTCGATCCTACAGACTTTCACTGGACCTCCCAGTATCCGCTACCAAAGCCACTCAACGAGATACATCTAATCTCTTGGGTATACGAGGATTGGCTGAAGGTCATGTTCTTCGAAGTCCTCAAGATCATTGAAACCTGGTGCAACGACGAAGTTGTCTTTGCCCGAGGCAAAGCTGTTGACTATGTCTGTCAGCTTCTAAAAGAGAAGCCCGAACAGGAGGCTAATCTGCTACGTTTGCTTGTGAACAAGCTTGGAGACTCGGATAAGAAGATCGCATCTAAAACATCATTCAACATCTTACAGCTCGAGACTACGCATCCTCTCATGAAGCTGACCATCATTTGTGCTATTGAATCTGATATACTCTTTAGGCCAGGCCAGAACTTGCATGCCAAGTACTATGCTACTATCACCCTCAATCAAACTGTGCTTAGCGGCAAAGAAGAAGGGGTTGCTAGGAAACTGCTCGACATCTACTTTAGCTTATTCATCAAACTTCTGGAAAAGCCAGAGGAAAGTAAGTTTGCTAGCACAGGAGCCAACAGCATCACCATCAATAGAAGGGGCGAAGTACAAGGCGGAGGAGGTTCAGCTGGCAAGAAAGCCCAAAAGAAACAAGCTGAGAAAGAGAAAGCTACAACTGTGGATGAAGATCTACGAGAGAAGATGCTCTCTGCAGTACTCACTGGCGTCAATCGTGCCATACCATTCACCAACGCCAACGATGAGTCATTCGAGAAACATCTAGATACCCTCTTCAAAGTGACCCATTCGTCAAACTTTAATACAAGCATTCAGGCACTCATGCTGATACAGCAGCTCAACGAATTCCACCAAGGCTCGGTAGATAGATTCTACCGGACGCTGTACGAATCGCTACTTGACCCACGACTGCTGACTTCCTCGAAGCAAGCCCTGTACCTCAACCTCTTATTCAGAGCGCTGAGGTCGGACCTAAACGTCAAGCGAGTCAAGGCTTTTGCAAAGCGACTGCTGCAGGTCGTCGCGATGCACCAGCCGTCGTTCACTTGCGGTACCCTGTATCTGTTGCGAGAGCTTGAAGGGGTATTCGCCAATCTTGAAGCTTTCATTGACCAGCCGGAGGAAGACAATGACGATGAAGAGGAGACTTACCGCGACGTGCAGGAAGCCACCACGAATGGCCGCGACTCAGAAGCCGACCCTTACGAGAACGCCGCCGAGGTCACCAAAATCCAAAAGCCACAGAATTACGACGGCCGCAAACGCGACCCGGAATACAGCCACGCCGCCCGCTCTGCCCTATGGGAACTCACTCCATTCCTCACGCACTATCATCCCTCCGTTTCCCTTTTCGCAACCCGCCTTCTCACACACGACCCCATGCCTCCGAAACCCGACCTCTCGCTGAACACACTCATCCACTTCCTCGACCGCTTCGTCTACCGCAATCCGAAGACCACTACCACCCATAAGGGAGCCAGTATAATGCAGCCAATGGCCGGCGGCGACTCCTCCGCACTGCTCATTTCAGCCTATTCTGGCAAAGAGCGGAGCAGAGCGCCTGTCAACTCGGAAGCCTTTTGGAGGCAAGAGAGTGGAAAAGTGGGAGCTGATGAGGTATTCTTTCATAAATATTTCAGTACACTTGGCAGAGGCAAGGAGAAGGCTAGGAAAAAGAAAGAGGACAAGAAGAAGGATGCAGAAGGGAGTGAGAGTGGGGATGGTGAGGATGAGGATGAGGATGAAATTTGGAAGGCGTTGGTTGAGAGTAGACCCGAGTTGGATGAGGGGAGTGAGAGTGGGTTTAGTGACATGGACGGTCTGGAAAGTGGGAATGAAGATGAAGACGAGGGCGGAATTGCAGTCAATGACGATGAGATGATAGAAGGGAGCGGAAACGAGGGCGAAGCGGCCAAGGGTGGTGCTGAAGACGAAGAGTCCCTCGATTTCAATGATGATGATGAAGCACTGTTTGACAGCGATGATGAGGTCCCTAGTGATCTTGAACAGGCCTTTGAGAAAGAGGTGCAAGGAGGGAAGAAGAAGCCAGCAGGAACAGCTCCTTCGGAAGCGAGAGGGAAGCGTGGTACCCAGAGGCGCAGGTTGAAAAATCTGCCTACTTTTGCGAGTGCAGAGGATTATGCTAAGATGTTGAACGAGGATGATTGAATGGAGATGCTCAATAGCCAAACAACTTTCTCATTTTTTCCCTCGCAATCATCTATCTTTCCCACAGATACTGTGCCATTCCCATTCCTCCCAATAACGTGTATCTCAACGCCGAAGTTGGGTATGTCGCTAGGTGTCAAAGTATAGGGCAATGGTAATGTGGCAGCGGAGTCAATTCTGGCACAATTCTGGGCTTGAAACCCATTCCAAAATATGTATGAATACCTGATCGCTTTTAACGCCAAGCACTATGCCCAAACTTCTGCTTTTCCCAATCTCTAAGTGTGCAAATCCAGTACTCTTCAAACCCAGGATAGTCTGCACCCCCGTTTCCACGCATCTTTCTCGCAAATTCGGCGCCCATAGCTTCAAACATCGCCACAACTCATGACAATTTGCATTGCACGCATTGAAATCTAACCCTAGCACCGAAACGCTACACCCAGAACAATCCCTACCACTCCTCAAGTCCTGTCATTCAGCACAAGCACACTTTCATCGCAAGACAGATTCATTAAGATGTCCCTCGGATAGGGTAGGCGCATAGGGGTAGCGTCAAGTGGACACTTCGAAACCTGTGAAGCGATTGTATAAACCGATCGAATAGTCTCGCTCCAAGAAATGATCTCTGCTGTTAAAGACGGTCATGAGAATATGGTAGTGTTTTTGATGGAAAGTGGTGTTGATTTCAGCTTGAGGGATTTGAAAGGTAGGACTGCTTTGGACGTGGTAGAGGAGGTGGAGGCGGAAAATTAGTCAATATTATGCCAAGAGCTCTTGATCTCATCATGTAGAGTACAAATAAGTCCAAGTTGCATGTGAAGATATTCTGGTTTATACAGAAGTCGCCAATTGTAGTTCCCAATTGAAATGGGCTTCTTGCGGCTTTTTTTTTGGGAACTTGAGAGGCATATTGCCGTTGATGCATGCCCAGACTTCAATTTGGCGCTCACTCGTTGGCGTGCTTTTGTTACTTTGATGGGTCTTGAAGTTATTCTGGGGAAGTGATATTTCCGTCTGTTGACCCTGGCAATATTCACTTCCTACTGGCCGGCGCAATACTTGCCATCGAGGATCCTCCAGTAGACTTTGCAAGCCCCAACGGAGCGGTCGAAAACCACGTGCGTTAGATTTCGAGATTTGGAACTCTTTGTTGTGGCACATCGCCGCATATGTAGCCATGAACTCCGGCAATTTGCTGCCTGTATTGGATTAATTTGCCACTAATGGGGCTCTCGTTTGCTCGAAATCCACACTTTCTGCTCCATTTTGATCAATATTGACGATTTGCTGCTTAAGCCTCCCTCGCGGAAGGCGATTCTTTGGCGTTGTCTCTACTGTTTCGTTTGCTATGAGCTCGATTTTGAAGATGAAAGATCACGCTTTCAGCTCTTGGTAATCGATGATTTATCGAATGCCGGACGCTCCTCCGCCTCTGAATTCATGCCCGAGATCGTCTTTTGCATGGACTTTGCTACATTATCCTACCTGCGTTTGACCAGATTCCTCTTTTGTAATTCCACTGCAGGTGGAGCATGAAGCATTTGCATACCATGAAGTCTCGCATTCAGTATCTTGATGGGAATGTCAAAACGTGAAGAGTGCGCTGCCTATCTGCAGCTGTCGATAACTTGGTCGTTTTCGGGCTGGAAGGAGGAGCCGAAGAAGAAAGGTGAGTCAATCTGAGTGACGAATTCCGATAGCGTGCGTCATCTTCAAATCTCTGTGTTAAATACTCAAATACTCAAGTAGTAAAGGCGCTACTCGCTACTTGAGTAGAGTAGTAAAGGCGCTACTCAATACTCAAGTATTCTAGGACTAGGCTATTTGAATAATTCGAGTATTATTCGAGTAGTGGCGCTAGCCCTTATAGGTTAGATTATAAGACTACGCTAACCTTTTTAGGTAAAGCCTTAGGCTAAATCTAATCAACTACCTTAAGGTAGCTAGGAGTAAAAGTAGAGAAACTTAAAGTAAAGACTAGTATTTTAGCTTATCATCTTACTTTATTAGGCTTAGCGTGACTACTCAAGTAGTATTTGATTATTAATCGAGTAGTTAAATCCGCTACTCGATACTCAAGTAGTATAGGCGCTACTCAATACTCAAGTAACTACTTGAGTAGTACTCGAATACTACTCGAGTATTGAGTATTTTTTTTGACACAGAGCTTCAAATGGTCACAATCCGCACGTGCGTTTACCAAACGCAGCCGTGCCCTTGAGTCAATTCGATTGGCTCTATCATGCATACGGAATGGCGCATAATGAAACAACACCCAGACAAAAACGCCACGAGGATCCTTAGACAATACACAATGAGGTGATGCTAGCGCAGCTGAACGTTGCACAACCAGTGCCGATGTACTCCGTAAGGACCACAACCGCTCCATCCAGCCGTTTAGGCGTCCAGTCCAGGCTCCAGCGGTGCTTCGTGACCATCCCATGTTGTTCTGCCCTATGAGCTCCCCGGGACATTGGCGCGATAGGTCATGCATTAGGGGCAAACACTATCCGAAAACGAAAGCCTCTAGGCTCTAGGCTGCATGGTAGGGCCCAGTCAGCGTTGCATCGCCTAGGAGAAATCTAGCTGGTCGTTGAGATATAAATTTGGCCCCCACCCACAGCTGAAGGATCACGACCCGACCCCACTTGGACGGCAATCGACGGCGATGACTACTTGGCCGCAGCACATAAAAGCGCATTCCACTCGAAATGCGAAATGTAATCTGACATCTTGATCACCCATTGCAACATAAACATACCAAGTTTCCAAGTCAACCCCACCATAACCACCAACAATGGAGTGGCCAGGCGCTCCGTATGAGCCGGTCGTAATCCCCACCGCTCGTCCAGGCCACGATCGCGGCCGTATAGCCTCTGAACACATGCTACGCCAGCCAGTCCAATGCTATCAAGACGCCAACGGCCTCCTTGTCCCGGCTGCAGGGCCCGGTCTCGGAGTCCACCGATCGGCATCAGCAGCAGGAGCTCACCGTCGTCCTGTACAGATCGCGATCCATAACGAATACGAGAACCACGAGGTCTTACGCAGTCCTCATAGCCATCGCCGACACAGCAGCTCACACGGACGAGGGTATCGTTATGATGATGAGTATTCCGATGAGGAGGAGTATGAGCATAGCCCGCGCCCTCATGGGAGGAGAAGGGGCCATAGGAGCCCCAGTCGGAGCCCTAGTCCGTATTATGATGCCGAGTATGAGAGGAAAATGAGGAAATTAGAGGAATTAGAGAAGAAGGAAGAGGAAGACCAAGCGAAGGAGCGGTATGAGGAGGAAATGATTTTGAAAGAGGCAAAGAGGGCAAACAAGAAGAAGGAAGAGGAAGAGCTGAAGAAGAAAGCTATTGAGGAGTACCATTTGAAGCAGAAGGAGGAGAAAGAAAAGAAAGAGAAGGCGAAGGAGGAGGCCGACAGAGAGTTCAAGAAACGAGTCAAAGCGACGTTTGGGGAGGCAGGATATGACGAGGAGAGTATTGAAAAGATTCTGAAGAAGGGGGAGAGAGGACATGGACACGGGAAGGAGAAGGAGAAGCAGCCCAAGTTTATCGACTTGGCCCAACCGACCTTCCTGAAGGTGCATAGGAAGCATATAGACCCTCTGACGCTGGATGAGTATGAGCTGCCGTGGGAGTGGGACAGGGTATGGATTCCCCCCTCCGCGTTGCCAGAACACATTGGACGTGAAAGGCTAAGGTCATTCGTAGCGCGATGACGGTTACATCCTGATTCAGCAGTGGATACCAGAGCATGAGCGGCAGATTCTCTTCGAGGACACCCGAAAAATGAGGGAAAAGAAGCAGATGAAGGATTCCACTGTTGAGTTCAGAAAAGAGAAAGACAAGTACATGCTGGTGAGGAGCAAATCACCGGGCAGACCAAGATCGAGGTCTAGAGGCTGGATGTTTAGTTGATTAAGTATGAGATGAACGAGAATGTATGCGTGGATGATGATGCTAAGAAGAAAGATTAAGTCCGCGAGCGTGGAGTGTAGTGGGCATTGGAGAATAGCAAGCTGTGATCAGAGCGAATCTCAACTGAATCCCTTCTTGGTCCGATATCTGATTTCAAGCCGAGGAAATATTGAGAGCTATGCAGCGTTGTAGGATAGCATCCATTACAATCAATCAGACTTCTCAACAACGTCTACAACATCTCTCCTAGGATGCAGTGGCATCTCCCTCCTGACCTTCTCCAATTGCTCTAAATCTACCTCACCTATCCCAATTACAGGTTCCTTACCACTCTTGTCCCATTCTTCGACACCACCAAGCTCACAGACCACCTTTCCCCACGAATCAATAATCATACTATGACCATAACTCACTCTCCCCACATTATGCGCACCGACCTGCGCCGCAGCGACGACAAACGATTGCGTCTCAACAGCTCGTGCACGGAGCAGCGTCTCCCAGTGTACCTTTCCGGTAGGCACTGTGAAAGCGGAAGGATACGTCAGAACCTGAGCGCTAAGGTCACGTATACGAGCTGAGAGGGCCGGAAATCGCAGGTCGAAGCATATCATCAAGCCCATGAAACCCAGACCCGTCTGAAAGGGCGGCAGAATGGCAGACCCAGGTTCCACACTATTGCTCTCTTTCAAGACTGGGCCACCTTTTATCTCGACGTCGAAGAGATGCAATTTCTGATATCTCTGGGTGATCTCCCCTTTCTCATCTATCCAGATCAAGGTATTTTTGACCCTCTTGCCTCCCGTCGTCGGCTCGTGTATACCGACATTGATCGGCAATCTTGCTTGCTTGGCTTCATGTTGGAGACCTCGTACGAACGGACTGGCCTCCGTAGAGCGGACCAAGGAGATCGTTTCGGCGGGGGAGGAGGCGATGTAGTCGCTTGCTTCAGGGAGAAAGAGAGCCTAAGGAGGCTGAGACGTTGAGTGACTCGATTATTACGCAGAGGGAGGCAGGCGGACCTTGGCTCCTGCTGCGACAGCTTTCTTGACGAGGATTTGGCATTGGGTGAGGTTATGGGTCATTGATGCTGTCGAACATAGTTGGCCGACAGCCTTGAGACAGCATTAGTGCTGCAGGTTCTTCAATGGGTGGTTCGCGCTCACAGCAATAGCCATTATGAGATATCAGCCGGTAGCAAGGCTCACATATAATCCAAGGTCAGACTACGACGAATGGTTGAATGTCGTACTATATCCTTAGCGTCCACTTTTCGGCTCTGGGGTCGTCAGCCTTATCAGAACCCCTGCTGCGGCGCTGACTTCCCCGGGCAAGCTTACGTCTTCTAAGGCAGACCGTCCAACATCGAATAATTCGGACACAGCATTGTGGTTGCCATCTAACGTTGTAACATTGAAATACTAATCTTAGCCCCTCTTGTGACAACTCACCGACAGCATCACTTCACGCTTTCAGTCCGAACAGCGAAGCAGACGGTCAAAGCTCGAAACACTCACTGTTGCAGGATTGCCGTTCTACGCGATATGGCATAGGTTGCTGATTTCGACGCTTATGCGCATTGAACATCATACAAACTGCGGAGATACGAGTACACGAGATGCTCACGAGTGGTCAGACATCAGAGTGCCGTGTAAGTGTATGAAATGGCATCGCAGCCCAGTGCAACGCAAAAGTCGTCTTCGAGATGGGGCTCCTTCCTAGCAGGAGTGGAGTCGAGACTGGACACCATTTGGGCCGACGAAGAGACAGCAAAAGTCGCAGCGCGAAATAGACAAGATGGAGGAACACAGGAACAGCCCGGCATGAAGGATGTCATGGCTGTCCCATCGCCCGGACCCCCTACGCGAACGGCGTCAGCCAATAGAGCTCAAGATCGTCTCAATGAGAAGCTGGCAAAAGCCATGGCCAACCGAAACCTTGCGAAGAAGCCAGATGCATCGGTCACGACCTCCGGTATACCTTCGCGCACCAATAGCCCTGCAAATACACCGGCAAGCCCAAGAGCCAGTTCGGATTTGCAAAGAGAGTCTACGATCTCAGAAAAGGCCAAGAGCAACGATGAAAAGAGTTTGGATATACAGTCAACAACCAATGGGATAGAAGCTCATGAAGAGGCCAAGGACAACAACTCTGAAGCTTTTCAATCAAATGCTGAACCTGCAGCATCTTCGCCTGCCATTGCTGTTGAAGAGGTCAAGGATGAAACCGATGCGCCACGCCCTTCAACAGAATCTCGAGGATCGATATCTACACGGCAGTCTCTAGAATTGACTCGAGCGACTACACCCAGTGTCGCAGAGTCGCCAAACCTGAACGGTATCGTAGCCGAGCCCAGCACGAAGCTACCAGAAGAGTACGAGAAGACTCTAGAGCTGATGAGATCGGACAATGAGGCAGCAGAGCTACGGCGGCAGGAGGAAACGCATACCTATTTGGAACAGATAGACGCTCTACAAGCTAAGCTGAAGTACTTGACAAAGGAGGCTGCCGAGATAGCTAAAAATGTCTCCGCTGAAGCAAAGCCAGGCAGCCTTGAGCACAAGGTTGCCTCCAAGGATGAGCAGATCGCACTATTGATAGAGGAGGGCCAAAAGCTCTCTCAAACCGAGCTCAAGCATACGAGCATTATCAAAAGGCTACGCGCCAAGGGGACTGAAGATGAGAAAGTCGTGGCTGATTCAAAGCGAGCTGCTGAGAGGCAAGAGAAGGCTGCACGAGATGCTCGCGAAAAGGCGAACCGCGCTGAGAGCGCTGAGAAACGAGCATCAGACCGAGTCAAGTTCTTGTCCAGGGTAGAAAAGGACCTCGAGACAGTCAAGGCAGACCGTGACTCCAAGAACTCCCTGATACAGGATCTACAGTTTCAGCTTTCTCAAGCAACCTCGGCTGCCAAGGAAGCTGAAGCTCAGGCTAATGCCGAAGCCTTGGAGTCTGAAAGGAAACGTGCTGCAGATCTGGCCGATGAGCTATCCAACCTAAAGACCGAGAGGGATCTGGTTGAGAAGCAAAATCAAAATGAATTGTGTGAGCTTAGAGAAACGGCAGAAAGAGAAAAGGAACGAGCTAGAGTTACTGAGATCGAACGGTCAAGGGAACAAAACATTCTCGAAAGTAGACTAGAAGCCTACCGAGCTCGATTTGAGGAAGCATCAGTCGGTCAAGGAGGCGATGTTCAAGCCAAGCTTCTTCGTCAGATCGAGACGCTCCAGAACCAGTATGCTGTTGCTAGTGAAAATTGGCAAGGCATTGAAGGTTCGCTCTTAGCCAGAGTCTCTGCACTAGAAAAGGAGAGAGATGATGTTTCTAAGAGAGAGGTCGACATGCGGCGGAAGGCTCGAGAGACCGTGAGCTTCTCGATCCAGAATCTTGAGATACATGCGCTAACATACAATAGAACACCAAGGCCAGACGCATGGAAGAAGAGGTCGAAAGGGTCAACGCCAAAACACAGGACCTGGACCATGAGCTCTCATTTCGTAGTACTCAGCTCAGCACACTTCAAGAAAGACTCAACAAATCCGAAGCCGACGTTACAGCCGCCAGAAACGATCTCAAGGCTGAGCGTGAAGCGTGGGAAGCTCGTCAAGCTCAACAAGATGAAAAGGCTCGTATCAGAGACGAGACCTCACGATCCACCCCAGACTCTCTTTATCAACAGTTCCGCACCGAGTCGCCTGCCACATACAACCGTACCAGGACACGCAAATCTTCCAATGCAGACCGTAACAGCGCGTATTACAAGCAGCAGGGCTTATGTATCACAGGCACAGAACCTTCATCGAAAGAGCGACCACTGAGCCGGCGATCATCTACCCAACCTCTACACTCTTTGCAAACTTTGGAATTTCCACCTCAGCGATCAAGGTCTCGTCACGACTCCCTAAGCATCGTCCCCCAAGTCTCCCTCAACAACGGCGTCCCAGAGACACCCTCCCTCGCAGACAGAGACGAGGATTCCTTCGGCTTCCACACACCCGCCACCCCCGAACGCACCATCAACGACCTGATCTCCGTCTCCACCGCAGGCGCCGGCCCATCCGTCCAGCTCGTAGAAAGGATGTCGGCCGCCGTCCGGCGCCTGGAGTCAGAGAAAGCAGTTCACAAAGATGAACTTGCCCGACTCTCTGGCCAAAGAGATGAGTCGAGAGAGCAAGTTGTGAGCTTGATGCAGGAGGTCGAGGAGAAGCGGAAGTGGGAGCAGAGAGTGACGGAGCTGGAGAAGGAGATGAAGGGCGTCGAGGAGAGGTATCTTACTACGCTAGAGATGCTGGGGGAGAAGAGTGAGAGGGTGGAGGAGTTGAAGGCTGATGTGCAGGATTTGAAGGGAATGTATCGTGAGTTGGTGGAGAACACGATGCAGTAACCATGGCTCTGCTCATGTGGCTTAGTGGAGGATATGTTGTATGACTTGGGGGCGTTTGAGCGATTCAGCGGGTCGTTGGGCTTGGGGGCTTGGGGAAGGATGGACATTTTCATCATACAAAGCATGGAACATTTAGTCAAGAGAACTCTATTCCTTCTCTCTCTGCACTTTGCAGTATGAACTGCCGTATCTACCAGAACGTTATTAGCACCCCTAAAATAAAGGGGCTGCCTAGCAATGACGTACCTTCTTATCAGGCGCCAGATCAATAGCTAAATTGCCGTCTAAATCCTTCTTGTCCGTCTCAGCACCCGCCTTCAGCAGCACCATCGCTGTATCACCATGTCCCTCTGCTATTGCTGCTATACTATCAGCCAGCATTCTTATACATGTCCTTCAAACATAATGAAAGAAGCAGGCTCACCGTGATGCAAAGCCGTCAACCCTGAAACATCGGTAGCGTTCAGTGGGCTCTTGTGCTCAAGCAATAGGTTCACCATTGGTACCGAACCAATAGCAGCTGCTCGATGCAGAGGTAGTTGGCCTCGTTTGTCTTTTACGCGAGCAGAGGCTTTGTGGGAGATTAATTTGCGGGCAGTTTCGAGGTTATTCTTCGAAGCTGTGAAATGCAGTGCTGTCTGCAGATGTTATCAATGATCAAGCCTGATATTCATCAAAATGGCAACATTCAAGAACTTTACCTGTCCGCTGTTTGCTGCACAGAGCATAGAATCAGCATGACTTTGATTCTATGATACGTAAACCTCGCCAACATTGAACATACTCCTCATATTGACATCTGCCTCTTTGTTCAGGAGTAGATCCAACACATCGTCTCCGTCTCGTAGACTTGATCCTATCATCAATGGTGTCCAGCCCGCAGAGTCCTGCACACTCATGCGTAAGCACGACACGAGTATTGACCCAGTAGAAGGGGAGCAATACTTGGACATCTGGATCAAAGTCACTTCTTGAGACTAGTATCTCAACGATTGTCAAATGGTTGTAAGAGACGGCCCAGTGTATTGGTAATCGTTCATCGTCGTCACGTTTGGTGGCAAGTCTGGGATTCGCCTAGACAGGAACGATCAATGGTTGAAACACTTCGTAGCATTTCACAGAACTCTAACGTTTATGTATGACTCTACTGCAGCGGCTATATTCGCTGTCAGTGAAGAGGAGCAAGGCTCTAGAGATGATGGTACGTACTTCTGCCTTCTCGAGCGGCTTCGTGGATAGCGAATTTGGCCTGTTGGGTTGGATCCATAACAAAATATGATTCTCTATACGAATCAAGAAAGAGGTCTATACGAGAATAGTGTCTATGTTGAGAATAGCAGTCTATGAGGATCGCTATAGGCTTGGCATCGGCCATATATTAGCGGAAGTAGCCTAGCGTCGGAAAGGTGCGACACTAGCTTAGCTCTTAACTTAAAGTCCAGAATGGTTCCAAGATGCACTACGGACAAAAGATTCTCCTTCCGATTCCCTGCCCTTTCCTACTTTAGTAAACTTCCCGCATTCTCGCTTGCTCCCGGCGCTATGCCTCTAATACATCTAGAATATCCTGCCCGGGTACCAGCAAGCATCCCAGTACAATCAGAAGCCTTTACACGCTTCGCTAGAGCCGACCTTCTTGCACGCATCGAAAACCGCATCTTGAGCCTAAACGAATTATTTGGACCAAACATTGCCCAGCGCGACAGCGACCACGAATATCGGATTCTAACCCACTTGAGTGCAGAGTTGACAGCTCGACCAGTGCGACGTTGAGATCTCTAACATCATGACAACCCTCACGACATCGCCCGATTCGCTAGTCAAGTCTTCGGCGAAGAGGACAAGAGAGCTCTTCGGGTCAGACTACACGGCACCAGCACCCTACTATGATGAAGCCTCTGCTGACAATCCTCTCTATCTCGCTGAACGAGCCGGTCTTGCTGCTGGAATCCGCGCCGAATATGATGATGTGCGAGAACTTCCCCCCGTACTCGCTGCAAAGCAAAAGAATGCTGCTGCAGCGCGACGGAAGAAGCCGAAGGTTGAAGAGCCAGAGTCTGCGACTGCAAAAATGATTGAGGGGATACCGTTAAAGAGTTGGAACAATGGAGGGTCGTCGACCGCTCTTACGCTACGATCATCAACAGCTGGAGGAACTCCAAACACTAATGGACCTACACGGGGATCTTCATCGAGTCTGGTAAGGAGAGAAAACATACAGCAGCCGAAGCCAGATTGGCACGCACCATGGGAGCTCATGCGCGTTATCTCCGGACATCTGGGCTGGGTACGCGCTTTGGCAGTGGAACCCAACAATCAATGGTTTGCAAGCGGAGCTGGCGACCGAACTATCAAGATCTGGGACTTGGCCTCTGGGTCTCTACGACTTACCTTAACCGGTCATATATCGACGGTACGAGGACTCGCTGTGAGCCCAAGGCATCCATATCTATTTTCGTGTGGGGAGGATAAGATGGTGAAGTGCTGGGATTTGGAGACGAACAAGGTCATACGACACTACCATGGCCATCTGAGTGGTGTCTACACTTTAGCTCTACATCCTACACTTGACGTGCTGGTTACAGGAGGACGAGATGGTGTGGCACGAGTGTGGGATATGCGGAGCAGGAGCAACATCCACGTCCTGAGCGGCCATCGACAAACAGTCTCGGATCTCACATGCCAAGCTGGAGCGGAGCCTCAGATCATCACTTCATCACTCGACGCAACTGTTCGCCTCTGGGATCTGACAGCCGGCAAGACCATGGGCGTCCTTACACACCACAAGAAGGGCGTCCGAGCGCTCGCGCAACACCCTATCGAATGGACCTTCGCCAGTGGCAGCACAGGCAGCATCAAACAATGGAAATGCCCCGAAGGAGCATTCATGCAGAATTTTGAAGGCCAAAACGCCATCATCAACACGCTAAGCGTTAACGAAGACAACGTGCTCTTCTCAGGCGGCGACAATGGATCGATCTCATTCTGGGACTGGAAGACAGGGCATCGATACCAGTCACTGGATACTACTGCACAGCCAGGATCTCTCGATGCTGAGTCTGGCATCTTTGCGTCGACGTTCGACAAGACGGGGCTAAGATTGATTTGCGGAGAGGCTGATAAGACTATCAAGATCTGGAAGCAAAACCCTGATGCCACGCCTGAGACGCATCCACTCGACTGGAAGCCTACTCTGGGCAGGCAGAAGTTTTAAGGTTAGAGAGACAAGAAAGTGCTGGGCGTTCGGGGAATAATATGGCGAGAGATGGTTCTAATTTCGGCGAAGCAGAAGAGCGCTGGAGTTTAGGGCGGCAGTCAGCGAGGAATCGGCATAGCGAGGTGTTTACATGATTGATACGCAATTTCGGCGATGATACCAGCAAGATGATCGCAAGGAAGCATCTTGAGCGCTCAACATGATATTCGGAAAGAAGACCACTACAGAAGCGACTTGTACGTAGAGTGATTGCCTTACAGCTATCTATCGAATACAGGTCATCCAAAGCCCAACCCTCTCACCTCCCTATCATCTCTCAAAGCAAGTTTGATCTCCTCATCCTCCACCCCTAACCTAATCTTCCCAACCCTCTCTCCTCTTCTCCCACCCTCCAGCCCAATCACACCGGCCTCAGCTAATTCTGCAGCCGCGAAGCCCATTGCCAAGACCCGTGGTGCAGACAGCGCTTTACCACTTTTTTTACTCACTTGCCCGGATGCGCTCGAAGCCGGATCTGTTAGTAAGAAATCATGGATATCCGGATTATCGGCAGCCATCATCCCCAACCTCTTCGCCTTTTCCACAACGTCAGACAGCACGCATTCATTCACTCCACTCCTTCTCGTCCGCGCCAGCAAAGCAGCGAGGAATACCTTAGCAGCCAAAGGCAAAGCTTTCAAATACTGCTGCAACGGACTCGACGTAGCCTCATTAATCGCCTGCTTAACCGTCACTATCGTAACTTTTCCTGCGGTCGGCTTCTGCTTCACAGGCACCTCACACTCAAGTGCCTTTTTCTCCTTCCGTCTAGCAGACTTACTCGGCGTAGCCAACAACGGATTCTCCGCCGCCGCACTCTCCGTCTCAGCAATCTCAACAGCTCGCCTACAAATATCGAGAGCACGTCTCGCATCACCACTCACCGCGGCTACTTTCCGGCTAGCGAATTGGATGGCGTCTGGATCGACGATGTTGTCTGGAACGTGCTCAAGGCGAGAGCGGATGATTTCCTGGAGTTGTTCGTGAGTGTAGCCCGGGAAGAGGATACGCGTGAGGCCGAGGCGGCTGCTGATTTTGTTGCTGAGGGTTCGCTCTGGGAGATCCATTGTGTTGGCGACTGCAAGGACGATCAAACGGCTGTGGCGCAGGCCGGGCCAGTTGAAGAAATTGTACATGACGCTTTGGTTCTTGGTGATGAGTTGGTCGAGTTCGTCCATGAGGACAACGCAGGGAACTCGCCGTGGGCTTGGGTGGTCGAACTCTCGTTCTAGGAGGCCGAGGGCGTGGGATGGGCTGACTCGGTCGCCTTTTAGTGCTTCCCAGAGGAGGGAGTAGCTTTGGTGCGGATCGGTGACTTTCATGCCGTTGATTTCTACGAATATGAAGTCGTCGAGCTCTTCTGCTTGGACGCTGGCGTTCAGTTGACTGACTACCTCTCTGACGGTTGCGGTCTTCCCGGTGCCTGGGACGCCAGAGATATAAATGCAGGCGCCTGTCCCGGAGGAGATTGCGGCTTCGAGGTGGGTGTAGACGGTGGAAAATTCGGACGTTCGGCAGGGGAGAGTGAGAGGAACAGAAGAGACGTGGAGGGTGCTGCGAGCGAGTTGGAAAGGAGAGGTCGTGTGCGAGGGAGAGAGGTGCCGCGTTGAGAGTGGTGTGAAGGTCAAGGGCTTCTTGACTATGATCCGTTTGTGATTCGGAGTGGTAAATTTCTGTGGCGTCTGTTTGGTTTTGGAAGCCGGTGTGGACGCCTGGGAGAACTTCCGCCTCTTCTTTGGTGTCTTCGGCTCATCTAGCTCGTTGGTGGGCTCCCATTCGAGCACCTCGTCTCCGTCTGCATCGTTACTCCGCAAACGCTTCCTTGTGGCTTTGGTCTGGCTCTGTACACGCTCGATAAGATCCAGTATATCCTCGGCAGATTGATACATTTCGTCCCAAACAAATTCGTCTGTATAGGTAGCCGTGCGAGTATTGCAGCCTCTCCTGCAAACAAAAATCTTGCCATGGTCTTTCGATGAGCGCGGAACTCTGCCAGAAGGGTATTTGGACTTGAAGGTCTCCGGCGAGACGACGGTGGCTCGGCCATTGATTGAGCTCAACGGATTGAGATCCCAAGACGGCGTAATGTAGACCTCGTTGGGAAGGAAGTCCATTCGCTTCTTCTGCTTATTCCGTATCTCCCTCTCGGTAGAGAACCACATAAAGTTTGCGACCTTCTCATCCTCCTCCTCGTCTTCCTCGAAATGGCAGATCAAGCCAATCCATGCCTCGCCATTGCCCTCGGCTTTCAGGAGGACGCAGTCACCGACCATGCATTGAAAGTCTCCCATACGGGCGCCAATAATCTCTGGCTCATCCCGTGCTTTCCTGGGTGTTTCCTCTGAGTAGACCCATTCCCACGGATAGTCCTCGAGTCCGAGCTCATCATCCGAGTCTTCTCGTGCTACGCCTCCCTCTGTGAGGTAGTGCCTTGCACGCTCCGCCTTTGTGCTACCTCTTTGGGGCGTGTTCGATGTTTCGTGAGGCATTTCAGGGCAGACAGAATAGTCGCAAGTGAAGAGTGATGTATCGCACGCTTGTACAAATATGGGAAACGGGCGTCCTTGGGAGACGCGCCGACGCGAGGCGCTAATGCGAGCACTTTGGCTTTCACGTCACGATAACTCCGCAAGAGCACAAGACCCGGAGATTTGTCCGATCATGGCGATCTCATTCCATGAGCGCAATGTCATATATCGACACTAGAGTAACCATCGCCGCTTTCGAAGCAAACAGCGAATTTTCCTCCAGGTAAATTCATCGCGTATCTCCATAGTGAGATGCCGAGGCTGCTTCACCGGGACGGAGCAGCGGGTAGGCTTGCCGGATGCGGCACCACTTACCAGAAGCAGACTAGGCGTTTGGCTCTCGTGTCAGGCTATCTCAAGACCTCAAGACTTAGACTTTCGTCCAATCATTACCATTGCATTCCATCAGCACAATGTCATGAATCGTGTCCCATGGCCCTCGGGCATACGTGCTTCTCCACCACGTCAATCTCTCCGCCCCCTGAGGTTGAGTAGACGTCGGAACATCTCCACCAAGCCCGACGACCTCAACCCCGTAGCATCCCAGACGACTCGCTCTCGAGTCGTTCGCATTACTTCAAAGCTTCCCAACTTCCTACAACGCTACAGCACTCCTCTGATCACTGCGCCCATAACGCATATCTCTGCCTTCCTACTACTACATGAATTGACGGCTGTGGTACCGCTCTTTGGGCTGGCTGCCACTTTTCATTACACGCATTGGATGCCACCGTTTATTAGTGAGGGGAAATGGGTCAGTGATGGCGTGGAGAAGTTTGGGAACTACTTTCGGAGGAAGGGTTGGCTGGGTGAAGAGGGGAAAGCCAGGAGGTTCAAGTGGTGGGGAAGAGGTGAGGGTGGGACGAGGATTGTGGTTGAGTAAGTCCCCTTATGCAGCCGCTTTTAAATGAAAATAGAGTGAACTCAATATCATGCAGATTTGCCACAGCGTATGCAGTCACGAAGGTATTGCTGCCAGTCAGATTGATCTTCAGTGTCTGGGCCACGCCGTGGTTTGCCAGGGTTGCAATAGTACCTATGACCAATCTCTTCAGGAGGATGTTCAAGAAGACAACAAAGCCATAACAAGGGAAAGACGAAGGCTCACGCCTTCGGGCTGGGACTTGAGAATCTCCATATGAATTAGCTCTGGAAGCAAAATGCAGCGGCCACTGGAGCGATCCCTCTTCAACCAACGTGCCAACTAAACAATTTGTAAAATGCAATATGTAATATGAGCTGAGCCGAAGGCCATAGTGACGATTGAAATGAAGGCCATGATGTCAATTGAGCCAAAGTCTGTGAAGCTGTTGGTGAGGCTGTAGCTCGTGAAGCTCAGCACATGACGGAGCATATGAAGCTGTGTACAGCGCAGCAAATGAAGCGATTTACCGCACGCGGATTTGATAAAGGTGGGTGAAGGGGATGTAGTTGGTGAGGCTGTGTATAGTAAAGAAAGTTGGTGAATTTGCATGCAGAAAATGGAGGTGGAGAAATTGAGCAGTGAACGGAGAAACACTGTGACGCCTACCCGGAGGCTTAAATTGAAGCTATCCGGCTTAACGGACCCCACTGTTCACATAGACAAGATCTATCAATAGATAAGGTGAGGCTAGGTTTCAAATCATAAAAATTGCTGTCCTGCCATCCTTTTTTTCTTCCAACACAACACAAAAGCGCATTCTCTAAATCTCAACCTTCCTGTCCCCAACAAAGGAGGTACACACTACAAAAATATACTCGTATCAATCACTGCCTTCGAGTACCCAACAAGTAAACACTGTATCGGCTCAACACAATATTACTTTGACAGCATTTTCATTTAAATTGGAAGATTTTCACAATCGCACCGTGGAGACTCCAGGTACCCGAACCACAGCAAAGATTCTCCCGGGCCAATATTTCGCTCGGCGCTCACGACACACGAGCGAGTCCTGCTGCTTGCTCTTCCAAAGCAGCCTCTGGTCTCACCTCTAGCGCTTGAAGATGCCCGTACTCGGATCTAGCTCAAGCGTTCGGAGTACATTGAAGGTTGTCGGGGAAGGGATAGCAACAGAACGGGAGCTGATACCTTGATACCGGCCATCTATCCTGGTGCCAGAGACATGAATAGAGAATACATTCTGCCCCACAGCCTAGAGTAATCTACGGACCCAAGTTTGGCAATAACAATCAAGGCAGACAGACAGCCTGGAGCACTATACTTTTCCTGAATGCCAGCTGCCGAAGCCATAAAGACACCACACCACAGATCTTCGAGGCAGGGACCCGTATCGGCGACATATGCCTGAAAATGAAAATAAAATACTTGAGGGAGTGATGTACTGAGAGTTCACTAAAGCACATCACAAATGAAGGGTAATCAAGACGTAAGCATTTATATTCGAAGAGAGGCGATCTCCTTCTCCTATTGTGCCATATCAACCTTTCTTTCCTACGTTCTTTTGCCGTTGCACAGCACGGAGACGACAGAGCAATCTACATTGCAGTATCCCAAAAGAGACCACAGATCGTTATAAATCTGAATTCCCTGCCCTATAGAAGCGGCAGGCATTCTGAGTGGTGAAAAGGGCCAAGCCCGAGGGAATACTGGGCGGTGAAGCCCGCTAGGGAGGGCAGAAGATTGAAAAGGAGTGAAGCCATCCATTTCCAGGAGGTAAGGAATACGTGCCTTCCTATAAATTCCCGACCAACCTTCTTCTTTCTCGCCATCTAAAACCACGGTGAGATGCTTTGACATCTCTTCTTACACTTCTGAGCAAGAGGTAAAGTGCTCTTCTTGTATCGACCCTCCAAGCTAAAGACATCTGGATTGATGCTCTGCGCGAAAATCCTCTTCAAGTTTTTGTATTGTTAGCGGCCCAAAATTGGGGCGGCAAGTGGATCCCGAAAACAAACAAGCGAGGCTCCCACCACTCTTGACACTCTATTCAGCACACATCAATCCGCTTTACAAAGTCGATGCACCAACCGCCACTATCAAGACCATCACAGCCTTCGCATAAGGCCTAGTAACGTACGCTCTCACTTTCACAATCTTCCACGCCCACACCCACACCCTCACAACACAGACATCACACCACCCCAATAATACATCTACAGAACGCACTTGCAAAGCTTACCCGCAAGTAGCGTCGTCCACCATGGCTCCTCCACGCTCGTCTACAAAGACGCCTCAGCAGCAAAAGGAGAAGATTCCCTACGAGATCAAGAACGCTAGGGAGTGGGATCCCACGAAGGCAGGGCTATATGGGGACTCAACTGACGAGTCTGAGTATGAGGAAGACGATGACTATGAATGGGATTACACCAAAGGCCCATACGTCTCTGGTGGTCCACAAGCAGATGACCTGAAAGCCTCTGATTCCCCTCAATCCCAGCAAAATGGCTTCTGCCCCTCATCCCACAGTCACCACGACCACAAAATCTTCACCCACGGCAAGAGACCAGCCGGAGCTCGCAAGCACCCAAAGAGAGTCTTCAACTACAAGGAAGACAACCTCGCCATAGCCGCCTACCGCAAGAGACTACCCCACACCGGCAAGTTCATACTTCACAAGGACTGCCATGAGATCGAGCCAAATCGAGCCAAGTTATACGATATGCTCCAAGAAATGGGCGTACGTCTCGGGTCCTTCATCCGGCCTCCACAAGAGGTAAAAGATCGCGAGCTTCTGATTTGGGGCAACACCACACAAGTCGAGAGGACCATTGCCGAAATTCAAAAATGGCTCAGCCCGGTTAGAGTAGAGTCAATGGGTCGAAAGTCTACGGCGAAGGATAAGTTCGCCAGCGAGTATAGCAACATTGGGTCGAAGTATAAGACCCTACAGAAGCAGATGGCGAAGGACACGGCAATTCAAAAGTTCCAACAAGTTCCCGAAACAGGAAAAGTCTTCCCCTATATTGGCTCTTTTATCTGGCCCGTGGACGAACTTCGACCCGAAGACATCTTAGGCTCGAGTTACGAAGCCTTCGACCCTATTCGATTCCAACACCAGTGTCATATCATTTTCGACAACAAAGACTCATGTTTCAAGATCATGGCCGCAAAGGCGGAGCCAGTAATGGAAACAATGATACGGATCGAAGGTACTATGAAAGAATATGTTGCAAAGAGCAGACGTCGAACGGTTGCAAATCTCGTCGAGCCTCCAAATGTGTCAGCTATAGGCAAAGACGTCAAAATGGAATCAGGCCCTTCATTTGGTTCAGCCACCACCGCCAGTCTGATACCATCACTGACCGGCAGAGCTCTGAACCCCGACGATTGTGGCACATTGGCCAAACGAACAGTCGACATGACGACTCAAAATCATTGCCGTATAGAACAGGCTTTGCAAAAATGCATACCAGATCTACTTTTCTATCGTGGGCAGGTTCACATACGTGTCAACTTTGGCACTTTTGCTTTAACCGTGGTCAGACGATCAGGAGCTGAGCCTCTTCCTTTTGAAGACTTCGTCAAGAATATGGCTATGACGGGTACGAGAGGAGACTTGGTTAGAGAGTAAGTATCATTCCAATAGTCGAGGCCATCCAATGCTAACATACACCCTCAGTCTGTACATCGAGAAAGACGCTTCGGCAATCATGGACTACTTCAACAAGGCGGACTGTATCTTTCAACCTTTGGATAATTCGATCTACACACTGGAAGAGGTTGCCCCATCCTTCAGTGCTCGATTCGAATTCCAAAAGGACGAGGAGACTAATCAACCAGCCATACAACTTGATGTGGAGTTGAATGCAACTGGCCTTGACAATCTCTACGAGAAGACCCATGCTCTGTGGACGCGGATAGATCGTCGAGACAACGCTGTTCCTCTCAGTGTATTCATGGTCCGACTTGATAGGTATTTCATTCCATTGTAATGCTTAAGGAACATTTGCTGACGGCGATGAAGTGGAGTATCATGGAAGCTTCAAGCATCGACCGAAAATACCATTGATCAAACCCGTATTCACCCTAGGATGACAGCGTTTGCCGATAGCGTTAAACTCAAGAAGCTGCCTAAGAACAAGATAGCTCTTACTGGCGAGAAGATATTCCAATGGGAGAAAGATATGCCGGGAACCATGCTGCCAATCACCTTCCAACAGAAGACCTCGTTCAAATACCGTCTGGTACATGACGTAGATTGGGTATTCGAGATCTCTCGCTATGACACATATGGTAACCCAAAGGACGAGAAGATGCCGACGCAGACCTGCTGGGCTGCTACAATGTGGAACACGGAGTGGAACTCTACCCTTGCTACCAATTCTGCGTTGGAAATCGGACAGGTTGCCAACTGGAATCCTAGCCTCACCACATTCTTCCCTTCTACAAGTGGAAAGGCTAAAGCTACTCAAGGCGTCGACCCTGGAGTCATGGGCTTCCTCAAGAGCGTACAAATCATCACTACCTTCCTAGACGGGATCAAGAAAGGGTCTCAAAATCAAGGATCATAGTCCTTCGGAAATGATCAAATCATCTTCTGAGGGCGCTATTTGCAAATTTTTACAGTTCTCACTGGATCCGCACAACAAACCCAACCATCCATGTCCAACACACTATTTCCATACTTTGATCACCTTTACTGGGCATGTATAAGCACCTCACCGAGCTATTCAGTCCCAGCCCTGCCTTTCGGCAGCATGATGAGCCTCAAACAATTACAACATGACCCAACATAACCCAACATAACCACGAATCCCAGCATACACCAATGCTTCAAGGGGTCAGCTACGAAGATCTATTTCGGCGACCATATCCGGCTTCGAGGACTTCTCACACCTTTCATTACAAAACATGCACAATGTGAATTATGCATTCCTCTATCCAGGTCTCACATACCATTACAGGCTTTGAAGATGGCCGTATGTATGCACGAAGCAGACGACATTTCCACACCTCTTGCCCACACCATCCGGCCTACTCAAGCATCAGCTTTCTTGAGCTCCTGCCACACCATTTCCTACTCCGAAAGCTTCCTAGCTTCTCAGACATCAGCATCAATTTCTCCACAACCGTCCCACGACTCAGCATGCAGATTCTTGTCTCTGAAGGGCTCCTAGCTTCTCGAACACCAGAACTGATCATCTCTTGACTTTCCACGATTTTCTCATGACTCAACATGCAAGCCAGATGGATGGCATAGACCAAATAGTTTCAATCAAATGCCTGCATTTCTTTCACGTGCTGCCCTCGCCTCCGCCTTTGCTACTTTCTGCAATGACCTTCTGCCGTAGGACTGTTGACAACCCATTAATCAGCTGCCATCCCACTAGTAATCCACGCCCTAACGTCGTAGTAGAGAGCAATCTGGGCACTCACCATCTTCTACCACGGTCAAATTCCCCTGCTTCCCCTGCACAATCTTCTCCAGATCCTGTAAATTCTTCCCCAGCTCTTCGACCTTTCGCTTATAGAAGTCTTGTGCTGCTGGTGGCGTCTGGTATTCCCTAATCAGTCATTGCTCCAGTGCAAACACAACATCACATTGGTGAGAATAAGGGAGGCAGACCTTCTCCACGTAGAATCCAGTCCCGATATCCACCAGCACGGTATCTGTAGAAGCCAACTTCCCTGGCACGTACAAGGAGGGCGTTAGGGGAACGAGGATGGGTGTGCCTGCGATACTATCGAATCAGCTCTCCTCTTCCCAGCATTTCATGACCCCTTCTCTGAGTATATCGCCCCCCTCTTTGCCCATCCCTTCCCATCTGCTAGCCCCCCACCCCCTCTTCCCTCCCCAACTCCCTTCCCCCCGCCCCGCCCTCCTCCCAACCAAAAGAATACAACCACTCACCCGCCCCCCCCATCAACCCATCCCTAACGCTGCCCCCACAATCCCTAAACTTCGCCTGCGCCTGCTTCAACTGGCCGAACGACTGGGTGAGATGCTGCAGCTCTTGCGTAAGCTGGTTCTTTACGTTGTTGAGTTGGGCCGTGGGGAGGGCGTTGAGATCGACTGTTGAGAGTGGGGGTCAGTGAGGGATTTCATGTGGGGCGAGGGCATGGGGGAGGATGGGTGAAGAGGAAAGGCGCCAAGGGGGGGAGTACTGGTTTGTGGCTGTTGGGTGGATGGAGATGCCATTGTGTAGGATTGGTCGGGGTCGGAGTGGTGGTCTTTGGCTGTGGATGTTTGAAGTTTTGCGGGTTTGGATTGTTGGTTTAGACGAGTTTTGGGTGGAGGTGTTACTTTTGGGGGCATTTCCAGGGGCAGCGGACCCTCTCCCGGGCTTTAGTCTCGGGGTGCCCGACCTAATCTGTGGTTAAGGTTAGGGTTGTGTCTTATTCGTTTCTATGGTCCTGAGCATCATGTGATCCTCGGACACAGAAGCGAGAGGTAATGTTCATTCGTGTCGTATCATTGTTATTCTAATAGCTAGTAGGCTACCGAAAACGCTTTTGCAGTAAAGGCCCAAAACACCACAAGTGGCGTTTAATGCCGATGTAAATGAAGCAGTCGCTGGAATGTATATCGAAAGCAAGGCTCAACACCAATCAGTCCGTCTTTGAAATCACCGGTCATTGCTGTCAGGTAGAGAACGCTATCCCCTCCCCTTTTTGTTTGCACGTTTGCTTCTCTCACCACAAAACCCCTCGGAAAATTGCTCCGATCCGTAGGTCTCAGTCCCTCTTTCTAAGCCTGGGCCCTCCCCAGGTCTACGCCTCCAACCCACCAGCCTGCTGCCTTCACGATATCCATCAGCGTGTCAATATCGTTCTCCGCACGTGGCGTGTACACCATCACAAAGCCTGAAGGCAACAGGTATTTGCCATGGATTGAACAGCCGGCGAGTGGATGCCTCTCACCCCATCCTTGAGCGATCACAAGTGCTGCGTCTAAAGGGTGAAGAGTGAGGTGCATGCTAGAATCCTAAAAAGAAAGGAGAGTGGGATTCATTAGCCACATATTCATTTCGGGCAAGCTGACCAGGAGACAAAATGAAGGGCGTATTAGAAGGGGTTGCTCGAACAAGGACGCAAGTGAGTAAGAATGAGCAGGGCTGTTGTAGAGCACACTTCACGCAAAAGAAGCATGGAAGAGGATCATCCAAAGAAAAAAGTCTTTGATTGCTTCGATTCTATGAATGGAAAAGCTTACCGTAGCGTGTAGATGGCATATCTCTCCAGTATCTTTGCAGGTAGGATTCAAATGTATGTGCATAGGACGTGCTTGTGCATCATGAGGAGCTGATTGGCTACATGCAGACAAGAAGAGAGCCAAGCCATGCTTTTCAAAGCAAGAATTCCCCTCTCGTATGAGCGATGGATACCCCGCTGCAAGCGTGTGAAGGGCCTGTCGAACAGCTTGATGCAGGTCCGGGGCGCACTTCTGGTTTAGTTGGCGCTGTGGAGCGATGCCGGCAACCAAAGGACGGGGACCGGACCGTTTTCGGAGGCTATGTAGATATCCACGGTCAGGGTACATAGCTTGAGCCAAGGATGGAGGCTGGAAAGGATCTCTGAGGGCGAAGAACCGCAGATAAGACACACGAAGGTAGCCAGCAAAGGTGCTTGGCGTGCCACCTGGCCCTAGGGCCAAGAAAGCATTGTAGTCTTTGAGAATGAGGCGGTAGGCAGGAAGAAGGATGGAGATCAAGATGCTCGAGTAAAGTAAGTAGCTGAGCTTAGAAACCGCTGGTGTTATAAGGATGTGGCGGATATTGTTCGCATCGTTTTCAAGCACGGCTGCCATGGTGAGCAACACCTAAACGAGAGGATTGAAAGTATAGGTACCTGAGGTAACAATGTTAATTAATGTTGGATGTAGATTTTGCGAGGGATGCGTTGCTCTTAGCTTGCTCCAGAGTACTTTCTGTGTTTGTTTGTATATTAGGCAGACAGGCTCAAATTTTGATGGGAAACACCTTGACCCAGCTGACTTCGTAGTTAATCACTTAGGCGGTTCACGGTGTCTGATCGCAGTGCAAGTATGTATTGAAGGGCCACCAGCGCGCCTGAGATTTTGATAAATGTATCGTAGATTTTGAGCCTTTGAAGATGCTGAACAGAGTATTTGTATTCAATGGCCAATATCTGCGTAAAGCATTGAAAAGCAGACACAATTTTCCACGGCTGAAGTGTCAATGTCAACGATCTAGTCAACGTAATGACAATCTCAGGTAGTTCAAGCATTCAGTCAATGGGAAGAAATCAATAGGCGTTGGAGAAAGAAGGAGACGACATCGGAGTAGTTGCAGTTGCGAGAATCCGGGCCTGACGCTGGACATGTGACGTAAACGCGTTTTGGTGAGGAATTGCGGGAGATGCTCCCGTAAACTGGAAGGCAGGAAGAAGGCCCCACTTGATACGAGATGAACCTGCCTTTTTATTCCACTCTAGGCTCAAGAAATTGAAGCCGCCGTATCGCTTCGGTCAGATGCAGAATAGTGCAGTTTTACCTGGGAACCAGATAACTGAAATCCCATGCAAAACACATGGGAATCTTCCTCAACAAGCCTGCCGGGCCGCTCCGTCATCGTTGACAGGAAACGTGCTCCGTTCATTGTTTCTGTGACAGTGAATGAGTGTTCAACCAGTGGTCCAGTACATAGCAAAGAATACTCTCTTGGTTGTGAAATGATGGAGTGATGTTCTTAGTGCAGATCAGCTGGCCAGACCCACCCGCTAGTGGTCGTTTTGCGGTCAAAATTCCCCGTGGCTTGCAGTAAGCAATGGCCAGTGAACACCTGACGTAACTCTTAGGGGCCGAAGTACCTAGAGTATCGAAAGCGGAGCCTTGAGGCGCATATCATGGCTCGGCTCGACCCCCACTGTGCGTCGAAGATGCTCTGCAGAGAGAGAGAAGGGTCCCGTGGGCAAGAAGCCAGTAGCTCGAACCTCTCCATGTACCAAGGCAAGAGATGGACCTAGTCGAGCGTCGAGCAATTCAAATATTTCCCCGGAGTGAAACAGACAGACTGGACCCGACAAATGTGTGGCATGCATACGAGCTCAGTACCCGACAGCATCTCCCACAAGGACAAGGCCTTAATGCCATCGGCAGTCGTAGACGATCTGAGCGACGTGGTGTGACATCGACTGACAATTCAATGCAAGCTTCTGAACGATGGACTGAGCAAACCCAATATTGTTCTCGTCCGGTCTGCTGTATGCCTCTGGCTGACTCATCACCCTCAATCTAGCAGCGGGGATTGATTCCCATAGTTTCACTGGCAAGCAGTTAGAACCTTCATCAGCAGAAGAATGAAAAAAAAAGAGCCCTGAACTGGAAACGAAGTGGCAGACATTTGAGTCAATATCAACTTGTAAGCGTCATACCAGGTTCATTGCCAAGGCTCCGGACACGCGGAGATAATCACCTCAACAACGCCAATTATTGATCTTGGCGGGCGCGATGCGAATCGCACGCGAGTAGGGATTCGAATTCTCTTAGTAGCATGTCTTATTGTGCAGAGAAGCAAAGCAGTGTGTTGAAAGACCGGTTTTCACAGTGTAGCTGTATCCAGAAAAACCATGGGCAAAGTCCACCGCTTGAACCCCACCTTCGGCGAGGAAAGAGGTCGCTACGATGATGATGCAGAACTTGAAAAGTACGACTATCAAAGAAGTGACTCAACCGACTATGAGGGCAACAGCATTCCTTCCTCTTATTCGGACTCTTCGCGTGAAACCTCAGGATCTCACCAACCAATGCTGCGGAATTCTTCCTCAAGACAAAAGAAGCCCATCCAGTTCTACAAACCACCAAGCAGGAGGACTATACGATACCTTTGTTTAGCTTTGTTCACAACGCTACTGATATTTATTCTGAGCCTTATAAGAGCCAGCTGGGTTTCTGCAAGACTATTAGAGCTAGGGCCCTTGGACACGGGACAGCCACCGAAGCCGCCGCTATGGGAGGAATTTCCGTTCCTGACAAGATACTTTGGCGGCATAAGGTCATTGGTACCCATGGATCAGAGCAAACCAGAGTATCCAAACGACGAAGAGCCCGCAGCAGCGCCGTCCAATGCTACAACCAAGACCCGCACGGAGAAATCTCTGCCGAAGAGTGTTCCTTTTGACCCGTATCCCGACTACAATTCTTCAGCCTACATGACAGAGTATGAGGGAAAGTATGAGTGCTTTTTAGATACCTACGATCGCATACGGATACCGCGAGTCCACTACTACAAAGGAGTTCCCCAGGGCCAGCCTGATGCTGTCATGGGATCACACGAAGTTCTTGGTCTACGAGATGATATATGCTTTGAGAGATATGGAAGACTGGGCCCCTACGGCTACGGCTACAGTGTTAGAAGAGGTGGCACAGGAGCAGGGATGAATGGTGAAAGAGAAGGGTCGGATGACATGTGGAAAGAGAAGGACGGCATTCCTGAGGTTGACTATTCCAAAGTCATATGGGCGGACGCTCAACACGCCTGCGCTTTGAAGAACAAGATGAGATTTTTACCATTCAACAAAACAATGCATGCCACTAAAGACAGCTTTGTGGACATGCGAGCCAACGACGCTGGGGAAACTGCCAAGGCCGCTTTTATCGAGAAGAGGGACAATGCCACACCACTATCCAATCAGACAGTGACCGGGCATAGCGCAAATCTCCAGGAGGTGAAGACTCTGCTGCATCGCACAGCCATCGTGATCCGTACCTGGTGGGACCATCAATATAGCGTGGAAGACATCATTTACTTACGCTCTCTGATCGCCGAACTTTCGCTCTTGTCGGGTGGGGAATATACTATCCATTTCCTTGTTCATGTCAAGGATGACAATGTCCCGATATGGGCCGACAGGAAGATCTATGATCGAGTACTTGAGAATTCTCTCCCCGAAGAGTTCCGGGGCATGGGTGTGCTTTGGAGTGAGAGACAGATGAGTCTGATCTATGGCGGTCTGCAAGAGACCTTCTTCCGCGAGCTTCCTGTGCATGGAGTCTATCGTGGGCAATACATGGCTTTACAGTTCTTTTCTCACCAACATCCCGAGTACGAACACCTGTGGAATTGGGAGATGGATGTACGGTATACTGGCCAATGGTACCATCTGTTTGACAAAATCCGACAGTGGACCAAGAATCAGCCTCGTAAAGGTCTCTGGGAACGGAACGGCAGATTCTACGTACCCTCCGTCCACGGCACCTGGGAAGACTTTAAGCAGATGATTCGCGTACAAACAGAACTGGGTACCAATAGCCCTAACAACGTTTGGTCTGGATTGAAATCTGGCACAAAAGAGATCCCTGGACTGCCTCAGGGGCAAAGCGATAAATCTGTCTGGGGTCCTGACAGTCCAGAAGATATGCTGGCGGGACAAGACGATCCAGAACCTCCCACAAGTATGGAGAAAGACAAATACACCTGGGGCGTGGGCGAAGAAGCCGACTTTATCACTTTCAGCCCGCTCTTTGATCCGGATGGAACCACCTGGTTCTATGTCGAAGATGTGACTGGCTACAACACCACGCAAGGGCTTCCACCGCGGAGAGCGACCATTGGCACATCATCACGACTTTCTCGTCGGCTGCTGCAGACAATGCATCGCGAGACGGTCCTTGCACGACACCACATGTTCACTGAGTCTTGGCCAGCATCTGTCGCTCTCCATCACGGTTTGAAAGCAGTGTATGCACCTCATCCTGTCTACATTGACCGCAAGTGGCCAACGTCATATCTTGCTGGCGTCATGAACGGCGGAAGAAACGGGGCATCAGGTGGAGCAAGGACTAGTGTGTACGGAGGCCGAGAACACAACTTCAAAGGAACGACTTGGTTCTACGATGCGGGTTTCTCACCAAATCTATGGCGGAGATGGCTTGGTTACAAAGTAGACAATGATGGCGGCGAGCAAGAAGAGATGGCAGGAGAAGGCCGCATGTGCTTGCCTGGGATGCTGTTGCATCCGGTCAAAGGAGTGAACATGGTTGTGGAGGGTGGAAAAACGATCGAGGATGAGCTAATGGAGAAGGAAAAGGTGTCGGCTGCAGACGCTTGGGATGATGTCGATTAAGCTTGGAAATACACCCTTCTGATGTGTACAGGCGTTTGTCAGCAAGTTTAGGGAAGTCGGGATTGGATGATTGTGTAAAGCGATGGCGCGATTGGTCTGAATTCGATGTTAGAATCGTATACACAGTAGTACGTATTGAGAAATCTTCATGTTAGCAGTCAGACATATTACGACCCTCATGCCAGCTCCAAGTTATCATGAATCCGGCAACGGAGAGTGGTCAAATCGTGCAATGCTGATCCGCGTAACGGCCCCTCGGGCCAAATGATTCAGCCCTATCAGATACACAGCATTTAAGACGATCTACGTTTGCCAACAGAATTGTTACACCATGGCGCCAGAAAACAGCTCCAAAAAACGCAAAGCCATTACCCGTGATTCGCCAGAGGCTGATGAGGTGGCCCTGAGCGACGGCGGAGACGATTTCGAGACAGCGCTTCTCAGTGGCATCCAATCAGACAGCGAGGAAGACATAGATGAGGACGAGGAGGACGAAGACAGCGGGCTGCTAGAAGGCGATAGTGACGAAAGAGATGAGGAACTCTCCGAAGATGAGATTGCCAGCGACGAAGTACCGTCAGATGGGTCTACAGGAGAATTGAAGCAGAACGGACAGGTGAAATCAGACCTGCTGGAAGACAAGGTCGCTGGCGGGCCGCCTTCGAATTACAGAGTCACGGAAGATGCCAATGGCAATCCCCGCTATGTTTACAACGAAATTGACCCCGTCTACGACTCTGACGACTCCGATGCTCCTTCTACTACGAACACCATTGGCAATATACCACTTTCGTTCTACGATTCCTACCCCCACATCGGTTACGATATCAATGGCAAGAAAATTTCTCGGCCAGCAAAAGGCGAAGCTCTGGATGCACTGCTCGACAGCATCGAAGTACCGAAAGGATGGACTGGCCTCACAGATCCGGCAACTGGCAAGCCATTGGAGCTGAGCCAGCAAGAGCTAGAAGTCCTGAAGAGGATTCAGATGAACGAGGTGCCGGAAGAAGGATATGATCCATACCCTGCGACGGTTGAGTACTTCACCAGCAAAACGGAGCAAATGCCATTGAGTGCTGCGCCTGAGCCAAAGAGGAGGTTTGTGCCTTCCAAGCATGAGGCGAAGCGAATAATGAAGATCGTGAGAGCCATACGGGAAGGAAGGATATTACCTTATAAGCCACCGCCGGAAGAGGATGAAGAAGACTTGGATGTTAAGAGATATGACATTTGGGCGAATGAGGCGCCAAGGCCTGATCATTCTATGAGTATTCCTGCGCCAAAGCTGCCGCCGCCGGGGTATGAGGAGAGCTATCATCCGCCGCCGGAGTATTTGCCGGATGAACAAGAGAAGAAGGCGTGGGAGGAGGAGGATGTGGAAGATAGGGACAAGGACTTTTTGCCTACGAGTCATGATTCTTTGCGAAAAGTTCCCGGTTATGATAAGTTTTTGAAAGAGAAGTTCGAGAGATGCCTGGATCTTTATCTAGCACCTCGAGTTCGAAGGAGCAAGCTGAACATCGACCCCGAGTCCTTACTTCCCAAATTACCTAGTCCTGAGGAGCTGAGACCATTTCCTACGACTTGCGCCACGCTTTTCCGTGGGCATGAAGGTCGCGTACGCAGTCTAGCGATCGATCCAACAGGCAAATGGCTTGCAAGTGGTGGCGACGATGGTACAGTAAGGATATGGGAGCTTCTGACAGGTCATCAGATCTGGTCTGTGCGACTAGAAAAGGGCGAAGCTGTCAATGTAGTCCGATGGAGACCAGTTACTGATGCAGTGGTTCTGGCAGCTGCTACTGGCGAAGATCTCTACCTGATAGCACCACCGTTGATATCAGATCCAGAGGTGGAGGCTACGAGTCGAGAAATTCTTGATGCAGGCTGGGGATACGCAGCTAATGGTGCCGCGGGCAAAGCTAAGAAGGAGCCTACTACTCAATGGGTGCGGCCTGGAAGCCGGCTTGAAGACGAAGGCGTCTTGATCAAGTTTGGTCTCAGGAAGACAGTTAAAGTCATCTCGTGGCACCGCCGCGGAGAATACTTCGCGACCGTATCCCCGCAAGGACAGACCAGCGCCGTCGCTATCCACACTCTATCCAAACATCTTACCCAACTACCCTTCCGCAAGTTGAAAGGCCTTGCACAATCAGCGCAATTTCATCCCTCGAAGCCGATTTTCTTTGTCGCTACCCAGCGCATGATACGCAGCTACGATCTCTCCAAACAAGAACTACTCAAAATTATCCAGCCAGGTGCCCGCTGGATTTCCTCTTTCGATGTCCACCCTGGCGGCGACAACCTCATTGTGGGTAGCTACGATAAGCGACTCCTATGGCATGATTTAGAACTTTCAGTCCGACCATACAAGACGTTGCGATATCACCAGAAGGCTATCAGAGCAGTCAAGTTTCATCAAGGAGGGTTACCACTTTTCGCGGACGCTAGTGATGATGGGAGTCTGCAGATCTTTCATGGGAAGGTGGTTGGGGATATGATGGAGAATGCCACCATTGTGCCGCTGAAGGTGCTGAAGGGCCACCAGGTGAAGAAAGAATTGGGCGTGCTGGATCTGGATTGGCATCCTAGAGAGCCGTGGTGTGTATCTGCGGGGGCTGACGGTACTTGTCGGCTGTGGACCTGAATGTCAGCCCACAGAATTCGAATCATCGCCGTCACGAAATTCGTTTCGCAGGAAACCAATCTCGCAACAGAGGAAAAACGAACTCCGTGTAACGTTTGGCAATCCCAGCAAAAGCGCTAGTCGCCGAAGAACAATACCAAGCGCTAGCGCCAAGTCTAAACCCAACAAGGCTCTCAATAGAAGAACAATAAGACCAACCAACCAATACATTGATTCAAACGCAATGGTGGGACAGGATTATGCTGTCTATAGCGTTATAAGCCCTGTATCTCCGGGCCAGCCGCTCAATAGTATATTGTGACAATAGCAAGATAGTGCGCACATATGCGTTGCCTCCCCAATTGGATACGTTATTGATATGCCTGTCGCTATTGAGAGGCTTGCTATTCTCTGTAACCCTGCCACTCCTTGCTGCGAATCTTCTCGCTGTGTATAAATTGATGATTCTTCTTCCATTTGTCTACTTTTTCTCTCAAGCATTGATCATAGTTCCGTCTACCTCGCACACAATCTTTGCTTCTCGACATTATCCACACCATCTCTAGCTCTTAGACCTGCTGCCTCCAGATCAAACGTCCACTCATAAATACACCCTCTTCGGCTCTCCCATCAAACCATGCAATCAAACAAGATGACCGTCCCAACCACAACTCACAATGCCACCACCCCAGCAACTCTCACCCCAGCACAAGCCCGTGCCCTCCTCCACGCACTGCTCTCGACAGCCCCAAACAGTGCCGCTAGACCTACCTCGACCACTCCAAACGCCCCAAGACCTCGCACGACAAATACAACCTCTCCAACAAAGCCCGCAAAGGTAACCAAATCAGCCTCGACTCCACAGCAGCACAACATCACCGTCGATGCCTCCACCCGTATCATGGGCCACTGCAACAACGTTTCACTATCCCCAGTCTCAGCCACGGAGCAGGCGGCAAGGATCGAGGAGATGGTGACGGGCGCATTGGCCGCCACTGCTTCTCCGGAGAAACGAGCAAATGTGAACATCACTATCAGTGCGGGGATCAATTTGATGGGGAGTAAGAATGTTGTAGTGGTTGGGGATAGGGCGAAGGGTGTGGTTGGTGCTAAGGATGCTAGCACGGTCCACGAGATGCCGGAGACGAGAGCTAATGATGCTCTCGCGGCTATGATGAAGATCAAGAGCGAGGCACACCTGGTGGGCCGGAAGCGGAGGGCGCAGTCGGTATGTTATCTTGGTATTTGCCAGCTGGTGACCAAGCGATGCTGACAAAGGTATAGGAACCTGCTGATACCGATGCCGCCATGGGAAAGAAGGTCAAGGTCGAGGCATAATTCGCAAGAACATGAATCTCAGCATGAGACATTTGTAGAGATAGGCTGGATGCCTGGGAGGCGTGTTCGAGCATAGCAAGGCAAACGACTGAAATGGCGATGACGTTGCATTACACTGATGCAGCTTACGGCACGCACAAAGTGCCCTCTGCTTTTTTCTTCTTCAAATAGACCTATCTTACACCCTCACATATCTTTTCTATCAGCCGTCACATGGATCACTACCAGTATCGCTGATCTGATTCCCAGCTATTGCTCAAAATCCCTTCCCTGCGCCTTGCACATGCGTCAATCCTAAAAGCCGTAGATATCTCCCTTTCCCCTGCGAAACAGCCTTGTAGAAAGAGATCATAGCATATCAACCTCAAAATTGAACTGATACAGTCCGCGTGCTTGCTGCAGACTCGATGAATCGGTCTAGTCTATCATCTTGCGAAATGGCGGCCAACTTTTCATCGTCCAGGAAGAACATCTGCGTAATGTAAATTCTTCGCCCATGGTGGAAGTCGCTTGTCGCGTTCAAATGCAAGGCCGCAGTTGCTGCATAATGATCTTGGTCCGTTGGGTCCATCTCGGACAGCCCACACGGCAGACCCGTGTACGAGACAATGCGCGCATCTCCACGATTGTCTCTCCCTACGAGCAGTAGCTATTAGTAGCGTTCAAGGTAACCGTCATGGTAGCAGCTTACCAGTCATTGAGACTGCCAGCTCCTCCGCCTCCATACCCAGCATTACCCACATCAGGCGTCCCTCTGGCCAGCGGACTCAAACTTCTAAATCGTCTCTTCTTCTTGCTTCGCTCCCCTCTGCCCATAGCAGGCGTCTCACCACCATCGTCTTCGTTTCTGTAGCCGACTTGTTGAGTTGGCATTCCCCCCGCCATGTTCGTCGTGCTAGAGAAGCGCGCGGTCTCTCTCCTCAAACGACGAAGCTGCCGCTCTCGATCTCCCTCTCGCTTTTCAATCTCCTCCTTCGACAAACGCTCGATCTTCGGCTCCCAGTCATCTCCCAGGTGCTCATTGTCGTATCGCCAGCCGGCTTCAGCTCCGTGGACGGCCATGTTGTCGATTTCGCCGCCATAACCATTCATTGCGCCTACTAAGCCGCCGTTCTCACAAGCTTCTTTCTTCAGGCGTAGAACGGCTTCGTAGATAGCATGTGCCATTGCTGGTACCCATTCTCCGGAGAGTCCTATGTCAGCACATGTCTGCTTTGCGAAGTGTTCGGCCATGCCGACAGGGTGTAGAAGCGACCATTCAAATTTGTCGGTATAGAGCTTGTTTTGGAGGTTTATGTTGAGCTGGACAACACAGCGATATGTGTCATCAGGGTCATTTTCAGTATTCAGTGTAGGGGCAGGCTTGGAGGCGGTTGCTGTGATGTCTTTAGGAGGAACCTTAGCAGGTGATGCTTGGCCGTTGGTCCCGTTGGTCCCGTTTGCCCGAGGTGTGCTTGTACCTGTAGGGGCTGGAGTAGATGATTGATCTCGGGATCCTGCAGCTCGTATCGCCTTCACGCCGGTACCGTTGCTGGCAGCTGTGTCCGTTGCGTGGAAGAGAGGGTGTAAAGCCACACCTGCGTACTCTTCGAGCTGCTCTCGGATCTGCTTGCTTACCTGCCCTTGCAGGCCAGCTCCAGGTGGGAGGTCCAGATCGTGAATGAGGAGGGTAGCGAATTGGTCTGGTGTGATCAGGGTCTCGTGGAGATTCCAAAGAAAGATATCCTTGAGTCGATAAGCAGGTGTTGCTTCTGGTGCTTTGTAGGCAGAGAGGGTTGGGTTTATTTGGAGGGCTTGATATTCTGGTGGAAGTGGAAGCGCTGGGGCTGGTGTAAACGACGGTATGTCGAGATCGATACGGATTGGTATGAGGGTCAGAGGGAGGGCTGTTGGTGCATGGAGTTGTTTGTCTGTTCTGGAGGAGTGTGAGCTCTCGTTCCTCAGGCCTTTGCAAATTGTGGGCACGCCATATCTTGAACGTCGAATAGGAGAAATTTCGGTTATCAAGAGTGCTATGAAGACAGTCGAAACTTACTTCACGGATCTTATCTTCCCCATCCAATCCCTCCATATCCCTTGTACCTCCACAGGCGCATGTATTTCTTTCCCAACTTTGTCTGCAAGTCCCTCCTTATTAGCTTGATTGGGATCTTCTCTCCTACTTCGTAAGCCAGTATGCCGTCTAGGACCCTCGCTATCCTCGAAGATATCATCGTCGTCATACTCGTTCTCAGCATAATTGATGGCTATGGTTCCACGTTTCGTCGTCCGTGACAAGGGGGCATTTGATGCGGTAGTTTGTGGGATCACAGGTGTGAGGAGGGAGTTTCCATAGCCGCGCAGGCGAGGAGCAAAGCTGGAGATGAAGGCTTGAGGCGTCATCGGAATTTAGATTGCCCCGCCCTAAAGGCTTGGGCGGCTGAGGAGGAGCACTGCTCTTGACAGTCTTGCTTGCTCACTTAGGAGCTCCACAACACTGATTAGTATGCCACGCTTGAGGAACATGTAGCTTTCGAACCAAAGACTTCACTGAAAGAATGGCAAGCTGATCAAGAAGGTGCTGCGTACATTGGAGAGGTTGGCGCACAGAGATGTCCTGATATTCATGAAAACGCGTCAAAAGCGGATAATCCACGCTAAGGAGCTAGGCTAAAGAAAAGCCGCGACTCAGATTCAACCTTTGCTTTTTCACGTTAGACTGCCCAGCCGGATCAACTATATGCCTATTTCCGGAGCCAAATGTCTCCAACCTATCGTAAGCTTCATGCTCATCTTCCTACTCGCCGCAAGCTTCGTGAGCGCGGTCGCCGCAACCCTTTCCTTCTGGGACTCAGACGCCAGCTACGACCATATCCACCATCGGCTCCTAGCTTATACGAGCCAACACGCCTTGTTCGCAGTTCCCACTACGATAGCAGAAGTTGGAGCTTCGACAGGCTCGCCGACCTTTCGCTCGACTCCAGACCTAGACACGCCAGACGCCAGCTGCGACCATTTACAGCGTCCTTTTTTGAGGTATACTGCCGACTACGTCTTGTCCCCCGCTACAGTACTATTCCTTGGAAAACCTGGAAACGTATACACTTCTCGCTCAAGGACCAAATTCCCTACACAAAGGTCTAACATGGAGACTTTGATCACGTTCAAAGCTGGGCAGTGTGACTTCGATGTGGGTACTTTTCCGAACTCTTCCCCGATGCATGCTCCACTGTCCTTAAGAAGACCAGTAGATGCTAACGGTGATCCAAGATCGGCACCTCCCCACCCCGCGTCACTCCAAAGCAAGCCCCAGGTTACATCTACCTCTATGAAGAAGACGAGCTTATCCATTTCTGCTGGAGGACTCGATCGGCCTCAAGTTCAGACCCTGAGCTCGACCTCATGATGGTACCACAAGACGGCCAATTTGTGCCTTACAAGGAAGGGGGCAAGTCGCCTACGAACGGTCGAATTTTCGAGTTGAAATTCTCATCAAGCTCACAACGACATCTCTTCTGGCTACAGTCGCAGTCACAGCACCCACAAGGTGACAAGGGATGGTTCAGTCCTCGCGATTTAAAGATTGGAGAAGTGGTCAACAAGCTGCTGCAGGGAGATGAGGTCAATGCTGAACAAGAGGTGCACGACGCTGAAAATCAAGGATACGATGATAACATGGAGGACGCGCCACCGCCAGGGCAGGGTGACATTCAGGGCAATATCGGAAGTGGAGATCCATCCATGGGCAATTTCGAAGATGAGGGCGAGGAGTCTCGAGAGGGTGGTGCCGATGGCGGAAGAGCGTAGGTGTTGCCTGCTTTCACTCCTCATGAGATGTGACTGGAGGAGCCATGCATGTTGTCCAGCTACTTTCGCTGGTGAAAAGCGATAGATCGCCTGCTGAGGGTTTCGGTCAAAATCATGTACTCAGTCGAATCAATAGCTAAAGCATCATCTTGCAATCGCTTCCACAACTTAACAACTGTGGTTTATCTCATTTTGGCTGACCTCTTCTCTAGCGCAGCAATTGCGGTTCAGAATTTCCTACGCTCCATGCAAGGGAATCAAGCCATGGGCAACCAGGCACAGCCACAAGGGCAAATATTCACCACACTGGCCGATCTACTACCACCATCAACTACCATACCATGGGTGGACTCCCTAGACAACGCCTACGCCGACAATCTCCTTACCCAGCTTCCGCCGGTTCTGCTACTACTCAGCCAAGAAGCTGACGACCTCTCATCTGCGAATTCTAACTCCGAAACAGCAAAAGCAGCCATGGAGGCCTTGAGCTTGGATCAGAAGAAGGAGATACTACGCAAGGTGCTCCGATCACCGCAGTTCTCTCAGAGCTCTGCAAGTCTTACAGGTACGTTTGTTAGGGGCAAATCCCGCCGGTTCCGTAAGTAGAACGGCTTGTAGCCCATGTTGCGCGACAAATGAGGGGTTTCTGCTTTCAGTGGGGACCCGAAACATGTCTTCTTACCCCAGATAACCACAGAATTGGGATTGCTGACTCTTGAAAGGGGCGCTGCGTGACGGCGGCTTACCTTCTGTCAGCGAAGCTCTGCGGATCCCGGTAAAGGACGGAGGCTTCATTAAGCGGGGAGGTGGCGTGCCTATGGGAGGTGGGGATGCGGTGGAAGCCTTCTTGAATGGTGTTAAAAAGGGAGAGGAAGACAAGAAAGGGGACGATAGAATGCAGACCGATTGATAATAAACACAGAGGCACGCAGCCTCCTTCGTGATAGAGCATCGTGAATTTAGCATAGCGAAGGGGATAGAGTAAGCGGTAACATACCAAGTAATGCAACTCATGGCAATGATACCTTAGGAAAGGCTCTTGATTTGCAGGTCCTGCGCTACCATGAAGAAACGCTTTACCCGATCAAGCAAGGGCGAAGATCCTCGCTTACATATCACACACCTCCAACTTCATCAAGCTACCCGCGCATCTCTGGCCGACGGCATCTCTCCCTTTCCAATCTCACCTTCCGCTAACACATTTGCCATGTCTTCGAATGAGCCCAGCAAGGCCGAGCACAAGACGAAGAAGTTCGGCAAGAGCGAGCGAAATGTCCCTCATCACACACAGAAAGCCAAAAAGTTCTACCCAGCTGAAGATGAGGCCAAGCCGAGGAAGGTACGTGATATACACTTGTTCGGCATTGTGGAGATATGTTTTGAGGCTGCTGGAATGCCTCATTCAGAGCCACCAATGCTCCTGGAGGTGGCCCCAGCAACTCAGTCCAAGACAAGCCAATGTCCTGCCCACAGCGAGAGTCGAACCTCATGGAGCACCATATTAACATTTTCCCTGCCAGGTCCGCAAATCCATCCACGACGCCCGCCCCCGCAAAACTCTCCAGCCCGGCACCGTCCTCATCCTCCTCGCAGGCCGTTTCCGCGGCAAGCGCGTCATCCTCCTCAAGCATCTTCCACAAGGCGTTCTACTGGTCACGGGCCCCTTCAAAGTCAATGGCGTACCTCTACGAAGAGTAAATGCACGTTACGTCATTGCTACGAGTGCGAAGGTGGAGCTGAAGGGTATCGATGAAAAGGTAGTTGAGAAGGTGGGAGAGGAGGGGTATTTTACGAGGGACAAGGCGACAGATAAGACGGGGGAGGAGAAGTTCTTTGCGCAGGGGGAGAAAGCCGAGGTAAGTTCGAAGTGCAGGATTCCAAAAAGGTGGATGGTCTTGATTGATATATGCTGATGTGTGGTTATTACAGAAGAAGAAGCCAGCATCGGCTCGAGTGGAGGACCAGAAGAAAGTCGACAAGGCGTTGTTGTCGACCATTAAGAAGGAGCCGCATCTGATAGAATATCTGGCTAGCACATTCAGTCTACGGAAGGGCGACCGGCCACACGAGATGAAGTGGTAGATGGATGGAAATGCTGGGGACAAGGAAGGGTGCTTGAGCATGCGTCCGGAGGGTTGATGAGACCCCTTGATATGTCTACTCTGCAGGACACATGCATTGAGCATTACCACCCGCAATGGCTACGAGCTTCTGTACTAAGCTAGTTCGATTAATGAAAATCATCAACTCTTCCATTCTATGGCTGGATTTTCGAGCCGTCTAGATGGCATTGAATTGATATGAGAAGTCGGGTCGTATACCGTTACATTGCAGAAGTCCAGAACTCATACACCACTGCAGGGGTATCTCGAAGGCCAAAAGGACTAGCCCAGGAAACCCAAGGAGGTCTTACCCTAAGATATATCCAATTTCTATTATCAAGTCTTCCGAAAATTTCAAAAAATGCGAAATACTGCCCTAAAGGGCCTAGTCATCGTCCCCACTGCGCTTTCGCGGTCTACCTCCACTCTTCTTCACTGGACTGCCCCTTGGAGCCAACTTTGGCGGTTTTCGCTTTGGTATGGGCTTCTCTTCCTCTTCGTCCTCCTCTTCTGGCTGGCCTCCAACTGCATCTTCCTCGTCCTCTTGCTCACTCCTAGTCTTTCTCCTGTCCGAATTGCTGGGCATTCGTTTGGGCTCCTCGTCACTGCTTTTCTTTCCTGTCTTTCTCGAATTCCGCCTAGGTCTTTCTTCCTCCTCTTCCTCGGCCGTCTCTTCTTCGTCTTCATCTTCCGCGGGCATGGTCTTCTTCTTTTTGCCCTGCGCCTTCCTCCCCATCGCTCTCGCTTTTCCCTTTGCCTTCTTGCCTTCTTGTTTCTCATCCGCCTCGTCGGTCACGTCATCCACTAGATCTGTACCAAGACTCGTCCCCATAGCGTAGTCCGCAAGTCCAAAGCCACTGAAATTGCCATCTCCATCGCCCATTAGATGCTTCTCCTGTCTTCTAGCCATGCCTCCAAGAATGAAGGCGCTGGGCAGCACATTGTATCCGCTGAAGGCGAATGTCTCTTCCAAAGACACAAGCGTAAGATACATGTGGAAGGTGAGAATATGCATGCGCAGCGTTATAGCGGGAAGGTACATCGGAAGAAAAACATGGACGAGGTAGGCGAGTGGATGGTCATAGTGAGCGACCAAAGAAAATGGCGCTGGTAGAGAGTGTTGCCACGAATTGTGCATCTTCGTAAGCCTTGGTGAGTGCTCCTCGGAGTGCAAGACGAAGCGATGGAGAAAATAAGTCATGGCTTCTCGTAGGACAAGGCCAAGCATCAGATCTTTGGCAATGCCCCACGGTAGCGGAACCACAGTCGAAATCTTCAGCAAGCTGCGCAAGTGTAGCACCTGGGTAAAGAGCAGCTCAATGCCCATTTGAAGAGCCACACCCATCAGCACATTCCCAATGCTGACAAGCGCAACCTTCCACCACCGTCCCTTCCTACCGCCATTCTCCTCACTCATAGGCAGCGCAACATCGTCATGTTCCTTGATACTGATCGCAAGATTCGGCGTCGCGCTATCGAAGACCAGAAACCCCAGCGACGGTAAGACATAGAATAAAACGCGCACGCCCAACGTCCCTAGAAATTCCACGCGCATGGGATCATTTGAGCGCACCAGGATCGCCCATGTCATGTAAAAGAAGAGCAGGTTGAGTGATGTACCGTATGAGGAAAAGGCTGGAATGACGAGGAGAGAGAGCGCGGGGATGGAGGCGATTGCTTGGACAGGGCTTCGGACGAGGTCGTAGGGGTAGCGCACGGCCATCCATGCTTTGTCGATGAGCGACGGCTCTTGGGTGAAGGGAAGGAAATTCATAGTTGTGGTAGTAAGTGGGGAGCGGGTGGAGTGGAGAGGTCAAGCTGGACGAACTGGACGAGCTCGCGAAGGAAGAGGCGCAAGGCTGGTCTAGAAGGGTTCACCAATGGGACACTCGTAGGGCTGACGCCCCCGAGGGTGCGCCCTAGAGCTCATTCTCTTAACCCTGAGCCGGCATAGCAACGAGCTTTGGGGCCACGGCCTATGGGCCTCAGCCCCTTCTAGCTCCAACGGCGGGGATTGGCCAATGGGTGTAAAGCTGCTCTTTTGAGGAAAAGTATAGGGCTCTCTACTGTCTCCAGAACTATCGATCGAAAGCGCACGATCTCATGGTATTGCCATTGCTTGACGAGAGAAGTCCGGGTGATACCTAGAAGGTAACTCGAAGGGCTGCCGTGTCTCAACCAGGGTCTCGGTCCCTGTGAGAAGCCGTTTTTTGACAGGCCTTGGGCCGGAGCAGTTCGCGGCTCATGGGAGCTCCCCCGCAAGTGATCTGTTGATACCCAATTGGCTTTCCAACGTCCTCACAGCCTTTCCTTGTATGACAATGTATTGTGCTGCGTAAGACCTCGATACTCGTACTCGAGGGGGCGTGGGGGCCCAACAATTGCGTTCTTCAGATGATCTGCAGCGGCGCACCAGCCAAATCGAGCCATGAACCCCTCGGACTGCCCTTAGGTCTCAAAGTGGTCTGGAGATGCAAACCACATCTTACACTCGTATCTTCACGACTTTCATGTACACGTATCTTTGCTATAGGGACCTATCACCGACAGGAACATCACATGCTGGAAGGTACTGGCAGGATCAAGGCCTTCAAACAGATGATAGACACCGGACATCAGCGGGCCAATAGCCTATTCTACATCCTCACTATCGACCCGTCCTTGCATACCACCATGCGCTGATCTTGCCGTCTCTCGTCCCATAACATTCGGTCGCCATGTTCGACCAAAGACATGGGCCTCCGATCCCCGAGAGGACATCAGCAAGAACCTCCACAAGCCCCAGATCCAAAGGATCAAAAGAGGAGCGCCGGCGACGATCATTACCAGAGGGACCCGATCGTGATGCTCGCCGACGAGATTCCAATCGTGTCAATGTCAAGCCTGCGTCAGCCGAGGTCATATCATCTCTAATAGACACACTCTCAGTCATATCCTCACCAGCAGAACACCACTTCGACTCCTTCCCTTGCATTACTGCTTCGCACTCTACACCGGTATCGCCACGTCCATGGCAGACCGACTTCCCAATTACTGCAGAGCCTGGGAGTAGCACGGGCATGGATAGAGTAAAACACAAGCGACCCCACGGTGTGGACGCAAGTTACTTTCTTCACCCGGACTATGCGTCAATCAGAGCCTCCTCCCCAAGACGGACTCCCTCGAACAGGTCTCTGCACCAGGCATACCAAGACTCAGAAGATCTCTACGACCTATGTGTGGACACATACAGCGTTGGCAATCTCAGTATTGAACCACAACCGTGGCAATCGACTACGAGTATCAATTCCACAGGGACAGAAGAACACAAGGGCCTCAGGGGTGTAAGGAGCATCAGGAGCCTAAAGAGTTTAGGACTCAAAGGTTCCATTGATTCGCTGCGCGAGTCAAATGGGGAGAAGGTTATTCGCAAGTCGAAACGTAAAGAGTCGCCTTATCGACCAAGAGTAGTCATCGAAGATAGCTCGATCGAGTCGCCTCTACCATCACCTCTGCCAGATATTACGATACCGGAAACAGAAGCTCCAAGTAGCTTGCCGTGGGAGAGCTCTGCTCTGTCTAAACGGGAGGCATCGGTGCAAACTAATAACAGTCCACGAAGGTTCTATCTGCAGGCAGATGATATAAATGGCGGGCCCATCAATCTCAATCGCGGATACGATGGCGTTATTCGGGACTACATACCCAGGAGAGACTCGTCGAAGCGTCACAGTATGGGTACAAGCTCTACGCGGAAGAGGAGATCCCACCAGTCCGAGCCTAGCAGTACTCAGGAAGTTGAGGAAGCGCGAGTCGAAAGCCCATTGGAGACGCCCGCGCAAACGCTGAGGGAGGTTGAGGAGACGCCAGCTGAGTCTACCCCAGACGTGCTCGAGCAAGTACCTCCAGGGATTCCTGACGACCCTACGGAAGATGTCGTTTCCCGCAGGATCAAGGAGCTGAAGGAACAAAAGCTTAAGAGAGAAAGGCATTCGCTGGAGTCTATATCGGGCTTTCAGACTGCTCCCCAGTTACCAGAGCGTGGCGTTACACCTGATCCGACGCCGGCAGCCCAGCCTATAGCGGATGATAGCACTCCAGCAATTGAGGATGGCTCTCTATTGGTTGAGCCAGAAGGATTAAAGCCTGAAGAGGACGAAGAGAGAAGTGCTCCCTCGCCAGCGATCGCACAACGAGCAGTCAAACGGTACAGCGGTGTCCAAACCGGGATCAAGATTACAAACACCAAACACTCTCGTGTCAGCTCGAGAGGGGAAGGCCCAATCAGGTCACAGAGTTCGCCACAGGTGCCACAGAGGTCAAATTCTCGTCTGTTGAGGCGCCTCTCCCAGCATGGAAAACCCGGGATTGCCGGCCATAAGCGAACCTATTCGAATCCCTTGAATCAATCCAATCGTAGTGCATCTTACCAAGTCGAATACAGCGATCCAATCGATGACGAAGTCGAAGAGTACCTCACATCTCCAAGGCTGAACCAGAAGATCACACATGTACAGACAGGGCGTGCTATATCCTTCTCGGAAGTAGGTGACCCGAATGGCTCGGCTGTTTTCTGCTGTGTCGGCATGGGCTTGACACGATTCCTCACTGCATTCTACGACGAGCTGGCCTCGACGTTGAAATTACGACTCATCACTCCCGATCGTCCCGGTGTTGGAGGCAGCGAGCCTCACGCAGGTGGTTTGGACACACCACTGGCCTGGCCTGACGACGTACGCGCCATATGCGAACATCTGAAGATCACGAAATTCTCGATCATGGCTCACTCCGCAGGCGCTATTTATGCTCTCGCCACTGCGCTCCGCATGCCCCAGCATATCCGTTGTCGAGTCCACCTTCTCGCGCCCTGGATCCCACCGTCACAAATGTCCGCCATTGGCGCTCAGCAAGAGCCTCTACCAGCGACCGCTCTACCCTACTCCCAACGAATCCTCCGAGCCCTCCCAACCACCTTCCTTCGCGCCGCCAACTCCAGCTTCTTAAGCACGACAAGTGCCAGCATAACAACCAGCCTGCCCCGGTCCCCGCGCCGCTCTAAACGCAGGTCGTTCAGCAGGAACGAAACGCATGCCACTGAATTTCAAGACGACGCTCGCGAACCCTCCTCGTCCCCCAAAACCAGAGGTAGCGAAATTAACCCTGACTTCGCTAAAAAAAACACGCCCCCCACACGCCGAGGCTCAGCTACTGCAAACAACGTGAACATCGACCCGCCGGCTCCCACCACAAAAGAAAAAGGCGCCACCTACGACGCCCGCCTTACGGAAGCCATCTGGGAAGCAGCGACTACAGGCGCCAACCCAGCCGTCGACCTATTGGTCTGCCTAGAGCGTCGCCAGCCCATCGGCTTCCGTTACGTCGACATCACACGGGCAGTGGTGATACACCATGGTAGCAAAGATACGAGGGTGCCGGTGGAGAATGTCAAGTGGCTAGGCAAGACGATGCGGAGGTGTGAGGTTAGAGTGCTGGAGGGGGAGGGACATGGGTTGATGGCATCTGCGGGCGTGATGGGGAATGTGCTCATGGAAATGGCGGGGGAGTGGGATGATTGGAATAGGGTTGTCAAGGGGAAGGGCGGGGCGGAGAGGAGGGAGGCCAATGGTGCATGAGTTGAGAATTTGTTACAAAGAGCCTTGAGGGCTTTGGGATGGGTGAATACTGTGCAGACTGTTGCGTGCTACTTTTATCATAAAGGGAAGAAGAGGCTTCGTTGGATGCTTATCGCTGTTATGATACCCAGGCTATTAGCCATCATGCTCTTGCGTTCTTTCTAATCTAGCAGCGGTGAGGAAGGGAAGGGATTGATAGCGGATCTAAGCTCAAGCAGCTATAATATTAATCTAATGAATGTCTTGGGTATGTATCTTTGACCGTGATCCCCCTCGTGACAAAGTATTGCTCATCTGCCAAACATTAAAGCCAAACCCTGTGCCTCGAGCATTTTGAAAAAAGCTTTACATGGCAGCTCAGCTCCATTCTTTTCGATGTGCATTCATATGGGTCTTACGCCATTAAAGGACGACTTCGCGTTCTTGCCCAGTACAAGAGACAGTACTTCGCTATTGCGAGCACTTTTATGCTGCATTGAAGGGTACTCGGTCGAGGAAATCGATGAGGTTTTTGCTCTTCTGCGAACAAAAAAGATAGTTCTCAGCTTGAATGAGGATGATTTCACGCAATTGAGAGCATAACGACGATATTTCGAGAAGATTGATTCCTTCCTTCACTGAAAAAAAAATCCTTCCCACTCAGCAAAGATCATTGCTTTGAGCATGCGAGGAGTCATGAGTGTTGAATATTCAAAGGCCCTATCTCGCATACCCTACCCAGGGCTCGTTCCAGCAGCCTGTTTCCAATAATTTGACTTCACAAACGGCATCTTCACCACCTCCGCTTTCCTCCTCTTCCCTCTTACCAGCACCTCCAGCGCCGTGCCCGCCTTATTGAATGGCGTCTTTACATAGCCCATAGCAATATTCTTTCCCAACGTCGGACTTGGACACCCACTCGTGATTTTGCCAACCACGTCGCCACCCACCTCTGCTATCTCCGCGCCCTCGCGCGCTGGTGCACCTTCCACTATCAAGCCTACACGTCTGCGCGTGGGAGGGGAGCCGCCATCTTTCTTCGGACGTAATTGGGAGAGGATCGTCTCGTCGCCATGAAATCCCCCAGTTGCGCGGCGGTCTTTGTGTATGATCCAGCTCAGCCCGCCTTCCACGGGCGTTGCGGTATCGTCTAGATCATGGCCGTAGAGACACATGCCCGCTTCTAGGCGCAGACTATCTCGTGCGCCCAGACCTGCTAGTCGTAATCGGTCTTTCCCGCCGGTCTCAAGGAGGTGGGAGGTGAAGGGGATGGTAAGGGTGGGTGGTATGGAGATCTCGAAGCCGTCCTCGCCTGTGTAGCCACCGCGGGAGATGAGGATGGGTGTGGAGGCATTTGTCGGCGTACCGGGGAGGGCGAGTGTGACGTGCTTGCATTGGCCGAAGTAGAGTGATGTAAGGTCGACATCTTGGACTCCTGCTGTTTCGAGAGTGCGTTGAAGTATCTCTGCACTCAAAGGGCCTTGTAGAGCTACCAGGCCCCAATTTTCAAGCACCTCCCAGTCTAGAGCGCCATGGCTTGTGTCACGGTTTGCGATCTGCTCCGAGAGGTAGGCGAGGTCTTTGGCTTTGCAAGCGGCGTTCGTAACCACGTAGAATAATTCGGGTCCAAGTCGGGTTATCACTGTGTCGTCCACTATGCCGCCTGTTGCGGGGTGGAGGAGGCATGAGAGGGTTGAGTGGTTGCTTTGGAGAGAAGCGGTGGAGGTCGGTGTGATGCTTTCGAGAAAGGGGGCAGCGCCGGGGCCAGAGAGACGATGCTGTACCCTGGGAGCAATACCGTCAATCGTATTTGCCAGAGTAACTAGAGAGAAGGGGAAACATACATGTGCCCCACGTCAAATAGACTCGCTTTCTCCCGTGTCCATTTGTGACTTTCGCCCACACTTAGGTCTGTGTATTGGACGGGCATTGAGAAACCTCCGAAGGAGACCATCTTGCCTCCATGATTGACATGAATCTCGTGGAGAGCTGTCTGGTTGAGGCCTCCATCCTTGAGGGAAGCTTCGTCTGAGGAATTCCTACACTGGGTAAATGAGGATCGTGGTGCCCGTTGGGCTAAGCATTTTGGGGGCGATGGTCTTAGCGAAGCGTTTGTTCCTGACCGTACATTGCTTCCAGCAGTGTTGTTTCGTTTTGCAAAGGCGTTCGAGGACCGACACGCCAACGGCACCGGAGGATGATGGGGCCCCTTAACAGCCGCACTGAGTGCTTTGCTGCCCTTCATTGTGCTCAGGACGTGTGTATGATTGATCCGGCAGCTCTGTAAGATCTCTTGAGAAAGCTATCGGAGCTTTATGTTCATATGCAAAAATGTTCGGACAGAATGGCGCAGCATTCGGGCCTGGGCAAATGCGTCTGGCATATGCTTTTCAATTGGCGCAAACTTCAGTAAAGCATTCCCAATTTTCGCAGCAGCAGCAAGCAGCCAGTTGCATCGCGTGTTTCTGGGGTGGTGGGTATCCAATGGCTGGTGTTGGTCAGTACACTAAAAAGTTGAGGGCCGAGGTGGGGTGAAGGCGGGGCCGGGGATTTTGGCGGAGAACTCTGAAGCACTTTTTTTTTTCTTTTTTTTTGTTGAATCCGTGGAAAGAGTTCGCCAAATTTTGCGACAACTGAGAGACTTAAATTACGTGTAGAATCGAGGTTTCTCTTAGGGACAGCTTGTCGACTGCTCCATTGACGGTTCAAAGGGCAGGTTTCATTAACCAGAAGAAAAGGACCGCATTCACGCTCGGGACGCAATCCAGACGAAGATGTGTACACTGTCTTCTGGCTACATATGAAAAACCAGATCATCACGAGCATAACACAATTCCATCGGCCCCCCCTCCGGAAAGTTTGTGAAGGTCCTCCTACAGTGCATTGCTAGTACAAGTGAAAACGCCTCCCGTTACAAGGCCATTCCTGTAATTGTCGACGATGCTCTGGCAAGTAGCCTATAAATTTGTCAGAGAGAAACAATCGTCGAGGAGACTAGGGTACTAACGTAGGTTCCACCTGTCAACATGAACAGCCCAATCAAGATGATAATCACGTTCAGGATGAAGCCAGAACTTCCCCGAATACCGCGCTTGGTGATCCATCCAGGGCCATAGTCGGCCTGTCGCATCCTGATGTAGGCGGTACCCCAGAAGATGAAACCAAAGAAGGAGTCGAAGAGCGAGCTCATCAAAGATAGTAAGTCTGAGAAGAAAGGAATGACTTCGGCGATGATGAAGGCAATGACCCAAGTGACAGCCAAGATTCCGGCCCATGCAGACCAGCCAAGGACCGTGTGATTTCCTTTGTGACGCGTTCCCTCGAAGATGCGGAAAAAGACGAATCGGGCAGACACCGAGGCATAGAGTACACCCAAGAAGATCAAAGTCGGAATCATGAATGAGAAAGAAACCTTCTTGTAGATTGCGTTGCCAATGGATCCGAATGCAGGTGCCGTGTTGTATTGGGTTCCGGTGTAGACGTATACGATTGCTCCAACCAGACTGAAGACGATAATCTCGCAGATCGTCACTGCCCAAAGCGCCTTAGGGAAATCCTTAGGCTGCTTCATCTCGGCGATGAAACTAGGGATTGTGATTTGTCCAATGAATGTGTAGCTGATATTCAGGAAGGCGTTCATACCGCTGACGAAAGTAGTGCCTGCAGCTGGGATGACCAAAACAATGGGATCGCCGGTGAGCAGTCCGCTCTTACCACCTCCTGGGCTATTGAATCCTTCGATGTTGTTCTTGCCCTCGATACCAGCGAAGATGGCCGCAAGGAGCACGGAAATGAATGTGAAGAATGCGGACAAAGTGGCAAGCTTGGAAAGAGTGTCGAAGGTCCTGGGGAGAGAGCAGAGCCAGGAAAGGACAGCCCAGATTGCGGAGAAGCCGACAGTGCAGACGGCGCCACCGCTCATGGTGTTTAAGTATTTAGCGCCAATCAAGACGTGGAGTCCCTAGAAATGTTAGACGATATCCACGTTCCCAGCTGTTACCAAGCCTACCTGAATGAATGTGTTGTTGAGCAAGAACATAACAGCAGTCAAGTACCAGACCCAGGTCCAGCCGAAGTATAGCATCTGGCCAACGTCGCATACGTCTCGAAGTTCGGGGTGACGGAGGCAGAATTCCCTATTTTACAATAAGCGCAATCCTGAGATTGGGGGACAAGCCACTCACCAGACGATCAAGGACGTGTACAGCACGGAAAGCGCCACCACAATCGTGACGATTAGACCAGGAACCAAGCCTAGGACGGAGTAGGAGTATGGGAAGGACATGATGGCGAGGCAGATGTACTCTGAGAAGAGTAGCGCTGCAGTCTGTCATGATTCGTCAGTATATCGTCCATCTCCGCGCTGGACGAGATAATTATCAAGCATCAAAGTCTACTATGCGTCCCAGTTCCGGTTCATCGTAGGACTGTTTGGTGTTACAGTGCCAGTGGTGATGAAAAGTATCAAATCACCTTTTGCCAGCTGCAAGTCCTGTACTTGATAGAATTGGTCGCCTCAAGCTCCAATTGCTTGCCCACACTCAACTGAGAGTCGGTCTCAGATTCACCCATGACACCGGCTATCCTGCTCATCTTGCGCCCACCCTTTTCATTATTGCTTTCCGGATCATAGGTTCCGTAGGCTGTTCCGTAGGCTCCTGGATCTTTATCGTGAATGGTGGCATCGCCTAGTTGGCTATCATTAACATCGATAGCTTGGTTGGTATTGTCGACCTTGCGACTTTTTCCAAAAGGTCCTAACGCCATTTTATGCTGCGGATACTATGTATCAAAGGGGTGTGGTAGAAGGGTTTGCGTCCGTGAACCTCACTGAGCATTAACCACAAAGATTGTATGGAGATAGGTGGGGGTTCCACAGGGCACGTGCTCGAGGAGATATCTCTCGAGTACGGGCCGTTTGAATTGATTGATGATAGATAGAATGGAAGGTGACGGTAGCACGAAAATATCTGTACTGAAGATGATGTGAGGTGGTCAGCCAAGGTGACGAGACTCGAAGTCTTATATACATGATTATTAGTTTCGCCTTCCGAGGAGCCTGTAGCGGCAAGCACGCTAGGCGGTCAGGATCGGTGGTTGGTTGCCAAGAGCAGCCCGAAGAGTCTAGGGCTCCTACTTAGAGGAGTTCGTTGCGGAGGGTATGTCAGGCTAGAAGTTCACAAGTTCACGTTAGAGAGAACCCAATTCTGGGCCCGGGGCGATGCTGGGCCAGACGAAGCAGTGTGGAAGAACACGGTGCGCCGCAATTGCTAGTCTCCACCTACGGAGTATAAGTCGACAATTCAAACGTTTGCTAGTACAACTTTGCAAATGTCTAAGCTGTAACAGGCTATGCTTTCATCGCTGAACAGCCATTGACTAAAGAGATTCGCCGAGTCGCTGTACAATTACCATCGAAAGCGGGCTGGAACTTGAAGCGATGGATCATTCTGTTGGACACTAAATCTTCATACAGTTAGCCAAGATATGGATACCGTGGGGTAAACCTTGCTAACGCTTTCTCTGGATAACGTCATTTGCTTAGCTACGGACCTTAATATCCGGAGTCTGGAAGTGTGGTAGCATAAAGTAAGGTATGGTGCCGCTGTCTTCTCGGTTTTGCGGGATGGCGACGAGCCTTTCGGCCCCTGTAAGCTCCTTCATTGGATTCCACCCAAAGGGTAATGAGATCTCTGGTACCCGCATCTGCTGCAATGCAGCCATTACAATATCGAAATGCGTGCGCGTGAGATCAAAGATCGCTAGATCGTCGCGCACCTCGGAGCCGAGGCTGGCATTCGGATAAGAGACTACGCTCCATCTCGAGTTGAGTCCTGCAGAAAGCCTAGGATTGTATGCGAACGATAACAGATCTGTTCTTCGTGAAATTCCTGTTGCAGACGGCCAGTCACTAAAGTAGTCTACAACTAGCGCTTGTCACAGGAATGGCGGCTAGTGTTGGAATTTGGGTGGATGGGCTAGTAGGTACCTTATCACGCCTGATACTCCGTAGACCGAGGGGACATGTTCTCATTTGCGTTCTTGAAGGGGGTATGATGAAGGCGTGAGAGGCTATGTTTGTGAAGTTCTTGGGCATTTACCGTCATTTCGAGACTACCAGTCAATCTACTTTCGCAAAAATCGTCGTAATCACGGTCATAGCAGTCTATTATTGGTTTTCAAGACGTTTGAAATCCGGTGTTAATTTTCTCATTTAAATGGGCGACCGTGCCAGCATCCAAGTCAAAAAGGATCAACAAGGCGAAATGAGGCCTGTCTACGATGTTGCTCATAGGTAGACAGGACGCTTCAGCTCTCAGTCATGTTTTATGACCGTGGAAACATGCTTTTGGTTTTCCTGAGCTGCTAACCTTAATGCATGCCCAAAATTGTTCTCCAGTCTTCAGACTATGGGAAGAGTACCTCTTTTGGACACCGGCTGAAGGTTGACCAACCATCATTCGCTGGCCAACGTTTACCACGTTGAAGACGCATCGCAGGAGAAGCGAGTGATGCTTGGGCTCTGAAACAGGAGACAGGCTGAAGACGAACCGCACTGCAATACAACCGTTCGTGCTCTTGCTGCTAGGCTGCGAGATTGGTAAATGAGTTCCTTCAGTGAAGCACATGTGTAAATCTTACTACCACACTTTGACAGCCAGGGCCTAGGCCAGCATCTTTCGATGACAAAAATCATACTACCCAAAGAGAAGGGCCATTTCACCCTGGACCCATAATCCAAATAAATTCTTCCCTGTTTCAAGAATCGATGCCTCTTCACTTCCATGCGTAACTTGGGTTACCTCACTCGTTGATACCAGTCGGGCCAGTCCAGCAGAAAATGGTAGTCTTCGACCACGGGGAGGAATGAGAAGGACAATGAAATGTGTGTTCTTGTATTTCCGCTGAGGAAATTATAGAAGCAGGAAGATTTATAACAATAATATCAATAATTTGACCAGATTTCTTCTCAGCCAGTAGCGAAAACTCATTCATGTAACGATAGACTCAAGAGATTCTGCCTTAAGCTTGAGTGGCATGGTCCTGGGTGGCGATCATGGTTCCTGATCCCTTTCTTCAGCAGATTCCGGGGAAATTTAAGCTTTCGCGGCCGAGGCCTGCCCGATTAATGAGAGCACCTGCCAGATAGCAGACAGTGTACAAATTCCCCGCCATTTCATTCTCGACTTTTTGCATCACGTAACCATTATCGCTTTTATGTTGCATGTATAGCAGCTCACAGATCACTTTGGAACTTTGCTACATTACTTAAGAAAAACGGTTAGCAGACAGGCGGATATAGCTCGAGGCTACCGCAGATCGGACATCAATCCCCCACAGTTGCAACCATAGGAGTCTCTCCAGTTCATCACCCCATCGAACTGGGAAGGCTTCATTTGACAATAATCTGGAGGTCTCCTCAATGACCATGCCTTCAACTCGCCGAGTTAAGGTCCTCGCCATAGCCCTCGCCATTATTGTCTGCACTGTTCTATACCTCTCCGTAAGACCGCCCCCCACCACTCGATGCATATTCTGGAAGATATGTTGGCAGTATTCATGAAGCCCTGCTAACATCTTGCTCAATACTAGAAGGACTCCTCATCCCAAGAATTCTACACCAAGACCGTCGCCGCCTTAGACAGGAATGACGCTTCAGATCAAGAGGCCGCGCTGAAACTACAGGCGATGAAGGATGCAGCAAAGGAACAAGAACCAATCGGCATGATGAAGACTCCACAGAAGCCCATCGCTGGGGGCGCCGACGAACCAGCGTCGATCGCTGCACCAATACCCTCGGCGATGGCCGCTAGCGAGAAAGCAGTCGCCGACAAAGTCGTCGATAGTGAAAAGAGCGTAGCTGGGAGAAAGACAACGAAGGGAGGAGAGATGAAAGATCTGCACTCAGGGAAGGAGGCGCCAATGTATCCGAAAGGAGACGCGGCGAATGAGACAACTGTGGAGGAAAAAGCTGAGACGGAGGAAGAGCATAAGATTGAGATGGAGCTCAATACGATACTCAAGAAGGGCCCTAGTGTGTTTTACTTCCCTTTGATCCCTTCAGTATACTACGCCTAGAAGGTTCTTGCTAACGATCTACGTCTAGTAATAATCTTCAGCAAATCATACTGCCCCTATTCCCTCAAAGCCAAAAAAATACTTCTGGAGAAGTACACAATCGTACCAGCGCCATATGTCGTCGAGCTTGACAACCACCCACTAGGGCCAGCATTACAAGCCGCGCTAGCGAAAAGTACAGGAAGGCGGACGGTGCCAAACGTCCTTGTCAACGGCAGAAGCATAGGGGGTGGCGATGACATCCAAGCACTGGAAGAGAGTGGTGCACTAATAGATAAAGTAAAGACTATGGGAGGGAAAAGGATAACCGAGGCCAAGCTCACTAAGTAGAAACATGCAGCTGCGCTGTTGGGTTGGGAGCGAAAACGAATCGCAAAGTGGGGCAAATTCCTTGGGATTAGGTGTTTCGGTAGGAGGTCTAGACCGGGCTCTAAGACTTCATAGCATGGTTTCGGATGGACATAGCATGCGATGACCATTAAGTTGGTGTGATTTTGGATACCCAGGAATTGTTGTACAGTGCATTGGATTGGGTGAAGGCGGCGGTTGTCCTCTCATTCTATAGAATTTCTTCACCAATGATTGGAAGTAAAGCCCTCTTTACGGAAAAAGCATTTTTCGTGTAGATAAACATATTGGGGTAAGGGAGAAGAAGTAAATATTTTGAGAGGGCACATCGATAATCAGCAGCGTCTTGGCGGATTCTAGCGAGCCGCAGCCCGCACTTTTGATGCCCGCGAAATTTAGACCAGGACCACTCCCATGATCACGATTCCCTGACACCTCCCCATCAACAGCCAAGATGAGGTACATACACTCTCAGGAGACGCTGGAAGTCCCAGAAAATGGTGAGCACTCTTTACAATGGATGGCGCGCTCCCAATCAGGATCCGAGGCCAGGCTCCTCACGACGCTTCAAAGACGACCTGAACAGCCCACAATGGCGACAGTCGCCGCAGAGCCCATTACTAATAATGATACAGTCAAGGTCCAGATCAAGTCACGAATCGTCAGCGTCGAAGGTCCCCGAGGTACGCCCACCCTAAATCTCCCAAACCCAAACGCCCGGTCTACAAATGCTAAACCACCACAGGCAAACTCGTCAAAGACATGTCCCATCTCTCCGTCTGCTTTTCGCACCCCTCTAAGAACATTATCAACATTGAACTCCACCACGGCGCTCGCAAGAACGTCGCCACCCTCCGCACAGTCAAGACCCTCATCAACAACTTGATCACTGGCGTTACAAAGGGTTATAAATACAAGATGCGATATGTCTACGCCCATTTCCCAATTAACGTCAACCTTGAGAAGAACTCGGAATCGGGGCTTTTTGAAGTGGAGATCAGGTATGTGCTGCTACAAGGGAATATTGGAGGTTCAGGGGTGATGTAGCTGATGTTTTGCCCTGGTTACAGAAATTTCATTGGCGAGAAGATCATAAGGAGGGTTACCATGTTGCCGGGTGTGGATATCGAGATCAGCAAGAACCAGAAGGACGAGCTGCAGCTGACGGGCAATTCGCTGGAGAATGTGAGCCAGAGTGCGGCAGATATTCAGCAGATTTGCAGGGTCAAGAACAAGGATATTCGAAAGGTATGCTGTCACCCACGTATGAGCTAGGTGTGGGAGTGCATCGCTAACGTGGGTACAATACAGTTCTTGGACGGTTTGTACGTCTCTGAGAGGGGGAACATTGAGGATGCCTAGGGGGTGTCTGGGTACGGTGGTTGTGTGATGGAAGATGGAATGTCTGCGACTCACAATTGCATAGCCGATTCGAAAGCTCAAAGGATTCACATGCAATTGGTTCTAATTGTGCGTGTTTGCGTAGCCATGATACACCAACTCCATGTACAGAAACACTACCAGGTTCCTTGAACCGGCTCGCTAGCCTTGAGACCGTGACCCAAACCTGTTGCACCCAAGCGTCTTCATCTCGTCCGGGACATGGTGCGGTCAATGATAACAATGTCGAACAATGTCGAAGTCTTCGGTACAACGCTGCTCACGAAAGCTCTCAGGATCAATGCATACACGTTTCTCGTCACAAGCATTGTCCTCAGCACTTTACTGAGGCCTACATATGTTATTGCAAAGGAACAACTCCATCTTCCAAACCTATGGCATGTCCATCTCATCGCAAATATACAGACGAAAGGTGGATTGTAGCAGTCGCTCGAAGCCTCGTCTGTGCGCCATGCTATCCCCTTTCGTTCGTCAATACACGCTGGACAAAATTATATCCAGGGAAGCGACTGATCCTTTCGAGTGTTCCGCGCTCGTGGGTAAAGAGCTGAGCTTCCTCGTAGCTGATCATAGGGTTGACCTGAGCGACGAAATTGACCAATCCATACCCCAACATGATTTCTTGTCTACCCTAAATTGAACGACAATCTAGAAAGTGGTAAACCTCAGGAACCTCGGAGGACATTGGCGAGAGATTTACCTGCAATGTTCATTGGATGCACGTAGCTTCAAAAGGCTATATTCACTGATGTTATGGGGATTGAGTCGCTATTTTCTAGCTCCATTCCAGGATGGTATGTCCATGAGGTATCATATTTTTGCATGCAGACATAACATTTTCCTTCGATTTTGTCCCAGTAACGACACGGACTGGCACCAAATGCTCCAGGCAGATCAGGGAGTTCGCCTTACGCCAGCAGCGGGCTAGAAAGTTCTGTACAGATTGATTGCCCTACTTCGAGGGAGATAAAGTATGCAAGAGATATGTACAGTGACGTGCAGCAAAGAGCGAACGAGCTGCAAGCGTGTTTCGCGGGTCGCACGTGTTTGATTTGCAATCTATGTCGATAGAGTTAAGGCGGGTGATACATGACGATATGCAAGAGGTAACCGATATATATATAGGTCGTAGGTTCTAGGCCGGTTATATAATTTAGACGATATCTTTACTCCTAAAGCCTAAAAATACTTATATATTATAAAAGGACTTTAGTTTTAGTTAAGACTAAATTATATTAATTCTATATTCGTTTATCGATATACCTTCGTTTTTAAAATATCTCTTAATATCTAGAACTTTACCTTTAAATTAAATATTCTTTAATATTCTTCGATATTTATGAACCTCTATACGTCCGTCGGGTTATAGAAATAAATAAATACCCTAAATTAAGGCGATTTACGATATATATTAATAACTAATTCTATTTCCTTCGCGAGGATATACTCCGAGACCTACGGGAAGAGTTTTAAGTTATTATTAAGGCTAGGTATTCAGGGTGTTAGACTGGTGGCGGCGGCCATGGTGCGGGGGGCCGAAAATCATCGTGACTCTAATGCCAAAAAAAAAAATTGAAATTCCGCGACACCCCACTAAATCCAAAACCCAAAAGGCTAATACACTATGATGACCTATCCTAAGGTCACCAAAACCTCAGAAGTAATAATCTAATTATATTTCTATCATACACTCGATTTTAAGATAATCAGGCTTTATAATTATTGAGGTATGTAGGTTTTCGTTGATTTCGCGCTGGATTTCAGCGAAGGCTTGCACAAATCCAGCGCGAAATCAACGAAATCCTTTTTACTACTACGTATATAGCTTTTGTTCCTTTGAAAATTTCGCAGGTACTAGAGCTATACCTTGTTAATATACCCTGAGGTTTAACGGGTTTATAATTCGTGGTTATGGTGTATTAGCCTGGATTGTGAGTTTGGATTTTGGATTTGGTGGGGTGTCTGCGGAATTTCAAAAAAAATTATTGGCATATCATTAGTTAAATAGGGGTAACGGGCCGAGGGCTACCGACCAACAAGAAACCTTGCGTGACGAATACCTTACATGTGGCAATCTTTGAGCTAAGATCTCTAGCCCCACCTTCTAGATTGATTATCTTAACGGCGTCATTCACTACAGGAAAGATAATGAAGGCACGCGATGTTGGTACTAAAGGTCACGCCTGCCACCATGTACTACCTCTTCGACCCCGCCCTCAACCATCCTCTTCAACATCTATACTTCCAGCAGAGCCACGGAGCATCCAATGGCGACCGACAAAGACTATGATGTCAAAGTCCTGAACGGCGATGAGCCTGAGAGGCACTTCACCGACCACAATGGTACCCTGGCGGATCCAGAAATGGAGGGGCTCACGTTGTATGAGAGGAAGGCGCTGCTCGTGAACCGCGAGCTGGATTCCCATGGCATGGGAAAGTACCAATGGTACATCTTCTTCCTGTGCGGCTTCGGATACCTCATCGACTTGCTTTACGCCCAGGCTTTTGGTCTCATCGAGCCAGCCATACAGCAGGAGTTCGGTTTTGCAGGTATATGCTTTCGATTCTTGCACAATGTTACAGAGACTTATGGTGCGACAGATAAGGCTTCTGGCAATATCTTCTCGTCCTTCTCAGCGGGGCTCACAGCAGGAGTATGCATCCCCCCAGCACATTGCCATTGAAGAGCAGTGGTTGATGACAACTACTCTAGGCCTTCACCTGGGGCGTCTTAGTCGACATCATTGGTTAGTAAATTAAACGTACCTTGGTACTCTGGACTGCCTGATCACATTCTGCTTTAGAAACAGCGAGCTAATGCTCTCTAAAGGTCGTCAATACGCGTTCAACCTCACGGTCCTAATCTCTGCCATCTTCGGTATGTGCCTTGCCGGACCGGACAACTATAATGGGGTCCTTGTCATTACCGCCTTCATTGGTTTTGGCATTGGAGGAAACATACCTCTTGATACTACTATATGCTTAGAGTTCTTACCTCAGGTGCGCTTAAGCCTTGTACATGCTGCGAATGAGAACCAAACAGATCCTAACATCTCATAGAATCGCCGCTTCTTGCTAGCTTTGTTATCAGTGTTTCAGCCAATCGGAGTTGTGGCAGCTTCTGGAATAGCATACGGATGTAAGACGCCTTCCGACAGGTTTAACACCTTCCTATTTCCCCTTGTGAACCCTGAAGGCTTGTTAAGCCAGCAGGGTGTATGTCTCTGCTTCGAGACTACCCTAAGTATTTGCCTTACAGCTCATCGTGAAAAGATGCTGACTACGAAATCGCTAGTCATTCCAAAACATAGCTGTGGAAATGGTGCCGATGGAAAACCATTGCCTTCTTGCAACAACAGTCGTGCTAGCGCACCTTGTTGCACAAAGGCTTCCAATTTCGGATGGCGGTATACTACTCTTTGTCTCGGTGCTATCTGCTTGTTCATCTTCTTTTTACGTTTCGTTGTATTTCGCTTCCAGGAATCCCCGAAGTACCTGCTCTACAGGGGCAAAGACGAGAAAGCGGTGAAAGTGCTTCAGCATATAGCCAAGTTCAATGGGCGCGAGAGCAGCATCACCTTGGCGACGTTCGTGGCACTCACTAACGAAGAAAATTCTATGGCTAGCCGTGAATCGAGCACGCCGATACTTGGGGACGGGGTGAAGCAGCTCAAAAGCACGTGGGGCGAGAAGATCAAGCTCGAATTTGTCAGGTACAAAATGTTATTCGGAAACTTCAACATGGCTCGCTTGACCATCTTGGTGTGGATTACCTACATCTTCGACTATTGGGGCTTCAGCATCGCCGGCGGTTTTCTGCCAAAGATTCTTCTCATCAAGAACAGCGCCATCGACATCTCAGTTGCAGAGACCTACCGCAACTTCGTCATAATCTACATCTGCGGCGTTCCCGGAGTGATGCTTGGCGCGCTGATGTATGCCATCCCTCGCGTTGGCCGCAAATGGGCTATGGTAGGCTCCTCAGCGCTTATGGGCATATCGCTATTCCTCTTCGCAACCGTGAACACAGAGGCTTCAAACATCGGTCTCAACGCCATGGAATACTTCTTCCAATCTATGTTCAACGCCGTGCTTTACGGATGGACACCAGAGGCTTTTCCGGCACCGATAAGAGGGACTGCGGCAGGGCTTGCGAGCTTCTGGGGACGGCTTTTTGGCATTGTGAGTCCGCTTATTGCGGCGAATTTGTTGCAGAAGAGCTTGAATGCTCCGCTTTACTTGGCTGGTGGAGGTGTTTTTATTTCTACGATTGCTATCGTGCTTCTGCCTACGAAGACTATGGGGGCGCAGAGCTATTAGCATGCTTCTATACTAGAGCTTTACGAGGAAATGAATCTCGTTCGTCAAGCGGGAGGTGTGTAAAGCTCGAGAAATCGGCTTTACAAAAGTTCTTGCAGGATTTTACTTCGCAACTGCATACGTCCTGGTTTCGTGGGTATGAGACCTCGATTTTGGTAAGATTTGTTGCCAGTCGCCAGTCGCTCAATTAAACTCGTGGGTCAGATTCCCACTTTACGACCACATTCCACTCTAGAAGAACAAATTCCATTCCACTATGGTTATATGAAGCTTCATACCTGCAATATCTAGAACAACATCTCAAGCAATGACGTTGAACTTTCACTCGAGCGTGCTTTCGAGGCCGGAGGTAACGTAGGATCTGAAAAGCAATGGTTCAGATATAGTGGTAGCTGTTGGTAGGAGCCTATGGATGAACTCGTGAGTCTCGAAACTCGAATCTGGCCAGTGCTCAACATATTCAAGGCTCGATGTCTATCACTTTTCTTCTGATAATCCCAAGCGATGACAGTTTTTGTGCTTGAGTCAGGTGCGAAATCCCAATTTGGCCTGGAATTTTTGGTCGTCAAGCTGCTGATCACTTACTATATGAGCTGCTAGCGTTAAAGCGTTTTGTACTTTTTAGGACCAGACTACACCTTAAACTCTAAGGATCAAAACTGGCGTAGTAAAAAAGCGCTCCGGACCTTAGATACTTGAAGTTAGATCCAGATAATTATAGTATCTTAGATAGGGATAGTGGTCCGGTCCAGATTGAAAGATATCGATATAGACCGGACTATATCTTAAGGATCGGACAGAATCTGCCCTGAACCCTGAACTCTTATCTGCCAGTCTTATCTTTAACCACTTGCTGCATCCAATAAACTGCTTGTTGAGCATGTCCGAGGATCTCGCCGATAGCATGGCACAACAAACCCCACAAAGCTGCGGGTCAATCCCATGTGTGGCAATGCCTCGTGCCACTGTTTGCCAGCTTTCAACTGCCAAAAGTGACATAGCTATCTTCCCCTACCTTTCGCCGCTTCTCAAAACCTCAGTTGCTGTCAAAGCATGCCGCAAGACCTCGAACAGGCTACTGAGCGGACAAAGCTGCTCTATCATGTTGCCGATGACAGGCGATTGAGTGCGGTACAGCAAGAGGAGGATTCTCAATCTGTAATAGCCTCGTACGTTAGCAAGGATGAGCAGGCACTTTCGAGTGCCCCGATTGGGGAACGTCTTCCATACAACGATTATACCACGATAGATTGGCTTCATGATCTGGTGAGAGACGCAAATTGCGTAACAGAGCCTCAATTGACCACCCATAGGTCAAAGACTCCTACCGCTATCGTTCAATCCATGCGAAAGAAGGCCTACGCTATCGAATATTGTCGACTTTTGACGACATTTCAGGCTGGATTGCGGCCGCCCTCATTGGCATCATTACGGCATGCGTTGCCTTCCTCGTGGATGTGGCAGAAGCCACCGTGAGCGATTGGAAGCTGGGATATTGCAAAACCAACCTTTTCTGGAACAGAGAAAATTGCTGTACAGATCGTCATCCCCTGGGTATCAGGAAGGCGAATCTGGGCGAGGGCTGCGAGTCATGGCATATGTGGACCGACGATTATGTCAAAGCGTTCGCGGTCTTTGTTGGATTTGCTCTGCTATTTGGGGTCTTGAGCTCGTCGATAACTATGTGGACCAGGTCGACGCTGCCAGCGGCCGCGCCGGGGCATGGGGATAAATATCATAAGTCGGGTGTACCGAGTGATCAGGCTGTCACTGGCAAATCCATGTACTTGGCAGCTGGCTCTGGCATACCAGAAATCAAGACTATCCTCTCCGGGTTCGTGATACCACACTTTCTGGACTTCAAGGTCTTGTTCGTCAAGGCTGTTGGAGCAACCTTCGCTGTTGCAACAGGCATGTGTTTAGGAAAAGAAGGGCCATTCGTGCATATCTCCACCTGCGTGGCGTACTTGGTTGGGAAGTGCTTCTCTAAGTATCGAGAAAATGGGAGAAAGATGCGAGAGCTTCTGAGTGCTGGCTGCTCGTCGGGTCTATCAGTCGCCTTCGGAGCACCCATTGGAGGAGTGCTTTTCAGCTACGAGGTAGGTACTCGAGCCTGATCGGCCTTCAAATACTCATCTATTTGCAGGAGATTAGTACCTACTTTCCCCGCAAGGTTCTCTGGCGAGCCTTCTTCTGCTCACTTTGGGCGGCAATGATATTGAAAGCTCTCAATCCCACTGGAACGGGAAAGCTTGCGCTTTACGAGACGAAATATGGAACATCATATTCACCAATTCATTACCTAGTCTTCATCCTTCTTGGGGTCGCAGGCGGCGTATGGGGTGGACTCTTCTGCAGGTGCAATTTCCTCTGGTCCAAAAGCTTCCGTCAATTCAAGATCATTAAGAATTACCCCGTTTTCGAGGTCTTCCTCGTCGTTCTCGCGACCGGCCTTCTTCAATATCCAAACCCCATGACTCGAGAGCCAGGCGATAAAATTATTAGTAACCTACTCCAGGATTGCAGTAGATCGGACGAGTCATGGATCTGTCGAAACGAGGCTGCTGGCTCCGCACCAAAATACATCGGCTGGCTCGTCTACGGCACCCTCGTCAAACTGGTCCTCACAACCATAACGTTCGGCTGCAAAGTCCCCTCCGGCATTATCATCCCCGCTCTCGACGCCGGCGCCTTCTTCGGCCGCCTCATTGGGCAATGGATCACCGACATTTCGCCCGGAATATTTGCTATGGTTGGCGCAGCTGCCTTCCTGGCAGGCGTCTCGCGCATGACCATCTCACTGTGCGTTATCATGTTCGAACTCACAGGCGAGCTCGAATACATCGTTCCCCACATGATTGCCATCCTTGTCGCGAAATGGGTCGCCGATGCCCTGGAACGAGAAGGCGTCTATGACCTTGCACAGACGGTCCTGGGACACCCCTTCCTGGACATGGACCATGCCTTGGGCCTTGTCCAAAAGGAGAAGGCTCTGGTGGAGGAATTGATTCCTCCGAAACAAACCATGGACGATATCACTGTTCACGTGCCGAAAGATAACATGGTGACCCGCAAAGTCCTCGAAGACAAGCTCGAGAAACTAAAAGAGCGCGGCCTCCTAGACGCCGGCCTCGTCCTCGTCCAGGACGGCATGCTGCAAGGCTATCTCGCGGAAGGCGAACTTGATTTCGGCTTGACTGAGTTGGGTAGTGTATGGGAAGATAGTTGGAGGATCAGGCTTCTTGGGCAAGCGGCTGATGAGGGCGAATTCGACTTGACGTCTTTTGTGGATCGGACGCCGTTAAGTATTTGTGCGAAGGCACCGATGGAGTATGCGGTGGAAATGTTTGGGAAATTGGGCTTGAGGCACCTTTGTGTTGTGGAGGAGGGGAGTGGGAAATTGGTGGGAGTTATCATTAAGAAGAGGATTGTGGTATGGTTGGAGGGATTGAAACATTGATGTTGGACGGTTATGTGGGTGGGTGAAGAATATTCACATGGGGCTGAGGGTTGCGAAATTGTTGTGTATGAAAATGTAGCGAAACTTGTACATCAGAAAATGAACATCGCACATGGCTATCGCCTTGGAAGTAGACTGTCACACATCTCGGTCAATTTATGAGCGAAAACTTTGCCAATAAAGGTGGTGGTGGCTAAGATATAGTCCGGTCTATATCAAAGATTTCTTCTCTAGAGAGGACCGCTATCCCTCCTTGAGTTCCACAACAAGTATCTTCTAGTCTGGAACCTTTTTTAACGGTGCAATGTCTAGGCTTCTTCCTAGGTCTTTGAATATGTAACAAATTCACGAATAACGGACCTTCTTCAACTCGCCAAAGGCAGCTAGCCTAAGTTGATAAACCCAGTCTTGGCGTTAGGCTATTTCTGAGTGCAAGTTCCCGCTCTATCTGCCTTCCTCAGCCGTTGACATGCATGGAGAATGCCATAGCCTTGATTGATTCATGTTGCTTCCCACTGCTATCCATTCCTTTTTGATGAGGTTGAATTCTTTGTGAATCACATTTGGTGAGTCACCGCAGTTTCATTGGCTACTACATCTTCAACGATACCTGAAGTCGGGAGATATGCCCAGTCCATGCCCGTCTTCTCACTAGAGATTGTCGCACGCTTGATTTCTATCTCCGCATCTTAACATAATAGTTTCAAGAATATCTCAGAAAGGATACTATCTCTCTACCTCTTATTGCTGCAAAAGCTCCTCACTCTACACCTCACCATGTAAGGTTCCGTCTAGTGGGAACGATCCTTCCGATCAGTCTGTGTTGCAGGATCCGAGCGCAGGCGCATTGAGTGACAGAGATGATTCTACGCCAGACTCACATGCAGAAGCTACGCTCGAGGAAGACTTGTTGGATGCGCTCGGCTCTGAGCAGACGAAGACTCTGGGTCTGTAATTCACAATGAACGTGAATTCACCGAAGACGAACTTATAGAGTAGGAGCTTCTCCGTGACGAGGAGATAGATGCATTCGTCAAACAAGGCCTCCTACCCAAGGAGGAACGATGGAACACCGACCGCCGTGATGGCTACCATTTCAACTATCCCAAAATGATACTGGACATCGTCACAGCCGATCATTACCTTGTGAAGCCTCCTACATACCAAGTTACGAATATCGGCCTTCCTCGAGTAATCGTGGATCAACTACGGGTCGCTTTTCGGGACATCCAGGCCCTTGACGTACAATTCAACAGCATAGACAAATGGCATGAACGAGCGTCAAGCGAAACACAATTTTTCGAATTCAAGCAATCCGCTTTACACCTAGCTACAAAGATTAGTGACCACATCAAACAATTCAGACTGGACCCAACCTATGGGAGGAGTCAAAGCGTCTTGCAGAAGATTGAGCTGCACTTGTCGCTGAAAAGGAGATGGTATCTCTGGAATTACTACCGTATCAATCTGCTCCCTGGATATGGAGAGGACCCTGATGCTTACGACCCCAGTAAAGAGCACGACCTCCTTAATGAAGACTGGTCGTAGAAACTAGGAGATCTAACGGCCGAACAGAAACTGATAATATCGGATGTCCAACACCAATCTCAAATCAGAGACAGCATGTTCGGTATTGATCGTTCGAGTGTTCAGGGTCATGATCTAGCCAACTCTATCCTGAGCAAGACACCAGAAGAGGTGTGCAAAAAGATCCCAGAGGCCTGGCGTATACTCCACATCGAATCAATCGTTCGAAGCGATCTGACAAGTAAATTCCAAAGAGCTCAGGCTGGAATTCACAAAGACCTTGAGCAGCTTCCGGTAAACATCCTAAAGGGCAGCGTGAGGGCAGAAACTCGACTAGAGCTCGGAAAACGGGCAAGTGAGAAGGAAAAACTGATCGATATTCTTACGGCCCCAGAGATGTCGTTTCACTGCACGCGTGAGGACGTAGTCCCGTCGATTGTCCGACAAGGCTTCCTGATGCCCGATATAAATTCTGTCCGCTGCGGAAGCACCTATGGTCAGTCGAGACACGAAAACGATTATCCAAGGTCTGCGCTAACAATCTCTTACCCTTGGGGCGTGGCATCTATAGCTCACCTGACCCCACATTCTCGCTTATGTATACAAAGTTCCGCCACGGTGGTGCCGCCAAATTCGACGAATTAGCAGGTCTGAAGCTGATCGTTTGCGCTACGATTATGGGTCGATGTCGGTACATGACGCGAGATGCCTACTGGTTCAGCCAAAGCGAACCATGGCCAGGTGCCCACTCACATGTTGCAAACGATGTGTTGGAATATGTTGTCTTCAACGAGGCCCAGATCATCCCATGTTATGTAATACATCTTGATCTTGGTCGCGACGTCGCCAGATACATCGCCAAGCTGTCATCAACCCTACTCCGTACATAAACGAATATCAGGCCCAGCAGCGCAAGCAAAGACATGCTCAACAAAAACTTGGTTTGGTAGTTGTCGGACCTGGAGACGCACAGCGACAGAAGCGGGCTTTGCTGGCGAAGGCACAAAAACACTTTCCATATGGTTTCGGAGCTACCAGTGGGTCAAATTTCGTTGTTTTAGATGTTGGGGAGGTATCTGAGGATGAAGAGGAATATGGTGTTGGTGTCTACCAAAAAGACCGACTGGACGGCGCAGAAAAGGTCGACATCTGGGCCGAGGGCAAACATAAAACATTTGCTCTTGATGGCGAAGATCAATTTGAGGGGGGGAAAGAGTCTGGGTCGGAGGATGATGCGGCAGCCGAGCATGTAGCAGACGACGGTGAAGAGGTGATTGCATGGGAGTATCAAATGGGTCCGGAGGGAAGGAATAAGTTTGACGAGTACTACGAAGCACGGAAAGCCAAGAACAAGAAACAGACACCGACACCAGTGAGACGAGACTGGTAATCGACATCGATTTGATGCCAGTCACACTTTGGGCTGATTTATCCCTCTTACGGGCTGCATGGCCGAGAAGGGGCCAACAATCGCACCGTATTTCTGCTTTTGGACCGCAGCAACGTGAATCCGTTCAGGCCAAGGGAGCGAGGACAAGTTTTGTCATTAGGAAGAGAGCAAATTTTTTACCGCCCTTTCCCTCGCACCAGGATAGTATCGCGTTAAAAGGAGGCCAGGCTGGCAGATGGATTGACCGAGACCGCCAAACCTAGGGTCAGAACGCCAGCTCATCAGCAGGTTTCTGCTCAAGTCTCTGCTCAATTCTGACCGCAACGAGCGTAGACTGAATGCATTTGGCCGAGGTCATTGTGTTCACGTCAGCCGACTTTGGGAGATTTGCGGATACCAAAGGATGGCCTCTGAGAAAGAGCAAGAGGTACGGTGCATTGGAATCAAGCGGAATGGTCGAGATGTCTTTAGTTCTCGATACACTCTGGCGCTCGAGCCTGTAAATTCAAACTCGTCAATGGCATAGTCAGTCACCAAAAAAATCCGTCTCACTTTTTATATTTGACCAGTACAAGTGTTGCACGTTGTAGTGGGATATCACTAGCGGGGCTTGGCGCGAACTCCACGACGAGCTGTAATTCCGCACGTTCAACGACAAGCAACAGAGCGGTATTCTCTCCGCGTTAGGCTATAATTACTTGCCGTCATGGACAACGGTCAGGATCTTCAGCAAGCTGCCGATGGTCCATATTACGGGGTCGCAAAGACACCCCAAACCAACAAAAGGAAGGATCCAGATGATGGAGGTGACGGAGGCTCTCAAGGCCGGGCGAAGCGCAATCGATACATCAGCATAGCATGGTATGGCCCCTTGCGCTTGACCGTCGCAGTGTTACCGAGAGCTAATGGGTATATTAACAAAGCAATGAGTGCAAACGACGAAAGATCAAATGCAATGGCCAGAATCCCTGCCAACGCTGCGGCAACCTGTCTTTGGAGTGCATTTACGCACCAAATTGCTGCTCTGGTCCAGGATTCAAAGAATCGCAAGAGTATCGGGACATGATCAGTCACATTCAATCACTGCAAGAACAGGTCAATCATCTCTATGCCACTCTCGAAGCGATGCGCAATGGGCAAGGGTACCCTCCCCCTCCCAGCAATGGTCAAGATAGATTCACCCCTAGCAATGGCCAAGATGGGTTCCCTCTACACCCAGCTCTCAATCAGCAAGATCCGCCAGGTTCGTATCGATCACCTTCACAGCCGCATGGGAGCCAGCCTCGGTACCAGGGCCCTACAAGCTCTGAATATGGCTTCAACATTGCTCGCTCAAGCCTCCAAACAATGGGCGTCACGGCGCCTGAGATACAAGATGGAGAGGGTTACAATGGAGATGAAGCTTTTCCGGGAGGTTCACCACAGCAGCTTCGTGCGCCAATGGCGCCCATGACCATCCACCCGAACAAAGACCCGCTCTGGAAGATAGGCAAAGAGGAAGCGATTCGGTTGTGCCGAGTGTATGAAGAAGAGATGGGCATCATGTACCCTATTCTGGACCTTGAGGACACGATTTCAAAGGCCGATATGCTCTTCACCTTTACCCAATCTGCGGCAAAGATTGTTCTTATCAGTCCGTACATGCCAGGCTCGGACAGGCTTGCAGACAGCGACGTAAATATTCTGAAGATGATATTGGCGACCGCATTGATCATTGAGGGAAGAGGCCAGAGTGAGCTAGGAAAGGAGCTCTATGATAGTACTCGCGAGGCTTTTGAGGGTAGGCTTTTCGGACCTGTAGATATCAAGGGACTCATACTCTTAGTGCTTGTGGTACGATTGTTCCCATCCATATGCTTGTAGACCTGCTGACCTCGATTCCAGGCAGAGTACCACTTCCAACAAGATGAAGAAAACCAGGCTTATCGAGTGATTGGCCTTGCTTCGCGTCTCTGTTCAGAGATTGGCCTGCACCGCCGCCCAACACTGCTGAAGGCTTTTCCCGATGAGGAGGAACTCTCTTGGGCCATCAAGCTTTTCTGGTCAATCTATGTGCTAGATCGGCGTTGGAGCTTTGGCACAGGGATGCCTTTCGCCCTGCAAGATTCTGACATTGACCCACATCTGCCTGAACCAGTAAGTCATATTGAACCTATAACTGAGTCTTCGCACTAACGGGTTAGGATAAATCTACTCCTTACCTAACGGCTATGGTTTCGTACAGTCGCATCTCTTCTAAAGTCTGGCGATCATCTACCACATTCGAGGGGCCAGGCACAGAGATCAACAAGGCAAGCATCGACGACCTGGATTCTCAGATCTCGCAGTGGCATAATACAATCCCCCCTAGTTTGATGTTCTATGAAGATGAATTCAACCATTCAAATGCCACCAGCCGAGGTCAACGCCGTCTTCAAGTAATCCTTTACATTCGGACAAACCAGATGCTGGTATATCTCCACAGACCAGTCCTGCATTCCGCCACAAGCATCATGGAAAACAGGCAATACGCTCAAAGGGTAGTGGATGTAGCGAAGGACACGATTAGGGTGCTTGATCGCCTCAACAAGACCTCTGATATCTATCGCACCCAACAGGTCTGCTTCAACTACTTTCTCATCTCGGCATTGGCAGTACTCTTCCTTGCTGTTTCTCACGCGCCAGTGGAATTCAGTTCAAAGGTCAGGGAGGAGTTCTATATGGCCCTTGATCTTGTCAAGGGCTTCAGCGCTCAGTCTCCCATCTCCAAGCAGCTATGGAAGACGATCAAGGGGCTAAAGGAGGTTGGGCCAAAGCTTGGAGTCGTCTCTCGGCAGCAAGCACTGACAGGTACTAATGACCCTCATTCTTCAGCCGCTGCCCTTGCCATGGCGGGTCTGGCGGGCCATCAAGTCGACGAAATGGTCGCTTTCCCACAGGTTCAGAACTCTAGCACTGCAGGCAGCAGTCCGATGAATGGGCAGCAGATGAGCCATGAGTTGCAGCACCTCTTCGAAACCGCAGGCGGCTACGGAAACAACTTGTTTGCACAACCGAATGGACAGACTCGCGATGCGGTGAATGGTTTTGTGGGTCCTCGGGGAGAGATGACTTCGGGAGCAGAGGGGTTTAGTGGAGTGTATGGAAATGATGGGGAGTTTTCCAAGATCGTGGGCAATCTTTTTTGATTGTCAAGCTTGTATGCTACAAAATTCGTTCATAGTACATACTTCGAATTAGTGCTTGAAAATACAGCCGGTTGGTCAAACTAATTCAAATTGGCTCCTACTGTCATCCATGATCTGTCGATCGACCCTGTAATTGATAGTCCCAAGGCTGTGGCAGCCCATAAGCGACGGGCGCGACTAGCGCCAGACCCCACTATCAATTCAACCCAACTTTCTGGCAGCTGCCATTCCCACTGACCCTTAACCTTTCCTCGGCCTTTCCACGCGATTGTCTTTGGGGCGCAACATCGAAAGAACAGTTGTTTTTGTTGTCGCCTTGACCACTACAGGCTGAGCTGACTAATCTTGTAGGTAATACATCCTCGAGGCCACTAATGCAAAGGCTGACCAAGTCAGTGACTTTCATTTGGCAGATTAGGCAGTCGCGAAGACAGGAACTACGAGCCCATGCTTAGAAATCTCTAGAGAGTAACGATGTATCTTGACCATCAAGCTATATTCACAGCCATTCATCCACCGTTCCATTCGCTCTCCCAGATAATCATTACTTTGATATTCACGCCGAATCAAGAGGCTTCGTCACGTCTATACTTCCTTGACTGAGCTGCTCTACCGGAAAATATCCTCGCAGCTACAGCTAACAGCTGTGAGAGTGAAGGACCGTTATTCCAAATCGCCTCTTGGGCCTATAAGAATCAACCATCACGGTGTCTGCCAACGGGGCCTCGTCCCTCCCCCGGCTTGAGGATCTCAGTCTCGCGTCACCAGACGCATCAGGATCGACCATATCCGTCACTCGTACGACCTCCTCCGTCATGTCTACCTCGTCAGGCACACCCGAATCCTGGATCTCCTCGTTCTGCGCCCTGCTTGGCCACGAATATTTCGCCGAGGTCTCAGAAGAATTCATAGAAGATGACTTCAATCTCACAGGCCTGCAAAGTCAAGTGCCAATGTATAAAGAAGCATTAGAGATGATACTGGATGTGGAACCAGAAGAAGCCGAAGACGAGGAAGACGAGGAGGAGGAGGAAGAGGAGGATGAGGAGGAAGACGAAGATGTTGCGATGCAGGACGAGAACGGCCAACGGATACCGTATAGAAGATCAGATCGCAAGCATTTAAAGCTCGCCAACGATCTTTCGGTAATAGAAGGTAGCGCAGAACTCCTCTACGGCCTCATCCACCAACGCTACATCACCTCTCGCCCTGGCATCCAACAAATGGCAGACAAATACGAACTACAACACTTCGGCTGCTGTCCACGCGTATTCTGCAATCAAGCGCGCGTTCTACCAGTAGGCTGTAATGATATACCAGGTCAAGAAACCGTCAAGCTCTTCTGTCCTAGCTGTCTAGACGTCTACACCCCACCAAACAGCCGATTCCAATCCGTCGACGGCGCCTTCTTCGGCACAACATTCGGCTGCCTCTTCTTCATGACCTTCCCGGAGTTCGACGTCAGCGCAAAAGGCGACCCTTTAAACCTCGCAACTACCCATCCAGTCTACGCCCCTACCTCGCCCACAACAGCCGCCACAATCAAAGACGTGTCCGCAGACCTAGGAACAGCAAAACACTCTCGCTCCTCTTCCCTCACATCCACACCAGTCACCGGCACCGCACCCCCCACAAACCTCACCTCGCTCCCCCCCGCCGAACCCCTCCCCCCGCAACCGTCGCAACTAAACGGGATCTCCACCTCCAACCTCGCCCCCGGTCTCGCCCCCGGCCGCCTGCACGAACCGCGCATCTACGGCTTCCGAGTCAGTGAGCGCTCGAAAACCGGGCCGCGCATGAAATGGCTAAGAATGAGGCCGGCGGATATGAATGAGTTAGATGAGTCGAGGCGGTGGCATGAGTTGTATGGGGGTAATGAGGACGATGTACAGATTGGAGGTGGAGGGGAGAATGGAGGCGCGCAGGTGGAGGTGCCGAGTGGGAGGCGGAAGAAGGCCGTTAGGACGAGGAAACGGGGGGGAGGGGTGCCGGAGGGTGGCGGTGGAGGGGCGAACGGGAATGGGAATGGGGCTGCGGCGGGAGGAGGGGTTATATAGAGGTGTGAATATGCGTCATTGTGCGAGAGAGCGAGGGGGTGCGATGCACTGGTACAGTGCAAGGCAATGGCGTAGAGGGTTACAGGGGTTTAGTTGGGGACATTATTATTTGGCTAGTCCAGCTGTTGCTGGGATCGACGCGATACATGAACAACTATTACACATGCACACAATATCTGTGAGATTCGAGCAGTCATTTCTTTGCTAGAGAGTTTGTAGTGAGCTTCTATAATACACTTGTAGACTCCCTCACTCCTTCCGTTGGATGCAAGTGAGCGCTTGAGACCGTCAACGGCTGTAGAGAACCTCCTTTGTGCGATCGAATGGGCTCCTGTGAGCCGGAAGCCGTGAACGCCATAGGGGTATACCCAGGTCGTAATACATGAAAGACGTGAGAAATTGTCGAGGATGGGCGTTTTCCCTCGGGGTGATGTTGGTGAATTTTGGTAGGTCTGGAGTCATGAGTGTTGGATGTAAGAGCAGGTGTCGACTTCTTTTCGTATAGAGTTTTGGTAGGTCGGTAGGCGTAAGACTCGAAAGCAATGCTGCAGTGGTGTTGCAGGGAGAGAAATCTTTTTGCGTAGCTTGTTGGGTCCAGTGCATTTCCGCATGCTTCCAAGTGGCAGCTGACCTCGTAAAAAGTGGAAGAGGTGGGTGCCGCAGGACATACTGATGTTAGGGTCGATAGGACACAGGGCCCCACACCATCATTGTTACCGCCCGTAGGCGCTGACACCGACCTTGCCAGTGCTGAAGCTGCTGTTGCGATCGCCGAACCCTGTGGGAGAGTTTCCATAATCCTTGGGAGACCATTAGCACATAGTCTCGGGGATATATGGCAAATAAGATATTTTGTCAGCGAATCTCACCTTTTTTCGCTTCTTATGGGAAGAGCTCCTCCTGCTGAATTGGGTATCTCCAGATGAGTAGCCCATGTCCAGCTCGTCGTCCACGAAGCCTTCGCCATAGCCCTCGAAGCTGCGTTCGTCGTAGCGTCGTTTTCTGCCTTTGCGCTTGGGTCGGATGGCTTCTGCATTGGCGGTAGTGCCGTTGACTTGTCCGTTCGTCTTGATGGCGGTATTGACTGCTGGCTTCAGAGCCTTGGTATTCTGCTCGACGGGCTTCACCTTTTCATAGCCTAGCAACTCTTCCCACTCGTTGTTGTTGGGCAGCTGTCCTGGCTGCATGAGCATCGCCGTGTCCAGCTTCGCCAATATACCCGCAGCAAGCCCTTTGTGAATGTCTTTGCCATGAACTTTCTGATTGTGCCACTCTTCTTCCGGCCATCGTGTCAGATCAAGCAGACTCATCCCTTTGCTTTCCTCATGTTTCACTGATTTGTTCTTCCCAGCTAGCCCTAGTGTCTTCAACTGTCCTTCATAAGATTTCCTCATCTTGTTGATCTTCTCACGTGTAGCAGGATCAACCCGGGCGACACTTGCCTGAAGACCATGGAGGCCGTAGAGCGAGAGGAGATTCTGTGTAAGTGGAGGCGGATGAGGGACTTGTGGTATTGATGCTACCACGCGGCTCTTATGTCAACCCATGCTCATCAAGAGAAGGGTTGGGTAGAGTCAGTGTGGGGTCTTACGCATAGGAGTAGACGACTGCTGAGCTTCCCCATCCCCTTCCCTTGGCCGATCAAGAACAGCTTCGGTCCCAGTCACCGACTCTTCTGGAGCGCGGCTCTTCGGCGTCTCATCCTGAGCGCCTTCTAGGGTAGTGTCCATGATGTCTTTGTTGTCGTTGCGATCTGCGAGGCGCAGTCCATCCTGATCGACGTCCATAGCTTCGCTGCAGGTGACGGCTGAGATCTTCCCATGGCTTGGTACAATGGCGAGCTGAGTGAGTGTTGAGGTGTGTGACGTGGTGTGTTGGCTCATGAGTTACACGTATTGTCGTTGCGCGGGGGATGGAGTTGTGCTTGGAGGAAGATGTAATAAAGAGGTGAACCTTCTTTGAGGCGGACGGAAAACGCCTAAACCGTTAGCCTGTTAGGGCTGAGGCTACTGCGTACAATGGGACATCGCTCTGATTGGCTACAATTTTGCCAAGGCTTTGGATGTCCTTTTCGTGGGGTTGAGATCTGAGAGCATATGTCAATCCAAAGTTTTTACTGGCATTTGGAATGTTCGGTATCAATTGGGCTACGTGGGGGCAAGATAGGTTGGGCGCAAGTGCAAATATCACAAAGCGAGGCATCTGGATTTGATATTGAAGGGCGAGAATTGTCGTCCAATCAGGAGGCAACGTGGAGCACGAGCACGCGACCTGCGCTCGAGCACGATACATATCCAGAGGTTACCGTTTATTCCCACTGTCATGTTGATAAAGAGGGGCAGCAGATCTCGTGAACTCCTTCCACTCTCTCATTAACCCTCGTTACCCACTTTATCAGCCTCTGCCACCAACCTCCATGTCACCTCTCAATTGCTGTGCTTCTAAGCATCCAAATTCCCATCCTGCATGTCATTGAAGCCGTACTCATTCACGTGACACCCTTTTCCTGCCTGGATCAATCGCGCAACGATCACCATGCCTCGTCCCAGCCTCCCACCTACTCCTGCTGCATCCGCCGAGATCGAAGGCAAAGATCGCTCGCCCACTTCCGCAACTGAGAAATCCTTCAACCTGCCTCCACCCGCTATTGCTCCGAGTCGCAACCATGGAAGCACAGCCGCAGACAAACACTTCCACTCCGCTGCAAGCCCCAACTTCACCCTACCACCACCGCCCACTCGGTCTCGCACCATCATACAAATGAAGCCAAAGCCACAACAGACAGAAGATTCCTCGAGGCCCACCTCGCAGTCGGGTCCAAAAGCCTCAAACAAGAAAGCCACATTAGGGTCGAATACAAACGGTAAGAAGCTGCCTAGCTCTACAAGCGTAGCAGGCAAGAAGATCGCTAGAAAGACAGCGCACAGCGTCATCGAGAGGAGGAGAAGGTCAAAGATGAATGAGGAGTTCGCAACATTGAAAGGCATGATACCAGCGTGCACCGACCAGGATATGCATAAGCTCGCAATCTTGCAAGTATGTCGAGATCGTAGACGGTCCACTGTCGAATATTTTCTCACAGACTTCACAGGCTAGCATCGACTACCTTCGCTACTTAGAAACTTGCATTACAGACCTCAAAGCCGCAAACAACTCATTGTCGACTCCCCTCGTACAGCCCCAAGCCCCTCCACCTCGTATGCAAGACCCTGATGACGAGGATGAGGAAGACGAAGAAGTTGACGAGGACATCGCAATGGGGAACACAGAACCTAGTGGCACATCGCCTGCGTATCCAACAGCCCAGCACGAAGCACGCGCCTATAGCAGCCCTCACTCCGTGACCCCATCTCCAGCTTTGGGGCTCCAGTCTTATTGCCAAACGTCTTCTTGTGCCTCGTCAGTCTCAACGCTGCCATCTCCTGCCTTTGGACCTCAACAGCATACATATCGGGGCTCACAGTCTTACTTTTCTCTTTCTGCGTCGTCGTCTCCAAATATCGTGCCTAACAAGGAGCAAGATCAGGAAGCTACTGTCGCATTGCTGATGTTGAACAAGGATAGAAGGAATCCGAAAGGCGTGCGCGGTATGAGCGTGAAAGATCTTTTGAGCTCATAACCAGGGGGTTGGATTTTGTTTAGCTAATGACGGAGCTGTATGGCTCCATACTGAGTCCTTTCGGACCACTTGCATCTGCTTACATGCAACTGGGCTTCACGGGAGGGGGCCCTGCATAAAATCATTTTAGGCGCATACCCTAGATGTGACCTCTTCAGGCCACTTGTTTCCTTTCTGACTGTAAATGCTTGCATGAAAATGATAGATGAATACCACGATTAGACCAGCCTTTTGCGATCAGGTTCAGAAAACTGCGATCTTCCGTACTTAGAACTAGCGTGAATTTTCGCGGTGAAGTAAACGCACGTTTGTAAAGACGCTTCAGATTCCACAAACAGCCCGTCTTCTTCCACGAATCCAACATCACTAAGACCCTTCACTGTTCAAATTTACACCTGCCAATATAGACATTGACTTTGATCACGTTGGAAGCGATCTCTATATTCACTTCTGCCTGGTACGTTCGCTTCAGATGGTAGCTCGCGAATTGACACTGAAACGAGTCTTAGAAGCAATGGAGGGACACGATGAAAAGAGACGACGATTGGACGAGCGACTCAGTTATGATTCTTACCGACCTTCTCTGAGGCGTGAATCAAGCAGAGACGCTAGCTCATCTCCTCGTGACCGGGAGCGCAAATCCACGAGAGAATCTCCTCAAGACCATCGCCCTCACTCTCGTCAGAAGGAAACCTCAGCTAATCTAAAACAACCAACTACGGATCCTAAGCTCAAAGATAGACTGACCAAGGCACCAACTGCGTCAAGCCCACTAAAGAGGTCTTCCAGCTACAGCCCACCATCCCCATCAAAGACTGAACACCTCAAGTCTCCAGTCGGTTCCGGCGTACAGCCTAAACCTGGCCCTGCCTTCGCGTTAGACAATTCCCAAGTTCACTCTGCTGTCTTGCCTTCGATTCACTCTCCTCTTATCGCCGGTATTGGTACTGAATGGTCAGAGTACCTCGGCAGCCACGCAAGAAAACGCGCCCATGACTGCGAGGATAGCGAGTCAACTACCAAATCTCTTCGGACAGAGAGCGACAGCGACTCTGATAGGCAACTTACCAACGGTAGCCGAAAGCTGTGCAAAAATTACAATTGCCTAGGTGAACATAGCTACCAGGATTGTCCTCTGCCGAAGAAATGCTGGGGCTGCAGGTCAACTACCCACTATTGGTCGTACTGTCCCATGACCTGTACGAAATGTCAAGCTGCGCGTCACTCCGCCAAGTACTGTGACGACTTTGAAATTAATTCAACTGGGAAGTCGCAACCCAAGGCGCCACCTCCAGGGACTACCGGTGACACAAACGGAGGAGATACCGTAGTACAAGGAAACCTCTCGCATACTGCTCCTGGCCCAGAGACCAATATTCAGCAGAGGTCATCTTCGTTGCTGCCGCTCCTTAAGGCAGAGCCTAAATCTTCTTCTATCATGGGCACTGGTGTTTTGTCGAATGGTCCAGCTGATAAGACCATTCAAAATACCTCGTCACAGGAGCAGGCTGCCAATTTCTTAGCTGAACTCGACGAGCTGAGTGACATACCAAAAGGTCCTGCTGCGTCCTCAGGCCACGAAACCCATCCACCATACCCTCCCAACACGGGCATGTATGACGACAAAGGGGAGAAGATCTACTGCACTCAATGGCTTAGATTTGGAAGTTGCGCCTTCTACCACACTCTGAATAAATGTAAATTTAAGCACGAGATACCTCCTGACGAACAAACCCAGCGAGATATACGTCTCAGCCTAGCTTCACCTTGGCTTCAGGGAGCGCCTTTCGCCGGCCATTCTAGAAGAAATGGCCGGGTATCGGCGAGCTGGCCGTCCAAGCTATTTGAACAGGAGTCTCCCTCGTACCAAGAGCCTGCCAGCTACTCAGCAGGTCACGACCTTTACAGGCCGCGAGAGCGTCGGCTCCTAAGTCATGAGCCCGACACAGCCCATGAAGATAAGTATTCTGAGGGGTATCATGACTCCCGTCTGCTCTCTGCGCCCACCAGACACTCCTCTACGAGGTCCATCCAACCTTTGGGAGTTTCATATGCGCAATTAAAGTCTCCAGAAAGTCAATCGCCAATCAAAGAGGAAATCCCCCGACGTGCTCGTACCGCCATAGAGGATCTTGAATACAGCGCAAACCGTGCTGAAAGCATAGCTAGAGAATCAAACTTACAGGTTCTGCAGCTAGCAAACAATAACGCAGCTGCTTCTAAGAGGGAAGAGGCCAAAAAACAAGCCAGATCTGACGCAGCAGCGGCCCAAAAAGCTCGTTCGCTCGCTGACAAAGAGGCCACAAAAGCCAGCTCGACGAGCGAAAAGGCCATTCGGACTTCGATGAGAGGCAGCGATAAGCCGACTGTTACGCAAGAAGCGAGACGTGGTTCTGGTACATTACCAAACACCGCTTATCCCACACCCACCTCGCAAACCCACGAGGAGCTCTGTCCCAAAGGAACCACCAAGTCTAAATCATCGCCCTCACTACCAGGTCTACCTGCCTCGGACAGCACATCTGGCAACATCACCAAAAACACCAGTGATGATCCCATGGCAGCAATGCTCAAAGCCTTCGAGGAAGAACAGGCCGAGGAGGAGAAGAAGCATCAAGCGGCTATGGCAGCTAAAGCCACCAAACAGAGGCAGGAACTAGAGAGTCATCTCAAGAGGAGGGCGTATAATGCTAAGCGCAAGAGAGAGGAGGAGGAGCGGAGGATGGATGAGGAGTATATGGCTAATATTAAGAAGTTGAGGGCGGATTAGGTTGGGAATGGGCCGAGATCAGAAGGATACTGATAGTGCCAGCCGGAAGGCACCACCCAGCAACAAAGGGGTTTCGAGAAAGGGTTTTCGAGACAAAAAACGACGGAAGTGCCTTTTTCTTCTACTCAAAGGAGCACTGTACTAAGGGCATATGCTTATGAACAGTCCGCTATCAAAATCGACAACAAAGCGCACCATTTAGCGCAGACATCGACATTGCAGCATGCCAGAAATTATCGCACAATTAAGCCTAGCGCAAAGGTAATAACACCGAATTTTTGAGAGAGGATAGCAGAGGATAAGCCTTACGGCCTCACAGACAGTCTTTACTATGGCAAAAAGTTATCCTGTCACGTGGTACCTCCGACATGACATATAGCTCCGAACGCTCGCACGCTCATCTGCCCCTACTGTGACCAAGCCTACTCAGGTAACCTACCAACCACCCTCTGCACATACCCCAGCAAACCCAACAGGCCGAATTTAAGATACCGCCTACTGACATGCTGGAACCCCCTCAACCCACCCCAGAAATCGTTTCTTATATAATAAGCACCAATGATACTCGCAGCTAATGCAAGAGCTTTCAACGCTTGCGAGATGCGATGCTTTATGAGTCCTTTGCGCGTATATTCGATATTCCAATCGCTCCATTTAGGAAACATGCAGCGAATCGAGTAGTCAATTTGTGAATACCTACCTCATATCAGCCCCCGGAATGCAAGTACTATCTAAGTGAGGGTAGGGAGGAGGCAGATACATACGGATAAGCAGTAGCATTCCACCCACTAGCAGTCTTGTACCAACTATGACAGCCCCCACTATGCCACACCGTGCCCTTTAAGCTCTCCTGTATCATTTGGGTCCAAGCAATTTCCTTCTCTTTCTTGACATCGAAGGTCTTGACGTCACCTTTCAATATCTTCCTAATGAACTTCAAACTATACTCAACCATGTTCTCGCTCGCGAGAATAACAGAGGAGTGTCCAGTAGCAGTATTGGGTCCGAAGATGATGAAAAAGTTGGGGAATCCATCCATTGCAGTACCCATATATGCTTGAGGCCCGCCCCGCTCATCCCATACTTCCTGCATTACGGCGCCGCTTTTACCGATTACTCTCAGAGGCGAAAGCCATGTGGTGAGTTCGAAGCCGTTGGCGAGGATGATGGCATCGGCGGGGAGGTGGACTTCGTCTGTTGGCGCTTTGCTATTCTTATTCTTCGGATCTGGGTAAGTGCGACCTGGTCCTAATGTAGCACTTTTCGCTTGCAAGCTCGTGAGCGGTTGCGTTGTGAGGTCGATTTTAGGATCGTTGAGACTGTCGAGCCAGAAAGCGTCGAATATTCGGCGTTTGCAGCCGACGCCGTAGTCTGGGGTGAGTATTTCGTGGTACTTCTCCGGTACGCGCTTTTTCATTTGTTTGACAAGTGAAACTTCTTGTGCGTTGCGGGTCTTGGCTGCTATATCGCGCTGGGTGAAGATAAGCTGGAAATCGAGTTCGGAGAGGCAGAAGAGGAATGTTCGGTAGGCGCGAGCGAGGCCGGGAATACGGGGAAAGAGTCTAGGTGTCCATTTCTCCCAGGTTGATTCGGGGATGAGGCCCAGGAGGGGACTGGGGCGGGGGACTACCCAGGGTGGTGAGCGCATGATTTGGGTGACGGATTTGGCATTATACGGTTCTTTCGTTAGGCGAGGCACGAATTGGGCGGCTGAGCAGCCTGTGCCCATGACGATGATGTCTTTGTCTTGGAGGTCGACCTTGTAGTCCCAGCGAGCGGAGTGGAAGATGTCACCTTCGAATTGGTCGCGGCCTGGGATGTTTTCTGGCCATGCATTGGGTTCAACTAGACCGCCCGCTGCACTGCAGACCATTTTGGCCCGGATCATCTCCTCTTTGATATAAACACTCTCATGTCCTTTCTCAGCCATCATCTTTCGTCGCTCCTTTGTGGAGAGGTCACCCGTGCCTGGTGCCAAGTAGAGGAGTGTGGCTTCCCATTGTTGCTCGTCTTCGAGCCATCGAAGCTCCGATACCTCTGTGTTCACTTGGATCTTGTCGACGATCTCGTATTTGACACATACGCCCTGGAGGTACTTAATGATCTCTGGGCCCGGCGGATGATATGAAGACCAGTGGTGATTTGGTGAGAAGGAAAAGCTGTAGAAAACAGCAGGCCTTCGATAACGTCAACGCTTGCTAAAGAAGGGTGCTTAGTACTCACACATCGCAGGCAACACCAGGGTAACGATTGATCCACCATGTTCCTCCAAGGCCAGCTTGTCTGTCAAAAATTCTGAACTGATCGAAGCCTAATTGCTCTTTCAAGCGGCATCCCAAAGCAATGCCAGACTCCCCAGCGCCAACAACAATGATGGGATAGTAGGTGTATGCATTCTTCTCATACCCATTGACGACATGGATTGAATTAGAGAGGTCTGGCATATTGCTAGCACGAAAGGAGATATATATCTGATAATGGCCAGGTCAAGGAGATGCTTGGAACAGAAATAATGGACATCAAGAGACAAGATGAAATGAATTTGGACCTTGAGAGCTCCCCACCTCGGCAACAGCCATCTCTGCAGATCGGGCGATAGGCAAAAGGCGAACTATTGCATCACCTTCTCCTCTTTGATCTGTTAGATTACTTTATGCAAGTCACCCGTAACCTCGGCTTCGCGCTAGGCTCGCTTGTCCGCAATACTTCCCTTTTTCAAATGTCGTACTTTATTGACTCTTTGAAATCGCTTTGGGGTCGGCTGGGTTTCTTTCGACATCCTTTGTGAACGTCCACGACTGACTTAGCAGAGCTCCAAAATCCTCACGCTACACTCAAAGCCTTTCTGGAGGCTCCTCGAGGCTTTTGATTTGATGATCCTCCAACGACATGGAGGGAGATTCTTAGCTTCAAAGCCTGCAGCCTCTCGATGGTATTCATCAACGCCGCGATGGCAGCCTCTCAAGGAAAGTCAAGACGGCCGCGTTGAGACCTTCCGCGAGCAGGCTTTCGTGCCATGCAAAGCCGTACTCCTACCAAGAGGCCACTTCCTCAGGCTCCCAGCAGCACAGAAATGGTTCACATCATCTCGAGGTGATACTACTGGAGCAAGTCTCAACCACGACTATCTGAGCAAATTTGGAGATGCTGTTGTACCTCTAGAATTCACGAAGGGAGAAGGAGAGTTCCAGCGTGCAGAAGCCCCTCTACACATATTTCTTGAATGGAACAAGTTCGCCACGACGAAAACTCCGGATAGGCTTTATCTTGCGCAAGCATCATTCGCTAGTCTACCACAAGAAATGATAGAGGACCTTCCTACACCAGAAATCGTAGCGAAAGCGGGAGCAGGTGACATCTATGACACGAATATCTGGATGGGTATCCCGCCAACATACACGCCTCTACATCGGGATCCGAATCCGAATTTGTTCGTACAACTTGTAGGACATAAGGTTGTTAGGATGGTTGCCCCAGAGGCTGGAAATCACGTCTTCGCTCGGGTGCAACAAGCGTTGGGAAAATCAAAACCCGCGGCTTTCAGAGGGGACGAGATGATGAAAGGACAGGAGAAGAAGCTGCTCGAAGCAGAAGTCTGGGGTGATGGCGAGCAGGCTGAGCATGGAAGAGCTACGGGATACGAAGTACATCTCGCGGGTGGTGATGGTCTCTTCATCCCGAAAGGGTGGTGGCATAGCGTCAAAGGAATTGGTGAGGGGGTTACAGGCTCTGTAAATTGGTGGTTCATTCCATCGTTTCGAAGTCAAAGAATCTAGCTGAGCAAGACCGAGCTGCCAGAACATGAGTATGGAAAATTCTGGAGCGGAAACCAGATGAGGCATTATTCACCGAGCCGATATCAATTCTTAAAGCCGAATACAGCGATCGTATGCTGTATTCCAGAAGTAGATTTAGATGATTTCCAGAAATTCGACGAAAGCCATCAAAGACGTTTGTGATGACATGGATATAGCGAAAAGGAATGTTGAACGCTCGAGTGTAATAGCAGTGAGCACCGCCAGGCATGGACACAGTTACGCTTGAGTAGGGATAATGGTCTTACCCAGGTAAGAATATAACAAGAACATGACCACAACGTGATGAGCAGACACAGAATACCATTAACGGAGTTGGTCGTGCTCAAGCCAAGGTTGTCAAATTCGCTAACAATTTAGCCAGTATTTGGAGCGATAACGATACACTTCCACGCTCTGAATGTAAGAAAAGTGGCTTATATCTAAAGGTAAGGTAAAAACCAGTCGATTTTGGTGGTGGCTTTATCAGAAGTACCGACCTCAGGGAAACTGGAAGAATCTCAGCAACGACAAGGTTTGAGTAAAGGCACTATAGTGCATGAACATAAGAATAAGCTCAATCTATAATTCTTTCAGCCGGCTCAAGACTATAGAGTCTACCGTTGTGGATCTAGAGGTGATCAAAGTTGAAAAGATACTCCTGCGAGTGCTAGCGCGCTTGCGACATTCGTCGTTGGGTCCATACACATATTGATAGATAAGGTATCTAACAGCAACAAATTTGAAAATCTGTAATTTTCCTTGACTTAGCCCTGGCCGCGAGCCATTGAAGACCTCTGCGTTCTCGCTATGGTCTTCAATACCGTATATTTCTTACCATGACTGCAGCAATCCCTCCGTTTACTCTCTTCGGCGCCTCCAAGTGCGCGAACCTCCAGATCCCAATTCTATACAACCCGCTAACCCACATGCTAGGCCCTGGCTTCCACCACCATGGACTACCACAGATGATCGTGTCCGCGGCGGCGCTTCCCAGTCCTACCTATCAAGCCTGCCCAACGACTGTGCGCGCTTCTACGGCCATCTCGACACTTCTACGCTAGGTGGGGCGGGGTTTGCGTCACAATTCAGTCTCACGGATCCTGCGGAGAATGGCAATTGGGATTTGGATGCGTATGATGGTATGGAAATTGTGGTAGGGAAGGGTGATGGGAAGGTCTATACGTTAATTTTGAAGGATGAATTTCCCTTGGAGAAGAGGGACGATGGGAGGGAAAAGGCGGGGGTGAATTGGGAGGTAGAGTTTAGAGCTGGAAAAGAAGACGGGGAAACAACAGAGAAAAGCAGTGACTCTGATAAGAGTAAAAGCACAACAATATGGGTACCCTGGGATATGTTCAAGGCTACGTACAGGGGCAAGGAGAAGAAAGATGCTGGGGAGCTGAACAAGGGAGACGTCAAGAGGATTGGCATCATGATGAGGAGGTGAGTTTCTCGCAATACTTCTAAGCCTGGGGTATCATATTGACCGAAGTTCTAGCTACTTCGGCAAGCAGGAGGGCGACTTCAGTATCGACCTGAAATCCATACGTGCTGGAAAAGAGACATCCGAAGACGTTCAAAGGACTGCATCCATATCTATGCAGGGAACAGAAGAGCAAAGCTGGTCGAGAAACGTCTCCAGCTTCTGCGCCATACTGTGAATAGCTCTGTTCCACATCATCAGCTTCAGCTCCGGAAAGCTCGTGGGATCCCTACCAATTTGGCATCCATGCCGCCCATCATCTGCTTGACTTGCTATCCGCTAAGCTTTAGGCTTCTCAAGTAGCGCTTCCGGATTTATCTGAGTCGTCTCGAACGGATTCTTGCGTGAACAATCTCGCCTCCCTGCGCTTCGCAGCCTCCCTTGCATTACGCAGGGTAGTCTTTCCCTATATCCCTCGCTACGCTATTTCTGCAGCAAAGGGCAGACCGTCGGCCGCCGAACCAGGGCTGTCACCTTCTTTGGGTCTTTGACAACGCTTCGCAGCGTCTACCGACCTTTTCAGGCTGGGTGACAGCGCCGTTCCGCTGAGAGGGCGCGAGGTCATGGTTCCCGCTCTTTTGTAAGGCGGGGTCAAGGGGGCTTTGGCTCTCGCCGAGCGTGGAAGGGCATGCATCGGTCCCTCTGGAAATAATATCCGACTGGAAACGCGATGATTCGGAGGCAGGAGTTGGAGGGCTCTGTGCTCGATGCGGGAGATCGCGAGTCCAAGACGATGCCGTATCTGGTGACTGGACGGTGGAAGGACCTCGGCTTGTAGCGCTTTTCGCTTTTTTCCCCTCATTTTTTGAACGGCAGCTGGTGGAGCATCATCCTGCGCATTATTGTGCTGTGTATGACTGCAAGAGAAGATGAGTTTAGAGGTCTCTAAGCATCATATTGTGTCTTTCCGAGATCGTACCTACTCGCCCAATTGGTTTCGAGACATAGTGCCTGGTGCTACGAATGCTGGCGGATGAAATTTTGAGCGGGTGCCGGACTTTGCGTTTCGATATTGTCTTTTACTTGAGAAGGGAAATCACCTCTGAGCAGCACAAAGCCCCATTTGACAATAACGAAAGGAAAGTTGTACCCATGGATCTCTGCAGTCGATTACAATATACCCCTCTTCTGGGTACTGGCCTATCGAATCGTCTGTGCTTCACTCAATGGCTACGAATTACTAAGCTTCACCGCTCTGTTTCACTTCGAAAAGAGCAAAAGAGGCCGTGCTCTAAGTGTGGTGTCACTTTGCACTCACCTTCTTTGCCTGACGATGTAGGCTGTTGCATCTGGTAGGACATCGCGCTTGTTGCGAACCCAGCGCGAGATAAGCGTCTCGTGAAGCTGTGAAGTGGATGGATTGTTTTACTGTACATGGCCGTCTTCCAATGAGCACAGCGGGTCGAAGTCATGACCTCTCAAGCGGCACGTGACCTCCGTCGCGAAACGCACACAGGCGAAAACCCCAATTCTCAACGCCAATCGATGCAGCTTTTTCTCAATTAAACTTACAACCCTTCTCACAACTTCTTCGCAGCATTCAACTTCGCCACCGAATCCTCACTCAACGCATCCGAACGTGCCTGCTCCACCAGAGAATCGGGCTCAAAGACAGCGAACTTATTATCACCTACGCCCAGCTTCGCTGGTTCTTGTCTAATTTCGCCCACACCCTCTGCCGTGAACCGGCTTGGCCAAGGCAGGCTTTGATCGGTCGGCACATCGGTACCAGCAGGGCCGTACTGGATTGGATCACTGATAATCCTCATCGGTTCGAAATTGGCTGTGGGTGGAGCGGATGCTACTCTCATTGCACTGCTATCCGAAGCGAGGAGAATCTACTGAGACGATCACTGGTCAATATGTCATAATGGACCGCAGAATCTTGGATCGGAGTTGACGTACCTGAAAGTCACGACATGCAACTCTAGCAGTCTGGCACGCGCTACAGCCTTGCGTCGCTTTGAAATCACCGGTACACTCGAGCTTCTCCTGGCGATAGCGGCCGCACTGTTGGCATGCGTCAGCTTTGCGGTATCTGGGACGGGCTCTCGATCTCTTCCACCTGCATCACCGTGAGCTGCATCTTGGTCCTCTGCTGCTCCCAAAAGTTGGGCGGACGTCCGTGGTTCACCTTGTATTGCGTCCATTATTGGTAGCTGATGGCAAAATTATTTTCCCTCTGAAAAAGGCGAAGGTGCTGGTAATATGTCCTTGCTCTCGGAACGATGCAAGACTTCAAATACCCGTAGAGATTTAGGTGTTCATGGCTGTGTTTGTCGAGCCTCTGTAGCAAGCGGTAACACGTAGGTGGTTTTCTCGTCATTTGCTTTCTCGTTTCACGAATATGAGTCGGAAGTGGCGAGCAAGCAAGCGCTCAAGCAAGCAGCGCAGTCAACAAGTCCAATGACGGAGTGCGAGGTTATAACAGATCATATTCTAGTTCCTACTGCGAGGTTGGGCTAGCTGCAGCAGCGGCGCACGAGGGGACGTCGTCGCAAATATGATCAATCAGCTCTATCCGACATCATGCCAACATTGTGGAGCCAGTGGGGATGCTACGCATTCAATGATGATGGATCTTGACCTGTGGAATTTCATAATGCAGTAAACAGCAGATGCCAAAATAGGGCTTCGAGGCACCGGGTCGACATTTTCATGTGGAGCAAAGCAGCGTAGATATTTACCAGCAAAGCAGTATGCAAATGCTGCCAACGTCAGTCATAAGTAGAACTCAACATGCAAAGTCTCTCCTCCGAGATCAGTCAATGAGCTGCCTTCGGCGTTCACCAAAAAATCACCTCGAATCAGCAATTTTCCCGTCAAACGCCAGACCGCACCAGAATTACCGCTCATGCTTGTGCCACGTCCTCTCAGCCATCCAATCTTGGGTATCTTCAGGCAACTTCAACATCAACATCAACAATGTCGTAACCCGTAGTCCCGGCGGCCGTATTGCGCCCATCGCCCTCCAAACCGCCAGCTCGTCTCTCTTACATTCTACTCTCGACCTAACCTTTCTTCCCCACTTCAACAGCCCCTACCGCCTCCCCAAATTCCGGTATCCAATCCGCACTCTCCGAAGCCTGTCCCCACCTCACCACTCCCTCCCCATCAATCCCAAAACTCCCACTAACCTGCCACCGACTCCCACTCTCCGTCGGCCGATTCCAAGTCCCCTCCTCCTTTCCCAACTTATAGACACTCCACATACTCCACGGATTCAGCACATGCCAGAAGCTTGAGACGCCCAAACCCCATTGCGCGTATAGTGTCCTCTCTGGGTCCACGATGATTTGTACGTCGCCCGCGCCGCCGATTGAGTCAAGCCATCCAGATGTAGACATTTGGTCGCTGTGTGAGACTGCTACGCAACTGATCTCTGGGTGCGCAGAGGCCGTGGAGCGCAGTGCGAGGAATGTCTTCTCTGCGAACGGGCAGCCGCAGTGCCGTAAAAACGTGATTATTGTAGGTTTCCCATCACCGGCAGGAAGTAGGAGCTTGGGGGTCGAGGGCGCTTTAGAGCCAACGGCGGGAACGGGCGATGTTGAGAGGGCGGCGGGGAAGGCCCCGGACGAAAGCTCTTGGCGGAGCGTCATTGCTATTGTGGGGCTTAGAGATGGAGGTGGAGCTGTGGAGAAGACAGATGCGTTTTGAGGAGTGTGGGAGGTGCGGTGGCGGAGCATGGTTCATTTATGGCATACTTCGGGTGGAGTGGAAAGTAGGGAGGCAGTCGGGTAGAGGGGTTCGATATTGAATTCTGGATCGGGTTTAGTGTAGGGTTTGGAGCCAAAGCCTTGTCTTTTGGCAGAAGGTTGTGATACTTCTCTTCTGACGTAAGAATGCTTTCGTGAGCCTCTGCTTGGCTATGCAGAGACTTCACACAATGACCAAGTTTAAGCGGAGATCATATGCCCGTAAGCATCTGCCGGCTCCCAGCGATCCAGTTTGCATATGTACCATGCTGCAGGTTGCCGTAAGTGGTTGTTTTGCTATTTGGAATTCACGAGGCTGAAGCCGGAGAATGAAGATAACAACAAGAGTTTGGAAGGTGAGATAATGTGTCGAGTCGTCATTGCCCATAAATTCGTTGTCGCTCGACAAAGGAACCCGGAATACAAAGAATCAAAACATGCGCCATTGTGCATATGCGATACCACATACCCATTCATCCCTTGACAACGCAGTCGTCTGAGATTTCATCGTCCACTCGGAAGACTCGGAAGCATTACTCTAGCATGAAACAGCAGCAATCATGATGTCCACCTCAGTACGCGAACCTGAAGGTCGGATGATCGTCGCCAAGGTTCTCAACCTCTTCCTTGGGCAGAGTGAGTCTATCATCCCTCTTTCCTCGATCTCTGTTCTTGTTCTCAACCATGAGACCGATGAAGAACACCGTGCACGAGATACCACATAGCCATAGTAGACCCAGTGAGACGCCATATCCGACTGGATAAGTAGGCTTCTGGTCCGTGATGTAGATGTTGCTCGCGATGATGCCTGCGCAGTTGCCAAAGCCAATCTGCATGGCGGCGTTGATGCTTCGCTTGTAGTGACCTCCCATGTTGTTGGCCAGCCAGACCAGAGTAAGCGGTTGAGTGATGTAGCCACCAGAAACGATGAGGTAGATAGCGAAGTAGCGGACGTTCACAGAGACCGTGTGCTGTGCTAGAAGGATGATGTACCCGATCGTTGCGATGGATATGCCTAGCATTGCAAATCCATAACGGTGGCGAACGCGATCGCTTAGAAAGGCGGAGATGAGAGAGACGACCGCTGCGACAACATAAATCGGGATTGAGAGGACCTGTGCGCGAACAGCAGTCCAGCCTAGTTGGGTTAAGATTGTGGGCGTGAAGAAGGAAACGCTGTAACCGGTGTTCGTGACACCTAGGTACATCAAGATACTTCAATTCAATTAGCATCGTGATTGAGTAGATGATAGGGAGACGATACCCAACGTAAATCTTCCAGTCACCGAAAGTACGACGCCTGGCTTTGCTGTCCAGGCGATCCATTCTCGCTTCCGCCGCATCATCGCTCAGTCGTCGCAAAAGCAGCTGGCGCTGCTCGTCATCTAAGAATTTGGCTGTCTCCGGCCAGTCGACGATAAGAAACTTTGATGGAATGGCGAGGACAACAGTCGCAAGACCCTCGATGATGAAGATCCAGCGCCAGCCATTGTAGCCACCGACCCCTGCCATATGGCCTAAGGCGTATGCAAGAAGCTGCCGCAAGCTCAGGGATCTGTCAAGAAGATGGGGTCGAGATACGTACTCCACTCCATGCACCAGCCAAGATGGTGCAACAGAAGAACAGATTGAACCTCCACTGTAGCTCGTATCTCTTGTAGTACATTGAGATCAAGTACAAGCAACCTGTCTCTCATTAGCGAGACAATGATTGAACTCATATGCTCTCACCAGGGAAGAATCCAGCCTCACACATGCCAAGAAGGAATCTACAAACGATGAGACCAGCGTAGCTTTGAGTGACACCCATGCAGACCGTCACAATGCCTGTATACAACCATCAGAGAACAACCCGAAAACGATGATCGGGCCTATCCTTACCCCAGAGCACCATAATACAGCTTAGCCATGTCGATGGTGCTATCTTTCTGATCAAGATATTGCTTGGGACTTCGAGCAGAATGTATGGAATGAAGAAGACGAAAAGAGCGACGTTGTAGTCTGAACCTTTCATTCTGAGGTCTTTTTCAAGACCTTGTAATCTTGCATTGCCAATATTGATCCGATCGACAAAGGCCAATGAGTAGAGTACGGTAATGACCGGTAAGACGTTAAAGTCGCACTTTCTAACGAGCTTTTTCTCAGCTGCTCGATCAATAGGCTCTATGCCGGGTGCAATGTCATGGGTGTATTCGTCGGAGGCGTTACCCATGCTGGCAGGAGGGCTGTCCTCTGAAGCGGGCTTCTCATACTTGATGAAATCCATGACTTGATAGTATCGAATTTGAGGGAGCGCGGGGTTTGAGGCCACGCTAGGGTGGATGGGTGTTGCAAAGTGGGAAAGTATAAAGGCGTCGATATATTGAAAGTACTAGGGATGTAGCATATACAAGAAATGACCTCAAGAACAACGTGTATCGTACGTGAATACTGTCGCTGTAAAGACTGGAAGGTGAGACTTGAAGGAGAACTATGTATTCCCGAGATCTACTGCCCAAGGGGTCGTCACTGACATTCCAGAACGCGTACGCTAGAGAAACAGCTTGCCAGCAGTAGTGGCAGCTACAGCAAAGAGCGAATGTGACCGAAAGCGAGGTAAGCGGAGGCGCTATCGTACCGATACCATACTCGAGGTCAGAGCACTTCAGCGAGAACCGTGTGAAGGATCTAATAGGCAGGATAAATTCCCGGCTAGCTGCACACATAATGGCGATGAATAAGATTAACCAGGTTGACTTGATGTAAGGATGGTTCTTAGAGATCTGCCGCGTGGAAGCAGCATAATTGGTAACAGCGCAGGCGATTCTTGCTCGTATGATTCTTTTTTTGGGTTTGAGACATGCATAATCCGGAAGCCTTCCAGAATGATCTAGGAGTAATTATCCTGCATGACCAGGTCCTTAATGCGCGCAAGTGTAGAAGATAGGATCTCGCTCGCTAAACTCTGGATGCAATTGTCAAGTCATTTCGGAAGGAAGGTTCATCTGTCCAATAGTTGTCATTCCCGTCATCGTCTCCCACGTGCTTCGAGAATCCCTGCGTATTCCAGTATCAGGTATGTTCATACTGAGAGCATCAGAGATACCGAACATTGCCGCGGAAGACGTCAAGGATGGAATTGAACTGATGGAGGCGTCGTCGAAGCAGATCTCTAGATCTCTTGGCGCGAAGCGTTTGTTCTCTAGGGGCGATCTCGCCCACACCACCAACTTTCTTCCCATGTCACACATCACACCCTCTATTTACGTGTCGGCAAGTCATTCATCTTGCCCTGCCGACTCTGCAAGTTTTGTATCTGTCTCACCTGAGCTAGGCCTGCCCTGAGGACTGCTGGCGGCTGCCACTTGCCTATTCCCGGGTTGAAACTTGCAAGCCAAACGGTCTGTGGATGTAATAGCGCCTCAATTTGACGTAGAGAACCGTTGCACACACGACTTGAGCATTTCAATAATTTTTTGCGTACTTCTCCTCTTTTCTGCCCGACTTGTGCTATTCATATCGTCGGGTACACAATGTCTCAAGCTTGGTGGAAAGAAGCCGTCATATATCAGGTATTTCCTGAGTTCGAAAGAAATAACCGACTCTCATCCTGGGTAGGTTTATCCATCGTCATTCCTTGATAGTAATGGAGATGGGTGGGGAGACATCAAAGGCATTACCTCAAAATTGGACTATCTCAAAAGTCTAGGTGTGGATATAGTATGGGTTTCACCAAGTCAGCTGACCTTCACCTTGCACAATTATCCAATGCTGAAAGTATATAGTATACAAAAGTCCGCAAAAAGACATGGGATACGATATAGCCGACTACAAAGCTATCGATCCCATCTACGGCACCATCGAAGATGTCGACAACCTTGTTTCCGAACTCAGGAAAAGAGGCATGAAATTGATGATGGACCTCGTGGTCAACCACACGTCGGATGAGGTACCATCTCGTGATCAGTATAATGGTGAAGTGTCTAACTTTCTGCACGCAGCATGCATGGTTCCTCGAGTCACGATCCTCTCTCACCAGCCCCAAGCGCTCATGGTACATATGGAAGAAGCCACGACGGGATGCTGCAGGAAAACCGTTGCCTCCAAATAATTGGTCGCAGATCCTCGGCGAAGCTAACAGTGCTTGGACATACGACGAGAAGACTGACGAATACTTTCTCTCGCTCTTTACGCCCGAACAGCCTGATCTCAATTGGGAGAACCCTGAAGTGCGAGCCGCTGTCCAGTAAGATCCTATCTTTGACAGAGGTCCCCCCAGTCTAAGCCTTATTTCTATCTCCACGTGTTAGAAGAACGATGCTGACGTGGCAACTCCACCAGCGATGTAATGAACTTCTGGCTCGAACGCGGCGCCTGCGGCTACCGCATGGACGTCATCAACCTGATAAGCAAAGACCAGCGATTTCCCGATGCAGAACCCACACTAGGCCCAGATCGTAAGTATCACCCTGGAAGCAAATACTACGTCAACGGCCCACGCATGCACGAGTACCTGCAAGAGATCAAGCAAAAAGTCCTCGAGAAGCATGGCGCCATCACCGTCGGCGAGATGCCCGGCGTCAGCGACATTGATGAGATACTTCGCACAGTCAAAGGGGGAACTGGCGAGTTGAATATGATTTTCATCTTCGATCTAGTTGGTATCGATAACGCACCCGGCCAGGTAAGAATGACGCTTCATAAATGGAGCGTCAAAGATCTCAGCCGCATCGTGACCAAATGGCAAACAGCAATGATCGAGCGCAACGGCTGGAACAGCGTCTTCTGCGAGAACCACGATAACCCTCGCTCAGTATCTCGCTACTGCGACGGCAGCGACGCTTACCGCGAATACGGCGCGAAGCTGCTAGCACTCATGCAAACCACCCTGAGCGGTACGCTTTTCGTATACCAGGGCGAGGAGCTGGGTATGAGGAATGTGCCCAAGTCTTGGGATATCATGGAAGAGTATAAGGATATCGAATCGATCAATTTCTGGAAGAAGAGCAAAGACCTGTATGGCAATGATCCCAAACGATTGGCGGAAGAGCGTAAAGTCCTCGAGGAGAAAGCGAGAGATCACGCGCGCACGCCGATGCAGTGGGATGGCAGTGCTAATGCTGGATTCTGCAATGAGGGTGTGGCGCCGTGGATGAGGGTTAATGATGACTACAAGAGCGTCAATGCAGAGAAGCAAATCGCTGACGATGACTCGGATGATCTGAGCGTTTGGCAGTACTGGCAGCGAGGTTTGGCGAATCGGAAAGAGCATGCTGATGTGTTTGTGTATGGTGAGTTTGAGGCTGTGACGACTGACAGTGATGAGATCTTCGCGTATGTCAGGACTGGGAAGAAGAGCGGAAAGTGGCTTGTTGTGCTCAACTTCTCTGGGAAGGAGGTCAAATGGGATGTGCCGAAGGATGTGAAGGTCGGAGGGTGGATGGCTGGGAATTATTTGAAAGGTAAGCCTGAGAAGCCATTGATTGGATCTGTGGAAGTGAGGCCTTGGGAGGGGATGCTGGGGATGTGTGAGGATTAGCGTCTTCGGACAGAGCAGTCTCTGAAGAAAGGCCTGCCGCATAGGTAAAACAGACATGGGTTTTCAGCACGAAGCCTCCCATTGACGATATGATGACGACTGGTAACGGCTTCCTTTCTGGATTTAGATAGCAAACAAAAAACTCTTCGTGACGACCTGAAAGGATCCTTTCGCCACCGTCACGATCCGAAGCCCATATTTGCCTTACCGGTCACAGCCTGCTAATCCAACACTCTCACAATTGCTGCAGCATCTTCTCAATCTCTCCTCTCAACTCCATTGCCGCAACATTCCTCTTCACCCCCAGCCGCCTACACTGTACCTCACACTCCCTCCCCTTCTTCCAATCCCTCCCTACAACAACAATAATCGGATACCCAATCAAATCCGCATCCTTCAATTTCCAACCGAATTCTTTCTTCCGGTCATCCAAAATAGTATCGAGCGCATCCAAAACAGGTGGGTTCTCCTTTTGAGTAAGGATATCATACACCTCCTCTGCCCCGTCCTCTTGCCCTTTGGTGGGTACGACCACGGCTTCAAATGGCGCCATGACACGTGGCCAATTTAGGCCATTGGCGTCGGCGAGGGAGTCGGCTACCGCGGCGATGAGGCGAGAGACGCCGATGCCGTGGCAGCCCATTTGCATGGGGATTTGATTTGAGTTGGAGGCTGTCTGTCGCGTGTTGTTCGGATTGCTTTGAGGTAGGGTTTGTAGAGACTCCGTAGCGGTGACCGTGGCATCTAGAGGCTTGCTGTACCGAGTGCCAAGATGAAAGGTATGGCCGAGCTCTACTGCTGTCTGCACTTTGAGTATTCCTTCCGGACAGCGAGGGCAGGGATCGCCGGTTTCGATCCTGACGAGGTCCATCTGTGAAGGGTACTCGTAAATTGGAGGGAGGTCGTGGTATTCGTGGTCCCCCTCTGCTTTCGGTTTTCCCTGAAAAAGCGATTCGAGAAGGTCTGGCAATCTCCGGGCGGTATGCGTCAATTGATGCCGTATGTCAAAAACTTGTATGATTATTGGCGAGACATATTCACTAGCCGCTTCCAACGCTTGTCGATACTCTTTCCAAGCAGCTATAGGGCTTTTTACGCTAAGATCGATCTGTGGACACAGGCTTTTGAGCACGTACGGGTTGATAGATGGTTCTCGAGTTCGTACGCCGTCCGCCGTCTCTACTTTGACTTCCTTGGGCAAAAAGGCTTGCACTATGGTACGGCGGTCCTTCGTGATTCCAAGCCATTGGTTCGCAGACAGCTGTGCCTGCTGCCCACCATCAATCAGCCGTTCCCCGTCTTCTTCACCTGCGAAGCCGGATTTTGGGAAGCTCGTGCTCAATTTAGTCCCATCGATGGCCGCCTCAAACTTGCGCTGGGGATTGAATCTTCGTAATGTGGTGTTGACTTTACTCTCCGCCAGTTCCTCATTAGCAACATAGTCGCAAGCGTCGCAACTGATAATCCTGTCCTCCCCTTTTGGAGTTGGAATATGATACTCGTGGCTGAGATCCCCACCAATCTCGCCAGAAGACGCTTCCGCTGTCAGATAGAGTATTTTGATTTCATCAAAGAACTCAGTATAAGCTTGGCGCACGATATCGTAGGTTTTGAGTGCATCTTCAATGGTAGCATCGAATGTATACAGATCCTTCATTAGGAATTCTCGAGTCCTAAGAAGACCTTGGCGTGGGCGTTGCTCATCTCGGTATTTGCGTGAGATTTGGTAGAGCCTGAGAGGCAGCTCCTTGTAGGAATTCACGATGCTGCCAACAAGAGAGGTAATTTCTTCTTCGTGGGTTGGCGATAGCAAGTATTTCCCGCCTTTGCGATCCTCTAGTTGAAACAGCTCAGACTTGCTGCTCTCGAGTCTGCCCGTTCTTTGCCAAAGCTCTTCAGATGAGAACGTTGAGAGCGAAAGCTTTGATGCGCCAAGCCTAACCATGTGCTTGTCGAGCAGCCGTTCTACCTTCTCTTGAACTCGTAATCCTAAGGGCAGAAATTGGAAAAGGCCAGAATGTGCCTGGTGATACTATTGAGTTATGTGACAATCTCTGGAAGGAAAGTACGTACCTGACGCACGAAGCCCGCCCTGATTAGTAAAGAGTGCGAATCCTCTAGTCGTAGCGCCAGTGGCTGCTGTGTTCTATTCAACGAATTTTCTAAACTTTTATCTCCTTCTACCGGTGCGATGCCACCTGTCGGCGTCCAAATTGATGAAAGTCTCTGTCTTCCATCGCTCTGAATTATGTTAGCTTTGATTCGCTAGTATTATGACAGGCGAACTAACGTGGTAATGACGAACACTGAATCGATTCCTACATTTAGGTGTGAGGGATGAGATGGAAGCCCTTAGCTCATGATGAAGACGTAAGCCTTTCTGTGCTTGGTAGAATGACTTCATTCAAAGTAGAACGATCGACTTAAGTGTCATTGAGACTATTTTGACATGCTTGCGCCACCGATATTAAAGACAACGTTTAGATACTCAACCCTACATAAGGCAACAGCCCTTTTGAGGCAGAAATGTCTGAATATTCTTGTTATCAAGATCAACTCGCAAGATGCACGGCAATGCCAAGCATCCCTCCCTGTCAAACGCGAGAAGCGCGACACATGCGGAATTCTCCGCAATTTCGGCAGTTGCTATGCGAATTGCAAAAAGTAAATACTACTTTAGGAACTCAAAATCATTAGAACCGTACACTGCAATCGAAATTTTTCAAAGACCAGATAAGACCTGACTACAGTGATTGCTCAATTGTCATCTACAGTGCTGACACCTCGAAAGGTCTGATTACATCCAAAAATTCTCGAGGTCGGAGGGCCCATTCATCGAGTCGACTTGCGATTACGCAGACAACGCATTCTTGCTCTAGCGAAGCAACATGCGTACCGTCAACATCTACCTCCTGAGTGGCTTTCTCTCACTTCCAGCGGCCCTCTCACTCCAATATGCCCCCTTCACATCGCCCGACCCCGAACCAATATCTCAATATAAAGGCCTCATCAACCTCGACCTTTTCCGCCGAGACTCAAAATGCCCCAACAACTGCTCCAATCTCAACAACATGGCCTGCTGTCCCAAGAAGACAAATTGCGCTGTCGACGAAGCAGGAAACGTAGCATGCTGCCCAAATAACGCTATGTGCACAGGCACAGCCGGAACGCCAGCGGCAGCTACGGGTGCGCCAGCTGCTAGACTTGGATCTTCGACAGCGAGCGGTACAGCAATTACACATGCCATCATTGGTGGAAGTACGGTTGCAAACTCCTTTTACCCATTCCCGTACCTACCCACGACATACCCGAATGCAGCGGTCTGCACATCATCATTCTCGAGCTGCCAATTGGAATCTGCGAAGTGTACTGGTATGCTGGAAGGAGGAGGGATGGCTGTAACAATCAGGGGGCCTGGAGGAGAGGTCACGCAGGCAGGAGCGATGATGCCTTCGTCAGCCGAGTCTATTTGCTCGAGTCTCAGCGTAGAGGCGTGTCATGGACTGGATCTGGCACAGTGTTCGACACTTGGGGGCGCAAAGGCGACGGGAGCGGCGAATTCGTTCGTCGCAGGGAGTGCGAATGCTGCGCCGACGAGGTGCGCTGTGCTATATGGAATGGGTGTTGGTGTGGCTGTTGGCTTGGCGGGTCAGGTTGTGGGTTGAGGAATGCCGGATCAATTCAGGCGGATTCAATCCTCTATGGTAGCAATTTGCAGTATTTTCGATGGCGCAAGTGCGAAAGTTATGAGGAAACTATGGAGGGGTGTAGTAAGGCTAGCTTTGAGCGATGGTCAATGAACGTAAGGACAGAGATGAGGGACAAGAAATTTCTCTAGGCTCTCTGTTGATAGAGGACTGTGCTATATGATAGATATCAAAGATAGCAAAAGTAATGACATCAAACCGTGGTAAGACCGTAGGTCGACTGAATGCAATGGGAACCCGCCTCAAGAAAATTTCACATTCTCGATGCGATCATGGCGAAAGATCCGGATTTCTTTGCTCAAATTTTGCACTGTTCGACGCAAACGAGAAAGACTTGTTCGATGTTCTGGCGGATCTTGTTCTTCGGCAGAACACAATATTGCATTTGTTCCAGAAAACAAGCCGTCAAGAGCTTCAAGACTGAGCTCGGAACACGCCCTGTTCTCAAACTCCGTGAAGACAGGATATTAGATGGAGATTGCATGTCAACAGCGACGTAATCTGTCGGTGACAACAGCTCTAGACAGCGACATCATTGTTGGAGACATCTATACATTGCAAAGTCACACTCTGTGGAAGATTGAACTGTCAAACAAATCTAGAGCTCTTGGCGCCGGTCGCCCCGCCAAACCCGACTTGTAAATATGCATTAGCGTTCATCATGAATTCATGACCCCCACTAGGTCACACCATATTACGGAGGATTGAGCTCACTCACGCACAACTTGATCAAGTATCGATTATCCGTCATCGACCCAGCCTTTCAAAGCTTTGAATTGATGGACTGAAATATCGTGGTTCTTCGGAAGATCTCCGAGGTGGCAGGAAAAAAAGAAAAGGCTGTATAGTGCCAATTTGACAGCGATAGAAGCCCGCCCCCTGCATTCCTTACCTTTTCGCACCTTACAATCCTCAATCACACTCACTCGCTATACTGATCCATTGTTGTCGCAGAGCAAAAAATCAAATTAGGGTTCTAAACCCACGAGCACCACATTCCTCACATTTCATAGCCATGCGGCTCTCACAACCATCAACGCTTCTCTCCCTTCTCTTTGCCATCCTTTCCTCCACTCATACATTCGCCGCTCCTCAAAACGCTCGGGATCGGGAGTTGTTCCAACGGCAATACCATTATCTTTCAGAAAGAAGCTGCGCAGGACAAGTCTGTGGCTGGTCAGGTCAATTATGCTGTGCATCAGGGCAGGCATGTTCGACGAACTCAGCAGGCCAAGCAGGATGTATAGCCAGCACGAATGCGCAACGAGCCAATGCACAAGAGAACCAATGGCAATACTACACAACAACATACGTTGAGACCGACCTCCTCACAGTGACCTCCACATACAGCTCCTACTTCGGGGCCGAAACGAGAACCGCAGCGGCGGTCGCCGCTGTCACCGGCACCTCATGCGACTCCTCCATGAATGAGAGCCCGTGTGGAACCATCTGCTGTGCCGTGGGCCAGTACTGTGCATACGCAGGCCAGTGTGCAGCAAGCAATGGCAATGGCGTCGGCAGCAGCTCCTTATTCAATATGGTAGCCCCTACGATAGCAACGACTACGATCCCAGCTGCCATTCGACCGACCAGTAATGTTATCACAACCACCACATCCACAGGCTCGATGACAACGACAGTACCTTTCGTGTCAGCTTCTGCTCAGGCCACAGGCACATCTGTCCCCGGCATGACCGCCACCACAGCCAACAATGGCCTCAGCGGAGGTGCAATCGCTGGTATCGTCATCGGTGTCATCCTCGCCATCCTCTTCCTCTTACTCATTTGCGCCTTCTTTTGCTGCAAAGGCTTGATCGACGGCATCCTCGGCTTCTTCGGTCTCCGAAATAGACGAAGACGGGAAGAGACATATATCGAAGAGCGACGCTCGCATCACGCTTCTGGAGGAGGCGGTGGACGAAGATGGTTTGGCGCGGGCGGACCAGCTAGGGTTCAACGTACGGAGAAGAAGAGTAGTGGCATTGGCGGCTTCACCACTGTTGCTGCTGCTTTAGGTGCACTGGCTATTCTCCTGGGACTGAAGAGGAAGAGAGACGAAAGAAAAGCGAAGACTGAGTACTCGGAGAGCGAGTACACATACTCAGATACATATTCCAGCGAGAGTGAGTAACGATCTCGAACCTTGCTGCCACTGCAATATCTAATACCCCTTCCAGGCAGCGAATCATCAGATCGAAGAACGAGAAATACACGGAGATCAAGCAGAGGACGATAGCGAAGAAATTAATAATGTTGCGTGGAACGATCTTGCATTTAGCGGGTTGGGATATGCATTAGGGAAAATGGCCATGGTTGTCCATATTTGAGATGTCAGAGCCATGAGCCGACAGTATGATAGTGAGGAAATTGAACAAAGACTTGAACCACATACATGAAGGCCAGCAGAAAGAGTGAGAGGCTGATGTGTATTCTTGCTTCTCAAGCCAGCGTTGTACCGACCTATGAATATCAATCAATAGAAGAATACTATCATCATTCCAGAGAATCCAAGCAGATCCGCTAATCGTGGATGTAGCAAGCACGCATGTCCCATATACCTGTCGTCCTCACGGCCTCACTGTCCTCAGCTATACCGAAGTTTTTGAGTATCAAAGGTCTGGACTCAAGTCCCAGAATCGAAGAAACAAATTTGAGCGGAAACGGCATAGTGATGGGATTTAGCCAAATGAAGCTTGCCAAACCACGTGCAGACTAAGGCCTTTTCAACCAAAGCAGCTCTTCGCGCTTGATAAATAACCCTCCTTTTTCAAGCCCATCAAAATTGCTCCGAAGTCTTTTGCGGTGTTCAGCTCAAGCCATGACCGCCATGAGCCGCCAGTGCCATGGCTCCTGGGTCAATCACTGAACGAAAAGTTCCAGAACCAGGGGACGCGTAGCGGGTCTGAGATGAGAGGTTTGCGTGCTGTGCCTGCATATATCTAAGTGCCGCCCAAGGGAGGTGTTTACACTTCTTGTGTATATACGTTTCTTTCTGGTGTACATACGGCCGTAGATCTTGTTGCTTCTGAATAGCAGTTAGATCAGTCTTCGTTCAGAATGTTGTCGCTCTCGAAATTGCTATTTGTGCTTTCCCTTTCCAGACTTGTAGCTGCTGTTCCAGCACTTGTCCCTTGTGCGGTGACCACTATAACGTCGACTAAGTTGCCTACGACGACCTGGACAAAGTTGGAAGCAGTAACGTCATGTAGCTGTACAAGCACTTCGAAAAATGGGAGTCATACCTCGACTTTGACGCTATGCCAGCGCGATTGTCGATGCGTTGAGGCTCAATTAGCGATTATTTGTCCCCATGGGCTCGCTTTTGATAGGCTGAGGCGACAACCGATGCGCATGCAAAACGGGGCGCTGTCCTATCTCGTGATGAATCCATAAGCATATATGCTCGTCTCTCAAATTTTTCCAGCCTAAAATGTCGGAGCTACAGCAGATTCACTGAAGCCTTTGCGAATCAAGGCACCCTTCATTTGCACATGGGACCTTCGACTTAGGCTCAACTACGTGGAACAGAAAGGTGTCGACCATGTTCATGCCAAGATGGTCCCTGCAATGGCTTCTAATGACCGTTCCATGTCTGATCCTGCCCTGCCTCTCTGCTCCACTTATCCTTCCTGCCCTCAATCTCACAAGCACCTCGAAGCTTTCAACCTTAGCAATCTGGACGCTTCTGAGCCTTATGAATGTTTCGAGGGTCGACTCTTCCATTCCCGTCGAGCCAAGATCGGTGACTGCGCTCGTGCTCTGGCCGCCCTTCCCAACTACCACAGTACAGCCACCTTCATCAACGGAACAGGCGACCCAGACATGAACCCTTATCTCCTACCATATACCGCTGTGTATCACGGATGCCAGATCAAAGTGGAGCTGGTCTATGGAGACATTGAGGAGAGCTCGTGGCTCAGTATTAATATTGCCACGACCAAAGTCATGAATGCTTGTCTGGTGGGATATTCACAAGACGCAGAGACAGGAGGAATGACACGCGTGGGGGGTGACAACAGGATGCGTATCACCATTGAGAAAACGCAGGCAGTGGGACTAAGTGCTGGAGATGACAGGAACGATACGAGCCAAGCCTGAGAGTTTACCCAGGATACGATTGAACGCGGCGCTGCCACCAAACCAAACAAGTCACGTTGCTGCAAAACATCATCCGACCGTTGACGTGGGATGAAGACTTCAATTGGTCCCTCAACGCATTAAGTTGTTAGCAAGTTGGGACAAGGAGAGCACTTACATACAGCAGCGAAGCGTGTCACTGATATGATTCGATTCGTTCTCGTGGGCTCGAAGGAATAGCGAATTTGAGGAATCTGGGCAAAGCAAGGGTCATGGAATGAAACGATTACCAGCAGCTAGTCAAGAGGGTTTGAGAAGCGAGATGCGTGGGTTATGTCCACACATCGGGTTAGTCCTTTGAGGCGCCCTCCTCTATTGTGCCCAATCGACCGATAGGATGGAGACCTTCTCCCTTCAACCTCCAAAGTCAGTCGTGAGATTATAGTCCAATATGTCGTGTACATACATTCACTGACCTGGTCAGGTCAGAAATCAAACAGCCATTTCTACCTTCTCTTCGTACCGGGGTCCGAAGAATGCTAGGTTGCATTGGCTTGGATGACTCTACTAGGGAACCTTACCATGGGATATCTCCTGAGAAATGTTACAACATCATCTGTTACTCTTCCGCACACCTGCTAGGCCTATAAATTCCTAAATAGAAGCGGCTTCTCACTCATTTAGCGACATTATGCGCTCCACTCAACTTTTCAATAACTGTCTCAAGGAGCTATTAATCGTGTCAGATATTGGCATATGTTGTAGGTCTACTCCTGTTTTACTCACTTTTATCGGCTGGAGAAGGGCAGGCTTCCTGGAGCAAGGGTATGGATAGGTGGTCTGCGTCGCGCCTGCGGGAAGCTGTTTCAATTGCCATGCACTTGAAGGCTGTACAATATCTCTAAAGCCACCAACCTCTGGATCCGCAGGGCTGATGCGGGATGCTTTTACGCCAGCTGATTGAAGGGTCAGCAGTCGCTATCCATTCGGCCAACGAAGACGGGTGGCCTTGTAGCTGCATGGAGGTGATGCCATCGTTGGCCACTGCTGGCAGAAGTCCTGATATACCTATGGAGGATGGAGATGCACAATCCCATGCGCTGTGTATGCGGATCTGTCCCAATCTTCTGCCTTCGGGAATCTCATTTGTTTCTTGTTTCAAGTACAATCCATGCTTCAAAATGGGGCGCAGCTATCATCTCTCCCACGCAATGATACGAATCGCATAAGTGTTCAGTGTCCAAGAAAATCATCAGTCGCCATACTTGGCACTACACCTAGAGCATTGCGTGCCTCTCTGCTGCGAAGAGGGTGTTGTGCAAGTCTCGTCTATTGGGTCAAGGATCTCTGCTAGGACAAAATCTTATACAATAGTGTTTCAAGTCTTACATCCCACGCTTCGGGTTTTAAGTACATTGGTCATCGATTAATCCTAAATCCTCAGTAACACTATGAAATGTCAGCCTTTCCTCTCCCAATATCGGATGCCAGAGTACTCGGACAGACGAGACACGCCTTGAATTTCTACAGTATAACAGTCAAAGCGCATAAAAACAATCTCCATTGATTTTTCCTGCCTTGAAAAGCCTCGCTTCGCCAACATCGGTCTCGCATTTGTGAAACGGATTCTCGGGGTCTACTTAGCTTTGGCCGCTCTTGCATCGATCACTGGAGCTTTGCTACCGCTGGGGCCGTCATCAAATACATTACCCTTGGGATCAAACTGTCTTACCATTTTCAACATCTCGACTGGGGACATTGGTCAATTTAATGTCGTCAATCCGCCACCAGACCTTTATACAGCTCCTAATCAACTCATCCAGAACTGTTCTAGCACGGTTCCTGCTGACATCGCGGCATCTCCTAACCCTTCAGGATGGTTTTGTGTATCGCTTGCCAGTTGGGTAGTACAGCGTCGCAGCCACGTTCTATCAAGTACGGTTGCTATCCTGCAGCCTTGGAAGCCCGGCACGACTTACTCCGCGATGTTCGATGACGGCAATGGCACGACATTCGATATATCTATGCCAAGCAACCTTTGTCCACACGCTGTTATCGGTGACCTAGAGTCTCCGCAAGGAGATATCATCGAAAACGCTACCCTGTCTAAAATCCATGACACCCTATTCGCGTTATCATCAACAGACCAAACGACGTACCTGTCAAGATTACTAGATAATGCCATAGACGCAATCCAAGCCGAATTCGACGCGCTTGTCTGCGATGAGCCAGTGGGAGGCTCCAGAGCGCTTTTGTGGAGTCTGAATCCCAGACAACTGAAAAATTGGTCTGCCTGGATCACGGGTACACCTCTCACATTTGGCATATTCTTCGGGGCTTTCGCGTGGTCAAACGGGTGGGGACCCTTTCATGTACGTTATGGATGGGCTGCCAGGGATAGTATCCTTGCGTCGGCTGCCGTATTACAAGTAGGGCTCGTGATCCTCTGGACGAAGTTGTCGGCAGATGGGAGGTTCGAAGACTTTGACGCTTAGATAGCCAGTATGTTCGTGGCGGCTGTCTCAGGTTTTGTAGGGGTTGAAAAAGTTAGGGCGTGGTGTGTGTACGGCGCCATCGTTGATCAGGCAGGGCATCGTGAACCTTTACAACAGTTTTCAATGTTGTGGGCCACAGGCTATTGGCAATGCGAATGATCCTGGTAACCCTGGTATTCAGATACAACCAGCAGGAAACGATAATCCAGGACCAGTACAGCCAGCACAGCCGGTACAACCAGTACAACCAGAGCAGCCGCAGGTGTTCTGCCAGCTCCTGTATGTTGATTTTGCATGCGTGAGGCGCTATTTAACATGGACTTACCACTAGCCGGCGCTGTCTTTTCATATTTAATCACCGTCGATTTCAGGTGTCTTGGGAATAGGGGAATGGCAGCGCTGCTTCGATAGAAGCTTAGTCCTTTCGTTGTAGATGGTGAGATTAACGCAGTTTGACCACACCCTGTAAGACGTGGTGTTACCGTTATATGTGCAACAGTCTTAGAGAAGAAATGGTTGCAGACAAATATTGATTGAACGCATAGCTTGATTAAGTTACATTTCTCGGATTCCGAAACACTTCGACAACGATCAACTGCGAGGAAATTATAGAGTAAACATCGATAGATTAGTCTCTCGGCGAGTTGTAGTCTTGAAAGCTGATAAATGAGGACCTAGAGAAGGCAGAAGATACAAAGATACTTGTCGGAGTGCTAGCGTATTTAGAAGTTCCATGTTGGATCCATAAAATTTTGCATAGCTGAAGTAGGGATAGCGGTCCTGTCCGAGCCGATTCTCTGGTACGGATTTTCGAAGATCTAACACGGACAGGACGTCCAGGTCCGATCTCCCGCGCGCCCAAACCTTCAATCGCAACCTCACCTCTTCTCAACAAACACGCCCTACATACTCAACGACTCCAATGCCTCCTCTCCGACCCCTAACACGCCTCGTCAGGCCCATATTTACCCTAAAACACAAGCCACAAACATTACGAGCCTCACGACCATCGCGCTCCCTCGCATCAACCCACCCCCCATCCGTCTCCGAGCACCCCTCCCCGGAAACTGCTACGCACGACTCGCACTACGATCCTCCCTCGGGTTGGTTGTTTGGAGTGCCGCCGGGTGAGAAATACCAGAAGGAAGGATGGGAGAATACGTGGGTTTATGGGTTTTGGGGGAGTTTACTTTTTGGAGTTGTGGCGTATGCTTATAAGCCTGATACTTCGTAAGTGTGGCTTTCTTTCCGGTATCGGTGGTTTGAGATGCTTGGAAAGGGAGCTGGAAAGGCAGCTTGATCATACGAGAGGAATGCATGTCGAGGACAAGAGATTTGATCTAACTCCTTACAGGATACAGACCTGGGCATTAGAGGAGGCCAGGAGGAGGTTAGAAGCTGAGGGAATATTGCCGGATCCGGATGATGAGGCTAAGAAATAGATGGGGGATGAATCTTGGGGGGAGGATGGGAGAAGATGTGTGTATTTAGGCGTTGGGGTACGCGAACATTCGGCATAGGCCTAAATAAATGGGTTTACATCTTCGTGTGAGCGGCCATTCTCCAACGCAACACCATGATACCCTTTTTGGATCTGAGCCTTCAACTCGGTGAGCGCAATCCTTAGGTCCCTGGGGCTAAGCTACGCGAATCGCATAGATGGAATACTCACTCCGTAAGTCTGTGCAGTCCAGGTTCGGACACATCGTTGGTACTGCTAAGCAATTTGTGCCAACGCCATTTGAATATGTTGACATGGGCGCTGCATTAGTATGATCCACCCGAAATTCGTACACTTTGTTGGCTTTTACTTTCCATCACTCTCCACGTTCTATTACTACCACTCCAGAGCTTGTAACGCTTGTGCGCTCAACGATACTCTCCAAGATAGCCGAGAGCTTTATGTTAGGGATGCCAAGGGGGTTGGCCAATCGTTTTTGAGGTGCGTTGACAAGCAAATAGCTTCACCAACGCATCCGCAACGAAGGATTTGGATCTCCCTTTCTGCAATTGGCCGCAATCCGCGCCTTCGGTCTGACAGTATACCAGTAGTGGCCTTAGTCCGCAGACGAACTCCAAGCCAAGGCGTGAAACAAGGGGCCTTCAGCCTCGTCATCACAACACAACGACGCCAAGAAAATACCAGCCACTCGCGAGCCCACAGTACCCAAGACAAAAGAGCAGACCAGCCCTCTCCTGATGGGCAAAAAATTGGCAAAAACTCAAGATCACCCGAAGGTGATCCTGAGAAAAGTCTCGAAGACTTTTTTTGTATTTTTGTTCGGTACATTGGTTATTACCACTTGCGCGGATCTTGTTAAGAGGTACCTGGCAACATATGCTCGAGTTAGTGAATACTTAGAGGTAGTGCAAGATCAAATTGATGTGCGACTGCCAATGTACCACATGACCGTACTGTTGTTGATACCTGATTGTGACATAATTTGATATATGTCTTAGATTCTTTGATTTAGGCATTTGCGCGCGGGTTGGCTTTCGATTGCGATCGGGGTTTTGGTATCAAGGGTGTGTTTTGCTGGAATAGAGTTATTGGTGGCTTCGTGTGCGAATTTTTGGTGATGTGTTTTTCACAATGGACATTACCCATACCATTGACATGTCAACTGATTTGTTCTCTTATAAAACACCAATGCTTTTCGCGTCATCTGCACGCTCAACACATTTCTACGTTCGACCTGTTACTCGACTCCTACGAGACACCGGCGCATTGTGTTTCCTTCAAATGAACATAGCGTGGCAACATTTAGACTTCGGATTTTTGATCGTGCAAGGCGATTCTTTGAACTACTGATTGTACCACCCAAACATATCGACATGGGAACTCTTCGATGTGATTCCTCAACATTGTGATGATTCGGAATGTCCAAACTACAAGAGCAGTGATCCTAAGTGGATTTTAGGGGCCAGAATGATCCCTACCGTATGTACTAAAGTCTCCGAAGTTGATTATCACATGACGCCTCACACCTGCACCAAACGAAACATCCACGGCCATAAACCCAAACACAGTCTTTCCACATAGCGGATTGCATCCCCACCCCATCACTACGAAAGTCATCATCACAGGCGCCACAGGCTTCGTGGGCAGCGCAGTCCTCAACGAATGCATACGCAACCCATCCATCACCTCAGTCATAGCTCTCTCGTCGGCCATTGTCAGAGGATCTGGCAGCATACCCAAGAGTCAAAGTTGTGATCCATAACGACTCCTCGACTTATCCATCCGAAGTTCTCGCGAAGCTCGAGGGGGCTGAAGGTTATATTTAGTATATAGTTAAGTCTACACCTATCTTACTCTATTAAAGCTAAAGGAGTCCGTACTCATGGTCTTGACGAAGGTGTCTCGGAGGCAAAGTCCCCGACTTTCTCTCGCTCGATATCGCGGAGAAGGTTTGTATCGACTACACGATAGCAGCCGGCAACGCTTTAGCCGAGGCTCTGGCTCCGAGGATGCACGCCGGGGGACAGGAAATCTCGATTTGTATTTTGTAATGGGCGAGGAGCTTGCGGGGGCAGTGTTCGAGTTGTCGGGGCTGCTGTCCATGCCCGCAATCACAGACCGAGCATCCAATTGGAATCTCGTGGTCGTCGTGTCGCAGCATCCTGGACTTAGGCGATTGAAATCACAGCAGTAATTGCCGGAGCTGCACTGGAGGACCCCCTCACTGCCCGAGTCGCTATGATCTGGGAATAACAAGCTTGGTTGTTCTCGAGGTTTCTCGATGAGGCAGCGCCAATACGGACTTTCTGTGCAAAACGACGGGCAAGCAGACGATTGTCAGGTCGAGTCAGTACATGTGTAGCGGCCATAGAGGCCTTGGCTGTCTAAAGAACAGAGTCCATTGTCTTCACAGGTTCATTTAGGCGGACAGTAGGCACTGTACCCATCCGATGAACATGGAATGTCATTGGACTTTGCGGGACTGCCGTCAGGATCATAACACGAAATTTCAGAAAGAAAGCAAATGTGTATCGAACGCGATTGATAGTTTGCCAATAAATTCAATTTGGCCATTGGGAACGAGGTGTTGCGAAGATTGACAGGTCAGAATCAGTGGGAGAATGGTGCGCAGACCCCGCAAGGCTGTAAGAGTGGGCTGGAACAGCTCAAAAGAGGCCGATGTTTCTGAACCATTCCCGATCAGGAGAAGCTTGGGCTTGAGAGGCGCATTATGCAGATATACGTGCACGCTAGCATCCCCAGCAATGTGATATCGCAATCGCACAGCAAGCAATGTACATGAACAGAAAGCCATTCGCTATTCTTCCTGCACGTTAGTTGGGCAGACGATCAGCCAAAGTAGAGCAACCATAGCAATTTAGACCGATCCTTTGGCAGCCTTGGACCATGCTTTCCTTAAGACTGCGTACTGCAGCCTTTTCGAAGCTGACACTGTGTGGCCTGTTTATCGCATGGCCCGAGCCAATAGTCCCCAAAATTGGCGAGAATCGTTACCTAGGCTTGTTTGGTTTCCATCCTTCAGAGCCTCGTTCATCCTATCTTTGAGCACATCGGTTATGTAGAGTACCTTATCTTGTACAGGTGTGACAACCAATGATAGTCTCCTCGCATGCATCTCAATGATTTCGCATGTCAATGTTTTCGGTCATTTTCCCTTCGCTCTAGCAAACGGGCATCCTGCCATCCTCACAGCTGCGATCTCTGGTATCGAGCCCTTGGCATAATCTGCACCCTTCCCTCTCAAGAAGTCTGGGCCAATCTCAGGGATCTTGTAGCCTTGTGGCCAATATTTGCCTCCTTCGTCCCCAGGGATTGCTAGTCCCATGAACCAGGACTTCCATGATTGGAGGGAATTTCGGTTCCATATCGTTGGTCTCACGTACCAGGGGACGGTCTCCCAGACTTTCATATAGTATGTGCCATTTTTGGAGGGATCGTCGGTGATGTTGTGCACTCTCATGAAGGACGGGCGTGGTAGAGCGAGGTAGCGAAGGAAGTGTTTGCGGAGGGTGAAGATGGTGGAGATGAGGCTGAAATAGAATGGAGCTGGTTTCTCGTACCTGAAAGGAAACATTTAGTATCGCTCTCGCCCAAGGATTGTTGGCGGGTTGGACGAACATCATAGCAGCCCTCAGCCTATCATCCATCAAAACACTCACCACCTTTTTCCCATACGGCTTCAGCGGGCCTGGCAAACTCCACAATAAGATTGCCACCGTCTGTTCCGCCGTCTTTCTATTAGTTTCAGCCGGCACCATATATTTCCGCTCATACCCTTGCGACCACTCCGCCACCTCGTCCAACCACTCCAGTCCGTCCCTCCACCCCGCTCCATCTTTCCCTCCACTCCTCAGCTTCTCGTACCAAATCCCCATGGCGTCCCCAACACTCTTCCAAAAAGTGCCCAGAGCACACTTCTCAAACGCCTCCAACTCCCTCCATTCGTATCGTGCCACCCACTGGTAGGGCTCGCACGCGAACAAGGAAAGTGTGTATCATCATCCAATATTTTCCCCGCCTTCTGATACCAACTATGGATATAATTTATCCTCGCAATCGCCTCGTGAACCCGTTCACTCTCCGGAGGAAAGACAGCGAGTTCGGTAATCAGCACACCGGTGTCTGCATACCGCTTCGTAGCCGTAGCTGGCTCGCTGAACTGGCTTGTTTGTACCAACAGCTTGCTGATACTAGGGATTCCGTAAGTTCGAAAAAGAGCGAATTGGAGCGCTTTTTCGAACATGAAGGGGAATTCGAGCTCCACGAGAGCCTGTTGGATGTAGAAGGCGTCGGTGTTTGTCATGGAGGCGAATGAGGCGCGCGCTTTGTAGGGGTACTTTTGGTTGAGTTGACGGAGGCGACGATATCTGAGGAAGGCCAATACTGTTGGGTAGAGGATGACGGCCAGGATGAGGTAGGTTCATGATAGGCCAAGGAGTTGGGTGTGGGATGGGGAAGGGCCCATGAGGGCGGAGGGACTGAATGTCAGGTTCTCCATCGTTGCTCTACTGCTTCTTGGCGAGGACTTGAGTTTGACGGTCACCGCCGGTCAGGTAGGAGAGTCGTTCGAGCTGTCAGCATGCTTACCACCGACGAAGGAGGATTAGTGAACCTAGAATCCCACAGACCCCTGGTAATATCTCATTGGTGTCCGCTTGACAGCGGGAGCTTACCTTATTCCGCTCCTGTTCAGTTCACGCTAATGTACGAGTAAGTACGGCGGACGATAGCTGAAGATAGGACAAAACCAAAAACCGAAAAACGAAAAACCAAAAAATGATCTGCGGCCCTACCGCGCAGGCTTTAAACCTCCTAACCTTCTTACCTTTTAGCTATACGAACGGCGTATTTAATTATATAATACCTCCCCTAATTTATTTATATAATTTAAGTATTAATTTTTATACTAGATATTTAAACACGGCTAAGGTAATCGCCTAACCGTATAATTTAATAATTTTCGAAAGGAAATACTCTATCGCCTTTATATAAAGAAAGAAATATAACTAAATATCGTATAATAACTTTAAGATAAAAAAAATATCGGTATCGATCCTCGTATACTTCGCCGTTAATTTAAAAAGTAGGGTTATAAATAAATCGCTCGTATATACGATTCTCTTAAATTATAAAAGCGTATTTAATATATAATCTATCGACTCGGAGTTTAAGACGAGGAAATATATTTATAATTTAAAAATAAAGACTTTAAAATAATTAAAGTTAACTTTATATAAATTCGAAAAGAAATAGGCCTATAACGAAGGGAAGATAACCGGGAGGCTTAAAAATAAACGGATAATATAATATATTAATTTACATAATAAGAGCTTAGGAATAATATTATATAAAATATAAAACGAGGGTATTTAATAGAATACTTCTAGAAGAAAGGCTAGTTAATTTTTAAATATATTATATAATAAAACTTTTACTCTCTTCTTATATTATATAATAAAACTTTACTCTCTTCTCGTATTATATAATAAAACTTTACTCTCTTTTTATATTATATATTAATAATTTTAAGGATCGATTATTTAAATAATACCGGGATCTATTTTTAATTATCGTAGAATAACGATTATAAAATATATAATAAAAAAGGGGAGAATTTATCGTCCTTAATTTAAATCTTATATAATTAGTCGATAATTATAATAAATTAACCGATTTTAGAATTAAGATTTATATTAGAATCGATATTTATATATTATATCCCCTAGTTTTAATACGATATTACGAATTATATATAGATTAATATTCTACGAGGTTATCTTAATACTATTTTTAGCCTCGGATTATAACCTCGCTTCGTACGATTAAACCGTAGGTTAGAAATAAAAGTAATAATCTACGTATATATTATATTATAGTAGGTATTCGAACTAGACCTCGAATTTAAATAATATTATATATACGATATAAATATTTCGAATTAACGGATCGAGTCGTAGTAAACCTAATTAACTAAAACCGTAACCGGGATATAAATTTAATTCTTCGGAAACCTTTATATAATAAATTAATTCTCGAAGGATAAGAACGCGGATATAATTACTCTCTTTATAATTTACTTTCCCGTTATCCGTCTATAGGTCGAGTAATTCGTAGATAATTAAAATATTTATTAAATTCGTAAATAACTCTACCGCCTAAAAATAATTTCGGGGAGACTGTATAACTTATTTTAATAATTAAAAATAAAGATTAAAAACTATAATCTTAAAATAAATACCGAGAAACTTAAAGAACTTCGGCGGGATATTATTAATTAAAATAAATTAATTTCTTTTTATTTAAACGTTTATATTATATAATAATAATAAAGCCTTTTATCTTTAAGATTTATATTATATAATAATATCTAACCCTTTTTATCTTTACGTATATATTATATAGTTACGGTCGAGCTCTTTCGTCTCGAAGATCTATATTATATAGTAATATCTAACTCTTTCTATCTTTATATATACGTTATATAATAAGCGCTGAACCTTTTCTATTTAAGTGTTTAAATTATATAATTAATAGTTATAAAGATCTTTATTATTCTAAGTTAATAGTACGAGGCTAACTTTCCTATATAAATAAAAATATATATCTTCTACTATCTACCCTTATATAATATAATAGGTTTTTATATAACCGAGGCTTTAATCCCTATTTAACGCTAGTAATCCCTAAGTATTAATACGAATTATTTTAATTTAAATACTATTAAGCCCTTCGTATAATAATTAATAATTACGAAATTAATAGGTACGAGTCTAGATTAAAATAGTATTCGAAGCTAGAAAGTAGATTTAATTAAAATAAACTAGATTAACGACCGATTTATAATATATTATCGGGGAATTTATTATATAAAGAAGTTTTATCCGAATCCTTCGAGGCCTAATTAAAGGCTCTAATAAATATCGTATAAATATTTTCTTATATAATAATTTATTTAGTCTCTCGTCTTATCTTTAAAGTTTCTTATATAGTAGTATTTAAACTTTCTCGTATAATAGTCTTTAAATTTTCTCGTATAATAGTTTTTAAACCTTCTCGTATAATAACCTTTAAAGTTTAGATTCCGTTATATAATAATTTATTTTCTCTTTAACTTCCTCTTAACTTTATTATACGATAAAATTAAACGAAGATAAGCCTCGGATATAGATACGTATATATCCCTACTCTTAATAAATATATACTCGGGATCTTCGATATTATAAAGCCTACGATATTATAAATCCTCGATTAATACGAGCCTTATCCTTATCTTCTTATTATTATATAGTTAAGTTTATTAGGTAATTAATATCGATAATTTATTTAAATTAAATTATATTTAATTTACTTTATTATTAGCCCGTATTTAACCTATTTTATTACTAGCCGACCCTTTTATTTATAAAATTAAATACCGTATAAACGAGTCTCTTACTCGTATATAATAACTAAAGCCGGTTCTACCTAAATTCGAATAAATTAGGTAGCGAATATATTAACTAGAGCTACCTTTAGCCGATTAAAATAACGGACGGAGCGCTAGTTCTTAATAACCGTTTATATTCTTTTATATATACGAGAGGCTAAAGTAAAAGAAAAAGTTCGCGTCGTATAATTAAAACTATATTATTAAATTAAAATAATAAATTATTTTTACTCGGTACCCTATATTAGGTTAAAAAGCGAAGGCTTCGTTAATTAATTAAAAAACTCGGGTTAATATATAAATATAGTTACGTAAAATATAACCTACTTTAATCGGAGGTATCCTAGATAATAATATTATATATTAACTCGATATTAAATACTTAGGTATTTAAACTCTTTAATTTCTTAATTATATAATATATTTATATTATATATTTTTTAGATTCGGTGACTATCTATATTCTATAGCGCGAAATTTAAAATTATTTCGATTTTATCGAGAATACTTTTCTATTAAAGCGAATATACCTTCGGAAATTATACTACGATTACCGAATTCTTATTAATAAATAGTTCTTTACTCGAGTAATTAAAAATAAGATTTTATACGAGTTACCTAAAAGTACTTCGTACGTTTATATAATAAAATAACTCTTCGAGGGTAATTAGTTTAAAAAGACGAATAAAGATAAAAAGTATACAGTTATTTTAATTTACTAAAAACTGGTACTTTTTAAATAATTTAATTCATCGAAAATTAAACCGGAATTTTAATTTAAAGAAGAAGATAAACGGCCTATTAAATAAGAACCTAGTCTTTATATAATAAAAGAACCTCGTTATTATATAATAAAACTTAAACCTAAATCTCTTATAATAATTAAAAACGAGTTTTATATAATAATTAAAAACGAGCCTCGTATAATAATTAAAAATAAACCTCGTATAATAATTAAAAACGAGTCTTATATAATAATTAAGAACGAGCTTTATATATAAAATCTAAAGTTAGAATTAAAGCCCTAGACGCTAGCCCGGAAATAATCTCGTATAAAATTTTCTTAAAACGATAATAAATTTCTTAAAGATCTAATTCGCTACTACCTCGATTATATAATATTATCTTCGGTACCTCTCTCGTTAAATAATCGGATTCGTATAATATTACGAGATCGAAGTTTAGAGTTTACTACGAACGAAGTAAATATAATTATTCTTATTAAGAAATCCTTATTAAGAAATTCTTATTAAGAAATTCTTATTAAGAAATTCTTTTTTAATATTACTCTATAGTAAGCTTTAGAGTTTATATTATAATAAATCGAGATTACTTTTATCGTTTTTTATATAAGAGTCGATAAAACTACACCTACTACTCGTACGACGGTAGGTACTCGGTAATTTAATTATATAATAATTAGGAATACTCGGTAATTTAATTATATAATAACTAGGAATACTCGTTAATTTAATTATATAAAAATAAATAATACTTCGTTACCTAGTCGTACGAGAAATTAGACGAAGATAATAAAGAAGATTATAATTTAAAATAATAAAAAGAGCGAGGGAAGTAAAAAAAAGTAGAAGGGTAGTATATTTTAAAAACTTAACGTCTCGTATAATAAATAAATTTGGATAGAAGTATTATTCGAGAGTTTAACCTCTCGTATAGTAAATAAGTTTAAATAATTAAAGAAGTACTATTCGAGAGCTTAACCTCTCGTATAATAAATAAATTTAAATAATTAAAGAAGTATTATTCGAGAGTTTAACCTCTCGTATAATAAATAGATTAAGATTATTTAATTAAATAAGATATATATTAATTTATCCTCGCTTTAGTTATACGAGTAGTTTATTAAAGTATTATTAACTTATATAATTTATTAATTTTAATTATTACGTAGAAGTATAAATTATAGTTAAGCCCGCTTAAATAGTATATTTATATATATTTTTATTTAAATACTTTATCGTACTAGCCCGTACGCTTTTTAAAGGCTCGAAAAAAATTAAATTATTTATTATATAAAAATTACTATAAAGATTACCTTATTCGATAAATTAATAGTAATATCTTTATTATTTTTAATACCCGCCGACTTTAACTCCGACTCCTCGTAGCCTTCCTACGACTTTTTACTCTCCTCGTTTTTATTATTATCCGACGATTTATCCGACGGCGCTTTAAGCGTACCGTTACGTATAAAGTAACGAACCGTATAATCTTATTATTTATAATTACTATACGACCCGCTAAAATAGCCGGGTAAATACTAGTATTTAGGGAACGTTTTCCCCCTACTAGGGTTAATTTATCTCGGTATAAAATACGCCGTATAAGGCCCGGCTACTCGGCGGAGAGTAAAAGCGGCGAGAGGAAAATATCCCCGACTTTATATTAAAATCGCGTTAATATACGACGGGCGGCTCGTATAAATTCGTATTACCGTTATAATTAAAGGCCGAGCGGCGATATTTCGTTTTAAAAGGCCGAATACGACTTAATTTAACGCGGAGTATACGAAGGGGCCGAGACCTTAATTAGTAATATTAAACTAGATACGGTCGCTAGCGTAATTAAAATAATAAAAAATAACTACGTTTATTTAAAATATCTATACGATAATTAATTATTATACGATAAGATTAGAAAGTTATACGAAGAAGAATTAAGAAATAAGAGATATATACGATAAAAGATAAATATATATAATAAAGAGGAGAAAAGAAGAAGGGGAAGGAATTATATAAAGGATTTTTAATATAAACTCTTAACCCTACCCTTTACGTTATATAAATCGGTTACGCTATTATCCTCGGATATACTTTATAATCGATTACGATATAATTTATATTAAAGATGATTTATTATATAATATTCTAAGGCTAGTTAGGTAGGAGCTTTATTATATATTTAATTTTAAATATTTTTTAGGCTACGGTTCCTTAATTAGTTCTAAATAATTATATAATAAACTCTTAATATACTAGGAAAAATAATCTCTTCGTATATAACCTAAGGTTACGTTATATTTTTAAAGTATTATTATATAATTCTTAAGAGCTAGTTAAATAGGAGTTATTATATATAATTTATCTTAGGTATTAATTAAACCCTAGTTCTTTAATTAATTTTAGGATATTATACGGTAAATCGCCTAAATACTAGGAATAATAATCTTTTCGTATATAATTTATAATTACGTTATATTCTTAAAACGTTATTATATAATTTTTTAAAATTAGTTAGGGAATCGTAACCTAAAAAGTATTTAAAATTAAATAAACGGAGTAGTTTTTATTAATAACCTAATAACGATTTATACTCGTACGAGAAATAATTAAAATAGATTTATACTCGTACGTAACTCATATTCTAAACGATTCACTATATAATCACCGCGTTATTATTAGCGGATTATCTGGTTTTGAAGCCTGCGCGGTAGGGCCGCAGATCATTTTTTGGTTTTTCGTTTTTCGGTTTTTGGTTTTGTCCTATCTTCAGCTATCGTCCGCCGTAGTAAGGGGCACTCGAAGTTGACCGGAAATAAACACACGAGACATTGACTGCATTGTATTCCACGAAACAAATTCCCTACAAGCATGTCACGCACAATCGTTGACCTCACTACTTCGAGCCCTCCTGCCATAAACGAGCTCCTTTTTACACCAGCGTTAGGGACAGCGATCGATGGCGCGCAATGTGACCGCTTGCGCGCTACTTTAAAAGCAATCTGTAGTTCCTCAGTGGAAGCTTCCAAGATAGCGCGCAAGCTTCTACTGGTCCAGAAGAAAACACCGACGCGCGGTCATCTGAAGGGACATTCCCTGGGCAGTGCAAATGGAGACAGGACTGAAGAAGATGATGAGGATGAGGAGGAAGAGGAAGAGGAAGAGGAAGAGGATGAAGACGAAAACGAAAACGAAAACGAAAACGAGGAGGAAGAATATGAATCGGCAGAAGATGTCACTGACGGAAATACTACTGTGCATAGTGGTGTGGCTCAGAAGAGGCTGCGATCAAGATATGCAACGTGCAAGCACTGCTCCGAGGAGTTTGACGTGACAGACAATATCGAATTGGAATGCATTTGGCATGATGGTAAGAGGGCACACGAATAGGTTATGCTTTCAGGACTAATCTTCTCTCAGGAGCAAGGGAAGTCGACTACGAAAGCGAGACTTGGTGGGATTGGGAGGAGGATTGTCATGGGCGTATCTCCGACCAAGAGGATGTGTATCCTGAAGGATTCATATGGACGTGTTGTGATCAGACTGGTGATACCGAGGGTTGCCAAACTGGGCCTCATATGGAGAAGAAACTCTCGTATAAACGCGCGAGATACTAAATCATCCGCATGCTGTCAGTTCAGAAAAACCAGCGCTAGTGAATTCTGTCAAAAATATTCTAGTCTCTTAGGGATTAGGCCATGCCTTCCCAAGCTGCTCACCCATCAGGTAATGCTTCTTGCCAATTTTCATGTGCGGGAGCTCGACATTGCTCTTCGCCTGGAACACGACCACGAGATCAGAGCCTCCAAATTGGAAGTACGAGATCTCTTCCCCCTTCCGCAACCCTTTCCCAATTTCAGCCGTGATAACGACCGGAGAGACCTGCGCCATTCCGATTGGCAGGACAGCGAGATAGCCAATGGGAATTTCCAGCACGACTAGGCCACGGCATTGCAGGAATTGGTAACCAGCATCGTCTGGTGCATGAACATCTGCATGCAATTGTCCATCTCTATGCGCTTTGCCTTGGAGGTTACGGACTGTTTTGGGCTTGCCGGTGACGCGACGCTGGCCTTCGAGCACAGGCTTCTTTGTATCCGGGTCAAGAGTCACAGTAGTTTCGGGAGAGGCTTGGCCCTCAACGTTGACAGCCTCGACCACCTTGCCATCCACGGGGGCATCCTGACGATGATAACCGTAGGTGTTGAGGAAAGAGTGCATGAAGACACCACCCTCGAATTCACCTGCATTTGCACTTCCTTCGAGAAGGTTATGGATACTCCATTCGAATTGCTTGATCTAGACTTTAGAACTGTCGTCGACGGGCCACTGACAATCGTAGGTAGAGTCCGCGAGGCTCACAATGACGGTTGAGTCGCACAGATCTTTGACGGGACGGTAGCCTGGCTTGGGGTGCGCTCAAAGAATTGGTTGAACTACTTCCAGCCTCCACGTGGTACCATGTCATCACCCATACGATAATCTGGAGAGTCGTAGAAGGTCTGGAGGGACTCCGGCGTGAGGGAGCCTTCCTTATTAAGGAATGCGCCCATGGCGTTCGCATATCGAACAAGCTATTTCGAAAGCCAAGTCAGGGGCTTTTGGGTTGAAGCAGGCTGAATGGGGAACTGCAGGGCCTCGAGTGCTGGCTGGTCAAAGACGAAGTAGATGACGAAGTAGAAAACGACAAGGCGGTAGTATATATTTTTGCCTTGAACATCCTCGGAAGGAACTCAGCTGTCGACAAGGGTACTCATATACTTCAGGAACGACTCTCTGTTGGGGCCAACTAACTCCTTGACTTCCTTGACTTGATAGGCTAGTGCTTGTGAGAATCAAGCCAAAGACGGCTTTGAAACGGCTTGAAAAGTACATAATTTATATCGCGAGATTTCAAGAAGGTAACGAATGTATATTCAAAGATACAAGGAGCGTCGATTAAGCTTGAGTCTAAAGGAATGACAAGCCCTGTGGCCATTTTCCAAAAAAAAATGAGGCGAGACAGAGCAGAAAAGAATGGATAAGAATCGCAACACGAAAGGGACAGGGAGCGCACATATATATATGGGAGACGACGTCAATTCTGGCAGCAACAGACATGCGGGGCGAGGGGTTGTACTATTGTAATGAAAGGACGGCCTGAAACAGGCATTGGTAGGAGACATCTAACACATGGCTATCTATTATATGCGTTTGGGTTGCGTTGGGTTGCATTCGAATCAACAGTCGGTCGAAGGACCTGCAGAGCGAGTCGCAATGAGGGAACTTAGAGATATCGAGATTGGGGAAGGTGTAATCGAACGGATGTTGGGCGCGGGAAGGTAGCGGAAGTGGCTAACTTTATTCAAACGGCGCTAAAACAACATCCAGAGCGATCGTCTAATCTTCAAGGCTGAACGCAGTGCATACCATCATCCATGTTCATCATTGTGAAGAGTCATCAATCCTGGTAATCACAGTGGAGCCAGGGATCTAGCAAAATCCCATACACCGTCGAGGGAGTATATAGAGGTAATTGACATATGGTCCACCGCACTGCTTCTCTCATCGCCAAAAGCTCATCATGTCGAAGGCAGGTCTCGATCGATCTTTACCCAAGCTCACCATACATGATGCAACAAAACAACACCGAACAGAGGACCTCCTACGGAAGGCCATCGATACCATGGAACGTCCGCGTCTACGCCTGATACTACAAGGTCTCTGCAAAAAGACACCAGAGCCAAAGAACGTCACAGCTTCTTTGCTCGTTATCACCAGGGGGAAGTACAAGAAGGAAGTAGCGGAGAGTAGCAAGGGTAATACCCAGGATGCAGATAGTGAGGGAGGCGAGGACAATTATGACGCGGATTTCGAATCGAACGGTGAAGAGAAGGACGACTTTGAACGTGAAATAGATGCTGAGGATTGTGAATGCGAACGTATGATCACTTCGCAGGCCAAATGGTATACAATTTCTTTATAGCTTTGGCTTGCCTGTCATTAGTCAGCTGTGTTCAGAAGGAAGGATGTTGATGTATATGATACTGACCATCTTCCTTGCCCTCATCCGTTATACGTTCCCACTTGCGATCCCACTCAGGGAGCCACACTGACATTGGCGTGTCGTTGCGTGAGTTTTTGCTAGCGGCGCTACCGAGCATACTTTTATACTCTTTGCTCCCAGGCAGGTATTTTCCAGCTATCGAAGACTTTGAGGAGGGTTTCGGTCTCTGCTTGTCGCTTTGAGGGGTATTTGTACCATCCTTGAGGTTCGAACCACTAGCTCTATCGTCAGCTAGCCTTTCCACATTATACAAATGTAGAAGCACAGAATGACCCCAAGTGGGAAGAACATTCGAGAAGACTCAATGGAGGAAAAAGAATAGGTAACGAACGTCATACTGTGTGCAACGAAATGGTTCACGGAAAAGGATTCGGACTGGAGAAAGTCGTGATTGGAGGTTGACTAGCTAGAATTGTTGGCGAGTTCAAAGGAAACATCAGCCATCGACTGGAGGTTCGACATTGAAAACGTTGGGTCTAAGAAGGATTTTTGAGCCTACAGTCGCACATCGCACGGTCAGCAGAAATAGCAGAGACCCTCATATCCCATGTGGCTAGACGGTGGTCCGAGTCCGCAACCTTGGGAGACCTGAAGCGCGAAGTAAGATAGTTATGGACGGGAATCGCAAGATCTTTTTTCAAGACAAGAAAATCAATCAACCTGCCCCCCATCTCGCCATGTTCCGAGCGTAAGTTTTGAGTTGGGGCTGTGGGGTACAGCTCTAGCCTTCCTGTCTGCAATTCGGGCGCACACAAGGTGCGTGGGACTCGTAATTGATTGGGACGCGATATCAGTATTAGCGCGAGACGTACGTGCTCTATTATGGTGGAATGGCGACATCTCCCGCTGGCTGTTAATGAAACAAATCATTTGACGAATATCAAATGCAGGTAACCTAAAGGAGCTCCATCATTTCGAAACAATGGTCGCTACCACCAACTTTGCCCGCCACCTGCTGTTTGTGCTCTGGACCTAGCCCGTCTGTGCATGCTGATTGTGGAACCTGAAACTTCCTATCGTATGTCCGGATCTCGACTGTTGCCTGGAATTTTTGTTCTCGTAGCGTATGCCAACTTGCTTGCTCCCAGGACACCCGTCATCTGGGACATAGCATGAATTCAAGGCGCATAGCTTCAATTGTCCCTTCCGACCCGACTTCGAATCCAACCTAGAAGAAGCCCAAGGCTACACCGGGACTAGCGAATGCAACAAGCTATTTGCGGATTGCTAGCCATCAGGGGATACTGTTGTCTTGTGAGTGGCGCTTACTTTCCCCTTCTCACGTCCCAATCAGGTGGGATTTGCTCCTACCGTCAACCTTCTGTTACGGCACTTGAACCTTTCTGTCATCCATACAATCCAAGTTTCAACCGCCGCTATCGGAGCCGTCGGCGCCAACCAGCCTTGGGAGAGGTGGACACGTAGACCCACGTCGTCACCAATATCTGACCCAACGTGCTCCTGTGCATCCCACCACTGCGACGTTGGATTATCTTTGTAGCGCTGTGAGCTCATACTAGTAATTGTGAAGAGGCTTGAAAACCCCTCTGCGCGCTTGTTGCTTGCCTTGAGCCACAGTCCTATCTAATGAGGTGGTCTACAGCTATGATGAGCTTCGAAAGCACAGAGGTGTCTGGGTATCGCATCCGTCATTATGATACATGATCATTACATGTTCCTCACGAGTCTGACTAGTAGTGTTGATACGCGATTAAGATCAATGGTGATTAATCTGATTCCTTCATGTTGTGGCGAATGTGGGGTTATTTGCTGACTCTCTTGTTTGCCTTGTTTTGCCTGGATTCTCCTAGGCCTCTGTGCACAGTCTACTAGGGATATAGAAGTGAGGTCTCTCCATACTTTGTGCTAAGTTGTGGCTCTAAACGGCTGAGACACTCGGCGCTGAAATCATGTGATCTTGAGTTTTGTAACCTACAACAGCTAAGACGCGCAAAAGAACGACTCGGGCGGCAATGCTCTAGGCCCACAACGCGCGGCGAGAAGATCGAGTGTGGCACTAGCAAATCGTGCAACACAATGCTCGTCTGTACCTACGACTCCTCTTGTCAAGAAGACACCATCCACAACAGCCGAACGTGAAAGGTGCTATGAAGTTCATCTTATAAGGATTCGAATTGATTGATTAAGGAGACATCAACTTTGAAAGGTAAGAAGAAACCGAAATTGCAATATTATCTGAAATCTATGAAAGATTCTCGTTTGTCCCTGGCGTCCCCAAACCCATGGTACGCCCTTTCTCACTCAATCTCACGCCTTCATGCCACCACATCTTCTTGTTGCGCTGCGCTAGGATCAAGCCTCATCGACGAGGTCGAGCCGGGCTCGTTATTTTTGTGGGGGTACCTGTAGCTACAACGAGGTAAGATACGCGAATTCTAAGACATGCCTTCAGGGGTTAACAACAATGTCCCACGCCTTGCGAACGGAACACCGCTTACCTACAAGCCCAAGGCTTGGGACTTTCAACAGTCCCGATCATCTGACACACTATAACAACCCGCGATCGCTACGCTACAACAATTTATCAGCAAAAACAATCAGGTAGCAGTGCTCTGGGGACAACTGACTTGCTGAGCCGCGCTCGTTGCTGACGTCCTCCCACCTCATCTCCCATTCGCGCAACCACTGCGTAATTGGCTGGCTACCTCGAGGGTTACGACAGACATCTGCTACAACTGCATGGTAGTATTTGCCCCCAGGAAGGTATTGCTTCGCATCGCGGTATGTTTGGGAAGATCCAGGCAAATTCCCGCCAGTTGCAGATTGCTGGCCGGCTCGAGGGCTCTGGTCACTAGTACAGGAAGTGTCAGTAATATATCATGACAAGTCCCCACTGAGGTGTGAATTGAGCAAGAAAGAAGAAGGGAGACCTCAAAAAAGAAAGATCGATAACGAGGAAATGGACGATTGGACTCACAACCCCGAATAAGTTGGTGAAGGTTCTACAAAACGCATTGAAGAACCAAGGAAGTGAAAATGCTCCAGGAAGGCGTTAAGGCGCCCATAGCGCAGGACTACGTCAATGAGGTAGGAAATTGTTATGTACCTCATTCTGTCTTGAAGCGATCGAGGTGGTGTGCGGCTGTATGGTCGAGATGTTAAAGAACATATGCTGGGAGTTTTTAGAAATTACTTCGGACAAAATGCGGTCTGAAAGATAACGCAAATTGAAGGACACAGACTGGGGCTCCGGCCTTCCTTATCATCTGCGTGGTATGGTGCATATCACTGAAGACGACACCGTCCATGGTGGGGGCTTCCATATTCGGTGCAGGGGGGCAAACTAAACGAATTCTTAACCAATAGAGTCCACGAGAACCAACTCGACCCATGTAAGCGGGCCTCCACGTCAGTATATGTGAAAGAGAAAGTAGGATCTGATACCCTGCATGGCACTGGCTCGCAGAGGAAGACACAATCTATGGCTGCAGAGTGGAACAGTCACCCCATATCCTGAGACGCACTTAGACGAGAGCAGGGATAGGTCGGTACTCGTACGTAGCGGGAAGTCCTGGGGGCGCAAAAACGGGTTTCAGCGCACAGTTCGCTTAATGGGGGCGCACGACTCGGTACTTAGTTTTGTATGGGACTCTCACCAAGATCTAAGTACCTATTCATACCACTGTGCCCCACTATCGTCGCCATATACGCAGAGCGCGGTATATCGCTGTATAGTCGTCGTTTATCCACCCTGTTTATGCGCCGCTGTCGCTCTTCCACCCTACCTGTGACTCCCGCTCGTCTATATTTATGGCGGCGATGAGGTTATTCTTGGATCGCTAAGCTTGCTCTTACGCCTTATTAGGCTTAGGTTGAGGGAGTTCTTAGCTGGCAACTGGGCACGCTGGGTTCGTTTAGCTTAGCTGCGGGACTCAGCCCTATAAACGAACCCTATACCGGTATATGGGATAATTATATCGGCTTCTTGGGCTGGCGACAGCGAGGTGACGGCGACAGCGAGGTAGTTTAAGGGGGAATGGTGAGGTAAGGGGTAATAGCTAGTTGAGAGCGACTGGTATATAAGAATGATAGAGGTAGAAATTGAAAACATCTATGTGGGGCAAATAGCGTTCACCGATAGCGACGATAGTAGGGTATGAATAGGTACTTAGATCTTGGTGAGAGTCCCATACAAAACTAAGTACCGAGTCGTGCGCCCCCATTAAGCGAACTGTGCGCTGAAACCCGTTTGTGCGCCCCCAGGACTTCCCGCGTACCGAGCCAGCAGACTTCACCTTAAGCATAGTTATGATCGTCAACTGGAATATCCCCGCTCGCCTCTAATGCGGCTGCAGATATGTGTAGTTTGCAGGAGGCATTATAACGACACGGAACAAGAGTTCACAGCTCGGTATCACCAATCTGATAGGCCAGTGCGTCACGCCTTGCAGGAGGATCACACAAAGTTAGGTTGAAGGGAGAGGATCTTTGCCGCGGACAGCAGTACAGTAAAGTTAATGAAGTTTGGTCATTGTAGCGTTTCTGATTGGAAAATGCGCACAAGGTTGGGTTCGAAGGGAGAGGGGCCTCGGCGCTGGTCCTTGGAGGCCTCTTCTGATTGGTAGATCTGCGAATTGAAGCAGCGAATTGCGGTCACGATTCCGTGCTGTCATGAGGCAGCCAAATAAGTCTATAGAGTAAACCAACAAAGTTAGGGATTATGTCGCTGGGTAGACCTCTATTGGTATGTGGCTTGCTACCTTGTCAACAACAACATCCCGTTTCTGTTAATTGCGTTCCAACAACACGGTTGGATGCGCTGGCAGAAAACAGGAACAACACCAATGGGGTACGTCTAGGGGTAAGGGGAGAACTGGTATTTACTAGTACTAGGTACCTTAGGGCTATGTACACTGCCACCAAGTAGCTAGGCGTTGGCCGGGTGCCCCCATTCGACTCTGGCCTGAGGGCCCGCCGTGCCTGTAAGCCCGTTTGTTTGTCGTAAGCCCGTTTGTTGTAAGCCGAGGACAAATATAGCAGGCCGACGCGATATGAAGGCAGATTAACCGAACCTCTGCCGAGGTTATCTCAAACGGCCCTAGGGCTGCCCCGGAGCCACACCGGGAGATCCCCATTCTAGCGCCTAAAATCACTGTGCCTAAAATTCACTGTTGGACGCCCAATAGGGATTCGCTCGGTGGATCGCTTGCTGATGCTACAAGATCCGGACTCAAGATTTTCCGTAGTCCTCAGATGTAACGTGCAACTGACAATCCTAATGCTGAATCGGGTGTCTTCGCAATGCTGAGCTGGTCACTTGTTTTCGAGAATCCAGGTATACTCCATCGAACTTCTCCGATACCCACGACATGCAGCTTCTAACATCTGGAAGGCAACGCGAGGTCTTCCCAGCCCCAGTCCTACTCTCCAGGCCTCCTGCGTTGGTCTAAAATCCACATGGGAGCCAAAAAACGTCACCTTGTTAGCCCTGATTCATGGATAAACCGCCATTGATCCGTATATTCTTGGACACTAATCTAGACTACTCCTCTGGTCATCTCTCCCGCGTTCGTGCACATCCAGTCGATTGCTCACCGGACCCATATAGCCTCGATTCCCTAGAATAATAACACCATTTACTGGAGACGATAGCACCCTGTCAACCATTATTTTATGCAAGAATCAATTCGACAAGCGCGGCCTTGTCACCTCATTTGCATTGTATGATGTAGATTGAACATACCATAGTAGTATAAGGTTACTTACCTTTTACCATGAATTATTGACCACTAAGCTAGATTTCAACATAACGCAGAGTCTCATCTTAACGCTTCCTACCACCGTCAAGCGCATAAAAGGGGTACAAAGATCGATCTTGAATATCAGAGCGCCAATGAGAATTTTAAGGTAGTATAAACGTGGGCTTCAATGCCCAAAGAGATCAAAGCTTAGTCTTTGCTGCAAGGTATCAGCAACGAACAACTATAGTACTGAGGTATTTACTTACATGCGGGGATTTTCCGTTTATACTTCATACGCTCCCACTTCTCGTTCCGTTCGTGGAGCCATTGGGGCATAAGCAACTCTTGCTGGAAGACTATCATTTTGACGAAGCTTGTCTAATATGCTTGGAGTTTCCCTGGCTCCTATGAAGATACTGGCCAATTGTTGAACGTGGTTCACGTACTGACTCTGGGTAGATTTTGGAGGCCAATTTATTAGGACGATTTTTAGTAGCTTTTTTCAGAAACATAGGGTCCCAACGCAAGGTAAGGAAGCATTTCAAAGAAGATCTAGGACATCAAGAATATTGGAAGACTGCGTGCGACAACGAATATGTGTTCGGTGTGGAGATCGGTACTTGGGATAATTACAGATGTCCATAGACACACGAGGATGAAGGGTATCCCTTCAAGCGGCGCAGGATGGGCTCGTTCGTTTGGCATCAGCCCTAAACGAGCCCATCGCTGGTTGAAGGGATACGGGAAAGGATGACCCATGTCATGTTGCATGCAATCCCCGTCTTAAATCGACATTACAGGGTGTGTATTCACACAGAGACAAGAGAAGTCAAGGAAAACTTGGTCTTGACTTCACGGGCACTGGAAGAAACCAAGAGTTTCTGACGCTCTTTGTATCAAGCCTCACAAGCGACGAGAAAAACCACCTGTTGCATTTTCATTGTTGGGTCTGAGTATCGTGACCTTCTCTAACAAGGGTGGAGGCATCTCCGGAACCCTCGCGCAATCGGCACAATACCCAGCAATCGAAATCCCGCATACTGCAACTTTGAGCAAAGGGTCCATGGCAAGCTTGCCTCATAGGCTAGTAGAAAGGGTGTTCGCCATAGTCTGGCACGCCATCGCATTTGAAAGACCGCTCATTTCGATCATCGGATTTCCAAATTTTCCTAGCTTTTATCGACTATGCGTATTGGCCAGCGATGGTCTAGTGTATTTAGTATACAGCCAATGATACGTCAGACAGATCCTCGCTTCGCGTACTCCGCGCCCTTAGTTCGTAGGCGTCACATACGATTCGTACTCGCTCTCCTATCATCAATTTGCTTGTCATTGCCATATCCCTCAGCGCACTAGAGTCTTGCATATGCACGCCGACGACCGTAACCAATGGGAGGCTCTAAGGTTTGAATGCATCCAAGAAACCGGCAATCCTCGTCCTCCCAAAAGCTTGGCACGCTCAAAGGGAGCGATTTATGGGATAAGTAAGCCTCCGATAGCCGCGATTCACCCTCGTCGTACCAGCAAAAGGCCATCTTTCGGTATTAGGCTTTCGACGCAGTATAGATGCATCTTGGTTCAATTTCAATCGTATCAATTTCTATCATACTATTACAGACATCGTTATAGCGGACTTGGGGACCATGTTGATTAGTCATGTAGTTGCATGCCACTTCTTTCTGGGTACCACACTATACTTTAATGCTTGAAATTATCTGCGCCAAAAATTCATCCGACGAGGACAGCCTTGTCTAAAACAACATTGATTGGCTCAACCCTGGACCGAATACACTGAACATGTCCAAGCGAGTATATGTCCAGTGTATATTTTTAAATCATCAAAGGTCCAAAAGATACCAATGAAGTCCTGGTCTTTGCAACGTAGAGCGCTGAAGAGGCTATCGGGAAAGCACAATTACGGGCCAGACCCAGAAAACATCTTATCATAGCTTAGGCTTTCCTGCAGAATCTCAGCAACGGCGTCTTTGATATCAAGAAAGGCATCTACCTGTAAGCTTCTCATCCTTGCTTATGCTGTTCCATTTATCTTCCCATTCACAGAGCCATTGTGGTACACGCTTCTCTTGGCGGGGACTATCGGTGTGATAGAGCTTGCTCACAGTATCTCGATGCTTGTCGACTTTAGGAGGTTGGTGAGCGGCAATTGGATGCTTGATAGAGCCAGGCTGGGGCTTGTATTGGTCTTTGGGGGGTGAACGGCTTATATTCAGGTCAGCGATGTATTTCTGAATAGCAACCTGGCAATCCGCCAGATGGTCAATTAGGGGCATGAGATAGAGGAGCATCATGGATGAAAAGCGACGAGCGACAAGGCGAAATACAACCTCTTTGAGACAATACGGTAGAGGTTTATGAAGAAAGAATGTTCAACCAGAATGTAGATTGCCTCGAGTCTAGCGCTCTGAAGAAAATCGAAAGGAGACTAACGCCATTTTATTGGAGTGGAATCGATGATCTTAGAAGCTGTAGATCACAGGCACGAGAGGAGTCAAGACAGGCTCTAATGGGACAGTACGTAGAGTGTTGCGAACGATCTATAACGTTGACACATTTTGAAAGAGAAGACATGGGGACACGCTCCTATATCGAGGAAATCAAAACAGCAACAAGGCAACCAGCTAATACTGTTCCATAAGGTCAAAGTGCGCCAGACGAGACTTGGATGCTTGCTCCGGGTCCATTTGGCATGTTCGTAGCGGTATCTCTTTGTGAAGTGCAATCATGATTGGCGGAATTGATCTGGACGCACGCTAATAGCGGGCCCAGGAGCTAACGCACATACATCTCACGGGTAATCCCGCTAATACGCTATCTCATTGGCGCGTCGACCGCGTAAAGTGGTGCGCGAACATGACCCGATATCACCTGACCCTTGAAAGTGAGTCTAACCCCATACAAAACTGTTAGACGCTAGAGTATTTTCGAAGAAGACTCTCGAGATAGCGTCTTTTGTGTTATACGGGGTAAAGTAAAGCTCCCCGACAGCTTCCCAGCCCCAAAGGAAGGACCAGCAAAAAAGTTCCTCTAAATCTAGAGCCTCTAGTCACGCACCACGTCGGCGATCCTCTGAGGAAGGGTTTTTCTTCGCAAGCTAGACAATCAGGGTGTTGAGCATGGCATATTGTTGGATGGCTTTACATAATGATACAACGTCTCAAAGCTTAGGCTTGGCTGCAAGACTTCAGCATGGGCAACAGCAGTGGTTCCAGTGATCTGTTCGAAACGTTGACTTACAGGAAGGATTTTCGTTGCAGTCGTTATTATTGCTTGTATTGTTGCTTATGCTGCTCCACTTCTGTTCCCATTCCTGGAGCCATTGATGTACAGGCTTTCCTTGACGGGGACTATCATAGTGACAGAGCTTGTTCAAAGTGTCTCGATACTTGTCGGCTTGGTAAGCATGATGTGTAGTAGTCGGAGGTTTGGCAGGGACAGGCTTAGGGCCTTCTCTGAGATTCGATTTACTGGTGTCAAGTCAGCGTCATATTTCCACATGGTAGGTTGACGGTGCGCTGATGTATCTAAGAGAAGACATGAAATGCGTGAGAGTAAGATTGACGGCCGATGAGTGGTAACAGGTAACTGAATGGCCAAGTATCCTTCAATGAAGACAATGAATAGATAGCAAGAATCAGAAGACGTGAAGAAGGTTCAACAGGGACGTTAATAGCCTTGAGTCGTGCCAATTGGTGTTGGAATATAGCCTAGCGCCTTGGCATATCGGTAGATAGCTCCCACAGCATAGACCTTCTGAACAACTTGCACCCCATTCAGGATTCCAACACTTGGGAATAAGGGAAAGAAGAATACTAACGCCATGCTGTGATATTGAGCCGAGATCCGTCAAGACCGCAGGTCACACGAACAAGACGGAGAAAGACAAAGACTGAGGGAGACACAATATATTTTGCAAACAAATTCCAAGTCCTGCATTCTGAAAGACAAGGACTTGGGACACGCCCGTATATCGAGGAATGATGCCGCATGAGGCCAACATTTCTCCAGACAAGGAATGGACTCCCGATAGAGTGTCAACTAACGTGCTCAAACCGACCTTTTGTGGCGGAGTCATACTCATGGTGTTTTGATTGGTAGGATTGAAGTGAGGGCGCAATTTTACTCGTAGTAGCGGATATGATAAAACATGGCTGTAAGAGTGCAGAGACCCTATCGTGGAATGGTATCTCTTTGTTTTGTGATGCACTTAGACGAGAGCAGAGACACAGGTAGGTACCATAGTCAGCGGACCCCGCCTCGAGTACGATTGGTCACGCTAATTAAGCGAAACGACATCCCTGCTCGCCGGCATCGAGCTCGCACATGAGTCGCAGTATCAGCAGTATGTATCCAATTATGTGGTTCGAAGAGGACGCTTGGCAATATCCAATTTTTACGCCTTGAAGCATCATGCATGGTAAGGCTCAAACCGTCACTGCGTAAGACCTCCGACCGCCGATCGCGCATACACCTATCACCTCCAGCTTAATCCGCAGATTGGCGTACTCGTTTACTAGCACCTTCTTGGTGTCAAATTATCCACCTCATTGTTTTGCATGATGTTTGATGCGCTGGTCCGTGCCGCTTTTGGTGTGATTGAACACCTCAGAAATGCCGTGTTGGAAACATCTGTGTGTCACGTAGGAAACCGGAGATTACGGATGTTGAGTGATCGAGTCTCTAGAACTTAATACCACAAAGCGGGGCCAAGGATAGTATTGGCGAGAATTAGCAGACCACCGCTTCTAGTGAGCTATTACTAGATAAGCAGTTCGCAAATAAGGCTGAGACTACAAAGTCGATCCAAAGCACCTTTCAAAAAACAGCTCGTAGTGGGTCAAACGCACGTGAAGCGATGTTGTCGGAGTAGACATAGCCAGAGAGTTTGCTCAAAACCTTTGATCAAACAGTTCATCATCAGCGTCTAAAGGCTTTGCTAGAGATCGTCTCTAGCCTTCCGATGTTGCGGCTATCCTTTGAACGATCGAGGACGGACCTTGTGTTCTTGTTAGAGACCAAAAACGCAGGGTAGCAGAGGGGAATCGTCCTCAAGATGTAATGTTTCTAATTTCCGAAGTCATGGTGTACTACCACTGCTCTTCAGTCACGCTACCATGTCCGAGAAAAGCCCACAAAGTATCAAAAGATACATCGCAACAAGCACATTTTTGAGCAAGATGTATTTGTTTTCCGCGCTGGTCTGGCAGCGAAATCTTCTAATTGTACACCTCAGCGCCGATGCTCTTCCCTGGCAACAGACCAGCCCTTAGGCAAAAAGAGCAAATACAGTAATGGTATCACCTTCCATCTTCGTAGACTCATGAGGTGCAAACCATGTATTTGTAAAAAGACACACCCTAAGAATGGAAAGCCTCCACACCCCTCTATCAATGAACTCGCTGAGGAGGAGCCAATGACGAAGGCGCAGGCGTGATCTCCGGGACCTGACTCGGCGGCGCATGTTTCGCCTCCGGATGCTCGACAACAACCGAGTCAGGGGAGCTCGTCGCTGGATGTATCTCAACACCTTGCTCATGTTCCAGCTGAGACCGTCCATCATGCGAAAATCTGCTCTGTCCTTCTTCGCTCCTCCGACCGATCGGTGACCAGCCAGCGACACTGCCAGCGACGATGCCTGTAGCGGCCATGGCAGCAGCTGGACCAAATGCAGAATTCGATCTCGACCGTGGTGACCGCCGCATCGATCTGCGGGAGTCAGGGGTGCGAGGTGGTTGGAGGTTGCCGTTCTCGCTGCCCGCTTGGTCGCCCGTCGGTGTTTGAGGCGGCGAGTTGGTTCGCGACCGTGATTGGAGGGAAGAAGCGCTTCTTGATCGCGGTAACAATGTCTCTACCGGATGTCGAAGTTTATACCTAAGCATGTTGAGGCGACCACCTCGAAGCTTCTTCATGAAGGTCAATTGTTCTCTGATATCTTCTAGTTCCGGGGCCCACTGATATTGATGCTCTTCATCTGACACGAACAATTTGGGAGTTGCTTTTCGGATGAACAAAGTTGGAATCAATTTCTGTATCAACTCGTCAGGAATAAGGCGAAGCATGACGGCCACAGGTATAGACAGTAGTCCAAGCACCACAGAGTAACCCCACTGAGCTTTGTTGAGTCGATGTGTAGAGAAGGCCGCACCCCCAATGAAAACTATCATGATCTGACCTGCGACAATGATGAATTGTATGCCAATGAAGAAGTAATTCCGATGGATGCCCTCAAAGATGTTGAGCTTGTTGTCGAGTCGTCTGTTGTTGTACTGATTGAATATTTGCATCCAAACAAAAGTATTAAAGATCAGAGTTTGTAATTGGCCTTGTTCCCTGTCGGAGTAGTAGGAAAGTAAGGATGTCCCAGCAAAGTTCAGAACTAGGGTGACGACTAGCTGAAAGATGGTTTGACCGATGATCATCTTCCACATATTCAAGGTTATCAAAGGTGCGGATTTCGGCTCTGGTTTTCGATCCAGAATACTTGGTGTTGGTGGATCAGTGGCTAGGGCAAGGGCAGCAAAGGTGTCCATAATGAGATTGACCCAGAGAAGCTGGACAGCGGTCAGGACGGAGGTTTGGGTGGGGCTGGCGACAGCAGATATGAACGTCAAGACTACTGCGGTGATGTTGACTGTGACTTGGAACTGGAGTAAATTAGTCGGGACTCTCAAAGCTTGAAGTGGACGACGAACCTGAAGGAACTTCTTGACGGAATCGTTAACCGCTCTGCCCCACATAATTGCTTTGACGATAGAGGCGAAATTGTCATCCATCAAGATAATTGCTGATGCCTCCTTTGCCACCTCAGTCCCAGCAATACCCATTGAAAAGCCAACATCAGCCATCTTCAGCGCAGGAGCATCATTTGTGCCATCACCCGTAACAGCGACAGTCTCTCCAAGCTCCTTCAATCTCTTGACCAAAGTCCGCTTGTCATCAGGACTTGATCGAGCAAGCACCTGGAGCTTCGGAATAATTTCGTACATCTCTTTCTTGTTTAATTTTCTGAAGGCAGGACCTTCCATGACCACACCTCCTTCGGTGTAAATTCCGCACTCTGCAGCAATAGCCTTTGCAGTCAAAAGATTATCTCCTGTAACCATCCGTACATATACCCCAGCATTCTGGCAGGCATGAACGGCATCCGCCACACCCTCACGCAGTGGATCTTGTATGCCAACAATGCCAAGCAATACCATCTCCTTGAAGACTTTGTCGAAAATAGCCTGCTGGTGATCATCCTCCTGGGTTGGGACACCACGTGGTGGCCATTGCTCAAAATCCCTGAATAGAAGGCCAATTGTTCGCAGCGACCGTGTAGCAAAAGTGTCAATAACTTGCTCGAGGATTTTGATATCTTCGTGGGTAAGATTAGTCTCTGAAGTTTCTTCCCTAGGATCACGAATGATTCTAGTGCATCTTCCAAGGAGTATTTCCGAAGCGCCCTTTACTAGCATTCGGTATTTCTTGTCACTGAGCTTGATGACTGCTGCCATGCATTTCCTGCCGGAGTCAAACGGAACAAATTGGACCACATTAGCATTAGCTCTCTCTTCGCTGACGGACGTCATAGCAAGATGCTCTCGAGCGAAGCTGAGTAGAGCTGTTTCGGTTTTCGATCCAATGAAGACGGTCTGGCCCCCTTCATCCTCCCCTTCAAAGGCCGTCGAGTTGACTGCAATCGATTGCTTCAGCAATTCTTTGACATCGTCGGCGATGGAGTCGACAAAGTCTCTGATAGGAATGTCTTCAGGGTCTTGTTTTGCAGCCACCGCCTTGCCTTTCGTTGGAGAATCCGGAGAACTCGAAGCGGAAATGTCTGGACTGCTTCTATTGCCAAATCGAGATCTAGTGCCTAGAATTCCGGTAACTATGGACATCTTGTTCTGGGTGAGAGTGCCCGTCTTGTCAGAGCAAATGGTCGTAGCATTCCCCATTGTTTCACACGCTCGCAATAGACGGACTAGATTATTATCCTTGAGCATCCTAGTAGTTGCAAACGCGAGAGCCAATGTCACAGCAAGGGGCAAGCCTTCTGGAACTGCGACGACCACAATAGTGACAGCGACGATGAAGACTTGGAGGAAGCGTTGTCCTTTCTCACTAGCACCGCCCAGTATGGGTAGATCGACTAAGAACCTGATGAATGTTGCTACGAAAAGGAGAAGGCCCGCACCGAGCCCAAGTTTCGCAATGTATTCCGCCAAAACGTTGAGCTTCGATTGGAGGGGGGTGCTCTGGGAGTCTTCGCGAAGAGACATCATGGTCTTGCCATGGCTGGAGTTGACTCCCACTGCAGTGACGAGAAACGTGCCAATGCCTTCGGATACCTTTCCACCGGATATTATGAAAGGGTCCAGTTTCGAGAGGCTATGATGTGACTCGATAGCGGTGTACGCCTCGTTACCTGAGGTTTTTCTGAGCAGGTCAGACTCGCCCGTGGCTGAGGATTCATCGCATTTGACGTTATGCCCAGAAATGAAAACGCCATCGACGGGAATCATGTCTCCAGGCTCAAGGTGCATGATGTCTCCAACTAGGACATCATGTACTGATATTTCCCGGGATTTGCCCGATCTGATCACCTTGACATCTCTGTCCTCTTTCTTCTTATTGAGTTTGACGAATTGTCGTTCTTTTTGCCAGTCGTTGCCTGCTCCCACGACGACAACAATAACGATAGCTACCATGATAGCGACACCTTCGACCCATTGTACTGGTGCTTCGCCCTTCGGCTGGGGCGTAAGAGACTGGTAGATGCCCAAAGCCAGGGAAACGACAGCGGCAACTGATAGCAGAATCAATACCTTATCGTTGTAGGCCATCCATGCGAGTTGAAATATGCTCTTGGCTTTCTTTTCCGGGAGACGGTTGTCTTTGAAGATACGTTTGCGATCGATGAATGTATCTTCTGAGAACTTCCTTGTTCCCATTGTAGTCGTCCTTCTCAGAAACCGCCCTTCGTCTTCCTCAGGATTCTTGCGCTCTGCGCCAGCTGCTACAGCTTGATCAAATGAAACTGTTCCATCAAGCTGCTTCTCATCAAGAGAGAGGCCTGCCAGTCTATCGGTGCGTAATCCCTTTTCAAGACCCTTCAAGCCCCCTAGTGCGTGGAAAGCAGCAAAGCTTTTTGGATTGAGCAGTTTGCTCAATTGACCGGGGGTGAAAGCGAACTTGTTATCTTCAACTTGGAAATCGGGCTCTGTTCCAGGATCCGGTTTCAATGCTTCCTCGTCGTTTATTATATTATCATTACCAACTGCCGTGCTCGACCTATCCTCCGCCGTCGAGGCTAAAGAAGGCACGGAAGTGTCACCGCTATATGTCGTTGGAGAATGGCCTGGCTCCTCTGAATCAACAGAGTTGCCTCTCGAGCGATTTGTAGGAACGGAAAGAAAATTGTCAGGTCGTAGATCTGACCATTTGGATTTGGGCGACGAGACGTTGTGTGGAGAGGTCGGTCGATTGCTGTCAAAGGAGTGTGCAGTTCGAAGGTCTGTCCGTGGAGACTCGCTCAGCAGAGGCCCAGGCTCACTATCGCGGTCCTCATTCTGTTCACTCTACGATCAGACAGAATGGTCAATATGAGGCCTAATAAGAGTAGAAATAGTGGCGATGAACAAAGGCCAAGCAAAGGAAGACTAACTGCAGAAGTATTGATGGTTATAGTGGGCGCTCGTGGCCGGCGAGCAGCATACGGCGGAGGCGGCGACGTTTGACCATCGTCTTGAGCGTCCGTCATGGTATGCTTGATGGATGGATATTCAAGGTGTGGAGCCGATGACGATTCCTCCAAGTCATGTGTAGGGGGCGGAGGTCGGTAGACTATTGGTGTGACACTGCGCGAGTAAAGATGTAGTATTTAGTGATGGTGGAACCGGAATCTCTCAATGTTTATGCTAGATGTTCGAGAGGGGGAGGTGCGAGGTGTTCCGACGCTCAATATCTTGGCCTTTCTAGACCAATGTTCCCCCTTCCCAATCTTTTCCGCAAGGGGTGGACGCTCGTTGTGCGAGCAATCTTCCATAGGCGTTCCTTCCTCTCCACCAGGGTGCCATTAGGTGTAGAGCCTGTCAAAAACCTTCCATTGTGGGTGTCATTGAAGACTTCGGTGAAGTGAACGAAGATCTGAAGCCTTCCTTCTTTGACTGGCCCACCATTAGCTACGAGTACTCTTGAACTAATCCTTGTCGATGCAGAGGTCGCTGGCCCTTCACTGTTAGCGCAATTCTGTTTGCACTGCCCCAATTTCCCCGCTAATGGCGGCAACGAAGTCCACCTTTTAAGTATCATCGCATAAAGGGCGCATTGTTGGTTACCCGAAGAGAACCTTTCTATCGCTGCGGCGCTGTCCCTATTGCGTCAAATCTTAGATCGATCATATTCTACTTTTGGTGTTGATAGCTACAGCCTTGCTCGCGCCGTATTTCTATCTACGCGGATGGCTCGCGGGCCGCATTGGCGAATCTTCAGCTTGAATCCTGCGGCCACATACCAGGCCGGCCGAGCAAGCTAGGTTCAGGTGTACAGATGATTGGGCTCAATATCGTACTATTGCCTAAATGCCACCGCAGTACATGCAGATGCACTGAGGGATATGTCAGAAGCTTGATTGGTATTCTCATTGAGACAGCTTTTCCCCCGCATATGATAGGCCACGAGATGGTCTAAGCGCCAGCTCGCACGCACACGAAACGTGGTACTTTAGATGAATGAAAGCATGCCTTAAAAGAAGGCTATGCACTTTTGATGACCACTTTTCGCTCGGATTGTTTCATTGTGCTCAAATCTCCTCCTGCATGCGCTGTGATTGTGATATTGAAACATATCGTTCACGAAAACCATAGTCCACTACTTTCCAGTAGATGGGGCTCGTACAGTCCAGATATCCAGACTTTCACCATTTCGCTTCTTCTTGCTCTTTCCACCTTTGGGTCCCCGATCATCTGCCTGGATGATTGTCTTACTCAAAAACGCGAATGAATCAACGAGTTCAGGCATCCTATCCGCTCCCACGAAAGATGCAGCCAGATCCGATTCGTCATTAGCGACAAGGGCGGCCATGTCCATACTCTTGAGAAGTAGATCCCGGCTGAGGTAGTGCGAGCTGAAGTCCAAGACTGTATTGTAAGCAAGCACGATTTCAGGCACACAAGCGATCTTTATTTGCTTGAATTCTTCGGCTTCGTCATCTGGCCTATATCTTAGTCACGGTTATACCAAGCATAATGCAGGGCATACATACCGTCCATAGGATTCTGTAACCAACCATGAAGTACTGGATCCATAGTCGTCTCAACCTTCTGGTACGCCTTCTGAAAATCTTCCTTCCAAATTTTACCCTCTTGACGACGATTGATGTATCTGTTCCGAAATAGTTGATCAGTAGCGGTACCATGATGTGGCGATGTGGTTGGGCTTACTTTTTGGCTTGGACTGATAGACCTTTCCATTCTTCCAACGCGTCGAGAGCTACAAACAGCTTCTCAAAGTCGCGGAAAGTCGCGGCTTGATTCAGAAGGATCTCACGTTCACTGATGAATTGGAGGACGGAGGATTTGCGTCGCCGCTGTTGACTTCTCGACTTGCGTGATCCCTTTCCACGTGTTGCCTCTCTTCCTTCTAGCTCGTCTTCGCTATCGTCTGGATTCTTGCTGATGTCGACTGAACGGCCCATAATCTTTTTTGTTTTGCTGAGTGATATTGCAGAGAACGTGACAGTCTGGGATAGAACCCTCGCTGCTGCCAACCCGCGACTGCCTACAGCAAGTTTATGTTAGACTCGATAAATGCAAGGTGTCCTATTTGGTGACTTACGAAGAAGATGTTTATAGACCACAGCTGCCACCGCCATGGTATGTGCCCAATAGCCTTCAAGCAGCAGATACCACTCGAAGCCATGTATGAGATCTGCGTGAGCATCCGTGATCGTGTTACCGATGAAATCAGTCTGAATCGAACGAAGCTTTGCAGGGTCGTTGTTTGATTTTTCGAGTATTACTAGCGGAGGGTATGTCGTAGCATTGGGATCTATCTGTGCATCAAGTACTATCATCTCCAGTTGCGTACTGAGTACCCCGGGAACATCAATGCCGTACTGACTCATCAGCGCCATCGCTGTTTGGCGCTCCCCACGATCTTGGATGAAAGGGAGTTGGCGGCCCAAGCAGGAGACTGATCTTTCGGGAGATAAACGAGAGGCATACACGGGTAGCAGAGTCTGTTTGCCAGCCTTGCTCAGATAATCTACATAGGCAACGATAATGTTCTCCATGGCTTGACGGCGATCGCCTCTGCCAAAGTCGAGACCAAGATCTTGAAAGATAAGAATCGTATGCGTGATCATGCGCAAAAGATCATGATTATCCATACTGATCGATGCAGTAACGCTTCCTTTTAGGACGTCTCCATTCATTGGCGAAAGTACTTTTGACGGCCCTTTCGCGTTAGCAGCCTGAGCGAGCATGACACCGTGTCTAAAGACAAATTCGTCAAAGGCCCTAGCGATGAGACTACCTTGCAACATCTTGAAAGGCTCTCTTGCTTCTTCCTTTGTTGCTTCCAAGTGAGCCATTTTCTCTACAATCTGGTTGCCTGACTGTGTACGTTGACCTCCGAACACAGTGAAATTGAACGGGCCATTTTTATCTGCCAACGCATTAGGCACGCTGTCCGGCAAATTTTTCCTCACATGCTCTTCGAATGAATGTAACAAGTAGGAATTGTAATGTGCAAACAGATAGTCGTCCCAACTGTGGCTGACCTTTTGGACGCTGGGAAGATAGCCGCTGAGAAATCCGTATACTGCGTTTTCGTAATCGTCAATACCACCATCTTTAGCCGCAAGAGCGCATGTCTTTCTCCATAGGCTTCGAGATTGCCAATTCGCGACTAACGAGGTGCTGAAACGAGGGTCGCAACGCATTGAAGTAGCCCTCCAACCCTCAACTCGCTCTTGGCACCATTCACGAACGTAGTCCCAGTCCTTTCCTCTTCTAACCATCTCCCAACAAGCCAGCCACATAGCACGCTCAAAAAAAAGATCTTGCTTCTCCAGGTTTCGACCTTGACGCGTGATTGCATCAGGATCTAATTGTGTAATCAAGACTTTGGTCTTCTCCGAGTTCAACAAAGAGGTATCAAGGCCCGGATCATCTGGTTCAAGTGCCTTTGACCAGGACCGGAGACGTTTCTGCCCTTTGATCGCCTCTTTTGAGTACAGCCAGCTATGTGCCCAAAGCCCCGACCCTCTGTCCGCCCCCGATTCGAGCTCTTGTACTACCTGCTCAATGTCCTGTCCTGATTTGTCCGCGCACTTCTGCAACCAACGTAAAACTGTATGACGTTCCCAAGCCAGATCGTTGGTTGCTAAGAAATTGTCCCATACATCCTTCTCTGATGAATAACGGTGCACCTCAGTGTCACTTTTAGACCGAGCAAAATCAGGGGAGACATCCGAGCTATTACCAGCGGATTTAGGAATGGGGTATTCGACCTGGAGCATAAGACCTAATAGATCCCATGTCTGTTCTTCTTGCTGCCATCTTTTAAGATCGTCGACAGTTGTCGACATACCATGGTTCCTATCATCTCCTCCGGGATTAAGACCGGGTGTTGATCTGCCACTAGAGCTCCGAAGACGTCGACGTGTTGTCTTTGACAATTGCCGTTGCCTCTCAGGCAAATGGTCATTTTCCAGAGTGCGAACAGTGTCACTGGCGATCTTCTTGTAGGCATCAACTAGGGGAAGCACACGCCGACAGTCCTTTGCTGTTTTTGGCTGTCGTTTGTTGCTTAAACGATCAAGGCTTGTAGCGAATTCTTCTACCTGCTTCCCAACTCGTTCTGCAGTCGCTTGTAAAGGATGAAGGGCTCGACGAACGTCGCTGATTGTAGGATATCTTGGCGATTGAGTAGTGGGGCACTCATCATCATGATCTGACTCGTCATGCATGCTGTCATCTGAGTATCCATCGTCAATAACGTCGCCAGAGGCTTCCGAATGGTGGAGGCTGTTCCAGCTCTCCTCGCCACGAATTTGTCTTGGAGGCATGTTGACCGCTAGACGTGAGTATTAAGGCGCGTGTACCACAAAAGCATATGCTTTCCTTGCCACTACAGCCTCATCAGGTACGAAACATGTCATCCTAGCTCAAATATTCTGTGCATCACGTAGAGTATGAGCTGTGTTGATTTCGCCCGTTCCTGCATTAGGCGCGGCTAGCTCACCGCGCTTAAAGTTTCTAGCAAATAAAGTACGCTAGCAAATTTTCGAAATGCTTTTCTTCTTCATACAATGTCTATACAGGCAATCATTAGAGTCTCGGAACAGACCTCCACCAGGAGTAACCATCAGTGTTTGTTCAGGTCCCATGAGGATCTCCTAGCGTGCTCACGATCGTCTAAGAGGGACCTTGACACTCGCTACAAAACAGCCTGATTCTTTCGTGGAAGTGAAGGTTTTGATACAAGAGCGAGTGTTACAAACAAGTTACAATGCTTGAGGCCTCTATGTACGTTCTGCAGCCACGGTAGCGGCCTCCGCTCCATGACCGTCGCTCACGCCAGTCGTATGCCTTGGCAACCGTTGCTTCATCTTGAGTCTCAGCAGACTCGCCTTGGGACAAGACACCGTATGTGCATCGTCGCCTTGTTGTTTATAAAATAAATTACAGCATCTGTAGAGCTCATCGATCTGGCTCTGACATTTCTCCTCTTTGTAAAAATTCTTCTCGATGCAGTCTACACCAGCATCAGCACAGAGAACAATATCATACTGTATGTTCCCATTGCTTCGGCTTACCTTGAATTGCACACTACCTCACTGTTAGTATGAAGACGTTCGAGAAAGCTTTAATCGACTCACAGCGAGGGGATGGCAAGGAGGATCGGTCTTCAGATTTTCTTCCATTCCCTGAAATCTTGTATCAGCGGCAGTAATATTGGTACCCATAATTCACTTGTACAACTCACCATCTTGCTAGCCTACCAAATGAATAATCAATCATGAATTATCCGTAGTCCACCTATCGTTCTTTGTTGTGACACACGGATTAGCGTAAAAGTGTGCATAAAATACCTTACCCAGGCAGGCGGTTCTTTCGGCCTCTGGGAGTTCTAGAAGCCTCTTCTGATTGGTGGGGTCCGCATTATCTCATCCTCCTCACATTCACTCTACCACACTTAAATACAATCTCCTTTAACGCTCAGCCTTTCTTACTCTTCCAACGTTACAACTCGACTCTCACACAGCTATTACACGTACCTCGCAATTCAGCATTAGCTAAAGCCCGGCCTACGCTCCGGTAAGTTGCCTTCAAAAAACCAACCCACCACCTTCCTCACCAGGCATTGAAAAGGCAAAGGCTTACCTACACAACACAGAGTCTGCTGACACCGAACACCTCCGCAAATCGCGTCTTTGAATACTCTCAACCTCACCCACAACTCTCATCTACAGCACCCCCACTACAACAAACAACATGTCGGACCGCGACCAATCCCCAGGCGCTGGAGGCAACCCAGATGACCAGCCCAAGAGCGAACACCTCAACATCAAAGTCACAGACAACAATAACGAAGTCTTCTTCAAGATCAAGCGCACCACAGCTCTCTCCAAGCTCATGAACGCCTTCTGCGATCGTCAGGGCAAAATCCCAACATCTGTGCGGTTCTTGTTCGATGGTGCTAGGGTCAACCCGACTGATAGCCCCGACTCGGTGAGTCATCTCCTCTCAGATACCTTCAGAACTCCTCTCTACGATCCAAAAACTAACGTCTTTTCTACATAGCTCGAGATGGCGGACGGAGATACTTTGGAGGTGCACCAAGAGCAAATTGGAGGCGCTTAAGATCACTTCAACATTTCTTCAGCGCGTTCGAATAAGGCGGCAGATGGATATGAACGTTTGCGGCTTTGTGTTGCTTTTCTTGAGCCACATACCTGCAGCATTTTACTACGAGCAATGATTTCATTGTTACATATGCAATGCAGAGGGCGCTCGAGGCGCAAAATATGCATTCAGGGAGGAACGGTGGTCAAGCTCAGTCTATAGATGAGAGAAATCTCCTCAAACCTGCAGATGCGAGGTCTTCATTTCACGCTCGTGATTCATATGCTTTCTTAGTCCACACGACTAAATATACGGGCACATTGCAATGCAGAAATCCAATGCATGCTATGCAAGAACGAAGCCAATAATGCCTAAAGGTCCACCCATAAAAACAATGCCCATCATGTGTCATGCCCTCGTATTCTCCCCTCTTCATTTCTCACCCATCCCAAACCTTCTTCCTCGCCTCCTCCCTTTCCCTCTCCTCCGTTCTCCCCTCCTCCTTCAGCTTCTCCCTACTCACCCTCTCATTCTCCCTCACAGCCCTCTCATACGCCTTCCCCTCCTCCGTCTTCTTCGGTGCCTTCACCCCCAACGCCCCAGCAATCATTCTCCCAGCAGCCGCACTAGATTTCTCCGGTCTCTTTTCCGGCACTCCAGGACCTCTAGCTGTGCTGGTTGTACTTGAAGTTGTGGAGTAGCTCTGAGGCTGCGTTTGAGGGTTGCCGAAGGCGGACCAGTCTGTGCTTTTGTGCCGGCCGTGGCGGGAGGTGGGGGAGCTAGGGGTTGGTGGTGGAGGGTCTGGTGTTTCGTTGGTGTCGGTGGGGGTTGAGGGGTCCGAGAGGGTGTCTGAGTCAGAGATAGAGGAGGAGGCTTCCTCTTCCCAGCTGTCTGCGATGTGAGCTTTGGTGGTTTTGGACTTGCTGGAAGGGGAGATGGAGAGCTTCTTGAGAGAGGAGTCAAGGCCTGGGTTACCATTAGAGTAAACTATGGCTGGGATAGTATGGAGAGCTACCTTGGGCCTTGCTGGATTTGGTAGCCATTGCCACTTTTGAACGGCTTGACACAATCGGATTGAGAATCCAAAAAGGCCGTATACTTGAAAAGGTAGATGTAGCTGTGTTCTTCTACATTAAAAAATCGCTATGATTGGAAGATTTAGACACGTATGTACGAGAGTATAAGCCTAGGAGAGGCAAGTGCAACTATTTTTCTAACTCGAGTTACAAAATAGCAGGTGCGGAAACAGAAGCAGAGAAACTGTAAAGACAAATGCAGGACTTATCCTATATGAAAGAAAAGAGCACACGGGAAGCCAATTAGTCCGTCGTTGTGTGATATATAGAGCGGAGGGGATGGAGTTTCCCCACGTTGTCAGTACATAGTTGTAGGGCTGCGTGGGGAAGCGAGGGTCTAGAGCGTGGACAAGACTCTCGCTTCCTCTTGCATGTATAGGTCTCAAATTTGGATGATTGTATTTACAATGGCTCTGAGTTATCTATAGACAATGTGTTCCCCGTCATTAGAGGGTAAAATTGAATCATGGGTCTATATAAGCCATTGTAGGCTCACGTGATCGACCATCACGTAACACCACCGCCATACACGTTTTCCATTTCAATGACAGAGTCACCTGGCGGTCGATTGTAGAATATGAAGGGTGGTACAGTTCTGAGGAAACGCTCTCAGGTCGCCCTCAGATGAACGGGTTCGTGAAAAAAGAGTCTCCGTAGTAATCAGCACAAGTAGCGCTCAAAACGTTGGAGAATTTGAGCCACACCCACAACAAAAGAGCTCTCGACTTGGAAGTTTGCAGAGCCCAAGCAAGGATATTTTTCGAAACTCTTTGTTAACCATAAAACAGTATTGCCTTATGCCTGAGCTTATGGTAAACTCTCCAACATGTCTAGGCCTCCTATGATTGTTTCCAAGAGTATGCAAATGTACAACTCCGTTCCAAGCAGGTCCCAACGACATAACCATACAAAATTGATGCCTGCATACTTGGCTGATTGAAAGATAGCAAGAGCAGAAAGCTCTGCAAGAGATCCATCCAATGAAACAAGAAAATACTGATGAGGAAAATCCGCAACTCATCAGAACATGGAAGCCTCCTCTGTCGGCGTTTGTGCCACCTAAAATGGTGTAGGCAAGATCCATCACAGGCTGTCTATCTTTGGGTGTGGTTCGTTTTGCATCGATTGTCGGCTCTGACTTCCCAAATCCGCTTCTCTTTATGGAGTACTTGAGGCTATATCCGTGCTTGACTTAGAGATCTGTACAGATCTTCGGGGTCAATTAAATAGTCCAGCATCAGCCATGACTGGTCTAACTTGTACAGACTGCAACGCACGGCAACCCTTATAATTTTCAATAAATTGGCAGTGGTGTTTCGTACCTGCTGGCACTCCCAGACGATCTTTGTCTAGCCATGAACTAATCGCATAGCAAGGCCCCATATGCGTTGATGACTCGAACTATGCCATGCTGTCGTGCGGTCTTCGGAGTTTATCTAACTTGAAATAAAAGGTCAGGTTAATACCTATAAGAAGGCAGATACGGTGAGCAACCTAGGCTACGGTGATACTGCAGCTATAGCCCTTCGGGAACTCGTCTGCAATGGATGTGTTCGTTGCATCGACCAACACGGACATGGCGGTCAATGCACTGTCAAACCTGGGATTACGGTGGAGCAATGCCGTGGTCTCACTGTATGTCGTCCGTGATCTTTATTGCAATATTCTTGATCTGCTATTGGTAGTCTCTCTGCTGGAACTGGTCTTGCTGTATGGTGCAAGGCAGAGGCTTCAGTAATTGAGAGTAGGTAAATAGTTGTTGGTAGTTCGGTTCGGATGAACATTCCTTTCTCGGAAGTTTCTCTGCCGATCATTGATTGGTTGTCATATCCGTTGTTCAAAACTCATGGCATTATGAGTCACGAATGTAGAGCCACGTAAATTTTATACAGAGGGGCAAGCAATAGCTAATCCTGACTCCATTGCTTGGAGTCCGTTGCACATTCTTCGCCGCAAAATGGGTAGAACGTTAGTTTATCCGAAGGTCCAGAAAAATACCGTCCATCGCAAGAACGATCGCGGTAAGTTGCTTCATTCCGGTATTCGATCTCGTCGTAGCAGTTAGTGGCTCTTCTCTGTGGACTCAATGATTGATTGTACATATCCTAGCTACGTACGACCTGCGAGACATCCATTCAATCATCAACGCCGCACCTGTCCTCCATGTCTCCTACAACTCTCCAGACCCAGAGGATCCATTTCCGACTTTGCTGCCTATGATTGGCATCATGGGATCCTACGATCATCCCAGCGCAGATATCAGCGAGCCAATGGACTGCTATCTGCATGGCTATGTAAGCTCAGGCGTTATGAAGCAAGCTCGCGCAGGTCCTGAAAAAGGCTTACCAATGACCGTTGCTGCCACCAAGGTCGATGGTATCGTCCTCAGCCTAACACCCAACTCGCACAGCTACAACTACCGATCTGCTGTGCTGTTCGGGTATGGAAGCTTGGTCGAGGATCCTGAGGAAAAGCTGTGGGCGATGCGGCTAGTCACTAACTCTGTGGTCCCTAGCCGCTGGGAAAACTCCAGATCGCCCCCTGATAACGCAGAGATGGTGTCGACGACTATCTTGAAGGTGAAGGCTGTCAACGGAAGCGGTAAAATCAGGACTGGTGGTCCTGGAGATGAGAAGAAGGACACTGATAGGGAGGATCTGCTCGAATCTGTTTGGACAGGCGTGGTGCCCATCTGGGAACATGTTGGGGACCCAGTTGCTGGAGGTGCAAGTCGGGTGAAGGAGGTGCCGGAGCATGTTCGAGCGTTTCAAGCTGACGTGAACGAGACCAATGGGGACTATGCAAAGACAGCCGCTGCGTCAAAGAGCTTCGGGGGGCAGGAAGCAGTTGTGTCCTTATGAGTAGCGACATTCGTCAGTTCTTCAAATTTGGAATTGAGAAACAAAGCGCTTATCCTCGACTAACGCCAGTAGCTGTAGAGAAAACATTCTTTTGCCATTGTATGAGTGACAAGAAATGTACAGCGTTTCTTGATTCGAGACTGCAAGGTGCCCAGTGTTCGCTGTCCGGCGCAAACAATTCTAGGACTTGATCTGACACGATGTCGTTAATGGCAAATTCGCAATATAGTGTACCAAAATTGATGCCATCGTTCCGGACCGCTTCGCTTGTAATGAGCTTCCTAGCGAAGACCTTGAGGCTAGGAATAGCAGAAATCGCGCTCTACGAAGCCATAGTTTCGACCAATTGAAAGGTACATTCCCTTCAAGATAATTTTCGTTTGCGTTTGAGTCCGAAGCTCGTGGGTGTTGAGGGTGTTCGAGTGACAAGAGCCTGGTGGCACGAACGTAGGAGAACAGTCCATTGAGCAATTCAACTTCCAGCGAGGGCCTTCCCAACCAGATCTTTGCACCTTTCGCTCATAGGTATCTGCAGTGCCAACTCGTGCCCCTTCTCACTCATCTTCCCCCACGTCTTCTGTAGGATCCTCACAATCTTATCTTCATCATGCTGCCGCTCAAACTCCTCAAATTGATCATCTAAGAACACTAAGCACGCCACATCCTCCAGAGTCTGTGTCTCTTCATCCTCCTTCAGATCCTCCTTCCGGATAAGATGCGCTACCCTATTAGCATCATCCTCCGAATATCCGCAATCTAAACAGATTTGAGAGGCCATATCTCCTTGTCTTTTCTTCAAGTAGGTTCGCCACTTATGGTAGCCCACTTTGTTCATTGGGTATGAATCCCGCGGTATCTCCCACCGGCGAAAATGTTGAGCACGTATTGCCAAGCGAAGAGTATCTGGCGCGGTAGGATTGCGCTTCTCAAGGTAGCTGCTCATTTTCTGGCTGTAATGGAGCTCATACGGTTGCTCAATCCCATTGACCTCCCATCTTTTCGGGTCTTCGGCGTGAGCTTCGTCTATGAGCTTTATTGCAGCTTCGTACTTGTCTCCAGGCATTTTGAAGTTTATAAAGTATTAAAATGTTGTCGTGGGATTGATATGAGGGTCCAGATTCTAAAATGCCTCTGGGCTTTCACAAAAATAATGCATTTTCACAAGTGCACATCTATCCAACCAGCTTGGAGCTAGATAGTACAGCTGATTACGCCCATCAACCCATTGAGGAGCTAAAAGACGAGGAAATACTCGGCCTCCATCATGTCGTGTGTCTGGGTTGCGGCTGACGTTCTTCAGATACATACAAGCCATTTCTCCATTTTACGCAACATTCCAACGCCTTGATTTTAATGCGGCATCATATAGAGCACACATGGCTGGCGGCGAGTCTTTTGCTGCCAGCACCGAATCTCCTCCCACGTCGGTAGAAGCTACGTATCCTTCTGGCACCTGAGAGCCGTTAGAGCTCCCACAATGGCAACGTAACGAATTCAATCAATAGACACGGCGATGGAAAGAAGCACTCGTCGACCCAATTGACCCGGAGAGCCGCGACAGACTATTGCCAGCTATTGTGAATTGTTTCTCGCACAATGAGGAAGCTGCCCTGCATCTCGACGTATTTGCCAGACTAATAGCCGAATGGAAAGGCGAGTCCGTGCAGGAACCCTTCGATGGATTGACCAACTTGCAAGAAGAAGAAACCCGAATTGCTGAACATCTGAAGGGCTTGATAATGTCCGCGGAGACAAACCTTGTTTAAGGGGACTTCAAAAGGCTGTCCTGTGAAATGGACATAAACAACATCAGAGAGCTTTGTACGGCGGCAGTGTTACTTTTACGGGTTATACACCAATCAGCCTAATTGATCATATGAAAGGCCTGATCGGATGTTTCAAAAACGACGGACAGTCATGGTTCTGGCGGCTTTCGGACTTTTTATGCACTACTCTGTATATGGAGTTGTCACAGGCGTTGAAGGGTTGGATTCCCTCCTGAAGCAGCATAACGGAGGGAGTGATCTATCGAAGAGCCAGGAAGTTGGGAAGAGTATTGAAGCAAGCAACGAACAGGGTAAGGTGCCCATCAAAGGATTTTATTTGGAGATTAATAACCTTTCTTTAGCCTGATTTCGCCGCAGAGTACGCGGCACTCAAGGCCAACAGCCACAACAGGAGCAGAGCACAGATCGCCTCCCCCAATTGAATAATGATCACACACTTTCCGAGGCCGCACCCCTGTTAGCGAAAATTCTACACAACACTCTTGAGCCTCTTTTGTCGCAGGCTGCGAATCTTGTTAACGAAACCCTGTTCAAAGACCGGAAGGCTCCATTCGGCTTGTCTCTTGTGGTCACTGCCATTAGCAGCCTTTTCATAGGCATAGCTGCGACTAGAGATCGTTGAGGTGGCGGAGGAGTCGATGATGGATTCTGGACCTTGCTATCCCAGACCATTTTGCAGCTTTTCTCGCTTTACATTCTGCTTTTACCCTTTATTCGCGAACAAGAACCGCGTATTCGAGGATTTTGATTATGTTCAAGTATTGGGGGAAGGATAATACTCAATAGTGGCGAAATGATCGTCTATGCCTTTCCCTGGCCAGCCTCAGCTCTTTTGAGCGATTTTGCTACACTTACGTCCACTGTTGCTGCATTACTGCTCGTGGATGGGATCGACAAGAAAAGCAAGAAAGGAAGCATGACTGGCGACCATGAAGGCACAAATGGCGAGGTCTAGCGATAATAACAGTTAAGATATCTCAATGATCTTTCTGGAAAAGCGTTACAGTTTACGCGAGATGCCTGGCTTTAAAACAATGGTAAAAATTGAACCCTCCTCCAAAATTCAAAAAAACGGTACCAGAGCGAATTGCAAATCTGTCATGCTCTTGAAACGTCTGGCTGGCAACTATGCACGATTCATGTTTCCCACCCACCCCTCGTGATCTTGACGAGCAATTTGTTGGGCAGCGGTGCGAAATCTGCTCCCTCAGCATGCATCTCTTGATCCCAACGAACGAGCTTGTATGAGGTATCGATCGAGCAATAGACAGCCTACAGGCGCGAATCAGAGGAGATGCGAATGAATGCTCGCCATGCATTCTCCGTTACTAAGGGTCTCTATTGTCCCAACGAGCATATACAATGAGATAGCAAAGATCTGAGGCTATCAAGTAGTTGGAATTTTACATCTGCGGGAAGCTTACTTGAGATGATTACACAGAGCATTGGATGACGGTTGCAGCTTCTAACAGATGTAGTGAGGGATGAAAGCTGGACCGTAGAGAATATGAAGGATCTAGTTCGTAAGTACAAATACTGAGAACCAATGGAAGGGAAAACAAACATTATCCGTCGCGAAAACCGCCTTGCCGCGTTGCTGTCGGCACGTCAACAAAGCTAAACATTTGCCAAGAACTCAGCGATAAAGCTCCATTCATGATCACAACTTCTCTCCACACATACACAAACTACATACTTGCTCTTACCTTGCCTCCACATAGGTTACCAGGCATTACGATAGCTATATTTATTGATTGCTTCTTTCGTCCGTGCCCTCCTCATCATGGTGCGCAAATTTCATCGCCAACAAGCTACATGCAAGAAGTTAACAGTCTTAGTAGAACTCCTCTACCCTTCGCAGACTTGCCAAAGATCATGCAGCTCTCCATAATTCCGAGCTTCCACCACACTACCTCTTCACTCCTACAGGCTCGGCATCGTCTATTCCGGACGATCTTACACAGCTCACCATCCTCTTGACTGGGCCTCAGGGCACGCCGTATTCGCAAGGACTATGGAAGCTATGCCTCAAGATACCGGAAGACTATCCCAAAAGCCCTCCCAAGGCATCATTCCGTACTCGCATCTGGCACCCGAACGTTGAAGAGCATACTGGCAATGTGTGCGTGGACACGTTGAAAAAGGATTGGGAGCCCAAGCTCACTTTGCGTGATGTGCTTGTTGTACGAACTATTCATGGTTACATTGGACCGTTCTAACGCTGACTGTTTACAATCAGACCATATCTTGCCTCCTAATCCAACCAAACCCTGACTCAGCTCTCAACGCCACCGCTGGTCACCTTCTACAAGACGATTACGATTCCTTTTCCCGTCAAGCGCGGCTGATGACTTCAATCCATGCAAGCATACCCTCGGATCTTAAGACAGCAGCTTTAGCGGCGAAGAGACGAGGAGAGGAGCCGGGCAATACTGTCCTGGAAGACACAGAACAGAGGCCAGCAATGAAAGGCAAAACCACAAGCTCCTCAAGTGTGGTCATGAAGAATCTCTCCCAGCGCATCACAAGTACTCAGTCTGCGCCTCTGCAAATGCATTTAGGTCAGGAGGATGAGGATTCGGGCAGCGAAGACGATGAGACATCAGGGTCCAAAGAGAATGATCCAATGCTCTCGCGATCTCCTGTCCCCACGCAGATGCCACGAAGACCAATGCTAGCGAAGCGCCCACTCTCGGATCTACCGATTCTTACTGAGAGAGAAAGCGACCATTTTGAAGCACCATGCATGAGGCCCTCAGAGCAGAATGTGGTCAACAATGTGGCATGTATGCCAGCCACTACGCTTGCAGAAGGCTCATGTAAGGTGTTTCAACTGACCGAGCGAAGCCAGAGTGTGAACTTTACAGGTCGCGGTCTCCAGGATACGGACGCGAACGGCCTGGCTGCACTGCCGTTTGAAGATCAAGCCACTGATACCACCGCACGCCCTACGAAGCGAGTTTGTTCAGAGGAGAGCAAAGAGAACATCTCTGAGGGGCCAGACTTGGGAAAGCTTCAAGAAAGACCTTCACTGATGGCCAGCGGATCGAGCAAGGCTGAGAGCACTGCTCCACGAAAAGCTTCAGCACCAGGGAGTTTTGGCGCAGGAAGCGTGAAGGTAAAGTCACGAGTGGGCTTGAGGCGCCTGTAAATCAATCATCCGTTGAGTTGCTTTATTTTATATGCATAGCATGGATTCAGCGACAGTCAGTAGCATAAAGGGGGCTTCTTATGGTCCTTTCATGATTTTTTGATGAATGACGAAGACATTAATTTCAAGACCACATTACATCACGCAAACACTGAGTACCTTAGTAATTACAAGAAATTGATTCCTTGACTTTGTGGTCAATAATGATTGGCCTTGCCAAATAAGCATTCCATAGATTAGCAGTGTTTAGAGCTCGGAGCCCATCAAAGAAGGGTTCTCTCCCATTTCTCGAGCTTCTCGATCACTCCTCCATCTTTCAGACCAAAGCATTAAGGACCAGGCTCTTTATTTTGTAGAGGTAAAGCTGATTGTCTAACGCCAAGCTGCCGACTGGCTGAGCGGATTTTTCGTTCCTGACTAGTGAACAAGCTAAGCTTCTTCCTGACTAGCTGAAACCGGATTTCTACGCTTCCCCCTTTTTGCGTGTCGCCATCCAACTTCAAACTCTTCATCAACGACACTCTTTCAGCTTGCATCAACTTCTGCATTCCTGTTCATCATTAGTACTATACACTCATTAATACTCAGTACAGCACAGCTCATTACTCTCGCTCTACAGCATGCGTGTCACCTCCCTTGCGACCCTGGCCGGTGCTGTGGGTCCTTTGGCAGTCGCTGCCAAAGGCCAACTCGGATATGCATTGGGCAGCAGATTGAGCGGTGAGTTGTCTCAAGCCTTTGGTGGAAGGCTATCAGTCTAACGACCGTCAAAGATGGATCGTGCAAAGGTAAATCCGACTACGCAGCGGATTTCGCAGTCCTCAAAGAAACCGCGACGATTGTCCGGACCTACGCGAACAAAGACGGAGGAGACGCTGCAGGCCCTGTGTGCTCTATTCTCGGTGATCTTCTGCCTGCTGCCAATGACACTGGCATCAAGGTCATCCTCGGCCTTTGGTAAAAGAAAACACTGTGGAAGTCTTCTGAGGACTACGGGCTGACCGTAAACAAAGGGCCGACTCTGATACTGCTTTCAAAGCCGACCAGGATGAATTCTTCAAATATGCTAAAGATTACGAGAATATCATCTACGCTGTCACTGTTGGGTCGGAAGCTCTCTACCGAAACCAACAGGATGCGTCGACTGGTCTGACTGGCGAAGGTCTTCTGAACCAGATTCAGAAGTTCAACACATCCGTCTACGACAACAACCTACAAGGCAAGTTCAAGATCGGTACTGCCGACAGCTGGAACAAATACCAAGATGGAACTGCAACTCCCATCATCACGTCGCCAATCGTGGATATCTTGTAAGACGTGATCAATCTATTAGGACGAGTAATGACTGACCGTGAACAGGCTCGTCAATGCTTTCGGCTACTGGCAGCAACAGACAATTGCCAATGCCACTGCTACCTACCTTGATGATTTGCAACAAGCATTTGGCAAGATCCAGTCCACTGCTGGCTCGACCACTAAGATCGAACTCTGGAATGGGGAGACTGGATGGCCAACTACTGGTAAGTGCTTCTGGGTCGTCCTCCTCGGGTTTCGCTGACGTGTCTAACAGGTGGAAACAACTACGGAGCGGCCGAAGCTGGTACCACCAATGCCGAGACCTTCTACAAGCAGGGTGTCTGTGCTGCTCTGGACTGGAACATCAGCGTCTTCTACTTCGAGGCCTTCGATGAGCCATGGAAGCCAGCCAGCACTGGTGCCAACGGTAAGCCTGGAAACGAGAACCACTGGGGAGCATACAACGTCGACCGATCGCCTAAGTTCAGCGACTACTCATGCAAATACTCATCTTAACTACTCTTGGCGAGGTCATAGAGTCAGGAAAAAGTGCATTCTGGTTAGGGATGAATGCAATAGAAGGGGATTGATGCATTGGGTCCGGGTCTTTTTCGCGTGTCTTCGTCCTTCACTTCTCTCGACCTCGGGCGTCCTGCGGCGAACCTCAAATCATACTATTATGACGAGGCTTGTATTCCAAAGAATACTCGCGTTCAGCTGTCACTAGAACTGGGGAGTAATGAGCAGTAGATGTAATAAAGTTTTTACACCACATGTTGCAAGACCAGACAGTTTTCCAAGACTATATACAGCTTGGTATAAAGACTCATACAAAATGAAATGAGAGTTCTCTTTACGCTGGAGGATTTTCAGGATTTCCGATGGTCCTCTTGTACTCGTACGCTATTGATTTGCAGCGCACGTTTTCGGCCAAACCGGCGGTCTTGGCATTCGCGAGACCCCCTGTACTCTACTCGTACATGTTTGACGCGACTCTTCCGAGGAATATTGCTGACCCTATTATGCAGCAGTAATACTCAAACGATGCCTTAGCCATCTCGACATCTAGCCTAATAAATCACATTCCTTGATTGATCTCTCTCTCTGTCATGTCAAAACTCAACGACGCACTGCAATGTGGTGAGCCCAGTCTGCCGGAACAGTGTCTATACTGTACGTCGATGCAAGTCACCGAGGCAGCACGTTTGGCATAGCTAGCGTGCTTCAGCTGAAAGGTATTCCATGAGCCTTTACGAGGCAATCCACATCATGCTGAATCGTTACTCTCCCAGCTTCATTGCAGATTCATCCAGCGCATTGCTCCAGCCTAAACCGCAGTGCATCAGTCAGTTCGCATGCTCTCGAGGACACACACTGTCCCAGTATCTCAGGCTTCACGACACTGGCTTCGGTGAACAATTGAGCGGTGGGCAGAACCTACTTAATACGCGACCTCCTGGTTGACATTCACCTGGAAAGGCGAATCTAGGGAGCATGGCCTCACCGAGCCCATTGGATCCATTGGATCCGAATGTTCCGTCAGAAAAGCTCAACGGAGGCTCACAAATTACGGACAAACCTCTTCCTCCTCCGCCACAAACCTTGGACCACGACACGAAGTCTGAAGGACCTAGTTCAGCTACAACAAGCAATCTTGCGTTGGAGTCCTCATTTCAAGATTCAAGGCCTACTATCTCTAGCGCTCCTTCATTCCAAAGACCGAAGAAGCGAGTGATATGGCGCAACCGAGGTATCATGATTGCTCTGCCCATCGACAGTGAATTTGGCAAGAAGACGAGCAGGGAAAGCTATCTAAAGCCAGAGGAGGTTGCTCAACGTCTCGATGATTGGAAGAGTAAGGGCTATGACACGAGGGGCTTTGTGCTTGCTCCAGAAGCAGCTAATGCACCTCTCCTTGCGGAAGGTCAGAACCGAGCTGTGCATCCTGACCCAAACGAAGAGATGCAGGAGCGCTCTGAACGCAGCTACAAAGTCAGCATACCAGACCGACGGGAATGGGAGGCCTATGTCAATCAATTGAAGGAAGAGAAGCTTCGTGCATTGGGCGTCAGCGTTGGTGACGAGGAACCCCCAAGGAAATCTCCTGCGCCAACGTTGATGAGCCGACAAGCTTCTTCGCAAAGTTCAGCCATGCTGACATCGCCCGCTTTGGCGCCTCAGCCAGGACATGCGATGCCATTTCCTCCCAATTTTCAAACCCCAGAAGCTCCCGCTTCCCAGATTGGCAAGCCCGCAGTGTCCCATTTCCCAAGGTATTCTATGGCAATGCCGTTTGGTCAAAAGCCTTTTCCATCACCGAGCCAGTATCCACAACCATCTCAATCACCAGTACCTGGGACACATCAACCACAACATTTCCTGGCATCTCAGCCCGGGTCACGGGTTGCTTCTCCGATGATCAATGGATATCACCAAGTTTTAGATGGTGCAATATCTCCACTATCACCTTCAGTCCAAAATGGCATTGGCCAGACTCCAAATCAAGCCGCGAACGAGATGCTTGCTCGTCTGCGGCAACAGCAGGAACTGCTCCAAGCGAAGCAATTACAGCAGCAACAGCAGCAACAGCAAATGCTGCAGCAACGCCCACTATCTACCAATGGGAATCTGCATACTAAAATGAGGAAGTCACAAGCTTCGCCATACAGTCGTCAAACGGAAATCGCTTCTCCAGTCCCACGTGGTCATCGTCAAAACGCAAGTGAGAATTTGGAGAAAGAGGTCGACGAGAATGAGGCCTACCAGAAAGGGTCTGCCAGTGACGTGGAAGGACAGCGAGATTTGGCAACAGACGAGGAATTGATTACCAACGACCCTGTCACGGTGAAGCACCTCAACAGCATCTACCAAAACCCAAAGGTTGATGCATCTGACCTGGACACGAATCCGAGTCTCGTGGGCACTCCGGACCGTCAACACAATGGCCCAAACGTAGTGAACATCCATTCTGCCAGGCCATCCAAAGCCTCAAATTCCAAATTGAACGTGAACGCCCCAGAGTTCAAATTCAAGCCCAAGAAGACCAATGATCCGGGCTTATCTTCATTTCTTGGCAATCAGAAAACTCCTCAAGTGACCAGAGACGAGAAAGCTACCACAGTACCAAGCGTGATTCACTCAAGGAATACTTCAAGTGGACCTCATCAAGGCAGCAAATTTAACGTTGCGGCACCCGCATTCACGCCTAGGGCTGCTCCCAAACCATCGGTTCCTTCCAATGCATTCAGCTTCTCAGCTTCCGGGTCTGCCAGCAAACCAGGAACACCTCTCAGGGAATTTAGCTTTTCATCTTCACTCCCTTCATTCGATCCTGATGCCCCAGCGTTCAAACCTAGTGATTCGGGAGCAGCTGTTGGCAGTGACACATCCAATAAAGACAATCCTGTCGAAGCCGTGAAGAAAATTTTTGGTGAAATCAGATTTCACGAAGTCATCAAACCTGTGAAGAAGTCTAAAGCTGTGCCCATAATCAAACCCGATGGCACTTCATCAGACATCTTTGAGAAGAATTGCTCCGAGACCGACGGCCAAGAAGATGAGTCTGGACGGATTACTCAAGCAGATGGTCGGCAGAAGAGGATGAGACGTGACCTTGACGACGGTGACCAAGTGCCTCTCTTTGCATCGCCCAACCAAACCCCGTGGATGAATGATGGATACGATGACCGAGCAGCCTACTTTGGCGGAACGCCATCACCGAAATTAGACGAGGCCACGGTGGAAGCTGCTACAGATCTTTTGGAAGAGCTCATTGATGACCTGTCTGCTACTGAGGCCTCGGAATTGATGAGAGATGACCAATCGGTTGTCCCAGATGGCAAACCGTTTGAGCCTCACTCCTCCTATGACATTGACGATGCTACAAGTTTCAGCGCCGCGCGGCCACTGGCCTCTCCACGTGGCCGGGCCTTTGGTAGACTCGATCCTACCCCTGATGACGTTGCCAGAGCTACAGTGAACTTCCTGGGCAAGTCTCCTCAATTCAAGGGAGAATTCGACCAAGCTCTGGACCGTCGTATCTCCAGCTCGTCAGCACCTCGATCTCCAGCGGCTAGGCCTAGGCACGAGCAGTCAAACAGGATTCACCAAGAGGATGGTGTTGAGCGTATAGACCATGCAAAACAAGATATCCTCCAAGGCGTGCGTTATATTGAACCCTCCTATGACGAGATTGATGCTATAGTGAAGCACCTGAACCAAGACGACTCTGATTTTGGTGTTGAGCGAGAAGCTACCCCCATCAAACACCACAACCTTAGCGCTAGTCCGAGGCGATCTCCCATTCCAGCTCTCACCAACACAACAGGGTCCCGTCAATTACTTCCGCCTTCGAACATCAGAAGTGATGCACCTTCTCCCAGTCCCAACAGGCGTCACGGAACTTACCAATACTTGCCTCCGACTGAATCGGCAAGTGCTAACACGTCAGATATCGAAATGGTCACCCGCAATGCACGTGATAGCCCGTCGTACAGACCTTCTAAGACCTCGCCTCCTATCCACCGCCTGAACAGTCGTGGTAGTACACCTCCCAGCGACTGGGATGACACAATTTCCTCTCTCGACGAAGGCAAGTTTCGATCCCGGACAGGCTTCTTTGACAACCGTGTCGACGATGTTGTTGGTGAAGTTGTCCAGCAGCGCTTAGGACCGTTGGAGAAGACTCTGTCAAGCATTCAACAAACTTTGGCAGACTTATCAAGTCGTTCAGCAAGTAGGAGGCCACGCAGCTCAGGCACTCTTGGAATAGAGCACAGTGATGCAGATGATGAGGATGATGTAGCAGAACGTCCTTCATCAAGAGTGAAATCGCCGTTGTTGGATCGCAAGTACGATCAGCTCAAATCTTTGCTCAAAGAGATCACTGCAGCTCAACAAAGCTTTGCACCTGCTAGTCGAATTACTGAAGTTATGGATGCCGTTAAAGATCTCAAAGCCTCGATTCATCAAGCTCCTCAATCCCAAGGCGCCACTTCTGCACGTGCTCCTACTCCCTCAGATGACCTCAAAGCCATTGTTGAAGAAGCGATAGGTAAGCAATTGCGTGGCAAGTCCGGTGTGGTCGCGTCAAGCTCTCAAGCAGCTGCAGCGGAGAAGAGCCAGCTTCAAATTGCTGGTCTTGAGAGCATGCTCAAGATCGCGGAAGCTCGCGCCGAGGACGAGATGAAGGCTCGACGGTCGACGGAGGATGCCTTGGCAGATAATCAACGACTTCTTCGAGGAGCAATGCAGGAAGCTGCTGGGCAACGCGAGGCTGCAGAAGCTACAGAACGCAGCCTTCAAGAGTATCATGAGGAGCGACACAACGTTCTAAAGCGTACGGTGATGCTTGAAGGTGCTCAGGAAAACTTAGAAAACATGGCGTCGGATCTGTCAGACAAGAACAACGCGCTCAAAGGCACTTTGGCAGAGTATAGACTCTCAAGCGATCAATGGCGGACAGAGATCAACAATGAAAGACACGCGAACAAGGATTTGAGAAGGACCATTGACGCTTTGAAAGCCGACAAGGAAGAGAATCTTCAAGCACGCGAGGCAATCCGAAGTAAATTTGATCGCTTACAAGAGGACATGAGCCGAGCGTTGCAGGAGACAGCCTTGGACCAATCGAGGTGGCACGGCAAAGAAGAGGAACACGCTGCTAGATTGGATATGCTGAGTGCTCGGCTTGAAGGCGAAGCTCGGACAAGGGAGAGACTGGAGCTCGAAATCGAGAGACTCGAGGCGCAGGAGAAGGAAGCAATGAAAGCTCGATTCATGATTGAGCAGACGCAGAAGGCCAATGTTCAACTGGAGGCTATGGTGACCGGGCTGAGGGCCGAGTGCCATGAGTATCAGAAGACTGCCGCTCGTTTCGAGCGGGAGTTCAACGACGCCAGAGAAACGGCCAGAATGGAAGTCGATCGCACAAGGACATCGATGGAAGCAGACCTCCAGGCCGCCAACAATCAAGTCAACACTGTACGCGCCGATCTTGAGAGTATGCTTGCAAGACTACAACAGCAGATCGAAAGCGTGACGGCCGATTCACAGAAGGCGACGTCCAGGCACGAGCTTATGCTTCAAGAGGCGTCTGACTCTCGACACGCTGCACTTCGAGAAGCTGCCGATGCTAGGGAAGCTGCGTTGCAAGAGCACTATCGCTTCCATGAGCGAACACTTGAAGAAAGGAATGCGCAGCACGAGCGTGTACTGCACAATGCTCTAGAAGACAAGGAACGCTCGGAGACCTACCTTGGTAATCGTCTCAATCTGGCAGATGAGAAAGTAGTCCACTATCAACACAAGATCATTCATCTTGAGGAGAAGCTTGAAATTGCCAAATCAGCCGCACTTGCCGCAGTGCAGGCTGCTCAATCCAAGAAGGCTACAGCAGGCCCTGTCTCAATACGTGGATCCCAACCTTTGACCAAAGCCCCCGATATTCCTGAAAAGATCTCACCTCAAGCGCTTCGCGAATCAATTCTCGTCCTTCAAGAACAATTACAAGAGCGGGAAACGCGCATTGAGCAACTTGAGTCTGAGCTCTCCTCGGTCGACTCGAACGCGCCTGCGAAACTCAAGGACGCCGACAATGAGATCGCATGGCTGCGTGAACTTCTCGGCGTGCGTATCGACGACTTAGAAGACATCATCACCACGCTTTCTCAGCCGGCCTACGACCGTGAAGCTGCCAAGGATGCTGCTATCCGTCTGAAAGCCAACCTGCAGATGGAGCAGCAAGAGAAGGAGCGCGCTTTAGCGGGAGGCCAGGCTTCTCCGTCGCTAGCGAGCATCTCGAACCTTGCAGCATCACCTAGAGCACTGCCTCTGGCTGCTGCTGCCGCATGGGGAAATTGGAGAAAGGGAAAAGAAACGGGCTTCGGCAACCTGAACGCTGTTGCAAATGGGAGTGCTCATCAGACGCCCTCTAAGTCCTCTCCACAAAGCTTCTTTGCCGGTCTCATGACGTCTCCCAGCACCAACGTGCGCACTACCCCTACACTCCCTGGGGGCTCAAGACGAATATCTTCTTCATCGAACCGCGCAGTCAGAGCACCCTCTGCGCCGCGGCAGAGCCTAGGCTCTCCCAACGACCCAAGGCTGCAGCCAGAGCCAGTCACACCTCCTCTGATGCGAAAAGCTAGCTATGATCTAGACGCTAGTGAGACCAGTGCCTTTGGAGATGAGGGTATTGAAGATAACAAAATGGCTGAAGACGAAGAGCCTTTTGGCCCAAGGCTCGGGGGAATAGTAGAAGGAATCTAACACAGCCCACAGACAGGGCACTCTTCCTTCGTTTATCGGGTTATTCATGGCATTGCGAAGGGGTTTAAAAAACAGAACGATCTCTTCATTTCTTATCAGATTGGACATCTTGTTTGATTCGCGAATATACCCTTGATCGTTTTTTCAACTCATTTATGGGTACTTGGAGTAGTCAGAGATTGTTCTCATATGGGCTTGATGCCGACGGATAAGTGATGAATTGATACAATACTTCACTCTACTCTTCAACTATCCTGCTTTGCTTCTCTCCTTCGTACCTTAAACGTTTCCTTGGAATCGCACTTATAATTGTATATACATTCAGTCGCTGGGCTAAGCTATCACAGTTTATACTGGATCCGACAGTCTCTCTTCAATAAATACCGCCTCAACATTGCTAAACAGAGAACCCTGCTATTCCAAGTACTAAGCTCCACAGGCCCAGAATTTGGAGACTTCGACCGTATCGAACCTATGTCGTATAACACCAGCTTATAGATTCGCATACACAGTGCCATATGCATAGATTTCGTGGCGCCAGAGGCGAATACACCGCGAGCATTTGTCCAATACTTGAAATATGAGTTCTCGAACCTTAAAGATGTCCCAGCCGTACATTCCTTAGCGCAATACCTGGACTACCATCTCGATCTAGACGCTGTCATTTTCCCGTACGACGTTTACCAGACTTACGGGCCTTTCATCGCGGAACGTAGGGACCAGATCGATGATTGGAGCATCGTTGATAAGGGCGCTGGGGCATACTCTCTTGGTTACCAGGTCCAAAAGGCAATAACAGCGAGACTTGTGACTTTCCTCCCTTGTCTCTAAAGCACAGAAGGGAATTGTCAGAGAGGTCCCTTGATGTCCATGTCTGTCTTTCGCCAGGCTTTTCAAGAACCTGTTGAAAGCCCACTAAGTGTTACTCAACCAGGTATGAGCCATCGAGTGACATGCTATTTCGTGATCAACTATCACTTCGCTTGGTCTCACCGTATGAGCTCTCTAAGTAGCGCGCTGGGTGGATCTTATCGAAGTCTTTTACCATCTACCAACAATTCTCAAATTCAATTCACCATCAAGTCGGCTGTAAAGCATCGAAAGCAACTCCACTTTGGGTATTATACCCAAGGCAACGCTAGAATTGAAGGTCACGAATTTGGCGACGATGATCGCAGGTTTGGAAGAAGGAAGAGTGGCGAAATAGCAAAGATCATAACCTATGGCTCGGTTGTTCCTAAAACCTCAACAGGCCAAGGCTATTTTATTAGGCTTTGCTTCGATTTGTTTCACCAGCTCCACTTTGTATTTGGGTCTAATCTATCTCAAACTTACTCTGACATCCCAGCAGTTCACTCAATTGAAATACCCACCTCAGCATCCATTCTCGTCGAAAAGAAGACCACACTGTCCACTGTTAGAATTGATATAAATACAAATACGTGTGCGCACCACAATGCGAAATGGCTGAGGTGGCGAGAAGAGCACCCTGCATGCACAGAGAGTCTTGAACAATATATATAGAAATGCTCCCTGGACATGAGAATATCACTGATTAACACGGCCCTCCAAACACAGCCTGATGAGAGAGCTAACATGACATACCCACCTCGAAATACAAAAACCCACAATGGTCATCTACTGTGCCAAATATTCAGCATCTTCTCAAACGCTCCCTAAGCATCTCCACACCGCTAGCACCACCCCACTCAATCTCCTTCTGATATACTCATCCCCGAATCATCACCATCATCATCATCATCATCATCAACATCTACTGCGAAGATTCCTCGTTCTGAGGGGATCGTAGACGCGCCCGCGCATTTACTAAGCCAGGTGAATCGCTTCACGTTCTCATTATCCTGAGATCAGAGCACAATCTGGCACTAAAAGGCCACAACATGAGCAGCGAGGCTGGTAATACCAGATAGTGCTATTGAGAAAGGTGGATGAGCTCCCTTCATCCGAGCCTGTAAGGGATCCTGTATTAATTAGCTTGCTTATTGCGGCGCAAAGTGGCCCATCACGATCTGAAGGGTATGATTGACTGTATGGTGGGTTTAAGTTTGGCAGCGAAAACTCGAGCCACGTAACCATTACAATTGAAACCACGATTCTCGAATCACATTGCAAAGACGATTTCACTTGGCGTCGTACCGATGCAATGAGACATTGAGGCTGTGGGATAGGGTTTAATCTTCCATGCGTAAGTTCCATTGATATGATTGCCCGTCTCCTTTCGAAATTACAATATGGCTCTCGTCATGACCACCTTTGAGCGAGTCTTCGGTGGCCTTATGTCCACGGTGGCACTGACCTCTACGTGGCGAGACTTATTCACCACCAAGTCATGAGACCAGTGTTTCCCTCGATTCAGCTCCATCATTACTCCTTGGTTGATGGTGTTTATTAATCGCGAACAGCCACCCACTATCCATGAAGTCCAGTCCATCCCATAGACACAAACTGGCGAGATTGGAGGCTACGGCATCATGTTGGAGACGGGGGATCTGGAGATCCAAGCCAATATCCTCTATGTCGGGTATGCTGGATCGGATGCCAAGCAAAAGGGGGGACTGAAAGGCCGTAAAGCAGCTCACTTACGCCCTACCCAATTAGTCTACACGCTCGTAAGTGCCGTCCATATCATACGATTCCTGCACAGTTCTCCGTGCTGACTATATCCCTAGAATGTCTGTGTACAACAGTACGAGCTCATGTACCCAGCTCACGCAAGGATGCTTCATCACGCTCAACAGCATGTCTGTGACAAACGAAGCGTCCTGAAGAGTCAACGAGCCACGATGACAGCAGGTATCAATATCGCTTGGCCTCGACCGTAGCCGATTAGCGGATGCCAGAAAGATTTACTCACGCTTTGCAACGCTTCCAGACTTCCACCAACCACTATACCTCCGATTCATTCACAACTACTCTGCATAGCAGTCTTGCGATAGCTTTTACATTCACTGCCAGGGCTATAAGACAGACAGTGCTTTTGAAAGTAAATTTGGGCAACTTATTCTTGTTTTGACATATTTCTAGCTCTCTTGTGGTATTTGTAATTCCTTGGCATTCGGTTACGCGACACATGTGCACACTTTTCGAGCAGTCTGCCCTCAACTCTGCACGTTTTCGACTCTGGTCCTGACCTCAACAGCGCTGTTCGATTGGTGATAAAGCTGACTATCACAGTCGTGATGGGTAGTTGTGAGGCGGAAAACGACGACCACAGTAGCAAGCAGCCGACTTGTTGCGTCAATCGCCAGTTCTCATCCTCGCGCAAGCACCATTTGAGGGTCTTCATCCCCCTCAACAATACTCAACACTGCTCTGCCAACCCTCCCTGCGGGCTTGCACTGTTCTGGCGTATTTGGGAGAGTTGGCCTGTCAAGAAAATCATCATCGCACGGCTCTGACCAAAACATTGCGAAAATAAGAAGATTCAAGAGAATCAAGCGAAGCCTGGAAAGCTCTTTGGACAACAAGTACAAAGGTTCGGACCTTGATCCATCTGTCGACGGATCATGGCCCTCCCTCCATGGATTTCCCACTCGGCGGAAAAGCCCGACCACCTCCAAGCAAGCACCTCCTTGGTAACTGGCTTGGGTATGAGGACTTTGAGTCCGCAACAAGTAAAGGGATTGTCTGATTCTTTGCTGTCAAGCATGCTCAATGGAAGCATGTCCACAGCTTGGGCTTGCACTTGGTCAACAAAAGCGGATGTTGGCTCCTGATAGTTGATGCATGCTCGAATGGGCAAAGACACCAGGCCGGGTCAAGCTGGAGCAGTAAGCGTTCTCACAGAATCAACTGGCCATTACATCCAATTCTAGACCGCCGAGGGAAGGCAGTTCGGAAGGTGGCTACTTGATGGACCACTGGTAAGAGACAAGAAGGTATTATAGCGCCTCCTTACGCTCTCTATCGAACGCATGGTTCTCTGCCACCCCTGTACATACCTTTACAGGGCAAGGTCAAAGTTCCTGGAGTTTGCGATGCGGTTTCCGGCACGCTAGGAGACCACGGGCGCTCTCTATTTGCAGCATGATTTGCACTTGTCGATACAGATCAGAGACAATTGCTGCTCGATATCACAGAGGCAATGCGAGTCTTGCTTCAGTTGAGGTAGTACGTGGGATTGGAAACGGCTAACAAGCGAATGGACAGCCGAGGGTCATGACTTGGACAATAAATCCCACTCTGAAGACTCGGAACATCAAGCGTACGGTCATCAGGACGACAAGACCGGCTTGGGAAGACTTCAAGCCAATGTACACAATGGTGAACAAGATGAGAGGGCCAATGACAGTACCGCTTCACTAAACGCTGTCGTCCACTTCCTCGTTAGAGCAAGGCTGGTCTTTCCGCGAGATATTTTTAAACTTCAACGAGTGGCAATGTTGACCTGAGAAGCAGAGATTGGGGAACGATTACGAAAAGCGCTTGACTCTAATGCGAGGAAAAGAAAATGTAGCCGTGACGGTTCACTGCAGATGAAGATACTTTTCCCTTCCACAGTTCCGAGCATAAAACATGAGTGGTCGCTAAAGTTCTCTTTATTATCCAACAATGACCTTGAGCGGCAGGATTGCATAGCTTGTCGGAGCCGGCAGGGGTTGGATACCTAAATGAATGCGAAATTTTTGTGCCAGTAGAGCTTGTGCCAGTAGAGCAGGAAAATTGAGTTATTGAATGATGACTGAGTCCAAATGACGTGGAACACATTCGCGTGCATGATTAATACCCTAAATTCGCACTTATCAGGTCTAATAGCTACCCCAAAGCGATAGAACTAAGCTTTTAGGGAATATAAAACTGACAATTCGATGGGTTTTTAAGGCTTGTGGATTGGACAGAAGTTCCTCAAGGAGCGCAAAAGGTATGAAATGCGAGTGGGGAGGACCCTTCTTAAAGCGCAAAAGGAAACTCATCGTCAGTCGGTGGAGAATAGCTTGGTCTAACGTTGAGTCGGAAGATGTCTGCGAAAAAGGGACGCTTTGCAATGGTGCACGAGCGGCGTAATGAGAGAGGAAGCGTGCATGTAGACAGTGCTGTTAGGCAAATGCAGGAATATTATATTGAAAGGACAACAACTTCAACCACACACCTACGTACGGGCGCAGCGCGAATACTTTGCGATTGTAGATCTAACTTCGTTATTCAGGAGTCCGCGGCAAGCCTGCAGGATGCAGCGTGCTTTTGTGGCTGATTGGCGTGATTGGCGTGATTGGCGGTTCCACCAGTCCCTTGCATTCAAATCTCACCAATCCGCACACTAAGATCATGATGTCAACTAGCTCCATTTCACAAAGCATACGCCATTTGCTAGTTCTACCGATTACGCCGACAGTTTAATGAGCTGGAGGATGTCAAGATGAAGACCTTGTTACCTTACATACCAGTTCCCTTGGGGCTTTCAAACGTTTCTTTCGTCTCATGCTTGCGTGGAACACGAAGAGAGTGCCTTACTATGGCCAACTTTAGGTGCCATTGGTTGCCCAAGATCGGACCAAATTTAGTAGATCGGGGCAGACAAGGTTCCCAGATTCTTTCCGTTGCTTAAAATAGCTCTGGGAAAGAGACTGCAAGACCTTTCTTCTTTTCAACGGAAACATCAGCCTGAAGGCAATCCACATTTGCGATCAACTGCTGAAGATGCGTTAGCAAGCAGAGACGAACAATTAGACGAGTTCGAACCATTAGAATCCATATGTAAAGTAGTGAGTGACGTTGAGGCTGAAATTGCGAAACAACTAGAATAGTGCGGCTGGGGCCATAGCTCCTCATATGCCTTGGCTCTTCGACATCTTCTCCCATCTTTTCTTCCTCATCGCTTTAAGCCTTTCACTCCTGCAAGACACTTCCCTTTGTTGATCTGTATCATAGCTCCTTCTTAAAGGTTTCTCGCCGGCACCACCGGTAAGTCCATGTCTCGTTGCCCATTGCGACGCGCCGTATTAAAACACCGTGCTTCCTCCCTACTTTTCTGCGCCTTCACAACCCACAGCTTTTCTACCAACACGCTTTCAATCCATTCGCGCTTTTACAGGAACGCATAATTCTGATCAGAAGTCATAGTCAGTACCAACTTACCTTCGCTCATCCAGAAGTAAATCAATATGCATTCAGCTATCGCACTCGCTGCCCTCTCGGGCCTCGCTCTGCTCAACGCTCAGGCCGTTCTAGGCGCGGGAACCATTGATGGACCAGTGATCCCAGGAACAACTGGCAAGCTTGGAAATGCCCCCATCACTACCAGCAACCCAGCTGGCGTCACCTACACCGCAGTCTTGCCCAACAGAAACACCACCGGTGTCCGCGGTTACGTCTCCGCCACCTCCAATGCCAACGGCACTGGTGTGCTCTTCAACGTGAACCTTTACGGTTTCCCTGACGCTCTCCTTGGCCCTTTCTGTAAGTCTACCATTCGGAAGTCCAATCTCTCAATTGCGCCTGACGCCATTGTCAATAGTGTACCACATCCACGACCAGCCAGTCCCAGCTGACGGCAACTGCACTGGGACCAAAGCTCATCTCGACCCTTTCATTCGTGGCGAGATCCCACCTTGCGACCCTACTCAGCCCGAAACTTGCCAGGTTGGTGACTTGGCGGGCAAGCACGGCAACATCACCACCAGCCCCTTCCAGGCTGCGTAAGTCATCCTTCCGTCAAAGTCCACACTCGGTGCTGACATGTCATACCCAGATACCTCGACCTTTACGTCTCCACCCAGGCTGGCCTCGGTAGCTTCCTGGGCAACCGCTCCATCAATATCCACACCACCAACACCACCCGTCTCACATGCGCCAACTTCACTCTGACCAGCGGCTCAGTCAGCAACTCCACCAAATCCACCAACAGCACCATCCCAAGCCCCAGTCCACCCGCCGCCACATTTACTGGTGGTGCTGCCGCCAGTATCATCAGCCTCGGTGCTGTTGCTGCTGGTCTCGTCGCTTTCTTCTTGTAAAGTGGCATGACAGCGGTGTGTGGCTAGATGAGATCTTTCAGGGCTCTTCACTCTAGCACTGTCTCTACATACTATTGATTGTATTTAGCAAAAGCAAGCATGAGCGTTGGGCGGTCATGATAACTATGACCTTACTGGTATGGGTTGGAGATTGGATTATATGTACTACTAGTCTCTGACTCAATGTCTCTTCTATGGTATATAACGAGGATGGAAGAAGACGTTGAATCAGACTCTCCGTGCTAATGGTCCATGTTGCTTCTTCTATTTTTGATGTTCCTGGTCTTTCTGCAAGTATCTCTTGGCGTGAGCAAGTTTGAGCACGTCAGGGTCGCTATCACACCTTTGCACACACCTCAAGGCATAAGGCTCGAGCCTTCTTTATGTCTTTCTGACACATGCCTCTCCCAGCTTTTTACGAGCAAAGGCTCCCAACTTCTGCCAAAGACTAGGCCCCATCGCGTCACTTTGACTGTCCTAAGAGCTTTCTGTGGCGGCAGAACGTCTCTGAGAGCTGTACCAGGACATTCCAATTGTCTCGAGATCCTCAATCTCGTGAGATAAGATCGAGCATATCTTGCTTCAGAGTGACATATCAGAGGGAGTGAACCGCTACCTTTATGTCGTTACCTGGCGGGAAGTGACCACATATGCGGCTTCAGCCAGGGAGCATAAAGCCAGGCGGCTCCCACGCAGTCGTTCTAAAGTCGATTGTAGCATTTGTAGCTGCCTGTGATCGAGAGAGATCTCTTTTAGACTCGTATCTTCGTATCTCTTTCCTCATCACGTGACTAAGACTCAGCTCAAACTAGCTGCCAAGCCAAACCCAAAAACTTTCCCTTGTGGCCTCAATAGCGACATCAACGTTCAAGACCCTAACAGTTACTCTCGAAATCCTTTGAGCGCAACATTAGTTGTACAGTAAGACTCTTCCTATTGAAGCAGCGTCCCCTTCGATACTATGCAGGCCGCCACAGGCTGCCTTGGCCTGCCGAGTCCGCCTCTGTTATGGTCTTGTGTGCGCCTGGCATGCTGACATCCAATGAACATCCACTCTTGCCTCTACCCCTGCTGTTCACTCCTATTCATCCGGCTGGGATCGATGCTGACCTGAAATGTGGCAGGTGCGTATCGAGTGATATACCAAAGAACCTCGAGCACCCTTAACGAAGACCCTACCTCCCTAATCCTCAAAGACTACACACTCCCGCCATCATGGGTCTCACGTTCTCGAAGCTGTTCGATAAGCTCTGGGGTAAGAAGGAGATGAGAATTTTGATGGTTGGTCTCGATGCAGCCGGAAAGACTACAATCCTCTACAAGCTGAAGCTCGGTGAAATCGTCACCACCATCCCTACAATCGGTACGCTGGTCCAGAGCCTAACACCCTTTCCTTGGGGATACCAATGCTGATACTCCCGCTCCCCAGGCTTCAACGTCGAGACCGTCGAGTACAAGAACATCCAGTTTACCGTGTGGGACGTGGGGGGACAGGATAAGATCCGACCTCTGTGGAGGCATTACTTCCAGAACACCCAGGGTATCATCTTCGTCGTTGATAGCAATGATCGCGATCGTGTTGTCGAAGCTCGTGAGGAGTTGCAGCGTATGTTGAATGAGGATGAGCTGAGGGATGCTTTGCTTTTGGTCTTTGCCAACAAGCAGGATCTGCCGGTATGCTTGCAAAGTAATGCTCTTCATTGAGCTTACAGAGCTAATGTGTGGAAAGAACGCCATGAATGCGGCGGAAATCACTGACAAGCTTGGTTTGCACTCGCTGAGGCAGCGCGCTTGGGTAAGCCCGCCTACCACGCTTGAGTCGATCCTGCCTGCTGATCTTGTGCCCAGTACATCCAATCGACTTGCGCCACCTCCGGTGATGGTCTCTACGAAGGGTTGGAGTGGTTGAGCAACTCGCTCCGGAAGGCTGGACACAACTAGGAGGATCGTCCTCTCTCCCTCATACGTGGCATCCACAGAAAGATTCTCAACTTCCCGGTATTCGTCCGCCTCCAACAAACAGTGTCACATGGTCATGGTCTCCTTTTGTCGTCAATGGAAGTGCTGCAGGGTATCGTCTAGCATCGAGCATGCATAAGCGGTAGCGCGTTAGTGCTATGAAAATGCGTGCTTGGTACATGGGTGCCCTTGGTGGTCTAGCTTCTAAAATTTCCTAATGTGCTCCTCGAGCTGGCGCCTCTTTAAAATGATGCTGAATGACGGGTGTTTCATGCTTGTTAGATTTGTATTCTCGAAGGATGGCCGTCTACTTTACGTCGTGCCATGACACATCTCAAGCTGCGCCTAACAGATTGCCCACGTAGAAAAGCGTGTTCAATGACATGGACGATCGAAGTGAACGTAGCACGAAATTCCCTTTCCAGGCAACTCATCATACGTGCTTTTGATAATTTCGCGCCAAGCAAGCTTTCTCCCCAACGACAGATGATACCTCGTGTTACTACTCTCATAACCTCCATACATTACCAGCTGCCTCTTCTTCACCTTATGGCGAGATTGCATGCTGTCAACACGTTTGCGTTTTCCTTTCAAGCGCTTGACTCAGAGGTCTCAGTGTCGACACTTCTCCTTCCGCTTTGTTACATACAGTCATTCCCTTTGTCCCATTAACCTCCTCTCTTCGTCTCGTACCACTTCTGCGTCTTCTACATCTCGGAATCGTTAGTAGGAAAGCTGTCAAGTCTCGAGCTCAAGCGGACAAAAAATGAAAGTCATCAGACGTTGATTGCTTACAAACGGTCATCAAAAGCACTACAAAAAAATATCGAGTGCGGATATATTGGCCACAAGTGTTCCAGAACGATTCCACATCGCTTTGGCAATATGCCTTCCACGCGTATCACCATTGCTTCGAACTCGAATCAGTCTCTGAAAGCTCCTGTCATACTTCCATCTCTCGATTCGGGTTCTGCCTACTTCACTCACATCATCAAGGCTGCCAAGGACAAACTACGCTTGAAGAAACCATCCCGAATCTTCCTACAGGGAGGCCGAGAATTGACTGCCGAAACGGACTGGTCCCAGGTACTAGAGAAAGATGTCGTTCTTCTCGTGTCTATTGGAGAAGACTATGTGGGAAACAAGACAGAAGACGCTCCTTCCCCCCACATAGATGCCAATCTAAATTGCTCCATCGAACTCCTTGCAGAGAAGGCATTTGTCGACACAGAATGCATAAACCAATTAGAGACTACCGCTCGCACACTCCCTGGTGTAATCCACGCCGTAGGCCAACCAGATCTTCATCCCGGCACCAGGTTTCCTATTGGAGCCGTCTTCGTGTCGAAAGGATGGCTACATCCCCCACTGATTGGGGGCGATATTGGGTGTGGTATGGCTTGGTACAAGACAAATCTGTCTAGATCACATGTCGTGGGTGATAAGGGGAGGAAAATTGCTGATAAGCTTCGAGGGCTAGAGGGTCCTTGGCGAGATCAAGGGACTAGGGAGTCGTGGCTTGAAGAGGAGGGTGTGGAGGGAGTGACTTGTAGTGCTGGTGAGGAGTGGGATAAGTCATTGGGTACTGTTGGGGCGGGGAATCATTTCGCTGAGCTGCAAGTTGTAGAGGAGTCTACAATGAAGATAATCTCAGCAGTTGCGAATGAGGGTGGGAAGAGAGAGCTGTACGAGGATGAAGTAGTACTACTCATCCATTCGGGCTCTCGAGGCTACGGCGGAGATATACTGAAACGATTCACCAAAGATGGCCAAAACAGCATCCACGAGGACGATCCGCGTGCTAAAGAATATCTCAGGGAGCACGACCGCGCCTGCGCCTGGGCATCTAGAAATCGCGATCTGATAGCACTTCGTTTCCTTTCCTGCCTCGAGCCTGGAGAATCATCGTGGCAATTAGGCACCAACGTCAACGATTCAGTGATGGGGAAAGCAATTCGTGACGCTCGTCGAGCAGTACAAGCCAGGAAAGTCGTAGATATCTGGCACAACAATGTAGAATACACGGCCTGGAACCCCAATTGCACCAACACGTCCGACCCATCAAGTAGAATTTCCCAGACCTCAAACGCCTATACTCACAGGAAAGGTGCCGCACCTACAAACAACCCTCGCACCAACACACCACTCTCGATTCTTCCTCTCCCTGGCTCCCGAGCGACTCCAACTCTCATCTTACACCCCACTTTCGGAAGTGTGAACTCTCATGGCTTCACAAATGCCTTCTCCCTCGCCCACGGCGCCGGCCGCGCCATGTCCCGTGCCAAAGCCGCCGAATACATCGCAAGCAAATACAAAGGCAAGTCTGACGATTTGCTTCGAGGCGACTTCGTCAAGTCGGATAAAAAGGGCAACAAGCGGATCGGAGGGGACGAGGGCAGGGATGTAAAAGGTGGGTGCTGGGTTGTGTGTGAGGATAAAGAATTAGTCTGGGAAGAGGCACTGGAAGCGTACAAGGATGTTTGGGATGTGGGTGAAGATTTGGTGGCGAGGGGGTGTGCGGAGAGGTGGGGGTGGTGTAGGCCGCTGGTTAGTTATAAGGTAAGGAGGGAGTGAGGAGGGTTGTCGACGCTGCTCTTTTTTCGCTAGCATGTCGGCGATGCCCTATTCCACCCTACGGTCATACATGTATCAAAATATTTGACACCAAATCAATCGAGACTCTTCACAGTTGATATGGATCCAACGTGGAGTTTCGGGCACAAGTTCGGACGCTCTGAATTGGTATCATTGTTTGCCATGGATGTAGAGCGCGGATCAGTACCTGCTCTGCTTTGCATGGCGTCTGACAGCCATGTTCCACGCTCTAGATGGAAGAAAAGCAGTTTGGGTTCGGAAGGTGAAGATTTAAGCGGGAATTCATGGTTGGGTCCGTAAAGATGTGGAACCCTTATTAGGTTAGCGTAGTCCTCTTGATAAGACACTTCTTGCAGGCTGGGATGGAGACGCTGTTTAGGTGTAATCATGGAGGGACAATCTTCTAATTACAGGTACTCAGGCGTATCGACCCATAAACATTGACTACACGAGTCAATCCCGATACCGAACGAACGCCAGAATCTTTACCACACGCTCACTTCCCCTGTACCTTCCTCCCCCTGTCCATCCTAGCCTTCCACCTCCCCTTCCCCGCTTCCACTACCGTCTGCGTCAAAGTACGATAAATCGGCTTTCCCTCCAGCGTGTTACTCAGCGCGCCAAAAATCATCAGGAAAATAAAACTGAGTGCCATTATGACGGCGAAAGAGATCCAGTAGGTTGTGATGGTGTAGCTGTTGGCAATGTTGATGAGTTGGGTGCTGAAGTAGCCGGTCATTAGCGAGACGGGCATGAAGAGGATGGTTACTTTGGCGAGGAGGATTGTGATGCGGGTTAGGCGCTCGACGGCTTGGGACTCTTTCAGGGTGATCAGGTTGAAGTTCTGAGATTGATGATGTTAGCGTGGAGAAAGCACAGGAATAGATGGTTGATGATCGCATAGTTGGATGTGGGCGAGACCTACCAGAAAGACTAGCGCTTCCTTTTCATCAAGGCATTCCTGGATCTCACTGATGGCATAGTGGGTGATTCGGTCCTGCAGCCGTTCGAAGCGTACGGTTGCAGCTGGGGAAAGAGGTGCTCCGAATGTTGTAGCATCTGAAGGCGTACCACTAGAAGGGAGTGGAGATTTCTGCTTGTCCAGTATGCGTTGGATGATGAGCTCATAGCTTTGGTACATGCGCTTGAGAACGGAGAGTTGGCGGCCGTATTGATGCAACAGCTGGATCAGCTCGAGGTGAGGTTGTTTAAACATGTCTTTCCGGAGATTTTCGAGCAGCTCGGCATATGCATGCTCCTCCTTGGCCACTAAGGCGTAGCTGGTGTACCAATCATCAAAGAGGTAGTAGAACAGAAGACTCGAGGAGTCTATTATCGAAATGTTACCCGTCTGATTTGAGCCGAGGCCCGGTCTGATGTCTAGAGTATGGATAGGATTCTCGCGCCTGTGGGTATCGTTCACTTTGGATAGCTGCTTGAAAACATTGTAGAGATTTCGCCTGATCAATTTCAGGCGAGTCTTCGCTTGATCGTCCAGATTCCCTTGTTGGCCAGGGAATGGATTTTCGTACAGGGAAATGACAGTCCCATCATCGCACAGAATTAGCCAACTCCAAGTTCTTGCGCCCTTTGGTTTGTTATCCGAGCGAGCACTAGCAGGAATATGATCAACGTCGTCATCCCTTTCGGAAGTATCCTGTGTACCATTGGATCCATCATCTGGTGCTACATCTGTGTCCGACAGTGAGTTGTAGCCAATGCATAGGTATCTCGAGCCCCAGTCAACCGAGCAGTAATGCCAGACCTGATCAACCACTCTATAATGGTTTAGATCCCGCATTTGCGAATGGACTGGCAGGTAAGTCGCTTTCTCGTCTCTTTCCGGATCAGAAGAATGGGTTGTGTCAATCGACCCGCGATCCATAAATTGATTCTGCATTCTGTTATAGGCCGCACGTAAAGGGCTCGTCAAAGGTTTCTGAGGTACGGGTAGGGGTGTATTGTGTTCAGACATCATGATGCCTGTAAGCCGAGGAGAGAACTTGTAAATGGCCGCCAGTCTCTGTCACACACATCAGCGGCCATGGACTCACGCACGATTGCCGGCCTGGCCTACCTTGATGGTAGCCTTTTGCTTTTCAGGCGCCCAGATGTTGCTTATGACAGACACGTTAATTTCTCAGAAGAATCAATTGAAAACAGAAAATGCTCACATCCATCTTGTAGTTGTTTTTTGATCCCGCTGCACGTTCGCCCAGTCAGCCTGTATTCTTTCCGATACGGAAGGATCCTCAAGACGCATGAATATGCTCAGAGTGAATGTGCTTACTTGGGTTTGTAAGAGTCTCTGGATAGCATCGTCGCCTAAATTAATAGCAGCACGGGCATTCGTACTGTCAAATTCGATAACGAAATTGCGGGTATCAGCTAGCATGATTGCATTATGACACCGGTCGTAGACGAAGCTGTCGTCAAAGTTTTGCAACTCAGGTATCGTAATAAAGGTCGCCATGCTGACCAGAAATTTTCGCGAATATAGAGATAGTAACGAAGGTGATAAAGGCGATACAGATATTAGTGTGTGCTGGAAGAACGAAGAATAATCAAGTACGCAAAGGTATCTTGAACAGGGAAAAACACTTCAATCCATCCACTTCTATATCGGCATATATCAAGATTCGTACAAAGAAAAACACAGATCGCGTGCTCGAATGTGCCTGACAACGATTGAAATGCTGGCTGATGCCTACGAACGCAGGTGAGCTGTCTCTAAATAGGTCACGCCCACGCCGCTAAGGCGCTTAACTGAGGCTGAAGACAGCCCCCAATGTACCCATCGGAAATGCGTGCTCATTTTGGGTACCGAACATGATCGAGGTGCAGATCCCCGTGCAGCATCCCAGTGCTTGCAGATGAGCTCGTACTTGTAGAGTAAATCAGTAGTAGCGGCCGAAAGATTCAATGGGACTTGCATGAGGTGCTCTGAAGGGTCACATTTTTAGGGTTGCCATTCCAGGCTAAACGGCGGCTCGCCACACAAATCCGACCCCGGTAAAGCGAAAACCTTCGACCTCTCCATCTTGGAATTCCTCTACCAGCATCATCCACACGCGCAAATCCTCACCATAAGAATTTACCATTCTTCTGGAAGACTGTCTCCATCATGAGTAAAATCACGGTCGCCGGAGTGCGCACGAACGTGCAGAGCCTTCTCGAATACTCTCTTAACGAGAAGAAGCGCAACTTCCTCGAGACCGTCGAGCTCCAAGTAAGAAAAATTGGGCTCCTTGCTGGCTTCGCCTACTAATCGCCTGTGTAGATTGGCCTCAAGAACTATGACCCTCAGCGTGACAAGCGTTTCTCTGGCACAGTTAAGCTTCCCCGTGTCCCTCGTCCTGGAATGAAAATCTGGTACGATCTATCCCCAAGCCCTCTACCTGGCAGGCTACATGATATGAAGGAGCAAGAGCTTACAAGTCGTCTGGTAATAGTGTCTTGGGAGACCAGCATGATATCGATCGTGCCAAGCACGCCGGTGTCGATGCCATGTCCGCAGATGACTTGAAGAAGCTCAACAAAAACAAGAAGCTGATCAAGAAGCTCGCCCGCAAATACGACGCCTTCATCTCCTCCGATACCCTCATCAAGCAAATTCCTCGTCTCTTGGGTCCAGGTCTCTCAAAGGGTACGGCCCTTACACTGTGCTCTACCTCTACCCGCACTGACATCTTTCACAGCCGGCAAATTCCCTACCCCAATCTCTCACAACGAAGATCTCGCCAACAAGATCACGGAAGTCAAGTCTACAATCAAGTTCCAGTTGAAGAAGGTGCTCTGCTTGGGTGTCGCCGTTGGTAATGTGGGCATGAGCGAGGATGAGCTGATCTCGAACATCATGTTGGCTATCAACTACTTGGTTAGTCTGTTGAAGAAGTCTTGGCAAAACGTAGGTAGCTTGACGATTAAGGCATCTATGTCGCCACCCAAGCGGCTGTACTAGGTGTTTGTCATCGCACGCTTTGAGGATCATGCAGGCTCTGTCGTTAAGGTAGCACTCCAATGTAGCACTCAAGTCAAGTAGATAGTTCAAAAGCACATGAGAAGGCAAAGTCCAAAGAATCGCCAGAGCAGAAAATGTTATTTAGGAGAACCGCAAGTCTCTAATGGATTGAGTAACAAAGCATCGATGGTTGGCTACAATGGCCCTCCGAGTCGCTACTCATGCTATTGTGCATATTCCAATGCCCATGTTTACGGCGATTAAAGTCTGACAGTAGCAGTCTACTGCCATCTACAAAGTCTACAACCCACCCAGCACAGTAGCATGTAGCATCGATTCCACAGCCCCGCCCCTCTGGGACACGACGCGACTGGTAGGAAAGAATCAAGGCCTTCTCTCAAGGGAGCCGGGAACGGAAGAAAACCCATGTGGGAGCTTCATAAGAAGCTCACCAGGATGACCCTCAGCAAGCCGCCGTAGCGGAGCTCCCAGAGTAAAAAGTTATATTTTACTACTGATGATGGAAGAAGAAGACAGAAGAGGGATGGAGAACAAGAAAATTTTGTTAGTGATATTGCCAAGGCGCTATGGGTAAGGCTGCCGCTAGGAGCTCTCAGGAAAGATGAGAAAGATATTGCCCATGAGGTTGTAAGAGCCATCGCCAAGTCAAAATTTGGTGCTCATGAACCGCATACAGAGCTCTACGCTGATGATAGGTCATTGTCCCCATCAATGATTCAAACAGATCGGCATTCCGCTGCCCTTCTAGACAGGGCTAATCTCTAAGGCGTCAAACTATTTATGCAGCTCACTGCTCAGCCGCACGAAGAATCACACCCCCCCTGTTCCTCGTAGCTAGCAAACTTGTTAACATGAGTTCTCCATCGTTCTTAAGGCGACCGATGCTTTACGATCTAGGCAATCAGAGCACTGTCGAAGCTCATGAAGGCCCTCAAACGATCGCGCGCGAACGTCCGACAGCGTTCCGCGAGGGTTGTCAGCAACGCTTCGACAATATGAGCGTACTAGCGATACTTGCGAACGTCATGGTCCACCGGCTGAACTTTACTGCGAATTGTTTTAACCTCGCGCTCGGTCTTCAAGTTTGGAATAACTGGGACACTGGAGAGACAGAAGACTACGAATGCTTGGGACTGGGGAATGCGACCAGCGACAACAATCAGATTATGGATTACGATGGACCCGGTGGTTCCGACGGGCCCGATGAAGACTGATGGACCAACAGTACTGCCCTCGACTGGGTTGCCTTCTGGCGAGTTGCTCTTGAGTCTCACGTACCAACGACGAACTTGACCGACTTGGACGTCGCGAATTGGGCCAATACTACCGAAAGTTTCTACTTCTCTCGATTATCCAGATTCCACTGTAGAGGATGGCACTAATCTTGAGCTCACATCGAACCTTCTCGCATATGAACAGGGACGCAAAGCAAAGTTTGACAGCATCACCAGTATAGACCAAATGGAAGAGGCATGCTTGGTTCAGTACTGCTGCGACCCGGCCACGAATACCTCTGTTACTCACAGCGCGAAAGACAAATCCCTTACTACCAAAATTGGACTGTGGAAGGTGCCTGCAACATCAATACCTGTCCCCAAGAGAATCAAGGAAATCCAGATATCGCTGGAATCGGAGTAGGCCTCTCCGTCATGGAGCAGAAGTCCCAAAGATACACATCAGCTAATGTAGTACACAGATCCTTGTTGCCTACTTGATCGAGGGGGCACTTCTAGCTTTTAGCCTGATCATGTACGGCATCAAGCTCTTCATAGACTACTTCGCAGGCAATCGTCCCAAAAAGGATCGAAAACTCCACAATGCACTCGACAAGGCCCTACTCGCCAGCTCCGGCGTCTTTCTCCACGTTGTGTATACTTCGCAATTTCAATCTGCTTTGCACCGGTAATATTCAACTACAATGACCACCCTCTTCTATACGAAGACAAGCTTGGCCAAGCATCAACGCTACTGATGATCGATGCGCCCGTAGCCACAATTCTCCTCTCATACCACTGGCTCGACCGACTTGACCTGCGAGTATTCCTAGCAGCAGTTACTGCCTTGGATGACGTTCATAATCCAATTCATGTTTAGGCGTGTAAAGAGCTTCAACCTCGGCAGTAGTCTGCGCTTGGATTGGGACTCCTTCGTCGAAAACGTCTTCAAAGATCGATTCACCGCAAAAGCGATATGGGCCTACCTCGTATTCCCCTTTTCAATCTATAAGCTCGTCCCCTAACACCTTTTCCAAAGAACGCGAACCGAACAAAGACCAAGACAACAGTTTCCCCACAAAATTCGAATATGGCAAAGAATACCGTTCTGGAATGGAATGGTCGACTCAAAGCTAGTGACTGAGACCACACACTCCTGCACCACTAGCTACATCAACGCTAAACGCCTCCCCTGGGACCGCCTCATCGCTTACATCCTCGCCGTCTACGCGCTCTATGATACCTTCTACGACATCCGTTTCCTGATCTTTCTCCGCAATCAAGAAAACCCCATCTCTTCCACCAAAGACGCTGCGGAAGATGAGTGGGGCTATGGGCAGATATTGGCTGTTTTCGTTTGGGTGGCGGTTATTGCGGAATACTCTTATGGGCTGGGGTGGAAGCTGGGGTGGTTGGGGGCGAAGGACGTGAAAGAGGGAAAGTGCTTGAGAGAGAGGGCGGGGGGGAGCATCTGTGTGAAATGAATGAACAGGAGAGGGTAGTCTGAAGGGGGATGGGATTGGGCCGAGGGTTGAGGCGGCGCATTCAGAGTAAAGGATTCACTTTGAGGAGACATTTGTGTGTAATATGATTTTATTTCACATCAATTGTTTGTGGATATCAACGCTATGCATGAAGTAATGGGACCGATCTGCAACACGTGCCACACATGGTGTAGAGTACAATCGTACGATACAGTGTGTGCACCTGCGCTGAGTATCGGGATATGTCGAGAATCCTGTATTACAGCGCTGTGATTGTAGAAGCCCAACGCTCCGAATGTAATGTATGATCGTTTGCATTTAGGCTTCAGGATTAGGATGCCTCTGTATGTGAAAGGCGTCAAATATGGATATATATCTCAATGTGGAAGCACATCCTATGGGCTATCGTCCAATGCGGAAGTCTTTCGGTACTGAGGTATTCCAATGTGGGAGCACATCCTATGGGCTATCGTCCAATGCGGAAGTCTTTCGGTACTGAGGAATTCCAATGTGAAAGGACGTCCTATGGGCAGTCGTCCAATGTGGAAGTCTTTCGATATCGAGGTTTTCGGATGTAAGAGTCGTCCAATGCACGCATTGAAAGTTGAGGCCTCGGATAATTGAAGAGTCGAAGAATTGGAGTGTCGCAACATGAAAGTCTCTTCATAGGGTAGATTACTTATCATGCACGCACGCAGTATGGTCCAAGTCGAGTCGATCCAAGATCTCAATCCTCATCTTCATCATCAATGACCCTCCTCCTTTTGTTCCTCGCTCCGCCAGCAACCTCCTCGCTCGCCTTCTTCTTCGATGTCTTTTCCGGCACCTCTTCGTCTCCATCATCGCCCATTTCTGCCTCCTCTTCGCTCTCTTCACCAACTTCAATTTCGTCCTCACTATCGACCAGAAAGCCATCATCGACATCGTACTCATCCTCCCTCATACGCCCTCTCCCGCTGAACTCTTCATCGTCGCTATATTCGCTATTGCGACGTCTGGGTCTACGGCTTTTAGGCTTGCTCACCCGTCCGCGCGTTGTCGCTATCCCTTCGTCGTCTTCGAGACCTCCGATGGTGAGACCAGCGCCCATTCCACCAGTGCGTAGGCCAGAGCGCTTGAGCACATTGTTGCTACGGGTTGTTTCGCGCTCTTGCTGGACTTGCATGCGGCGTGCCATCTTGGACTTCTCCTTCTCAGCCAGCTCAGCTCGCTTCTTAGCTAATTCTGGATCTTCGTTGATGTTGATGACTGTAAGGCCCCCGTCTGCAGTGCTCTTGTTGCCCTTCTGTGCTGCTGCCAGGGATTGCTGTAGGCGCGCTAACGCTTCGTCATCTTGATCGGAAGATGACTGGATGGCTAGAGAGGCTGTGATCCGATTCGTCGTACGCATCAACTCAGCAGACTCATGCGGCGCCATGAGATAGGTGTGTGAATCGAGACGAGGATCATATGGTAGTGGGCCTTGGTTACGAGACGTCACAGATGTAGGAGTTGGTTTCTTGGGATCAATCTGGGGCTGAGCTAGAGGTTTGGCTACAAGCTCCAATTGCTCGCAAGGGTTGGATGCTAGTTGGAGTGTCATGGAACCATCTGACCAGCGGAGGACGCGGGCGTTGGACTGGATCTTTGATGGGTCGCTGGGCGAGTACCTCCAGCGTATGGTGTTGTTTGATGTTTGGAGTGCGCAGAAGGTGGCTGATGGTGGACCAGATGAGTGATGATCGGTAGTAGGGGGTTGGAAACTCTTTAGTGTGAAATTCTTGGGCTCAATGCCGATCGAATTCGGAAGTTGGAGGAGGTACAGCTGTCGGGGGTGTCAGTACAATTTTCATCTTCCTCAAAAGTCAGCGGAAGACTTGTTACCTCGTTATCACTAGGCTTTGGGTCGGCATGTCGTCCAATAGATGCAGCAAGAACATTTGCGAGCTCAGGCTCCTTCAAAGCTTTATCTGCTCCATCTTCAACGCGATCATTTCTGTCTTCATCGTCTCCTGAATCCAGCTCTTCGTCGGAGAGCTTGCGTTGTTTGCCATTGACACTCTCAACACTGGGAATTGAGTCAGCCGCGAATCGCGTGATTGCGGGCACTGCATCATACCCAGAGCCGTTGTTTTCATCTCCATCGCCGAAAAGATCCTCATTATTGAGCTCGTTGTCGTCCTGCTCCTCGTGATCGCTAGTCATGAGATCGCTCGCCATCGCAATCGGCCCTCTTCCTGCACCCAAGACGTATGTAGTGCAGAGTCCAGCGAGCTCGGCTACAGTAAACTCGATATTGCGATTGATGGGAGGGGGCAATGCCAGTAAGTCACCAGTCGGATCCTTAGCGACAGGCTCTGGGCTTGGAGCACTAGACCTTGTGACAAGTCTCTCCACATGAGACGTCCAAGCTTCCAAAGTTTCGTTGTCAACTTCTGTAGCAGATAAACGTTTCAAGTCAAAGATACTGAACTTGCGGGAGGGTGCCAAGCCGGCGACAAAGTTGTTCCATTCCAGAAATGCGGGAGTATCCGGAGCCATACCTACTGAAGCTTAGAACAGGCACAGACAAGGGATATAGTTTGATAGCAGAGTGTTTGTGACTTCTTCAACTCACTGCCAATCACCTGAGACGACAACAACAAGACGGCCGCACCCAGTGGTGCTGTGTTGAAATTGATGCTTGTCTATCCAGGTAGCTAAGTACGACACAAATCAGCTACTAGTATTAGAATGGCTTCGTTTTTGCGAAACATGTAAGTTTTTACTCAAAGAACTTATCTCCTGTCAAATTCAGCGCCGTATGCCAATTTGTGCCACAATTTTGCCATTTCTGTTTACTACGGCCACTATGCAGCAGCCCTATCGTTGCTTAGTCGGGCGGTCGGCCAATCACGAGGTTGCTATGCCCACAACGGTTCGAGTTTCCTTCCTCCCTCGCCTCAAACAAGAAAGCAGCTTTTATACCCCCTTTCTCCCAATTACCATCGAACTTCAATTGTTACGAACCCTTGTTCAACGGTGCGTGCGCTCGAGTATTGCAAAATGCCCTCCCCACCATCTACCCCAGCGAGAAACAAGGGCTTCAGGCACCCCTACGATGTCGGACACATGTCTGACGCGAAGGCCCTCGCGGAATTCGAAGAGAATTCTGCACGGCTCAATACCTCATCCAGTCACAAGCGATGGCTCTTGACCACACCGGAGGGACGCGCAGCCTACACAAGAGAGCAGCGTGCACGCTTGTCACCAAAATCGCAGGTAGAATTTGATGCAAACGTAGCAGAATCAGAGCTAGAGAATGAGGCAGAGGTTCAAAAGAAGTCAGAGTACTATCGCCCCATCTGTTGTCTTTTTTGGGCAGCATACCAACTACGATGCATAATGTTGATTTATTGACTTGCCTATTCCTTTCACATTGAGACAACGCGTTCAACCGCTAATCCGTCCCCTCCGATAGGCGATCAGGCTTTGCTCGACAGAACGAGGGACCCAACGTCAACACAAACCAGCAGAGGGCCAACAGCTCTCCGAACCCTTCACCAACTCTCGCCTCTCCGACTGTGCCGCCGCTGGTTCAGCAATCCTCCTTCTCTTCAAACACGAGCTCCGTTGCCGACAATAGCAGCAACATCGCTCAGGTCCAAGCAGCGCCTGAGCCAGCAAAGTTCTTCTTCCGAGAGAAGTATGCCAATTTGGGTGTGAAAGGCAATTTCATGCCACTAGCAGCGCAGCCAGCGAACGTCGGCCTTGCGGATTGGCTTGCCCATCAGAGTCAGTACTGCACTTTTCTACCACTTACTTGCCCTCACTAAAGACTGATGACTGCAGCCGTCGAGAGTTCACGCATCGTCGGCCAGATCTTGCTCGTTATTGAAGAAGTCGACACCAATACTGGGAAGCCTATCTGCAACCCTGAATCCTGCCCGCGTATGGCTGCAGGACGGTAATCTTTGTCTATCTCCAAGCTCCAAGACACTGCTGACCGAACAATAGTCACACATATACTTGGCTTGACAACAAAAAAGAGCCAATTCCAGTGTCTGCGCCCCAGTACATCTCTCTCGTTCAACGTTGGGTAAAGGGCAAAATCCATGATCCGAAGGCGTTCCCAATCGACCCTCCCGCCCAGAAAAATGCCTCCACCTATGCTTCTGGTGGTTTAAATACTCCGGCGGACGAGAAGCCAATTGCTACTGATCCCACCGAACTCCAAGCTCCTTTGACCGCTCTGGCTGGACGCGAGTGGTTTGGCAAGAGCGCTGGCTTCCCCGAAACTTTCCTCCACGATGTCCGTACCTGCTTCCGTCAAATCTTCCGCATCTACGCCCACCTCTACCACTCTCACTGGGTCGACCCTTTCTGGCACCTGAGCGACTCTAAAGGCCAGGGCTACACTGATCTCAATTCGTGCTTTTGCCAATTTACTACAGTTGCGAAGCTTTACGGACTGTTGTCAGACAAGGATGCGGAGCCATTGCAACCGCTGATCGACATCTGGATCGCCAATGGTAGTGTTCCGGCAGATGCTGCCCGCGGTGCTTGTACGTTCCCAGAACTAACTCATTACGCTGTCCATGTCCTGAAAGATCAATGCTGACTCTATGAACATGCAGGTGCCGCTCTAGGTACGCAATAAGCTACGTTTCACACAGTCAGGCCTGCATACTCACCAAGTTTTCGGCGGTTCTCTTTACAATCCAAAATGTTGCATAGCGGGAGGAAGGGTATTAGCTGTGGCAAGATAGATGTCCTCAAGCCACTATTCATGCATTGAAATTGATCTTTAAATGTCAATCTGCCACCATTTGAATGCAGACCTACCGCCTTCTCTTACTTACACGGATTCCCGACTATGTCTATATCAAGCAGTAACACTAGATGCGGTACAGCGGCACAAGCGGGGAAGGAGCAAGGTCTCGGTAGATCTCCCGCTGTAGGGAAAATGGGGGGGGGGGGGGTCCTTCGGTCGGGATGTAGTAGACCTGGGGTCTAACCCTTGCCAAGCCAGGGTCAGGCGGTCGCATATGCTCAGCATATGGGGCTCTCTGTCAAGGAATCTCACCTCGAATATGCCTCAACCTAATGTATCCGGCGCCGCGGTACAAGAGTCTTTTGGATCATTCTTACCTTTTCTGGCGACCACGGTGCGATTTCCGACCACTAAAATCTACGGAACCAATGCCGCCCCAAGTTCGAAGCCCCTAAGGTAACGTACGAAGAAAGAATATGTACCTTCGGGAATAACCCCGTCGATTATTACCCTGTTTTCGCAGCTAGTGCCAGCTACCGAATGAGTAAGATTACCTACTCCACCTAGGTTTTCTAACGGTTCGGGCTTACCGGGAGGGTTAGAAAGTCCTTTAACTCGTTACTAAACTATCGCGGTAAATTTATACTAGCCGGAGTTATAATAATTAGAAATAATTAGTATATATATAGTTATAGAGGCGCGCTACTTAATTAAAGAGTATTATTAAAGAATATAATCTCGAATATACTTTAATTTAATATATCCGGCGCCGCGGTATAAAAGTCTTTTAAATTATTTTTATCTTTTCTCTCTTACCCCGGTTGAATTTATTATATATACGCGTTAATTTTAATTTAACTTTAACTCTCGGGGCCTTAAACTTTAAAACCTATTAAAGAATATTAATATATAATTAATATATATTTAATATATATTAATAGAGTATTTATAAAATAGTGATTTTAGGGCTCGTAATAAATATATATATATTTCGGATTAACGTATATCGGTAAATTTTAAAAGTAAATATTAATATACTTTAAATACTATTAACTTTATTAGAAAGCCGTTTACGGGTTTATATTAAAACTCTATATTAAATACCGAGCCGAGGTTTAATAGGATTAGTAAGTCGGGGGTCTAGGTAGGGTCTTATTAATAAATAGTATTTATTATTAATAGGTTTAGTAACTCGGTAAACCGTTAATAATTTAAATAACGGACGAAAGCCCCCATTATATACTTAATAGTATATATATAGTATACGTTATAGTATACGCTATAATATAAGCTATAATATAAGTAAATATATACGTAATTATATACGTAATAGTATGAATAATAGTATGAATAATAGTATACGTAATTATAGTATATATAATTATAGTATACGGAATAGTATACGTAAAGATATACGTTATAATATGGAATATATATACGTGTTTTCTTTAGATATACCTACGTAACGCCCCCGTGGGAACTTTAATTAAAACTTATTATTCCGGGCCCGGTAGGTCGCTAGCGTTAATAATTATCGCTAGGGGTCGCTATCGTCGATGGCGACGATTATAGAATTTTATTTATTTCAGCCCTATAATAGGGCTGGCTACTATTAATATATTAATAATATATATAAATTACTAAAGTTATTAATTCTATTGAAATTAATTTAGAGTTATTAATAGGATATTATTTAGAACCCCGATTTATTAAATTTATTAAAAATTACTTACCCGGACTCTTGATTTATTAAATTTATTTATAGGACACTAGTAGCTTTATCCGTAAATTAGGGCTACTAGTAGTATCTTATTAGTAATTTTTCTTGGTAAAAGTTACTAATAGGACACTATCAGCCCTATCCGCGCGGGCGGTAACTCAGGTTTTAGTAGGAGTTTTTGAGATTTACCGATATAGGGATCTTTAGAGGGAATATTAATATAGGGTAAAGTAAAATAAAATAGAATAAAGTATAAAATAGAGATCGCGGTTCGATCTCTACTTTAAGTTAGGGTAGAGTAGGGTAGAGATTCTTTAAAAATCTCTACTATATTAAAGCGGATTTCTAATAATTATTCTAATAATACTACTACCTCTATAGATATATATATTTATAGTTACTACTATCTCTATAAATATATATACTCATAGTTACTACTACCTCTATAGATATATATATTTATAACTACTACTACTACTACCTTTATAAATATATATATTTATAACTACTATTATTTTTATAAATATATATACTTATAGCTACTACTATTTCTATAAATATATATATATTTATAGTTACAACTACCCCTATTATAGATTAATAATAAAATATATTATAGATTATTATTACGGGGTAGACTTTAGTAGGAGTATTATTATAGATATTTATTAAAACGACGGGCTGAGCTCTACCGCTAGCTCTATCGAGACTAGAGTAATATTAAAATTCTAATATATTAAAACCAAATTCTTTATAGAATATTTAATATCTTTTATATTATATACTATTATATTAACCCCGTGTTAAATAGTAGTAACAATAATATTAATATAGAATTATATCTCTTCTATATTAGTAAGAACGATTATATTAGTTATAAATAATAAAATAATCTCTAAAATAGTTAATATACTCCCTATTAATTACTAAATTTAAAATATTTTACTCTATATCGCCGATAGCGAGTTTTATTTATATTATATTTATTTAGTATTTCTACACTATACTCTACTACCTTAAATAAATATTTCTAAACTCTTTATTAAGTTATTAAAATAACTTATTTAGTACTCTTTTCATTTAGGGTATTTATAGTAAATATTAAATTAAATATTTAAAACGTCCCTTTATTTATTTCTCTTTTATTAATATAGTTATTTATTTTAATAAATTATTTATTAAGTAAATATTTAACCTAGTAAATATATTACTAGTTATATCTTTTATACTTTCGCTATAGAAAAAGAATACTAGAATACTAATTTTTTAATACTACTCTTATTATTCGTTTAATATTATTACTTTTAATATTTATTATTAATTATTACTTTAGTTATTACCCTAGAAGAAATTTAATTAAGTTTTATTATAATTAATTTTATTTTCTATTTATAAGAATTCCTACTATTAAGTAAATATATCCTAAAATAGGTAAAAGTTATTTTTAATATTAAATAAGTAGTTACCTAGATAATTATATAGTCTCTTTATCCTCCTATTAAAGTACTTCTTTAGTATTTATTAAGAAGGGCCTAGAAAGCGAAATAATTTAACGAAGATCTTTCGGAGTATATTAAGTTTAAATAATTTATTATATAACTACCCTAAGTTATAAATAAGATATTCGTAATACCGCTTATCGGTACGTTCCGAAGGGATATTAAAAAACTACGTTAATATTTATAAAAGGAGTAGTCTTTAAAGAACGAATTTAAAAATAAAGAAACTATAGTTCCTCTTAAGCCCGAGTAATTTACTATAGATTCCGAATAAATAATATAATTTATAGAATCGCTAGAGATTTAGACTCTTATTATTTAATTAATAATTAAAATAAAGAAAAACCTAGTAAAACTTTAAAATCTATTAAAAATAAATAGTTTAACTAGTTAAAATAGTACTAGTACTAGGGTAAGCGCCTAGAATAAGTTAAAACTTGAAGAGATTAGATTCTTCGACTTTAAAAGCGATAGGAAGGATAACTTATTTATTTTAAAAAAGTATATTATATATAAGAACGTTTTCGACTTTAAGAATCGCGTTAACGATATAATTAAATAGTATAGCGAAGAGGAGGTATAAAAGTTTTTATTTTTATATTTTAGAGGAGTAGTCCTTAAATAGTTCTTAAATAAATTAAATATTAATATTAAAATATTAATACGTACCTTCGCTAGCTCTAAATAGATAAGTTATTTTATTAAATAATTTAAAATAAAACCGCTAGAAGCTATATATAAACTTTATTTTAATAAATATAAATTTATTTAAATATATACTAGTAAAATACCTAAATAGTATATAAATAAAATATTTAACCTAACTAGGGCCGCCGATATTCCTAATATATATTAATAAATATTTATAATCTACGACTATATTAACTCTAATTTTAAGTCTTTTATTAATCCGCCTAAACTTAATATCTTATTAAATAAATTCCTTAATTTATTTAATATTAAGAAAAAAGTCTAGTTAGGAATAATACGAAGTAATAGGACGACTAGGCCTCTACCGGCTCCTAAACTAAAGAGTTTATAATAAGATTAATAAAATTATTAATAACCTAGCCGGTTTCGGTTATAATAGAACTAGTTATTTTAAATTATTTCTTATTAATTCACTAATCCGGTTTATTAAAATATATTAAGTATTTTTTAAATATAGTAGTAGCCTCGTTAAATTCAACCGCTACCTACTTAGTTATAGATTATTAATAATAATATTAGGAATATATCTTTCTCTCCTAGAAATAAGAATCGTTTTAACTTTTAACCGCGCCAAGAAAAACGCGGGCCTATAACCGGTAGTTATAATTTTAATTATTTCGGGTAATAGTAAATACCCTCTAGGTATATAATTATTTATTATAGAACCGAGATATAAGAGGACTATTTTTAGGAAAATAATATTATAGAGTAATAAATAGAAGAGTAATTAGTAAGAATATAGTATTAACGAAATAAGACACGTAAGAATTATAGTATTAACGAAATAAAATAGTGATTAAGATTTAGTCTCAGTATATTATATATTAATTAAATTATTTATCGGTATAAATAAGTTACTATTTTATATTAAAGTATTAATAACTATAATAATTACCTTTATAAATAAAAGGCCTAACGTCCTCGAGGTTATAAATTATTAATATAAATATATAAGCGAACTAGTTTTACTAAAAATAAGTTTAGTATTATAATTATTATTATTATCTCTCTCTTCGACCTAAACTCTCTTTACGTAATATAGAAAAATATAAATACCTAGCCGAGGCGACGATATCCTTATTTTAAAATATCGAGAGAGATATTAGTTATTAACTTATAAACCGGAGTAGTATCTTTATTAGAAAATCTAGCTACCGGAGTATATACTACTATCGTAGTTATATTCTTTAAGGTAACCTTCGATATCGCTATATTTATAATACGACTAAAGGAAGTTTCTACGACGGTACCGAACTAATTATATAATTTATTATTATCTTTAATAAGTTTACCGCTTAATATATATTAGTAGTTATCTACTATTTAAATTTCTCTCGATTATATACGTATTCTAAAGCGGGATGTCTTTTAATTAAATATATTTATATTTATATTAATATTAGTTAAGAGATTATTAACGAAGTCTTTAATACCGTTTATATTCTTAATTTTTTTAATTAATTTTATCTACCTATTATTAGTTAATTAATCTTTAGGTATTTCGATCTTTACGGAATTAAAAAAACTTCGTAATAAATACTCGATTTAATATTAATTTAAAAGGCGGTCCCGGTATTAAATAAAAACAATATAAAAGACTTCTAGGATTAATAAAACTCGGACTATTTTATTATTAACTTCAATAATAAATTCTTCTAAAAAATCTATATAATTATATAAAATAGTATTATTATTCGCTAGGATCTTATTTCTAGTTACTAGCTCGTTTATATAAATTTCGAATTTAACGAATACCTCTTTAATAATCTCGACTAGGGACTCCTCTTTAATATTATTATTTAAACCCTCTAATAATATAGAAATATCTTTAATCTCCCCTTTTATTTTTAACGGCTTAGTTTATTTATTAGGTTTTATTTTCTTCGAGCACTTTATTCCTAAACCGGTTATATTCGCTCCCGTAGTATTAGATAAAAAAACTTATTTTATTTTACCCTTTTTATTTATAGTAGGGCTAGTATAGTATATATTATCCGTTATAAAAACTAACTCTTCGATATCTATAGTAAATTAGGTATTTAGGTTAAAAGTAATACTCTCTAATTATTAATATACTAGCTCTATAATCTAGTTCCTATTAATTTATAATAATATAGAATTATTCTTTATTAAAGGCGGTGCGGTCGTTAACGTAATTAATTTAGATTTATTAACTATTATAGAAATATTTACTATTATTTATATTAAAGGGGCTTTTTTCGTATTTAAATTAATTAAAGTTTTATCGTATTTAAATTTCTCCGCTATATATTTTACTCTCTTTTATTTAGAGTTTTTAGATATAATTATTATAGTATAATTTTATTTACTTTAACCTAGCCTAATTTATCTTAAATTTAATTTAAATTTAAACTAGTTTCCCTATTTCTATCTTAATATAGTCGGGATAGGAAATAAATAAGTACTTTATATACTAGTTTTTATTTAGATAATAGCTAGCCCTACTCTAATTTTCGTTCTTTATTTTTTATCTTGGCCTACTCCTATATTATAGCTAGGCTATAATTTAATAAACCTGATTATTAATTTAATAAATCTCTAGATATTAATCCCGTCTCTTAATATTATAAAAGATTAATTACTTAATTAATACTCCCTAGTATTAAGATAATTATTATAAAGAATTAATACCCTAACCTCGAAGACTATATATAATAGTTCCTCGCCGAAGTTTAGAATAATTTTACTAGTTTTTTTAATATTTTTAATTACTTATATATTTAAACCGAGAGTAATTCTTTATTAAATACTTTATTTTTATTTATACCTCCTTCTCCTCCTATATTAAATATATAATCCTTAGTTTATACTATTATTTAGGTAATAACCTAGGTTGTATTTATTATAATTTAAACTATACCTTAGCCCCCGCCCTAGATATTCGATAAGAATACTCTTAATAATATTATTATTATAGGTTTACGTTTATCTTCTTTTTTAAATACTTAATAATTTACTCTTTTATAATCTCGAACGCCTCCTAGATCCGAAAAACTCTTAAATATCTCGGAATATAAAGGGGATTAAAATAAATTAAATATTTAAGAATAAATATTAATATAGCGGATATATATTAATTATAACCGTTACTCTATCGATAGTAATAAGATCGTTTATATAAAGTTTAAATTAGTTATTAATAAAAAGGCCTCTAATTTAATAAATTATTATTAAAAAGAGGGTTTTTATACCTTAATTAATTTTACCGATTAACGAAAAAAGCTACGGGAAGTATATAATAACCCGTTTAAATAAGAGAATACTCGGAACTATATCCGGGAATTTAAATAAGACTCTATATCTTTTAATAAATATTTTAACCTCGTTATTTAAAAGAAGGAATATTCTCGAATAAAGAACGAATTCTTAATTAATATTATAAAATATAATATTAATTATATTACCTAATAGGCCTTTATCTCCTAGAGGAAAATTAATAATTAATAATTATATATCTTCGATAAATACGTCCGTATATACTCTAAAATCGACTAAGAACTTTAATAAATTAAGTACCGTCTACCTCGTTAAAATACTATTTTTATTAAATTAGGATAAATTTTAAAGAGGTTTATTATATCTTTATTAACTTCTACCCCTATAGCCCGCTTTATTATAACGAGTATTTTTATTCTTATTACTATAGTCTTAACTCTTTTAGAGTTAATAGACTTTAATTCTACCTAAGTTATTATTAAAGGTAAATTAACGAGAACCCCGGTTATTAAAGTTATTTATAAAAAATAAAGATTTTACTTTTATTATAAATCGCCTAGATATAATATAAAAGTCTATTTAATTAAGCTAGCTAGCCTCCGATCTAGTATTATAATTATTATCGACGACGATAAAAGCGTTATAGGAGGAGTTATTTTAAACGCGGGAAAAGAATAATCCCGGTATAAAGTCGCGTATTAGGACTATAGGTACCTAGAACTTTATATATATCTTTTTATCTATCGGTTATATCGTTTAATTTACTTTTATTATTAACTAAACTTTCGTTTAAATCTATTATATAACTTTTTAAAACCGACCCTATTTTTCGTAATAAATATATAGTTATTTTTTATTAATTATGGAATAATTAGTCCCGAATTTAAATTAAAGCCTTGATTAATACTAGTATATCCAGTTATTTTTTTATTAATTATAATTTTATATATACCTAATATCTACCCCTTCGCCTTCTTCGTTATTTTTATATTATCCGACTCTTTAATAATATACCTACCGTTATAAAATATATTATTTATATTATAAAAGCGATTTTAAATATTTATAATTATTAGGAACGAATAGTTTTCTTTGTTACTAAATTTAGTTAATACCTCGTTATAATCGGCTTATTATATCTCTACCGTTATAGAGTTATTATTAATTTCTTAGATAATTCCTTAATCTTTACTTTATATTTTTATTTAAGAAGTTATACCCCTAGTCCTATAAAAGTCTTTATAAAAAATAAACTTTTTTTTATACTTTAAAAAAGTTTCTAGACCTAAGAATCCTAATCTTTAGTTTTATTTAATACTTATATAGGGTAAACCCCGATTTAAAAGGAGTCGCTAGTATATAAAAAGCCGTTATTATTTATAAACGATAATATTATTATTAAATAACTAATTCCGACTCGAGAGAAGTTACTTTAATTTTAGGTTTATTAATAATATATTTAATCTTAAATTTATAAAAAGTAAATTTTAATTTAAGAAGAGTTAATCTAGTCCTAGGTTTATTAGAAATAAATCTAGTCTTTAACCTAATTTAATATTTATATAAAATAATTTAAAACTCTAGAGGAGTTACTTTAGTTCTAGGTTTATTAATAATAAATCTAGATTTAAAAAGAGTTTTCTTTACCTTAGTTCTAATTACTTATTTTTATAAAAACTAGTTATAATAACGAGTATAATTATATCGTTACTACCGTTAAATAAAGAAAGATATTTAAGATTAGGTATTATAATTTAGCCTCGCTTCGTTTTAAATTTTAATATTATAAATAACGAACCTAATACCTAGTTACTCTTAATATATACGAGATAGGATCTCGATTATTTACCCGGTTTATTATACTTAACGAGTAAACCGCGTTTAGTTTATTATTTATAAAAATTAATTAATTTTTAAATATTCTAGAAGAAATCTCGACTTTAAATACCTAGTTTTATTAAGAACCTAGATACTATAAATTTAAACCCCGCCTTAATTAAAATTTTAAATTAAATATTTATAATTAAGTCTAAAACCGAGTTATATTTAAAATAAATAAAGAGCTTTACCTCGCCGCCGTCGTTATTTAAAAAGAGTTTTAAGTTTATTAAAATAATAAAAATATTAACCTAATTATAATCCTACCTACGCGGTATTATAAATTCCTAGATATTTTTTCGAGAAAAGACGTTAATACTTTACCCCCGTATTAGTTATATAATTATACTATTAAGTTTAAAGAAGGGTTATAACCTCCGTTATCTAGTTTATATAATATAAATTATAATAAGATCCTAGAACTCCGCCGTTACCTAGATAAATTTTTTAGTAAAGATTTTATTCGAGTTAATCGGTCTTATACTACGTTCTTTATCTTATTCGTAAAGAAACCTAACGGAGGCCTATATTTCTATATTAATTACCGAGGGTTTAATATTATTATTATAAAGAATAAATACTCTTTACCTCTAATTTTAGAAACTTTAAATCGATTAAATTATATTAAGGTATTTTCTAAATTAGATATTATATTTATTTTTAATCGCCTCCGTATTAGGGAGGGCGATAAAGAACTTATAATATTCCGTACCCGATTCGGCCTATTCGAATACTTTATTATATTATTTGGATTATATAATAACCTTACCTCGTTCTAGTACTATATTAATAATATTTTTTATAAATTTCTCGATAAGACCTATATTATATACCTCGACGATATTTTAATTTATAGCGATATTAAGAAAGAGTATAAAATTTATATTAAATATATCTTTTAAAAACTCCGCGAGGCGGGGCTCTAAATAAATATTATTAAATATAATTTTTATATTAAGAAAATTATATATTTAGAATTAATTATTATTATTAAAGGGATTAAAATAGATTTAAAGAAAATTAATATTATTTTAAATTAATTATAACTAGTTAATATTAAGGATATTTAAAGTTTCTTAGAATTCGTTAACTTTTATCGGTATTTTATTTATAAGTTTAATAAACTCGTTATATTATTTATAATTTTAATTAAGAAAGGTACCGTCTTTAAGTAGAGTATTTAATATTAAATAACTTTTAATATCTTAAAGAAGGTTTTTACCTCCGATATTATCCTAGTTTATTTCGACTTTAACCGTAAAATTATAATAGAAATAAATACGTTTAATTATATATCTAGGGGGGTTTTATCCTAGTATAATAATTAAGATATCCTTCGTTTTATTATTTATTTTTTAAAGAAGTATAACCCTACCGAGTATAATTATAAGATTTATAATAAAGAGTTTATAATAATCGTCCGCGTATTTAAGGAATAACCCTACCGAGTATAATTATAAGATTTATAATAAAGAGTTTATAATAATCGTCCGCGTATTTAAGGAATAACGCTTTAAATTAAAGAAATCTACTCTCTTTATCGAGGTAATATCGGATTATAAGACTCTTAAATATTTTATTTTATTTAAGGTATTATTTTATTATTAAGCGAGGTAAAGCGAGTTTTTATCCCGTTTTAACTATAAGATTATTTACCGGCCTAGTAAAGAAGGTAGTAAATTTAATATATTAATATATCGATTAAGAGACCTCTTTAAAAAGGGGGATAAATTAGATCCTAGATATTAATATTAATATTAAATTATATTAAAAAGAAAAAACCTAGCCCTAGAAGTCCTTAAGAATTATATTTATAATATATCGCTAAATATAACGACCCTAGTCTTAGTCCTAGTTACTCTAGCTATATCGGTAATAAATTTAAAGATTCTTATTTAATTTTTTTAGTTATATTTTATATTAATTTATACGACCCCGATAAACCCCGATATAAATATCGATTTAGAATTTTAAACTTTATTTACGTCCTATAAGCCCGAATTAAATAAAGACTAGTTTATTAATTTAAATAAAGACTTATACGATACCCCGATTTATTAATTATAAGATATAATTAATTAAACCGATTAATTCGCCTTTAAAGTCCTAGAAATACTATATTCTAAAACGCGCTATTATAGCGGAATTCCCTTCGTTAAATACGAAGATAAGGATAAAGTTCTTTATTTCCGAGGAAAGAGATATATTCTAAATTTTAGTAAATTACGCCTTCGTCTAATCTAGTTAGTTTATAATAATATCGCGGGTAATTATTTAGGTCGTATTAAATATTACGAATTAATTAGTCGGGTTTATTAGTAGCCTAATATCTATATTATTATCTAGTAATTCGTTAGGAATTATTATATATACCGAAGAATTAAACCTTCCCGCTAGTATATTTAAGGATAACTACGTTTATTACCGTTTTTATAATAATATTAAAGAGATATCTCGATAGATTATATAAGTCCCCTACCGCTTTATACCTTTATAGGAATTATTTATTAATATATCCTAGTTTTCGTAGACCGTTTAACTAAGATACGGTACTTAATATTAATTATATCAATAGAAGTAGACGAAGCCTACGATATTTTTTATTAGAATATATAGAAGTTTTATAGGTTATTAAATATCTTTATTTTAAATCGAGGATTTTAATTTATATCGGAGTTTTAGGAGGCCTTATATAAATGTTTTAAAATCGATTAATATATATCTACCGAGTATTATCCTTAGACGGATAATTAAACCGAGTAATTTAATATTATAATAAAATACTACCTTTATATATATATTAATTATATATAGGATAATTAGGTAAAATAGCTCTTTAGAGCGGAGTTTTCTAATAATAATACTAATTTTTCTAGTACTTTAGCCTCGCCTTTTTTAATTAATTATAGTTAATATTTATATATCGGCTTCGAGCCTATTAAGCCTCTACTTTAAGATTTTATCGCCTAAATATATATCTATTTAATCGTTACCGATAAATTTATAATATAAATAGAAATCTTAAACGATTATCTTTATAATAAGATATTTATTATTTAAATTATCTTTAAATCCTCGGCTAACTAATAAAGGCGCCTATATTTAATATATTTAATAGACGATCAAATATAGTTAAATATTAAAAATCTAAATATTATATACTCTTTAATTAAACTCGATAATTATAATATCGGCCCCTTTTAAATCTTTAAAGTTTTCGATAATTCTTTTATAGTCTAATTAGACTTTTTATATTTAATAAAAATTTACCCCGTCTTTTACGCTAATTTATTATAATTAATAATTAATAATTCTTTACCTAGATAAATCTAGTTTATCCGAGAACCTATAATTACCGAAGATAACTAACGAGAGTAGTACGTTAACGGTATCTTAAATTCTAAATATAATCGCCGTTATAGTCTACTCTTATTAAAATACTACGTTAATTAAGAAGATTACGTCGTTATATAGGAACCCTTTTATTACTTTACCCGTTATTAATAATTTATTAATAAGTATTATATCTCGAATCCTAGCGCCGCCGGCCTCTACGAATTATTATATACTATTTAAAGATATTAATATAAGGAATCTTTATTATCTTTATTTTAATCCGATTTTTAAGAAATTAACTCTTATTTATATTATAGTTTATTCCTTATTCGTTATCGTCCCTTTAATTATCGTTCCGTATCGGCTTCGACCGATATTTTATATTATTATATAAATAGATAATACCTTATAACCTAGCCCCGCCGTTATTGTTTATAAATAATAATATTAACGCCTAGTTTTATTTATATACCGTCGTTTATTCCCCGTCCTATCTTTTACCTATTACTATTAATGGCTCGAATACTCCGACGCGTTTTTATTTTAATTAATTCGTAACTCCAAATAAGATTTAGGGTTATGAAATTTAATTAATCGAATTAATTATTTATTTATCTCGTAGGAGCTCGACCTTAAAGAGGGGGTTATTATTATAATATAATTTTATTTATCTTAACCTAATTTAATTTATTTTAGATTTAATTTAAGTTTAAACTAGTTTCCTTATTTTTATTTTAATATAATCGGGATAAGAAATAAATAAATACTCTATATATTAATTCCTATTTAGATAGTAGTTAGCCCTACCCTAGTTTTCGTTCTTTATTTTTTATTTTGGCCTACTCCTATATTATAGTTAGGCTATAGTTTAATGAATCTAGCCGTTAATTTAATAAACCTCTAGATACTAATCCCGTCCCTTAATAATAATAGAAGAAAAAAAAATTATTTAGAAATATTAATTATAAGGAAAATCGAAGTCTAAAACGTAATTTAAAATATAATTAAGAAATCTTTATAACCGATTTCGATTTATTATTTTATGACCGTAGATACTATAATCTTTTTATTTATTTATTTCTTCGAGGGCGTAAATAAAGTAGCCGTAGTTTTTTATTTTAAAGAATTTACGGCTTTAATTTCGGCGGCGATTTTTACTTTAAATATTTCTCTAATCCTATTTAACTCTTCTAGTTATATAACTAGGTCTTCGGATATTTATATAATTTTAGTATATTTCTTCTAATATTCCTACGCCTTAATATTAAATAACTTTATATTAACTAGCTAAGAATCGTTATTATTAATTAATTTTACGAGGGAGGTTATCTTTAAAGTCGATTTTTTCGGTAAAAATAATTTCGTTATCGATTCCTTTAAAGATTACTTCGAAATTAAAAGTTTCTTTTTTATTTCGGACTCGCTCTCGTCGCTCTTATTATCTTTATTAAGTTTTTTAAATATCGACTTCTTTTATATCAAAGACTTTTTTAAAATCGTAAACTGCGTTAACTTTAAACCCTTTTTATTTAATATCTTCGATAGTATCGAGAGCTCTTTTACTCTCGTTATCTCGTCCGCCGAGAGATAATTATATCTTTTTATAAAAATATATCGGTTATATTTCCCCCCTTTTATTAAAATTAATTAATCTAGTTTCTATAATAAATTCCCTTTATCCCCGTATAATTACGCGTAATTAAAAATAATCGCGTATTTTATATAATTATTCTTTATTAATCGTATCGTAACTAGTTACCCGTTATTTATTTATTTAAGTTATAGTCTATTTCTTAAATTAAATATTTTTAACTAGTTCTTAAATCGCGTATTTAAAGAAATCTTATCGTATTAAATAACTAGCCCGGTTTATAATAAAGAAAGATATTTACCCGTTAATAACTAGATATCTTTATTTTCCGTTATATTATATATAGGCTTATTATACGGTAAACCCTTAATCTCTTCGGTATTAACTTTATCGTCGACTTCGGCCTTAATAACTTACTCGTTATTTATTTTATCGCTTTATTTAGAAATAAAAACGCCGGACTCTTTATTATTATTCTTATTCGCTATTTTAGTTAATTTAGTTTTAGTTATTTTCGTTATTTTCTTTATCTTTATTTTATTACTCTTTAAGGTTAGTTTCTTCGAAGTCTTTCCTAAATATAATCTAATTATATTATAATTAAAAATTTATTAAAACGAAGAAATCGTATTATACTCGATCGGGGCGAGTAATATAAATAAATAATTAATTTTAAAATTAAAAAAGAAAAGATATATTAATATTATTTAATATATAAGATACTATATATTACGATTCTTGGATCGTAATAGGTACTACGCCTACTACGGTATTAATAAATATACTCACTATATTTATACTAATAAATATCGCGAGTAAAGTATACTTATTATATTTATATTAATAAATATCGCGAGTAAGGTATATTTACTATATTTATAATCGCGAGTATATAAAGTATATTACTCTTAGTATAATTTCCTTTTATTATATAAATTATATATTTTTTTAATAGATAAAAGCTTCGTATTTAACTTCTTTTAAAACTTTTAATTATAGATTCTAAATATAAACGTTTATTAAATTATTAATTAAGTTTATTAAATTTATTTAGTTTTGTTTTATATTAATACGAAGTTTATTATTCTTTAATTCTTAGTAATACTCCTATTTATAAATATTAACCTAGATTCTATCGACGTTATATTTAAATATTAAATAAAAAGCCTTAATATTTTAAATACCCTTAGGATAAATATTTTAAAATTTATAAAAACTTTAACCCTAAATACTTAAAACGGTATTAAAAAATATAATATTATAAAAGAAAGGGACCGTATTAAGATTACCCGACTAAATTATTATTATAAAGAGCGCGAGAAGTTTAACGACTAGTTATTATAACTCTAATTATTCTTTATATTTAACGAGAATATTATACTAGTTATTAAATAGATAATTTTTATAATAACCTATATAAAAGATAACGCGTAGAAATAAATTAAACTATTTTTAAAACGTTATATAAAAATAGTATATAATATTAATAACTTATTAATAAAGCTTTAAATAGAGAATTTCTTTAAATTTAAAACCGAGATTCGCTATATATTTAGATTATCTAACGAAAGTAATATAATAGTTCGTATTATTTAATATTTAGTATAACGAAGGTCTACGGCCGACTACTCGGTATAATTCTAATATTATATAATATTTACCGACTAGGACGATACTATTTTTATAACGATATATCGACGAGGATTAAAAAATAATATAAAAGACGAATTTATATAAATAGGAGTCGTTATAAAGAATCTTAATATATTTATAAAATAAATAATTAAAATTAATAATAAATTATACGAATATATAATAAAGAAATATTATAATAGAGGAGCTAACGGATAAGGACGTTTAAAAATTTATAATAATAAATATAATTCGGCTAGTTATTACCGCTATAAAAAACCTAACCCGTATAATTATATATTAATAAAACTCGATTTTATTAAGAAAGAACCTACGAGAGGTTTCTCGAAAAGAAGTAAATAATAATAAAGGGGTAAAAAAATAATAAATTATTATAATTATAATAAACCGGGCTATATTACTAGGAACTATTATTCGAAAAATATAATAAATCGATAATAGTTAAATATATTTAAGAAAGAAATACCGGATAATATAACCGGGTCCCCTAAAGATCTAGTATAAAATAATACTATATTTAATAATTTACTCGAAAAATAAAAGGAGATTAAAGAAGAGATCGCCTAAAGAATTCGAGAACTCGAAGAATTAAATATTAATAATAATAAAACTTTAAAAGAAGATTTAAAGAAAGAATAAAAATAAAAATAAAATATAATAAACTTTAAAAGATAGCTTTAGGTAATAAATTACCTCGATAATTTTAAAATCTAATTTATTATATTAAAAAAGAAACCCGAAGATAAGAATAAAAAAAAAAGATAAATCTTTAGAATTAATTATATTTATAATAAATAATACCTAAAATATAGAGAGATATATTAGTTAATATATATAAACGAATATTATAAATATTATTATAATAGTTTAAGAGAGCGAAAGTATATCGTAAAACCAAGATATAATTATAGTTAATAGAATAACTATACTAAAGATAATTACCCGTAATATTTAATTAAGAAAAAAGAAAACTAAATCTTCTTAGGTTATAATAAAGAATAATAATTATAATTATAAAACTAGATAAGATATAATAAAAGAACGAGATATTATAATTAAAATAAATAGTACTACTATTTAATTAAAGATTACGAGAGGTATTTCGAGTCTAAAGAGTACTACGGATTTTTATTTTCGTCGGGAAAAGACTAGTCCCTTATATTAAAAATATATATAAAGAGATTAATATATTAATTTTAAAATAATATATATACTTAGTTTAATATAGTATATATATACGAATACTAGTAAGAGTTAACGGATATAAGGTCGTTATAATAATAAATTCAAAAATAATTAATAATTTTATATCTCGAATAATAATTTAGGTAACTAATTTATTAATTTAAAAAAAAAAGAAATAATATAAGTTTTAATTAACCGAGGGGTCGAAGCTATTAATAAAAAGAATAAATAAGAAAATATTCTTATTATTAATTATTATTTAACGCTACTATAAGGAAATTATTTTCGATATAATAAAAATAACTATTTATTATATTATTCTAGGAATACTTTAGTTAAAGAAATATAATTTAATAATAAATTAAACGAGAGGAGTATTTATATTTCCGCGTATTAAAGACGTCGTTAATATAATATTTATATACTTATAAAGAATAGTTATAAATAAGAAATCGAATTATAACCCGGTCGAAACCTATAATATTTTATCTTTGTATAAAGATAACTTTATATAAGGATCCGACTCGATATATATTAACTAAAGAGGTTAATAGGGCGAATAAATTAAAGTTTCTAAAAATAAAAATAAATCTCTTAATATCCCTAAAGAGTATTAATAATAAAAGTACCTTTTTTAAAAAGAGATAACTATAAAAGTATTATTTAAATATTAATTATAAAATTATAAAATCGAACTCGAATTTAATAAAACGCCGATATTTAGACCTATATATACTTTATTAAAAAAAGAACTCAGAGTATTTCGCGGGTATATCGACGAGAATCTCAAGAAAGAATTTATTCGAGAATTTAAATTATTAGTAAATTATCTAATCCTTTTTATAATAAAGAAGGATAAAAGTCTATAACTTTATATAAATTACCGGAAGTTAAATAATATTATAATAAAGAATCGGTACTCTTTACTAAATATTAATAAGTTATAAAATCGGGTTATAATAATAAAAATCTTTACGCGACTAGATTTTCGAGGCGCGTATAATTTAATTCGAATAAAAAAAAATAAGGAATAGAAGACTACTTTTAGAATTAAATATAATTATTACGAATATTTAATAATACCCTTCGGATTTATTAACGCGCTAGTAACTTATTAAATATTAATTAATAATATTATATAAGTATACCTAAATATAATAGTAATTATATACCTCGATAATATCTTGATTTACTCTACTAATAAAGAAGAATATATTTAATATATATAAGATATTTTAATTTATTTATTATTAACTAAATTTCTCCTTAAACTAGAAAAATATAAATTTTATAAAGAATCGGTTAAATTTCTTAAATTTATAATTAATACTAGAGGTATTTAAATAAGCCCTAAAAAGATCAAGAGTATTAAAGAATAACCTATATTATATAATATTAAAACGATATAAAGTTTTTTAAGATTTACGAACTTTAATAAAAAGTTTATTAAAGTTTATTCTAAAAAAGTTTTATTATTAACGGATATTATAAAGAAGGATATCGTTTTCTAATAAAGGAAAGAATAATAATAATTTTTTAAAATATTTAAAAAGGCCTATAAAAAGCCGCCGGTATTATATTCCTTTTAAAATAACGAATTAACTCGAATTAAAACCGACGCTTTAGATTTAATAATAGGCGCTTATATACTCTAATAAAGAAATAATAAATAATACTCTATTATATATTATTCTAGAAAAATATTATTAATAGAATAGAACTATAATATTTATAATAAGGAATTACTAGTAGTAGTATCCGTATTAGAATAATAATAAATATACGTAAAAAATTATTTAGAACTTACTATCTTTATAGACTATAAGAATCTTCTTAATTTTATAATAACGAAGTAGTTAAACCGAAGATAAATTAAATAATCGGAATTATTAGGATAATATAAATTTAAGATTTTTTATACTTTAAAAAAGGATAATAATCGCGCCGATATATTTAATAGGCGAGAAGACTATATAAAGAATAAAAACGTAATAATATAACTAGTTCTTATTTAGTAATAAGATAAATCGCTAGTCTTAATATAATAACTAGTAGCGACGTTATATATCTTTATCCCCGGAATTATTAATAGTATTTAGAAAGAATACTAAAACGATATCTTAACTATAATATTAAAAAATTAATAACTATAAATAGAATTATTAGAGTATAATAAAAAAATATACCTTCCTAAAGGATATTTTAAGGAAATTATTCGCGATTATTATAATAATCTAGTCTAAGGATACTTTAGAGTTATTAAGACTATAGAATTTATTTATAAAGAATATAACGCGCTAGGACTAAAGTTATATATCGAGAAATATATTAAGAAATATATCGAATATTAGTAAAATAAGTTTATAAAGTATATTAAATATAGTTAAATTTAATTCGCCTTAATACCGGAAATATTATAGGACGATATTATAATAGATTTCGTTATTAAATTATTAAAATTAAAGAACCCTATTATTTTAGAAATCTTTAACTCGATAATAATAATCTATAATAAACTTAGTAAATATATAATAATAATATTAATTAAGGAAATCTCTAAGATTAAATAAATCGCCTTTATACTATTAGATCGATTTATTAGAAATTATAAAATACCTAGGTCGATTATCTTTAACCGAGATAAATAGTTTACCTTTAATTATTAAAAGATATTAATTAATACTATCGGAATTAAATTACGAATATTAACTATATATTACTTATAGACGGATAAGTAGATAGAGCGGACGAACTAAATAATAAAAACGTATTTACGATATTATATAAATAAGAAATAGAACGATTAGGTAAGACTTTTATTTATAATTTAATTAACATTTAATAACGCGTAGTCTAATATAACGAAACTTATATTATTCTTCGCGAATTATAGTAAATATATTAATATATTTCTAAACCTAAAATAGGGACTTAACGCGTATAGGGCGCTAGTCTATATAATTAATATAAAAATATTATATAAGGAAATATAAAACTAAATTAAATTAATAAATACTCGAATAAAATTAACGGTAGATAAATATCGAAAAGAGTATTTTTAGTTAAAGAAAAGGGATAAAGTATACCTCTTAATAAAAAATATAATAAATAAGAGACCGAGTAAGAAATTAGATTATATTAAAATCGGATTATTTTCGATTAAGAAGAATAAAGGATTAATTAATTATAAATTAAATCTTCTACCCGACGTTAAAGTATATTTAATATTCTATATCTCTTAATTAGAGCCGGTAGACTTTAAGATACTTTTATAAAATATTTTTTATTTTTAAATTAAAGAGGAAACGGAGTTCGAGGTAGAAAGAATTTTAAATAAAGAAGATTAAAACTATCTTATTAAATAAAAAGAATATAATAGAGTAGAAAATATATAGGAACCTAGCGCTAATTTTATAAATTATTAATAACTCCTCCGGGAGTTTTACTAAAATTATAAAAAAAAAAAAAAAAATTTAATTAATCGAAGTTAATAGGTATTTAGAATTATTTAAAAGAAATATTAAACGGTAGGTCGCTAGATAATATCTTCGTAATCTTAATAACTTATTACTCGTTTTTTTTAAATTTTATAATATTTCTTTATTTAATAATTATTAATCTTTCTTCTTTATTTTCTAGGTATTTAAATTATTATTTAAAATAGTTTACTTAAGTATATTACTCGGCTAATTAAATATAAGTTTCGCGAATTTCTTTTTATATTTATAAATATTTATTACGAATTCTCCTTAAAATTAATAAAGAAATAACGAGATCGTAGTCTCGTCTTAAACGAATATATTTTATATATTTCTCCGATAACTTCTTAATAAGGTATACCTTCGATTCTTTTATATAACTCCGATACGGATATATTATAGTATTAATATCTCCTAAATTACTTAATAATTTCTTTTAGCGGGAAGTTAAATTATAAAGATTAACTTTATAAAATAATATAATAACGAAGTTAGGAAACTTTCGGGACTAAAGTTTAACGGGAGAGAAAATAATATTACGATTTTTAGATTATAATAGGTACTACGTTTATTACGATATTAATAAATATATTTATTATATTTATACTAGTAAATATCGCGAGTAAAGTATATTTATTATATTTATATTAATAAGTATCGCGAGTAAAATATACTTATTATATTTATAATCGCGAGTATATAGAGTATATTACTTTTAATATAATTTCCTTTTATTATATAAATTATATATTTTTCTAGTAAATAGAAACTTCGTATTTAACTTCCCTTAAGACTTTTAATTATAAATTATAAATATAAATATTTATTAAATTATTAATTAAATTTATTAAATTTATTTAGTTTTATTTTATATTAATACGAAGCCTATTATCCTTTAATTCTTAATACTCCTCTCTACGAGTATTAATCTAGGTCCTATCGACGTTATATTTAAATATTGAACGGAGAGCCCTAATACTATAACTAAATAATACGATAATATTAATATTTATTAATCGTATCGAGCGAGAAAAAAAACGATTTATTATTATTTAAATAAATTAGAAATACTTTATTAACGTAGCGGGGCTATTAAGAAATTCGCTATTACTAAATAATAAAGTTTTTGTAGCGGTACTTAGTATAGAATATTTAGTAAATTAGAAGTTTGTATTCTCTAGAAGCTACGAGTACTACTTAAATAATAAATACTAAGTCGATATATACTAAGCCGACGTACTAAGCCGACGTATTATAATAGTTATCGTCGCGTAATAAAGTGAAAATAAAATAAAGATTAATAAATAAATAGAGTAATATCGTCCCTTAAACTATTTATATAGTTTATAACGACTTCGTATTATAGTTATTAATTACGCCCTCTACGTTTTTAAAATCCTATTTATTATATTATATATTCTAGTAGGGCCCCTAGCCCTTTTATTTAACTAAATATTATATTATTAATTTCTTTTCTTATCCTAAAAACTTCCTTATCCTTTTATCTAAGATATATTTTATTTTAAAATAATTATTTATACCTTTATTATTATTATCGAGAATAGTAATTTACCCGATTTCTTAAGGACGGTTATATAGATCCCCTCCTAACGGAGTAGGTTCTAAGGCGGCGACCGAAATAACGGGGTAAATATTTATTATCGGCGGTAACTCTAATTTATAGGTTAAATCGTTTATTCGTTTTAAAATTTTAAACGGGCTAACTCTTTAATTTAAAAATTTATAATTCTCTAAACCTAGGATTCTATAATCTTTATATAATTTTAAAAAGATTATATCCCCTTTTTATATTATTAAAGGTATATATTTATTATTATACCGAAATTTAATATTAATCGTTATAAACGAAATTATATTAACGGCTTCTTTCCGGTTAATAGTTTTAATATTAATAAGATTTATTCTTCCTATTATATTTTAAACTAAAATTCTATTATTAAATTTTATACCGTAGATAATCTTATTTAATAAAAGTATTATTATTAAATTTAAAGAATTATTTATAATAAATCGTAAAGTAATAACGAATTTATTTTATAAATTATTAAAGTAGTATATTAAATAAAATCGTAATATTATTTTTATAATCTAATTTATCCGTTCCGATTAACCGTTAAACTAAGGGTAGTAGGTAATAGAAATTATTAATTTAATTTTTAATATTTTAAAGATTACCTTCTATAAATTTAAAAGAAATTTAAAGTTTTTATTAAAAATAATCGCTTTTAGAATTCCCTAGTCGGTAAAGGTGAGAAGTAGCGCGTTTATTTATTTTTCGGTGTTAAATATATCCTTCCTTAAGGCCGTAATAACTATTTTCGAGAACTTATAAATAATAGTTATTAAATAATTATATCCGTTTATAAATATAAGGAGCGTTATAATAAAATTAATAATAACGTAATAATAGATCTTTAACTCTATTAGGATTAGTTTCAAAATATTATATAATATATATCTCTTTATTTAATTAAGTTAATATTAAGGGTAGTATAAAATATAGTATTTAAATCTTCGAGTTAAATACCGTATATAATAATTATCGGCGATATTCTCGTATATTTTATAAAATCCTATATAATTTCGCTTATTATATAAGAGTTCGAAAATATTCTATTTTATTAATTTCGGGATATATAGGTATTTCTTATTAATATATTCGTCTTTATACTATATAAATAAGTCTCTAAAAAGGAAAGGAATATTAATATTAATTATATCGATATTATTTATAAACCCTAGTATTTCCTTCTTAAATTTATCTTTCTCGTTTATAAGGAAAGTTATTACTTTTAATTATTTCTTATTTTTAGAATATACCTTTTATAATTTAAGGCGGTATTTAGAAGATATTTTAATTAAAGTAAAATAAAAGGCGAAGACGTCGTCTAAAATACTAAGATTTTTAGCGTCGAGATATTCTTTTTTACCGAAAACGCGAGATAAAATATTTAATATAATATTTTACTTTCCTAGATATTAACGAATATCGAGATTATATTATAATATATATTAGGAAGCCCGTATTAACCGTAGATTTATCCTATTAAAAGAGGACGATAATAATATTATTTATCGGGTAATATTAATAGTTATCGAATAATTAATAAAGATAATAACCTTCTTTATCGGGATTTATATAAATAGGTATAGGATCTTTTTTAATATCTAAATTAAACCTACTACTTTTAATTCCGTAAATTAATAGCGCGACTCCGTAGGATTAAATAGTTTAAATAGGAATAAAATTAATTATATATTAATACGGGGGAAATTACTACTTTAAGGATTTCTTTAAATATAATATATTATCGTATTAATTCCGTACGACTTTAATATATCGATATTAATATATAATTAATAAACTGGATCCCGATAATATAAATAAGTTTTAGAGGTAAATATCTTTTATAGTAATTTAAAAAAAGTTAATTCCTCTTTTATAAATACGAAGTAAACTTTTTTAAAATAAGTTTTCTATATATTCCCGCCTTAAGACGGCGAGCTCTTTAAATATTAAGTTTTCCGGTATTAAAATAGTTTAATAATCTAGGCGAAATATTTAATATTATTTCGTAATTAATTTATTATTCCGATATATATTTCTAAAGCCTATAGTATATCTAGGAAACGAAGTTCTTTAATTACCGTAATTCTTTTTTTAATAGTAGTTAAATTTAACCTATTTATTTTCTAGCCTAGAAATATAACGGAGGGGTAAACTAAAAAGGATTTCTTAAATTTAAATAAAATCTTAAGGCCTACGAATAAAGCGAAAATAATTATAAAATATTCGATATACTCGGAATAAGACCGTAAGAAAATTACGATATTATCGACGTAATATCTCGCGAATACTATATACGGGCGAAGAAAAATATTTATTTTATATTAAATATACGGAATTAACTCTTTTTATTTTATTACTATAATGTTATAATACTCCGAACCACGGTAAGAAATTATTATAAATTTATAATAATTATCTCTTTTAACTAAAAAGAGATAGAATTATTTATTATAATTAATAATATTTATATAAATATATCTTTATATTAACGAAATAATATCGCTTTAAAGCGGAAGAGGGTAGTTATTAAAGATAATAATTTTATTTAGATTATAAATATCGACTATAATTTTACCCTTCCGTATCGGTATTCTCTCGGGGCCTTTATATACCGTCCGTTATATAACGAAGATAGGGAAAACGAATAAAGAAGATTTAATAAATTATAATTTTTTTTTATTAATATATTTTATCGAATTTCTCGTCTATTAAAACTCTTATATCGGGGTTTAATAAATAGACTTTATAATTAAATTTCGTATTAAATAATTACTAGTCCGTAATAAACGGAATTGATAATTATTCGGATTCGGGTAGGTCGATTATATCTCTTATATTTTCTTAAATATAAAGATATTACTCTATAATCTCTTTAATCGCGGTAATATCGGAGTCGTTATTATAAATTATAATTTATTCGGTAACTTCGTTTTTATAAAAGGATTTATCTTAGGCTTTAAAATTAACCTCGAATTATAGAGGTTAATAAAGCGTAATATAATTACGTCGTTTTTATAAATTTTCGCCGTAAAGAAATAATTATTTAAATCGATAAAATATACTTCTTCTACCTCGTATTCTATAATTAATCTTATTCGTTAACGGCGAGGAATAATAAAAAGTATATTCCCTTTATTACGAATATTAATAAAGTTAATTATTAAATCGATAATATAAATATAAACTCCTTTTATCTATAATTCGAATAGGAAATCTCGGTTTAGTAATTTTAATTTCCTTTTTAACGAGATTACTACCGCTAATATAATTCGTACTAGAACTATTTAGCGGCGCTTTAATTATATAATATATCGGATCTTTATATTATCCCTAATTATAGATTAAATAGAGATCGTAATATCTTTATAATTACCTAAAATTATTTAATTATTAGGGAGGTCGATAACGGCCTTCTCTTAACCTAAGATATTTATACCGATAAATATATTAACTTTAAAATTATTAATAATATAGAAGTCCCTAATAATTTTAATTATTACTTCTATATTATCTTTCGTTTTTCCATTTATATAAAATATAATTAAAGTCTACTTTATAGTTAAATAATAATTCGAGCCGATATTTTTTAAAGTAATAATTTTACTATAAATCTATAACTAAAGACCGGGGATTCGTTATATAATAGATACTTTATCGATTATATTTATCGGATACCTAGTATTAAAATATTCTAATTCCCGAATAATATTTAGGGTAAGGCCTATTTAGCCGGTAAAATAATACTATATACGAAATATTATCCCGTTAATTAATAAAGGCGGAGTAGTAGATTCGATTACTAATTTACCCTTTTATCGAGGGGAAGATTTAGGAGTTATTAACTTCGGCGTTATTATAATCTCTAGGATTAAAATCTTCGGAGTAATATTTAACTCGGTATTTTTAAATTTTATAAGGGCAGGATTAATTACTTTCTAAATATTAATCGAATATATATATTTCCTTTCTTTTAGGTATATATATAGTAGATTATTTAATAAAAAGTTAAATTTATAGTTTTTATAAATAGGACGTTAACCCATTTTCCCCGTAGAAATATAATATATAATTAAAACGAATTTAATATTAATATCTTTATTAATACTTTATTCTTCGTTTATAATACTCTCCTTAGTATTATAATAACTTTTATCGGCGTTTATATAATAATTATAATAATTTATCGGCGGAGCTTTAAGAGAGCCGAAATAATTATTAATAAATTTGAAGAAAGTACTATAATCCGTATTTTTATTATTAAAATCATTATATAGTTTATTAAAGTAAATAGGCTATATCTATATTTAATTACCAAAAGTACTATATAATCTCGGCGGGTAGTATAAGTATATTTTATAGTTTTTATAATTTTAATTATTATAGCTCTAGTTCCCGTAGCCCCGATTTTTAGCGAATAAATTTTAATTAGGCTAAACGTTTCCGGCGGTAATTATAAATAATTATTTTAATAATAATAGAGGGTTTTTTCGAGATTCTAACGGGGGAGGCTTTTAAATTTATTATAATTATTACTACTACTATATCTAAAGTATAGTCTACCGATTTTAAAAATAAACCGGTTAATTATAAAAGTTAATATAAAAGAAAGAAAGTCTAACTATCTACTAATATAAAAAAGAACGAGAATTATAAAGATTTAATTTTATAATAAACGGTCTCTACCTTTAAAAACCTTAAAACTAAAGATTTTAAAATATTTAAAAACCTTAAAACTAAAAAGATCGATATTATTATTAAGGTCGATAAAGTATTAAATTATAATATTTATTTTACTATTATAACGACTATTTATTCCTAGGTAATTATTTATCCTCTTTTATATTATAATTCTTTTCTCGCTCTTTAATTTCTTTTCGATAATCCTTATAGCCTTTTTTATTCTTTTAAGTTTATATTCTATATTATATCTCCTTCCTACTCTTAAGCTATTCGATAAATTATTTAATCGAAATATTATTTATTAGAGGAGGGATAATAGCCTAGAAATTAATATCGAGGTAATTCTATACCTATATAGCCTACGTATATTCTTCGGTAATATTAGTTTAAACGGCGTATTTAGCTACGTTCTAGACGTAGATAAATAAATTATTTCGTTCGGTTATATTCTTTAATATATATAATTAACGACTAAGCTCTTTTAAAACTATAAATATTATAATCTTAAAATAATTTTATAATCTAGTAATTTAGCGCTATAAATTATTTAGTAGTTATATTATTATATCTTTCTTATCTTAGGAAAGGATTTTAAATTATTAATTTATAATAATACCGCGGAAATAACTATTTAGATTCCTCTTTACTATATCTTTATTTTTTATTATAGCGAAATCCTAAATTTTATTATAAAAGATATAAACCTCTTTAAATATTAATTTTTTAAAATTAAAGACGATATTACCGGCGCCCTATAACTTTAGGTAATTTAGATAAAAGAAATTTAATTCGCCGGTATAAAAATACCTAGTTTATTATTATATTTATTAAATATACTCGTCTTTATTAATTAGCTTTTACGGTTTAATAAGTCTTAAAGGCCCTCTAAAAATTTAACCCTAATTTTATAAAATAACTCTAATAATATTTAGTATAATAGATCGTATAATTTAAATTATAATATTATATAGATTTAAATCGATCTCTACCGGCGGAGGCGGTATTCGTAATTAACCTATAATTTCTTATTCCTACTAAGATTAAGGATTAAATAAAGTAAATTAATTTTCTTTAAAATTATTAAAATCTCTTTAATCTTATCTTAAAGAGCTAAACTAATTTTTATTATTATTAATTATATTCTCGGTCTAATTAAAAAGAATTCTTCGTATAACGTTATCCGTAGTAAAAATTAATTCTTATAAAAGGAATTAAAATATTAATTTTCTCGGAGTTAATTAAACTATAGATTTAGTTAAATTAGAAACTAAAGAAAAGAATATAACTAGAAGAGAATAGATAAAAGTAGTTAAAATTCGGTCTTTAACTCTTCTTTAAAAATAAAATAGTTAAAAATTTAGAATCTCTTTATTTCTTTCTTTCTAATTATTAAAGTACGCCGAATCGATATAATATTTAACGCCCTTAACGAAAGCCGTTAATATTTCCGTAATTAAAAGAGGGTACGTCTAAAAAATCGGAAATATAAAAGAGTTTTCTTCTACGGAACTTTCTTCTTCTTAAATATTAATAAAAGTAGAATATCCTTTTTTTATAAATAACTCGCTACCTTTTAATATATCTAATAAAGAATTATACTAGTCGATAATAAAAAAAACTACTTCTTAAATTAATCTATTAATATTTTTACTATATTACTCGAAATACTTTTTCGAAAATATAAATAATTAAAATACTAAAGAGATAGTAAAGTTTAATAAAAACGGTTTCTTTACCTCCGCGTAATTTATAAATAAAGAAAATAAAATTAATTATATATATTTATAAAGATTTTCTACCGGTATATAGTTCGAAACCTTATTTATATAATATTAAAGATTCAAACCTCGATTATATAAATTAGAAATAACGAAATAAAAGATAAGAAATAAAGGATTAAAAAGAAATTTTTAAGGTTCCTACTTTAACGCGGGGAAAATCTATCGATTTCGTTATAATTCTTAATAAAGTAAATACCGCTTCTCCGCTTTTAAATAAATATAAACTTTAGATTATAAAAAAAGTAAACTCCGCTCTTAACTCCGTAATTCCGGCGCGATTTAACTTTCCTAATAATTAATTATAATTAGACCGAGATATTTAAGAAAAGGTAAGGATTTTCTATATAGACGAAAATAATAATATATAGTATAAACGGCGGCGACGCTTTAATTTAATATAAATCGTTCCCTACGCCTACGGCCGAAATATAGAGTACTCTTTATAACTAGGGTATAGATATTCCTTTAAGTTTATAAAGCGCGTTTATAAATTAATCTATATAATTATAAAAATCTAATATAATAATTTAATTATTAGGATTTAGGGTAGGCGTAGCTAGCGTAAAGAAAAACCGCTACTATATATAAAAGTTAAGACGAAAACGAAGCGGCTCGCTTCGTTTATCGTTATAAAATATTAATAGTTAAAGAGTTAGTACTAATATTATAGTTAGTAGTAGATACGAGGACGAATTATAATTAGTTTATAGTCCTATAGAATAATTCGACCTATATAAGGGAATAATAGTGCGGATAATAATTATATCTTCGAGATATTAATAGAGGATTTAGTATTTTATAACTAGTATTTTAGGAGTTAATAACCGGTCTCTTTCTATTTATAAATAAAACTCGACTACGCCGTTACTACTAAATAGTAAGAATATAGTATTAACGAAATAAAATACGTAAGAATTATAGTATTAACGAAATAAAATAGTAATCAAGATTTAGTCTCAGTATATTATATATTAATTAAACTATTTATCGGTATAAATAAGCTACTATCTTATACTAAAATACTAGTAACTATAATAGTAATCCACGCCTAATATTAATTACGTTAATAAATAGAGCTAGGATTAGTAATAAAAGAATTATTATAATAAATAAAACGAAATAACTAGTTATTAAATAACTATTATCGATTCGCCTAAATAAATCGAGTATCGTATTTATAAAGAGTCGTTCTTTTCTAAAAACGTACTATATATATATTTTAGAAATTAAAATTTAGGTAGGAACCCTATTAAAGCCTTTTACCCTATATATTTAATTATAAATACTATTTAAAAGAGTAAATAATCTTTAATAATAAATAAGAATATAAAAACCTATTACTAGGTTAAAACGAATAACGAATTACTAAAATAAAAATTTATTATTAAATCAAACTATAACTCTTCTAAAAATACGGGAATAAGATAAATATTTAAGAAATACTAGTATACTAGTATTCGGGTCGGCCTAGACCCTAGAATTAAAATAAAAAAGAGTTATAAAGATACTAATTATAAAGTAATTATCGTCGATTATAAATTTATAATATATTTCTTTCTAAAAACTAGAATCCGTATTATAGTAACCTTATTCTAAATTACTAGTATTAATATTAATCGTTATATTATTTCTAAATATATCGTTACCTCTTTATATTTCCCCGAGAAAGATAAGAGTAGTAATAAAATAATAACCGAAACCGCCCCTAAGGAAGTCTATATTATAGATAATTTTAAAATAAATATATTTATTAATATAGACGTTATAATCTTTAAAGGGATAGATATATTAATATCTCGATAAATAGCCCGTATCGGTAGTTACGATATAGAGTACTTTATCGACGTTTATTTAAAAGGTATAAATACGAACCGGCTAGTATATATTACGAAAATAAAAATTATCCCCCTATAAACTATAATAATTATCGAAGTCTATAAATTTAATCTACTAGTACGAGATTATTTCTTTAAATTAATAGATACTAACTTATACCTTTTTACCGAAATTATTAACGATAGAATAAAATTAATATTTATAAAGAATAAGATGGATAAATATATTAAAATCCCTAGAAATATAAAGCTAGGCCAAGTAGTCGAGGTTTAATTTAATAACTATTATAATATTATTATAAACGATAACGACGTTTAAGAGCTCGCTATACGAAGGCCTTTATAAAAATATAAAGAAACTTTTATTAAAAACGTTTTTAATAATACGATTATTATTAATATTAATTTATTACTTTTTAAATAGTCTTTAGAGGGTAAAGATATAAAGAACCTAACTAGTTCCTAATCTTTTATTCTATTAATAGAAGTAATTATTTCGGTAAAGAATAATATCCTTTTAAATAGTATTATTATTCATAGTAAATAACCGGAGCTAGTAAAGGTTATTAATTAATTCTCTATACTTTAAATAAAAGGAGGCTTTATTAATATTCTAAAAAACGAATAAATATATATATTACTTCGCGCCGACTAAGAAGATAAAGTACTTAAAATGGTATATATTTATTCTATAAATAACGAGAGCTAGAAGATTATTAACGAAATCTTTAATAAATTATATATTTAGGGACGATTTAAATAGACGATATAAACTACTCTATTTAGTTTCCTAGTCTTCGTTATTTAGATTATAAGATTAGACGGTATTAAAAAAAGCCGTACTATTATTAATATTCGAGGTTTAAATACTATAGTTATAATAGACGTCTATTATTTATTTCTATAAAATAATATAATTAGCGCCGTTAAGGGTTATTATTAAATTACCGTTATCGACGTCGTTAATTTCTTCTATTAATAGCGTATATACTTTAAAAATAAAAATAAATTTATTATTATATTATACCGCGGCTAGGAGACTTTTAATATTATAATAATAAGATTTAAAAACTCGCCTATATATATATAGTAGTAAATAGACCGGATTTTATATATCTATAAAGTATTCGCCCGAGTATATATCGATAATATTATAATATTCTTTTAGACCCTCGAGGATTATATTTAATATTTATATATTATATTTTCTTTATTCGTTAAGTTTAATATTTTAGTTAACTCTAAAAAGACGTTTATCGGTTATTTATTAATTATATTACTTGGCTAGAAAGTTAACTCGTTCGGGTTATTAATTTCTAAAGAAAAGTTTATAATTATTAAATAATTAGTTTTTCTTTAAATACTAGTAGTATTTAAGACGTACCTAAAAATAACTAGTTAATTAAGAAATTATATTAAAGATTATACTACTCTAGCTAGGTCTTTATAAAATAAGAAAACCGCGTTATTAAATAAAATACCCTCTATAGGCGCTTAGCGATAGGAATATATTAAAAAGACTAATTTTAAATCACTTTTCCTATAAGAGATCCGTTTATTTAAAACTATTTAAAATACCCTTTCTAAATCTTTCTTTCTATATTATTTCGATAATAAAAAGGAACTATTTATCGACTTTAATACTAGTAAGAAATTCGGTTACAAGGTTATAGTTTATTATATTATAAAAAAGTTAAAAGACTCTTATCCCGACTAGAAATAAATTTAATTTATTCTTTTCTTTAACCGACTCTTTAAGGATATAGAAATATACTATTAACCTATTAAAATAGAACTAGTAGGAATAATATAAGTATTTATTAAAATTAAATATATAGTCGAATTAGTCCCGAAAATAATTATTTATACTAATTATAGAGCTGCGCTTAGTATAGTTAAATAAATAAATATAACTACCTTATCTACGATAAAGATTAATTTATATATTATACGGGCCTTAGATTATATTTAGTATTTTTAAAATATAAAGATTCGTTATAAACCTAACGCTAAATATATAGTACTAGATACTTTATCCCGACTATATTAAAAAGACGTAATTAAGGATTTTTTAGAAGGCGAGCTGGATATACTCTAAATATATATATATAAAGTTTATATACTAGTAGAAATAAGTATATAATTTAAATAAGAATTACTTTAAAAGTACTAGAATAACGACTTTTAAATTAAAATAAATTATATATTTAATTATAACGTAGAAACCGGCGAGGACGCCGTAGATTTTCTATTTTCGAAGGGGGGTAACGGTTTAATATAATATATCGATAATTTAACTACTAATCGCGTATATATATTAAAGCGTTTATATATACTTTCTTTATATATTAAAGCTTTATTTAACGTCGTATATTCTAATTTATATATAAGAAGATATAAATACTATAAAATAATAACTAGATATTAATATATATATAAATTAAATAAGAAGCTAGGGGAGTATTTACGATATTATTTATAATATTAATTATTCGGTACTTTTAGGTATAAATTTTATAGAGTATTATAATTTATTTTTATACCGCCCTCTTTTTTCTATATAACTTTTATCGATTTTATCCTAGCCTTACCCCTTTCGTAGAAAGAATTCGATAATATTATAACTATTATATATAAATTTTCCCGAAAGGTAACCGCGATTCTAGGAAAATTAATATAGAAAATAAAGTAATAAATAAATATATTTTTATATCGTTTATATTTAATAGATTAAAGTATTCCGAAGGTTATTCTTTCCGACCGCGACCGTAAATTTATAAATACCTTATAGAAGACTTTATTTAATAAATTTAGGGTAAGTTTAATATTCTCTATTATTTATTATTTATAAACGGATAGATTAAGCGAGTATATAAATTAAATTATTAAAATTATATTATAATTCTAGATCGCTACCTTATAAAACCCTAAAGCCTAGGAAAAAGTACTATCTTTTATAACTATATAATATAATAATACGTTTTTTTAATTTATTAACTATATTTTAAATAAAGTAGTTTTCGGTTTTATTATTAATAACGCGTTAGATTTAAAAAGTTAGGAGAATAACATTTTATTAAAGAAATTAATATATATTTAAATTTCGGATATAATTACCTTTATTTAAATATATAATAAAGAGTATTATAATTATATTTATTATTTCTAATATTTCTATAAAGGGGATTAGGTTTTACTACGTTTATATAAAGATTATAATATTCCGGTAAATAAATTTACTAGTCGTAAATATAGTTAATAAATAACTAGTTTATTTAAAGTTCTTAATTATATCGGTAGGCTCGCGTACCGCCTTAATATCCTAAGAAATTAAAAGATTTATAACGTATTTTTAATAGTATAATTAAAATAGTATTTATCGCTAGATTAGAATATTAAGGCTCTTCGTTCAATACCTAAATATAACGTCGATAGGACCTAGGTTAATACTCGTAGAGAGGAGTATTAAGAATTAAAGAATAATAGGCTTCGTATTAATATAAAATAAAATTAAATAAATTTAATAAACTTAATTAATAATTTAATAAATATTTATATTTATAATTTATAATTAAAAGTTTTAAGGGAAGTTAAATACGAAGTTTTTATCTATTAAAAAAATACGTAGTCTATATAATAAAAGGAAATTATACTAAGAGTAATATACTTTATATACTCGTAATTATAAATATAATAAATATACCTTACTCGCGATATTTATTAATATAAATATAGTAAGTATACTTTACTCGCGATATTTACTAATATAAATATAATAAATATATTTATTAGTATTATAATAGGCGTAGTATTTATTATAATCTAAAGATTATAATATTATCCTCTTTTTTATTAAATTTTAGTCCCGAAAACTTCCTAGCTTCGTTATTATATTATTTTATAAAATTAATCTTCGTAATTTAATTTCCCGTTAAAAGGAATTATTAAATAACTTAAGAGATATTAGCGCCGTAATATATTTATACCGAAATTATATAAAAGGATCGAAGGCGTATCTTATTAGGGAGTTATTAGAGAAGTATATAAAATATATTCGCCTAGGACGAGATTACGATCTCGTTATTTCTTTATTAATCTTAAGGAGAATTCGTAATAAGCGTTTATAAATATAAAAGGAAATTCGCGAAGTTCGTATTTAATTAACCGAGTAATATACTTAAATAAATTATTTTAAATAATAATTTAAATACCTAGAAGATAAAGAAGAAGGATTAATAATTACCGAGTAAAGAAATATTATAGAATTTAAAAAAAACGAGTAACGAGTTATTAAAACTACGAAGATATTATTTAACGACCTATCGTTTAATATTTCTCTTAAATAATTCTAAATACCTACTAGTTTTAATTAATTAGGTATCGCTTATTCTCTTTATAACTCTAATAAAACTCCTAGAGAAGTTATTAATAATTTATAAAATTAGTGTTAGGCTCCTATATATTTTCTATTTTATTATATCTTTTTTATTTAATAAAGTAGTTTTAATTCTTTTTATTTAGAATTTTTTTTACCTCGAACTCCGTTTCCTCCTTAATTTAAAAATAAAAAAATATTTTATAAAAATATCTTAGAGTCTACCGGCTTTAATCGAGAGACGTAGAATATTAAATATATTTTAACGTCGAGTAGAAGATTTAGTTTATAATTAATTAATCCTTTATTTTTTTTAATTAAAAATAATCTAATTTTAATATAATTTAGTTTCTTACTCGGTCTTTTATTTATTATATTTTTTATTAAAAAATATACTTTATCCCTCTCTTTTAATTAAGGATACTCTTTTCGATATTTATCTACCGTTAATTTTATTCGAGTATTTATTAATTTAATTTAATCTTATATTTCCTTATATAATATCTTTATATTAATTATATAGACTAGCGCTTTATACGCGTTAGGTCCCTATTTTAAATTTAGAGATATATTAATATATTTACTATAATTCGCGAAGAATAATATAAGTTTCGTTATATTAAACTATATATTATTAAATATTAGTTAAATTATAGGTAGAAATCTTACTTAATCGTTCTATTTTTTATTTATATAATATTATAAATATGTTTTTATTATTTAATTCGTCCGCTTTATCTATTTATCTATTTATAGGTAATATATAATTAATATTCGTAACTTAATTCCGATAATATTAATTAATATCTTTTAATAATTAGAGGTAAATTATTTATCTCGGTTAAAAGTAATCGACCTAGGTATTTTATAATCTCTAATAAATTAATTTAATAATACGAAAGCGATTTATTCAACCTTATAGATTTCTTTAATTAATATTATTATTATATATTTACTAAATTTATTATAAATTATTATTATCGAGTTAAAGGTTTCTAAAGTAATAGGGTCCTTTAATTTTAATAATTTAATAACGAAATTTATTATAATATCGTCCTATAGTATTTCCGGTATTAGGGCGAATTAGATTTAACCGTATTTAATATACCTTATAAATTTATTTTATTAATATTCGATATATTCTTTAATATATTTCTCGACGTACGATCTTAATCTTAGCGCGTCGTATTCTTTATAAATAAATTCTATAATCTTTATAACTCTAAAGTATCCTTAGGTTAGATTATTATAATAATCGCGAATAATTTCCTTAAGATATTCTTTAGGAAAATATTTTTTTTTATTATAATTTAATAGTTCCGTTTATAGTTATTAACTTCTTAATATTATAATTAAGGTATTATTTTAATATTCCTTCTAGATACTATTAATAATTCTAGGGATAAAGATATATAGCGTCGCTATTAATTATTATATTAGGACTAGCGATCTATCCTATTATTAAATAAAAACTAGTTATATTATTATATCCTTATCCTCTATATAGTCTTCTCGTTTATTAAATATATCGGCGCGACTATTATTCTTTCCTAGGGTATAAAAAATCTTAAATTTATATTATCCTAATAATTCTAATTATTTAATTTATCTTCGGTTTAATTATTTTATCGTCGTAAAATTAAGAAGATTCTTATAGTTTATAAAAATAGTAAGTTCTAAATAGTTTTCTATATATACCCGTTATTATTCTAATACGGATACTACTATTAGTAATTCTTTATTATGAATATTATAGTTCTATTCTACTAATAATATTTTTCTAGAATAGTATATAATAGGGTATTATTTATCGTTTTTCTATTAAAGTATATAAGCGTTTATTACTAAATCTAAAGCGTCGGTTTCGATTCGAGCTAGTTCGTTATTTCGAAAGAAATATAATACCGGCGGTTTTTTATAGGCCTTCTTAAATACCTCGAAAGATTATTATTATTTTTTCTTCTATTAAAAAGTAATATCTTTCTTTATAATATCCGTTAGTAGTAAGATCTTTTTAGAATAATCTTTAATAAACCTTTTATTAAAGTTCGTAAATCCTAAAAATTTTTATACCGTCTTAATATTATATAGCGTAGGTTATTCCTTAATACTCTTAATCTTTTTAAAGTTTATATAAATACCTCTAATATTAACTATAAACTTAAGGAATTTAACCAATTTTTTATAAAACTCGTATTTTTCTAGTTTAAAGAGAAGTCTAGTTAATAATAAATAAATTAGGATATCTTATATATATTAAATATATTCTTGTTTATTAGTAGAGTAAATCAAGATATTATCGAGGTATATAATTACCGTTATATCTAGGTATATTTATATAATATTATTAATTAATATTTAATAGGTTACTGGCGCGTTAATAAATCTAAAAAGTATTATTAAATATTCGTAATAACCGTATCTAATTCTAAAGGTAGTCTTTTATTCCTTATCTTTTTTTATTCGAATTAGATTATACGCGCCTCGAAGATTTAGTTATATAAAGATTTTTATTATTATAAACCGATCTTATAGCTCGTTAATATTTAATAAAGAATACCGATTCTTTATTATAATATTATTTAACTTCCGGTAATTTATATAAAGTTATAGACTTTTATCCTTCTTTATTATAAAAAGGATTAAATAACTTATTAATAATTTAAATTCTCGAATAAATTCTTTTTTAAGATTCTTATCGATATACCCGCGAAGTACTCCGAGTTTTTCTTCTAATAAAGTATATATAGGTCTAAATATCGGCGTTTTATTAAATTCGAGTTCGATTTTATAATCCTATAATTAATATTTAAATAATATTTTTATAATTATCTTTTCTTAAAAGAGGTATTTCTATTATTAATATTTTTTAGGGATATTAAAAGATTTATTTTTATTTTTAGAAATTTAATTTATTCGCCTTATTAATTTTTTTAGTTAATATATATCGAGTCGGATCTTTATATAAAGTTATTTTTATATAAAGATAAAGTATTATAGGTTTCGATCGGGTTATAATTCGACTTCTTATTTATAACTATCCTTTATAGGTATATAGATATTATATTAATAATATTTTTAATATATAGAAATATAAGTACTCCTTTTATTTAATTTATTATTAAATTATATTTCTTTAATTAAAGTATTCCTAGAATAATATAATAAATAGTTATTTTTATTATATCGAAGGTAATTTCCTTATAGTAGCGTTAAATAATAATTAATAACGGGAATATTTCTTTATTTATTCTTCCTATTAATAACTTCGACCCGTCGGTTAATTAAAACTTATATTATTTCTTTTTTTTTTAAGTTAATAAGTTAATTACTTAAATTATTATTCGAGATATAAAGTTATTAATTACTCCTGAATTTATTATTATAATAATTTTATATCCGTTAATTTTTATTAGTATTCGTATATATATACCGTATTAAACTAAGTATAGATATTATTCTAAAGTTAATATATTAATCTCTTTATATTTCTCTTTAATATAAGGGTATTATAGTATAACTTTACTTATCTTAATCTAGCCTAACTTATTTTAGATCTAATTTAAATCTAAATTAATTTCCCTATTTTTATCCTAATATAGTTAGGATAAGAAATAAATAAATACTTTATACACTAGCTCTTATTTAGATAGTAGCTAGCCCTACCCTAATTTTCGTTCTTTATCTTTTATCTTGGCCTACTCCTATACTATAACTAGGTTATAATTTAATAAACCTCTAAATATTAATCCCGTCCTTTAATATTATAAAAGATTAATTACCTAGTTAATACTCCCTAGTACTAGGATAATTATTATAGAGGATTAATACCCTAATTTTAAAGACCGCGTATAATAGTTCCTCGCCGAAGTTTAGAATAATCTTATTAGTTTTCTTAATATCTTCGATTACTTATATATTTAAGCCGAGAGTAATTCTTTATTAAATATTTTATTCTTATCTACGCTTCTTTCTTCTCCTATACTAAATACGTAATCCCTAGTTTATATTATTATTTAGGTAATAGCCTAGGTTATATTTATTATAATTTAAATTATACCTTAGCCCCCGCCTTAGGTATTCGATAAAAATACCTTTAATAATACTATTATTATAAGTCTACGCTCGTCTTTCTTTTTAAATACTTAATAACTTACCTCTTTACGATCTCGAATACCTCCTAGATCCGAAAAGCTCCTAAATATCTCGGAATATAAAGGGGATTAAAATAAATTAAATATTTAAAAATAAACGTTAATATAGTAGATATATATTAATTATAACCGCTACTCTATTAATAATAATAAAATCGTTTATATAAAGTTTAAATTAGTTATCGGTAAAAAGACCTTTAATTTAATAAACCGTTATTAAAAGAAGGGTCTTTATACTTTAATTAATTTTACTAATTAACGAAAGAAACTATAGGAAATATATAATAACCCGTTTAAATAAAAGGATACTCGGAACTATATCCGGGAATTTAAATAAGATTTTATATTTTTTAATAAATATTTTAACCTCGTTACCTAGAAGAAAGAATATTCTCGAATAAAAAACGAATTCTTAATTAATATTATAAAATATAATATTAATTATATTACCTAATAGGCCTCTATCTTTTAAAGGAAAATTAATAATTAATAATTATATACTTTCGATAAATACGTTTATATATACTCCGAAATCAATTAAGAACTTTAGTAGATTAAATATTATCTATCTCGCTAGAGTATTATTTTTATTAAATTAGGATAAATTTTAAAGAGGTTTATTATACCTTTATTAACTTCTACCCCTATAACCCGCTTTATTATAACGAGTATTTTTATTTTTATTATTATAGCCTTAACCCTTTTATTTAGGGAGTTAATAAACCTCGATTCTATTTAAATTATTATTAAAGGTAAATTAACGAGAACCCCGGTTATTAAAGTTATTTATAAGAAATAGAGGCTTTACTTTTATTATAAATCGCTTAAATATAATATAAGAGTTTATTTAATTAAACTAGCTAGCCTCTAATCTAGTATTATAATTATTATCGATAACGACGAGAGTATTATAAGAGGAGTTACTTTAAACGCGGGAAAAGAATAGTCCCGGTATAAAATCGTATACTAGGACTATAAGTACCTAGAACTCTATATATACTTTTTTATTTATCAGCTATATCGTTTAATTTACTTTCGTTACTAATTAAATTTTTATTTAAATTTATTATATAGCTTTTTAAGACCGACCTTATTTTCCGTAATAAATATATAGTTATTTTTTATTAATTACGGAATAATTAGTCCCGAATTTAAATTAAAGCCTTAATTAATACTAGTATATCTAACTATCTTTTTATTAATTATAATTTTATATATATCTAGTATTTACCTCTTTACTTTCTTCGTTATCTTTATATTATCCGACTCTTTAATAGCGTACTCGTAGGCGTAGAATCAAGTGACGGATTAAACGAGACGCTAAATTTTAAAGTATACGCATCCAGGTTTATTAATTAAACCGCGCACGTAATTCTTATTCTAATAATATATAAAGTAGTAGAAATTAAAGCTATATATAAACGCTATTCTAAACCAAAATCTTAACGCTACTAAGTTACTATTTAGTCGAAAAACCACGGTTTTTAATTATATCCCGGCACCGTTCAGGTATAGAATATATCCACTTTATATAAACTTATTACTCTACTAATTAAAACTATTTATACTTCGCCGCCGGCCATATATCTTTCGAGGTTAGGATTATTTTATTATACACTCGGATTTTCTATTTTATCCCCTTCTATATATATTTATCCGGGTTTAAATCAGGGCTATTTAACGGCTATATTAACGTCTCGATCCTATACTCTTTTAACTACTTTAGTATTTATTTAGATTTATAAATCCCGGCCCCGTTTTATATAAATATTAGGTATAGTCCTATCCTTTCTAACTCCTAGTACTAGGGTAGTACGAATAACTTAAGGATCTACTTAATGTAGTCGGTACTAGTAATTAATTTTCTCGAATTATCTTGGTTTAGGCCTAAAGTAGTAGCCTTAATACTACCGGGAAGTAGGTAAAGCTCGGAAACCTATTCGCCTATTATCCTACCCTAAACTATAAGCGACTAACGGCCGGAATACTTATAGTATTATATATATTCCGGGTAATAGCGCTCGTTCGCTTTTTTCGTTATAAATACGCGGTTACGCTACCTACTCTCGAATAAGTTTTTATCCGAAAAAATCACTCTTATCTAGTCTTTTATCGTTTAATATAGATATTCGCGCGCCTACTTAAGTCTTTTCTTCCTATTTATCCACGAAATAAGTAGTTTAGGGTAGGTAATATACCGTCGGAAACCTACTCTCCGGAGAGTTTTATATATAGTTATTTTATAAATTTAAATCCTTAGGCCTAACGTTAATTTTATATAGAATTCACGCTTATTATTTACTCTACTAGTAACTACCCGGATAAGGGATCTTAATATTCTTTCGTCGATTTTTTCCTTCGCGCCGGAAGTAGGGTTTTTCTAGCTGCGCGCGACTCCGGATTTTAATATTCTATATATAGTTAGGCTTAGGATTCCGGTAGCTATCGAGATTTCTAATACGTTAGTATATTATATAGTATTTATATCGATAATATATTTACGTTATAGGGTAGTTAGGTGTTTATTCGGTATATAGGAATCTATTTAAGGGGTGAGGTATAAGAGGGATAAAGGGGAAAACACGAAAAGTCGCGTAAATCCGTTACTTGATTACGCGCCCACGAGTACCTACCGTTATAAAACGTATTATTTATATCGTAGAAGCGATTTTAAATATTTATAATTATTAGGAACGAATAATCTTTTTTATTATTAAATTTAATTAATACCCCGTCGTAATCGGCTTATTATACCTCTATTATTATAAAACTACTATTAATTTCTTAAATAATTCCTTAACCTTCGCTTTATATTTTTATTTAAGAAATTATACTCTTAATCCCGTAAAAATCTTCGTGGAAAATAAACTTTTTTTTATACCTTAAGAAAGTTTCTAGATTTAAAAATCCTAGTCTTTAATTTTATCCGATATTTATATAAAGTAAACCTCGATTTAAAAGGAATCGCTAGTATATAAAGAGCCGTTATTATTTATAAACGATAACGTTATTATTAAATAATTAATTCCGATTTAAGAGAAGTTATTTTAGTTTTAAATTTATTAATAATATACCTAGTCCTAGATTTATAAGAAGTAAACCTCGATTTAAGAAAAATTAATTTAATTCTAGATTTATTAAAAGTAAACCTAGTCCCTAGCCTAGTTTAATATTTATATAGAATAATCTAGAACTTAAGAGAAGTTACTTTAATTCTAGATTTATTAATAATAAATTTAGATTTAAAAGGAGTTTTCTCTATTTTAGTCCTAATTATTTATTTCTATAAAAACTAGTTATAATAACGAGTATAATTATATCGTTATTATTATTAAATAAGGAAAGATATTTAAAATTAAGTATTATAGTTTAGCCTCGTTTCGTTTTAAGTCCTAGCGCTACGAATAACGAACCTAGTACCTAGCTACTCTTAATATATATAAAATAGGATCTCGATTATTTACCCGGCTTATTATACCTAATAAATAAACCGCGTTTAATTTATTATTTATAAAAATCGATTAATTCTTAGATATTTTAGAAGAAATCTCGACCTTAAATATCTAGTTTTATTAAGAATTTAAATATTATAAACCTAAATCCCGTCTTAGTTAAAACTTTAAATTAAATATTTATAATTAAATTTAAAACCGAGTTATATTTAAAATAAATAGAGAGTTTTACCTCGCCGTTATTATTATTTAAAAAGAGTTTTAAGTCTATCGAGATAATAAAAATATTAACTTAACTACGATCTTATCTACGCGGTATTATAAATTCTTAAATATTTTTTCGAGAAAAGACGTTAATACCTTACCCCTATATCGGTTATATAATTAAACTATTAAATTTAAAGAAAGGCTATAACCTCCGTCGTCTAATTTATATAGTATAAGTCGTAACGAGATCCTATATCGGTAAAGCGGGAGACCGTACGAGAAGAGTCGAGGTATTAAATACGTATTTTACTAGCTTTAAGTGGAAAAATAACGAAAAAACAACGTTTAAAAAAAAAAAAAAAAAATTTTTTTAATAAAAAATTTAAAAATAGTAACTTCGGATTTAAGATTTTAAATCCGTGATTTTCTACTAGCGCCGGGTAACTCGCTAAAGTTATATAAAGCGCTATAACTACGCTAATTTAATTTAGATTTTAAATTATATTAATTTATAAAAATTATATACGCGCGTAATACCCCCTAAACTAGCGCGGTATTAGAGACTATATAATTCATTTATAATTATATATATTTAATTATCTATTAATATTATTTAGACTAGTTTATTCCTATTTATTTAAAATTATTTAAAATAAATCGAGGTACTAAATACGTATTTGGATACTTTAGACGAAAGTAGGTATTAAATCGATCTCTAGGGCTAGTATATAAACTAAATAGATCCGAGCGCCTTTTCTATCTTTTTCGGTAGAATACGAGTTTACCGCTTTATCGATATAGAACTCTACTATTATTTAGATAAAAATCTTAGTAAAGATTTTATTTAAATTAGTCGGTCCTATACCGCGTTCTTTATCTTATTCGTAAAGAAACCTAGCGGAGGCCTACGTTTTTATATTAATTACCGAGGGTTTAATATTATTATTATAAAAAATAAATACCCTTTACCCTTAATCTTAGAAATCTTAAATCGATTAAATCGTATTAAAGTATTTTTTAAATTAGATATTATATCTACTTTTAATCGCCTCTATATTAAAGAGGGCGACGAAGAATTTATAATATTCTATACCCGATTCGGTTTATTCGAATATTTTATTATATTATTTAAATTATATAATAACCCTACCTCGTTCTAGTATTATATTAATAATATTCTTTATAAATTTCTTAATAAGACTTATATTATATACCTCGATAATATTCTAATTTATAACGATATCGAAGAAGAGTATGAAATCTATATTAAATATATTCTTTAGAAACTCCGCGAGGCGGGGCTCTAAATAAATATTACTAAATACGATTTCTATATTAAGAAAGTTATATACCTAGGATTAATTATTATTATTAAAGGGATTAAAATAGATTTAAAGAAAATTAATATTATTTTAAATTAATTATAACTAGTTAATATTAAGGATATTTAAAGTTTCCTAGGATTTATTAATTTTTATCGGCGTTTTATTTATAGGTTTAATAAACTCGTTATATTATTTATAGCCCTAATTAAGAAATAACTATTTTTAAGTAAAGTACTCGATATTAAATAACTTTTAATAATTTAAAGAAGACTTTTATCTTTAATATTATCCTAGTTTATTTCGACCCTAACTATAAAATTATAGTAGAAATAAATACGTTTAATTACGTATTTAAGGGGGTTTTATCCTAATATAATAATTAAAATATCCTTCGTTTTATTATTTATTTTTTAAAGAAGTATAACTCTACCGAGTATAATTATAAAATCTATAATAAAGAGTTTATAATAATCGTCCGCGTATTTAAGGAATAACGTTTTAAACTAGAGGGATCTACTCTTTTTATCGAGGTAATATCGGATTATAAGGTTTTTAAATATTTTATTTTATCTAAGGCGTTATTTTATTATTAAGTGAGATAAAGCGAGTTTTTATCCCGTTTTAATTATAAAATTACCTACCGGCCTAATAAAGAAGGTAGTAAACCTAATATATTAATATATCGATTAAGAGATCTCCTTAAAGAGGGGGATAAATTAGATCTTAGATATTAGTATTAATATTAGATTATATTAAAAAAAAAACCTAGCCCTAGAAGTCTTTAAAGACTATATTTATAGTATATTATTAAATATAACGATCTTAGTTTTAGTTTTAGTTACCTTAACTATATTAATAATAAATTTAAAGATTCTTATTTAATTTTTTTAGTTATATTTTATATTAATTTATATAACCCCGATAAACCCCGATACGGATATTAATTTAGAATTTTAGATTTTATCTATATCCTACGAGCCCGAATTAAATAAAAACTAGTTTATTAATTTAGATAAAGATCTATATAATACCCTAATCTATTAATTATAGGATATAATTAATTAAGCCGATTAATTCGCCTTTAAAGTCTTAGAAATATTATATTCTAGAACGCGTTATTATAACGGAATTCCCCTCGTTAAATATAAAGATAAGGATAAAATTCTCTACTTTCGAGGAAAGAGATATATTCCGAATTCTAGTAAACTACGCCTTCGTTTAATCTAGTTAGTTTATAATAATATCGCGGGTAATTACCTAAGTCGTATTAAATATTATAAATTAATTAATCGGGCCTATTAGTAGCCTAACGTCTATATTATTATCTAGCGATTCGTTAGGAATTATTATATATACCGAAGAATTAAACCTTTTTACTAGTATATTTAAAAATAACTACGCCTATTACCACCCCTATAATGATATTAAAAAGATATTTTAATAGATTATATAAATCCCCTACCGCCTTATACCTTTATAGAAATTATTTATTAATATATCCTAATTTTCGTAGACCGCTTAATTAAGATATAGTACCTAATATTAATTATATCGATAAAAGTAGACGAAGCCTATAACGCTTTTTATTAGAATATATAAAAACTTTATAAACTACTAGATATCTTTATTTTAGATCGAGGATTTTAGTTTATATCGGAGTTTTAAAAGACCTTATATAAGTGTTTTAAAATCGACTAATATATATCTACCGGGTACTATCTTTAAACGGATAATTAAACCGAGTAATTTAATACTATAATAAAATACTACCTCCGTATATATATTAATTATATATAGGATAATTAGGTGAAATAGCTCCTTAAAGCGGAGTTTTTTAATAATAATATTAATTCTTCTAATACTCTAGCCTTATCTTTTTTAATTAATTATAATTAATATTTATATATTAATTTCAAACCTATCGAGTCTCTACTTTAAGATTTTACCGTTTAAATATATATTTATTTAATTATTATTAATAAATTTATAATATAAATAGAAGCCTTAAACGATTACCTCCGCGATAAAATATTTATTATTTAAATTATTTTTAAATCCTCGGTTAATTAACGAAGGCGCCTATATTTAATATATTTAATAGACGACCAAATATAGTTAAATATTAAAAATCTAAATATTATATACTCTTTAATTAAATTTAACGATTATAATATCGGCCCCTTTTAAGTCTCTAAAGTTTTCGATAATTCTTTTATAATTTAATTAGATTTTTTATATTTAATAAAAGTTTACCCCGTCTTTTACGCTAGTTTATTATAATTAATAATTAATAACCCTTTACCTAAATAAGTCTAGTTTATCCGAGAATTTATAATTACCGAAGATAACTAACGAGAGTAGTACGTTAACGATATCTTGAATTCTAAATATAATCGCCGTTATAGTTTACTTTTATTAAAATACTACGTTAATTAAAAAGGCTACGTCGTTAAATAAGAACTTTTTTATTATTTTACCCGTTATTAATAATTTATTAATAAATATTATATCTCGAATCCTAGCGCCACCGGCCTTTATTAATTATTATATATTATTTAAAGGTATTAATATAAGGAACCTCTATTATTTTTATCTTAATCCGATTTTTAAGAAATTAACCCCCGTTTATATTATAATTTATTCCTTATCTATTATCGTCCCCTCGGTTATTATTCCGTATCGGCTTCGACCGATACTTCGTATTATTATATAAATAGATAATACTTTATAGCCTAGCCCCGTCGTTATTATTTATAGATAATAACGCTAACGCCTAGCCTTATTTATATACCGTCGTTTATTCTCTATTTTATCCCTTACCCGTTACTATCGATAACTCGAATACTTTAACGCGCTTTTATTTTAACTATTTCATAACCCTAAATAAGATTTAGGGTTACGAAATTTAATTAATCGAATTAATTATCTACTTATTTTATAGGAGCTCGATTTTAAAAAGGGGGTTATTATTATAATATAACTTTACCTACTTTAATTTAACCTAATTTATTTTAAATCTAATTTAGATTTAAGTTAGTTTCCTTATTTTTATCCTAATATAGTCGGGATAGGAAATAAGTAAATACTCCGTACGTTAAGTTTTATTTAGATAGTAGCTAGCCCTACCCTAATTTTCGTTCTTTATCTTTTATCTTGGCCTACTCCTATACTATAGTTAGGTTATAGTTTAATAAACCTCTAGATATTAATCCCGTCCCTTAATAAAGAGATTAGTCTTTTCCCGATAAAGATAAAAATCCGTAGTACTCTTTAAACTCGAAGTACCTCTCGTAATCTTTAGTTAAATAATATTATTATTTATTCTAGTTATAATATCTCGTTTTCTTATTATATTTTATTTAGTTTTATAATTATAATTATTATTCTTTATTATAGCCTAAAAAGATTTAGTTTTCCTTTTTCTTAATTAAATACTATAGGTAATTATCTTTAATATAGTTATTCTATTAATTATAATTATATCCTAGTTTTATAATATACTTTCGCTCTCCTAAGCTATAGTAATAATATTTATAATATTCGTTTATATATATTAACTAGTATATCTCTCTATATTTTAGGTAATATTTATTATAAATATAATTAATTTTAAAGATTTTTTTTTTTTCTTTATTCTTATCTTCGGGTTTCTTTTTTAATATAATAAACTAGGTTTTAAAACTATCGAGGTAGTCTATTATTTAAAATTATTCTTTAGAGTTTATTATATTTTATTTTTATTTTTATCCTTCCTTTAAATCTTCCTTTAGAGTTTTATTATTATTAATATTTAATTCTTTAAGTTTTCGAATTCTTTAAGCGATTTCTTCTTTAATCTCTTTTTACTTTTTAAATAAATTATTAAATATAGTATTATTTTATATTAAATCTTTAGGGGACCCGATTACGTTATCTAGTATCTCTTTCTTAAATATATTTAACTATTATCGATTTATTATATTTTTCGAATAATAGTTCCTAGTAATATAGCCCGGTAAGTTATTATAATTATAATAATTTATTATTTTTTTATCTCTTTATTATTATTTACTCTTTTTTTAAAATTCTTTTATAAGTCCCTTTTTAATAAAATCGAGATTTATTAAAATATAATTATACGGGTTAAGTTTCTTTTAGCGGTAATAATTAACCGAATTATATTCGTTATTATAAACTCTTAAACGTCTTTATCCGTTAACTCCTTTATTATAATATTTCTTTATTATACGTTCGTATAATTTATTATTAATTTTAATTATTTATTTTATAAGTATATCGAGGTCCTTTATAACGGCTTTTATTTATATAAATTCGTTTTTTATATTATTTTTTAATCCTCGTCGATATATCGTTATAAAAATATCGTTTTAGTCCGTAAATATTATATAATATTAAAACTATACCGAGTAATCGGACGTAGACTTTCGTTATATTAAATATTAAATAATACGAATTATTATACTACTTTCGTTAGATAGTTTAAATATATAATAAATCTCGGTTTTAAATTTAAAGAAGTTCTCTATCTAAAGCTTTATTAATAAATTATCGGTATTATATACTACTTCTATATAATACTTTAGGAATAGTTTAATCTATTTTTATATATTAACTTTTATATAGGTTATTATAAAGATTATTTAATAACTAATATTATATTCTCGTTAAATATAAAGAATAACTAGAGTTATAATAACTAGTTATTAAACTTCTCGCGCTCTTTATAATAATAGTCTAGTCGGGTAATTTTAATACGGTTCTTTTCTTCTATAATATTACGTCTTCTAGTATTATTTTAAATATTTAAGGCTAGGGCTTTTAGCAATTTTAAAATATTTATTTTAAGAATATTTAAAGTATTAAGACTCTCCGTTTAATATTTAAATATAATATCGATAGAACCTAGGTTAATACTCGTAGAGAAGAGTATTAAGAATTAAAGAATAATAAATTTCGTATTAATATAAAATAAGATTAAATAAATTTAATAAACTTAATTAATAATTTAATAAATATTTATATTTAGAATCTATAATTAAAAGTCTTAAAGGAAGTTAAATATAAAGTTTCTATTTATTAAGAAAATACGTAATTTATATAATAAAAGGAAATTATATTAAAAGTAATATACTTTATATACTCGTAATTATAAATATAATAAATATACTTTTATTATAATTACTAGTATATAAGAGTTAGTATCTTAGTATAAGATAGTAGTTTATTCGTACCGCTAGATAGAAAAAAGAATAGAATATATAATACACTAAGACTAAATCTTAACTACTATTTTATTTCGTTGACACTATAATTCTTACGTGTCTTATTTCGTTAATACTATATTCTTACTATTTAGTAGTAACGGCTTAGTCGAATTCTATTTATAAATAGAAGAAGATTAGTTACTAGCCTTTAAAATACTAGTTATAAAGTACTAAATCCTCTATTAATATCTTAAAGATATAATTATTATCCGTACTACTATTCCCTTACACAAGTCGAATTATTTTAAAGAATTATAAATTAATTATAATTTATCCTCGTATCTACTATTAATTATAATATTAGTACTAACTCTTTAACCGTTAATGTTTTACGACGACGAACGAAGCGAGCCTCTTCGTTTTCGTCTTAACTCTTATGTATAGTAACGGTATTTCTTTACGCTAGCTACGCCTACCCTAAATCTTAATAATCGAGTTATTATATTAAGTTTTTATAGTTATATAAATTAGTTTATAAACGCGCTTTATAAACCTAAAGAAATATTTATACCCCGGTTATAAAGAGTATTTTATATTTCGGCCGCAGGCGTAGGGAACGATTTATATTAAATTAAAATATCGCCGCCGTTTATACTATATATTATTATTTTTATTTATATAGAAAATCTTTACCTTTTCTTAAAGATCTCGGTTTAATCGTAATTAATTATTAGGAAAGTTAAATCGCGCCGGAATTACGGAGTTAAAAGTAGAGTTTACTTTTCTCGTAATTTAAAGCCTATATTTATTCGAAAGCGGAGAAACGGTATTTACCTTATTAAGAATTATAACGAAATCGATAGGTTTTCCCCGCGTTAAGGTAGGAACCTTAAAAATTTCCTTTTAATCTTTTACTTCTTATCTTTTACTTCGTTATTTCTAATTTATATAATTAAAGTTTAAATCTTCGATATTATATAAATAAACTTTCGAACTATATACCGGTAGAAGATCTTTATAAATATACGTAATTTATTTTATTTTTCTTATTTATAAATTAAGCGGAGGTAAAGAAGCCGTTTTTATTAAACCTTATTATCTCTCTAGCGTTTTAATTACTTATATTTTCGAAAAAGTATTTCGAGTAGTATAATAAGAATATTAATAAATTAATTTAAGAAGTAATTCTTTTTATTATCGATTAATACGATCCTCTATTAAACGTATTAAAAGGTAGCGAGTTATTTATAAAAAAAGAATATTCTACCTCTATTAATATTTAAGAAGAAGAAAGTTTTATAAAAGAAAACTCTTTTATATTTCCGATTTCCTAGACGTACCCTCCTTTAATTACGGAAATATTAACGGCTTTCGTTAAGGGCGTTAAATATTATACCGATTCGGCGTATTTTAACGATTAAAAAGAAAAAAATAAGGAAATTCTAAATCCTTAATTACCTCGTTCTTAAAGAAGGGTTAAAGACCGGATTTTAATTACTTTTATTCATTCTCTTCTAACTACGTCTTTTTCTTTAGTTTTTAATCTAGTTAAATCTATAATTTAATTAACTCCGAGAAAATCAATACTTTAATTCCTTTTATAAAAATTAATTTTTACTACGGACGACGTTATACGAAGGATTCTTTTTAATTAAACCGATAATATAGTTAATAATAATAAGGGCTAGTCTAATTTCTTAAGATAAGGCTAAGGAGATTTTAATAATTTTAAAGAAAATTAATTTACCCTATTTAACTTTTAATTTTAATAGGAATAAGAAATCGTAGGCTAGTTACGAATACCGCCTCCGCCGGTAAAAATCGATTTAAATCTATATAATACTATGATTTAGGTTATACGATCTACCGTACCGGATACTATTAAAATTACTTTATAAAATTAGAGTTAAGTTTTTAGAGGGCCTTTAGGACCTATTAAATTATAAAAACTAACTAGTAAAGACGGGTATATTTAATAAATATAATAATAGACTGGGTATTTCTATACCGGCGAATTAAGTTTTTTTTATTTAAATTATTTAAAGTTATAAAACGCCGGTGATATCGTCCTTAATCTTAAAGAGTTAATATTTAGAGAGGTTTATACCTTCTATAATAAAATTTAAGATTTCGTTATAATAAAAAATAAAGACGTAATAAAGAGGAATCTAAATAATTATTTCCGCGGTATAATTATAAATTAATAATTTAAAATCCTTTCCTAAAATAAGAAAGATATAATAATATAACTACCGAATAATTTATAACGCTAAATTACTAGACTATAAAATTATTTTAAGATTATAATATTTATAGCTCTAGAAGAGTTTAGTCGTTAATTATATATATCGAAAAACGCGGCCGAACGAAATAATTTATTTATCTACGTTTAGAATATAATTAAATACGCCGTTTAAGCCGGTATTATCGAAGAGTATATATAAATTATATAGGCGTAGAATTACCTCGATATTAATTTCTAGGCTACTATCCCTCCTCTAATAAATAATACTTCGATTAAATAATTTATCGAATAGTTTAAAAATAGGAAGGAGATATAATATAAAATATAAACTTAAAAGAATAAAGAAAACTATAAAGATTATCGAAAAGAAATTAAAGAGCGAGAAAAGAATCGCGATACGAAAAAGAATAAATAATTACTTAAAGATAAATAGTCGCTATAGCGGTAAGGTAGGTATTATAATTTAATATTTTATCGGCCTTAATAATAATATCGACTTTTTTAATTTTAAGATTTTTAAATACCCTAAGGTCCTTAGTTTTAAAGTTTTTAAAAGTAGAGACTATTTATTATAGGACCGAATCTTTATAATTCTCGTTCTTTTTTATATTAATAGATAACTAGACCTTCTTTCCTTTATATTAACCCTTATAATTAATTAATTTACTTTCAAAATCGGTAGACTATACCTTAGATATAATAATAATAATAATCGTAGTAAATTTAAAAGCCTCCCCCGTAAAAATCTTTAAAAAACACTCTACTACTATTAAAATAATTATTTATAATTACCGCTGGAAACGTTTAGCCCAACCAAAATTTATTCGCTAAACATCGGGGTTACGGGAACTAGAGTTATAATAACTAGGGTTATAAGAATCGTAGGATATACTTATACTACCCGCCGAGACTATATAGTACTTTCGGTAATTAAATATAGATATAGCCTATTTACTTTAATAAGTTATATAATAATCTTAATAACGAAAATACGGATTACGGTATTTTCTTTAGATTTATTAATAATTATTTCGGCTCTCCCGAAACTCCGCCGATAAATTATTATAATTATTATATAAACGCCGATAAAAGTTATTATAATATTAAAGAGAGTATTATAAATAAAGAATAAAGTATTAATAAAGATATTAATATTAGGTTCGTTTTAATTACGTATTATATTTCTATAAGGAAAATAAGTTAGTGTCCCGTTTATAAAAATTATAAATCTAACTTCCCGTCGAATAATCTACTATATATATACCTGAAAGAAAGGAAATATATACGCTCGATTAATATATAAAAAGTAATTAATCCTGCCTCTATAAAATTTAAAAATACCGAGTTAAATATTACTCCGAAGATCTTAGTCCTAGAGATTATAATAATATTGAAATCGATAACTCCCGAATCTTCCCCTCGATAAAAAAATAAATTAATAATCGAATCTATTACTCCGTCTTTATTAATTAACGGGATAATATTTCGTATATAATATTATTTTACCGGCCAAATAAGTCTTACCCTAAATATTATTCAAGAATTAGGATATTTTAATACTAGGTATCCGATAAATATAATCGATAAAGTATTTATTATATAACGAATCCCCGGTCTTTAGTTATAAACTTATAGTAAAGTTATTACCTTAAAAGGTATC